>Ga0208492_1000049_pt1 | contig 127250 bp, 111 predicted proteins | sample Subbioar_CSW14AB_FD_184820 | JGI IMG/M metagenome (GOLD analysis project Ga0208492, IMG submission 184820) | Serpentinite rock and fluid subsurface biosphere microbial communities from McLaughlin Reserve, California, USA - CR12Mar_CSW14AB (SPAdes) | ecosystem: Environmental > Terrestrial >...
TAGCCGCGAATTCTCAGCCCCTCTCCCTCCGGGAGAGGGGTTGGGGTGAGGGCGAATTCACCGCGCGCGCAGCGCGCGGTGAGTATTGAGACAGCCTCTTCAGTCCGGGGGATTTTTCGACAGATCTTCAGTCGAGGAACTCGAACGTCGAGCGGATGGCGGCTTTGCCGCCCGTCTCGAGGACGTCGCCGTGGGCGAGGAGCACGCGATCGAAGTCGTGCTCGAGGAGGCGATCGATGCTCCTCCGCGCGGCCTTGCGATCGCGGTACACCAGACGGAGCACGCGCGGCCAACCGGGTTTGCCGTAGGTGCCGTTCGCCTTCAAGTACATCCGCGTGAACGCGTGGTCGACCGGACCGACGAAGTTCTCGGTGAGGTCGGAGCTGATCAGCGTGTTGGTCGCGGGGTGAACCAGCACCGTCTCCTCGAGCATGCTGCCTTGGATGGGCACCGTCTCGAGACCATCGATCGTGGGCATCACTTCCAGGCGAAGGTCCTGTCGTTTCTTCGACAGGCCTTCGGGACCGTACAGCTTCGCCTCGGGGTTGGCCTGATGCCACGGACCGGCGTGCAGGTGGTGGTAGGTGTTCGGGCAAACGATGTGGGCGATCGGACCGATCGCAGCGATCTCGGCGCAGAGCGCGGGTGAGATCGGGACCGGAGAGTGCAGGAGCACCGTGCCGTCGGGGAGCTTCACCACCGTCATCCGCGTGCCGATGTGAAGGCCCATGAACGAGAGCGGCGCGTCGACGGTGAACAATCCGGGCGCGCGAGAAACGAGTGACATCGGTGAATCCTTTCTCACTCGAGGCCGATCTTCTTGCCGGCGAGGTTCGTGTCGGCCTCGAGCACCATCAGTCGAACGCGGCCGGTCGCGACGAGGCGGCCCTTCTCGTCCTTCACGTTGGCCTCCCACACCTGCGTACGGCGTCCCCGCACGATGGGGTGGGCGGTCGCGGTGAGCGTGCCCGCGCGCACGGCGTGCAGGAACGAGGTCGTGTTCTCGAGGCCGACCACGCTGCGGCCGTCCTTCAGAGCGTTCATCGCCGCGCCGACCGAGGCGAGGGTCTCGATGACGCCACAGTGAACCCCGCCGTGTACGATGCCGTAGGCCTGGAGGTGCTCGGCGCCGATGGTCCACTCGGCGACCACTTCGTCGAGCGTGACCCGAACGAAGCGAACTCCCATCGCGCGGTTCCATCCGTCGAGGTTCGCGTTGAGCATGGGGGCGTAGTCGTCCATGCGCGCACGGTAGGCGTCTCGCATTGGTTCAACAACTGAACCGCGTTCAGAGTTTGAACGCATGGCCGAGTTCAGTCTTTGAACGGTGGAGCGTGGGGCCTCGCGAATTTCCGAGATTTCGTGGAGGTTACGGCTCTGGCCCGTCGGTTGCGAAGGCGTCGGGCCATGCGCCGTATCGCCGCCAAGCTCGCTGCCGCCGCTCTCCTCGTCGCCGCACCGTCCGCCTCCGCCGCGAACTACTCGTTGTGGATCCACGGCTACTCGCCGCTGCGCCTCACGCGCGCAGGGACGTATGACGACTTCGAGTACTTCGGGCCCGCGAGTCGCGACGCAGGCGTGAACAAGCGCGCGGTGAGCTGGGACGGCCAGAACAGCATTGGCAACACCAATGTCTACGTGCGGCGCGCGCTCGACTGCTACTGCACCGGATCGAACTGGTGCTACGTCGCCGCGCACAGCACCGGCGATCTCCAGATCGCGTACGCGCTCAGCCTCTACGGCACGTCGACCCGCACCGTGAAGACGCCCGATACCGCGAGCGCGGACGGTACCTGCACCGCGGCCCCGAACTCGCCGACGCAGACCGGGTGGAACATCAAGTGGATCGACGTCAGCGGCGGCGCGGCGGGCGGCAGCGAGCTCGCGCCGATCGGCAACTGGGTCGACCGGAACACCGACGCGCTCGTGAACCTCAGTCACCCCGTGTTGGTCGATCTCGATCCGTCGCGCGCTCGTTCGATGTTCGATCACAACCAGACGCGCGGAGTCATGTTCTACATGTTCGCCGGCGCCGACGGGACGCTCTGGTCGGGGGAGTTGCCGGGCCAGGACGATCAGGTCGTTGCGTACCATTCGGCGGGTGGCGTGTCGGGCAGCCCGGAGAGCTGGTGCAACGCCTCCGGCGATACGTTCTGTCATGGTGAGCTCACCCTGGGCACTTCGAAGGCGAACGGCTGGTGGTTCAACTCCGATCGCTCCAAGTGGACCAACCACTACGTGCAGTTCAGGGACACCTACGAGAGCTACATGCACCTGCCGTGGTCGACTGCGCTCGGCTTGCAGGACTGGGGCGAAATCATCTCGCTCGAGCGCCAGGACATGGTCACCTACGCGCAGTGACTCGACCCGACGGGACGCGCGGACGAACGCTGGCGATCGCGGCGACGGTCGCGTTCGTGCTGGTCGTGCTCTGGCTGTCGCGATCCTCGAAGACGGTTCCCGAGCCCGAGCCGCAGCAGCCCGCGGCGCGTGTCGTCCCGCCGCAGAGCACGAACCTGCCCGTGGTGGCGGCCGCCCCCGCCCAAGCCCCGGTCGCGGAGGCGTCGAGCGCGGCCCCGCACGAGCCGACGCCCGCCGAGCAACGACTCGCGCGGGCGAAGCTCACGCTCGAGACGTACCTGAAATCGAACCGTCTCCCTCCGGACTCGCGACCCATGAGCGAGCACCCGGACATGGAGACCCCCCATTGGGTTCCGCAGGTCAGCCTCAAGATCAAGCGGGCCGACGGCAAGAAGGGCGTCGCCGACGTCATCCTCTCGCAGGACCGGCGATTCCTCGTGGGTGACGAGGTCGCGACGCTCTCGATGAAGTGCCGCATCGGCGAGGAGGCGAAGCCGTGCAAGGTCTACGGCGCCTGGCTGAAGAAGCTCGTCGACCCGGCGGTGTCGGGAACTCCCGGCGGGCAGCCGGTGACGTTCTCCGCAGGGGCGGACGGCGCGCAGATCGCCAAGGTGCAACCCTCGACGATGGGGTTCGCCGGGTTTCACGGCCTGTTGCGCGTCGACGTCGCGCTCGACGTCGGGTCCGAGACGGGAGCGACGGGCTATCAGCTCGAGCTCACGCCGGACGCGCCCGCGACGTTCACCGGGACGATCGAAGAGGCGATGGTCGACGGCACGCTGAACCTGTTCGCCGGAGTGAACGTCAAACGCGCCGGGCGGTACGTGTTCTACGCGCGCGTGGACGACGCGAAGGGGCGCACGTTCGCGTTCCTCTCGGTGAACCAGGAGTTCGCCGTCGGTGAACAGAAGGTTCCCTATCGCCTGTTCGGCAGGCTCGTTCGCGACGAGAAGCCGGAGCCGCCCTACAAGGTCCGCGACCTCGAGGGCTTCCGGCTGATCGAGGATCAGACCCCCGACCGCGAGATCCTCGCGGCCCGGGAAGGCGTGGTGCACGTGACCAAGAGCTACCCGATCGAGAGCTTCTCTGAGACCGAGTGGGATAGTCCAGACAAGAAACGGTACGTCGAGGAGTTGCAGAAGGACCTGACCAAGTTCCAAGGTGAAGTCCAAGCGGAGAAGACCAAGTAGGATTGCCTCGTGGGGAGCATCCGGGTCGGTCTGCTCGCGGTGGCTCTGGTCCTGCCGTCGTGCCAGTCCGTCCTCGGCATCGAGGAGCTGCCGGGTCGTACGGTCACGCTCGAGTCTGCCGAGTGCGGTCCGTGCGTGAGCAAGGATTGTCCCGCGGTGCGTGACGCCTGCCTCGCGGACCGCGGATGCAAGGAGGTCTACTCGTGTGTCGCCGAGTGCGGACGCGACAACCTCGCGTGCCGCGGCGACTGCGAGCGAAAGTTCGCCCTCGCGGCCGCCGGCGAGCCGTTCCGCGCGCTCGACGGCTGCCGAAGGGTGAACTGCACGGACGAGTGTTACGGCATCGGTGGGTTCGGCGGCGCGGTCGACCCGTCGTGTGCGTGCACCGACGCGGTTTGCGAGTCCTTCATTCGCAGCTGCATTCGCTCGGGGGAGCTCCGCGGCGAGCGCATCGGTGACTGCGAGCGTGTATTCGGTTGCTTCGGCACGCGAGCCAGACCTCTGGATCCGGACGACGCCGTCACCTGCATGTTCGACCCGCGCTGGGGCGGGCAGGTCGAGGCCAACGTGGTTCGCTTCTGCTGGCAAGGCGCCGTGTGCGACTCGTGTCCGTTGGCCGGCGGCCGGATGAACGCGCGCCTCGGCCAGTACAAGTGGTCGGGCCCGATCAGCGACCAGCCCGTCGAGTTCGACCTCACCGTGACCGATCAGCGTGGCAAGGGCGTGCGGGAGGCGAAGGTCTCCGCCTGTCTCACGCCCGATTGCGCCGAATGCAGCATGCCGGTGGCCAGCGGAAAGACGGATGCGAATGGGACGGCGTCGCTGAAGCTGTCGACCTTCGGGCTCGGCTTCCGGGGCTGCTTCCAGATCGAAGCCGCCGGAAAGATGCCGACCCTGTGGTACCTCGGGAGGCCGATCTCCCGCGGCGAGTCGCTGATGCGGGTGCCGATCTTCTCGGCGGACGAGCTCGCGACCATCGTCACGCCGCTCGGCCTGAAGCTCGATCCGACCCGCGGACAGGTCGTGGTCGCCACCCGCGACTGCATCTTCTCGGCCGCGACGGGGCTCACGCTCGATCCGCTGATCGCGCCCGACGCGTTCGTCGCCTATCTCCGGAACGGCGCGCCTTCTCGAGTGGGCACCACGGACGACACTGGACGCGCCGCGATCATCAACGCTCCGCCCGGCCGGATCGACATCGTGCTTCGCAGCGGCGACACAGAGTTCTCCCGATCGGACGTCCTCGCGCGTGCGGGGTTCCTGACGGGGGTGTACGCGCTCCCGAACACCACGCCCTAGCGTAGATCTAGAGCGATCAGCGGATCGCCACGGCGGCGCCGTCCGAGAGCGCGCTGCTCGGGAAGTTGACCACCGTGGTGCCCGGATCGATCCCCGACAGGACGACCTCGGGGCCGTTGCGTCGATCGACGTTCACGCGGCGCTTGGCCGCGTGCCCGTTCTGCACGACGAACAACGCCCACGCGTCTCCCTCGCGGAACAGCGTCGCCGCCGCAGTCTTCAGCGCATCGGGTTGCCGGAAGACGATGGTGCGCGTGTGCACGCGGAACCCGTCGCCGAGCGCCGACCATGCTGGAGCGGGGCTGACGATGTCGATGACGACGTCGACCCGCTGCTCCTCGACGCCGAGCGCTGAGAGCTTGGTGTAGCCGGACGGCTCGATCGAGCGCACCCGCCCCTCGAGGGCGCTCGGACCTCCCCAGCGCTCCAAGAGCGATCGGGCTCCCGGGGAGATGCGGATCGCGTCGCTGGTGAGCACGCCCACGACGACCTCGAGATCCGTCGGGTCGGCGACCTCGAGCAACGGTGTTCCCGCGTTGACCACACCCTCGCTCGGCTGCAGCACGCGCAACACGCGGCCCTTCAAGGGCGAGCGCACGAGCCACGCGGAGTCGCTCTTCTGCCCGGGTACGGTAATCGCGGCTCGCGCCACCGCTGCTTCGTGGGCTGCCACGCGGGCGGAGAGCTCCGCCGTCTTCAGGTCCTTCTCCGCGACCCGCAGATCGAGCTCGGCTTTGTCGAGATCGTGCTCGGGGAGCGCGCCCTTCTCGGTGAGCGTCTTCAGGCGCGTGACCTCCTTCTGGGCGTAGCTCCGCATTGTCTTCGCCTTGTCGACCGAGGCGTTGGCCAGCGTCTGCGACGCGAGCGCTGCCTGCAGACGTGCCTCCAGCTCGCCCTTCTGACGGACGTCCATCATCGCGGGTGCGACCGGGCGGATCGTGGCCACGACCTCCTGGGCCTCGACCAGATCACCGGGCTTCTTCTGGATGCGCGCGAGCTCGCCGGCGACGGGCGCGGAGACGACGAACCGTTCGCGGACGCGGGTCTTGCCCGGCTCCTCGACCATCTCGACGAACTCGCCGCGATCGACCTTCGCGACCTCGACGGCGATCGGCTTCTTGCGGAAGGCGAGGGCGAGCATCACCACCACCGCGAGGGCGAACACGAGGAGCAGGGTTCTGCGAAGCCATTTCATGGTCAGTCCCTCGTCTTGAGGACGCCGACGAGATCGAGCCGATCGAGCTTGTTCCGTACGATGAGCGCGCTCAGCACCCCCGCGGCGACCACCACTATCGTCGCCGTCGCGAGCGTCTGCCCCGTGACCAGCAGCGGGAAGTGATACCCCTCGCTGCGCGTGGACGTGACGATGATCCAGGCGATTCCCCGGCCGATGAGGAATCCGACCGGGATGCCGAGCACCACCAGCGTCGCGAGCTCGCCCGCGAAGATCGTGGTGATCTCGCCGATGGTGAAGCCGAGCACCCGAAGGCTCGCCAGCTCGCGTTCGCGCTCGGCGAGGTTGATTCGCGCGGTGTTGTAGACCACGCCGAAGGCGATCGTCGCCGCGAAGAACGACAGGATGGACGACATCAGGAGCATCCAGCTCCCGGTCATGCTCTCGAACGACTGCAGGATGGAGCCGCGCGTGGTGACCCCCGCGACGGCAGGCTTGGTCTTGAGGACCATCGACACGTCCGAGAGCGCCCGAGGATCGACCACGAGCAGCGCGATGGAGAGCTTCTCCTGCTCGCCGAGCAGGCGATGGAGCGCGTCGAAGCGCATGTACGCGTTCAGGCCGATCATCTCGTCGGCGACGCCACTCACCCCGATCGAACGGGTGATCTGCGCTCCCTCGAGGACCTCCACGTCGACGCGATCGCCGACGCCGACGCCGAGGATCTCCGCGAGCGTGGCGCTGAGGACGACGCCCTCGCGGGGGATCGGCACCGTGGTTCCGTCACGGGTCAGCACGCGCCGCAGCTCCGAGTCGTCCGGCTGACCGATGATCGCGACGCGCTTGTCTCGGTGGCCCGCGCGCAGCGTCACCGGCACCACCCTCTGTCCCTCGACCCGCAGCACCCCGGGGACGTTCCTCAGCTCGCCGAGCGCGCTCGTGTCGATCGGCTCGCGGAACGTCACCGCCACGTCCTCCCGGAGCACGCGCCCGAACTGGTGATCGATCAACGTGTCGAGCATGTCGCCGAAGAAGAGGCCGTCGACGACGATCGCGGTCGAGAACGCGATGCCGATCACGGAGGCGAGCGCGCGCAGCGGCCGTCGGCCGACGTTGCGCGCGACGATCCGACCGACGTTCGAGAGCAGCGCCGAGAGCCCGATGACCTCCAACACCGAACGCCGATACCGCGCGGGCGAGGGCGGGCGCATCGCCTCGGCGGGCGTCAGGCGGACCGCGAGACGCACCGCGCCGAGGCCGCCCAGCGCTGCGGCCCCGAGGGTGATTCCGCTGCCGGCGAGCACCATCGAGGCCTCGAGGCGATACGCGAGGCTCGGGAACCGGAAGTAGCGCGTGTACTGCGCGGTCATTCCGGCGCCGAGGAACCATCCGAGGAACGTGCCGACGAACACACCGAGCACCACGATGGCGCCGATCATCGTCAGGTAATGAAACGCGACCCGGGCGTTGCCGTATCCGAACGCCTTGAGGGTCGCGATTTGATCGCGCTGGGTGCCGACGAGCCGCGACAGGACCACGTTGAGCAGGAACGCGGCGACGCCGACGAAGATCGCGGGAAGGACGGTCGCCCACGTGCGGAGCTCGCCGAGCTCGTTCTGCACGAAGTGGTGCGAGAGCTGGTCGATTCGCGCGACGGCGCCGATTCCGCCGTAGGGCTTCAAGAGTGTGTCGACGCGCGCGATCACCGCCCGCTCGGAGGCGCCGGGAGCGAGCCGCAGGGACACGTCGTCGAACGAGCCCTCCTTGCCCACGGCCGCTGCGAGCGCCCCGCGATCGACCCACAGGATGCCGTAGCGCGTGTCGTCGAAGGTGAGCGACCCGGGCGCGATGGCGAACACGTACTCGGGCGAGAGCGCGAGCCCGGCGATGCGGAACGACTGCCTCCGCCCGTCGACGATCGCGCGCACCGTGTCGCCCGGGCGCAGGCCGTGGGCCTTGGCAAATGCCTCGGCGACCAGCGCTTCGTCCGGCCGGTCGATCGCGCGGCCGACGCGGACGAGCGGCACGTTCAAGCTGGTCGAGTGGGAGACCAGACGGCCGCGAATCGGCTCGTTCACGTTCGGGAGATCGAACGTCGCCTCCGCGCTCACCCGCACGTCGACCTGCGAGACCCCGGGAATTTCCGCGAGGTCGCGCTCGAGCGCGATCGGCGCCCGCGTGCACACCGCGAACACGTCGGCGAACCGGGTCGACGCGTAGAACGTGTCGCGTGCCCACTCGAGCGAGCGGTACGCGCCGACGAACGTGAGGAACGTCGCCACGCCGCACGCGACCACGAGCGCGATGGTGATCACCTGACCCTTCATCCGGGAGAGGTCACGGAGCAGCTTGCGATCGAGGGCCTTCACCATCGCATCTGCTCCGGCGGCAACTTCGTCGTGTTCGATTCGACCGACGCGACCGCACCATCGACGAACCGGATGACCCGATCGGCCATCCCGGCGATCACCGCGTTGTGGGTGATCACCGCGGTGGTCGTGTGGAGCTCCCGGTTCACCCGCTCGATGACCTCGAGCACCTTGATGCCCGTCGTGTGGTCGAGCGCGCCGGTGGGCTCGTCGCAGAGCAGCACGTCGGGGCGCTTGGCGACCGCCCGCGCGATCGCGACGCGCTGCTGCTCGCCTCCCGACAGCTGCGAGGGGAAGTGGTCCTTGCGCTCGTCGAGCCCGACCATCGCGAGCGCCTCTCGGGGCTCCATCGGGTTCTCGGCGATGTCGGTGACCAACGCGACGTTCTCCAGCGCGGTCAGGCTGGGGATGAGGTTGTAGAACTGGAACACGAACCCGACGTGCTCGCGCCGGTACTGCGTGAGCTCGCGATCGCTCGCCGCGGTGAGCTCATGGTCGAGGTAGTGGATGCGTCCAGCCGTCGCACGATCGAGCCCTCCCATCAGGTTGAGGAACGTCGACTTCCCGCTCCCGGACGGTCCGAGGAGCACGACCAACTCGCCATCGAACATCTCGATGTCGATCCCTCGGAGCGCGTGCACCGCGACCTCGCCCTCGCCATAGACCTTGGTCAGGCCATGGGCTTCGAGGACGACGTGTCGCTCGGCCATGCCGATGGCTGGGTGCAACGCGTGGGCCCCAAGGTCTCGCCGTTTCCACGCGCCGCAGTCCGCGTGCACGCCTGCGGACCCTGCGTTGTCGCGCACGGGATGCATCGCGGCGTCACGGAAGGGCTTTTTCTCAGGGCTGCGAGTTGCCGGTCTGCCGCGGACGTCCTAACGACATCGCGTGTCCGCAGACAAACCTGGGCAGAAGAAGGTCGTCGTCGTCGGCGGCGGAGTTTCCGGGCTCGCCACCGCACACGCGCTGCGCACGCAGCACGGCATCGACGTCACCCTGCTCGAGGCCGAGCAGCGCCTGGGCGGCAACGTCCGCACGGTCCGTCGCGACGGCTTCCTCATGGACGAGGGGCCCGACAGCTGGGTGGCGAACAAGCCGCACGCCACCGCGTTGTGCCGCGCGCTCGGGCTCGGCGACCGCCTGATCGAGACGGTGCTCGAGAACCGGCGCGTCTACGTGCGCATGGCGGACGGTCGCCTGGTCCTGCTCCCCGACGGGATGATGCTCGGCATCCCCACGCGGATCGTCCCGCTCGCGACCACGCCGCTCCTCTCGTGGGGCGGCAAGATGCGCGCAGCGCTCGATCTGTTCCTGCCGATTGGCTACGGGAAGAAGCCGAGCGAGGACGAGGACGAGTCGCTCGGCGATTTCGTCGAGCGACGCCTCGGACGCGAGGTGCTCGACAAGCTCGCCGCGCCGCTGCTCGGTGGCTTGTTCACGGGCGACGTCTCGACGCTCAGCCTCATGGGCACGTTCCCGCAGCTCGCCGCGCTCGAGAAGCAAGGCGGGTTGATCCGCGGCGCGCTCGCCACCGCGCGCAAGGCGCAAGCCGCACAAAAGCCGGGCGCGCCCAAGCCGGCGCCGTTCCTCACGCTGCGCGGCGGCGTCGGTGAGCTGGTCGACGCGCTCGCTGCGCGGCTCGGCTCGGACATCGTGCTGGGCGCGCGGGTCGAGTCGATCGTCCGCGAGGGCGACGGGTACGTCGTGCGTCACACCGGCGGCGAGGCCATTCGCGCCACGCACGTGGTGATCGGAGGTCCGGCCCACGTCGCGTCACGCCTCACCACGCCGTTGTCCGAAGACCTCGGCCGTGAGCTCGGCGACATCGGCTACTCGTCGGCCGCGACGGTGTTCCTCGGCTACTCCAAGAAGGACATCGAGCACCCGCTCGACGCGACGGGCTACCTCGTCCCGAACAAGGCGTCGGGTGAGCCGCAGGCGTCCACCTGGGTCTCGAGCAAGTGGCCGTTCCGTGCGCCCGAGGGCGACGCGCTGATGCGACTCTTCTTCGGCGAAGCCGACGTCGACCGTACGGACGAGGATCTGGTCGAGCGCGCCCGGCGTGAGGTCAACCTGACCCTGAAGGTCACCGCTGAGCCAAAGCTGGTGCACATCGGCCGCTTCCGCCGGGCCAGCCCGCAGCCCAAGGTCGGCCACCTGGCGAGGCTCCGGCGGGTCCAAGCGGCCCTCGAGGCCGTACCCCGTTTGCACGTTCTCGGAAGCGCGTACGACGGTGTAGGACTCGGGGACTGCGTGCGTCAGGCCGAAACGATTGCCGCCAAGATCGCCACCTGATCTTCGATCCCTTCGAGTCGATCGGGACCTGATCGTGCAGTAGACTGCGCATCGATGTTCGCCCCCCCGTCACCGGAGTCGCGCCCTGCCGCGATCGGGGCCGTGCTGGCGGGCAAGTACGAGGTCAAGCGGCTGATCGGCAAAGGCGGCATGGGGTCCGTCTACGAGGGCCTGCACGTCGAAATCGGGAAGCGGGTCGCGATCAAGCTGCTCGAGACCGAACACTCCCGCGCAGAGGAGATCGCCGCGCGCTTTCGTCGCGAGGGGCGCGCGGCCAGCCGGGTCGAGAGCGACCACGTGGTGCAGGTCTTCGACGTCGGTGAGGACCCGGTCCACGGCCTGTACATGGTCATGGAGTTCCTCGTCGGCGAGGACCTCGCGGCTCGCCTGGAGCGCGAGAAGCTCCTCGACGTGCCGGTGGCCCTCGACATCGCGTGGCAAGCCGCGCGCGGGCTCGCCAAGGCGCACGCCGCGGGGGTCATCCACCGCGATCTCAAGCCCGGGAACATCTTCCTCGCCCAGCGTGACGACGGCTCCACCGTGGTGAAGCTCGTCGACTTCGGCATCTCCAAGCTCATCGTCGAGGCCGAGGGCCCCCGGAGCGAAGAGGCCCCGAAGAGCTCCGAGCCGAGGGGCGCCATCACCCGGCACGGATCGGCGGTCGGTACGCCGCAATACATGTCGCCCGAGCAGGCGCAGGGGCACCCGATCGATCACCGCGCCGACGTGTGGGCGCTCGGGGCCGTGCTCTACGAGATGCTCTCCGGCAAGCAGGCCTACGAGCTGCTCGAGAACTACGAGCAGACGATCTTCGCCATCGTCCTACGCAAGCCGCCGCCGCTCGCGGAGGTCGCCCCGTGGGTCCCTGCGTCGGTGATCGACATCGTGCAAAAGGCGCTCGAGCACGACCTCCCGCAGCGCATCGCCGACTGCGGCGTGTTCGCCCGCATGCTCTCCGAGGTCGCCAAGTCCGGTGACGTGGGCGCGCGTCCGAGCGCCCCGAACGCGCCGCTCGCGCTGATGCGTCGCACGACGGGGTCGAACGACAACGTCGTGGTCATCACGCCGGGCCACGCGCCCGTCATCTCCAGGGCGACGAGCGCCGAGACGGCGCCGATGATGAACGCGTTCGACTCCAAGAGCGAGCCGCGCATCGCCATCTCGCCGCCTGGCACCGTCACCGGGGTCTCGGTGAAGACGGGCGCCCACGATTCGCTCGAACCCGACGAGCCGCAGCTCGAGGCGCCGCGCCGATCGTCGAAGGTGGCGGTCGTCGCCGTGCTGCTGCTCGGCCTGGTCGCCGCGGCCGCGGCCTTCGTCATGATCCGCGGCAATCCGCTTTCGCCAAACTCCGGGGCGGCGACCGGCGCGGAGCCCACGGGGCAGCCTGCCGTGTCTGCGAGCCCTTCCGTCGAGGTCTACGCCGCGCCGTCGGTGACCGCGTCCGCGTCTGCAGCACCCGTCGTTTCCGCGAGTGCGAGCGCCAAGCCGGTGGGCAAGCCCCTGAAGAACCCGAAGCCCGTGGCGTCGGCCTCGGCGGCTCCGAGCGGCAAACCCGCGGGCGACGACCAATTCGGCGGGACCGGCCTGTCTACGTCGTTCTGAAGTGATTCCTTTCACGACAGCGCGCGCGCCGAGTAGGATTCGCCCGTGCTCGAAGGTCGGCGCTTCCTGACGATCGCCCTGGTCTCGTCGGTCGCGTTGCCGCTCGCGGCCAAAACGCCGGCGAAGCCCAAGCCTGCGCCCTCGGCGTCCGCCTCGGCCTCGGCCCCGCCGGCAACGCCGTCGACGCCCGAGGAGCTCGAGGCACGCCGCCACTTCGATGTGGGGCTCAAGCTCTACAAAGAGAAGCTGTACGAGGCGGCGCTCGTCGAGTTCGAGCAGTCGTACAAGGTGGTTCCCAGGCCGAGCGCGCTTCGCAACGTCGCGCAGTGCCAACGCGACCTCAAGCGGTTCGCCGATGCGTACGGAGCCTACGAGAGGCTCCTCACCGTCCACGCGACGCAGATGACCCCGAAGGAGCTCGAGGCCGTCAAGAAGGCGATCAAGGATCTCGAGAGCGTCACCGGCAGCATCGCGTTCGACGTCTCCGAGAGCGGCGCCTCGATCACCGTCGACGGACGCGAGGTCGGCCCGTCACCGCTGACCGCGCCCGTCCGCGTCGACATCGGTCCTCACGTGGTGCGCGTGACCAAGGGCGGCTTCGAGCCGTTCGAGCTGAACGTGAAGGTCCTCGCGACGCAGTCGCTTCCCGTCGAGGCGAAGCTCGTGAAGGACGTGAAGACCGGCCGGGTGACCATCAAGGACAAGGCCGGCGCGAAGGTGAACGTCTGGATCGACGACGTCGATCGCGGCCCCGCGCCGGCGAGCGTCGACCTCAGTCCGGGCGGTCACATCGTCGAGCTCAAGGGCGACGGGCTCGCCTCGACCCGCAAGACCATCGAGGTCGTGGCCAAGACCGAGACCGAGCACGTGCTCGAAGCGACCGCGCAGCGCGGCCGACTGCGCGTCGAGACGCTCGCCAAGAACGGCAAGATCTTCCTCGACGGCAAAGAGGTCGGCGAGGGCACCTGGGAGGACTCCGTCACCCCCGGTGTCCACCGCGTGAAGGTCGTCGCCAAGGGCTTCGAGACGCACGAACGCCTGGTCGCCATCGAGGTCGGGCAGACGTTCGTCGACGCGGTCACGTTGGTGCCGGTGCAGACCGCGCCCCCTGCGGGTCCGGTCGCTCCCGCGAAGAACCCCTTCGTCGGCCTCTACGGTCGGCTCTCGTTGCTCGGTGGCTTCTCGGTCACCGGGGCCGGCGAGGAGGTCCGCCCGACCTGCGCCACGTATTCGTGTGCGTCGACGGACGCCTCCGCACCGATGGGCGCCGGCACGGTGCTCCAGGTCGGGCACTCGTTCGGCGTGTTCTCGGCCGAGCTCGTCGGAGCGTTCCTCGCCGACTTTCACCAATCCAAGCGCACCTTCACCGGCACGCCCGGATCGGCCGGTTTTCCCGCCAATGCGAGCGCACCGGCCGGCACGTTGAACCGCGCCGAGACGTACGACTACGTCGGGCTCGCGGGCTTCGGTGGTCTCGGCGGGCGCGTCACCAGCACCGACGACGCGGTCCGTTTCACCTTCGGCGCCTCGATCGGCGCGGCGTATCGCTCGGTGAGCCTCAAGCGCACCACGCTCGATGACGAGTGGAAGCCGGGCGCCACGGGGTACTTCGCGCCCGCGGTGTTCGTCGACGCAGGGCTGCTGCTCGGCAGCACGCCGGGCCTGAAGCTCTCGATCGGCGTCGCCGCCTGGATGGAGTTCCCCGGCTCGCCGCTGACGAGCGACAGGGGCAACCCGCGCCCGGTCACCACGTCGATCAACGGCGTCCCGTACGGCGCGAGGCTCGATTCTCCCGAGCAGCAGCTGCGCTCGGGCCCGCAGCTCTACATCGGCCCGACGCTCGGCTTCCAGTTCGGCCGCTAGAAGCTCGCGTCGATCACCTGATCGGTCCCCGGTGTGATCGTCGCGTTGGCGCCGGTCATCCAGGTCGTGTCGTCGCGGAGGAACTTCACCTCGAGCTTCGGACCCGTGAGCTCGGTGAGCACGATGCGGAAGCCGTCGGCGGTCTCGCGCGCGGGCCAGCCCACGGTCCACGACAGCGGCGCGCTGGCCCCGCGGAGCGCGAGCCACTGCCCCGTGACGAGCTTTGCGCGGCCGGTCACCCGGGTGATCGTGGGCGTCTCCTTTTCGCCGCTCGCGAGGGTCACGAGCACGCCTGGGTGATCGGAGACCTTCGCGCCGTCCTTGCCGTCGAAGATCAGCCGTGCGGAGCCCGCGGAAACGCCCGACGCGCGATGGACGAAGACGTGATCGATGCGGCCGGCGTCGAGCGAGGTCGAGAGATCGCGGAAGCCGAACGAGACGAGCGCCGTGTGCGGCTCCTCGCCCGTGCGCGCGTTGAAATCGCCGGCGACGATCGCCCCGAAGCCGGGATCGGTGTCGACCAACGCAGCGGCCGCGAGCTCGCGCGCCTGCGCTGCCCGCACCGCGGCGGTCGCGTGATCGAAGTGCACCGAGTAGAGGCGCATTCCCGAAGGCAGCGTCGCCGCGGCGGCCACGCGCACGAGCGCGCCCTGCACGCGATGGGTGATGACGCCCGGGCTCGCGAGCGCGCCACGAACGAACAGCCCGACGCCCTCCTCGGCCTCGTCGGCGGTGCCCTCCCAAGCCTTGTGCGCGAAGGCCCAATGACTCGACCAGGCGACGCCGCTCGCCCGTTGCAGCTCCTTCGCGAGCAGCTCCATCGCAGATTCGCCGCCGCGCACGCAGGCCTCTTGCACGGCGATCGCCACGACGTCTTCCTTCGCCACGCGATCGGCGATCGCGGCGAAGCGGGCGACGTTGTCGGGGTAGGGCGTGCCTTCGGTCTTCAGGCAATGCAGGTTCAGCGAGAGGAGTGACATCGCCGCGGCCTTCGGAGCGTCGGCCGCCGTGGTGTCCGCGCCGACGTCGGTGCCAGATTCGGCGACGTCCTCGACCGCAGTGTCGGCCGCGGGGCCCGAGTCGACCGGGGTCGAGATCGGCGGGGAGTCGTTGTCGGCGCCCCCGCACGCCACGAGCGCCGTTGCCGCAGAAATCACGAAGGGGCCAAGAATTCTCACCCACGTGTCTTGACATGTAGGATGGCCCAGGTCAACGTAACTCACGCCTGAGGCACGAAAGCCGCGGCGAGAGGTTGACCATGTCGAAGTTCGTTGTCGCGACGTTTGGAATCCTCGGGGTCCTCTCCACCGGCTGCGCGATCGAGCAACGCGAGGGTGACGAGGCTGCCGTCGGTCGCCGCCTCCAGCGTCAATCGACGTGCACCATCCTCGGCGACACCCAGGTCGGGAGCCCGCGCGTCTACTTCTCCCCGTTCGACCCGGTCGAGGACCAGGTGCTGTGCGCGCTCGACAGCGCCACCCGCGAGGTCGTGGTCGCGCATTACAACATCCGCAGCGAGCGCGTGCTCTCGAAGCTCGTCGAGCTCCGTCGGCGCGGCGTCGACGTGCGCGTCGCGGTCGACGCCTCGAACGCCGAGAACGAGTGGAACGAGGGCGACGACCGCCTCGCCCGCGAGGGCGTGAAGCTCGTGCGGTTCCGCCCCACGGCCTCGGGCGCGATCATGCACCTCAAGGCGACGGTGATCGACGGCGTGTTCGGGATGTCGGGCTCGTACAACTGGAACGAGACCGCGTCCGCCGGCAACGACGAGAACATGATCGCGTTCCGCGATCCCGAGCTGGTCGCGCGCTACCGGAACCAGATCCTCGAGCTGCTCGGCGAGCGTCCGCGGTCGGTCGAGCTCGCGCGTGCGACGCCGTGGGCGCAGGTCCACTTCGCCCCCGAGGTGCAGGTCGATCGTTCGATCGTCGCCGCGATCGACGCGGCGAAGACCTCGGTCGACGTGGCGATGTTCACCTTCACGATGCGCTCCATCTCCGACGCGCTCGTTCGCGCCCAGAAGCGCGGCGTGCACGTCCGCCTGATCGTCGAGAAGAAGCAGCAGGACTTCTCCGACGCCGAGGACCGCGTCGCGGCCGCCGGCGCTCTGGTCGTGCGCGCCGCGAACGAGACCGGACCGCACTCGGCGATGCACCAGAAGTACGCGGTGATCGACACCACGCGCGTCATCACCGGCGCGACCAACTGGACCTTCAGCGGCACCCGCAGCAACGAGGAGGATCTGCTGATCCTCGACCAGCCTGCGCTCGCGGCCGCGTACGGCGCGAACTTCCGCGACCTGTTGCGCGTCTACGGCGGCCTCGACGACGGCGGGGCTCCGCGCGCGACGTCGCCGGTGCTCTTCCACGGCGTGCGTGGCGATACCGCGTGGGGCGATCAGCTCGTCGTGGTCGGTTCCGATCCCGCGCTGGGCTCATGGAACCCGTGGGCTGGCGTGCCGATGGGCGGCGAGATGTTCCCCAATTGGACGGCGCGCGCTCGGCTCGCTGCCGGATCGACCGTCGAGTTCAAGCTCGTGACCCTCCGCGCCGATGGGAGCGTCGAGTGGGAGCCGGGACCGAACCGCACCCTCACGCTTCCTGCGAGCGGGCGCGCGGCCGTGATCGGCGGCACCTTCGGCGACACCTCGAAGTCCTGGACGCCGCTCGGAGGACGGTGAGCATGCGCGCGCTCTCGGCGCTTCTCCTCGCGTCGGTGCTCGCGGCGTGCGCTCCCCTCGCGGATCGCGAAGACGAGGGCCGCTCGGCTGCATCGCAGGCCGGAGTCCACGCTCCCTCGTGGTTGCTCGAACACGCCGGCGCCGGCTCGTGGCTCGACGCGACGAAGTTGCGACGGGCCTGGGCCGACGTACGGGTGGCCAACGTCCGCTTCGACAAGCGCCTGTTCGCCGAGGTCGTCGCGCGCTACGAGGGCGGGGCGACGATCACTACGCTGCACCCCGCGCGCTACAAGGGCGCCCTCGGCGCGCACGAGCGGTGGGGCACCGACGCGATCGAGATCCACGAGACCGGTCCGAACGGCGCGCGCCTCTCCGGCGACGTGTTCCTCCGCTTTCGCGTGCAGCACGACGTGGACGGCGACGGCCGCGACGACATGGCCGAGACCGACTGGGCCCGCCTGTTCGGCGACGGCACCGGCGTCGCGCCGGAGCAGGACGTGTGGTCGCCCGGTCTCGACTCGCCCGTGCACGCGACCGGCGAGGCGAGCGCGCCCGAGATCCGCTTCGCGCCGTTCGACGATCCGGGCGCGATGGTGGTGCGCGAGATCGACGCGGTCATCGCGGCCAAGCAGAACGATCCCGGGGGGCGCCACACCATTCACGCCGCGATCTTCAACATCGACGATCCGCGCATCGTCGAGCGCTTGATCGCCGCGCATCGCGCGCAGGTCGAGGTCCGGCTGATCACCGACGCCAAGAAGCTCAGCCCGCGCGCGACCTGGCTCACGGGCGACGACGCGCTGCTCGCCGCCGGTGTTCCCCTACTCGGCCTCGGTCACGGCGGCACCGCGGCGATGCACCTCAAGTTGGCGCTGTTCGACGGCAAGAAGGTCGCGACTGGGTCGGCGAACTGGGAGAGCGGGTCGAGCTTCGAGAACCACGAGAACATGGTGCTGTTCGACGATCCGGCGAGGGTCGCGGCCTATGCGCAGCGGTTCGAGCGGCTCGCGGGCTCGGCCGTGGGCGCGCGCGTCGGTTCGCGCGACGTCGTGTTCGGGCCGGACGAGGAGCCGCATCGCCGCATCGGTGCGCTGCTCGACGCCGCGCGTTCGAGCATCCACCTCGCGATGTTCACCGCGAAGGACTTCACCTGGCAGGAGGGCGGCCGCACGCAGTCGCTCTTCGACAAGCTCGTCGCGGCGCACCGCCGCGGGGTCGACGTGGTGCTGGTGACCGACGAGGGCGTGGCCGAGGGCAGCGAGTACTTCGGCGTGACCACTCCCGACGACCAGACCGACGAGCGGCTCGAGGCTCAGGGAATCAAGGTCGTCCGCGCCGACGTTCCCTTCGCGCGGTATGCGTCGATGCACCACAAGTTCGTCGTCGTCGATGGCGAGACCACCGCGCTCGGCGCCTACAACTGGTACTTCGACGCGGCGTTCCTCAACGACGAGGACGTCACCTTCGTGAAGGACAGGTCCGTGGCGGCTCGCTTCGAGGGCGAGCTCGCCGAGCTCTGTCGCCGATACGACCGTGCCTACGATGCTTCCCGTTGGCCTTCGGTCCAAGTCACGTTGCGCGCCAGCCACCCGGCCACCGCGTGGGGCGACACCGTGCTCGCGATCGGCGAGGTCGATGCTCTGGGGGCGTGGTCGGCCGATGGCGCGTTGTCGCTCCACGGCTACCCCGTTTGGAGCGGAACGGTGACGCTCCCCGCGGGCGCACGCATCGCCTACAAGCTCGCGACGCGACGGCGCGACGGCTCCATTGCATGGGAGTCGGGCGACAACCGGTTGCTCTCGGTGGCTAGCGGCGGCGTGGCCAACCAGACTCTCGACATCACGTACCGCTGATCGTCGTCGACCTCCGAGATCGACGCGGTCGCGCTCGGCACCTGTCTTGATCGCGTGCGGAGGCGAGGTCTAGAAGAGGAGGCATGACGACGAACAAACTCGTGACTTGCCTGTGGTTCGATCACGGTGAGGCTCGGAAGGCCGCGGAGTTCTATGCCGCGACGTTTCCCGACAGCAAGGTCGATGCACGGCACTCCGCCGCTTCGGATTATCCCGGTGGCAAGGCGGGTAACGAGTTGACGGTGGAGTTCACGGTGCTCGGGCGTGCATTCGTCGGGCTCAATGGCGGGCCCAATTTCAAGCCGAACGAAGCGGTCAGCTTGATGGTGTTGACCGACGACCAGGCCGAAACCGATCGCTACTGGAACGCAATCGTCGGCAGTGGCGGGCAGGAGAGCGCCTGCGGTTGGTGCCGGGACAAGTGGGGATTCTCCTGGCAGATCACGCCGCGCGCGCTGCTCGCGGCCATGGCCAACCCCGACAAGGCCGCGGCCAAGCGCGCGATGGACGCGATGATGACGATGAAGAAGATCGACATCTCCAAGATCGAGGCGGCCGTGCGCGGAGAGACCGGCCGTGCGTAAGCTCATCGGCGCTGCGTTCGTCTCGCTCGACGGCGTGATGCAGGCGCCCGGCGGCCCCACCGAAGACTGGACGGGTGGTTTCACCAAGGGCGGCTGGCTTCCCCCCGTCGGGGACGACGCCGTCGGCCAGGCGATCAACGAGCTCTTCGAGTCTCCGTTCGACCTGCTGCTCGGGCGTCGAACCTACGACATCTTCGCCGCCTATTGGCCCTATGCCAAAGGGGACAACAAGCCGATGGGCGAGATGTTCGACCGCGTCGGCAAATACGTCGTCACCCACGGCCACAAGCCGCTCGAGTGGCAGAACAGTCACCGAGTGAGCAGCCTCGATGCGCTCGCTGCGATCAAGCAGTCCGAAGGTCCCGACCTCGTCATCCAGGGCAGCAGCACGCTCTATCCGCAGCTGCTCGGGGCGGGCCTGCTCGACCGGCTGACGCTGATGATCTTCCCGGTCGTCCTCGGCAAGGGCAAGCGGCTGTTCGGCGACGGCACGCCTTCGCGCGCGCTCAAGATGGTCGACCACCGCGTGTCGGACCGAGGCAACATCATCGCCACCTACGAGCCGAAGGGCGAAGCCGAAGTGGGCACGTTCCTCGACGAGCAGCCGAGCGCGCGAGAGCGTGAGCGGCAGGAGCGGATGAAGCGCGAAGACGCATGGTGAGTCACCTCGCCTTCACCGAGGCGCAGAACCACATCACTGCCGGACCAGTGGGTAGCGTCTGGCGCTGCGGCGCGTGGTTTCGCCGAGGTCGCAGCCCGCGCCGGGCTCGAGCGCATCGTCTATCTCGGCGGCGTCGCACCGCGAGGGCTGCCATCGCGACACCTCGCGAGCCGGCTCCGGACCGGCGAGTTGCTGCGCGCGGGCACGGTGCCCGTCTTCGAGCTCCGGGCCTCGATGATCATCGGGCGCGGGAGCATCAGCTGGCAGATCGTACGTGACCTCGCGGCGCGGCTGCCCGCGATGCTCCTACCGAAATGGCTCGCGACCCGCACCACCCCGATCGCGATCGACGACGTCGTCGACGCCCTCACCGCAGCGCTCGCTCTGCCGCTCGACCGTGCAGGCGTCTACGACCTGCCCGGCCCCGAGATCCTGACGGCCAAGGAAATCCTGTTCCGCATCGCGGCCCTGCGTGGCACTCGGCCCGTCGCGCTGGACGTACCGATCCTCTCCACTCGGCTCTCGAGCTACTGGCTGAAGTTCGTGACGGGCGCCGACTACGGCGTGGCGCGGGAGCTCGTCGAGGGCCTGTCGAGTGACCTCCTCCCGTCTGGCCGAAGCTTCTGGGACAACCTCCCCGAGCATCGACTCGTCCCCTTCGACGAGGCGACGCGTCGTGCGATGGTGGAGGACGAGCAAGCGCCGACGCATCCGCGGCAACGCCTCGAGCATTTGGTCGCGCTGGTATCTCGCCGAACGATCAACCAACCATCGGCACGGTGACGTAGAGTGTTCGTCGATGAGCGTCTCGCGTCGCCTCGTGGTGGCCTTGGCACTGACCGTCATCTCGGGAGGATGCTCCGAGGACCCGAGCGGCGACGACCAGGCCGACTCGGCCGTCCCTCCGGTCGACGGCGAGACGTCCGAAACGGGAGCCGTCGAGACCGCGGTCGACACGGGAGCGGCGGTCGACGTCGTCGTGCCAGTCGACACGGCGGTTGATGCACCTTCGCCGCCGAAGCCGTCGCCCTATCCCGTCTTCACGCAGGCCGAGGTCGACGCGTGGTCGACCAAGAGCCCGGAGTACACGCGACTCGCGAGCTCGTGGGCCGGCAACGTCAGTCGTACCTACGCTTCGTATGGCACCGAGATCAGCAGCACCGAGCGCGACGTGCTGAAAGACGAATCGGTGTACATCAAGACGCAGGCGGCGCTGTTCGCGGCCGATGGGAACATGGCGCGCAAGAACAAGGTCGTCGCGCTCCTCGACGACCTCCGTTCGGTCACCTCGTGGCAGACCGACTCGGTCGAGCAGTATCGGCTCGTCGCCGGATGGGCGATGACGAACCTCGCGCAAGCCGCCGCCTTCGTGGACTATCACGATCCGGCCTTTTCGAAGTTCTTGGTGGACGTCTGTTATCCGCTCCTCGATTGGACCGGCGCCAACAACTGGCAGGCGAGCTTCGCCGACTCGAGGCTCGCGATTGCGGTGTACGAGAAGAACGAGTCCCTCTACGCCGACGCCAAGGCATATTTCTACGCGCGCGTTGCGCAGTCGAACTACCACTCGAAATACGACGGCACGAAGGTGGTCCCGCTCTTGAAATCGGACGGGAAGACCCTCGACATCGCCATGACGATCTCCACTTGGGGCGGCTATTGGGGCGCACCGCAGGTGAAGTCCGATCTCACGTTCGTCGATCCTTCGTACGTGACAGATGGTTTCAACGCCGAGACGATTCGAGATCTCGGTCACGTCTCCATGGGCCTCGGCGGGTGGATGCACGCGGCGCGAACGATCCTCGCGCACGAGGGCACGCTCGACAAACAAGCCTACGATCGACTCCGCGCAGCGTACGCGCTGCACGCGAAGCGGGTCCTCGCGTTCAAGAAGACCGGCTCGATCCCGACGCCTGCGACCGTGAAGACAGAGGACACCAGCTCGAACGGCGCCTTCAACCAGAGCTGGTTCGGCGCGCGTCGTCTCTTCGGCAGCGACACTCCCGCCGACGTCGTCACCATGCTCTCCGATCCCGCTGTCGCCGGTTTCCCGGCGGCAGGCGCGAATCACCTCGTCGACGAACCGTTCTGCGACGGTCCGTGACGGTTGGACGCGTCGTATCGTCACGCGCGTTGACAATTGTCACGGCTCGTCCCGCGTGAGGACGGTACGACCGGGGTTGGCCTCCCCCGTTCATGACAGCCGTGAGCCCCACGTTTCTCCGGTTGCCGATCCTCGTGTGCGCGCTGCTCGGCATGACCGGGGTCGCCCCATCGTGTGCGCGCGAGACGCCGCGCGAGCGATTCGAGCGTTCGGTGCTGCCGCTGCTCGAGCGACGGTGCGGCAGCAGCGCGTGTCACGGCGTGCCAGAGGGCGCCGAGGCCGCCGGTGAGGTCATCGACTGGAGTCACTTCCAGTTTCGCGTCTCCGCGCGCGGCATGGCGACCGACCCCGACGGCGCGTACGCGAACGTCAAGGCGCGCATCGACACGGGGCCCCATCCGGAGCTCTCCACGCTGCTGCGGAAGCCGCTGGCGCTGCACGCGGGAGGCCTCTCGCACGCTGGCGGGACCGTCTTCCCGAGTCGCGACGACCCTGCCTTCGCGGAGCTCCGCGCATGGATCCGGAGCGAGAGCGGCGGGGGCGAGAGCGGTCTCGTCGAGGACCTCCCGAAGACGACGCAGCTCTTCGCGCGTGACGTGTTGCCGCTGCTCGCGAACAAGCAGTGCATGAACGCGGGCTGCCACGCGACCCCGGCGCCGTTCACCGCGTTCGAGCCGCCGATGGACCTCGACGGCGTTCGCGTGTTCTCGTTCGCCTCGATCCAGAGGAACCACGCGGCCGCGCGGGTGCACCTCGCGCTCGGCGGCGATCTCCGCGGCTCGCGGCTGATTCGGAAAACCATTCCGCTCGATCGGGGTGGGATCGTGCACCGCGGCGGCAACGACGTCTTCTTCGACGAGCCGGCGATTCGCGCGATCCTCGAGTGGGCCGAGGCAGAGCGCGCGACCGTGCTGAGCGAACCGCCGCGCGTCACCGGGATCGTGTACGTGCGCGGACCGGTCGCCGCCGCGTCGCCGTTCGTGCACGAGCGCTTCGTCCCGGGGACCGATCTCTGGGTGATGTCGCTCCCCGAGCGCGTGCGACGGAACCTCACCGCGTCGCTCCACACGGGGCCGGCCGACGTGCGCGATCCGGCGGTGCGGCACGACGGTACCCGCCTCGCATTCGCGATGCGTCGGTCGGACGACGAGGCGCACCAGCTGTGGGAGATCGCCGTCGACGGCAGCGGTGCGCGCCAGCTCACGACCGACGCTGCGCTCCTCCCCGGCGGCGGGCGCGTGGCGAACGTCCAGCCCACGTACGGACCGGACGGTCGCATCTACTTCGTGTCGACGCGCGCGGGGCACCTCGCCGAGGGGCAGGCCGCGCTCGACAGTGAGATCTGGGCGATCGATCCGGAGACGCGCGCGCTCGAGCGGATCACCCACGGGCCTTCCCCTGAAGTGACCCCGACGTTCATCCCGACCGGCAAGTCGTACGGGACCCTCGCGTTCACCGAGCTGCGGGCCCTCGGAGGCCTGTACTCCGGCGTCGTGCTGCGCATGCCGCTCGATCACGATCGCAGTCACCACGGCGATCCCGAGCTGCACATCCACCACGGCAACACGCTCGGCGCCGACGTCCTCTACGCGATGCGCACGATGCCCGACGGCCGCTTCGTCGCGACGCTGTTGAACCGGGGGAACGTGTGGCGCGGTGGACGACTCGCGCTGTTCGACCGCCAGCTCGGACCGCGGCTGGCCGAGCCCACTTCGGCTTCGCTGCCTGCATACCGTGACGCGCTCGCGCTGCTTGGCTCCGACGGCGAGCTCGATCGACACCCGGTGTCGCTTCCGGATGGTCGCATCGTAGTCGCGCACGCCGAGGGCATGCTCGATCTCGGCGATCCGTCGGCGGCACCGACGTTCAAGCTGCAGACGCTCTCGCTCGCCGAAGGCCCGACCCGGATCACTGCGCGAGAGACGCTGCTCGAGGACGAGACGTCGGTCTACGACGCCGAGCCGATCGTTGCACGTCCGCGCGAGGACGCGCAGCACCCGCTCGGGTGGGAGCCGGGCAAGAGCACCGGGGTGCTCGCCTATCGACACGTCGAGGTGCTCGAGGCGCTGTTCACCCGCCTCGAGCCTCGCGGCATCCGACCGCTGCGGGACGATCTCGCGTTCGCGCGAATCCTCGAAGCGGTGCCGCTGACCCCCAACGACATGTCGGCCGGACCGATCTCGCTCGGCAGCCACGGCCGCTATCGCATCCTCGGCGAAGTGCCGCTCGCGGGAGGCTCGTTGAAGGTCGAGGTGCCCGCGCATCGGGCGATTCGCGTCCAGACGCTCGACGCGTCGCGCATGGCCCGAGGGACCCAGCACACGCGGTGGCTCGATGTGTTTCCCGGCGAGACCTTCCCCGGAGGCGTCGCGCCGGCGCTGTATCCAGTGTTGTGCTCGGGGTGTCACGGCGCGCTCAGCGGGCGGCCGGGCGACGTCGGTGGACCGGTCCCCGACGCGATCACCGGCGCGTCGATCACGCTCGCGACCCACCAGAACCTCGATCCGCGCCGGCCGCTCCCGGCCGTGGTCCTGGGTACACCGATCGAGATCGACTTCCGTCGCGACGTCGCGCCGCTGTTTTCGCGCTCGTGTGCTCGCTGTCACGGATCGGCAGGCGGACTCGATCTCTCGTCGCGAGCGACCAAGAGCTTCGACACGCTCTACGAGACGCTGCTCGCGCCCGGAGAGGGCTCGCTTGGTGGGCGTAAGTACGTCGACGAGGCCGGAGCGAGCGCGGCCGGGAGCTACCTCGTCGAGCGGATCCTCGGTCGCGACCTCGGCGCCCCGCGGGCAGTCACTGGACGGTGCGCCGGCGAGCCCGCGCTGACCCCTGAAGAGGTCCTCACCGTCGTGCGTTGGATCGAGCTCGGCGCGGTGTATCGAGGAGGTTCGCCGTGAGGTGGGCGCTCCTCTTGGTGCTCCTCTCAGGCTGCGCCGGACCCGATCCGGGCAGCACACCGTTGGCTCGACCCGATCGGGCGGAGTTCGCCGCCAAGGTGTTGCCGATCCTCGTCGAGCGGTGCGCCAACCCGTCGTGCCATGGTCGACCGGAGCGCGCGCTCTCGCTGTACGCACCGCAACGGTTCCGCATCGATCCGCGGTGGACCTGGCTCGATGGGCCGCTGACCGCCGAGGAGCTCGAGCACGACTATCGCGCCGTCGCCGCGCTGATCGACCCCGGTGATCCCGAGTCGTCCCTCGTGCTGACGAAGGCACTCGCCCGCACCTGGCACGGCGGCGGCGCCGTGTTGGAGCCCGACGACGACGCACACCGAGCGATTCGAACGTGGATCGCGGAGGCTCGGCGATGAGGCTCGCTAAAGGCTGTTGCCAGATTCGCCCGGGTCCGCCTTCGGCGTCCCCGGACATGTGCCCTCACCCAACCCTCTCCCGGTGGGAGAGGGCTCGAGATCTCTGGATTTTCTCGGCCCCTCTCCCTTCGGGAGAGGGGTTTGGGGTGAGGGCAAATGTCCCGCGAGCGAAGCGAGCGGGGCGACTTCTGCAAGCCGTGCTCGTGTCCCTCTCGGTCCTTTCCGCCTGTGCACCGGTGCGACCGTGGCAGCGCGGTCACCTGGCGCATCCGTGCATGGTCGCTGACGGACGGCCGGAAGAAGACGCCGCTCGTGCGCACATGCTCGGCGCGCGCGAGGGGACCCAAGGGGCGAGCGGCGATCGTGGGGGCGGATGCGGCTGCAAGTGACGCTCGCGAGTCTCGCGGCGACGCTCGCCGTCTTCGCGCTCGCCCACGCCGACGGTCGGGTGGGTGCATGGGTCTCCCACCACGCGTCGAGCGACGGGCTCACCGTGGTGTCTCCGCGGGCGACCCTCATCGCGCCGGTTCGCCGAGGCATCGACGTGCTCGCCGGCGTCGACGCGGACGTGATCAGCGGCGCGAGCATCGACGTGCTGACCTCGGCGTCGCCTCGCGGATACGAGGAGGTCCGCAAGGGCGGATACGCCGGCCTGTCGTGGAGGCCGCGGGTCGACACCACTCTCGCCGCACGCGCGATCGGCAGTACCGAGAACGACTACCTCGGTCGCGCCTTCGTGCTCTCGGGCGAGCGCGAGTGGCTCGATCGGCGGCTCACCACGTCCCTCGGGTTGCGTGCGTCGTTCGACGAGGTGGGGCGTGCGGGAGACCCGAGAGACTCGTTTCGCCCGCTCGACGTCGTCGCCGTCGACCTCGGCGCCGCCTGGGTGTTCTCGCGACGGACGGTTGGTCAGTTGATCGTCGAGGGGCAACGCGCGACCGGGTTCCTCGCGAGCCCGTATCGGTTCGTCCGCGTCGCGTGGCCCGGTGTCGGGCTCGAGAGCGGGGTGCCCGAGAACACGCCCGATGAGCGCCTGCGATTCGCGCTCGGCGTCGGCGCGCGCCACGCGGTGGCCGACGGCTGGTTCGTCGCGACCTCGGTGCGTGTCTACCGCGACTCGTGGGCGGTCACGAGTCACACCGAGGACGTCGAGGTGCAGCGTGCGCTGTTCGGCGACCGGCTGCTCGTCGGGGTCGCGGGGCGACTCTACGGGCAGTCGGCGGCGAGTTTTTATCGTGCACGCTACGTCGCGACGGACGCGGAGCTCCCCCGTCTGCGTACGGCCGACAAGATGCTCGCTCCGATGTCGACGGTCCTCGGCGCGCTTCGCGCATCGGTCGGACTGGGATCGCTCGGTCCGCTCCGTGCGATCCGCGTCACCGTCCGGCTCGAGTGGTTCGAGCAACGGTTCTTCCAGTTTCTTCCTCTCGAGTCCCGGAGCGCGGTGGTCACCTCGCTCGGGCTCTCCGCGGAGCTGTGAACATGCGCTGGCTCGTCCTCTCGTGCTTGTTGTGGGGATGCACCGGGGAAGGGCCCTCGACCCCCGTCGACAGTGGCCCGCCGTGCTCGTTGCAGCTCGAGTGGGGTCGGATGCAGTCGGGGACATTCGTCGCGTTCAAGGACGGTGACACCGCCGAGATCACCCTCGGATTCCAGGGGTTCCGCTTCATCGATTCGGTCGCGCGCATCCGCTCCGGACGCGGATCGAGCGCGACGTTCAAGCTGCAGTCGACGGTCGAAGGAGGCTCGCCACGAAGCCAGGACGCCGGGCCGTTCGATGGCACCATCGGTGCCGACGGGGCGCTCTACGTCTCCAACGTCCAGCTGTTCTTCAACGACCTGCCGTTGCCCGATCTGCTCGGGAAGAAGGTCGCGGTGATCGTGGTCGCCAACGCCGGCGGGTGCACCGGTCGGGCGAACGCCCAGGTCGCGCTCGTGCGGGGAGGGTGCATGGACGCCGACGGAGGGATCGCCTCGTGCGACGCGGGCTCCTAGTCCTCTCGATCGCGACGGTGATCTGCTGCGCCGCGACGGAGGACGCGCCGCAGTTCGAGAAGCGCGCGCTCTCGCCGGGGCCGAACCCCTTCGGTGCGAGCGAACCGCTCTACTCGCCGCAGCCGCACCGCGATCACCCGTGGGCGGTCGCGCTCTCGGCCGACGAGTCGAAGCTCTATGTGACGCTCCAGGGCACCGAGGACGAACTGGGCTCGGCGGTCGCCGTGGTCGACGTGATGCACGCCAAGGTGCTGGGGCGCATCGCCGTCGGGGCGAGTCCGACGGGAATGGAGCTGCACCCAGGCGGTCGATTTCTCGTGGTGACCAATCGGTTCGCCAACTTCGCGTCGGTCATCGACACCACGAAGGACGAGGTCGTCGCTGAGATCCCGGTGCCCTTTTACACCGTCGACGTCGCCTTCACGCCCGACGGACGGCGCGCATACCTGACCAACCGCTGGAAGGACTCGGTGCTCCGCTGGGAGCTCGCGGTGGACGAGCGCTTCCGGGTGGTGTCCGACGATTACTCTGCGCTCCCTCCCGATGGGCCGATGGGCATCGCGGTGGGCGACAACCCTCGCACCCTGGTCATCGACGAGAGCGGCACGCGTGCCTATGTCGCGAGCCCGACCGGCCTGTCGCTGTCGATCCTCGATCTGTCGCTCGGGAGGGAGCTCCGTCGCGTCGACTTGAATGCGCCGCCCGGCGACGTGCGGCTCGCAGGGAAATTCGTGCTCGTCACGCACACCGGTCGTGGCTCGCAGCATCCGCCCGATCAGGGGTTCGACGGCGACTCCGACGGCAAGCCGGGCGACGGCACCGCCAACGTGATGTTCCAGGATCTGCAGAACGAGATCGCCGTGCTCGATCGCGACGGGGCGCTCGTGCAGAACGCCACGTCGGATTCGATCTGCTGCTTCGACTTCCGCGACGTCGATCCCGATCACCCCGACAAGGGCGTCGCGCTGCCCGCCCCCGACACCTGGCCGGCGTCGCGCCTGTCGTTTCTCCCGCCGCGCGAGTCGTGGATCGTCGCGGGGGCGTTGCCCGAGCACCTCGCGGTGCGCGGCGATCGCGCGTGGGTCGTGTTCTCGGGCTCGAACGAGGTGCAGGGGTTCGAGCTCCACGACGGCAAGCTCCGGCCGCTGCAGAAGGCGGGCGCGTTGTTCCCGACCGGGATGAACCCCGCCGAGATCGCGATCACGCGTGACGGCAAGCGTGCGTTCGTCGCCGAGCGGCTGGGCGAGCGGATCACCGTGATTGATCTCGAGCGGGGACCGGGACACGAGGCGCGCATCGCCGTCGGCGACGAATCCGCAGGGCCGTTTCCCGCGACCGACGCGGAGCTCGGCGAGGCGATCAACTTCGTCACCGCGAAGCTCGGCGTGGACGGTGACCAGACGTGCGTGCACTGCCATCGCGAGGGCGGGAACATCGCAAAGCCGGTGGCGATGCCGCTCCAAGCGAGCCCGATGTGGGGTCGCCGCATGGTGATGGCGTACCGCGGCGCGCACGACACGCGGCCGTGGTTCTTCGAGACGGCGATGACGGAGACGAACTTCTTCCCGGTGATCAACGAGTTCGCCCGCAAGGAGAACTTCTGCTGCGAGCAGCTCGATCCCTTGATCTGGAAGAAGTATCCCTCGACCGAAGCGTGCCTCGCGGACGCGAAGCTCGCGGGCTGCGAGCACGTGCTCCACTGCAAGACGAGCCCGCCGCCCGAGTGTGCGACCCGCACCTATGGCAGCCCGTTTCTCACGCGCAACGAGCACTTCCTCGCGGGCTCGCGCGCGCTCTTCGGACGCGACGCCACGTTCGGCGACGCGCTCGCGATCGAGGTGCTCGACGCGACGGGCGCCACGGTGCGCCAGGGCATTCCGCTCGACTTCGACGGCGTGACCCGTGCGCTCGGGCTGTTCCTCCTCTCCCGCCCGCGGTTCTTCCCGAACCCCAACGCCGCGCTCGCACGGCCGGCCGCGCGTCGCGGAAAGCAGCTCTACGAGTCGCCGACGGTGGGGTGCAGCACGTGTCATCCGCTGCCGCTGACGACGCTCACGCGGGAGGTGAACCCGTTCGGCTTGCCGTTGCGATTCCCTCCACTCGTGACGCCGGCGCTCGACGATCGGGGCCTCGATGCCGATCGGGTCACGCCTGGGTTCTTGCAGACTTTTCCCCAGGCAGAGCAGGACGCCGCCGGTCTGCGCGTGGGTGTGCCGCAGCTGCGTGGGCTGTGGGATCGCGCGCGCCGGTTCTTGCACGACGGCCGCGCCCGCAGCTTGCGTGAGGCGCTGGCGACGCCCGGACACCCCGCGCTCTGGCCGGGCGAAACGGGCTTCAACGAGACGCATGGGGTGTTCGACACGCACGGTGCGACGTCGGGCCTCACCGCCTCCCAGCTCGAGGACTTGATCGCCTTCGTGGAGACGTTGTGATGCGAACGCTGCTGATCGCTCTCTTGCTCACCGGCTGTTCCACCCGCGCCGAACCGCAAGCGCCGCCGCGTTGGCAGCTCGTCGCCGAGCTCGATCGCGTCGCCCTCACCGTCCACGTCGCGGCCGAAGGCGACGTGTGGGTTGGGGGCGGCGGGCTCGGGTCGGGGCCGGGCTCGTTGCTCTTGCACGGCGACGGAGCGCACTTCGAGGAGATCTCGACCGGCCGGAGCGAGACCCTCTGGTGGATCGGCGGCAGCGCGCGGGACGATCTCTGGGCCGTCGGCGAGCGTGGTCTCGCGTTGCACGGCGACGGCTCGCGATGGAACGTCGTCGAGACGGGTACCACTGCGACGCTCTTCGGTGTGTGGGCGCGCGCGAAGGACGACGCCTGGGCGGTCGGGGGCTCGCCCAACGGAGCCGGACCGAACGACGTGCTCCTCCACTGGAACGGCACGACCTGGAGCGCGATCACGCCGCCGACCAAGGGGGCGACGTACTTCAAGGTGTGGGGTGGCGACGAGATTTTCGTCGTCGGCATCGGCGTCGCGCTGCGCGGGAACGGTACGACCTGGACTCCGATCGCGGTCCCGAGCAAGACCTCGTTGTTCACCGTCGCGGGCGGCAGCTCGGGCGTGTTTGCCGTCGGCGGTGGTCCGGCGACGCTGCTCCGGTTGAACGGCGCCGCGTTCGAGTCGTTGCCGCTTCCGGACACCGCGAGCGGGATCCTCAGCGGCGTCGCCGTCGCTTCGGATGGGAGCGTCTTCGTCGTCGGCGAACGCAGCCAGCGGTATCGACGCGGCGTCGATGGGGTGTTTCGCGACGACTCGCGCGAGCTCGATCTTCCGGGCATCGACCTTCACGCCACCGCGACCACGCGTGACGGAGCGCTCGCCGTCGGCGGCAACTACATGGCGCTCACGCGCCCGGGGACCAAGGCGCGCGGGGCGATCCTACGATTCGCGCCCTGACAGCCTTCGGCAAATTCACATACCCACGTCCCGCCTTCGGCGGATCCGAGGAATTTCTGCGACTTGTCGCAGCACAATCTGGACTTTTCCAGCGCACGGCGAGCGCGCATCGGTTCCGGTGATCATCGGCATCCGACATCGGCGGCGGGTGTGACGTGCGCACTTCGTCGCTCGTGCAGAACGTCGCGGCACGCTTGCGCGAGCGTGACGCCATGCGCACGCGCATTGCTACCCCGTCTGGGCGCGTTCCAAACCGCGCCGAGGCAGGCTGCAGGGCCTCGTACCTGATGGGGGAAGTCATGAGCGAGGGGGGATGCGATCCGATCGAGCGACTGTCGCTCCATCCGGATGCCGTGGTGGCAGACCGCTATCGGCTCGTCGACCGCATCGGTGCAGGTGGGATGGGTTCGGTCTGGCGTGCGACGCACGTCACGCTCGCCCACGACGTGGCGATCAAGTTCCTCCAGGTGACCGACGTGACCCCTGCGGCGCGCGCTCGGTTCGAGCGAGAAGCCAAGATCGCGGCCCGCCTTGGAGAGGCCTCGCGGCACATCACGCGGGTCATCGACTACGGGATGTTCCGCGAGTCGGTCCCCTACCTGGTGATGGAGCACCTCCAGGGCGAGACGCTCTCCGCACGTGTCCGCCGTGAGGGGAGGCTCTCGCTCGAAGTCGCGTCGAGGCTCATCGTGCAGCTGTGTCGGGCTCTCCAGGTCGCTCACGCCGCGGGGGTCATCCATCGCGACATCAAGCCGTCCAACGTCTTCCTCGTGCAGAGCGACATCGACGAAGAAGTGTGCGTGAAGCTGATGGACTTCGGCATCGCGAAGTCCACCATCGACGGTGACGGTGAGGAGATGACCAGCGCCGGCACCGTCATCGGCACGCCTCAATACATGAGCCCCGAGCAGATCCTGTCCAAGCGGCTCGACGCGCGGACCGATCTCTGGGGCGTCGCGGCCTGCTTGTACCGCATCGTGTGCGGACGAACCCCGTTTGGCCAGGGAGGAATCGCCGAGCTCGGGCTGCGCATCCTGGCGACCGATCCGCTCCCGCCGTCGACCATCGAGCGCGGGCTGCCGTCGGCGCTCGACACGTTCATGGAGAAGGCGCTCGCCAAGAGCGCGGAGGAGCGGTTCCAGTCGGCGCGCGACTTCGCCGATGCGCTCTCGCTGATCAGCGGCATCCGCGGCCCCGAGCTGTCGGTGGTCACCACCATCGTGCCCTTGCCCGACGACGCCGAGGTGTCCATCGTGCTTCGGCCCAGCAGCGCGGAGCTCACCGCGCCCAGCGCGCAACACACGCGGCGCGATCGCCCGATCGGTCCGCCACCCAAGCGAAGCCCCAACGTCCGCTCCCTCGCCACGATCTTCGGCGCCCTCGCGCTCGCCGCCTTCTTCGCGCATCAGCGCGGACGCGAGACGAAGGCACAAGCCGCAGAGGTTCCCCCGAGTGCGCAGCCACGGTCCCCGGTGTCGCAGCTCGCCGCGTCGACGAGCGCTCTCCCGGCGTCCACGGCTCCGGTCTCGGGAAGCTCGAGCGCGTCTGCGACGGTGACACCTCCCGAGCCGAAGAAAGCACCGCCCGCTCCGCTCGCCGCGAAGGCGGCCAAGCCGGCCAAGACCGGCACTTCCGCAGAAGGAGCGCGCCTCTGGTCCAAGAGGGACGAACTATGAAGCCCACAGGGACGACCCTCGTTTTGTTGCTCGTCCTTGCCCGCACGGCGAACGCCGCGGACGAGGATCCCGCCGTCACGGCCGCATCCGCCCTGTTCGAATCCGGCGTCCGGAAGATGGAGGTGGGACGTTGCGAGGAGATTCCCGTTGGCAACCCGAAGGTCTGCGCCGAGGCGTGCGACGATTTCCGTGACGCGTACGCCAAGTACCCCGCCGGTCTCGGCGCGCTGCGAAACCTCGCCTTCGTCGAGAAGGGCCTCGGTCTGGTCGCGAGCGCGTCGCGGCACTTCCGCGAGCTCGCCGAGAAGGCACCGCTCGACCCGAAGCCGGCGCGTCGGTTGTGGGCCGACTACGCGCGGACCGAGCTGTCGCTCCTCGCGCCCCGGGTGCCGCACCTGACGATCGCGATGCCGAAGCCGGCGCCGACCGACTCGCGCGTCACCCTCGACGACGTCGTCGTGAGCTCCAGCCAGTACACCGTCGCGATCCCGGTCGACCCGGGAGCGCACGTCGTGCGCGTCGAGGCACCGGGCCACCTGCCGTTCACGCGAGCGATCACGCTCGCCGAGGGCGACAGTGCCGCGGTCGACGTCACGTTGACGGCTCTCGACAAGCCGAAACTGCCGCCGATCGCGCCGATCGAAACCAAGGAAGCCCCCGCGGGTCCGCCGCGGATGACGCAGGCGATGCTCTTCGGTGCCGGCGCCGCCACACTCGCCGTCGGCCTCGGTTTCGGGGTCGCCGCGATCTACAAACGCGACCAGGCGTGCGCCGGCGCGAGCTGCGACCTCGACGAATGGGAGCGCGGTCGGGGCTATGCGCGCGCGTCGACCATCTTGACGGTGGCCGGCGGCGTCGCGGCGGCCTCCGGAGTCGTCTGGTACCTCCTCACACCCAGCGCCCAGCGGCCCACGGCCACGGCGTTCGTGCCGTATGCGTCGCCCGACGGCGCGGGCCTCGGTCTCGTCCGCAGCTTCTGAGAGGAGCACCATGGCAGGCAAACTGCGTGTCTTCGTCGGGATCGGAATCGCGCTCGTCGCCGGTGGCTGCGAGACCATCGCGGGATACGGCGACGACCCGGCGCCGGCCTCGGCGAGTGTCGTCGTCACTGACGCTTCCGCCGACACCGTCAGCGAGGTCTCGTCGGGCGCGTGCGGGGCGCCGCTCACCCGGTGCGGCGCCGCGTGCATCGACCTCGCGTCCGACTTCGACCACTGCGGCGCGTGTGATCGACGCTGCCCGGCTGGCGCGACTTGCGCCGGAAGCGCGGGGTGCCAGTGCCCGGCGGGCCAGATCGCGTGCGGTCCTGTCGGCGCCGAGCGATGCGTCGATCCGACGAGAGATCCTGGCAACTGTGGTGCTTGCGGGATCGCCTGCGGCGCGCGTGGAACCTGCGCCTCCGGAAGCTGCGTGTGCGAGGCGATCACTACGAAGTGCGGCGGCACGTGCGTCGAGCTCTCCACCGATCCGCTCCACTGCGGTTCGTGCGACGTCGCCTGCGCGAAGCTCGAGAAGTGCGTCGCCGGGGTCTGCAAGTGCCCGGCGGACTCGTCGCTTTGCGGTGGGACCTGTGTCGTCACCGCCGAGGATCCGCTGTCCTGCGGCGCGTGCGGGATCACCTGCACCGCTGGACAGCGATGCAGCGGTGCTGCCTGCGCCTGCCGCTCGGGCCTCGTCGCGTGCGCCGGCGAGTGCGTCGACACCACCAGCGATCCAAGGCACTGCGGCGCGTGTGGCGCGGCGTGTCCCGACGGTCAAGCGTGCGCGGGAAAGTGCCGGCCAGCGTGCGTCGGTACCGACACGCGCTGCCCGGTGGGAGCAGCCTTTGCCTGCGTGAACCTCTCGCGCGATCCGAGGAACTGCGGCGCCTGCGGCACGTCGTGCGGCGCAGGCGAGCTGTGCATCGGCGGCGCCTGTCGTGCCTACGCGCCGGCGCCAGAGTGCACCTCGTGCCCCTGCGCCGCATGCGCGTTGGTATCGAGCGGCCCGACCTGTTGTCCGCCCCCCTTTGGCGCGACGCACGCGATCTGCGTCGCCGGGACCGCGTGTCCGTGATCAGCCGCCCGCGGTGATCGCCACGACCATCACCAGGACGATCAGGCCGAACGCGACCGCGAAGCCGAACACCAACTGCTGCGGCGTGAGGCCGTAGCTCTGGGCGAAGGCGACGAGCTTCGCGGTCTTGCGCTGGATGTACGATCGCTTCGCGGCGACCGGTTCGCTCGTCTTCACCAATGAGACCTTCGAGATGGGCGGCGCGGGCAGGGAGCCCGCCGGCACGCGGGTGGCGCCGGTTCGCAGCGCCATCGACTCGACGCCCGCGGAGTCGATCGTGGCGAGCGCCTCGTCGAGCTCGGTGAGCGCTGCGTCCGCCGAAGCGGGCCGGCCGTCGCGCTTCTTGGCCAGGAGGCGGGCGACGAACGAACGGAGCGCGAGGGTCAACGCGAAGGGCGCGACCGGCGACGAGAGCGGTGGTGGGGGCAGCGTCAGGTGACGCGCGAGCACGGTCAGGTCGTCCCCGTCGAACGGGACCGAGCCGGAGATCATCTCGAAAAGCATGATTCCGAGCGAGTAGAGATCGGCGCGCGCATCGAGCGGCTCCCGCCGGATCTGCTCCGGGGCCATGTACGTCGGCGTGCCGTAGACGACGCCGGCGCTGGTGTTCGGGCCCTTCAACCCGTGCCTCGCATCGAGCTTCGCGATGCCGAAGTCGAGCACCTTCACCTGCTCTTCGTCGTCGACGCGCGAGCCGGGCTCGACACCTTCGCGCGCGACCAGCATCACGTTCTCGGGCTTGATGTCGCGATGAATGACCCCTGCACCATGCGCTGCCGACAGCGCCGAGAGCACCGCGCGGGCGATGGCGAGCGCGCGTCGGGGGTGCAGCGCGCCCGCGTGCAGCACGTCGCGGAGCGAGCGACCCTCGATGTACTCCATCGCGAGCCACGGCCGACCGTCGCTCTCGCTCCCGAGCTCGATGGCGCGCGCGATGTTCGGGTGCTCGATCGCCGCGGTCGCTTGGGCTTCGCGTGCGAGTCGCGCCACCGTCTCGGCGTCGCTCGCGAGGTCGGGGGAGAGGAGCTTGATGGCGACGCGTCGGCCGTCGCGGAGATCCTCTGCGAGGTGCACCACGCCCATAGACCCCTCGCCGAGTCGTTCGAGCAGGCGATAGCGGGAGGCGAGGGGAACCTGAGGCACGAGCGACCGATCGCAACCTGCGCGCCAGCGCAGATCCAGCCCTTTCACTGCACAGTGCCTTGCGCCCAAGCACAGCAGGCGAGGATTTCAGGAGTCACTCTCGCGGTCCAAGGTCCTCACCTCGAGGAATTGCCCCGACGCGAGCGTGTCTCCCCTTGAACAAGGACGTGTCACGACGTATCACGTCGTAACACGGGCAGTGGCCCCGACAGGAGACATCGCATGGAAATGCTGGGGATTCCGCGTGTCACAACGGTCGACGGCACCAACATCGCCTGGTCGGAGATGGGCCCGGGACGGGTCGCGGACGCCCGACCCGCCGTCGTCCTCCTCCACGGCATGGGTGACTCCCACCGCACCTGGCGGCGCACGGCACCGGAACTCGCCCGCCACTTTCGGGTGATCATGCCCGACCTCCCGGGTCACGGGCTCTCGTCGCGGCCGGACGCACCGTACACGCTCGAATGGTACGCGCGCGTGATGCGCGGATTCCTCGACGCGCTCGACCTTCCGCGCGTTCATCTGATCGGCCACTCGTTCGGCGGCGGCATCGCGCAGTGGATGTTGCTCGAGGACGCGCAGCGCATCGAACGACTCGTGCTCGTCGCGCCAGGCGGTCTCGGTCGAGGGGTGTCGATCGGACTGCGGCTCGCGTCGTTCCCCGTCGTCGCGCCGATCGTGGCTCCGCACCTGATGGGGCTCGGTACACGGGTGATGATGCGCACCGGCGCGAGCGAGCTCGCCGCGGTCGAGTCCGACGAGATCGCGCGCAGCGCGTGGATGAACGCGGCGCCGGGCAGCGCGCGCGCGTTCTGTCGCACGGTGTCGGGCTGCATCGATCTCTTCGGGCAGACCCTGCAGGCGTGGGATCGCCTGCACGAGGTCCACGAGCTCCCGCCCATCAAGCTGGTGTGGGGCGCGCGCGATCGCATCGTCCCGGTCCAACACGGAATCGAGGCCTCGATGCGCTTCGAGGGCGCGACGTTCGCGCGCTACGACCAATCGGGCCACTTTCCGCACCTCGACGAGAGCCGGCGCTTCGGCTCGGAGGTCGCACGTTTCCTCGATCCCACGCTCACGCAACAACGCGCGCGCGTGAGGCCGCTGCCGATCCTCGTCCGTCGCGCCGGCCCGTGGCGTCGCATGTGGCAAGGCGTCCGTCGCGCGATGCGCGCTCGTCTACGCGCGCTCGCCGCCTGAAAGGAGATCGTCGCTGCTTGTTTCGGCCCCACGGCAACTTCGACCAAACGCAATGCCGCGCGCACGAAGTACGAGTCGTGCTCGACGCCAATTCCGATGCGTGGTGCGGCGTGCGCTACGCGGTGGGGCGCGTATCGGTCCTCACGGGGTTGCGGCCAACACGAAGACCTCGGAGCCGCTGCGCGGTTCGGTGCCGCCGAAGAAGCGGAGGGTCCCGGAGGAGCCTAGACTCTTGCACTGGTCTCCGACGATGTCGGCCTTCGACGAGTAGCACCAGCCGCCCCCCTTGGCCGGGTCGAGGGAGAAGTCCTTGTTCGTGGTGCACATGGTGAGGCTCGGCCCACTGAGCTGCAGGAGCTCGCAGACGAGGTGTTTGCGTGGTGAGGGACTGTCGGCGCCGATGACCCATACGTTTCCGGCCTCGACGACCGCCTGGGTCGACACGGACTTGGGGACGCCATCGGCTCCCACGACCGTGATCGGGAGGCTCATCTCGGCAGCTGCGCGCTCGGGCGGGATGGGCGGGAAGTCGGTGCCTTCCGTGCGGCAAGGCGCAGCGCCTGGGGTGCACAACCCCGGGATGTCCTCACACCTCGCGATCGCAGCGCCGTCCTTCATCGACTCGAAGAGGAGGGCTTTGACCGCGCCCGTCGGGTCCTGCGAGAAATACGTCCGCAAACACTGGCTGTTGAGCGCGCCCTTGACCTTGTCGGTGATGCCGAGGACGGCCGGGCGATAGGTGTCGTTGCAGATCGACGCAACGAACCCGGACACGCCGAGATCCTTGACGATGCGGAGGTGGCGCAGCCCCGGGTAGGCCTTGAAGTACGGCTGGGTGCCGTCGGCGGCGCATAGCGGGTTCTTCTTGTCGGGGCTCGGGCCGTCGCACTCGTTGCCCTTGCCCTTCTCGGTGCGGGGCGCGATGCACGCGTACTGCAGGTCGTCGCCGTCGAGGACGTCGCGATCGCCACCGTTGATCGGGTCGATGGAGCGATCGCCGGCGAACTTGGTGACGCCAGCGCGGGGTGCGATCGACTCGATCATGTGAACGTCGCGCTTGCCGATCGGGCCGACGACCTTCTCCCAGTCGGCCTCGGTCATCACCTTGGGCGTGCCGTCGCTGTTGGTCACGAGCCCCTTCGGCACACCCACGATGGCGGCGACGACGACCATGCTCGCATCACGGCCGCCGGCGAAGATCGGGTTGGCCGCGAGCTTGTTGTCGGAGCCGAAGACCGTCGCCTTGGTGAACGCATCGACGTAGCGCTGACGGCCCCAGAGGAAGTTGTAACCCAAGCGCTGCGTCATGTGGAACGCGCGCACGTTGCGGCCGTCGACGTCGTTGTTGAGCGGATCGGTCGCCCACTTGACCTTGCAGTTCGGGTCGGAGGCGTCCTCGAAGCAACTGAAGCACTTGTACTCGTTGTGCAGCTTGGTGAAGTCGGCGGCCGTCTCGGGCTCGAACTCGTCGGGGACGGTGGCGCAGGACGCCCAGCCGCGCTGCAGCTGGCCCTTGCCGTAGCCCCACGGCAGCCAGTTGAGGCCCGCGGGCTTGAGCGAGGCGTCGTTCTCGTCGGAGAGCACCACGACCGCGAGGAGCGAGTCGGGGCGGAGGAATGCCTTGCGCTGCGCGAGGAGCTCCTCGTCGAGCCCCTCGACGATGACCTTGTTGTTGCCGCAGGCGTCGCCGCTGATGCCAAAGGTGCACTTGACCTCGGCCTTCGCGTACGGGGCTGGATCGACGAGGAAGTGATAGGCGGACTCCCACGTCTCCTCGTAGCCACAGCCGTCGTCCTTGACCGACTGCACGACACAGCTCGTCGCCAATCCCGGATCGGGGGCGCCCGACGTCCACGTAATGGCGCTCGCGGCGACGGGCGCCGGGCAACCCGCTCCACCGCCTTCACCGGCGCGCGGCAGGAGGTGGCCCTTGTCGTTGTTGTGCTTGTTCGTGATCTCGACGGCGCAGGCGCTCGTTCCGTGCGAGCCGAGCGACGAGGAGATGACGCCGACGTGGAGGTCGTGCAGGTTCGAGGGCTTGCCGGTCTTCGGATCGGGCGTGGGATCGGTGAGGGCCGCGATCAGCTCCGGCAAGCGGCGCCCGAGCTCGGACTGCTTGTCGGCCATCGAGATCGAGTTGTCGATGACCAGCAGCAGGTCGAGCTTGTCGACGCTGGTCACCCTGAGCTTGGTGAGGGTGCGACCGGTGGTGACGGTCCCGGTGTCCTTGGGTTCGACATCCGGTGTCGCACCCGCGTCTTCGCCGCCGTTGTCGACCTTGGAGCCGCAGGCGCCCAGGAGAAGGCAGGTGCAAATGGCGAGTGAGGGCCGCAGCCAGCGGGAGCGTGAAGCAAGCATGCCGCATCATGCACGCAGCGAGCGCGCGAGCAAATGACAATGCCGCTACGCGGCCGCGAGCGGCCACGGGAAGTCGCCTGCGACCTTTCCGATCGCACGGAGCGCGGCTCGAACCTGGGAGACCGACCAGCGTTTGCGGGGATCGTGGCGGAGCGTGTGCTCGAGGAGCTCGACGAGCGGCCGGACGTGCGCGAGCCGATCGAGCTCGCTCGGGTGACCGTCGTGGATCAGGTGTTTGCCGATGACCGCGACCTCGCTGTCCGCATCGAACAGCGTGCGACCGGTGAAGACCTCGTACGCGAGCGCTCCGAACGCGTAGACGTCCGCGGCCATCGGTGAGGGCTCGCCGCGGAAGTCGTCGGGCAGCACCCCCCAGACCTCGGGGGCGCCGTACGGGCCCGTCGCGCAGCCGGGCCGAATCACCCGGCCTGCGAGGCCGAAGTCCACGAGAGTCGGGATCTGCCCGCCGCGGAGGACCACGTTCGACGGCTTGAGATCGAGGTGCCCGAGCGCGTGGCTGTGCATCACCTCGAGCCCGGCGAGTACGCCGTCGAGGATGCCGAACGCGCGCGCCGCACGGACGCCTTGAGCGCCCTCGCACGCGGCGATGAACCGCTCGAGGGTCGGGCCCTCGATCAGCTCCATCACCAGGATGGGCTTGGGCCGGGCGCCGAGATCGAACGTGACGAACCGCGCGAGGTTCTCGTTCGGTGGGAGACCGAGGAGCGCGGTGGCCTCGCCGCGGAAGAAGCTCGAGAACTCGGCCTCCGACAGCGAGCGAGCCGCTGCGCCGTCGTAGTCGGGGACCTTCAGGGCGAACTGCTCGGCGCCGCTGACGTTGCGTTCCTCGAGCCGACGCGCGACGAACACCGAAGCCGCCGCGCCGCCGCCGAGCGGTCGCACCACGAAGAACCCGCCGATGCTGCGGCGTGGACCGAGCCAGGCCGGGAGCTGCTGCTCGAGGAGCTGTCCCGTCTTCTTCGAGGGGCCCGCCTCGGGGATGAACGGCAGCTCCGCCGCATACTGCAGGACGTCCGCGACGACGCGTGTGGCCGGCGCGGGCAGGAGCCGGCGGAGATCGTCGATGCCGTCCGTGGCGGCGCTCCGCGCCTCTTGCGGGTCCTGTTCACCGATGCGGAGCAACCCGGCAGAGAGGCGGCCTGCCGCCGCCACCGCGACGCTCGACGCGGGGGGCTCGTCTTCGTCGGTGTTGCCGAGCACGCGCAGGCGCGCGCCGGATTCGATCTGCGCCCACGCATGCGCGGCGCCTGCGAGGGCGTCGAACGCGTTGCTCAGACCGTCGATGCTGCTCCGACCTTCGATCGCGGCGATCTGCTTGAGTGCGCGGGCCATCCGCACCAGCACCGCGCGAAGGCCCTCGGCGCGACCCGAGCCGTCGTCACCGAGGGCGGCCGCGAGCTCGAGCATGCTCTCGATCTTCGCCGCCAACGGGGTGGCGATGCGCTCTTCGGTCCGCGCGGACTCGGGGGCGTCACCCGACGGAGGTGGATGCGAAACGCGCTCGGCGACGAGCGGCACCGGCTCCTCTTCGGTGGACATGCGCATGAACCGCGCCCACGCGCGGAGCACGCCCTCCACGTCGGGATCCATGCTGGCCTCGGCCAGGGTCGAGACGTCCGAGGGGTCCTCGAGGCGAGTGGCCGAGACGAGCAAGAGGTCCACCGGCTCGCACGCGGCCTCGCGCACCAACGCGTCGAGCGCGCGCGCGAGCGTGGCGCAGAGGGTGCGGTGCAGGGGCGAGTGGCCGTCCATGCCGAGCCGCGCGAACAAGAGCGCCGCGGCCTCGACCCGGCGCGAGTGGGTTCGTGTCGCGTGCGCCTCGTCGTCGGTCTCGGCGCCCTCGGAGTCGAGCAGGTGCAAGAGCGCCCGCAGGCGACGACCGCTCATGCCCACCGCGCCAGGGTTGCGTTCGGGAGGGTGACGCTCGTGCGAGAGCAGCCATCCGCCGAGGCGCTCCTGCAGCTCGTCGAGCGCTTCGTCGGCTTCGTCGCGCGAGCCGCCGAGGTGGAGGAGGTTGCCGAGGGTGGCCTCCTCGAGCAGCCCGAGATCGAGATCGCGGAGGAGCAGCACCGAGGTGCGCAGCGCGATGCCTCGCTCGGCTCCGCCCGACAACCCCTCGAGCGTGGACATGGAGATGCGTGCGCTCTCGAGCGCCTCGAGCGCTGCGCTGTGCGCGGGCCGTGCGCCCGCCTGCACGAAGAGATCGACCGCGCGACCCACGGCATCGCGCAGCGTGATGTCGCCGGGACGCTCGGGGTCGAGCTCGTCGGCGAGCGCGCGTGCGAGCAGGAACTCGGCTTCGTCGTCGATGCCGTTCGCGAGACGATCGGCGAGGATCGCCCGCGCGGTCGCGACGGCGCGGCGACCGGCGTCTCCGCCGACGTCGCGCATGATGCCGGCGATCGCCTCGGCTGCGTGCGCGCCGTCGTGGTCGACGATCGCATCGAGCAGCGCCTCGGCCGCCTCGGGCTCCGCGTCGAGCGCGCGTGGGAGTCCCCACACCATCGTCGCGACGAGGCCCCGATCCTGCGAAGCGATGGGGCTGCGAATGAGGTCGTGCGCCTTGGCGAGCGCGCGATCGGGTCGGGTCGCGATCGACGCGACGAGCGAGACCGCGCCGCGGCGCCACTCGGTGGGCGAGAGACGTGGGTGCAGCTGCTCGAGGACGGCCTTCCAGGGCGTGGACGCCACGCCGGCGAGCACGCCGCGTGCGACGGCTGCGTGCCGCCACACCAGCGGTTCGCGGTCCGCGAGCAGACGGTCGAACGCCCGCGCGATGGTCTCGGTGGCGAACACGCGCGGCGCGTAGTCGTCACCCTCGGCCGCGCGTCGCGCCGCGACCACCGCGGCCCGTTCGAGGATGCGTGCCGCGAGACGGCGCGCGGCGAGCGGACCGGTGGCGGCCGAGGCGATCCACTCGCGCGCGAGCTCGCGACGCGAGACCAGCGCGAACGCGAGCGGCCCTGCCTCGACGGCGCTGGCGGAGGCGGTGAACAAGAGCGAGACCCGCGCGCGGATGCCCGCACCCACGAGCCCCTTGCGCGAGCCGCGCGCCATGCGGGTCGCGATCGCCGCGAAGCTCTCTGCCGTCCCCTCGGTCAGCCTCGCCACCACGCGCCGACCGACGTCGCGCTTCTCGGTCCCGTTCGGGAGAGCGGCACCGAGCTCGTACAGGGCGGCACCGACCGCAGCCGGCGAGAGCCAATCGAGATCTTCGAAGAGGCCGCTCTCGAGCGCGACACCCACGCTACGCGCGAGCGCGGCGGGCGCGATGCCCTCGAGGGGAGACGGGCCCCACTCGGCGGCCGCACGGGCGAGGTTCGCGAACCCCTGACGAAAGCTCGCGCGTCGCGTCGCGGCATCGCGGATCGCCGGGAGCTCCAACAGGCCGTCGAGGTCGTAACCGCGGGCGCGCACGGGTTTTGGAGAGTATCAGATGACTCCGCGCAACCGGCGAGATTCCAGACATTCGGGTGAGCCGGCGATCAGCTCGCGGCAGGCATTCGGCCGGTCGGGGTAGATGCGGCAGGCGACCTGGACGCCGTGGGTCTCGAGGGCGAAGCACCGCCCTCGCACCATCGGCAGGCTGCGGCGGACCAGAGCACCGTGCCGCACGAAGACGAGGTTCTTCGCGAGCTCGGCCGACGCGCGGACGTGCTCCTCGTCCCGTCCGTCGACGGGCACCCAGCCCTCGTCGCCGTGGCAGCAGGCCCCACACGTAAGGCAATCTGGCGTCGCCACCCGGCCGACTATACTCGCTCGTTCGATGGGCGACCGTTCACTCCCGCTCGGGGCCTTGGCCATGGCCGAGACCTTGCGGAGCAGTGTGTCCATCCTGATCGATTCGGTCCGCGGGCGCCTCACCCGCGAGGCGTGCGACCGGCGCATTGCCGAATGGTCGGGGCGGCTCGTGCGCGAGGCCGCGGTCGAGCTCGACGTGTCTGGCCAGGAGCACGTGCCGCGGGACGGCGAGACGTTCGTCGTGATGTCGAATCACCAGTCGAACTTCGACATCCCCGTGCTCTTCCAGGTGTTCCCCGGTAGCATGCGCATGCTCGCCAAGAGCGAGCTCTATCGCATTCCGGTGTTCGGCAACGCCGTGCGTGCGGCGGAGTTCATCGAGGTCGATCGGCAGAACCCCGAGCGCGCGAGGCAGAGCATCGAGGTAGCGAAGCAGCGTCTGAAGAGCGGCATCCACATCTGGGTCGCGCCCGAGGGCACCCGCAGCTCCGAAGGGAGGCTCGGGCCGTTCAAGAAGGGCGGCTTCGTCCTCGCGCTCGACACCGGTGCACGCATCCTCCCGATCACCCTCGATGGCACGCGGCGGGTGCAGCCCCCGCACACCAACCGCGTGCACCCTCACCAGCGAGTGATGGTTCGTTTCCACCCGCCGATCGACGCCGCGTCGTATGGCTACGAGCGTCGTGACGAGCTCGTGGCCGCGGTCCGTTCGGCCATTGCCTCGGCCCTGCCGGAAGACCTTCGCGGATGATCATGACGTTGCGTGAGTGGTTGCGCGAGGAGCCCTTCTCGCTCGCGATGTCTTCGGGGTTCTTCGGGTTCTTCGCCCACTGCGGCATGATGACCGTGCTCGAGGACGCGGGCCTGTTGCCCGTGCGGCTGACCGGGTCGAGCGCAGGCGCGCTGGTCGCGGGAGCGTGGGCATCGGGGCTCGATGCGCCGGAGCTCGCCAAGGAGCTGATGCAGCTCGAACGCGCGCACTTCTGGGATCCACGTCCGGGCCTCGGATTGCTCCATGGGAGGCTGTTTCGCGAGCGACTCTCCTCGCTCTTGCCCAAGGGGCGGTTCGAAGAGTGTCGCGCGCCCATCGCCGTGTCCGTGTTCGATCTCCTCACGCGGACCACGCGCGTGATCGCCGCGGGGGCGCTCGCGCCTGCGCTGCACGCGTCGTGCGCGGTGCCGCTGATGTTCCACCCGGTCCGGCACGAGGGCACGCTGCTCTGGGACGGCGGCGTGCTCGATCGACCGGGCCTCGCGGGCATGCCGGCGGGCGAGCGGGTCCTCTTTCATCACCTTGCCTCGAAGTCACCCTGGCGGACCTCGCTGGAGATGCCTCGGCGCACGGGGATGACCACCCTGGTCATCGAGGACCTGCCCAGGTCGGGACCGTTCAAGCTCGACGAGGGACGGAGGGCGTTCGAGGCGGCTCGCAAGGCCACGCGCGTCGCTCTGGATCGACCGCACCACGAGGTCGTGCGCGTCTTCGCCTAGATCCGTGGCGATGGCCCTCGGGTGCGCTATCCTGGACCCCGAATGTCGAATGCTCCCCCCGGCCCGCGGTCGTCGCGGGGTTCCTACGATCCCGGCGAGACGGTAGTCGTCGATGCAAGGCCGCAGCAGGGCATTGCGCGTCGAGACCGCGGCGTGTTGACCATTACCGACGGGGCAGGCGAGGGCCGTGTGGTCCCCATCGGCGACGCGATGGTCACGACCCTCGGTCGTTCCGCCGACTGCACCGTCTGCATCACGGACTCGAGCCTCTCGCGCGAGCACGCCCGCATCGTGCACGCGGGCGCCAAGTTCATCCTCATGGACGCGCGCAGCAAGAACGGCACGTTCGTCAACGGCAACTCCGCCGCCGAGGCGATCGAGCTGAACGACGGCGACCGCATCCAGCTTGGCGCCAACACCACGCTTCGCTTCTCTCGCGTCGACGAGAAGGAAGAAGAGGCGATGAAGCGCGTCTACGAGACGACGCTGCGCGACGCGCTGACCGGCCTGTACAACCGCCGTCACCTCGAGCGCCAACTCGACGTCGAGATCGCCTCCGCGCTGCGTCATCGCAAGCACCTCACGGTCGCGATGCTCGACATCGACCACTTCAAGCGGGTCAACGACACCTACGGCCACGCCGCGGGCGACGCGGTCCTCAAGAGCTTCGCGGCCAAGGTCTCCGAGCTCGTTCGCCCCGAGGATCTCTTCGCACGCTATGGCGGCGAGGAGTTCACCCTCGTGCTCCGCGACACGCACACGTCGCAGGCGATGGTCCTCGCCGAGCGGTTGCGTTCGACCATCGAGCAGTCCGAGGTGGTCTTCGGCGGGGTGACCATCCGCGTCACCTCGAGCTGCGGCGTCGCCGGCCTCGAGGAGTGCGAGCAACCCGACAAAGCGACGGTCATGCGCATCGCCGACGAGCGCCTGTACCAGGCGAAGCAGACCGGCCGCAATCGCGTGATCGGGCCGGGCTGAACCTCGTCGACCCAGCTGGGTCTACGGGAAGTACCCGCTACAGACCAACGCCAGGACGGCTCGCGCGTGTCGTCCCGCCGATCCGGTGCGCAACAACCGCTTCGTCGAACAAGTGTACGGAACAACCCTCGTGTCCGTCGTGATGCACCATCCGCTACCCGCGAACGTGGGATCGGTTTGGCACGCAGCCTCTTCCGCGGCCGAACCGCGAGGCGCGAACGAAGGGGTCATCTCGCAGATGAGGTGTTCTCCGCCGCGAGAGTCCACCGCCAAGGCTGATGAGGGTTGCCGTAGGGGTCTCAGACCTCGGCCACCGGCTTCTTCGGGGCGAACGCATCCTTCATCGCGAGGAACCGTTTCTCGAACACGTTGAACGAGAGCACCGCGACAATCGACGTCGCAACGGTCACGAGCGCGGCGAACGAGAACACCCGCACGAGCTGGTGGATCGTCGAGCCGCCGGTCAGCGCGCGCTCACCGCCGATGAACCAGTAGGCGAGGCTCCGGACCGGGACGTGGAAGACGTAGATGCCGTAGCTGTATTTGCCGAGCCAACGGAGCGGCGCCACCGACAGCCAGCGCGAGAGCGTGAGCTTGTATCCCGCCTCGAAGGCCGGGGCGATGGCGGCGCTGAGCACCATCAGCCCGAAGACCATCGCGATGACGGTGTAGCCGATGGTCTGGACGAAGAAGCTCGTGCGCGCGAGACCGTGGCTGCCGATCGGCAGCGCGAGGGCGAGGACGACGACGCCGATCCAGATCCGTCGCAGGCGGGGCAAGAGCCAATCGACCCACGCAGCGTCGCGGACGACGACCGCGCCGAGCCCGCCCAGAGCCAGCGCGTCGATGCGGGCGAAGGTGTTCTCGTAGGCGATTTCGGGGGGAAGCCCGCGCATGCGGATGCCGAGTCGCACCGCCAACGCGAAGACAACGAGGGCGACACAGAGCTTCGCGAGCTTGCGACCGTCCGCGAAGAACACCACCAACGGCCACGCGAGATAGAACTGCTCTTCGACCGCGAGCGACCAGAAGTGCGGCAGCCCCGGGACCCCGTGATTGATCGGCGAGGCCCAGTTCGACAGGTAGAGCCAGTACCAGACCTGGTTGTGTTGGACCGAGTTGCTGAGCGCGACGGGCAGGTGCACCAGCGCGGGCAGCACGAGGAAGTACGAGACCAGCGCGAGGTAGTAGAGCGGGAAGATTCGCAGGACGCGGCGCGCGAAGAAGGCGCGGAAGTAACCCTGCTTGCCGCGATCGTCGAGCAGGATGCCGGTGATCAGGAACCCCGAGAGGACGAAGAACAGCTGCACGCCGACCCAGCCGATGGTCAGCGCACTGTCGATCACGCGCAGCACGTGGTTGCCGCTGGCGTCGATGCCACACAGGTTGTGCAGCAGCACCAGAGCGATCGCGAGCCCTCGCAGACCGTCGAGCGCAGGCATGTGCTTCCGCACCACTTCGGGCACGCGCTGCCTCGCGTCGGGTGTGCCGCTTTGCGTCACGAAGTAGGCGGTGTAGGACTGCCGCGTCCGCTGGTCAATCGGGACAGAACTCGGGCCGTCAAACGTGCCTTCACGGACTGCCATTCTTCCACCAAAACGCTGAATTACATGGTGTCACGGACGAAACCGTCCGCCAGGACCATGTGATGCCGGAGGGTGCCCTCTTCGCGCGCGCCGAGGCGCGAAATTGCCCTGCGCGAGCGCTCCAGGTCCTTCGAGCGTGACCGGAGTGTTCACGGGAAGACCCGGTCGAGGTACTTCGTGAGCAGGTCCGAGAGGCGGATCTGCGACTCGATCGGGACGAACGTGTGGTCCGCGTCGGCGATCATCTCGAGGCCGAAGTTGCTGCGCTTCTCGAGCTTCTTGACCGTGCGCCCCGCGTGGATCTGGAGGTACTCGACCCCCGGATCGTCGACGCTGTAGACGAAGTGCACGTCGACGTTGCGATCGACGATGGACCTCAGCTCGCGCGGGATGTGGTGCGGTCCGGGCGGCGAGCCTGGCACCATCGCGCGGAGGGCGTCGAGGCGCGCACCCACCGAGAGCTCCACCCGCTTCCGCATGATGTTCGCGAGCGCGCGCATCTGCACGTCGCCGCGGAGGAGCTTCTTCCACTTGTCGAGCTGGCCGAACGACGCGCGGTACCGACGCGCCTCGCCGAGGACCTTCCCCGGAGTCACGTCGAGCGACATGCCCTCGCGGTAGTGGAAGACCTGCGGATTGATCGGGATGACGCCGGCCACCGGCCCACCCTCCAGCGCAGTGCGGAACGAGACGTAGGCGCCCGAGCAGACTCCCGTGAGCACGAACCGCTCGACGCCGTGAGTGCGACCGAGCTCGCGCATCAAGAGTTGCACATCGGGCACGGCGCGCGGCGAGTAGGTCTCGTTGTCGGGGCGTCCGGGGGCGGCGGGGCTGTCGCCGATGCCACCGAGATCGAAGCGCACGACCCGCAGGCCATGCGAAGCCCAACGGCGCGCCCACGCGACGTGCATCCGGTTGGACCCGATGTGGTGCACCGAGCCCGGGTTCAACAACACCACGCAAGTCCGCGCACGGGAGCCTGGCTTCTTCGGCTCGGTGAGCACGCCGAACAGCCGCTTCTCGTCGCCAAACCGGAGCGGTTGCTCGTGGATGTCGGGGTGACCGTGCACCGACGGGAGCTCGCTGCGCGCGCGCGATGCCGGAGCCACCCGCTCGCCTTCGCCGTGCACGCTCGAAAGCCAACGTTCGATCGTCTCGAACGCCCCCTCTGGGACCTGTGATTTGTGCGGGTCGGCCATCATCGCCGGGTACCCGACCGGCCTTTCGACCTCGACCTGTGCGCCGGACTTCTCGAGCAGCCCGAGCACACGCGTGTCGCTCGGGAAGTCATCGCGCTCGAGGACCAGCACGCGCGGAGCCGGACGCTTGGCCGGCCAGCGGAGCTTGTTCAGCGCGGCAACGGTCTCGGCCGTGAGGACGAAGCCCGCAGCGTCGAGGTCGCCGTCCTCGGCCGGCGGCGGATCTCCGTCTTCTTCGGCCGCGAGGATGCGGAACACGCGCGTCTCGCGAACGAACGCCTTGCCGGCCGAGCACGCCGCGTAGAGCACCACGCTCTCGACGTCGGTGCGGTTCTGGGCCACGTCGGCCGCCAGCAACGCGCCGAAGCGCAGCCCGAAGAGACTGACGGCGCGTGCTCCGCTCTCGGCGCGCACGGTGTCGATCGCCGCCTCGATGCTCGCACGAAAGGCCCCGAGCCGATCCGCCATCCGGTCGTCACCGTCGGAGTCGCCGGTGCCGTGATAATCGAACCGGAGGACGGCAAACCCGGCCGCGGCGAGGTGTTCGGCGAGACGCCGCATCGTGCGGTGCGCACAGACCGACTCGTACCCGATGGTGGTGCACAGCACGACCGCGACGTCGCGCGAGGTCGTTCCCCCCGGCGGGTAGTACCACCCGAAGCAGCTTGCGTGTTCCGCGCCGAAATAGATCGGGCTGGGCTTGTCGGTCATCGAGCGCTCCCCGGCGTGATCGTGATGCGTGCCTGGGCGAGGCTGTTGGTCGCGGCGACGGTCCCCGAAAGGGCTCGTGCTCCAGCATTCGGACGCAGGGTCAGACGCTTCTCGTTCGACGGCTCGAGGTGGAAGTAGTTGTCGTCCGGCAGGTATCCGGGCGCATCGATCGCGACCGCGTAGGCGAAGCGGCGCGAGCGCACGGTGAGCTCGTAGGCGCCGTCTTCGCGCAAGGTCGCGGCGGCCTCGAGACCCACGTCGGGCTCGGCGTCGCGGGGGAAGCCGATCGGGAAGTGGAACGCCTGTGCGAGAGGAGCTTCGCCGGGCTTCGCCAGGCTCGCGACGACGAGGTCGTGGGTCGGCGGGCCGAAGCGGAAGGCCCAGGTCGCGTCGACGAATCCGCCGAGGACCTCCTCGGAGTCGACGGTCTTCGAACCGCGCGGCTCGACGGCGAACGGCACCTTGGCCTCGCGCACGAGCACGTCGCCGTGGCGATAGAGGCGGACCGAGAGCTCGGCCTCGAGCTTCTGGTCGTGCTCGTTGACGACGTGGAGGTGGAGCCCGTTGGTGCCCTCGTCGGTGGCGAGCAGCGCCACCGATCCCAACACGCGGCGGAGATACCAGTACGGCGACTTGGGCGTGCCCTCGGAGTCGACGATTCCAAAACCGGCACCCGGCGCGAGGTCCTGATGGAACCAGATGATGCCGCCGCTGCAGCTCGAGGCGGGGCGACGCCACTCGGAGAACACGCCGTTCATCAGCTCGCCCACCGCGACACGTCCGAGCGCCATCCAACGCTCGGAGTCCGCGTAGCGGAGCCGCATCGGATCGACGCCGAACAGTTCGCGCACGTAGTGGTCGCGAACGTCCTCGAAGTCCCAGCCGGCGCCGTGATCGCGCGGGACGCGCTCCTTCCAGCGCGGGTGATGAGCAGGAGACTCTCCGCCCGCGAGGAGGCGATCGATGATCGGCCGCTCGGGGACGTTGGCGAACGCGAGGCTCTCGGTCGCGAAGCGAACGTTCGCGCGGCGCGCGTCTTCCAGTGGCCTCAGATACGCGCCGACTCCGTAGTAGTGCGCGACGCCGGCGCCGGGGCGGAAGGGGAGGGCGCCGCCGGTCGGCGACGAGGTGACGTAGGGAACGTCGGGGCGCCGCTCGGCGAACGCAGCGGGGAGGATCTCGGCGAACAGCGGTCCGATCCACGCGTCGCGCGGCATGCCGAGCATGGCGATCTGCTGCTCGACCTCGCTGCCGCCGCACACGACGGCGAGGCTCGGGCTCGTCTGCAGGCGCGCGGCGAGCTCGCTGGCCTCGCGCCGCGACAGCTCGACGAATTGAGCGTCGCCCGTCGGGTAATCCATGTTGGCGAACATCAGGTCCTGCCAGACCAGGATGCCGAGCTCGTCGCAGAGCGCGTGGAGCTCGTCGGCCTCGTAGGTCATCGTGCCGCCGACACGAATGATGTTCATGCCCGCGTCGCGGAGCTGCACCAGCGACCTGCGGTAGGCGTCGGGCGTCGAGGCGAACGCCACCGAATCGAGCGGCGTCCAGCAGACCCCGCGGCAGAAGACGCGCACGCCGTTGACGACCACGCGGAAGTCTTCGCCGTCGCCGCGATCGATGGTGAGGGTGCGGAAGCCGACCAGACCGAGGTCGAGCTCGACTTCGCCGCTCGCCGTGTCGAGGAGCACGCGACAGGGAAGACGCGGCTGCGCACCATGGGTGTGCGGCCACCAACGCGGTGGGTCTGCGATCGACACCGAGCCGTGCACGCCGGTCGCATCGATTTCGAGCTGGGATTCGTGCTCGCCGACGACGAGGCGCGCGGCGCGGATGCCTTCGCCCTCGAGTGCGAGGCGGACCTGGACGTTGCCGGTGTCTCCCTCGAGGGAGACGCGCACGTCGGCGTCGCGAACCGTGATCGCGCCGGGGATTTCGAGCCACACGGGGCGAAACGGTCCGACGGGTGCCGGACGCGCCGACCACCCGGGCATCCGACCGAGCATCGTGGTGCGGAACCAGCGGAGCTGCTGATTCGCGATCAAGCGAGTCTTCCAGCGCGGTCGCGGTCGTCGCGCCTCGAGCGCCTTGGCGAGCGAGGAGAAGCGGACGAGCAGCTCGTTCTCGGCCGCGAGCGTCACGTCGACATGATGCGCGACGTGCATGCTGCGCGCGTCGGCGAGGATGCGCTCTCCGTTGAGCCAGACGTCGGCGAGCGTGGCCAGACCTTCGAACGAAAGGCGCGTGCCCGGCACCGGCTTCGCAGCGAAGCGACAACGGAACCACCAGTCGTTCGCGTCGAAGTCACGGTTGTCGCCGTGCTTCCAGGCGCCGGCGGCGCGAAGCGCAGACGCTGCCGTGCCCGGAACCACCGCGCTCGTCCACTTGGGATCGAGCGCGGAGAGCTCGGCGGGCGAAGAGGCACCGCCGGCTTGGACCTCGGCGACCTCCCAACCCTCGTCGAGACGAAGCCGAGCGGCTCCGCTCACGGCGACGCGTGCCATATCAGCCCTCGCCGAACCGCGCGACGAGACGTTCCATGCCGGAGCCCCAGGCAGACTCCATGACGCCGATGAGAGCGGCGTGATCGATCGCCCGCTTGCCGCCGACCGCGCGCGCGAGCTTGAACTGCATGCTCTTGGCGCCGTCGGAGATCGCGGTGAAGTCCTTGGCCGCGTCTTCGAGACCCTCCACGCCGCGGGCCTCGGCCCAGCGGAGGTACGTGGCGAGGAGCTCGAAGCAGGAGCCGATCTGGCGCAGCGTCGCGAAGGCGTACGCGTAGAACGCGTTCATTCCGCCCTCGTTCACCCACGCGAGGTCACGCTCGAACCGCGCCTTGTAGCGGGTGAACGGGTTCGACTTCGGGAGGTGCTTCAGATGCTTCTTCAGCAGGCCCAAAGACAGCTGGACGAGCTCCGCCTCGGGGAGCTTCTTCTCCCACTCGCGCTTGGCGACCTCGACGTACGGCGGCAGGTGCTCGACGCCCCACTTCTCGGAGTCGAGACGGAACACGCCGACGAAGTCCTCACCCTCGAGCACGTGGTAGCCCGAGCTGTGGAAGTAGCCCATTCGCTTGTTTTCGATGTCGAGCATCGACACCGCGACGGACGTCTTCACGTGCTGCGTGCGGTAGCTCGTGCCGGCCGTGTCGGGCAGGTACCACGCGTCGAACTCCACCATCACCGGACGTCCGGCCCGGAGCTCTGCCTCGACGTGCTTGATGAGCGACCACCAGATGTTCAGCTCGATCACCTCGAGGCCGTAGAGCGCCGCGATGTCCTCGAGGGGGAACTTGTAGAACGTCCACTGGTCGCCCTCGAGGTCCATCGTGACCGTGAAGGGCAGGCAGGCGATGGGCTCGTGCCCCATGCCGTGGAGCAGCTCGAGCCACAGGTCGACGAAGCAGTTGGTCTCGTTCCAGACCTGTTTGTCGCTGTGGATGACGTGAGGGACGTACGTCTTGGGGTCGATGTCGAGCAGACGCACCGCGCTCATGGCCACATCACGCTCCGGACCTTCGTCGGCCACGCCTTCGGATCGAGGCCGTGCTTCTTGAGCAGGGCGAGCGCGATGCGCTCCATGCCGAAGCCGATGCACGCGGTGTGCGCGTACTCGCCCTTCTGCGTCTTGATCTCGAAGAGGTGCGCGAAGTGCTCCTGGTGGTAGTTGAGCGACACGCACGCGGTCGGGTTCTCGTCGCCGTAGATGGAGACGAGGAGCTCGAACTTGAGCTGCTGCTCACGCTGACCGGCGGCGAGCACCTTGCCGCCACGACCGAAGAACGGATCGTTGGCGACGTCGGGGCGACCGTCGAGACCGAGATCGGCGAGGACCTTCTGGCCGCGCTCGAACCACGTGTCGCGGAAGACCTGCACACGCTCCGGGTCGGCGATGCGCACCAGCTCGTGCATGCGGAACATCTGCATGCGGGCCGGATCGTCCGACGGCTCGTGACGGAAGCAATACGAGAGGACGTCGAACAGACGACCCTCCTCTGGGAGCGTGCCGGTCGCCGTCGGGTAGACGGGGTAGCAGGCCGCCGGCTTGAGCACGACCTCGGTCGGCTTCAGCCCCTGCGACCACTCCTCGCCCGCCTCGATCTGCCGGAGCAGCTCGAGGTGGTCCTTGTCGTTGCCCATGAACGCATGAACCGAACCCGCGAGCTGCGGGAACGACTTCATGTAGCCGCTCTTGACGAAGTTCGCGCGCGTCACGACCGGCGGGAACCGGAGGACTTCGGCCTCGTCGGCTGCCGACGCGGTGCGGACCACGAGGTCGATGCCGTCGATGATCGACTCGAACACGCCGCTGCGGCCGTAGATCCCCGGCACGCCCGTGGGGACGAGCAGCTTCGCCGCGATGAGCTCTTGCTGGAACGACTTGTGGAGCTGGGAGAGTGCAGTGCTCATTCGTCTTTTGCCACGAGGAGAAGCGTCGAGTTGTTACCGAGAATGCGGTCGTTGGCGATCATCAGCGGCGCGCCGTACGCATCGCGCAGCTGGCGCGCGAGGCTGTACTTGCTGTCGGCCTTGTAGCCGGTGATGCCCACGATCTGGAGCGCATCGGCGCACAGGCGCACGAGCTGGCGCGAGGCGGCGATCTTGAGGTTGTTCATCCGGATGGTGAAGCTCGGACCGGAGAGCGCATCGCGATCGTCCATGATCTCGATGTAGTCGCGGGTCGCGCCCTGCACGCCCTGACGCATCGACTGGAGCTCGACGACCAGCTCCGCGAGGCGGAACGCGCCCGGGGGAACGGTGCCCGGCTTCTTGCGTGCCTCGGCGCGGATGTACGCGCGCGCCTGGTTCACCGCGTCGGTCGCGATGCCGAGCCACAGCGAGGTCCACAGCGTGTGCGAGACCGCGTGCATCGTCTGCGCCGACAGATCGGCGTAGGGCACGGGGAGGATCTGATCGACGTGGCCCTTGGCCTTGAGCATGTAGCCGAGGCTGCAGGTGCCGCGCATGCCCATGGTGTCCCAGGTGTGCGTGCGCTCGAGGACCGTGTCGCCCTTGCGCACGAGCACCAGCGACTGATCGCTCGAGGCGGCGTCGGGACCGCGGCGCGCGGTGACGAGGATCTCGTCGGCCTCTTCGCCGTAGGAGATGACCGGCGCCTTCTTCTCGAGGACGAACGAGTCGCCGTCGCGCGCCACGTGGCAGCTGCTCGTGCGGACGTCGCCGCCGATGCCCTCTTCCGTGGTGGCCGAGCCCATGAGGAGCTGCTTCTCGACCAGCTCGCGCTGGTAGCCCTGGAAGTACGGCGTGTTGCCGTGGCGCACGATGCACGCGACCTGGATCTGGTGCATCGCGAAGATCATCGCGGTCGAGCCGCAGTACTGACCGAGCGCGGTGCAGATGGCGGCGAGGTCGGCGTAGCTGCAACCGATGCCACCGAACTGCTCGGGCACGTACACCGAGAGCATCTTCTCGGCGCGGAGGGCTTCGAACGCCTCGCGGGGGAACCGTGCCTCTTTGTCGACGGACGCTGCCGCGGGTCGAATGACCTCGGCACCGATTTTGTGAATTTTGCGGAGGAGCTCCTCGCGCGACAGCGTGCCCATCAGCTTCCCCCCGCCTTGAGCTCGTCGACCGCCGAGCGGATCGACGTGATGCTCTCGAAGAGACGGCGCCGCAGCATTCGCTCCGGGAATTCGACGTTGAACGTGTCTTCCAGGGCGAGCATGAGGTTCACGCTCGCGTGGGAGGTCATCCCAGCCTGATACAGGTCGGCGTCGTCGCCCAGCGTGTCGACGTCGGCCGTCAGCTTGGCGTGCTGTTTGAGGATGTTCCTTATCTCTGTGTTCGTGTCCAAGGTGTGTGCCTCCTACGACACAGCCGGGAGGAGCGCCACCCAACTGTGTCGGGTTCTGCCGACACTGCGGCAATTGCGTAACCACCGTCGTGGCTCAGGCTCACGGAAATCCGTGAGATCTTGCGCTCCCGAGCGAGCCTCGCCGCCGCGCCCGTCAGCTGGATGCCCGGGGCGCCGTCGGCTTCGACCACCACCTCGATGCTGCGCGGATCGACGCCGATCTCGCCCGGCCGCAGGAGCTTGATGACCGCTTCCTTGGCCGCGAACCGTGCCGCGAGGCGCGCTGCTGCGTTCGCGGGTGCGCGGAACGCGTAGGCGATCTCGCCGGCCGTGAACACGCGCTCGGCGTATCGCTGGCCGAACGCGTCGAGCGAGGCGGCAACCTGGCCGATTTCGACGATATCCACCGCGACTGCCATGACGAAGGGGCGCGCTGGTACCCCAGATGTTGGACGGAGCGCAAGGCGGCGGAACCGGCTTGGCGATTTCGTGACGGGACGGTCACGTGGACGCAATCCTCGGAGACAGGAGAACGACGATGTCCAGGTGGCTCGCGGTGTGTGGTTTGGTGTTTGTGGGGTGTGGAAGCAGCGACGAGGGCTCGGCCGCGCCGGCGGGCGACACCGGTGTCGACGCCGCTCCCTCGGATTCCGTCGCCGATGTGCCGACCACGTCGGGTCTGCGCACCCTCGACAACTGCACGACGAACATCGCCGCGGACGCGCAAGAGTTCTACAAGCGATACTTCCGCTGCGTGACGATCACCACCACCGATTCTTCGGTGGTGATCGCCTCGCAGGGACTGCCGCCGCACCAGAGCAACTACTGGGACAAGACGGACCCGAACTGGGAGCCGTTCGACACGAGCCGTGGCGCGAGCTACCGCGAGAACCCGAACAAGCTCAAAGCGCAGACGCTGAAGCTCACCATCCCCAAGGCGCCCACGGCGAAGTCGATCACCATCACCTCGTCGTACGTCGACGGCGTGGTGGGCACGAACGGGCACGAGTACTCGCTCGGTCCGGTGGGCGTCGCGCTCGACTCGGTGGCGATGTTCAACCCGCTGGCCGGGCCCGGCGACGACATCGAGAACGAGAAGTACACGTTCGATCGGTACAACGCGCACCCGGAGATGATGGGCGCGTACCACTACCACACGGCGACCCCCGGTCCGCTCGAGGTGCTGAAGAAGATCGGCGCCGTCACCAACACGACGCCCGGCTCGGCGGAGCTCGAGCTCTATGGGATCATGTGCGACGGCACCGCGGTGCTCGGTTGCAAGGAGCTCGATGGCTCGGCGCCTGCGGGCGCGCTCGATGCGCAGGGTGGCCACACCCACGATCTCACCGACAAGGCCGGCGTGAAGCTGCTCGAGGGGCGCTACCACACCCACGTATGTCCGAGCACCACGGGCATGCGAAGGTTCACGCCCGAGATCCAGTACTACACGACCTGTCAGAAGGGCTGATAGCCTCGAGGGCGAGGGCGGTCGATGAAGTCGAAGCGACGGGCGGTGGTGCTTTCGTTTGTGGCGTTCGCATCCATCGCGTCGGGCGACGTGCTCGCCGCGACTGCGGTGAAGGCGCCGCTCGAGTGCACCCGCGGTCCATCCGGTCAGACCTACCGTGCGACCATGACGATGCCCGCCGAGGTGACCCAAGGGTCGACGTTCACCGTCCGCGTCGACGGCGCCTCCTCGGGAACCATCTCGCACACGGGGCTCAACTACATCCACGACATGACCACGGAGTTCCTCGTTCCGCAGGGGACGACCTATGTCGCGGGGTCGTTGCGAGTGGTTCCGGGGACGGGATCGAGCAATGTCTCGAGCACCGCACGCGTGTCGAAGGTCGGTAACATCCTTCGCCTCACGCTGCCGGCACACGTCGAGAACGACTCGAGCTACACACCTCCCAGCATCGAGCTGAAGCTCCAGGCGACGGGCGCTGCGGGGAGCAAGATCGCGTTCCAGCTCTGGCAAATCCGAGTGAGCGCCAACGCCATCTTCGTGGGCGACGTCGACACCACCTGCAACCCAAAGCCGCAGGCGTACACGCTCGCCACGACGACCGTCACGGCACCGGCCGCACCCTGAGCTCATGTCCCTCCCTCCCTTCCCTGATGGTTGGTATTTCCTCGCGCGTTCCGACGAGCTGAAGGCCGAGCGGGTGCTCACGCGCCGTCTCGCGGGCGAAGACGTGGTGCTGTTTCGGACGCGCACGGGAAGCGCCGCTGCGGTGCGGCCGTATTGTCCTCACCTCGGCGCGCACCTCGGGCACGGCAGCAAGGTCGAGGGCGAGGAGCTCCGGTGCGCGATGCACGGCTTCTGCTTCGACACGAGCGGCCAGTGCACACGAACTCCGTATCAGAAGCGCACGCCGCCGAAGGCGAAGCTCGCGCCCCATCTGCTCCGCGAGATGCACGGCGTGCTCCTGGTCTGGCACTCGAGCGACGCGCGCGCTCCGAGCTGGGAAGTGCCGAACGTGAACATCGACGGGTTCTCGTCGCTGCGCTCGACCACCTACGAGATGAACGGGCATCCTCAGGAGACCACCGAGAACAGCGTCGATCTCGGGCACCTGGGCACCCTGCATGCGTTCTTCGACGTGGAGATGACGTCGCCGTTGGTCACCGAAGGTGCGCACCTCTCGGCCTCGTTCGCCTTCAGTCGCAGCGCGGGCTTCTTCGGGCGTCGCGATGCGCTGCGCGCGTTCTACACGGCGCACGCGTACGGGCTGGGATACTCGTTCGTCGAGGTGGAGGTTCCGATGTTCGGGCTTCGCACGCAGCAGTACGTGTTCGCCACCCCGACCGATCCCGGGCGGCTCGCGCTCACGATCGCGATGCGCGCAGCTACCCCGGCGCTCGCGGGAGCGATCAATCCCCTGTTCCGGCTGCTCCCGAGCCGCCCGCTCCGCGAGCTCGTCTCCACGCTGATCATGTTCGGTTACGAGAACGAGGTCGGCCGCGACGTCGCGGTGTGGAACCACAAGAAGTACCTCGAGTCACCCGCGCTCGCCGACGGCGACGGGCCGATCGGCCGCTACCGCCGCTGGGCGAAGCAGTTCTACGGCTCGCCCTTGCGCAACGAGTCGCGCGATCTCGACGTGGCCTGATCAGCGGCCGGGGGCCTTGAGGGTCGCGCCTCCGCCGACTCCGATGAAGTCGATCGCCGGCTGACCCGACGCCGCGGCGCGGGCCGAGAGGCTCTTCCACGCCGCGCGTGTCTCCTTCGCGTACCCGAGGAGCCAGAGGATCTCGAGCAGTTGGATCGGGGCGAGGCGCGGCGATGCGATCGCCTCGTCGATCGTCCCGTAGACCGCCGTCTCGACGATGCTGAGCAGACGAAGCGCGATGGTCCTCGGGGGAAGCGGCCCGCCGTCCTCGGCGCGCAAATACTCGCGAAATGACATCCAACGTGGCGAGCCGGTGACCCGTGGTGGCAACTTTGGCTCGGGGCCGTGGGAGGCCGCCTGGAGAAACGCGAGCACCGCGAGCGGCAGCCAAGGGGACGCCTGCGTCGATGCGAACCACTGGGCACCCGCGAAGATCGCGCCGGCCCACGCCGCGGCGACGACACCCCAGAGCACGAGCCGCTCGCGCAAGCCCCACGTGAACCACCATGCGGCGAGCACGACCGCGCCCAGCATGTCGCCGCGAACCAGGCCGACGTGCAGGGGGCGCAGCGCCACCAGGAACAGCCCGGTGATGAGCGGCATGCACACGAAGTGGGTGACCCGCGCGACGCGCGTGAGGTGGAAGATGTCGTTCAGGTACGACTGGTACTGAAGGCTGAAGTTGGTGACGTTGGTGCTCGGCACCACGAAGAACCGGCCGAACCAGCGGGCGAATCCGCGCTCCTCCGCCGGGCTGGGCGCGAACCACGCACCAAAATGACGCACCCAGAACCACTGCTCTGCGGATGGTTCCACCCAGACCTCGGCCTCGAGACCAGGTCGTGGGTGAACTCGAGGATCCTCGTTCGCCAGCATCGCCTGCGGATCGTACCCGCGCGCGCTCTGGACTGCGATCACCACATCGCCGAAGCTCCTGACGATGAAGATGGGCGTGCTCGCGATCATCGCGGTCGTTGCGTTGTGGGACATCGCGGTCGGGGCGTTCCTCCTCGGGTCGAGCGAGCCCTGGAGGGCGCACGGGCCGGGTACGCTGTGGGCCGACGCCTCCGCGCTCGTCGTCGTGCCCGCGGTCGTCAGCCTCTATCGACGGCTCGGGGCGTTTTCGCTTCACGCCGGGGTGATGACCTTGGTGTTCGCCGCGATCGGCATGCGCCATCGGCCCACGCTGACTGCGCTGCTCTTCGGCTACACCCTGACGGGGCTCGCCTTCTTCGCCACCGACAATGCCTACTTCCGCGGCACCCCGTACTTCCTGGTCAAGCAGGTGTTCGGCGCGCTGTGGACGTTGGCGATTGTCATCCACGTCGTGGAGGGGCGCCGAAGACCGAGCGCATCGACACCGGGCTGATCAGCCAGCCCGCTCGGCCCTTTGCTTGAGCGCGAGCGCACAGTCGTCGAATCCCCGTTGGATTCCCGCGCGGGGCAGGAACGCGGTGAGTAGACCCGAGAAGGTCTCGTCGGTCTCGTAACGCGTGCGGCTACCGTCGACGCGCGTGAGCACCTGCCGTCGCCGGGCGCGTACGAGACGAAAGCGCGCGAGGGGTCCGCGGGTCTGGTAGGTCAGCTCGGCACGCTCGCCTGGAGGATCGAGCACCTCGATGTGCTCCTCCACGCGGTGCCTCTGACCATCGTGGAACCGCACGTCGAGCCAGATCACCGCCCCCTGCCGTGCTTCGCCGCTGATGCCGATGACGAACGGGTTCCATGCGGAGTACTGCGGGAAATCCAACATGATCTGGAACACCCGGTCGATCGGGGCGTCGATGTCGATCGATGCTCGGAGAATCATGGCGCGGCCGATGTTGCCGTGCCCACGTTGGCTTGCGCAAGATGGGACTCGCCTTCATGCGTGCCCCTGCGCTAGTCAGGTTGTTGCTCATGCTCCGCTGGTGCGCGTCTCTCACCAGGACACTCGTGTCGATCGGCGCACTTGCGACCGTCGGCTGCGCGGCCGACGACGTCCCGACCGATGTCGACATCGAGCCGGAGTGCGGGAACGGCGTCGTCGAGTCGGGCGAGCAATGCGATCTCGACAGCCCAGGGTGCCTGCACTGCGGGCTCGTCCCTGGCTGGACCTGCACGTCGACGGAATGCGTGACGATGTGCGGCGATGGCGTGGTGGGCACCGGCTCGTCGTGCGCCGACGCGCACCGCGACACCGACTGCGACCTCTCCGGTTATTGGGCGGTGCGCGAGACCGACTACACGCGCGACACGGTGGTCGGCGCACTCCAGACCTCGAGCACCTGGCAGCTCTACCACTTCGAGCAGATGGGCGACTCGTTCCAGGTCGTCGAGCAGATCGAGTGTGGCGTGCATGTCACCGGCTCGGTCACGGTCGACGAGACGGGCGGGACGTTGCGCGGGCTCGTCTATCGCAATCGCATGGACGCCAAGTCGCCGCACGGCGCGCGTCGCGGGACCTCGAAGGCAGTGGCCGGTGGTTGTGCCGTGACGTTCGATCGTTGGTACAAGTCGCGTGGCGTTTCCGAGGAGAAGTTCCTGCCGGCCGACTTCGCGAGCAAGCCGACCCTCGGGGAGCTGCCCGCGCTTCCCTCGGTCGATGATCCGACCAAGGCCGTCACGTTTCCCCCCGAGGCCGAGGACTGGGACGGCGACCACATTCCCGGCATCGCCTATCGCATCAGCGGGTTCGCGCATGGCGTGCGCAACACCGTTCAGCGCGACTGGCGCGAGTTCGCGACGCTCCTCGACAAGCCCGTCCCCGCGCGCGCGCTCGTGTTCACGGTGCCGGGCTCCTTCGATCTGCAAGAGAAGGTCCTTCGTGCGACCGAGTGCGGCGGCTTGTGCTCGCTGATTTCGACGCCCGCCAATCCCGCGCGTGACGTGGTCGGGCGGATGACGCTGTCGTTCATCGGCAAGACGCTCGGCAGCAAGCGCGTTTCGAACGTCGTGGCGGGACCCCCACGCCTCTCGCTCGAGAACGACCTTGCGACCTGCGCACGGGTGCGTCTGCTGCTTCCCCACGATACGTCGGCTCCGACTCCCATTCCCAAACCCTGAGGTCCCCGTTGCGCGTCGCTTATCTCATCGTCGCCACTGCGACGCTCTCGCTCGCTCCGGCGGTCGCGCACGCCTCACCGCTGGTCGACCTCGTGGGGACGGTCGGCGGGAACGGCGGCGCGCAGGGCGTCGTCAGCGGCGCGTCGCCGGCGTCGACATACTTCAATCCGTCGATGCTCGTGGGCGCCGAGGACGGCGTCGTGATGTCCTTCATGATCGTGTCGGCGCAGGTCGGCGTGACCCTCGACGGCCGGAGCGGTGGTGACGTTCCGCTGATCGTCGGAGGTCGAGGGATCCTCGGCTCCGACGCCAAGCCGATCCCCAACGACGTGGTCCCGACGCCGTGGCTTCGCCGCGGTTGTCCCGCCGGGTCCGAGGAGGGCGAGTGCACGCCGCCGGGATTCGCCGCGCGGCCACGACAATCGCGTCCGACCGACAAACGAGCGCGCTCGTACGTCGTGCTCGGGATGGTGAAACAACTCGTCCCTGATCGGCTCGCGATCGGGATGTACGGCGTTCTGCCGCTCAAGACGTTCACCAGCGCCAACGCGTTCTATGTCGACGAGCGCGAGGCACTGTTCTCCAACAGTCTCCATCCCGAGATGTACGGCGACCGGCTGACGGCGATCTCGCTCGTCTTCGGCGCTGCGTTCAAGGTCATGCCGACCCTCTCGCTCGGCGTGGGCGTCTCGCTCGGGATGCTCAATTCCGCGACGGCGTCGACCTACGTGCGAGATCAGTCGGACTACGACGCGCTGCTCTTGAACAACTCGGTCACGACCTCGGTGAACGTCTCGCCGACCGGCGGCGTGCGCTGGACTCCCAAGGAGTGGCTCCGCATCGGTGGCGCATTGCACGCACCCGAGCGCTTCGTCGTCGAGAGCGAGATCAGCGCTGCGTTACCCTCCGGCAGCGAGTCGAAGACCACCCGGCGCGACGTGTTCCATTACATGCCGTGGTCCACCGCGCTCGGCGTGGAGGTCGATGCGTTGAAGCGCGCCACGTACACCGTGTCGGTCGCCGGCTCGGTGAACTACGCGTTCTGGTCGGACTACGAGGATCGCCACGGCGGAAGCCCCACCGCCTACGGCGCCGATCTCGGCTTCAAGGACACGCTCAGCGGCGCGCTCGGCGTGCGGTACGTCACCGGCGGCGCGCGCGCGTACTTCGACGTCCAGTACGTGCCGAGCCCGGTGCCTGCGCAGATCGGCCGTTCGAACTACGTCGACAACGATCGCCTGGGCGTCGTCTTGGGCGGCGACGTCGACCTGAAGATCGGCGGCATCCGCGCGGGCCTACAGTTCTTCGGGCACCGGCTGCTGAAGCGTCACCAGACCAAGGACATGGCGCGCATCCGCGACGAGCTCCCCGACGACGCGGTGTTCGCCGACTCGTTCGATCCGGTCCCGGGCGCAGGTGGCCTCCAGACCAACAACCCCGGTTGGCCAGGGTTCGGCAGCAGCGGTTGGGTCACCGGTGGCGCCGTCACGCTGCGCGTCCCGTTGTGATCCCCTGACAGGGTGTTGTCAGCCAACGCCTCATGCTGCCTGGCATGAGCATCAAGACCTACCAGGGAAGCTGTCACTGTGGCGCCGTCCGGTTCGAGGCCGACATCGACCTCGCCGCAGGCACGGGCCGCTGCAACTGTTCCATCTGCATGAAGACGCGCAATTGGGGCGTCATCACCAAACCGAGCGCCCTTCGCGTGCTCTCGGGCGAGGAACACCTCTCGGACTACCAGTTCAGCTCGAAGAGCATGCACCATCACTTCTGCAAGACGTGTGGCGTGCGTCCGTTCGGTCGCGGCCACCTCGACGTGCTCGGGGGCGACTTCGTTTCGATCAACCTCGCAGCCCTCGACGACGCCACCCCGCAGGAGCTCGTCGCCGCGCCGATCCGCTTCTCCAACGGGCGTGACAACGACTGGCGCTCGGTGCCGGCGGAGACGCGACATCTGTGATTGGGTCTAGGGTCTAGAGTCTAGAGTCTAGAGTCATGAGAAGAGAGAAGACTCTAGACACCTCGAACTCGAACACGAAGGCCCCGCCGGATCGCTCCGACGGGGCCTCTCGTCTCGTGCTCTCGTCTCGAGCTCCTGTCTCGTGCTCTAGACTCTAGACTCTAGACCTCACTTCACATCGATCTGCTGCACCCCCCAGTACCCGCTCGCGAGGAACAGCGAGTTGTCCTGCCGGGTGAGCGAGCTCGACCACCAGCCGCGGGTCCGGACGAACTGATCGAAGGTCGGCGCCGTGCCGGCGCTCAGCTTGTAGATGTCGACGCCCGAGCCGCCCCAACCCGAGGTGAGCACGGCGCGGTCGCCGGCGACACCGAGGAGCCAGCCCCAGCCCTTCTTCTCGGTCGACACGCGATCGACCGGCGCCTTCGGGTTGGTGATGTCGATCTCGTGCAGCTGCACGCGCGGGCCGGTGTACGTGTCGCCTGCGTACGTGTAGCGCTCGGCGCTCGCGTACGCCTTGTTGCCCTGCACGAACACCTGACCGACGTAGCCGTCGATGATGGTGCTGCCCTGCAGGTACGCCTTGTCGCCGCTGATCTTCACGACCGCGAGCTCGTCCTTCGAGTAGTCGCCGTACCAGCGGTAGTCGACGGTGTAGACGATCGAGGGATCCGTCGCCGAGGCGCCGACCATGATGCCCGGCACGTTGATCCGCTTGCCGATCTTCGGGGCCGAGCGATCGGTGAGGTCGATCGGATCGAGGTAGTACTTCACGTAGCCCTTGGTCTCGCCGGTGACCGGATCGGGCTTGCTGAGCCAGTCGTAGTGCGAGACGTAGAGCGTGTTGCCCGCGACCCGCATGTTGCCCCACCACCCGTACGGGTCGGTGGTCACGGCGGTCGACGCGATCTTCGGGGCGTCGACGTTCTTCAGGTCGACGACGAACAGCGCGTGCTTCGACTCCTCGTAGGTGTAGCCGCCGCCGCTGTACGAATAGACCGGGTACCAGCGACGGAAGGCGAGGGCGTCGCCCTGCACCTGCACCACGTCGGCGCCGTTGTACCAGTCGTAGTAGTAGCAGCCGTACCAGCCCCACCCGTAATACGAGCCGTAGTCCGTGGTCGGGAGCTTGACCGAGCCCTTGAGGACGGCCTTGCCGCCGGCGAGATCGACGATCTGCACCTTCTGGGTGTTGGTCCAGCACTCGGGCGTTCCGCTGCCATCGCCCGAGGGCCCACCGCTCGGGTAGCCGGGCTTCGTCGAGCACGCGACCTTCTCGCGCACACTGGTGACCACGTACGCGAGGTCGCCGTTGCGGAAGACGCGCGCGTTGTAGCCGTCGAGGGTCACGCTCGCGAGCGCGCCGTCGAGCGACTTCTTCTCCTCGGCGTCGCCGATCGGAAGCACGCGGAGCTCGCTCTTGGTGAGGTCGTTGTCGTACCAATCGCTCGAGAGCTGCGCGATCGTGGTGCCCTGCGGCTGCGCGTGGACGACGTTGCGCGCGAGGGTCAGCTCGGCGACGGTCTTGGGCGCGTAGCGATCGGTGTAGTCGACGACCGAGAGCGCGGTGTCGGAGAGCGAGACCAGCTTGCCCTTCACGAAGATGCCGCGCTCGACCCAGCCCTTGGTCTTGGCGGTGCTCGCGGTCTTGATCGACGTCTCGCTGAACTCGATCAGCTGCAGACCGTTCGAGTACGAATAGGTCTTGTTCGACCAACCCGAGAACGGGAGCACCACGAGGCCCTGCTTGTCGTCCTTGGTGAACGCCTTGAACGTCCCCGCCGCCGGAGTCCACGCCCAGCCGTCGCCGAAGGTGGAGGTGCCGATGACGTACGGCTTGGCCGGATCGGTGACGTCGAGGTAGCGGAGCGAGACCTTGCTCGAGTCGTAGTACGGACCACCCGGCGCGTAGTCGTTCCCGAGCGCGAACAGCTTGTTGCCCGACGGCATGAACAGCCACACTGCGCCGGTGATGTCGGTCGAGCCGGCGAGCTTGGGCGCGAGCGGGTTCGAGGTGTCGTAGATCTGGATCGGCGTCTTCGCGCTGCCCGAACCGTCGTAATAGTAGTAACCGGCGGACGGCGAGAGATACATCCGACCCTCGACGAACCGCGCGGTCGGCATCCACGAGCTGCCGGCGATGGGCAGCTCGCTCGCGAGCTTGGGCGCGTCGGGGTTCGAGAAGTCGACCGTCGCGAGCACGAACGTCGATCCCGCGCCGCCGCACCAGGTGTTGCCGCAGCCGATGGTGTGCGCGTACTTCTCGTCGGCGAAATCGAGGTTCCAGCGGCCGTTGTCGGCGCCCCAGCCCTGCACGCGGCCGTTCACCTGGATGGTTCCGCGCTGCTTGATGCTCCCGAGCGGATCGCTGATGTCGACGTACATCAGCTCGGTCTTTCCGGTGGGCTCGTCGTATCCCTTGCTCTTGTCGGTGACGTCGTGCGCGAACATGATCGCGTTCGCCGTGACGTTGAACACGCCGCCGTAGCCGGGCACGTCGATGCGGCCGGTCTGCTTGACGGTGCCGCCTCCGAAGCTGACCGCGCTGACGACGACCTTCGTGCCGCCATACCCACCCGGATACGCGACGCCGTCGCCCTCGCCGTAGTAGCCGCCCCAGCCGTACGACCAGCCGTAGTCCTCGCTCACCGCGTAGAGCACGTCGCCCACCACGCGCGTGTCGCGGACCCAGCCGCCGAGCCTCGCCTCACCGAGGATCTTGATGTTGGCCGGATCGCGCGCATCGATGCTGCGGACGATCGAGCCGTGGAACGGCGAGCCGTCGGACATCGCGCCGTACCAGTCGGCGACCACGACCTCGGCGACGCCGCCGCGAACGAGCATCTCGACCGGCTGCCCGAAGATCGGAGAGCGCCCGAGGAGCTTCGGCTTGGCGACATCGGTGACGTCGAACACCATCAGGCCGCGATAGCCGTTGAGGTAATAGAGGCGATCGCCTTCGAGGCGGTAGAGGTCGGTCTCCTCGACTTTGCGCGTGACCGCAGTCTTGTCGCCGACCCCCGGCGCAGGCGCAGCACCCGCGTCTGCGGAACCGGCACTGTCTTCCGTACCGCCGAAGCTCCGGCCTCCGCCCGTGCCGCCCGGCGGCGCCGAGATGAACTCGCTCTGCCCTTCCGCCCGTTCGGCGGGCGGCGGCTCTTCGCCCTTCGAGCCGCAAGCCACCAGGAGCGAGGGACCCGCACAGACGGCGGCGAGGGTCGCGACGGAGAAGAAGGTGCGGGTACGGAGTGCCATGGGGAGGACCTCGGTGAGGGGGTGACCCACCATCAGCATCGCGCGTGCCACGCCCATTCACGCATGGTTTCTCGATCGAACCTCCCGTCAGGCGCGCCTCCCCCATCGCGGGGTGTGCCATGAGTTGTGCCACATTGGCGGTGGCGGACGACGACGCCGAGCCCGAGCCTGTCGAGTAGCCGACGGCCACGCTCGATCTTCAACGCGTGACGCCGAGCGCGATGTCGGGGAGCCCCGCGTCGCGCAGCGCGTCCCACGTCGTTGGCGAGCACGAAGGTCCACGCCGCCACTTCCGCCTGCCCGAGCGTGAATAGCACCTCGATCAACGGGCGATACCCGACGCGCCGATCGACGTGCATCAGTGAGCGCTTCGCTCCCTTCACCGCGCTCTGCAGCTTCGGGAGCCGGAGATCGTTCTCACCATTCGTCTTGTGCTCGGCGCCGAAGCCCTTGTTCCCGTCGCCGAGCGGGATGAGCGGATCGCTGGTCGGGTTCAGTCGGATGCCATCGCGTCCGAGGAACACCACGAACGCGTCCCTCGTGTCGATCGGCTTCGCCGTCGTCGACCGCGCGTATTCGAACCCCGACGGCGTCTTCGGCGGGCCCGGTGTGGCGTCGTCGGCGACGGCGGTCACCTGCGTCTTCGAGCAGGCGACAAGGGCGACGACAGCGATCCAACGCACGCGTGGAGGATAGCGAGCAACCCAGCCGCAGCGCGAGCTGCCACAGGCTCGAGGTCTCGTCGCTCGAAGACCTCGAGCTTCTCGCGGCGTTCGAGCGCCGCCCTGGCCGCCGCGACGGCCCTACACCATTGTCTCCGCTTACATGAGGAAGAAGCCGTCTGGCGGCTGCGGCGGCGGCACGTCTTCGTTGCCGATCAACTGACGGAGGTTGATCTCGATCGTCCTGGCGATCGCCGTCACCGCCGTGTCGGTCGGCCGATCGCTGAACGGATCCTGCATGTAAAGCGCGGTCTTCTCGAGCAGAAAGTAGGTCGAGGCGAGGAGCACGAGGATCGGGACCTCGTAAGCACCGAGCGTGCGGACGAGCACCATGGACATGACGATCAGGAACAAATATATGAAGTAGTGTACGAACAGCCGATAGGTCACTGGAAACACGGTGCTCTTGATGCGCTCGGCGCGGCCCATGGCGTCGCACAACCGGACGAGCGTGGCATCGATCTGAACCTGCTGAAGATCGTTGATTTGACGATGTCGGTGCAGATTTCTCACCTCCATCTGATGGCGCATGAGGAGGCCGAGCGGTTGGTTCCTTTGGGCCGAGACGAAGCGCAGATCTTCATCGGAGAGCAGCTGCTCTTGTTCCTCGGTGAGTGGGACTCTGCCGCGCAACGCCTGACCGAGCGAGTAGCAGAAGGCGATCTGCCGGAACACCACGCGCTCGAGAACGGACGCCGCGCGGTGCTCGTCTCGGTCGACGGCGAAGCTGGCGATCTGTAGGACCAGCGACCGGGAATCGTTGACGATCGAGCCCCAGATCTTTCGCGCTTCCCACCATCGGTCGTACGACTGGTTGAGGTTGAAAGCCAGCAGCAGCGTGATCGACGTACCGAGCACCGTCGGCAAGGCCATCGGGATCTCCGGCAGTGCATCTTTGATGACGACCTTGACCCCGTGAAAGAGAAGAGAGAACAGCATCACACGAAGGACGTCGGTCTTGACCTTGTTGAAGGCGTACGTGATCGGAACCGATTGGGCGCAAAGCATTCAGGATCCTTGGGCTCGTGCACCGCCAAGACCGTCGCTCAGGCCTTGCGAAGGCGTTCGATGTCTTCGCCCGTGAACAGGGCCGCCTCTTCGTAGAAGTCGACCAGCCCGGTGTTGAGGTCGTGCATCGCCCCGACCACGCCAATCTCTTCGGCGATCACCATGTGCTCGAGGATGAAGCTCCTCTCGACCGCCGCTCGGACCGACCGGTGCACGTTGATGCGCGCGACGTTCTCCACGAACTCGCGGTTCTTCGACGCGCGCTCATCGGGGTCGAGGAAGGTGCGCTCCTGATAGACAGCCGGCTGCATGTCTTCATGATGCTCCTCCCGAGCTCGCCGCGTGACGATCCCCAAACCACGGGGCTCGGCCCCCATCTCGGCTTCCCACGTCCCGCCGAGCTGCCATGGTGAACCTCCAAACGCAGCGTGCGACGCACGCGACGTGCCACCAGAGACGCCTCGCCGCTTCCGCCTCGGTTCGAGCACATCGCGGCCGGGCGTCTCTGGTGGTGGCTCAGTCGCGAGCACGCTTCAGCGTCGGCGTCGGTGAACCACCCTTCAGGCGCGAGGTCACGCCGGCGCGACGGGCTCCTTGCCTGCGCCGGTCTCGCGATACATGGCCGTGGTGCTGACCCAGACCGCGATCAATCTGTGCACCGGAGCGTCGATCAACGGACGACTGCTCGCACAGACCGCGGTCATGCTCGACAGCAGCACCGTCATCGCCCCGTAGTAGGGCTGGCTCGCAACGGCGCGCGCCTGGATGGTGTAGGGTCCACGTTCCTGCATGCGTGTACCCGACTCTCTTGCCCCGCTGGTCGACCTCGGCATCGTCGAAGAAGTGATTAGGCCGCTGATGAGCGGTAAAGAGGCTCAGGTCTACGTCGTCGTCTCGGCGGGAAAGCAGTGTGTCGCAAAGGTCTACAAAGAGGCCCAGAACCGGACTTTCAAGCACCGCGCCGAGTACACCGAGGGGCGCAAGGTCCGGAACACGCGCGATCAGCGGGCGATGGAGAAGCGCTCCAAACACGGACGCGCGCAGGACGAGGTCTCCTGGCGCTCGACCGAGGTCGACGTCATCCATCGGCTACACGCGGCTGGCGTGCGCGTGCCTGTCCCCCATCACTTCGTCGAAGGCGTGCTCGTCATGGAGCTCATCACCGGGCTCGACGGCCATCCTGCGCCGCGCCTCGCGGAGCTCAAATTCGCCCCGGAAGAAGCCGTGACGCTGCACGCGCGGCTCATCCGCGAGGTGACGAAGATGCTGTGTGCGGGCGTCGTTCACGGCGACCTGTCCGACTTCAACGTGCTCATCAGCGCAGACGGGCCCGTGATCATCGACTTCCCACAGTCGGTCGACACCGCGCAAAACACCAATGCGCGAAAGCTTCTCTTGCGTGACGTCGGCAACATGCACGCGTTCCTCGCGCGCTTCATGCCAGGCGCACGACGCACGTCGTATGGCGAGGAGATGTGGGACCTCTTCCAGCAGAACCTCCTCACGCCGGATACCAAGCTCAGCGGCCGCTTCCTTGCCGCGCAGCGTGCGGCGAACACCCGCGAGGTGCTCGACCTGGTGCGGGAGGCCGACTACGACGAACGCAAGCGCCGCGAGGCCCTCGGCCTCCGCGGTGGCCCCGCCGCGGAGTATCCAGCAACCCGCGGCGCGCCGCGGCCGCGGCCAACGGAGGCCCGACCGCCGCGCCGAGGCGACGGCTTCAGTGCAGCAGGAGCCGAGGCAACACCTCCTCGGCGCGCCCGACAATGATGTGATCGTAAGGCGCGCCGGGCATCTCCTCGGCATTCACGAGAATCGAACGCGCTCCGGCATACTCCGCCGCGCGGACGAAGCTCGACGCCGGCCACACCGTCCCGCTGGTGCCGACCGCGAGGAACAAGTCGCACTCGCGAAGCGCTCGTTTGCTCTCGACTTCTTCGCGCGCGCCGATCATCTCGTCGAACAGGACGACATCCGGTCGCAGCGGCGCCCCGCACGTGGCTATGTGAATTTCGTGAGTCGGGCGAGGACGGTCCGCTCCGCGTCGAGCACGAGCTCGGCCGACAGCACGAACTTCTTCTTCGGCGAGCCGGTGGGCGTCCACGCGAACGTGCGCCAGAGCGCGAGGGTGGACGGGCCGACCCGACCTCCACGTGTGCGTTCGAGGAGATCGCGTCCATAGGCCACCAGCGCGAGCGGCTCGCGTAGGGTGATATCGGCGAGCAGAGCCTGCAGCTCCTCGTCGCTCGGCGAAACCGAAGCTTCGACGGCGAGCGCGTGGAGCGCCGCCAGCTTGCTCTTCTCGGCTCGCGCCTTGTCGGCGGGCACGAGCTTCTTGGTGCGCAGGTGCGGCACGTCGACGAGCCAGCTGCACATCGGGCAGAAACAGTGCGCGTCGGGCGAATAGAGGCGCTGTCCCGGCCTCTCGACGAGCTCGAACGAGGTCTCGAGGTAGCTCGCGAAGAACCTCGCGAATGGCGCGATCTCGGCGCGCGCCGGCCTCGCCGAGGTCGGGAGATCCGCGTAGTGCTCTTCGATCCACGCCTGCGCCGCGGCCGGAAGTGTCGCGTACGTATGCGCTGCCGAGAATGTGATGAACCCACGCGCGATCGCGTCCGCGGTCCACTGGAGGAGCGCGAAGCTCTGCGACTGCACCTTGACGGCGCGTGCGAGCTCGGTGGGGTCGAACATCCCTCGAGTCTAAGTCACCGAGCACGATCCTCGATCACGAGGTCGTCTCTGTCAGGGCCGCGCCACCTTGGCTATCGACCCCACGGAGGCGGACGCCTGCGCGATGTAGATCCACTTCGCATCGAGCGCGATCGACCGCGGATAGACCAAGCCATCGACGATCGTCGTGACCGTGCCGCTCGGGATTCCGACCCGTCGCACCGAGCCGACGACTCCCGGGTTGCTGGTGAAGTAAGCGAACCCGTCGACCAGCGCGAAGCCGCGAGGCTCGCTTGTGTCGGCTACAATCGTGCCCTTCGCGGGGATGGGGTCGCCGAGCCGCATGAAGGCGATCGAGCCTGGCGAGCCGTGGTTTGCGTAGACAGCGTACCCGCCCGCGACCGCGAGGTGGCTCAGGCCGATGTGCGGTCCGTAGCTGCCGCCGATGCCGATGTACGAGAAGGGCACGCCCGTCGCACCGAGCGGCGCCTTGTGAAGGACGTCGCCGTTCATCCAGTAGACCGTGTCGGTCGTGAGGAAGGGCGAGGTTCCACCCGAGCCCCCCGGCCTTCGAGGTGCGCGGGGGGTAGGTAGTGCAAGCGACCTTGGCGGATTCCAGGGGCGCGGCCCGAGCCCACGCTCTCGACCGCCGATCGCGTCCGACGGATGCTCTCGTCGACGCTCGGCGAGGGTGAGGCGACGCTGGCCGCGGTGGCTGCGCGCCTGAAGACCAGCGAGCGCACGCTGCAGCGCGGTCAGCGCGACAGTATCCAGGCGTTGTCGGGCAATGCGAGGAACGCGGCACACCAGGTCGGATCGCTGATCGCGTCGGCGGTGGCGCGGATCGCCGTCGAAGCGGTTTGGATCGCCGCGGTCGCCCCTCCCTCGTCGCCGGTCGCGAGAAGCGCCTCGGCGAGAGCACGGTACGCGACGCCGCGGTCGAGCTGCCACGGCAGCTGCGTCAGCGAGTCGACGCCCGCCCTCGCCTCCTCGAGCGCCTCGCCCGATCGACCGAGGCACAACAGCGCGCGGGCGCGTGCCGCGTGCGCCCAATGCCGGAACACGGGGCTCGTCCGCAGAAGCTCACTGCTCCTCCGCGCCTCCTCCTCCGCGCGCGCAGCATCGCCGAGCGCGCCCCGCACCCGTGCGAGCGCCGCGAGCGCCCACCCCTCCTGCCGCGCGTTCTTCTGCGCCCGGAACATCGCGACGGCCTCGGACAGCTGCTGCTCGGCCTCGGCGTGACGCTCGCGGAACATCGAGATCATGCCGCGCATGTGCGTCGCCCACGCATGCCCCTGGCGGATGCGCATCTCCGCGGCCATGGAGAGCGCGGTCGCGATCGCCACGTCCGCGCGATCGAGGTGTCCCGCCACGGTGTACGCCCACGCGAGGCTCGACTGGGTAAGACAGCGGTCGCGCGCCGCGCCACCCTCGGCGTATGCGGCGATCGCCTCGAGCAAGAGTCGTTCGCCGCGCTCCGGATCGCCGCGCATCGAGGCGTCGAGTCCCTGTGCCTCGCAGAACTGCGCGCGCGCGATCGCGCCGAGGCCGCCTCCGCGCGCGATGGCGTGCGCGCGTTCGATCGCGCGTTCGGTCTCGCGCAATCCGGCGTTGCTCGCCGGAACGAATGCGCGCGAGAGCGCGATGATCTGCTCGTCGCGTGCGTCGCTCGTCGCCTCGGCCGCGAGAATTCGATCGAGGCGCCGCGCGAGGACCTCGACGTCGCCGAGACGCCCGGCGGACGCGAGTCCCTCGGCGGCGGCGCGGAACCAGAGGCTCGATCCAGGGTCGAGCGCCGCCACCGCTGCGTCGGAGCGCCCGCTCGCCGTCGGATGATCGCCCTGCCAGGTCGCGGCGATCGTCTGCGTGAGCCGCAGGCGTCCGAGCAGCACGCCCTCGGCGCCGCACGTGACGCCTCGTTCCGCGCGCTCGACGGCCGAAGCCAGGTCGTTGACGTCGAGCGCCTCCTCCGCCGCGCGTGCCCAGAACGAAGCGGCAGCGACGCGATCGCCGCCGCGCTCCGCGTGCTCTGCGAGCTCGACCGGCTCGCGATCGCCGCGCGCCTCGAGCCACTGGACGGCGCGCACGTGTGCGAGTGCGCGATCCTCGTCCGTGAGCATCGCGTACGCGGCGTCGCGAATGAGTGCGTGACGAAACGCGAGCTCGGTCTCGTTCGGGAAGCGCGGCCGCGCGACCGGCGCGACGACCTCCTGGGCGACGAGATCGCGGAGCGCACCGTCGACGCCCTGATCGTGCGCGAGGAGCGCTTCGACGCCGCGCTGCCAGAACGTCTCGCCGAACACACTCGCCGCACGAAGCGCGCGCTTGGCGTCCGTACCGAGCGCGTCGAGGCGCGCCTGGACGACGCCGAGCACGGTGTCCGGCACGTCGCGCGTCGAGGCCGCGACGGCGCGGATCAGCTCTTCGATGAAGAAGGCGTTGCCCTGCGCGCGATCGCCGATCCACGCAACCACCTCGTCGGTCGCGCGCTCGCCGAGCGCGTCGCGGATCAACCTCTCGCAAGCTCGCTTCGGCATCGCGCCGAGCCGAACCTCTTGCAGCTCGCGCTCGTGCAACAACCGCGGGAACACGTCGTGCACTTCGGGGCGTGCGAGGATCAGCACGAAGAGCGAGCGGTCGTGGAGCGCCCGCAACGCCGAGTCGACGACGCGCAGCGTCGGCAGATCGCCCCAGTGCAGGTCGTCGAGCACGAGGAGCACCGGGTGTCGCGCGCACTCGGCCGAGAGCAGCTCCTCGAACGCGCTGCGCACATGATCGCTCATGAGAAGCGGATCCCGGCGCGCCGCGCGCAGCGCCGCGCTCGTCTCGTCGGGAAAGGGGATGCCGCACATCTCGCCGAGGAACGGCAGCGCGTGCGCGAGCGTATCGCCCTCGAGCGACCGCGCGACGCGCGCGTGGAGCTTCTCCCGCTGCGCATCGGCGGGCTCGCCGTCGTAGGCGCCGGCCGACTGCCGCAGCGCCGAGGAAAGTGCGCCGAACGGGGTCCCCGCGCGCTGCACGTCTGCCACGCCGACGATCACCTCGAGCGTCTCTTCGTCGGCGCGGAGGCGATCGAGCAGCTCGTCGCGGAGGCGCGACTTCCCGCTCCCCGCCGGAGCGGTGACGAGCGCACACCGGGAGCGCTGCTCGTCGACGCAGTCACGGAAGAGGCCTTCGAGCACCGAGATCTCACGGTCTCGGCCGACGAACGGCGTCGGTCGTCCGAGGAGACGACGGGCGGCGCCGACGGACGTCCGCTCGCCACCCAGAAAGGCGCCGCGGTCGTCGCGATCGACCTCGAAGCGCGCGCCGAGGAGCGACGCGGCCTCGTCGTCGAGACGGATCGCTCCGCCCGATGCGGCCGAAAGCGCCTTCGCCGCGCGACCCACCGCTTCGCCGATCGGTGCACGGCCCGAGAGCTCCGCCCGTCCGGTCGCGATCGCGAGCGGCAGCTCCGGAACCGCAGCGCGGATGGACAGCGCGATCCGCGCGGCGCGCCCGGCCTGATCGATGGGCACCGCCGGCTCCGACAGCGCGACGATCGTCGAGCCGTCGACCAGCCGCTCGGCCGTCGCTCCGAGGCTCGCGATCGCGTCGCTCACGCGCGCCGACGCATCGGCGGATGCGCTCGCCGCCATGGTCACGGCGAGCGGATCGGCGCGACCGATGAGGAGCACGGTGAGCACGCGTCGCTCCGAGAGGCCGAGCGTGCGCGGCGCCGACTGCGCCATCGTCAGCGGCCGCGTGTCGTCGGCCACGCGGGCGAGCGCGTCTGCGAGGGCGAAGCCGTCCTCGAAGCGATGCTCGCGGTTCTTCTCGAGGCATCGTGCGACGATCGCCTCGAGTGCGGGCGGCGCCGCGCGAACGACGTCGCGCAGCGAAGGCGACGGCTCGAGCACGATCTTCGCGAGCACCTCGACCAGGTTGTTGCCGGAGAACGGGGGCCGTCCAGAGGCCGCCTCGAAGAGCACTGCGCCGAGCGCAAAGACGTCGACGCGCGCGTCGAGATCGCGGAGCGCGCGCGCCTGCTCTGGCGCCATGTAGTACGGCGTACCGATCGCGATCCCGGTGCCGGTCAACGCCTTGGTCTCTCGGATGCGACGCGCGACGCCGAGATCGAGCAGCTTCGCACGCGCCGGATCGCCGTCGACGAGGAAGACGTTCGAAGGCTTCACGTCGCGGTGGACGAGCCCGCGTCGATGGAGCGTCGCGAGGGCCTGGGCGACCCGCCGGGCGCAGGCGACCGCCGCGTCGACCGAGAGGGGCGAACGGAGGAGTCGCGTCGCGAGGTCCTCCCCGTCGAGCCACTCCATCGCGAGGAACGGCCCGCCGTCGGTCCGGCCGTGCGCCACGTACCCGACGAGCGCCGGATGATCGAGCTCGGACAGGAGCTCCGCCTCGCGCAGAAACCGCGCCGCGCCGGACGGCTCGTCTCCGATCATCACCTTCAGCGCGACCGCAGTCTCGCGGACGCGATCGAACGCGCGGTGGACGGTCCCCATCCCGCCCGAGGCGACCTCCCGCTCGACGACGAAGCGGTCCGCGACGATCTCCCCCGGGTGCATCTGCGAGTGAACGATGGTACGCGCGGTCGGTTTCGATCGGGAAGGGCGCGCCGTCGGCCGACTCATCGTAGACTCGGGCGACGTTGCGTCTGCTCCGACTCCTCATCTTGGCCCTCGCGATGATCGCGCTCGTCGCCTCGGGGTGTGCGTCCGCCGACGGCAGCGACCACGTCGTCGAGCTCCGCGACTGGACTTTGTTCGCCCCCGGGCACGCGCCGCGCCCGCTCGTCTTGCCCGCGCGCGTGAACGGCGACCTGCCGCACGACGACTCCGAGTACGTGCTGAGGACGAGGTTCGTGCCGCCCACCGAGCTGCGCGGGCAGCGGCTCACGCTCGCGTTCTCCTTCCTTCACGCCAAGGCCCGCCTCTTCGCCGGTGGGGAAGAGATGACCGCGCTCGACCCCGCGATGCGCGACGGGTTCCGCGGGGTGGACCAGCCTCTGTGGCGCATCCCCGCACGCGCGACCGCGGCCGGGGCGATCGAGCTCGAGCTCCGCGTCGAGTACCACCACGTGATGAACGCGTGGCTCGACGTGGTGCCACGTGTGAGCGACACGGACGCCGGTGACCTGCGCTTTCGCACGATCGCCTGGGCGAACCACGCGCAAGCCGTCGGGTGCCTCGTCACCGTGTCCATCATGGCGCTGCTCTACGCCATCCTTTTCGTGCTCGATCGGCGGCGCGCAGAGAACGGTTGGATCGTGATCCAGGCATTGTTCGGGGGCGCGAGCTACGCGCTTGCGTACACCGATGGGCTCTCGCAGAAGCTGTTCGGGGCATACGAGAACAGCTTCGTCCCGGTCTTTCTGTGCGTGGGCGTGGTCGCGAGCGTTCAATTCACGTGCGCGCAGTTCGGGTTGTCGCGACCGCACCGGGCGTGGTGGTGGGCGCTCGCGGGGTGCGTGGTCCTGGCGGTAGCAGTGCCGAGCCCGTTCGTCGGGCCGCGGCTCGTGCCGGCGTATTCCGGGCTGATGATGGTCGCGGGCGTCGCGTATCAATTGCCCGCGGCGTGGCGTCTTCGGCGCACGCGCAAGTCGCTCGGTGCGACCGTGATCTTCCTTTCGTGGCTCGCGCTCGCGGTCCTCGGGCTGCCGGATCTGCTCGCGTGGGGCGGTGTCGGGGAGATCGCGTGGGGCCTTCGCGGCGCGTGCCTGGGGCTCGGAGTGATCGGGTTGATGCAAGCGATCGTGATCAGCGTCGCGCACGAACGTGCGCTCTCCGAGGCCGACCGCCTCAACGCCGACCTCTCCAGCCAGCTCACCGCGGTGCGCGAGAAGAACCGAGAGGTCGAGCTGCTGAACGAGGAGCTCCGTCGCCAGATCGCCGCCCGCGCGGACGTGCTCGCCGCGGCCCTCGCCCGCGCGAGCGGCGCTGCGGACCTCGCGCTGTCAGGCGAGCTCAGGGCGTCGCCGCTGCAGGTGCTCGCGCCGGGCGACATCATCGCCGGGCGCTACCGCGTGGAGCGAGCCGTCGGTCGGGGCTCGGCCGGCTCGGTGTACGAGGTGACACGGCTTTCGGACGACAAGCGGCTCGCCCTCAAGCTCCTGAAATCAGCGGCCGATGCTACGGACATGGCAAGGTTCGCGCGTGAGGCGCAGATCATCGCCCAGCTGGATCACCCGAACGTCGTGCGCATCGCGGACATCGACGTGAGCGACGGAACGTTCTTCCTCGTGACCGAGTTCGTCGATGGGCTGAGCGTTCGGCACCACCAGTCCCGTTACCGAGACGTGTCGTGGACGCTCTCGGTGCTCGCGCAGGTGGCCGACGGGTTGGCCGCGATCCACGCGCGAGGCATCGTTCATCGCGACCTGAAGCCGGCGAACGTCCTGGTAGAGGGAACGCACGCGAGCCCGCACGTGCGGATCGCCGACTTCGGAATCTCCAGCATGTCCGCGCCCGATTCATCCGTCAGCGCCACCACGTTGCCGTGGACGCGCCGGCCGATCGACGCCGGCGATCCCACGCTCGACGAGGACCAGCCCCCACCGGGTGGGGCCTCGCGCGGGCACGACATGCTCCTGACGCGCACGGGGGAGTGGATGGGAACGCCGAGGTACATGGCTCCCGAGCTCGCCGATGGCGCCAGGAGCGCGCAGCCGGCCGCCGACATCTTCGCGTTCGGTGTGATGGCGTTCGAGATGCTGGCTGGCTCCGCGCCGTTCTCGGAGTCGGCGGCGGCGATCCGTGCACGCGGCGAGGCGCTCCGAGCGCCCTCGTTCGCACGCGTCTGCCCCTTCCTCGACGCGGAGCTCGCTTCCCTGCTCGACCGGTGCCTCGCCGACGCTCGAGAGGCGCGCCCTGATGCGCGCGCGCTCGCGGCGGCCTTCGCAGTCGAGGCGACGCGGTTCGCACCCAACGCGCCGACGGGCAGCGCCATCTCTGCCCGCTGAGAGATCACCTACCCGGCGATCCCTGCGTGCTCGGGGCCACGACCGGTGTCGGCTGCAGCCGACGGTTGCCACATTGGGCCCACCGCACCGCTCGATTTGAGCGAGCTCGGGATGGCCGTGCTGGGAAATCGCATCGGAGCGCGCATCCGCGCAACCACCTGGCTTGGTGCCAGCGTCACCTGGGGGCTCTCGCAGCTGCTCTATCAGCCGGAGCTCGCTGGCGACCTCCATCTGTGAAGTGCACCCGGAGCCCGCAAGGCGACCGGTGATGGTGACCGGGCCGGACTAGGCCATTCCGCGCCGCGAGGTCATCATCGCGGCGGGGGCGACGCCGGCGCGTTCGAACGCGAGCTTCCAGCGCTTGTCAATCGGGGCGTCGAACACGATCGAGGTGTCGAGCTCGGTCGGCAGCCAGGAGCCCTGGCGGATCTCTTCTTCGAGCTGTCCCGGTGCCCAGCCGGTGTAGCCGAGCAGCGCCTGGTAGCCCTCGGGGCCTTCGCCCCGGCCGATCGACGCGAGCACCTCGCGCGACTGGGTGACGGCGCACGAGTCGGACAACTTGATCTCGCCCTCGCGCGGGTTGTCCTTGGCGGGGCGATAGACGATCCAACCGAGCTCGGTCTGCACGGGGCCGCCGATGCGGACCGGTTCGCGATACTTGCTCCCGTCCTCGCAGAGATCGAGCTGTTCGAGCAGATCGCCGACGTAGGCGATCTTGCGCTCACCGTTGACCACCAGGCCGAGCGCGCCCTCGTCGCCGTGTGCGACGAGCAGGATCAGCGCGTGGGCGAAATTCGGGTCGTCGAGGGGCGGCGTCGCGATGAGCAGACCAGGGGCGAGGGATCGCCCGGCGGCTCCGGGCGTCTTGGATCCGGGCATGCCTTGGGCGTACCGCAACGAGGGACGACCGTCGACTCCGGCGATTGTGGAGCACCCAAAGCAGGGGAGCTGGTCACTCGTCGTCGTGATCGTGGGTGTGGGTGTGTGGGCCGTGCTCGTGGTGGTGCGCCGGATCGAGCGCGTGCGCGAGCGGTCCGGTGAGCGTGAGGCGGCCGTGGATGACGCCCTTGGTCGCGACGATGCGGTGGGCGGCCTTCTCGATCACGCCCGCCGGGCCGCGGAGCACGATCACCTCGAGGCAGTGGTCGTGGTCGAGGTGGACGTGCAGCGTGGAGACCACGTGGTGACCGAGACCGTGCTGCATCTCGGTGAGCTTCTCGGTCAGCTCGCGGACGTGGTGGTCGTAGACCAAGGTGAGCGTCGCGGTGGTGGGCGCGTTCGGGTCGGCGCTGCGCTCGAGGAGATCGGCGCGAATCAGGTCGCGGATCGCCTCGCTCCGATTGGCGTAGCCCTTCTCCCCGATGCGCTCGTCGAACCGCTCGAGCAGCTCACCATCGATCGCAATACCGAAGCGGACGAGATCGGACATCGACTCACTCCACGTTGTGCATCAGCCGTCGGATGGGGCGCACCAGGACGAGCAGCAGCGAAGCGCCGACCACCGAGGTCGCCACGAACACCTGGAAGTAGAACGTCGGGGTCCACACGCCCCAGTTCTCGCCGATGCTGCCGCCGACGTACTGCGCGACGGAGCTCGAGAGCAGCCACACGCCCATGAAGAGCGAGCCGAACCGCGCGGGGGCGAGCTTGGTGACCATCGAGAGGCCGACCGGCGAAAGACAGAGCTCGCCGATGGTCGCGAGGAAGTAGGACAGGAGGAGCCAGATCCCGCTGACGCGCGCGGCCTGTGACTTCTTCGCGAGGTCTTCGAGCGTGGCGCGCCACTTCGGGTCGCCGCTGGCGTTGATCAGCGCGCCCTTGGTCTTCTCGTCGATCGGCTTGGTCACGGTGACCGTCGCGTTGCTGGGGTTCCAGCTCGTGCCGTTGTCGGCTTCGGCCTTCTTGTCGAAGGGCCAGGTGAACGTGCCCGGAACCCCGAGCTTCTCGGCGCCCGGCTGCTTCTTGCTCGCGTTCTGGGCGGTCTTCTCGAGCTTCTCCAGGTCCTCGAGCACTCCCTTGTCGACGGTCGCGCGGAGGGCCTCGGTCACCGCGAACGGCGGCAACACGCCGCGCGCCGAGAGGGTCTTCGCCGCAGGATCGTAGGTCATGCGGCCGGCGTGGAAGCCGTTGACCTTGGCGGCGTCGAGGCCCGCGGGCAGCGCCTCGATCGGCACGGCGGTGACCGTGCGGTTCTCGGAGATCGCTCCGCCGACCATCGCGAGGAACGACAGCGACATGAACACCATCGCCGCGAACATCTTGAGCGGCGTGCTGACGTGCATCGACTTCCGGGCGAACCAGATCCACAGCCCGGCGAACGCCGGCGCCATCGTGAAGATGAGCAGCGGGTTCACCGACTGGAACATCTCGGCGGTGTATTCGAAGCCGAACACGTGCAGATCGGTGTTCACGTCGGCCCAGATGTTGAGCGCGTTGCCCGCCTGCTCGAACGCCATCCAGAACAGGACGGTGAACATGAACAGGATGAAGATGACGGTGCTCTTGTCGCGCGCGGCGCCCTTGATGCTCAGGAGGTTGAGGCCCATCCAGCCCGCGACGGCGGCGTAGAGGGTGGGCATCATCACCGCGAGCAGCTTCGCGTGGCCGGTGAACGCCTGGTAGAGGAGGTACGACGGCGCTGCGATCGCGATGGCGAGGAGGAGCAGCGGCCAGATCTTCGACAACACGCCGGAGAACCCGTCGGCACCCGGTTGATGCTCGTCGTCGCCGACCGCGGCGGCGGCCTGTTCGGCCTTGGTTTTGATGGTGAGATCGTTGCCGGCTGCCTTCACGTCGGCCAGCACCTGCTTCTGCCCGACGAGGAAGACCACGAGGCCGATCATCATGCCGACGCCGGCCGCGGCGAACCCGGCGTGGAAGTGGACCTTCTTGCGGAGAAATCCGCAGACCAACGGCGCGAGGAACGCACCGAGGTTGATCCCCATGTAGAAGATGGTGAACGCGCCATCGCGTCGCGGATCGTCGGGCCGGTACATCTTGCCGACGAGCGTCGAGATGTTCGGCTTGAAGAACCCGTTGCCGAGGATGAGGAAAGCGAGCGCCGCGTAGAAGATCGGCAGCGGCTCGAACGCCATCAGGAAGTGCCCGATGGCCATCAACACTCCGCCGGTGATGATCGCGGCGCGCAGACCGAAGACGCGGTCGGCGAGCAGACCACCGAGCAACGGCGTCAGGTAGACGAGGCTCGTGTACCACTTGTACACGCCCGAGGCCCGGCCCGGCTGCCACTCGAGGTAGTTGATCAGGTACAGCACGAGCAGCGCGCGCATGCCGTAGTAGCTGAATCGCTCCCACATCTCGGTGAAGAACAGGAAGTAGAGGCCCTTCGGGTGCCCCTTGGTGGAGGGCGCAGTGGCCTGTTCGTTCTCCGAGTCGGCTTCGGTGGACATTCGGGCGGAGCGGACCGCGAGGGGCGTGAAGAGTCAAGATCCGCCGAAGGCGGGACCCGGGTATGTGATTATCTGGCCCGACCGGCTGGAGTCGTGGCATGCCCGACGATCGTGAAGGGTTGGATCGCCGCCGTTTTTGTGATCCTCGCTGGGATCGGCTGTCGCCGTTCGCAGCCGAATGACTCCGCCGCGCCCGACGGGGTGTCGACCGAGGCCGGCTCCGAGGGGGACCTCGAGCCCGCCACCGCGCCGACCGCCGAGAAGTCGAAGATCGCCGCCCGTGCGATGGAGGCGTTCGTCTACGAGCAGCCCTCGTCCAGCTCGAAGAAGCTCGGGTACCTCCGCGCGGGCGCCATCGTCGACACCAAGGGGCCGGTCGCGAGCAAGGCCGGCTGCCCGGGAGGCTGGGTGCCCATCGAGCCCGCGGGCTACGTGTGCATCGGTCGCGAGGCGACCGCCAAGCTCGACGATCCGATCGTGAAGGCCTCGTGGCGCCGGCCCGAGCTGAGCGCGGGCTTGCCCTACGGCTACGCGGTCGTGCGCAACCAGGGCTCGCCGTTCTACACGCGCCTCCCCACAAAGGACGAGGCGAAGCAGTTCGAGCCGGACTGGGAGCACCACTTCCGCACCATCGAGGGCGCCGAGGCCGACGAAGCCAAAGAGGGGGGCTACCCGCAGCTCTCGTCGATGGGCAGCGGCAAGTTCCCCCTCGAGCCGGCGCCGGGGGTGCTCGCGCCCTGGGCGACCGACAACAAGGACGACGAGGTCCCCGCGTTCCTCTCGGCGGGCAACTACGAGCCGAACCTCTCGGGGCTCGTGTGGTCCCAGCGCACCGCCTACGAGGGCGGCACCACCTGCGATCCGAAGTCCAAGGGCTGCATCCCGCTCGACGCTGCGCGTCCGCGGAAGAAGCTCGGAATCTCGTTCGTCGGCACGTTCAAGGCTGGCGAGCGCCGCTGGCTGCAGACGACCGATCTGCTGCTGATGCCGGCCGATCGCGTGCGGCTGGTGCGCGGCACGTCGTTCCACGGCTACGAGCTCGGCGAAGGCGCCGGCAAGCTGCAGCTGCCGATCGTGATCGTGAAGAAGGAGGGCGCGAGCCGCTACACCTTCGACGGTCACCGCATGACGGCCAAGGAAGATCTCGGCTGGCGCAGCGCCATCGAGTCGACCAAGAAGCAGCGCATCGTCGCCGGCACCAAGTACCACGAGCTCAAGGACGGCACGTACGTCAAAGAGGACGAGGTCGTGCGCCTCGATCCGATCAAGAAGCTCCCCAAGTGGGGCAAGGAAGGCGAGCGCTGGGTCGAGGTGAACCTCACCAAGCAGACGCTCCTCGCGGTGGACGGCGACAAGCCGGTGTACGCGACGTTGGTCTCGACCGGCGCGGGCGGTCTCGCCGCGCCGTCGAAGGAGAACCCGTACGTCACGCCGCGCGGCATCTTCCGCATCCACACCAAACACGTCGCCGCGACGATGGATTCGAACCAGCCCGAGGCGGAGTTCGAGCTCCGCGACGTGCCCTACATTCAATACTTCAAAGACGGTTACGCGCTCCACGCTGCGTATTGGCACGATCAGTTCGGCATGCCCCGCTCGCACGGCTGCATCAACCTCGCGCCGCTCGACGCGAAGTGGGTCTTCCACTTCACCAAGCCCGAGCTCCCCGCGGCGTGGCACGGCGTGATGAAGGCTCTCACGGGCACGATCGTCTGGATCCACGCCTGATCACACGCGTGTACGGAGAGTCGCGGCCTCAATCGCCAACCTCCCCATCGACCATCGAGTCCGCGTCGGAGTCGGCGTCTGCAGCGGCTTCCGGAGCGCTGTCGGCGGCAGCATCTGCAGGGGTGAACCCGCCCGAGTCCACCTTGGGCGAGCCGGTATCGGGCCATGCTCTATCTCCGCAACGCGTGAAGCACACTTCGCGCGAGACGAGCACGTAAGGCCCCGCGTAGCTGCAGACGGCGTGACCGTCTTTGCAGACCACCGGCGCGAGCATGTCGCGATCACAGCAACACCAGGCCTCGCGGTCGCAGCTCGAGCCGTCGTCGTCCACGGTGGATCCAGCGGTGCTCGCCCTGCACCCGAGGAGAAGCGCGACCAACGCGAGCGAGTGCCGCATGCCGAAAGAATGAACCGGGCGAGCTCACGACGCAGTGAATTCGATCATCGATCAAACCCGCGAACGAACCGGCCTCGCCACGAAGTGCTCTGAGAGGCGTGTCACCTCGTGGTGACGATCGGCGTGTAGGTACCCCACTCGCACGGCTCCGATCGCCAGTTTGCGCGGATCTTCTGTGCGCACGCCTGTTGCTCCGGTGGGCCGCATGAAACGCGCCTGGGTCTTCTTCGTGTTCGTCGCCCTCGGTTGCGCCTCCGCTGCCGACGACGGTGTGGTCGCCGAAGCCAGCCACGACGCCGCGGCGAGCGAAGAGACCGCGACGAGTGACGGCGCGAGCACTGACTCGGCGATCGATTCGGGTGCGGACGCGGGGCCTCCGGCCAAGCCCACCGGCACCGTCATCGAGTTCCTCTCGACCGATGGCATGCTCTTCGATTCCATCCCGCACACGGGGACCGTGACCCTCGGCGCGAAAGATACTGTCGCGCGCGACGGCAACCTGGTGAACCTGCTCTTCAAAGGCGGCAACACCAAAGTGGGCCCCGGTGGGGCCACCGAGATCGACTCGAAGAAAGCGTACGGCTACGGCACCTTTCGCTTCCGCGTTCGTCTCGCCACGTGCGCCAAGAACGAAGAGCTGGTGAACGGCCTGTTCTTGTACGCGAACGACGGCAAGGACCACGACGGCGACGGCATCGTCGACAACTCGGAGATCGACATCGAGATCCTCTGCGGCCAGCCCAACTTCATCAACATGACCAGCTGGACCGGGTACACCGACGACACGCACATGAAGAAGCAGTCGCGCACCGTCGATCTCGAGACCGGCAAGGTCTACATCGGCAACGTCGACGGCTACGGCTACGACGAGAAGGACCCGCGCACCGGCAAGGTCGACCCGGCGTTCGTCCACCCCGGCTGGTACGACGCGAACGGTTTCTACGAGATGGGCTACGAGTGGAGCGCGAGCAAGATCCGCTTCTTCATCGTGCTCGGGGGCAAGGAGCTCACCCTCTACACCACCGAAGACCCGACCCGCGTGCCGACGTCGCAGATGCAGATGCTCTTCAACCTCTGGCACCCGGCCGAGCACTGGAACGAAGAAGGTGCCGCGGCCGTGGCGGCGAAGGACGCGACGCTCTCGATCGACTGGTTCCAATACGACGCGGCCAAGTAGTCAAGGCAATGAGACGGGCGCGGCGAAGTACTTCGTCACCGCCGTCTTGAACTGACCGCCGTCGGTGGTGTGGGTCGTCTGGTTGCCCGCGCCGGTGCCGAACGCGACGCCGACGCCGCCAGCCGCGACGAACTCGTTCACGTGCTCGAAGACGTACTTCACGCGGTTGTCCCGGTACTTGCCCGCGGTGCCTCCCGGGGTCGCGCTCGGAACCCCGAACGGCGTCTGCCACCAGAGCGCGGGTAGCGCGAGCGAGTCGGCCACGGCCTTCACCCACGTCAGGTGCTCCTTGAAGTTCGGGCTCGTGGCGTTGGTCTCGTCCCAGTAGAACTTGCCTCCGCGCTTGCAGTTCGGGTCGACCGCAGCCTCGAAGCACCCCGCGTCGCGATCGAGGGTTTCGACGACGATGACGTCCGCTTCGGTCGCACCGACGCTCTTGAGGAAGCTCGACACCGCGGCGGGTGTGGTCCCGAAGTTCGATGCGTGGAATCCGATGGTCGCGTTCGGCGCGTACTTGCGCGCGAGGCGAACGAGGCACCTTCCGAATCCCGACAAGTCGTTCGGGAGATCTGCGCAGTCGGGTGCGTTGGCCTTCAGGTTGACGGGGATCTTGGTCGGATCGGGGTTCCTCTGCAGACAGTACCCCCAGAAGTCCGGCTCGAACTGCACGACCGTCGGTTTCCCGAAGACGGCGATGCGCTCGAACATCAGCTTCACGCCATCCCAGTACGGCTTCATGTACGCGTTGTCGGTGAGGCCACCGAGCTCGCCGTCGCCCCACGCGGCCATTTGATAGAGCGTGAACATCGGCGTCACGCCCTTCGCATCGGCGGAGTCGGTCATGATGTTCACGAACGAGCCCCCGGTGTTCCATTCTGGCCAACCACCGGCTCCCTTCAGGCCGACCAAATACGTGTAATGGAGGTCCATCGTCACGCCGAGCGTGTAGGCGCCATCCTTGCTGTGATCGCTCGCGAGATCATTCCCCATGCCGATCATGAAGTTCGTCTTGCCGCGCAGTTTCTTCGCGATCGCCGCGGCCTTGCCCACCGAGGGCCCGGTGTCGATCGCTGTCGAGTCGGTTGGAGTTGGGGGCGCGTCCCCCGGGGGAAGCGTGCTGTCGCCCCCAGTGGCGTCCGCCGGCGAACCGACCTCGATCGACGCGTCCTCGCCGCCTGGTCCCAAGCTGCCGTCGTCGTTGCTGCTGCATCCGACGAGCATTCCAACGACTGCTGAAACGAGGAAGCGGCCACTCATCTCGACCTCCATGGGGCGTGCAATTCGCATCGGCCAGCAAACAGTGTTCCTCGCGTGCGCGCTCCTCGTCGGCTGCAGCTCGGGCGACATCGACGATGCGCCTGCGCCGCTCGACGATGCGGGTGCGGAGACCAGCATCCCGGCCGATTCCGGCGGTGACTCGGTCGCCCCCGACGACACCGCGACTCTCGAGACCTCCGGTGACGCGGGCGTCGACGCGCCCGTCGCACCTCCGTCGGTGCGCCTCGTCGGCCGGTTCACCACGAAGAACGAGTTCGCATGGAGCGGCTCGCAGATGATCGCCCGCTTCGACGGGACGGGCGCGCGCGTGAAGCTCACCGCCGCGGCCAACGAGCACTTCCAGATCGTCGTCGACGGCAAGCCGACCTCGGTCCTGAAGCCCTCGTCCGGCTCGATGACCTACACGGTCGCGACCGGTCTCCCTCCCGGCGTGCACGAGGTCGTGGTGTGGCGGCGCACCGAGGCATTCTTCGGCACCGCGACGTACGAGGGCTTCGAGCTCGACGGCACCCTCCTTTCGCCTACCCCCGTCGATCGACGCATCGAGACCATTGGTGACTCGATCACCTGTGGATACGGCGACGAGGGTACGAGCGCCTCGTGCCCGTTCAGCGCCGACACCGAGAACCACTTCCTCACGTACGGTGCCATCGCGGCCCGCGCGTTGAAGGCCGATGTCGTCGCCACCTGCTGGTCGGGGCTCGGAATGTACCGGAACTACGACGCTGCGACGACGGGCACCATGCCCGAGCGTTATCCGCGCACGCTGCCGCAGACGAGCGGCAGCACGTGGGACTTCTCCCGATACGTTCCCCAGGTGGTGGTCATCAATCTCGGGACCAACGATTTCGCCAAAGGCGATCCTGGGGCGCCTTACCAGAACGCGTATCTGACGTTCGTGCGCCAGGTCCGCAAGAACCATCCCAGCGCGCACCTGCTGGCGATCATCCCGGTGACCGGCGCGAAGAAGTACATCGACGCGGTCGTCGCGACGCTCAGCGGCGAGGGCGACAAGAACGTCTCGTCGCTCACCCTGAGCGCAGTCACTTCGGCCGATGGCTGGGGCTGCGACTACCACCCGACGGTGATCACCCACGCGCGCTGGGGCAAGGAGCTCGAGACGGCCATTCGCGCGCGAACCGGCTGGTGAGCCGGTTCACGGCACGGACTGACGCCGTCGCGCGGCTCCGAGCGCGAAGGCCAGAAACACGATGAAGAGACTCCCCGACGATCGGCCGCCGTAGGCGCAGCCTCCGTCCGACTCGTCCGCGGCGGAGGTGGGGGGCTCGCACTGTCTCGTGCCGACGTTGCAGACCATGCCTGGTGTGCACTCGGTCGTGGCGGTGCACTCCTTGCGACACGCGCCGAGCGCGGGATCGCACCGATACGAGCCGCAGGCCGTCTCCTTGCCGTCGAAGCCGATCGATTTGCTCTCGTCGTCCGAGCACCTCGACTGCGCCGGCACGCACTTGCCGTCGACGCACCCGTATTTGTCGCCGCAGTCTCCGTTGCCGGTGCAGGACGTCTTGCACGCCTTGTCGGCGTCGCAGCCGTAGGCGCCGCACGTGCGTGGCGTGCCGACGGCGCAGGTGCCCGCGCCGTCGCAGAGGCTCTTCACCTCGATGCCTGCCGAACACTTGCTGCCGCACTCCGTCGTGGCGGGCGCATAGGCGCACTCGTTCGCCTTGATGCCGTCGCAGGCTCCGCCGCAGAGCGCGGGATCGCCCTTGCACGCGGGCCGTGCGGTCCGCGGCGCACCCTTGATCGGCACGCAGGTGCCCTCGCTGCCGAGTTGGTTGCACGCCTCGCACTGCTGGAGGCACGTGCCGTTGCAACAGACGCCGTCGACGCAGTTGGCGCTCGTGCACTCCTTGCCGGCGGTGCACGCCTGGCCGTTCGCCTTCTTCGGCGCGCACGTCGAGACGGAGGTGCAGAACGCGTTCGCCGTGCAGTCGCCGTCGTTCGCGCAGGTGGTCTTGCAGGCCGTGGCTCCGCAGGCGTACGGCTCGCACTCCACGGTGGTGCCCGAGAGGCAGTTGCCACCGGTGTCGCAGGTGAGGCCGCTGACCTTGCCGGCCTCGCATTTGGTGGCTCCGCACGCGGTGCCCTTGATCGCGTACGTGCGACAAGCGCCCGCGCCATCGCAGAAGCCGTCCGCCTTGCACGACGTCGGGTACCCGGGATCCGGCGCACACGCGCTCTTCGGATCGCTGCCAGCCGCGACGGGTGCGCAGACGCCGTCGACGCCCGAGCCCTTCTTCGCTCCGCTGCACGCCTCGCACGAACCTCCGCACGCCTTGTCGCAGCAGACCGAGTCCCAGCACTGGCTGCTCGTGCACTCGCGGTTCGCGGTGCAGGAAGCGCCGTTCGCGCCCTTGGGAACGCACGTGCTGCCATTGCACCAGTGCGTGCCGACGCACGTCGAGTCACCCGTGCACGCGGTCAGGCATGCCTTGCCGGTCGCGTCGCAGGTGTACGGCGAGCACGCGACGGTTCCGTTGCTGCGGCACGCTCCGGCGCCGTTGCACACGAACGCGTTGGTCTGCGTCCCCGAGACGCAGATCTGCTGCGTGCACTCCTTGTCCGGATCGTTGCCGTTCGCGATCGGGCCACACACGCCGTCGCTCCCCGAGCCGCCCTTCTTCGTCGCGGAGCACGCCTCGCACGCGCCTGCACAGGCCTTGTCGCAGCAGACCCCGTCGACGCAGAAGCCGGACGTGCAGTCGCCGCTCCCGCCACACGCAGCGCCGTTGGCGAGTTGCACGAACACGTCCGCGGTCGAGAGGGTGTTGCCGAGGTCGTCCATGCCCCCTGCGACGAGCAGCTTGCTCCCGACGAGCACGCTCGCGGTGCTGCGACGCACGGTGGTCGTGCCGGTCGCGACGAACGCTCCGGAAGGCGACGGCAGGACGTCTGCGGTCGCTCCGTCGCCCGCGACGATCAGGTGACCGGACGGCAGGATCAGCGTGGTTCCGGTCCGCGGCGCGGTCATCGTCGGGCCCGCCGAGAAGGTGTTGGCCGAAGGGTTGAACAGCTCGGTCGTCGAGAGGGAGCTCACGGTGACCCCTCCGGCGACGAGCACGCGTCCGTCGGCGAGGCGTACGGCCGACGCGAAGACGCGGGACGACGTCATCGGTCCGGCGGTCGCGACGAAGCCGCCGCTCGTGGTGTGGATCTCGGCGGCCGTCGTGTTACCGCCGGCGAGGAGCACCGCCCCGCTGGTGAGCGCGGTCGCGGTGAAGCCGCGGCGCGGGACGGTCATCGCGCCGCCGAGCGTGAGGAAGGTGCCGCCTGCGGGATCGTAGGCCTCGGCGCTCGAATGGGTCTCGAACGCCGGCGCTGCGGTCGACCCGCTGACGCCGCCGAAGACCACCGGCTTGCCCGAAGGCGTGGTCCACGCGACAGGCGCGATCGCATAGCTTCGACGCTGCTTGGCCATCGAGCCTGTGGTCGCGAACGTGCCGGATGCAGTCTCGTAGAGCTCCGCGGTCGACAGGCCGATGATCGAACCACCGGTGGTGGTGCTGCCCCCGGCGACCAGTACCTTGCCCGTCGAGAGCATGAACGGCGTCATCTCGGTGCGCGGCGTCCCCATCGAGCCCGTCGTCGCGAACGTACCGCTCGCCGCGTCCCACAACTCGGCCGTCGCCAACGTCGACGGTCCATTGGTACCTCCGACGAGCAGCGCCTTCGACGAGGACAGCGCGACCGCGCCGTACGCGCTGCGTTTGCTGGCCATCGCGCCGGTGGCCGTCCATGCCGGGTCGAGCAACGCGGGGGTCGCCACGTCGCCCCAGCCGATGCGCACCGCGCAGGTGCGCGACCCGGGGGCGACGGGCGCGCGACCCCACGGAGCCCTCGGGCTCGCGTCGTACGCGCAACCCTCGATGGCGACGGAGGCTTCGACGTGCGCGCCGTCGCGGCCGACGAGGTACGGCGGCGCCATCCGGAGGCGCGGAGTACCGTCGCGATCGAGCAGCTCGATCGTTCGCTCGACGAGGCGAAGTCCCGCGACCTGCTCGCCGAGCACGATCTCGTAGACGAGCGACGAGCGTTGCGCGTCGACCACGACGAAGTCCTCGGTGCCGAGGGCGGACACCCGGTGGACGACGTCGCGACCGCGACCGAGCGCGTCGGGGTAGACCACCGAGTCCTCCGCGATCGTCGCGAAGGCCGCGCGTGCGCCGCGGAGCACCACGCGCGCCTCGATCCCGGACCGATCGCGCAACGTGAAGCCTTGGTTGGCGTGGGTACCGAGCGTGACGTGCGCGAATGGATTCGTCACCTCGGCGGCGAGGCTGTCGTCGCGCCGGACGAACCGCGTGCGCGCGCCGGGCGCGATGTTCCACCGTGCGAGGGGCGAGACGGACTTCGAGGCGGCTTGCTCCGCCGGCGGCGCGGGAAGCTCCCGTGCACATCCGAGAACGAGCAGCGCGGAGAACAGGACGCGGAGCCGCATGCCGCGAGAATGCCGTTGATCCGTTCGCGAGGCGAGCGCCGCGAGCCGCGAATGCCTCAGCCGAGGTTCGTGGTCCTCGATCAATTCCTGATCAGAGCGAGCGAACGATCCGGGCGGGGTTGCCGGAAGCGACCACGTTGGCGGGCAGATCCTCGAGGACGACCGAGCCCGGGCTGACCACCGTGTTGTCGCCGATGGTGACGCCCGGGCAGACGATGACGCCTCCACCGAGATGGACCCGGTGACCGATGGCGATGGGCTGCGCGGGCTCCGTCGGGTGGTTCGTGGTGAGCAGCTGGACGTTCGGTCCGAGGTGCACGTCGTCGCCGATGGTGATTCGACCAGCGTCGAGGAGCACCAGGTTGAAGTCGGCGAAGACGCGCGCACCGATGTGCGTCTGCTGACCGTGGTCGCAGTGGAGCGGCGCGCGGATCTCGACGCCTTCTCCGACGGCCGCGAACAGCTTCTTCAACAGCCGCTCGCGCTCGTGCCGCTCGGTGACCGAGGTGGTGTTGTACTGCTCGGTCAGCTCGAGCGCGCGGCGGTTCTCCCGCTGCAGCTCCGGGTGCGCCGGATCGGTCATGGGTCGAGCGTAGCCTCGATCGACTCGGTCAGTGCTTGCACTTCGCCGGCGGCGGCGCGGTCATGTCGGTGCAGCCCGCCACCAGCTCGACGGAGATGCCGTCACCCATCGAGAACGGCGGGAAGCCGACGCACGAGTCGAAGCTGACCTGACCGGCGACCCCGGCCGCGGCGAACTTCCCCTGCACCGTCTGCTTGTGCAGATCGGCCGAGGCCGGGTCGATGCCGGGCACCAGCACGGTGCAGTACACGCTGACGTGCGCGCGCACGCCGGGGCGCTTCTTGAGGAAGGCGATCACTCCGTCGAGCGCGAAGCTCTCGGAGGGCGACATCGCGGGCAGACACGCGAAGTTGAACTTCACGCTCGCGTCCATCTTCGAAAGGTGCGGGTGCTCGATCGTGAACACCCGGCCGTCGAACGCGTAGCCGTTGTTGGTGTTGCCCATCACGATCTGATCGGTGCACGTCGACGCGGAGGCCATCACGGGCGCACCCGGATCCGCGGGGGCGCCGGGCGCAGGGGCAGGTGCGCCGCCGACCGGTGCGAGCGTGAGCTTGAGCGGAATCGAGCATTCGAGCGGCACGGCCGCGCCGAACAGGTTGAAGTCGTTCTTGCAGGAGTCGAAGTTGCCGCCCGAGGTCTCTTGATCGTTGCTGCTCGAGGTGCCGCCGGAGGCGCCGGGGCCACCCATCAGACTGCCGCTGCCCGACGCGCTCATCGAGGCAGAGGAGCCGCTGCGGAACGCGCCGATGGTGAGGTGCGTGACGACGTGGGTCGCACCCGTGCAGGTGCCGGTGAGCTGATACGGCCCACCTGGCGCGACGAAATCACCCGGCGTGCGGTACTCGATCGCCAGCGCGCTCTTCTGGTTGAACGAGCCCTCGAACTTGCCGTAGCTGAAGGGCAGCGTCGCCTTGAGCTCGTCCTCGTCCTTGATGACGATCTTGTCGTTGAGCATCGACATCGAGCGGTACTGGTACTTGCCGCTGACGAAGCACCCGTCGACGATCTGCAGCTGCGCCTGGCCATCTTCGCTGTCCATCAACCGCACGGCAATCAGGCCGTTGCCGCGCGCACGCTCGGAGAGCTGCCGGGCGGCGATCTTGTCGAAGCCGAACATCCACACGCCGTTGGTGAGGTTCTTCTCGCCGTTGAGCGAGCGATCGCCCGCGCGAGGTGCCTTTACCCGGCAGGCGCTCGCGAGCGCGACGATCCCGAAGAAGACGAAGGAGCCGGAGAGGAGGCGTCGGAGTCCCATGGCGGGAGGAGATACGGCCACGGTCCCGCTGGCGATAAGCCCGGTTGACCAAAGTCACGCACGCTGGAGCTGCGCCATCGCGTGCGCCACGTAGTGGTCGAGGGCCTGCCGGCGCTGCTCCGGGTCGGGAATCGAAGCCGTTTCGCGCTCGTAGCGCGCGCGGACGGCGCTCTCGAAGCCCGCCACGTTGGTCGGATCGGGGGAGGCCCAGGCCCGCTCGAAGGCCTCGCGCATCGCCCGATCGAGGTCGTCGAGGGAGGGCGTCGCCGGGGATGACGGGGTGGGGGCCACCGGAGGCGAGGTGGAGGACGAGCCTGGACGGAACGCGGGTGGGGCTGCTCCGGCGAAGGACGGGCGCTCGACGATCGATGGATCCATCCCAGCGAGAAGCGCGACGGGGGCCGGCACGGGTGCGGGGGTACCGAACATGCGCCGCACCTCGTCCACGCGTGCGCGCAGCGTCGGGATGACCGAGTCGTCGAGCTCGTCGAGGGCCGTGGCGCCTCGTTGGCCGAGGCTCGCATCTCCGCTCGTCGCGACGACCCGATCGATCGCCCGCGAGAGCGCCGCGCGCGTACGCGTGATGGCCGCGCCGTATGACGCGAGCGCCTCTTCGATCGCCGCGCGGGTCGGGTCGATCGGCGCCGACTCCCACTTCGCGCGCAGGGGTGCGGAACGGCCAGCCAGCTCCGCTTCGAGCCGCTCGAGATACGTGGCCGCATTCCGGCGCGCGAGCTCGAGCGAATCGGCCGTCGGCGCAGGCTCGGCCTGCCCTGCGACGAGCCAACGAGCACCCTCGGGCAACGGGGCGAGCGCAGCGGGCGAGCGCTCGTTGGTCACGCGGGCCACCACCAGCTCCGCGTCCTCTTGCGGGGTCGCGAGCGGCGAGGCTCGGAGGGTGGCGACCGCGCACGCGAGCCACCAGGCGCCGCCGCGATCGCCTCGCTCGGCTGCCCGCGCAGCGGCGCTCTCGCACGCACGGGCGAGCAGCGCGTCGTCGGCGAACGGCCCTTGCGCCATGGCCCGCGCGCCGTTCACGAGGCCCGGAACGTCACCGTTGCACTGGCTCGCGAGCTGGGAGATCGCGTCGATGATCTCGGCAGGGACCTGTCCGCTCATTCGAGGGTCACACGTTATCACGAGCAGCCAATGCGAGCGCGCCCCATCCCGTCATGAACGCGAGTCCGCCGATCGGAGCGACCGCGCCGAACGCGCGGGGGCTCCCCAAGGCGAGGGCGTAGCGGCTGCCGCAGAACAGGACGAGCCCGATCGAGAACGCCCACGCGGCGACCTTCGGTGCACGTCCGGGCCAGCGCTCGCTCACCCATGCCGTCACGATCAGCGCGACGGCGTGGAACATCTGGTATCGCGCGGCCGTGTCCCACGAGTGCAGCGCGCGGGCATCCAGCCGCTGAGCGAGCGCGTGAGCGCCGAACGCGCCGAGTGCGACCGAGAGCAGGGCGACGATGGCACCGAGGGTGACGAGGCGGCGCGACATCGAGGGCGGCGCATTGTGCCACGCTTCATCGCTTCGTGCGCACGATGACCGGCTGGTGGGGGAGGCCGAGTCCCTGCGCTAGGCGGAAGCGCGCGAACGCTGCGAGGTCGTCGCCGTCGAGATCGCGCCCTGCAGCATCGATGGCGCCCGGCCAGGTGCGGGTCCAGCTGACGGCTCTGCGGCGGAGCAACCAAGCGTCTGCGATCGCGTGGACCAACGCCTCCTCGTCGCAGGGCCTGTCGAAGCTCTCCTCGCGGAGGAACGGGCCGTAGTCGGGCGAGCCGTAGGAGCCGGCGTAGGAACCGGCGACGCCGACCGACTCGAAGGGAGGAAGTGCCGGCGTGCTACCTGCACGCAGGCCGATCAACGCGTGACCGAGCTCGTGCACGAGAGCATGGGTGCGGCCGGCGAGCGTCGTTCCGTTCGTTCCGAGCAGGCGAATGCTTGCGACGTGGTTCACGAATTGGCAGTGGTTGAGGCCTCGTTGCTGCAAGTCGCGATCGATGCGCACCCGGTCGATCGGGAGCAGCCCTGCGAGCTCGCCGAGCACGTCGACCAGCGCGTGGTGCTCGAACAGCGTGAGCGGGCGCCACCTGCGCTTGGGATCGTCGAGGTCGAGCACGCCCTCGCGATCGGCGATCGCATCGGCGAGCAGCGGCGCGGCCTTCGATGGCACGGTCGCTCGCAGCAGATCGACGACGAGCGCCGCGCGATCGACCGCTGGATCGAGGGGTTCGTCGAGCGAATCGGTGTCTCCGAGGGTCCCGATCGCGGTCGCTCCCGGCAACCAGTTTGTCCGGACGACGAAGCGACCGGCGAGCACGGGAACGAGCGTGCGCGCGAGCGGGGCCGCGTCGGGAAGAAGGAGCATGCATCCCCACATTCCCATTTCTTCCGTTCTCTTGTCAGATCGTCTCGATGTCTCGCCTGCTCCTCCTGGTTTGCCTGACGCTCGCCGCCTGCGGTGGCGAGAACAAGCCCGCCGTCTCGCCCACGACCGGGTCCGGATCGACGACTGCCACGACCGAAGGCGGTGGCGGCGGAGCGGCCAAACCCAAGGACAAACCCAAGGTCGCCTCCAAGTACCCCGAGCCGTTCATGGAGCCCGAGTGCGCGGAGCCCGCCGCCGAGGGCCACCTGCCCGACGCGAAGAAGGCCGTCGCCGAGGTGCGCAAGAAGCACTGGTCGGAGCTCGAGGCCTGCGCCGAGGCGGCGCCCGAGGGCGAGGCGGTGAGCGGCGAGATTCGCACGCAGTTCCGGCTCGATCCCGACGGCGTTCCCCGCTGCGTCGAGGCACCGGGCGCGCCTGACTCGATGAAAGAGGTCGTGCGGTGCGTGCTGTCGGTCTACCGCACGTTCCGTTTCCCCAAGCCGAAGGGCGGGAGCGTGCACGTCACCGACGGGATCCACTTGCAGGTGTCGCACGAAGACGAAGATTGAGGGAGCCATGCCCTCGGCGCTCTGTCTCGGCTGCGGCGCGCGCGTCGACGACGACGCACCCTGTGCGTGTGCGTCCGTCGGTCACAACCCCTATCGCGACGTGCCGCCGAGCTCGGTTGCCCTCGGACGATGCCCGCGGTGCGGGCCGGAGCTCGAGCAGGTCGACTACGCCGACACACAGCTCGACGAATGCCCGAGGTGCACCGGCGTGTTCGTCGAGGCGTGGATCCTCGATCGACTCGTGGCCGCGCGCGCGGCGCGCATCGCGCTCGGCGTGTCGCTCCCCGTGCGCCCGCGCCACCGCGAGACCCAGGTTCGCTACCTGCGTTGTCCGCGTTGCTCCACGCAGATGAACCGCACCGTGTTCGGGCGCAGCAGCGGCGTGGTGGTCGACGTCTGCAAGACCGACGGCATTTGGTTCGACGCCGGGGAGCTCGCGGCGGTGCTCGAGTTCATCGAGGCCGGAGGGCTCGAACGCACACGAGAGCGCGAGCTCGCCGAGCAGGCCGCTGCAGAGCGCAAGCAGATCGTCCGGCGGGAGCTCGAGAAGGCGCCGTTCGCCGGTTTCTACGAGCCGGTGGACATGCGCGCCGAGCTCGCCGCCGATTTCGTCGCCGCGATGCTCGAATTGTGGCGCCACTGATCCTGCGCAGGTAACGGGGTGACGGATTGGGCGGACTGCTTCCAAGCACGTCATAACCCCGTGCCCATGAGACCTGAAATGCGCGCTTCTCTTCTCTTCCTGGCGACCCTCGCGGTCGGATGCGGTGGCAAAACGGTGACCGGCGAGGCCGGCGACGACGGCGGGGTGACTCCCGGCGCCGAGACCTCCGTCACACCCCCGGACGATCGGCCACCGCCGCCGAGGCCGAGCACGCCCACCGACAAGATGGATTTGCTGCTGGTCATCGACAACTCCATCTCGATGGCCGACAAGCAGCACGAGCTCGCGCGAAGGCTCCCCGAGCTGGTGCGTGACCTCACCGTTCCGCAGTTCGACGCGTCGGGAAAGCCGCGCACCAAGGCCGTCGCCGATCTCCACGTCGGCGTGATCACGAGCTCGCTCGGCTCGCATGGCACCAGCGCGTGCGCCCCCGAGATCACCAACAAGCACAACAACGATCGTGGTCACCTCCTGCCTCGCGCCGGCGAGGGTTCCGGCACCGGGTTCCAGCTCACCGGCTCCACCGTGAGCACCGCCAAGTGCCCCGCGCCCATCGCTGCGAGCGCGATCGCCTGGAAGCCGGGCTCGCCCGATCCGGGCCTGGCCACGAGCTGTATCGTCCAGTCGGTCAAGGACGACGGCTGCGGCTACGAAGAGACGCTCGAGGCGACGTACCGCTTCCTGGTGGACCCGGCGCCGTACGCGTCGGCGCAGGTCAAGTGCACCTTCGGCATCTCCGGCGACGCGTGCGGCAACAACAAGATCAGCGTCGAAGGTCTCGACACCGAGCTCCTCGCCCAGCGCGCCGCGTTCCTCCGGCCCGATTCCACCGTGGTCGTCCTCGTCCTCAGCGACGAGAACGACGCCTCGCTCAAGCCGGCGGGTCTCAACTGGCTGCCGTGGGGCTACGGCAAGGGGCAGATGCAGCGCGGGTGGGGGAGCTGCGCGAACGTTCCCGACGCCTTCGAGCCGGAGAGCGCGGCCGACTTCAACAAGCTGCATAGCGAGTACAAGTGCTTCTCGTGCTTCGAGGACGCGTCGGACCCGAACTGCAAGGTCAAGTGGGCGACCGACCCGCTCAACAACGACGTCGACGGTCGCAACCTCCGGTCGTTCCAGCAGGTGCAGAGGTTTGGCTACAACTTCCTCTGGGGCCGCCAGCGCTACGTCGACGCGTTCACGCAGCCGATGGTGATGGACTCTTCGCTCAAGCTGGCGCCGAACCCGCTGTTCGCCGGCGGGCGGAGTCCGGGCAACGTGCTGTTCGCTGCGATCGTCGGCGTGCCCAAGCAGCTGGTGAACGGCGCCGACGGCATTCCCAAGCCGGCGTTGACCAGCGCCGACTGGGACAAGATCGTCGGCACCCCCGACAAGCGCGATCCGCACATGATCGAGTCGATCGCGCCGCGCCCGGGCGTTCCCCACTACGCCGGTGACTTCAGCATCGATCCGATCAACGGCGGCGATCGCGACATGCTCGACGGCGACGACCTGCAGTACGCGTGCATCGCGCCGCGGGCCACCGCCGAGGCGGGCGGATACGAGTGCGAAGGCCCCAGCCCCGACAAGATCAATCCGCTGTGCGGCCCTGGCGGGACACAGCCGCGCTACAAGGCGTATCCCGGCCTCCGCCACCTGCGCGTGGCGAAGGAGGTCGGAGGCTACGTCGCTTCGATTTGCGATCAGGGCCTCGACGCGCCGATCAAGGGACTCGTCCGGCGGCTCCAGTCGCTGATCAAGTGATTCTTCACCCGGTCGTGCTCGTCTCCGTTGCCGCAGTGCGACATCGGCTCCACGTAAGGATCATGGCTCGCGCCGGGGGCGACGCATAGAATCGCGCCGATGCCGCCGCCCTCGCAGCGAAGCGTGCCCCTGAGCGGACACAAGCTCAAGGGCACGACCATACGCAGCACCGTGCAGGCGATCGAGAAGGTGCACGGCGCGGCTGGGCGCATGGCGGTCGAAGAGCGCCTGCCCGAGTCGCTCCGCGGGCTCCTGCAAGATGCGATCGTTCCCGTCGGCTGGTATCCCGTCGAGCTGAGCGCGCAGATGCACGTTGCCGTGCGCGATCTGTTCGGAAGGGGCAGTTGGACCGCGAGTCGCGTGCTGGGGCGCGAGGCCGCGAAGATCGACTTCGGCGGCGTGTACCGCGTGCTCTTGCGCGCCGTCCCCCACGCCACGCTGTGGGAGCGCGTCGGTCTGGCTTGGACCCAGTACAACAGCGGCGGGATTTCACGCTGGGAGGTGGCCGGTCCTGGTCTCGTCGTCGGCCACGTGACCGAGGTCGCCGGCTACAACGAGGGCATGTGGGAGGCCGCGGCAGGGCGACTCGAGACGATGCTCGAACGCAGCGGTGTCCGCGCGCGCTCGGTGTCGCTCTACGACTGCACACCGCACAGCGTGCGCGGCGAAGTGCTCTGGATCGAGTGAGTCGCCAGTCGTCAGTCGTCAGTCGTCAGTCGTCAGCGGCACCGCAGTCGTCAGCGTCATGCGCTGCGGAGAGGGTCTAGAGTCTAGGGTCTAGAGTCTAGAGTCCGAGAGACCCGAGGCCAGAGTCCGCCTGGTCGCTGGCGATGGCAGACGGCCGCATTGAAGTCTCGGTCCCCTCTCGTCTCGTCTCGGACTCTAGACCCTGGACTCTAGACTCTGGACCGACTGACGACTGACGACTCTCACCCGTGGTCTTCTTCGACCAGCTCGACGAGCACGCCGCCGGTGCTCTTCGGGTGAACGAACGCGACCTTGTGGCCGCGTGCACCCTTGCGGGGAGACTTGTCGATCATCTGCACGCCGATGGTCTCGAGGAAGGCGATGGCCGTCTCGATGCCCTCGACCTCGATCGCGATGTGGTGGATGCCGGGGCCTCGCTTCTCGAGGAACTTCTGCAGACCGTCGTTGCCCTTGGGCGAGATGAGCTCCACGTTCGACTCGCCGATCGGGAGCAGCACCGCCTCGGTCTTCTGCGATGCGACGACCTCGCGCACGGTGGGCTCGAGGCCGAACGCGCGCCACTTCTCGAGCGCGGCGTCGACGTCCTCGACGGCGATGGCGACGTGGTCGATCCGCTTGATTTTCAGCATCGTGCGACGGACATAGGAGCGCGTGGCTCGGGAGTCGACCCGCTCTCTTCTCCTCGAAAAGGGACATTCGTGTCGAGGATGCGCAACCCCGACCCGATCTGGGGTATTTCTCGCCCGTCCCGATGTCCGACCAAGCTCCTTCCGGCCCGCCGCCTCGTCTCCAACGGCGGTACCTCATCGATCCGCGCTTCCAGCTCAAATACACGGGGCTGCTCGTCGGCGTGGTGCTCGCCGTCATTGTCGTGCTCGGAGCGATGATCTGGCGGACGGCGTCCGTGGCCACCTCGCAGGCCGCCATGGCCTCGGAGCAGGCTGAACGCGCGCTCAAGGAGGCGGCGACCAGCGCACGGCTCCTGAAGTCGAGCGCCTCGGGCTACGACGACCCGGTCCTCACCAAATCGCTCGAGGACGACCTCGCGGCGATCGATCGCGAGCAGGCGAAGAACCTCGCGGCGGTGAAGGAGCAGCGGCTCGAGGTCGAGCGGCAGCGACGCAACATGATCGTGCTGCTCGGCGTCGGGTCGGCGCTGCTCGTCTCGGTGCTCGCGTTCCTCGGCGTGTTCATCACCCACCGCATCGTCGGTCCGGTCTTTCGCATCAAGCGCCTGCTCCGACAGGTCGGCACCGCGCGGTTCTCGGTCAATCGGCGCCTGCGCAAGGGCGACGAGCTCGAGGATCTGTTCGAGACCTTCGTGCAGATGACCCACTCGCTCGAAGCCCTGCAGACCGGCCGCCGAAAGACGTTGCACGCGACGATCGAGAAGGCCGAGAAGGCGGCGGTGCCCGCGGACGTGATGGCCGGCCTTCGGGCGCTCGAGGCGCAGCTCACGCTCGGTCTCGGCGGAAAGGACGGCAAATGAGCGCCGTTCCCCGTTCGGTCACCCAAGCGGTCGAGACGCTCGTCGCCAAGATGGAGGCGGGTGACTACAACCCGACCCCGATCATCGATCTGGGCGCCTTGATCGCGAACGCCGACGGCGTGGTCGACGCCGAGGAGATCGACACCCTCCGCCACATCCTCGAGCCGATGCTGGGCGCAGAGCTCCCGACCGAGGTCGTGAGGTTCCTCATCGACGCCTCGCTGCACGTGATCAAGGCCGATGGCCTCGACGCGCGCCTCCGCCTCGTCGCGGAGATCATGCTCGATTGCGACGCGGCCGAACCGGCGCTGCTCGTGGCGCTCGGCGTGGCCTTCGCCAGCGTCGGCTACACCGACGCCGAGCGCGGGGTCGTCGAGAAGCTCGCGAACACGATGGAGGTCCCCCTCGACCGCCTGCAGCAGCTCGTCGAGACGATGCGAAAGAGCTACCAGGACATCCCGCCGGTGTCGTCGAAGAAGCGCTCGAACGAGCCGAGCGGCATGCGCGGCTGATCTCTGCCAAGAGATCGTTTGGCTGGGTGGTCCGTATCCAGTAGCCATGCGCCGGAAGACGTCCCCCACCTCGTTTGCCCGTCATCAGGGCCCATCGCGTCGGCTGCAACCCGCACGGACGACGTCGTTTCTCCCCACCGCCGCCTCGCTCGCGCTCACATTGACCGCGATCGGATGCTCGACGCAGTCGATGGACCTCATCGTGGCCGATCCGGTCTCGGGCAAGCCGGCAACGGTCGCCCCGTCCGCGGCCCCTTCCGCCACGCCGTACCTCGACCCCGATCCCCACGATCTCGACGGCGACGTCGCCTACGTGAAGCCCGCGCCCGCTCCGAGCGCCAAGCCCCCGGTCGGCAAGTGAACTGATTCGAATTGTGTTGGCGCAGCCTACGCGCCGTAACGAAATCCTCGGGCGGTTCGGGTGGCAGCCCGCGCCCCCACGCGTACACTGCCCGCCATGCGGTGGGGCTTCGTCCTGGTCTCCGTCTTGTTCGGCGTGTTCGGCGCGATCGGCTGCGGAGGCCACGTGGGCGAAGAGCCGCTCACCATCTTCGACGACGCGGGAAACCCCATCGACATGGGGCTGCCCGACACCTCCGTCGATTCGTTCCGGCCCGACACGAGCGTCGACAGCGGTCGCGACACCGGTCGCGATGCACCGCTCGACACCTGGCTCGACCCGGGCTGTCCCGATTCGCCCGCGCCGGCCAAGGACTTCAAGTGTGATCCGCTGAAGCCGCCGCCGGGTGACTGCGCGAAGAACCAGGCGTGCTTCCCTTACGTCGAGTACCCGACCGACCCGTGCGAGCACGAGGTCTATCACGCCGGGTGTTTCCCCGCGGGCACCGGCAAACAGGGCGATCCGTGCTCCGGAGGCATGTGCGCCGGGGGGTTCGTCTGCGTCGCCACCGGCGCAGGCAACGTCTGCGTCGCGATGTGCAGCCCGAGCAAGGCAGGCGGTTGCCCCGAGGGGCTCGTGTGCAGCCCGACCGACGTTCCCGGCGTGGGTGGTTGCCTGTGAAGCGACTCTTTCTTCCCATCGTTCTCGTGGCCGTCGGTTGTGGGGCACGCACCACCCTCGAGATTCCCGAGCCGCGTCCCGACACCGGCGTCGACACGTTCGTCCCGCCCGAGTGCACGCGCGCCGAGGAGTGCGCCGGCTTCGGGGACAAGTGCGCGCCCGTGGCGTGCACCGCCGGCAAGTGTGTCGCGCTGCCGAAGGTCGCGTGCGACGACGGCGATCCGTGCACCGACGACACGTGCGACTCGGCGACCGGGAAGTGTGCGTTCGCGCCGAGGACGCTCGACGTCGACGGCGACGGTCACCGCGCGCCCGTCGCGGGCAAGAAGCCCGGCGAGCCCGGCTCCTGCGGTGACGACTGCGACGACACGAGCAACAAGGCGTACCCCGGCAACAAAGAGGTCTGCGACGGCGTCGACAACGACTGCAACGGCGTCGTCGACGACGACATGATGTACGTCCCGCAAGACCCGACCATCGACGCGGTGCGCGTGTCCGAGGTGGGCGAGGCGCCGTCGAGCCCCGCCGGTCTCGCGTGGGGCGGCGACGCGTACCTCGCGGGCTACACCGGCACCGTGTCGGGCAAGACCCGCCTGCTCGGCGCCTTCCTCGATCCGAATGGCAAGAAGCTGAGCGAGGCGCGCATCACCAACAACACCATCGACGCGCTCGAGGGCCGCGTGGTGTGGACGGGTGCGTTCTTCGGCACCGCGTGGAGCGATCGCCGCGACGGCTCGTGGGAGGTCTACTTCAATCGCCTCACCCCCAAGGGCGAGAAGCTCGGCCCCGACCTGAAGGTGAGCGAGGACCCGTCGTGGTCGATCAACATCTCGCTGGCGTGGACGGGCAAGGAGTTCGCGCTCGCCTGGCAGGACCAGCGTGAGCTCGATCCGGACTTCGGCATCTGGGGCTCGCGCGTCGACTTCGACGGCAACAACATCGGCGGCAACGTCAAGCTGGTCGACGGCCAGGGCGGCAGCCCCGAGATCGCCGTCGGCACCGGCACCATCGCGCTCGCCTACACGCTCACGTTCGGCAAGACCCACGAGATCTGGGCGGCGATCTACGACCGCGAGTACAAGCGCCTCGTCGATCCCTTCAAGATCACGAGCAAGACAGTCTCCGGCGCCTTCCCCGCGATCGTGTGGAACAAGGACCGCTACGTCGTGGCGTTCTACGATCCCGATTCGCCAACCCATGCGGTGTGGGGCTCGGCGTTCGACGAGAAGGGCGGCGTCCTCGTCCCGTTGACCAAGCTGACCGAGAGCCCCCGCTTCTCGCGCTACCCCACCCTGCGGCCGCTCGGCGACCGCGTGCTGCTCGTGTGGTCCGACACCAAGGCGGGCGCGGGCGGCTACGAGCTCTTCACCAAGATGCTCGGCGCGAACCTCGAGGCCAAGGGCGCCGAGCAACGGATCACCAACGCCACCGGCGACAGCATCTTCCCGGTGTCGACGTTCGGCCCGACCGGCGACATCGGCGTGCTCTTCCGCGACGACCGACTCGGCACGCTCCAGACCTATTTCACGCGCTTGGTCTGCAAGGCGAAGTAACGCTTCCGCTTCCGCCTTCGCTGCTCGGCGTCCGAGATCCGAGATCAACACGAAGGCACGAAGACGCGAAGAAGTGAGGAAGGACCTTGGAAGCTGCCGTTCTCGGCAGCCGCCTGGTCGTTGCTGTTGCCGCGCAGCCGTTGTCGCCGGCCGCGGCAGGCGCCTTTCAAACGTCCTTCCTCACTTCTTCGCGTCTTCGCGTCTTCGTGTGAATCTGGTTCCTCACTTCGGGCGCTCGATCTCCATCGCCGCGAGGTCGTCGAACGACGCCGGGCCGTGGGCGAAGAGGCCGACGCGGCCGAGGGTGGTCGCTGCGAGCTGTGGCTCGGCGAGCGAGGACAGGACCACTGTCCCATCGACCGAGACGAACGTGTCGCCTCGACGGGTCCACACCGAGAGCTGGACCCAACGGCTCGGGTCGACGGATGCGCTCGACGTCGCGAGCTCTTGCTCGACCGCGCCGACGACATGGACGAGTCGAACCACATGGTTCGCCGGCTCGACGCGGGCGACGTAGTAGTCGTCCTCGGCACGCGCGCCGAAGACGAGGCCGCAGCTCGCGGCCGGAGCGTCGACGCGGCAGCTGGTGCGGACGATCGCCGACTTGAAGCCGAGGCGCTCGACCAGGATTCGCGCGGGCTCGACGTTCGTGCCGTCTTGCTCGAGCACGTGGGGCGCCGACGGCGCAGTCGCGTCCTTCTCGATCCGCCAGCGTCCGTAGACGGCGAGGAACCGATCGTGCGGCGTGCTCGCTTGGATGGGCGAGGGCGCCTCGGGCGTCTGGAGGTGCGGCGCGGGATCGAAGCTCCATCGATGCAACACGAACGGCTCCGCGCTCTGCAGCTCGAGCCCGAGCGTGCTCTGCACGGGCGGGCGTCCACATCCGACGAGAGAGGCGGCGAGGATTGCGGAGGCCCAGACGCGCATGGGTTCAGGGTGGCAGCAATGTCATGGTTCGCAAGGGACACCGAGCCGCCTGTCCGGTTCGCAATGAAATGCATCGAAGTGCATGCAGCGCGAGCGCTCAGGAGGTCCTAGTGCATCGTGCTGCATTTACCGTGTTGGCCGGCGTTCAATGAATGCATTATGATGCATTCATGGCTGACGTCACCCTCCAGGCACTGCTCCAAGGCAGCTGGCGCGACGTTGCCCTTCTCGAGTTCCCAAAGCCCGAGCTAGGCACGGAGGGGCCCTGCTACTTCGAGTACGAGTTCGATCACGTGAGCGAGTGGCTCGGCAGAGACACTCCGCTGGCGCAGGCAAGCGTCCGTCTGCCACTGGTCTTGGTGCCGGTCTGCACGTCACGTTGGCCCGTCTTCCTCGATGACCTCCGCCCGCTTGGTGGTGCGCGCTCCTGGTGGCAGAGGAAGCTCGGTCTCACGGGTGGCCCGCCCGATGAGCTGCGCCTGCTCCGCGAGGCCACCATCGCGCCCGTCGGCAACCTGCGTGTAAAGGAAGCCGTTCCGCCGAAAGACGCGGAGCCGACGCGCTTTGCCCGCTCGGCTGTCGTCGAGCGGGAACATGCCTTTCTCGCGTACGCAGCCGATCGCGGCGCCCAGGTGGGTGGTGCGACGGGCGCGGGAGGCGAGTCGCCGAAGCTGCTCCTGCGTGTCGACGGGCGCGATCAGGTGTGGATCGACACCTGGCAGGACGATCCCGACTGCCCCGACCACCATTACCTCGTCAAGTTCGCGCGCGGCGTGCGCAGCGACCGCGATCGGCTGATTCTTCGCTCCGAATACGTCTACTACCGAGCACTCGCGGAGCTCGGAGTCGAGACGGTGCCGGTCGAGGGGATGCTTCTGGAGGAGGGCGCCTCGGGGCCGAGCTTGTGGCTGCCGCGATTCGACGTCACTCGCCGTGATGGGCGCGAGGTTCGGCTCGGGCTCGAATCGATCTACTCGCTGCTCGGCAAGGGTCCCGGCTCGTTCCTCACGCACCAGGCAGTGATCGACGCACTTCGTGAGGTGGTGCCCCGCGCCGAGCTCGGGGCGACGTTGCTCGAATACCTCAAGCGCGATCTGCTCGCCGTCGTCTTCGGCAACACGGACAATCATGGGCGGAACACCGCTCTCTTGAAGAGCGAGACCTCGATTCGCCTCGCACCCGTCTACGATTTCGCGCCGATGAAGCTGGATCCCGAGGGGATCATCCGCACCACGCGCTGGGAGAAGTTCGAGAAGGGCGACATCGACTGGGCCGCGTTGCTTCGGAGCTTCGGCTCCGACGAGGACTTCTTGCGGGCTGGCCTGCGTGAGCTTGCGGCTCGCCTGCGCCACCTGCCCGAGCTGCTCGCGTCGCTCGGCTTGCCAGACGAGACGCTGCACTTCCCCGCGCTCGACCTGTTCGGCACCGAGCGGAAGCTCCGCGGTTGGGGGCTGTTGTGAGCGTTCCGCTGAAGAGAGAGACGCTCGTGCGCATGCGGCCGCTCGAGCGCAAGGCGCTCCTCGAACAACTCGCCCGGTTGGTCACGACCGGCGAGCTGCGTTTGGGCGACGCTGCACGTCTACTGCGAAGCGTGGTGCTCGGGATGGATCGCGCGACCTTCGCGCGCGCGGTCAAGGTCTCCTCACGCGCGATCGCCAACCTCGAAGACGACCCGGAGGGCAATCCGACGCTCGAGACGTTGCAGCGGGTGTTCGCGCCGATCGGCGCAAAGATCGGGTTGGTGTTCCCCACGATGGCTGAGCCGGCGGCCCTCGACGAGGCCGGGTCGCGACTTCGCGAGTCGCTGCTCGCGTCGCTCGCGAAGGTGCGACGAAAGCGCCGTACGCAGTCCACCGCGGTCCGTCGCTGATGGCCGTCAGCACGACTTGTACGGCCACCGCCATGCACGTCGCGACGTGCCGCAGCGGCGTAGCTGCGCAGCTTGCCATGCGCGGCCGAAGCTAGAGCAGTCCGCCGGCGCGCAGACTGACCCCGACCAACACGAAGAACACCGCGACGATCGTGATCGCGACGATGTGCCAGGCGAGCTTGCGCAAGGTGACGCCGCCGTCGTTCGCTCCGAGCTTGGGCACGAGCGTGAGCCTCGCATGGACCGCGAGGGCGACCGTGGCCGCCAGCGCGAGGAGCTTCAGCGTGATGTGCTTGGGGACGTGTCCGTCGAAGCCGAGCCAGGTCGAGGGCGGCGCGTAGAGCCACGCGAGCCGCAGGCCGGTCGCCACCTGCAACAAGAGCGCGGGGATGCCGATGCGCTCGAACGCCTCCTCGTACTCCTGGATGCGTCGGGGCGTGTCCTCACGGAGCGCGCGCGGGAGCACCGACAACGCGAGCACGAGGTGGCCGCCGACCCAGACCGTGGCGCCGAGCACGTGCAACAGGACGAGAATCGACCGCTCCATCGCCGTGCACCGTAGGTGGTCATCGAGGGCCGTCGCTGACCGGCGTCATCGAGGTCAGCACGGCGCACCCGCCGAGGAATGCCGCCAACCAGAAGACGCGCATCAGTCGGCCAGCGCGCCGAGCAGCTCGCCCACCAACTCGAGCACCGTGAAACCAGCGTCGGCCACGTCGATCGCGTCTTCGGCGGTGACTCCGCTCTCGGCTGCGACGGCGGTCGCCGCGACCGCGCCGACGGCGACGCCCGTTGCCGGATGAGGCGCGCCCTTCTTCTTCTTGGCGCTCAGGTCCTTGGGTCGCTGCGCGGAGAGCGCGTCGATGAAACGACGGAGCTCGTGGCGATCGAACCACGCACCGTGGTCGTCGCAGACGTCGAGCTCCACCTCGCCCGCGACGCGCGTCGTCGACATGGCCTTCTTGCACACCGGGCACCCGATCCGCGCGCGCAGATCGGGCGACGATCGTGCGTGCGAGGCCGCGAGATCGCTCGCTTGGGCGGTGTCCTTGCATCTCGCCGCGACGACGCAGTTGCGACTCTCGCGATCGAGGAAGATTCCGCCGCAGTAGAGACACCCCTCGAGCGTCGCGGTCGAGGTGCGATGAGCAGTCAGGGGTTGCGCGCAGCGCGGACAGGCGAGGGCCACGGGCGGTTCACTTGGGCGGCGGGGGACGCGGGGGCTCGCCCTCGTTCTGGATGCAGGACGAGAGATCGAAGAAGAGGAACTCGAGCGCCTTCTCCTGCGGGGTGAGGTCACCCGCGCTGCAGCCGCTCGGGAACGAGCCGCCGCCCGACTCGTTCGAGACGTGGATGTCGCTGAACACCGCGCGACCGCACTGCGACTCGGCGGGCTTGCCCACCGGCGTGTTGAACGAGAGGTACTTGTTCGACTCCGGACCGTCTTTGTAGATCCAGCGCGTGGTCGTCGCCTTGTTCACCGTGGTGACGTCGCTCTTCACCGAGGTGAGGGCGATCTGTCCGAGGGTGGTCGACGCGCCGACCGTCATCAACCACTCGGAGAACGACTTGCCCTTCGGGAAGGTGGTGTCGATGAGGTACGGCGTGCCGGTGGAGCCGCTGGTCCAGTTCGCCGTGCCCTGCCAATCCGTGGGGCCGTTCTTGAACCAGTAGTAGTGGAAGTGCGACGCGAAGATGCGGCCGCCCGCGTTGGCGTAGGCCCACATCGCGTTGAGCGCGTCGGTGCCCTTGTTCGTCGGGTACTCGCTGCACTCGCACGACAGGATGACCATGTCGTACTTCTTCATCTTCGGCAGGTCGCTCCAGAACGGCTTCGCGTCGCTGATGCCGGAGATCGTGCCGCCGCCCTGACCCTTGTAGAGGTGCATCGCGCCGGTGCCGGTGCCGGAGCTGTATTCGCTGTCGTCGATCCCGATCTTGCGGAACAAGCACTCGAGCTCGTCGCAGCCGCCGGTGACCAGGGCCATCTGCGGGAGGTCGCCCTCCTTGCGGTTGCGCGGGAGACGCGTCGCGTTCTTGTCCGAGATCGGGTTGTCGACGCACTCCTTCACTTCCGGAAGGATGATCTTGCGGCGCCATTTGCCGACCTGCATCACCAGCGGGATGTCCTTGCCCACCGGGACGTTCTTCAGGACGAACTGACCCTTGGCGTCGGTCAGCGTGGTGACAATCGGCGAGCCCGACGTGATCGTGCCGCACTTGTCGCACGACGCACCCTTGGGGAACGGCTCGAGCGGCCCGTTCGGCACGTAGACGATGACGTTGTAGAGGGGGACCTTGCCCGCGGGGTCGAAGACCCGGCCGCTGACCGAGGTCGTGGCGGCGCCCCCGCAGACCTTCTGCTGGCACTTCAGCCCCTCGCACACCGGGCCGATGTCGTCGGGGAGTGCGAACTCGGTCCCGGGATCCCCATCGGTGAGCACCGAACCGTCTTCCCTGGCCAATTCGTCGGGCTCGTTGGTCTTGCCCGCAGAGCACGCGATCACCAGTGGCAAGGCGGGGAGGAGTGCAAGGAAGCGACGCATGGCCCGCGATCTTACCAGCGAACCCAATCGTGCGCCCGCGCCGAACCTCGACGGATGCGCACCGGCTTTCAGTCGTTGGGGGTAGAGTGAGCAGGCTCGCGCACCATGTCGTCACGACTTCTTCGCGCTTCCGTGTTGGCAGTCCTGACGTTCGTCGGGAGGGCTGCCTTCGGCGATCCGGTGATGGTCCCACCGAAGCTTCACGAGGCGGTCGAGCCGGAATTTCCCGCGGAAGCACAGGCGCAGGGACTCTCGGCCACCGTCGGGCTCGTGCTCGACGTGGACGCGACGGGGGCGGTGACGGCGGTCGCGGTGAAGCAGCCCTCGGGGTACGAGTTCTTCGACCAGGCGGCGATCGCCGCCGCAAAGAAGCTCGTTTTCGATCCCGCGACCCGTGACGGCAAGCCGATCCCGGCGCGCATCCCCTACAGAATCGCGTTCACCTGGAAGGCGCCGCCGGTCGCGGAGGTTCCCAAGAAGAAGAAGGGCGTGTTTCGCGCGACTGTCCGCGTGTCCGGTCCGGACGTTCCGCTCGCGGCCGCGAAGGTCGACCTGGTCGGGGCCGACGGCGTGGTGCACTCGGTCGCGACCGACGCCAACGGGGTCGTCGAGATCGCCGCCCTCGATCCCGGCGACTATCGGGTGACGATCGCCTCCGACGGGTTCGTCTCCACGAGCTCCGACGAGAAGATCCTCGAGGACAAGCGCATCGAGGTGACCTACCGATTGGCGCCCAAGCCCGCGGCGGGCGGCACCGACATCGTCGTCCTCGGCAAGAAGCCGCCGCGCGAGGTCACCGTACACACCCTCGAGCAGCGCGAGCTCTCGCGCATCCCCGGGACCAACGGCGATGCGCTCAAGGCGGTGCAATCGCTCCCGGGCGTCGGTCGCTCGTCCGGCCTCAGTGGCGCACTCATCGTCCGCGGCGCCGCGCCACAGGACACGCTGGTGTTCCTCGACGGGGTGCCGATCCCGATCATCTATCACTTCGGTGGCCTCTCCAGCGTCGTCCCCACCGAGATGCTCGAGAAGCTCGACTTCCGGCCCGGCAACTTCAGCGCGCGGTACGGCCGCGCGATGGGCGGCATCGTCGAGGTGTCCCGGCAGGCCGCGGGCTCGCCCGACGGCAAGGTCCACGCGCTGGCGCAAGCCGACTTCATCGACGCCCGCTTCATCGCGCGCGGCCCGATTCCCTGGTTGAACGGGTGGTCGTTCGTCGTCGGCGCGCGACGCAGCTACCTCGACCTCTGGCTCGCGCCGCTGCTCTCTGCGCGCGGAGGCATCTCGACCGCACCTCGCTATTACGACTGGCAGGCGTTCGTCGAACGCAAATGGGAGTCCGCGCGGTTCAGCATCGGCCTGTACGGCAGCGACGACGCTCTCGCCATCTATCGCGACACGATCAACACGCGCAATCCGGCGTCGAGCGGGGACATCGGGCTGCACACCGGGTTCGGTCGGGTGCAGGCCGCGTTCGACGCCGACCTGAGCAAATCGATCCATTTCCGGAACGTCGCGGCCTACGGGTGGAACGTCCGCAGCTTCCAGAGCGGCCAGACCACGATCGACGTGACCGAGCGCCCGTTCGTCGAGCGCGGGGAGCTGTCGATCAAGCTCGCCAAGGGGTACTTCCTCCACGTCGGCGCCGACGTCCTCTACACGTCGAGCCACTCGAGCCTGACGGTCCCCGAGTCGCGCGGGCCGGGGCAGCCTTCCGCGGGCGCGTCGCCGCTCGTCAGCGAGGACCTCGAGCGCGGGTGGTTCTATCCGGCGTTCTACACCGAGCTGGAGCTCCAGCTCACCAAACGCTTCCGCGTCGTCGACAGCTTTCGCGTCGACTACTCGAGCAACAGCCGGAAGCTCGATGCGAGCCCGCGCGTGTCGTTCCGCTACGACCTCGTGCCCGGGGACGATCGACTCGAAGGGAGAGAGTGCCGGGGTGCTATCTGCACCCCGGCAAACCGCACGACCGTCAAAGGAGGCTACGGCGTGTTCGTGCAGCCGCCGCAGCCCAACGAGACGAGCGACGTGTTCGGGACGCCGGGGCTCCTCTCGAACCGTTCGGTGCACACTTCGATGGGCATCGAGCAGACCATCGGCAAGCGCTTCGAGCTCTCGGTCGAGGGGTTCCACAAGTCCCTCGATCGGGTCGTCGTTCGACTGCCCGCCTCCGACGGAGGGAGCAAATACGCCAACATCGGCCTCGGACGGGTGATCGGCGCCGAAACCCTCCTTCGCTACAAGCCCGATGCGCGATTCTTCGGTTGGATTGCGTATACGCTGTTGCGCTCCGAGCGGCAGGACGCACCGGACGCCGAAGTCTACCTCTCGCGCTATGACCAGACGCACATCCTGACCATCCTCGGGTCGTACCGCATCGGCGGCGGGTGGGAGCTCGGCGCGCGGTTCCGGCTGGTCTCCGGCAACGTGTACACGCCGTGCCTCGGGGGCGCGCAGGACGCGGTCACCGGCTCGTATTCCTGCATCCCCGCGACCACCCGCAACGACGAGCGGTTGCCGATCTATCACCAGATCGATCTCCGCCTCGATCGCCATTGGTACTTCGCGCAATGGCAATTGAGCGCGTATCTCGATTTGTACAACGCCTACAACCGGCAGAACGCCGAGGGCATCTCGTACAGCTTCGATTACTCGCAGAAGATCTATCAGACCGGACTGCCGCTGGTGCCGAGCCTCGGCGTGCGAGGAGAGTTCTGATGAAACGCGCGGGTTTGCTCCTCTTGGGCGCGCTCCTGTCGTGTCAGCGCGCGTTCGACGCACCGTCGTCCGTACGGTCGCTCCGAGTGCTCGTGGTGCGGATGGATCACCCGATCCCCGCGCCCGACACCGACGTGAACCTCGAGATGCTCTGGTTCGACGGCTCCCCGCTCGCCAAGCACGCCGACGGCACCTCGCGGCCGGTGTCGATCGTATGGATCGGCGGGTGCACCAACCCGGCGGGCAACCTCTATTACGAATGCTCCGACGCGATCGCGCCCGCGCTCGCCGCATTGCGCGACGGCACGCCTTCGCCGAACGTCGGGCGCGGCACGACCTATTCACTGCACGTCCCTCGCGACATCGTCTCGAGCAAGGGCTCCCGCTCCGGTCGTCAGCCCTACGGCATTTCGTTCGTCCTCTACGCCGCGTGCGCGGGAACGGTCGTCCCGGTGGTGCCGAACGACCGGTCGACCCCGCCGCTCGCGTGTCGCGACGAGGCCGGCCTGCCCGTCGGGTCGGACGGGTTCGTGTTCGGGTACGTGCCCATCTACTCGTACCTCAAGGCGAGCAACGAGAACCCGACGATGGATCGGCTGGAATTCAACGAGAAGGCGCCATCGATCAAGACCTGCAAGGCCGACGCGGAGTGTGACCAGGGAGAGGCTTGCGGTAGCGCCGGAACGTGTCTGCCGGCGGTCGGTCGTTGCCAGCGGCCGCGCGACTGTCCGTCGTACGCGCTGAAGGCCATCGTCGACCCGTCCAACGCCGAGTCCGATCCGATCGCCACGCTGCTCGCGAGCGCGCCGCGCAGCGAGCAGCTGTACGTCGAGTACTACGCGAGCTCGGGGAGGGTATCCGGCGAAGTGAAGCTCCTGGTCCACCCCGAGCGCGGTCCCGTGGAGAACGTCGCCGCGCAGTGGTCGCCGGGCCCCGACGTGGGCGAGACGCGACTCTTCGCGGTGGTGAAGGACGGACGAGGCGGCACGACCTGGACGATTCGGGACGTGGTGGTCCGATGAAGCGCTGGCTGGTCTTCGCGTTCGTGCTGCTCGTTCCCGTGCCTGCTCTCGGGCAGTCCAAAGGGGATGGAGAACCCGACTTCATGAAGCAGCCCGTTTCGGCCTCGCGTCGCCGAGGGTTCCTCATCGGCGCCACCGCGGCGCCCGCGTTGCTGTACTCGCGCTCCACGCCCACCGAGTACGCGAAGCGCAACGACGCCTTCGCGGTGACCCTCGGTCCGCAGATCGTCCCGACCGTGTCGGGGTTCGTCGGGGCCGCGTTCGCCGACGAGCTGTCGGTCGCGGTGGAGGTGCAGCCCTCGCTCGTGACTGCGTCCGACGTGAAGGTGAACGGCTTCGCCGTCGCGTTCCGCGTCGAGGCGTGGCCGCTGGTCTCGTACGGCGGCCTGCTCCGCGATCTCGCGATCGTCGCGCGGTTCGGTCTCGGCAACGCGAACCTCTCCGACCGGGCGACCGGCGACGCGCTCGGTGGGGGCAGCTACTCGCTCATCGGTGGCGAGTTGATGTGGGACGCGTTCCGGTTTCGCGGGCTCGGCGCGGGGCCCACCCTCGGTGCGGCGTATCGGTCCGGCGACACACATCGTCAGACCGACGTCACTGCGGGGCTGCGCCTGGTGTTCTACGCCGGTCCGTGATGACGCGCGTAGAGGCCGTCGTACAGCTGGAGGAACGAACGCCCGCCCAGCTCGTAGCCGGCGGCGATCGCGTCGCGCCGTGAGGGCCAGTGAGGCTCGACGATGCGATGGAACGCCTCGCAGTGCTCGACGTCGAGCACCTCGTGGGTCGAGTAGTGCACGACCTCGTCGAGGCCGAGCCAGCCGCGGGCGACGATGCCGCGGCCAATCGCCGCCGACAGCACCGCGAAGAGGTCTTCGATCATGCCCAGCGTCGCAATCGCCGTGTAGGGATCGCCCGCGCCGCACACGCCGTCGAGCATCGCGTTGAACGCGCGCACCTCGGGCCCGATGGGACGCGCGCGCACTTCGTGCTCGGGCACGTCCAAGCGGGCGAGCAGATCGAGGAACGTGCGCTCGTGTGAGCGCGCGAGGTCGCCCCGGCCGTGCTCGTCGAACACGTTCTCGACCAGCGAGAGGCGCTCCTCGAGGCGCGGCATGCGGCTCGCGAGCAACATCATCGGCCGATTGAAGTGCGCGACCGCGGTGAAGAACTGAACCTGCGAGTCGACGAAGGCCGCTCGGGAGAGCCCGCCGTCGGCGAGCGCGCGGAAATACGGTGTGGCGCCTGCGTCGAGGCGGGCTCGAAGCGCGGCGAGGAAGATCCTCATCGACGTCATGATACGCGGGCTATGCTGCTCCACGACAGTGATCCAAGAGGGCTTGAAGTTCGCCATCGTGCGTGAGGACGCCTCGCTGGAGGAGTCGCTGATCGAGCGCTTTTCTCTCACAAGGCCCCTGCTCGTCGCCTCGGGGGGATGTACGGCGCTCACCCTGGCCACGCGTCCCGACGTCGAGCGCGTCACGGCGTTCGACCTCAATCCCGTGCAACTGGCCCACGTGGAGCGAAAGCTGGGGTTGGCTGCTCGCGGTGACCTCGCCGAGCTCGCATCGGCCAACCAGAGCGGGGCGTTCGAGGGGCTGTTCCGCGTGCTCGCCCGGTTCGTCGACGAGTTCGTCACGGCTGAGCTTCCCGCGTTCTTCGCGGGGGGGGATGGTCGGCCGATCATGGCGCGGATGTGCGCTTCGCGGTACTGGCCCGCCGCGTTCGCCACCACCTTCAACGAGCCGTTCCTGCACGCGATGTTCGGTCCGGCCGCCACGCAGCACGCGGCGCCCGGCTCGTACCCGCAGTACTTCCTGCGCGCGTTCGAGCGCGGGCTCGCGCGGGACGATGCCGCAGACAACCCGTTCCTCCAACACGTGTTCCTGGGCGCGTTCCGCTCGCCGCCGGTCTACGCCACGCGTCCGTCGCGCGCACCGATCGATCTCGTGCACGGCACGCTGCTCGACGTGCCGAGCCTCGAGCGGTTCGACCTGTTCAGCCTGTCGAACGTCTTCGACTGGTCGGACGACGCGCTCGTCGCCGAGTGGGCCGAGGCGCTCGTGCGCACGGCCCGGCCGGGCAGCGTGGTGTTGCTCCGTCAGCTGAACAACCAGCGCGATCTCCGGTCGTTCTTCGCGCCGGCGTTCACCTTCGACGACGCGCTCGGCCGCGCGCTGTTCGAGCGTGATCGCAGCCTGTTCTACGAGCGTATCGAGGTCGGGGTGCGCACGTGAGGTACCGCGTCCTCCTTGCGGAGTCGCACGACGTCGAGCGCTGGGCGCCGCAGTTGCGCGAGCTCGAGCGCTCCATCACCTACCCCCTCGCCGACGGGGCCGAGCACTTCTTCATCGATCACGGTCCTCAGTACCACCCGTTCTTCTCGAGCCTCGGCGAACGCGCAGGGTTCCTCCTCGCGTTCGACCGCGACGAGCTGGTCGGGACCTTCGCCGGCGTGCTTCGGCGCGCTCAGGTCGGCGACGCCTTCGTGCCCTCGCTCTACCTCGCCGACTACAAGATCCGCGCGTCGCACCGCGGTGGCCTCGTCGGCGCGATGATCGTGTGGAACTGCGTCGGCATGCTGCGGCACCCCGAGCTCCGTACGCCGCGCCTGTTCTACGGAGCGGCGATGCGCGGCGCGCGCGGCGACGTCATGCGCAGCGCGCGCGGGGTCAAGCGCATCATGCGGCTGACGAGGCCCATCGCATCGCTCGCCGTGTACTTCGCCGATCCATCGAGGCTCGCGACCCTCGATCTCTCGCAAGCTCCGGGACCTCCGCGCGGGCGCGGGCTCGATCTCAGCCCCGACTCGGCCCGTCTCGCACGCGGACCGGGGCTCACCAACACGGCCGGTCGCAAGGATCTCCGCCTCGTGTCGACGGGCGCGCCGTTCCCTCTCGAGCACCTGCCGTTCGGCCCCGCGCACCAACCGGCGGGCTTCGGCGCGTACCTCCGAGCCTGCGGCGAATCGCTCGCAGGCTCGTCGGCGCGCGCGTGTTTCGCGGTCGACGAACGGATCCAAGACCGCATCGACTGGCTCCGCGGACAGGGCATCGAGCCCGGCGCCCGCTGCACCGTCTACGCCATGCGCCTCCCGCCCGCGCACGGCCCGATCGACTGGGTCCACCTCGCCACCTCCGAGATCTAGGCCGCCGTTCTCGGTAGAAGACCGAGAGCCGAGATTTGCACCACGGAGTCACGGAGGCAGGGAGTTCGAGATGGTCTGCCGATCCTCGCCATTGCGTCACTTCGCGTAATCGAGGTCCCAACGAAGCGCGCGGCAGCCCCACCTCCGTGTCTCCGTGCCTCCGTGGTGAACTCTCGTTCTCGAGCTCTCGGTTGCTCGGACTGAAGACTGGCGACTGACGACTGACGACTCGCTCAGCCGAACGTGAAGGTGGCGTTGAGCAGGATGCGCCAGGCGAGGAGCGCCTGATCGCGGCTCGCTTCGGTGCAGATCTTCTCGCCGTTCCTGGTCTCGCAGACCTGGGTCGAGCGGTGCAGATAGGTGCCGAATTGCGGGCCGAAGCGGAACCAACGCGCGACGTACCACTCCGCGCCGATCGCCACGGGAAACGCCACGCCGCTGAAGTTCGCGTCGTAGGCGCCCGCGGCGTTCTTCGCCTCGCCCTTCACGCTTCCGACACCGATGCCCGCCTGCAGGTATGCGTCGACCGAGGGGCGCGCGACGAAGTACCAGCGGATGAACGGGGCGAGGTACACCGACGAGAACTTCACGTCGGTCGCGGGGTCCGTGAGTTGCCCCTTCCACGCGTCGCGCACGCGATAGGTCCAGGCCGCGAGCTCGACGCCGACCGCGCCGTGCCGGTGGAATCGCCACGCACCGCCGAAGCTCACCGCGGTGCCCACACCGCCGACGGGACAGTCGCTGTCCGGTTTCTTGTCGTCACACACCGCGTTGCCGGGACCGAGCCCGAGGAACAGCTCGACGGGCCGTCTGCGCTCCGGCGGTGCTGCCTCGGCGCTTGCCGCCACCAGGAACGAGGCAGCGCAGGCGGCGGAGAGGAGCAGGCGGGGACTCATGCAGACAAGGCTCCGCGAAACGCTTCGCTCGCGCAATCCGCGCCGTGCTGTGCCTGGCAACCTGGGTGGTCGGTTGGCCATCTCACGATAAGCAAGGACCTTCGCGATCCGAGACTTGCGGTACCGCAAGGGATTGGCGCGGTGAGGTGGCACGTATCCCGTTGACACCGTAAACCTCAGCGGAACCCTCGATGCTCGAAACTCTCGCCCGCGCCTCCCTGGTCCTCGCCCTTCTGCTGCCTGCGTGCGGCTCGACGGACCACCCGGAAGGGGTGCCGACGGGGGCGCCCTCCGTTCCACCCGCGACCGGGTGTGTCGACGGCCAGATTCGCGAGTGCAGGATCATGCTCGCCATCCGCGAGGGCTACAGCGACTGCATCTCCGGCAAGCAACGGTGCGTGAGCGGTGGTTGGACCGAATGCCTGACCGACAAGGTCTTCACCGAGACGGTCTCCGACGCAGGCCTCGACGCCCGTGGCGACGCCGCAGCCGCGATCAGCGACGCAAGCAGCGACTGACGGTCAGCTCCGCTTCTTCTTTTCCTGCTTGGGAGCGCGTTCGAGGTCGTCGAGCATGAGATCGACGAGCCAGTGCACGTGCTGTCGACGCTCTTCGAGCATCGCCTTGCCGAAGGGGTCGCGCTCCCACACCCGCTCGAGGAGCGGGGCGTACGTGAAGTAGTTGATCACGAGACCCGAGAACGTGACGAACAGCTGCCTCGCGCTGCTCTTGCCGGCGTGCGGCGCGACCTCCTCGAGGGCGCGCTCGATCCACTGATAGAGCGGCTCGAGGTTCTTGGTGACGAGCGGGTGGGTCTCGGGGTTCGAGAGCTGCTGCTGGACGAGCACCGCGTACCGCACGTTCTCCGCCATGAAGTCGAGGTAGGCGTCGAGCATCCGGTGCATGCGCTCGCGCGGCAGGCCTTCGGCGCCGAACGCCTCGGCGAGCGCCTTTCGGTGCGCCTCGTAGTAGCGCTCGAGGACCCGCTCGAACAACGCAGCCTTCGACTCGAAGTGATAGAACACCAGCGCCTTGTTCACCCCGGCGCGCTCGGCGACGTCTCGAACGCTCACGGCGTCGTAGCCCACCCGGCAGAACAACTCGTCTGCGGCTTCGCGGATCCGGTCGGCGGTCCCCTCTTTGGCGGCCATCGCAGCGGATCTTGGCGGTTTTTGACCGATCGGTCAAATAGTGTTTGACCGATCGGTCAAACGGATCCAATCTCAGCCTCACAACGGAGGTGGTCATGGAGAAGGTGAAGGGGGGCGAGCTGGTCGCCCGGATGCTCGCGGCAGAGGGTGTTCACGAGGTCTTCGGGATCGTCGACGGCACCTATCTCGGTCTGATCGCTGCGCTGCGGCCGAACGACATCGCGCTGATCACGCCGCGTCACGAGACGAGCGCCGCGCACATGGCCGGCGCGCACGCTCGCCTGACCGGCAAGCTCGGCGTCTGCATCGCCAGCAACGGTCCGGGCGTCGCCAACATCCTCCCCGGCGTCGCGGTCGAGCAGGCCGAGGGCAATCGCGTGCTGCTCATCACGAGCTCGCGTCGCGAGGGCATCACCTATCCCGATCGCGGCGGTGCCTATCAGTACTTCCCCCACGTCGACGTCACGCGGCCGATGACCAAGTGGAGCTGCGCCGTCCACTCGATCGATCGTCTCGCGGAGACCATGCGTCGCGCGCTCCGACTCTCGTTCGAGGGGCGTCCCGGCGTCGTCCACGTCGACATCCCCGAGAGCATCCTCAACGGCAGCTTCGAGCTCGATCCGACCTGGCTTCGCGAGCCCTCGCACTACCGGTCGATGGAGCCGCTCGAGCCGCCGCCCGATCAGGTCCGCGCCGCCGCGCGGATGTTGAGCGAGGCGAGTCGCCCGATGATCCACGCCGGTTCGGGCGTGATTCACGCCGCGGCGTACGAAGAGCTGAAGACGCTCGCCGAGCTGATCGCGGCGCCAGTCACCACCAGCTGGGGCGCGCGCGCGGCGATCGACGAGCGCAATCGACACGCGGTCTCGATGATCTTCGTCGAGGCGGTCAACCGCGCGCGCACGGAGAGCGATCTCGTGCTGGTCCTCGGCTCACGCCTTGGCGAGACCGACTGGTGGGGCAAAGCGCCGTACTGGGGGCGCCCCGATCAGCAGAAGACCATCCAAGTCGATGTCGACGCCGACGTCCTCGGCAACAACCGTCCGGTCGACCTCGCGGTCCGCGCCGACGTGCGGGTGTTCCTCCGCGCGCTCATCGCCGAGCTCCATCGCATGCGCGCCCCGGTGCCTTCCGAGCGCCTCGGTTTCATCGAGAGCTTGAACATGGCGTGCCGCGCTCGTCGCAAGAAGCTCGACGAGCAGCTCCAGGACATGGCGGTGCCGATGCACCCGGCGCATGTCCCGCACACCTGCCAGCAGGTGTTCGCGGAGGACGCCATCGTCGTCGCCGATGGTGGAAACACCACCATCTGGGCGCAGTTCTTCCACGAGGTCCGCTCGCTCAACTCGCTCGTCGGCACCGCCAAGATGGGCATGCTCGGAGCGGGGGTGTCGCAGGCGCTCGGCGCCAAACGCGCGCACCCCAAGCGTCAGGTCTATTGCATCATCGGCGACGGCGCGATGGGCTTCCATCCGCAAGAGATCGAGACGGCCGTGCGCAACGGCCTGGCGGTCATCTACCTCGTGCTCTGCGACAAGCAGTGGGGCATGGTGAAGATGAACCAGCAGTTCGCGCTCAGGCCGCTCAAGACGCTGGTGTTCAAATCGCTCGGCCCCGACGAGACGATCAACACCGACCTCGGCGAGATCGAGTTCGACGTGCTCGGGCGCGCGATGGGCGCGCACGGCGAGCGGGTGAGCGATCCGAAGGCGCTGCGGGGCGCGATCGAGCGCTCGATCGCGTCGGGGAAGTGCGCGGTCATCCACGTGGACGTCGATCCGGTGAAGCACATGTGGGCGCCGGACCTGAAGACGTTCAAGGACATGCACCAGGAGCCGGAAGGATGAGCGCGGTCCTCGTCACCGGCGCGAGCGGCTACGTCGGGCAGAAGCTCGTTCGCGCGCTCGCCGCGGAGCCCCGGGAGTTGACGACCGTCGTCGCGACCGACGTTCGTCCGCCGCGCGAACGACTCGACGGTGTCACCTACCTCGATCTCGACGTGCGCTCCGCCCGCTTCGGCGACGCGCTCGCCACGCACGAGATCGACACCGTGGTGCACCTCGCGACCATCGTCACCCCGGGCAAGGACATGCCTCGGCAGCTGCAGTACGAGGTCGACGTCCTCGGCACCGAGAACCTCCTTCGCGCCTGCGTCGCCGAGCGCGTGGGCAAGGTCATCGTCACCTCGAGCGGCGCCGCCTACGGATACCATCCGGAGAACGCGGCGGAGCTCGACGAAGACCACCCCTTGCGGGGCAACGAGAACTTCGCCTACTCGCACCACAAGCGGCTCGTCGAGGAGATGCTCGCCGAGTACCGCAACAACCACCCCGAGCTGAAGCAGCTCGTCTTCCGGCCGGGGACCATCATCGGTGTCGGCGCCCAGAACCAGATCACGGCGATCTTCGAGCGCCCCGTGATCACCGGCCTCCGCGAGTCGCCGACGCCGTTCGTCTTCATCCTCGACGACGACGTGGTCGCCTGCATCGCCAAGGGGGTGCACGAGGATGCGACCGGGATCTTCAACCTCGCGGGCGACGGAGTGATGACCCTCCGCGACATCGCCGCTCGGCTCGGCAAGCTGTTCGTGCCCATCCCAGCGTCCGCGCTCCGCACCGCGGTCTCCACCCTGCAACGCATCGGCATGACCAACTACGGACCCGAGCAGGTCGCGTTCCTCCAGTACCGGCCCGTTCTCGCGAACGACCGGCTGAAGAACACGTTCGGCTACGTACCGCAGACCTCGCGGCAGGCGTTCGACGTCTGGTGTGAAGCCCGCCCACATTGAAGCTCGCCCCAAGTCCGTGAAGACGAGCGAGAAATTCACCGCGGCGGCACAGAGATCAGGAGGCGAGACCGAGATTGGGTCTGCCGACTCGGCCTGCTAGCTCTTGTGCGCTCGATGCCGGAGCGACCGCGCCTCCGGTAGTCACGGCAGAACCGGTGTGCTCGCAGCGATCGGCAGACACTCTCGACCTCCTGATCTCTGTGCCTCCGTGGTGCACTCTCGCATCTCGTGCTCTGGCATGGCGCTTGAGTGCATGCGGACCTCATGTGGTCTGCAAAGCGACGCATCGATCTCGGCACTGCACGGTCGCTCGTGCTCGGCGCGTTCGCGCTCGGCGCAGGGCTCGTCTACTTCCTCGACCCGCAGAACGGTCTCCCGCGTCGCGTGCGCGTACGCGAGCAGCTCGAGCGTGCCCGCGAGAAGCTGCGTGGGCAGGGCGAGCGGGTGGAGCAGGCGAGGTTGCGCGAGGTCAGGTCGACCGGCGCCGAGCCCGAGACACGCGACAGCCTGTTCTGAACGCGATTAGGCTTCGGGCGATGCCGCACCCCCTCGCCGGAAAACCCCCGCCCGCCGAGTCGATCATCGATGTCGCGCGTCTTCGTGCTCGCTACGCCGAGGAGCGTCCCGACCCCAGGGTCGCCGAGCAGCGCGTCGCGTTCGGCACTTCGGGCCACCGCGGGACTGCGTTGCGCACGAGCTTCAACGAGGCGCACGTGCTCGCGGTCGTCCAGGCGATCTGCGAGTGGCGCAAGGCTCAGGGGATCGACGGTCCGCTCTACCTCGGCGCCGATACCCACGCGCTCTCCGAGCCCGCGCAGCGCACGACGCTCGAGGTCCTCGCGGCGCAGGGGGTCGAGGTCTCGTGGGCAGGCGAGGGCGTGGCCACTCCGACCCCGGCCATTTCGCACGCGATCCTCGCGTACAACCGGGGCCGTACCCGCGGCCTCGCGGACGGGATCGTCGTCACGCCCTCGCACAATCCTCCCGAGGACGGCGGGATCAAATACAACCCCCCGAACGGCGGCCCGGCCGACAGCAACGTCAGCTCGGTCATGGAGAAGCGCGCCAACGAGCTCCTCGGTACGGACATCGTGCGCGCCGCATGGGAGCGCGCGCCGAACGTTCGTCTGTTCGATTTCGTGACGCCCTACGTGAAGGACCTGCGCAACGTGCTCGAGCTCGATGCCATTCGGGGCACGAAGCTCCGGCTCGGCGCCGATCCGCTCGGAGGCTCGAACATCGCGTATTGGGCGCCGATCGCGGCGGAGTACGACCTCGCGATCGAGGTGGTGAACCCGATCGTCGATCCAACGTTCAGGTTCATGCCCCTCGATCACGACGGCAAGATCCGGATGGACTGCTCGTCGCCGTTCGCGATGGCGAACCTCGTTTCGCTCAAGGACAAGTACGATCTCGCCTTCGGCAACGACGCCGACTCGGACCGCCACGGCATCGTCACGCGGCGCGGGTTGATGAACCCGAACCACTATCTCGCGGTGGCCATCTCGTACCTCTACGCGCACCGATCGGGGTGGCGCGCCGACGCAGGCATCGGCAAGACGCTGGTCTCGAGCAGCATGATCGATCGGATCGCGGCGTCGCTCGGACGTCGGCTGGTCGAGGTGCCGGTCGGGTTCAAGTGGTTCGTCGACGGCTTGTTCGACGGCTCGGTCGCCTTCGGCGGCGAGGAGAGCGCGGGCGCCTCGTTCGTGCGGCGGGACGGGACGGTCTGGACCACCGACAAAGACGGCATCCTGCTCGATCTGCTCGCGGTGGAGATCCTCGCGAAGACCGGCAAGGACCCGAGCCAACACTACGATGACCTCACCGCGCGCTTCGGCGAGCCGCGCTACACGCGCATCGATCAGCCGGCCACGCCCGCGCAGAAGTCCGCGCTCAAGAAGCTCTCGCCCGCCGCGGTCAAGGCGCAGACTCTCGCGGGCGATCCGATCGTCGCGCGCCTCACCAAGGCACCCGGCAACGGCGCCGACATCGGCGGCCTCAAGGTCACCACCGAGCAGGGCTGGTTCGCCGCGCGGCCCTCCGGGACCGAAGACGTCTACAAGATCTACGCAGAGAGCTTCCGCGGCGAGGAGCACCTGAAGCAACTCGTCGACGAGGCGCGCGCCATCGTCGACGAGGCCTTCAAAGCCAGCGTGTAGGCCGCTCGCGGTAGTCGTTGACGTCGTTCTTCCGGCACCACTCGAGGAATTGCTCGCGCGGCACGCCGTGGAACGCCACGTCCGCGAGGCTCTCCGCGAGGGGCAGATCGTCGATCAGCGTCGCGAGCTTTCGGTAGAGCAACGCGTCGCCGCGGCGTGCCGAGAGCGCACCGGCGAGCCGCTCCGCGCCGCGGACCTTCACGGTCCAACGCGCAGGATCGGCCGGGATGTCCTCGATGTGCCGGTAGGCGCCGAGCACCGCGCCCGCCGACACGGCGCCCCAACCCTCGATGCCGGGGATGCCGTCGGCGTCGTCGCCGATGAGGGCGAGGAGGTCGGGGATGCTCTCGGGATGGACCCCTCGGGTCTTCACGATTTCGTCCTCGTCGATGAGGCGCTTTCGCATGCGATCGACCTGGACGACGCGCAGACCGACCACCGATTGCCCGAGATCCTTGTCGGGGGTGAGGATCCGGACCTGGTCGACCTCGTCGCGAAAACGGCGTGCGCCACTGGCGAGCGCATCGTCTGCTTCATGCTCGTCCATGGACCAGACGCGGATGCCCATTGCCGCGACCGCCTCCTCCACCGCATCGAACTGGGCGTGCAGCTCGGGGGGCACGCCCTCGTCGCTCTTGTACCCGGCGAACAGATCGTTCCGGAACGAGCGAATCGGGTTATCGAAGGCAACGGCAAGGTGCGTTGGCGCCTCGGCAGGATCGTGGAGCAACGAGAGTAACGACCCCACGACCCCGACCGTAGCCTTGTTGGGCCGGTCCGGCCGCTTCGAGAAGTGCGCTCGGAAGAGCTCGTAGGTACCGTCGACGAGGTGCAGCCGCATCGGTCCGGAGGGTAGCCGCCAGAGGACTCACCTCCACCGTACAAATTTCGGCGATCTCGTATAACATCACTTGGCAGCCCGTAACCGCAGAGGGAAGCGCACCGAGGAAAGCGGAGGACGATGCTCTGGATCGGTATAGCCATCGCCGCAGCGTTCGTGCTGTTGCTGGTGGTTCGGGCGATGGGTGACGCAGGGAAGGCGGCTACGGAGCCGCCGGCTGGCGTTGGGCCCGCGAAGACGAAGGACTCGCCGAAGGTGGAGGCCGCGCATCGGCGTTCGGTCCCACCGAAGGACAAGGATGAGGACGAGCCCGAGGGCACCAAGGTGGCATCGGTGCCGCCGCCCGAGGCCGTCGTCCACAAGGAGATGAGCGTCATCGCGCCGCTCCCCGAGGTCGGCGTCGACCTGATGGTGGAAGACGATCCGACGGGGCCGCAGGCGCTGATCCTGGTCACCGCGGTCGGCCGTACCGATCCGGGCCGCCGTCGCAAGCACAACGAAGACGCGTACCTCGTCATGGAGGACCAGGCGGTGTTCGCGATCGCCGACGGCATGGGCGGCTACGCGGCCGGCGAGGTCGCGAGCCAGCTCGCGGTCGACGTCCTCTCCGAGGCGTTCAAGACCAACACCTTCACTGGCGATTCGGACCCGAACACGCCGCGCCGCGGCGACGAGCTGATTCGCGCCATCCAGATGGCCAACACGGCGATCCTCACCCAGGCCCGCGCCAACGAGGCGCAGTCGGGCATGGGCACCACGATCGTGTCGTGCCGGTTCTCGCCGAACAAACAGCGCGTCTACCTCGCGCACGTCGGCGACAGCCGCTGCTATCGCATCCGGCCCGACGAGATCAAGCAGCTCACACAAGATCACACGCTCGGTGCGGTCGGCATCACCGGACCGGCGGCGTCGAAGCTCTCGCGCGCCGTGGGCATCCAGGACACGGTCGAAGTCGACCTGAGCGTCGATGCGCCCCACGTCGGCGACTACTTCCTCCTCTGCTCGGACGGTCTGTCGAAGATGGTCCCCGAGCCGATGATCGGGGACATCGTGCGCGAGTCGCCCGATCTCTCGGCGGCGGTCGAGCGTCTGGTGAGCACCGCGAACGATCGCGGTGGCCGCGACAACGTCACGGTCATCCTCATTCGCGTCCAAGAGCCCATGAAGCCGTGAAGGGCTGAGTCGCGTGAGGCTCGTCCTCCATCACTACTGGCGATCGTCGTCCTCGTGGCGGGTGCGTTGGGCGCTCGCCCACAAGGGCATCGCCTACGAGTCGAACGCCGTCGACCTCCTCTCCGGCGCGCAGGCAGACGCTGCGTACGTCGCGAACAAGAGCCCCATGGGCTACGTGCCCAGCCTCGAGGTCGACGGTCGTCCGCTCACCGAATCGGTCGCCATCCTCGAGTGGCTCGAGGAGACCGTGCCCACGCCTTCGCTGTACCCACGCGATCCGTGGGCCCGCGCGCGCGTGCGGCAGCTCGTCGAGTTCGTGAACGCGGGCACGCAGCCGCTGCAGAACCTCTCGGTCAATCGGCACCACTCGAGCGATCTCGAGGAGCAGAAGCGCTGGGCGGCGCACTGGATCGAGCGAGGCCTCCGCGCCCTCGAGCGTGAGCTCGCCGTGGTGGCTGGCGAGGGGCTCGGTGGTCGCTACGCGGTGGGCGATTCCCTCACTGCCGCCGATCTCTACATCGCGCCGCAGCTGTACAACGCGCGCCGCTTCGCCATCGATCTCGGGCCGTTTCCGCGCCTCGTCGCCGTCGAAGAGGCGGCCCTGCAGACGGACTCGGCGCGAACGTCCCACCCCGACCGGTTCCAGCCCAGCTGATTGCGCGAGCTCGGCAATTCGCGTTCTACTCGGCGGATGCGCCGTTTCACTGCTCTCTCGGTTCTGGCCCTCCTCGCTTCGTGCGGCAGCCGTGAAGTCACATCCGTGGCTCGGCAGCCTGCCTCCGTCGTCACCACGCTGAGGGGCGCGTTCGCATTCACGCCGTCGGCGATGTCGGCGCTGAAGGTGAGCGTGCCCGAGCGGGCGAGCGGCGCGCTGCACGTCGGCGCGGACGAGAGCACGTGGATCGAGGTCTCGCCGAGAGGCGCGCGCGACGTCGCGAAGTCGGTCGTCGACGGCGTGTCGGTCTACGCGGGGGCGCTCGATGACCTCGATCTCGCGTACGTCGTCGAGTCGGCGCGCGTCGAGGAGCTGAGGGTCGCGCACACCCGTGCTGCCGCCTCGCATGCGTCGTGGGATCTGCGCTTTGGTCCGAACGTGGCGGCGGTGCGCGTGCGCGATGGGCGTGTCGAGGTGCTCGATTCCAAGGGCGTCGTCCGCCTGAACACCGAGCCGGCGTGGGCGAGCGACGCCAAGCACGTGCGCCGCGCCCTCGAGCTCCGCCTGGATGGCAGCACGCTGCATGCGTCGCTCGACGCGAGTGACCTGACACCGCCGATCGCGATCGATCCGGCGTGGACCAAGCTCGCGTCGATGCTCGGCATCAAGGTCGGCGGGCGCGCGATGAAGCTCGCCTCCGGCAAGGTCATCGTCGCCGGCGGCAGCGACACCAACGAATCGAGCACGGTCGAGATCTACGATCCCGGCACCAACAGCTGGTCGGCTGGGACGCCGATGAAGACCCCGTGCGGCAACGCGCAGCAGATGATCCCCGTCCTCGGGAGCACCAAGCTGCTCGTCACCGCATCGCGCCAAATCAGCGGCGGAGGCTCGACGTTCCTCAGCACGTCGGAGCTCTACGATCCGGTCGCGGGCACCTCGGTCACATCGTCGATGGGCGTCGCGAGCCGCGATCACTCGGCGACGTTGCTCGCCGACGGGCGCGTCGTCCTCGTGGGCGGCACCGACAACTCGGGCAACTGGAACGAGTCGATCCGCATCTGGAAACCCAGCGACAACACCTGGACGACGGTCCCGCTGTCGTGCTGCGGATCGCCTTGGTCGGAGGGGCGCGTCGACCAGGCGGCGACGCAACTCGCCGACGGGCGCGTCTTCGTGACCGGTGGGCGCTCCCGGCCGGGTGGTTCCTCCAGTACGCGGGTCCGCAACGAGGCGTTCTTCTTCAACCCAGATACGAATGCACTGACGGCAGCGGCGGGCATGCCAGTGCCGCGCCTCATCCACGGACAGGTCCAGCTCACCGTGGGGTCGCACAAGGACCAGGTGCTCGTCTTCGGCGGTCAGATCCGCTCGCTCGACGAGACCTCAACGCTCACGAGCAGTGGAGCGCTGGTCTATGACATCACCAAGGACAGCTGGGCGCTTGCGCCGTTCATGGCCGATCGCCGCTCCTACTTCAGCTACACGAGCCTCGGCAACGGCTCGACCCTGGTCACCGGCGGCATCGACGCCCTCGGGATCGTGTTCTCGGCCTACAAGACCGCAGAGATCTTCGATCCGATCTCCTTCGCCTGGAAGTCGGCCGGCACGCTCACCACGGCCCGCGGCGGGCACGCGGAAGTCTTGCTCGATGCCAACACCGTCTTCTTGGCTGGCGGCGTCTCTGGCGCGAAGGAGGGGTTCTTCGAATACGCGCAGACCTCCGAGAAGTTCACCCTCCAGGATTCGGCCGCCAGCTGTGCGGCCCACGGCGAGTGCAAGAGCGGGTTCTGCGTCGATGGCGTATGCTGCAACACTGCGTGCACCGACCAGTGCGCCGCGTGCGACGTGACCGGCAAGGTCGGCACCTGCAGCCCGGTCGTCGGCGCGCCGCATGGCGCACGTACTGCGTGCAGCACCGACGCCAAGGGCACCGCATGCGAGCTCGCGTGCAACGGTACCGACACCACCGCGTGCAAGTTCCCCGGCACGACTACGACGTGCAGCGCCGACGCGTGTGCCGGCGGCGTGGAGACGCACGCGAGCACCTGCAACGGCGCAGGGAAGTGCGGCGACACCTCCAAGACCTGCGGCGACTTCGTCTGCGGCGCCAAGGCGTGCAAAACGGCGTGCGAGACCAAGGCCGACTGCGTGAGCGCGAGCACCTTCTGCCAGTCGGGCAAGTGTCTGCCGCTGTTGTCGAACGGTCTCGGCTGCACGACCAACGACGCTTGCGCGAGCGGATTCTGCGTCGACGGCACGTGTTGCGAGTCGAAGTGCGAGGAGCAGTGTGCCGCGTGCGACGTGCCCGGCTTCGGCGGCAAGTGCGTGGCCGTGAAGGGCAAGCCGCACGGCACGCGGACCGCATGCGCCAAGGACGCCGCCGACGCGTGCAACAACAAGGTGTGCGACGGGGCTTCGATCACCAGCTGCGTGGCGTCGGTCGGTCCCTGCGGCGATTACTCGTGCGACGCGCTGGAGCTCGTCTGCAAGAAGGCCTGCGCCAACGACGACGACTGCTCCACCGGCCGCGAGTGCAGCGCTGGCAAGTGTGTTCCGCGAACCTCGAAGTGCTCGAGCAACCGGGTCGACGTCATCGCCGCCGACGGCGTCACCCGCACTCCGTGTGCCCCGTACCTGTGCAGCGAGGGCGTCTGTCAGACCGAGTGCAAGTCGTCGAGCGACTGCCAGGGCGGCTTCGTCTGCGATCCTTCGCAGAAGTGCGTCGCGGTGGCTACGGCCGCCCCGTCCGGCGACGATGGGGGAGGCTGCACGATGGGCACGAGTGGCTCGGGCCGCGGCGGCGCATTGTGGTTGGCGCTCGCCGGCCTTCTCGCTCCCCGCCGCCGTCGTCGCGTATTGTAGGTCGTCTGCTAGAGCACTTCCCGTACGGGTTGATCGTTCCGGGAGGACGCGCTGGGTTCGACTCCGTCCGCGCCATCACGGGCCGCTGCGCGTCGGGGTGGTGCTCTCCAAATCGCGTAG
>Ga0208492_1000050_pt1 | contig 126001 bp, 102 predicted proteins | sample Subbioar_CSW14AB_FD_184820 | JGI IMG/M metagenome (GOLD analysis project Ga0208492, IMG submission 184820) | Serpentinite rock and fluid subsurface biosphere microbial communities from McLaughlin Reserve, California, USA - CR12Mar_CSW14AB (SPAdes) | ecosystem: Environmental > Terrestrial >...
GGCCCCGCATCGCGCGTGGTCGCCCTCGCTGTTCGAGCGGATCGCTGGTCTGTTGGCGATGGCCGCGAGCGGCGCCGTAGCCGCCTCGATCGGCCTCGGGGCTTCGGCCAACGTACCGAGCGCGCTCGCCTGGATCGCGGGGTCGATCACCCTCGTGCTGCTGGTGATCTTCTTCTTCGCGTCGGCACCGTTCCGCATCCTCGTGCACATGCTCGAGAAGCGGCTCCCCGGCGCCGCCGACGACGTGCGCGGGATTGTCGCCGACCTCGAGGGACCACTCGCCACCCCGGCGGCGCGGGCCGAGGCGCTCGCCTGGTCGATCCTCGTGCAAGCGTTGGGCATCGCGTTCGTCCTGGTCGGCGCGCGAGGCCTCGAGGCTCCGGGACACGACGCGGCGATCCTCGTGGGCGTACCGATCGTCCACGTCTTGTCGATGGTGCCGATCACGCTCGGCGGCCTCGGTCTCCGCGAGGGACTGTTCGTCGGCATCCTCGGCATGCTGAAGGTCCCGGCCGACGTCGCGTTGGGCCTCGCCGCCCAGTGGCTCGCATCAAGCGTGGGATTCGCGGTGGCGGGGGCCGCCGTCGCCATCGCCGATCCCGGGCCCACGCCAGAGCGGGCTCAGGTCCGTGACGGCGACGGCTGATGCCCCTGACACCTTCCTCCTGACCAGGGCATCGGAAGGTTCCCCTTGCGATGCGCGAGCTTGCGTGCCATACGCTCGGCCGCGTCGTGTAGTGATGCGAGGCTTCTAGGAGGACCGATCGGATGAGCCGCGGTGATTTGCTGGAGATGGAAGGTACGGTCGTCGACGCGCTCGGTGGCGGGTTCTACGCGATCAAGTGCGACGTAGGCTCGACCGTGCGCGCGCAGCTCTCGGGCCGCATGCGCCGCTTCCACATCCGCGTGCTCCCCGGCGACCGCGTCCGTGTCGCCGTGTCGCCCTACGACCCCACGCACGGACTGATCGTCTTCCGCGGCAAGTGATCGGCCGCTGATCGTCAGTGAGGGCCGCTCTCCTTTCGGGGAGGCGGCCTTCTGCATTTTTTGGTCAACCGTCCACAGACAGGGCGAGACGAGAGAGAAGAGAGCTCACCACGGAGACGCGGAGACACGGAGTTCGAGACTGGTGCTGCCGCTCGCTTCGCGCCCACGAAGAATGCACTCTCGTCGACCAGTACTCGTCAGGGCATGCGCTCGGATGGCGGACGTGAGGCGTCTGTCCGCATCGGCAGACAGTCTCGACCTCCGTATCTCCGTGCCTCCGCGGTGAAATTCTCGACGGCCGGCTCTCCTCAGCGCGACGGCAAGGTGGTCTCGGAGATGGGCGCGTCGAGCGAGGCGGCTGCGAGGTCGAGGAGCTGCGCGGCCTCGTCGAGGATGCGGGCCTCGACGTTCAAGGGAGGGGTGAAGCGAAGCACCCGTTCGCTGGCGACCGAGAGCAACACGCCCTTGGCCCGGGCCGCGACCAACATCGTGCGCGCTTCGACCGTCGGGCGCATGAGCAGACCACGGAGCAGCCCGAGCCCCCGCTCACCCTCGAACAGCAACGGGTGACGCGCGGCGACGTTCTGGAGCTGCTCCGAAAGGCGCTGGCCCATCGCGACCACGTGCTCGAGGAGGCCCTCCTCCTCCATCGTCTCGACCACCGCGAGCGCCGCCGCAGTCGCGAGCGGGTTTCCCCCGAAGGTCGAGCCGTGGGAGCCGGGAGTGAGCACATGGTTGAGCTCCTCCCGGATCAGCATCGCGCCGATCGGGACGCCGCCCCCGAGGCCCTTCGCGAGTGCGATCGCATCGGGCTCGACGCTGGTCTGCTGATAGCCGAACCACTTGCCGGTGCGGCCGATGCCGGTCTGCACCTCGTCGACGATCAGGAGCGCTCCGTGCTCGGTCGCGAGCGTGCGGAGGTTGCGGAGGAAACCGGCCGGCGCAGGGAGCACGCCGCCCTCGCCTTGCACGGGCTCGACCACGATCGCGCAGTACTCTCCCTGCTTGGAGTCGAGGGCGATGGAGACGGCGTCGAGATCGCCGTAGGCCACGTGGGTGGTTCGTTCGACGTCGCAGCCGAACCCCTCCCAGTACTTCGGCGTGCCGGTGAGCGCGAGCGCGCCCATGCTGCGGCCGTGGAACGCGTTGTGGAACGCGAGAAAGCGGGTGCGTCGGTTCTCGCCGGCGAGGAACGCGCGGCGACGTGCGAGCTTGACGCAGGCTTCCATCGCCTCGGTGCCGCTGTTGCAGAAGAACGCGCGTGAGAGCAGCGGCGCGGCGTCGGGCGTCGGCCGCGTGAACGAAACGAGCTTCTCGGCGAGGCGAATGCTCGGCTCGTTGTAGACGAGGTTGGTGGTGTGGAGGATGGACGCAGCCTGGTCGGCGATGGCCTTCACCAGACGCGGATGCGCGTGCCCCAGCGCCGACACGGCGATGCCGCCGTAGAGATCCAGGTACCGCTTGCCGTCGGCGTCCCACACCTCGCTGCCTTTGCCGCGGGCGAGCGCGATCGGAGCCTGACGGTAGTTCGAGACGAGCACGTTCGACGCGCGGGCGGCGATCTCGGCGTTGGTCGACATCTTGCGGGCTCTCTAGCGAGAGTCGGGGCGGGCCGCTACGGCGTCACTTCTTGCCCGCATCCACGCTGGAAACCGCGCCGGGTGCGACGCCCTTCTCGACCTCGTTCACCACCGTCTTGCCGGTCTTCTCCAGCTCGCGTCCGAGCTCACCGGCCTCCTTGGTGGAGAAGATGGCGCACATGTGCTGGTAGAGCGTCTTGCTCCCCAACGGCACGAGGAAGAACGTGACCGCGGCGAGCGCCACGACCACCAGGTTGATCCCGCGCTTGACGAGCTCGCCCAGCACGTTCGCGAAGATGCCGCGCGACCGCCGAGACGGCCAAGATCCCTGGTACCGTGGAGGCCCGTGCATCACGTCTATTTGATCCCCGGCTTCTTCGGGTTCGCGAACCTCGGCGAGGTGAAGTACTTCCGAGCGGTCCGCGAGACGCTCGAGCGTCACTTCAGAGACCTCGGCGAGCCGGTCGAGATCTTCGGCGTGAAGACCTTCCCGACCGGGAGCCTCCGCCGCCGCGGCAAGCGGCTGCTCGAGACGATCGTCGAGCGCGGGAGCCTCGAACGCGCCGATCACATCCACCTGATCGGTCACTCGACGGGGGGCATCGACGCACGCCTGGTCGCCTCGCTCACCCGCGATCTCGGGTACGACGCAGAGCGCAAGCAGCTCGTGCCCAAGCTGAAGACCGTCGTGAGCCTCGCCTCACCACACTACGGCACCCCCCTCGCGAACTTCTTCACCACGCTCTACGGCAAGAAGCTCCTCTACTTCATCACGCTGCTGGTGTTCGTCGGCCTGTGGCGCAGGCCGGTGTCCGCAGCCGCCGGGCTCCTCGGCCTCGGGTTCCGCTTCACCGACGTCCTCGGCCTCAACGAGGGCATGCTGAGGCAGGTCACCAACCAGCTGCTGCGCGACTTCACGCCCGAGCGCGAGGCCGAGGTGCGGCAGTTCCTCGAGAGCATCCTCACCGACGTGAGCCTGATGGTGCAGCTCACCCCCGAGTCGATGGACGTGCTCAACCCCGCCATCGAACAGCTCCCTGACGTGCGGTACGTCTCGTACGCGACCGTGTCGCCGCCCCCGCTGCTCGCGATCAAGCGCTCGCGGTGGAAGGAGCTGCTCACGCCGATCGAGACGGTGCTGTACTCGACGCTCTACGTGATCACCGCGAGCCCCGAGCCCGGGTTCCGCTACCACCGCCCGATCGATCCGATCGAGGCGGTGACCGGTCGTCCCCTTCCCTTCGGCCTCGACGAGACATCGAACGACGGCGTGGTCCCGACCCTCTCGATGATCCACGGCGAGTTCCGCGGCTTCATCCTGGCCGACCACCTCGACATCGTCGGCCACTACCTGCGCGGCCCTCTGGAGAAGCGCGACGGCGCGGATTGGTTCCTCTCGGGCGCCAAGTTCGACCTCGTGCAGTTCGAGCGGCTGTGGGGCGACATCACCAACGTGCTCACGCGAAGAGCCTGAGCCCATTCCATGGGTTGCCTCGTTCCGGTCTGGGGCGCGCGCAAGCTCCGGAAGGGCCGTCGCAACCGGCAACAGGCCGCGCGCCGTTGACTTAGTGTCCGATGAACACTATTGTTGGTGTCATAGGTACACCATGACCGCCAGCATCGCCCAAGAGACACTGACCATCGTCGGCCAAGGCCGATATCGCGGTCCTTCCCGAGCAGTCGACGTGCGAGCGGCCGTCGACGCGGCGGTGGGCGGCACCCTGCTGTACGAGCCGCACCGGCTGAGCGAGCTCGAACCGGGACGCGACTCACCAGCCACGTCCGCGGCGCGCATCGAGGTGACCGGCGAGACCACCGGCGCGGCGGCGCGAAGGCTCGGCGGCGACGTGTTGGCGCTCAACTTCGCGTCGGCGAAGAACCCGGGCGGCGGCTTTCTCCGCGGGGCGAAGGCCCAAGAGGAGGACCTCGCGCGCTGCTCCGCGCTCTACACCTGTCAGCTGGAGAAGCGCCGCTACTACGACGAGAACCGCGCCTGCGGAACGCTCCTCTACACCGATCACCTCATCTACTCGCCGCGCGTCCCGTTCTTCCGTGGCGAGGACCTTTGTCTGCTCGACGAGCCGTTCCTCGTCTCCATCGTGACCTCGCCGGCTCCGAACGCGGGCGAAGTGATGCGCAACGAGCCCAAGTCGGTCAGGCGCATCGCCGACGTGCTGCACGCGCGCGCCGGTCACGTGCTCGCGGTCGCGAGGCACCACGGGCATCGCCATCTGGTGCTCGGCGCTTGGGGCTGCGGCGTGTTCCACAACGATCCGCTCATGGTCGCGCGATCGTTTCATCGTCACCTGCACAGCGAGCGGTTCGCGGATGCGTTCGAGCGGGTCGTGTTCGCGGTCTACGATCGCTCGCGCAAGCGCGACAACTTCCGCGCGTTCGAAGCAACCTTCGTATGACCACCTACGAGTATCCGCGCGCGGCGCTCACCGTCGACTGCGTGGTCTTCGGCGTCGACGAAGCCGGTCTGCAGATCCTGCTCATCCAACGCGGCATCGCGCCGTTCCGCGGCTTCTGGGCGTTGCCTGGCGGGTTCGTTCGCATCGATGAGACCGTCGAAGAGGCGACGCGCCGCGAGCTCCGCGAGGAGACCGCCGTCGAGCGTGTCCACCTCGAACAGTTCGGCATCTTCGATGCGATCGACCGCGACCCTCGCGAACGGGTCATCTCGATCGCCTCGTACGGGCTGGTGAAGCTGCTCGACCACCGCATCAAAGCAGCCACGGACGCGGCCAAGGCAGCGTGGTTCGGCGCCGACGATCTTCCGCGCCTCGCGTTCGATCACGCCGCCATCGCCTCCGCTGCACGCAAGCAGCTGCAATCGAAGGTGCGCAGCGAGCCCATCGGCTTCGAGCTCCTTCCGCCGAAATTCAAGCTCACGCAGCTGCAGCGTCTCTACGAGGCGATCCTCGATCGGCCGCTCGACAAGCGGAACTTCCGCAAGAAGGTGCTCGCGCTCGATCTGCTCGAAGAGCTCGAGGAGGTCGAAGAGGACGTCGCCCACCGCGCAGCCCGGCTCTATCGATTCGACGAACGGAAGTATCGCGCGCTCACCAAAGGCGGGTTCGACTTCAGCCTCTGAACGCGCACGATCAGTGGACCGCGTACTGTCGGCGCCACCACAGGTACGCCGCGATGTCCTTCGCGTCCTGGAACGATTCGATCGGATCGTAGCGCAGGCAAGGCTGCGCACCGGGCACAGCCCGTCGAGCACTGGGTGAGCCCGGCGGCGCAGAGCCACACGCCCCCGGTGCAGACCGGGTGATCGGTCGGACACACCTTGCCGCAGGCGCCGCAGTTGTGCACGGCCGTACCCGGGGGCGTGCAGGTCGGCGTCGCCCCGTCGACGGTGGTCTCGCTCGCTACGTGCTTCGCGTCTGCGCCCGTGGGCGCGGTCGACGTCGACGCATCGGCCAGCGTGCCCCCCCGGGCGGCACACGAAGAACCTGTGCATATTCCAATGGTTGCACGCAGAGAGCTCGCGTGAGGCACGAGTAGTCTCGGGGGCTCGTGTTTCACGTGAGCCCCGGCGTGCAGGGTGCCGAATCGCCTTCGATCGCGAGAGCACGCAACTCCCGGCCGGTTCCCGTCGACCTCACAAGAGGAGGCACGAGCCATGGGAGTCTCGGGAGTCACGACGAAGGACAAGGAACCGATCACCTTCAGCACGCCGATCTCGGAGCCGAAGACGAGCTCGCCGCCGAAGCAGAAGCCGCTCGCGATCGACCTCGACGCCCAGCCGGCCACGACGGGGCCGTCGTCAATCAAGGAGTTCACGCCCGCTGACCCGAGCAAGGCCGTGAGCAAGGCCAAGTGAGATGTGCCGCACGACCACGATCGCGATCCGACGCGGCGCCACCCAGACGACGCTCGTCCCGAATCCGTTCCTCGCACGGTTCAGGCCCTATCTCACGACCGCAGCAACCGTCGCGTTGCTCGGGGCCTTGCACCTCGGCGGGCACCTGCCGCGACCGCGGGCCTTCGCCGTCCTCCTCGCTTGGATCTGCGCGCGATGGTTGATCGCGTGGGCCGTGCCGACCATTTCGCGCGTGATCGTCTTCGACGACGAGCGGCTCGTCGTGCAGGACGCCGTGCGGCTCCCGCTGTTTCGAAAGCTGCTCGTCGAACGCGCTGCGATTGTTCGTGTGGACCACCAGGGCGACGACGTCGTCCTGCACCTGCGCGAAGGCGCGGCCGTACGGCTCCCACTCGGCAGGGTGCCGGCGCGGGAACTTGCCGAAGTTCTGGCGGAAGAGCTGTCAGGCGGCGACGGTGCGGAGCTTCTGCTCCTGGGTCATCCGGAAGAACTTCGATAGCTCCGCGCGCATCTCGTGGTGGCGGCCCGTACGCGCGTAGCCGGTCGAGAGTCTGTGGACGAAGCGCGCGGCGAGGTTGTTCGCGACGCGGTAGCGCTCCCCCTGGGGCGTGTTCCCCGCGTGCAGATATTTGCATACCCCGGTCCCGCCTTCGGCGGATCCCGGGAAGTCGGCGTCGTAGAGCGCGTCGCGCAGCTCGAGGTCGGCGGCGGCATGCAGTCGACCGCCGTTCGAGAGCACGACCCACTTGTCGACCTCTGCCTGGAGCTCGAGCTCGAGCTGGGTGGTCGAGCGATCACCGCGGGCGCGATCGCAGACCATCAGGAAATGGCTCGCGCCTTCGACGACCTGGCACCGCTCGTCGAGCGAGAGGGTCTCCCAACGCGCCGTCGCGAGGCGCTTGGGGAGCACCAGTGTCATCTCGACCTCGTCGTCGCCCTGCCGAACCAGGAGCATCTCGCGGCTCGACTCGTCGTCGTGCACCGAGACGAAGGGGCGCGGGTCTTCCGCGGCGACGCGGTAGTAGCCCTCGAGCGCGCGAACGACGCGCGCCACGATTTCTCCCGTCATGCCATACCGAGCTTGGCCGTCGGATTGAGGCCCTGCGCGGCGAGCTCGCGCGCGAGCCGCTCACTGCCCGTGCGGAGCCACTTCTCGTAGAGGCGGAGAGCCCCGGCGTTCGTTCGCGGCGAGAACGAGGTGCGTTCGGCGATCTCGGCCAGGAGCTCGACGAAGACGCGAAAACGCGCGGCGAGCTCCGCGTAGATGTCGACGAGCGTGGCCGAGCCTCCGCGGAGCATCGAGCCCGCCGTGCGATAGGCAAACCCGCCGATCGAGGCGACGAACCCGTCGTCGACCCCGCGGGCCTCGAAGTGGTCGCCGAAGAAGCCGGAGACGTAGAGCGTCCCATCGCCGAGGCTCTTCAACTTCTCGAAGCGTTCGGGCGCTGGTGCCTGCAGCGCGTCGTCGAGGACCAGCGTCAGCGGTCGGTCGAGCGTCTCGTGGAGGGTTGCGTTCGCGTCTGGACGGACGAAGTCGGCGAGGACCCCGGCGAGGTAGGTCTGCGCTGCGGCGCTGACCTCCGCCCTCTGGTTCTTGCACGCCGCCTCGACCGTCTCGAGGAAGAAGCCTTCAATCTTGCCGCTCGTGTCGATCGCCATCCGTGGAACCTCCCGGTTTGCCGGCGCGGAGGCTCTGCCTTACCGCTGCCTGCGGCCCCACTTGGGCGACGATGCTCACCCACGCGGGGCTCTACCCATCGGTATGCTCCACCCGTGCCGACCGCCCAATTCTTCGTTTGCACGCCGGGTGGGGCGATGTCGGATGATGGCTCCGCCTGCTGGCCAGGAGCGAGGAACGCTGCCAATCGGCCCGCTACCGCTCGGCAACCGCAATTTGCCGAAGGTTTCGGCATCTTGACAGGCCCCCAGGCGTTCCTATTCTGCCGCCCGTCCCGTTAGCACTCGCCCCCGGTGAGTGCTAACAATCGACACCCCACCGAGCTCAGCCTCCCTCGGAACCGAGCGCGCCCCCCTCCGGGGAGGCTCCCCGCTCGACTCGCGAAGGAGGCCGGGACTCGTCTGGCCTTTTGCTGAGATACCCGTCGCGCTGGTCGCGACCACGGAGGCTCGTCATGAAGATTCGCCCGCTGCAGGACCGCGTCATCGTCAAGCGTGTGAAGGAAGAAGAGAAGACCAAGGGCGGGATCATCATCCCGGACTCGGCCAAGGAGAAGCCGATCGAGGGCGAAGTCGTCGCCGTCGGCAACGGCAAGGTCCTCGAGGATGGCAAGGTCCGCGCGCTCGACGTCAAGGCGGGTGACCGCGTGCTGTTCGGCAAGTACAGCGGCACCGAGGTCAAGATCGACGGCGAGGAGCACCTGATGCTCCGCGAAGACGACATCCTCGGCGTGATCGAGAAGTGAAGAGCGGGGCGCGCGCGGAATCGCTGCGCGCCCGCTTCGTTCCCCAAGACTCCACAGATTCCCAGTAGAGGTTCAAGAAGATGGCTGCCAAAGAGATTGTCTATACCGAGGTCGCGCGCAACTACATCCTCGCCGGCGTCAACGCGCTCGCCGACGCGGTCAAGGTGACCCTCGGCCCCAAGGGCCGGAACGTCGTCATCGAGAAGTCGTTCGGCTCGCCCGTGATCACCAAGGACGGCGTCACCGTCGCCAAGGAGATCGAGCTCGAGTCGAAGTTCGAGAACATGGGCGCGCAGATGGTCCGTGAGGTCGCCAGCAAGACCTCCGACGTCGCCGGCGACGGCACCACCACCGCGACCGTTCTCGCCCAGGCGATCTACCGCGAGGGCAGCAAGCTCGTCGCCGCCGGTCACAACCCGATGGAGCTCAAGCGCGGCATCGAGGCCGCCGTCGAGGCGATCGTCGGTGAGCTGAAGAAGTTCGCCAAGCCCACCAAGGATCCGAAGGAGATCGCTCAGGTCGGCACCATCTCCGCCAACGGCGACAAGGAGATCGGCAAGCTCCTCGCCGAGGCGATGGAGAAGGTCGGCAAGGAAGGCGTCATCACCGTCGAGGAGAACAAGACCTCCGAGACGATCCTCGACGTCGTCGAGGGCATGCAGTTCGACCGCGGCTACCTCTCGCCGTACTTCGTCACGGATCCGGAGCGCATGGAGGCGATCCTCGAGGACGCCTACATCCTCATCTCCGAGAAGAAGATCGCCAACATGAAGGACCTCCTCCCGGTCCTCGAGGCGATTGCCCGCGCGCAGAAGCCGCTCCTCATCATCGCCGAGGACGTCGAGGGCGAGGCTCTCGCGACCCTCGTCGTCAACCGTCTCCGTGGCACCCTCCAGTGCACCGCGGTCAAGGCGCCGGGCTTCGGCGACCGCCGCAAGGAGATGCTGAAGGACATCGCGATCCTGACCAACGGCCAGGTCATCGCGGAGGAGCTCGGCCTCAAGCTCGAGAACGTGACGATCAGCGATCTCGGCCGCGCCAAGCGCATCAAGATCGACAAGGACAACACGACCGTGATCGACGGCGCTGGCAGCAGCGACAAGATCAAGGCCCGCGTCGCCGAGATCCGCGCGCAGATCGAGAACACCACCTCGGACTACGATCGTGAGAAGCTCCAGGAGCGTCTCGCGAAGCTCGCCGGCGGCGTCGCGGTCGTGAAGGTCGGCGCTGCGACCGAGACCGAGATGAAGGAGAAGAAGGCCCGTGTCGAGGACGCGCTCAACGCGACCCGCGCGGCCGTCGAAGAGGGCATCGTCCCGGGCGGCGGCGTCGCGCTGCTCCGCGCCCAGGCGGTCCTCGACACCCTCAAGCTCAGCGACGAGCAGAACTTCGGCGTGAAGATCGTCCGTCGCTCGATCGAGGAGCCCCTCCGTCAGATCGTCGCCAACGGCGGCGGCGAGGGTTCGATCGTCGTGAACAAGGTGAAAGAGGGCAAGGGTAACTACGGTTACAACGCTGCCAACGACACCTACGGCGACATGATCGAAGCCGGCGTCATCGACCCGGTGAAGGTCGTTCGCACCGCGCTCCAGAACGCGGCGTCCGTGGCGGGCCTCATGCTCACCACCGAGGCGCTCGTCGCGGAGAAGCCGAAGGAGGAGAAGGCTCCGGCGGGCGGCGGTCACGGTGGCCACGGCCACGGCGACTTCTGATCGCTAGGCACGAGTCGAGGCGTCTTTCCGCGAGGAAGGGCGCCTCGGCGCTTTTTGTCTCTGGCACACGCAACTGCCGGCGGGCAGCGGTCGACCGTCTTCTGATCGGAGGATCGATCAGATCATCGAGACCACGCGCGCGAGCCCGGCGTAGTCGAGGCGCGAAGGACGTCGCGCGCGGGTCGGCGGGAGGCGGCGGAGCGCGCTCTTGAGCGTGATGAACGACGCGCGATCGATCGTCGAGAATTCGAGGCCGATCGAGCGCGCGACGTCGCCGCGGCGGCGCCCCCGCACCACGCGGGTGATCACCGCCTCGGCGTCGATGAAGCGATCGGTACGGGGCGCACGGAACGAGACGATGACCGACTCGCCGATGGCGACGTCGAGCTCGGAGACGACCTGCATGCCGGTGGCGGACAGGTCGAGGCTCTTGTTGGCCACGAGCTTGAAGTCGCGCTCGCGCACGATCTGGCAGTCGACGTGGACCGCGTGGCGGAAGGCGACGCGTTCGCGATCGGTCGGGAGGAAATCGAACATCAGGACGCTCCAATTCGCCGCACGGAGGCGGCAAAGTCGATGCGCGGTCCGCGTTTGGCCGCGGCGGGAGGGAACTTGGAGAGCTGCCGGCGCAACAACGCGCGGAGCTCGTCGGGAAGACCCGCGAAGTCGACGGCGATCGAGGGACCGAAGTCGTAGCCGCGACGGCCGTGCACCACGCGCGCGACGGTGCCCTCGCCGTCGATCCACGAATCGGTGCCCGGCGCGCGGAACGCGAGGACGACCGGCTCGCCGGTCAGCGCGTGGTCCATCGCTGCGACGCGAAGGCCGGTGGTCGACACGTCGAGGGCGCGGCGTCCGAGCAACTTGAAGCCGCGTTCGCGAACCACCTCGCATTCGAGGCGCACGTATCGTCGGACCGAGCGGCGCTGCGAGGCCGCGACGAGGAACGATGCTTCCATGGCCCATCGTCGGCCAAAGCCGGACCGACGGCCAAGAAGTGTGTGGGTGTCTCACCTGCACGTATCGGGACGGACCCAGACTTCGTTGCGGCAGGCCAGATCGATGCCGTGCACCACCTCGGCGGCGGTGCACGAGCCGTACTGGCAGACGAGCGAGCTCGCGCAGGTGCATCCGAGGCGGGGACGCGGCCCCTTGCAGGTGAACGTCGAGCAGCGCCACACCACGGCGGTCGAGCCTGCGCTCTCGCGCTCGCAGTCGCAGACGCCGTCGACATAGGTGCAGATCGACCCCTCGACCGGGCACGCCCTGCCCCGCTCGGGACCGAAGGGGCTCGAGGGACACGACGACGGCGGCGCACAGACGCTCTTGGGGGCCGTGAGCGCCCATTTGCCCGACGTGCAGCGCGAGACAATGTTGCACTTCGCGTCGAAGGCGCCGCCGTACTCGCATTCGAGGTTCGCGACGGTGCACGCGTCGCCCTCCTTGGGGAGCACGGTCGGGCACGGGGAAGGACAGCCCCCCGGTCCGTAGGGACCGACGATTTGCGCGGGCCCCGTGTCTTCGCCGCCGATCTCGGCCGCGACCTCCGTCCCCTCGTCGGGGCCGGCCTCGTAGAAGATCTCCTGCCCGGAATCGCCGCTACAACCGGCGAGAGCCGCGACCGTGATCATCCAGGCGGGGACGCGCATGTACGTCACGCAGCCTACCCTCACCGGCGCGTAACGACGAAGAGGAGAACGCGAGCTGCGACGCGGAGCGCGTGAAGCGCGGAGCGGCGCGTTGCGAAGCGGGGGGTGTCGGGGGGAGCCGAAGCTCCCCCTGACCGTGAAGTCAGCACCAGCGGACGTGCACGCGGTACTTCACCTTGGTCTCGCCCTTCTTGGGGACCTTCACGTTGAACGTGAAGGTGTGGGCGTCCTTCTTGGTGTGAGGGTGCGACGAAGAGATGATCTCCCAGTCGCCGCCGATCGGCTCGTAGAGCTCGACCATCTCGTCGTTGTCCTTGTGATTGCGGAGCGAGATCTCCCACTCGCTCTCGGAGTTGCAGGAGCCCATCGGCTTCCACGACATCTGCTTGCGATCGCCGACGATGTCGAAGGCCTCGCCCATCTTGATGCGCACCTTCTCGTCGCGCGGGGTGTGGTCGATGCGGTCCTCGCCGATGAACTGCTTGGCGCCGGACTTGTCGGCCTTGTACACGCGCACGACGCCCTTGGGCATCGGCATGCCGAGGCGGTTGGCCTCTTTGTTTTCGATGTCGAGGTAGACGCCGACCTTCTGGTTCGACATCACCTGGCCGTAGCTGCCGCGGTAGTAATACTGCTGGCCGAAGAAGATCAGCTTCTTCTGGATCGGAATGGCTTGGGCCTCGAGCAGGGTGACCTGCTTCTGCTCGTTCTGCAGGACGTCGGTCGGCTTCTGCAGCGTGTAGAGGTGGTACTCGAAGAAGCCCTCCTCCTTGAACCCCGCCGAGCCGCCCGTCGGTGCGGCCGCGTAGACCGACTTGCTCGCGGGATAGTAGCCGGGGTGATCGGCGAGCTTCTGCACGTCGCCGGCGACGAGCTTGAGCTTCGCGTTCTCGTACGACGTTCCGCTGCCGTTGGTGAGGGTGACCCAGCCGGTGAGGTCGGCCTTCTGGTCCTTGTCGTCGAGCGTCAGCACGTAGTCGGCCTTCCAGCCCATGCCGCGCGTGAGATAGGTGACCTCGAGCTTCTGCTTGGGCGCGCCGCTGTCGGCGAGCCACACCAGCGTCGGCTTGGCGATCAGGTTCGGGGGAACCTCGGGGAACGCGAAGCGACCCGGGAAGTGATAGGTGATCTCGCCGTTGATCTTGAGCACCGGCTGGCCGGAGTTCACCGCGAGGACGTCGGCGTCGAACGCGTCTTCCTTGCCGAGCTTCTCGTTCCACCGATAGACGCGGACCTTCTTGCCGACGTACTTCTCGAGGAGCTTCTCCGGGGTGAGCAGGTCGTAGCGGTAGTTCTGCTCGAGGACGCTCCACGGCCCGTTGAGCGACTTGATCGACACCGTCTCGGGCTGGATCTGCGAGGCGACGTCGCGGAACTCGAGGGCCACCCTGCCCTTGGCCAGATCGACGTCACGCACCTCGCGCACCAGGCCGAAGTTCTGGTTGTAGATGGTGATCGAGACCTCGCTCCGATCCTTGCCGGTCGAGAGCTTCTGCACGGCCGGCGGCGGCGTCTGCGCGACGGCGGGGGCGGCGACCAGGAGCGTGAGGGCACAACCAAAGAGAATGCGCTTCGACATGGTGTTCCTTCGACCTTCGACCTTCGACCTTCGACCCAAGAAAGCGGTCAGCACCACCGCACCCGAACCTTGAACGTCACCTTGGTCGACGCGCGTGCGGCGACCTTCACGTCGAACGTGAAGGTGTGCGCGTCCTGTTTGTGCGACGGGAGCGACGACGACACGACCTCCCAATCCCCGCCGGCCGGCTCGACGAGCTCGACCTCGACGGGCGTGTCTTTGTGGTTTCGGACCTCGACCTGCCAATCGGACTCCGACAGGCACGAGCCCATGGGCTTCCACGACATCTGCTTGCGATCGGCGACGACGTCGAACGCCTCGCCCATCTTCACGCGGACCTTCTCGTCGCGAGGCGTGTGGTCGATGCGGTCCTCGCCGATGAACTGCCGCGCGCCGGACGAGTCGGCCTTGTAGACGCGGACGATGCCTTTGGGCATCGGCACGCCGAGCTTGTTCTTCTCGGTGTTCTCGAGGTCGAGGAACACCGAGACCTTCTGGTTGCCCGTGATCTGACCGTACGAGCCGCGGTACCAGTACGAGTTGCCGTTGAAGATCAGCTTCTTCTTCACGGCTACGCCGCGTGCCTCGAGCAGCGTGGCCTGCTTCTGCTCGCGGTTGAGGATCGTGGTCGGGCGACCGAGCTTGTAGAGGTGGTACTCGAAGAACGACTCCTCCTTGAAGCCCCCCTCGTCCTTCTTCGCGTACTCCTTCTCTTCGGCGACCATGTCGCCGTCGTAGTCGTCGGCCGGCGCGACCTTGTTGACGTCGCCTGCCACGAGGCGCAGTTCGGCGTCGTTGAACGAGGTGCCGCTCCGGTTGTCGAGCGTGACCCAGCCGGTGAGATCGGCCGAGGCGTCCTTGTCGTCGATGACGAGCACGTAGTCGGAGTGCCAGGACATCTGGCCCGTGAGGTAGGTGAGCTCGAGCTTCTGCTTCTCGAGCGTGCTGCCGAGCAGCCATACCAACGTCGGCTTGCTCAGGAGGTTCGCCGGCACCTCGGGGAAGGCAATCCGACCGGGGAACCCGTAGGTGATCTCGGTGCCGATCTGGAAGACGGGCGAGCCCTCTTCAGCCGAGAGCACGGTGGCGTCGAACGGCTCGTCGACGCCCTTGGCCTCGTTCCACCGGTACAGACGAACCTTCTTGCCGACGTGCTTCTCGAGCAGCTTCTGCGGCGTGAGGAGGTCGTAGCGGTAGTTCTGCTCGAACACCGCCAGCGCGTCGTCGGCCGTGAGCGATTTGAGGTGCACCGTCTCGGGCTGCACGTGCTCGGCGACGTCGCGGAACTCGAGCGACACCTTGCCCTTCCCGAGGTCGACGTCGCGCACCTCGCGAACGAGCCCGAAGCCCTGGTTGTAGATGGTGACGGCAACGCGCTCGCGTTGGGCGCTGGTCGAAGCGCGCGCGATCGCGGGACCGTCGAAGCCCGGCTTGGGTACGGCGGCCTTGGGACCGCCGCCGCACGCGACGAGCGCGAGCGCGGAGAGAAGGAGGGGTATGCGCATGGAAGGCTTGCTCGAGAAGAGAACGGAGCGAGGGTACGCCTTCTTACGCACCACGAGCAGAATGGATCTCCACGGCCGGCGTGCAGGTAGCACGCCGGCACTTTCTCCCTTCGAGTCGATCGGATCCGGGCCAATTCGCGAACCCTGGTGCGCGCGCTAGACTTTCGTCATGAACGCCGGCGTCTGGAACATCGCGATGGGGGTCGTGGCCATTGGCGCGGGAGCGAGCGGCCGGGTCGTCTTCATCGGCACCGACAGTGGGCTGCTCCTGATGGTGCTCGGGGCCGTGCTGGTGGTGTGGGGAGCCGTTCAATTCATCCGCGAGCGACGCGCCAAGGGTTCGTGAGGCGCGGTGTCAGGGAATGAGCGGCTCAGCCCGCGCGTCGTAATGGGACACTCGTAACGGCACCCCGGGGCCTCCTACCCACTCGAGAACGAACCATGCTCAATCGCAATCGCTCGATCGCCAGCTGGATGGCGTCCGTCGTCGTCGGCACCTACGCGGGAGCCTGGGGCTACGCCACCCTGTCCGCAGTCCTGCGTGGGGGCTTGACCCGGTGGGCGCTGCTGATGGCAGTGAGCACGGCGATCGCGGCGTTCCAGGTCTTCCTGCTCGGCGCGATCGACCTCGTGCTGTTGTGGCTGAAGGTGCGGATGCTCCCCCAGGGTCGTCGCGCATGGCTCGGAGCGATCGGTTCGTCGGCGCTCAGCGTCTCCCTCACCATCGGTTGGCCCTCGCTACGTTGGCTGAGCCCGGCGGGTCTGTTCTTCGCGGTGCTGCCGATGATTGCCGTCCCGCTCGCCGTCCGCCTGATCTGGGGCGAGCGCTGCGATTGAGCAGGCTCGCAGAAGCCTGACGCACTGCGTTCCATGATCGCGGAACGCAGGTGCGTCGTCCGCTACGCACCGACGTGAGGTTGACGGCACGACCGTGCTGGACGAAAAGCCGCGCGTGCCTGCGAGCTACTTCGACGTCGATGGGACTCTGGTGCGGACGAACCTCGTCCATCCGACCGCCTATTACCTGGCGAACCAGTCCAATCCGCTGCGCTCCCTCAAGTTCATCGGGCGTGCGCTCGCTCAGGCGCCGCAGATGCTGGTCGCGGAGCTGACCGATCGGCGCACCTTCAACGAGCTGCTCTTCTCGAACTACGAGGGCATCTCGCGGGACCGCCTGCTGGTGCTCGCGGACGACGCGTTCGAGAACGTCATGAAGAAGGCGCTGCACCCGCACGCCAAGTCGCTCGTCGGGCGTTGCCTCGAAGAGGGCCACGAGGTGGTGCTGGTCTCGGGCGCGCTCGACTTCTTGATGACCCGCCTCGCGAAGTATCTCGGCGCGCACCACGTGATCGCGAACCGCCTCGAGATCAAGGACGGTCACGCGACGGGACGGCTGCTCCGCCCGGTGGTCGCCGGCCCCGAGAAGGCGCGCCTCATCCGCGAGCACGCCAAGGAGCGCGGGCACGACTTGAACGAGTGCTTCGCCTACTCCGACAGCTACTCCGACGTGCCGATGCTCTCGGTCGTCGGTCACCCCGCGTGCGTGAACCCGGACACGAAGCTGCGCCAGCTGGCCAAGGCGTATTCGTGGCCGATCGTGTCGCTTTCTTGAGAGTCGAAGGTCGAAGGTCAAAGGTCGAACTGCCGCTCGCCGCGCATCGTCGCCAGACCCCCGACTCCATCTCGACTTCGACCTTCGACCTTCGACCTTCGACCCCGTCCCCACTCGCTCTCCCCGCCGCGAACGCCCCATGAGCAACCCCCTCGTCGTCACCCTCGATCGCAAGAGCGCTCCGCGCACCATCTTCGCCGGCGACAAGCTCGTCGAAGTCGACATGCCTGCGGGCACGCGCGTGCTCTACCCGCGCGCGCCGCTCGCGCCGCTCAAGGACGTCGACGCGGCGATCCGGTTCGCGCTCAACCACCCGCACGGCAGCGAGCCGCTCCACGCGCTGCTCCGCCCGGGCATGCGCGTGTTCATCGCGATCGACGACATCTCGCTCCCGCTGCCGCCGATGCGCCGGCCCGACGTGCGCGAGCGCGTGCTCACCGTGGTGCTGCAGACGCTGGCCGATCACGGCGTCGAGGACTACGAGATGTGCATCGCGACCAGCGTGCACCGCCGCATGACGGCCGACGAGGTCCGCTGGATCGTCGGCGACAAGATCTTCGACGGGCACTGGCCGGACCGTCTCTACAACCACGACGCCGAAGACAAGGCGAACATGATCGACGTCTGCACGACCGATCATGGCGAGGTCGTGGAGATCAACAAGCGCGCGGCCACCAGCGACCTGATCATCTACGTGAACCTGAACCTCGTCCCCATGGACGGCGGGCACAAGTCGGTCACGGTCGGCCTCTGCGGCTACAAGAGCCTGCGCGCGCACCACGAGCCGCGCACCATGCGCAACTGCCACTCGTACATGGACCCGAAGACCTCGGCGCTGGCGACCAGCGTGGAGCGCATGGGCCGCGAGCTGCAGAAGCACGTGAAGGTGTTCACCATCGAGACGACGGTGAACAACAACATGTTCGACAAGTCGCTCGGCTTCCTCCACAAGAACGAGGACGACCTGACCGCCAACGAGAAGATCGCCCTCAAGGGGCTGACCTTCACGCTGAGCAAGCTGCCGCAGGCCGCGCGCCAGGCGATCTTCCAGAAGGTCCCCTCGCCCTACGGCGTGACCGGCGTGTTCGCCGGCGCGACCGAGGCGGTGCACGAGCTCACGCTCGCCAAGTGCTACGAGCAGTACGCCGTGCCGGTGAAGGGCCAGGCCGACATCCTCGTGTCGGGCATCCCGTACATCAGCCCGTACAACGTGAACTCGTTCCTCAACCCGCTGCTCGTGCAGGTGATGGCGCAGGGCTACCTGTTCAACCTGTATCGCGGCCAGCCCCTCGTGAAGAAGGGTGGGACGATGATCATCACCCACCCCTGCAGCGACATCTTCGACAAGGAGCACCACGCTCCGTACATCGAGTTCGTGCACAACCTCCTGCCGGAGACGCGCGACGCGATGGAGCTGCACAAGCGCTACGAGGCGAAGTTCGCGAACAACCCGGCGTACATCCAGATGTACCGCACGGGTCACGCGTACCACCCCGCGCACCCGTTCTTCATGTGGTACTGGGGCGAGGCAGGCCGTCAGCACCTCGGTCGCGTGATCGTCGTCGGCGCCGACAACGAGTACATCCCGAAGCTCCTCGGCTACGAGACGGCTCGTTCGATGCCCGAGGCGCTCGAGATGGCCAAGGATGGCCTGTCGCACGATCCGTCGATCACCATGACGCACATCCCGCCGATCCTGATGGCGGACTGCAGCGGCTGACGATCACTGCGATCCTTGCGCGACCACCCGAGGTGCGACGGGCCGATCCCTCCATCGGAGCAACGGTCGCTCGATGGCGTAGTGGGTGACCGCTGCGCACGCGAACGTGACTCCGACTTGGAACAACATGAGCCACGGCCAGTCCCACAGCGGACAGACGACGAGCCGAACGACCAGGTTGAACAGGTAGAGGCTGTAGGAGACCTTCCCGATCCACACGAGCGCCCGCCCCTGCAGGACGCGCGGTGGCTCGTGGAGCACGTGCAGGACCACGCTCGCCGCAGCGAGGTTCACCAGGGTGAACCCGCCGAGGTACACGGGCGCGAGGCTCGGGCGCGCCAGCACGAACGCACAGCACAGCACCAGCCACGAGAACACGACGAGCCGCCGGTTGAAGGCGAGGAGCTCCTTCGAAGCGCCCCACGTGGTGAGGAGCCCGACGATGCACCCCGCCATCAACCCGTCTGCGCGCTCGATCGGACCGTGGTACGCGGACCTCTGATGTCCGGTTTTCCACTCGATTGCCCGTAGGATTCCGACGACCAACATCCCGACGAGGAGGGCGGTGATGATCTGCTTGCGGGGACGCTTCAACATCCGCGGGAGGACGGTCGGCCAGAGCAGATAGAACTGCTCCTCGGTCGCAAGCGACCAGGTGTGACCGACCGGTTCGAGCTCGTGCGCGTCGTTGGCGAAGTACGCCGTGTAGATGTTCGCGAGGTAGAACAGCGCGATGAGCGACTTGCGAACGATCCCCTCGCCGTACGGATTGCTCGTCCGCTCGACCCACTCGTAGGTGACGACGAGCATGAACGCGAACGCCGGCAACAGTCGCCACAAGCGCCGCTTGTAGAAGCGCGGAAGATCGATCTTCCCGGCCTTCCCGTGCTCACGCGCGAGGATCATCGTGATCAGTGCGCCGGAGAGCACGAAAAAGACGTCGACGCCGAAGAATCCTCCGTCGAGGAACCAGCCGTGGAAGGCGATCACAGCGAGGACAGCCACGCCACGCAAGCCGTCGAGCGCCGGCTGGTAGCCGAGCTCGTACGGTCGCAGACCTTCCGCCGGTGCTCGTTCCATGAAGCGGGACGATGACGATGATGACACGCCCGCGCGTGAGCGGTCGGCCCATGAACGGGCGTTCTCGCCGCGCCTTCCCGGCGGGGGTTTTCCCATCGGCACGGTCGATGCGAGCATGCGGCGGCATGCGGCCTCGACCACGGATCTGGCTCTGGGTCTCGGTCTTGATCGGCTGCGGCGCACGCACGTCGCTGCCGACCGACGAACCGACTCCCAGCCCGTGCGGGATGGACGCGCCCACGTGTCTGCGCGCGGCGGGTCCCTGCGAGCCGGCGACGGTGGTCGCGGCGACCTGCGACGGACGAGCGTGGCGGTGTCCGAGCGGCACCCGCGAGCACGCGAGGCTCTCGGCCGCCTCCACTTGCCTGCCCTTCTTCGAGCCCGGCGGACCGATTCGTGCGCTCGAGGGCTCGCTCGTGCGTGTCCCCACTGCCGATCGGTGTCTGTGGATCGGTGAGACCGTGGAGACCAGCGCGGGCTCGCTCCGCAACGTGGCGTTCGAGGTGGATCCGACTGCGCCGTACGGCACGTGCCCCGCGCGCGCCACCTTTCGCGCCGAATCGGTGGTCGAGCTCGACGGAGGTGCGGATCCCGAGCTGCAGGTGCAGATCACCGGTGCCCAACGCCTCGCCGGCGTGACCCGCGTGACCTATCGCTTGTTCCGACTCGATCCGAGCGCGGGGTTCGGCGTGAGGGAGCTCGGGACCGGGATCGGTCGGTTCGACGAGGCGAGACAGCGGATCGTGGTGTCGCCCCGACCACGGTTCGCTCCGGATCTCGACCTCGGCGACGCGTCATTCGTGTCGGATCGCCTCTACGTCTACGGCTGCCCGCCTCCGATCGACTTCCTCACCGAAGGGTGTGTCGTCGCGCGGTTCGACGCGCGCGACGACATGGAGCTCTTCGCCGGTGGTGGGAAGTGGATCGAAAGCGCCCGCGGTCGCGACGGCGCGGAGGTCTTCCGCGCGGGACCGTGGATCTCGGCGATCGCGCGCGACGGCGATCGACTCGTTCATCTGTACAGCGTCGGCTTCGGCTCGACGCTGGCGACGCACTTCGCGAGCGCACCGGAGGGACCGTGGACCGATGGACCGGAGCTCGCGCGTTGCGCGCTTCCCGAAGACGATCCCAAGGCGTTTTGTGCAGGGCCGGTGGTGCACGAGGAGCTCGTCGATCCGACCCGATCCGAGTGGGTGGTGAGCTACGGCGTGGGCACGACGGCGAGCGACGGCGCGGCGCGCCGGGCGGCACGTCCGGAGGCCTACTGGACGAGGTTGCACTGGATCGGCCGGTGAGACGTGCGGATCGGCGCGGATCGGCCGTCAGTCGCCTGACGCTCTGCCGAGCGACCGACGGAAATCCCGGCGAGCGCGGTGCGGTCCATCGTTTGCTTGGGGCGGGGCCCCATGCGTCTCCGCGCCGCCTGGCTGGCAGCCCCCCTCGCCCTCTCGTTCGCCGGCACCGCCCCGGCGAAGACCACGAGCCCGCCCGGGTCGACGTCGCTCGCCGTCGCCGCGCCGTGGTCGGGGACGCGGATCGATCCCGCCATCCGTGATCTCTTCGGGTTCCGCGCGCGCACCGGAAGGACGCCGCTCGCCTATCGCCCGAGCGAGCGCTTCGAGCGGGACGGCGTACTGCCGGTGATCGTGCGGTTCGCCACACCGATGGACGCCGCCAGGCTCGCGGCGTTCGGGCGTTCGGGCGTCGAGTGGGAGTTCGGCGGCGCGCCGCTTTCGTCGGGTGCCCACGCCGCGAAGATCGGACTGAAGCAGCTCGAGCTGTTCGAGGCCGATCCGAGCGTGACGCACGTCGAATGCGATCTGCCGCGCAACGCGCCTCGACCGCTCGATCTGTCGGCCAAGGAGACCGGCATCGACGCCGTGCGACGTTCGCTGCGCGCGAAAGACGGCACGTTGCTCGACGGCACGGGCGTGCGCATCGCCGACGTCGATTCGGGGGTATTTGCGTTCCACCCCGCGTTCTTCCGCGCAGACGGAGGAACGTTCGGGTGGGTCGACGTCGACGAGGACGGCAAGCTCACCGAAGGAATCGACGGCGTCGACCTCGACGGCGACGGCGCGATCGGGCCTGGCGAGGTGCTTCGCATATCGAAGGCCGACGTCTCGGGCCGCGCGGTCTCCTTCGATCCGGCGCTCGATTGGGTCTACGTCGATGCGAACGGCAACGGGCAGCGCGACTTCGGCGCGGGCTTCGCCGAGGACACGCCTGCCCTCGGCGAGCCGATCTTCGTCGTCGACGACGCCGATCGCGACGGCACGCTCGCCACCTCCGAGAAGCTGTTGCGCCTGCAGACGAGCAAGATCGCAGCCGCGCGAAGCACCAAGACCTACACCCGCGGGGGCGCTTCGGGGGTACTCGCGTACGGCACGTCGATCCTCAAGGACACGACCAAGCTCGACAGCGCCTCGCACGGCACCGGCGTCGCCGGGATTCTCGTGGGCGGCGTCGCCGATCACTCGAAGCTGCTCGGCCTCGCGCCAGGCGCAGACTTGCTGGTCGTGGGCTACGGCGAGCGCGATCCGTCGGGCACCGTCGCGTCGATCCAGTGGGCCATCACCCAGAAGGCCGACGTCATCCTCACCGAGTACGCGCCGTACACCGGCTATCCGCTCGACGGCTCGACCGAGGAGGAGACGCTGCTCGACTCCGCGGTCGACAAGGGCGTCGCGGTGGTCAATCCCGCGGGAAACCTCGCCCGCGGGTACAAACACCGGAGCGTGAAGCTCGCGGCCGGTGCGAACGACATCGCGCTCAAGACCGACGGTCAGTTCAAGAACGCGCCGTACGTCGCGTTCACCGTCCTCACGCGCGCGACCGCGAACCTCACCCTGAAGCTCGCGCTGCCCGACGGCACCACCATCGACATCCCCGCGGACTCGACCGGCGCTCCGATCGACGCAGGGACCGATCGTCTGCTCGACGTGGTTCGGCGCGACAGCGGCCGCGGCACGCACGAGATCCACATCCAGCTCTATTCGTACGACGGCAAGACGTGGGGCAAGCTGCCCGCGGGCAAGTGGACGCTGTCGATCGCGTCGGACGCCGCCGTCGATGCAGAGCTGTTCTGCAGCGACTCGTACAACTCCTGGGCGTACGGGCTCACTTTCGACGCGAACACCGCATCGCGGACGGTCTGCCATCCCGCGACCAACGACAAGGGCATCTCCGTCGCCGCGTACACGCTGCACGGAGACGATCCGTTCGGCGGGGGCACGCCCGGCACGCTCGCGTCGTACAGCTCGATGGGCCCGCGCATCGATGGGCTCGCGGGGATCGACCTCTCCGCACCGGACAACCCGATCTCCACCGCGACCGTGACGAGTCCCACCGCGACCGCGATCCGCTACGAGCAGTTCGGCGGAACGTCCGGCGCGGGACCGCACGTCGCCGCAGCGCTCGCGCTGTTGAAGCAACATGATCCGAAGCTCGCGGGCGCGGCGCTCCAGGACGTGCTGCTCGGCAAGGCCCGGCGCGACGCGATGGTGACCAGCGACGAGACCCGCTGGGGCAAGGGCAAGCTCGACCTCGCCGCCGCGCTCGGGATCGCCCGCAAGGAGGGCACGGCGCCGACGCTCAAGCTCGTCGCCCCCATCGAGGCGAAGATCGGCACCAAGGCCGAGGTAAAGCTCGAGATCGAGGACGACAACGCCGACCCCAAGGTGCAGTGGGACCTCGACTACGACGGCAAGCCCGAGACCGGCTGGGAGCCGAACGCCTCCAAGTCGATCACCTCGGACGTGCCCGCCATCAAGTCGGTGCGGGTCTCGGTGCTCGACGCCGACGGATACCTCCGGGGCGCCACCGCCCGCGTGCGCTTCACCGAGAAGGGCCCCGAGGCGCCGCCGAGCCCGGCAGCCGATGCGGCGGCGAGCGACAGCGGTTGTGGATGCCGAACGCCGGCGCGCAGCGGTTCTGCGAGCGGGGCCGTCGCGGCGCTCGCGCTGGCAGCCCTTCTCATGCGTCGTCAGATAAGGCGCGCGTGAGTCGTGTGCGAAGCGCGCTACGCAGCGTCAACATTCCACAGCGACGGAACGCCCGCGAAAATTGACCGCACGCGTCGTTGACGGCACGCGCGCGCCGCGGGAAAAGCGGCGCCCTCGCATGAACGGCAACGGTCACGACAGCACTCGCGCGCCCTACTCCTCGCAGGATCCGAACGGCCAGGATCCGAGCGCCCTCGTCCGTGTGAACGGACGCACGGTCTCGGTCGCACCGCCGAAGACGACGCTCGACGTCTCGCGCATGTTCGACGGCGCGAACCTCCTCCTCCTCGGCGGCACCGGGTTCCTCGGCAAGGTGTTCTGGGTGATGCTGCTCGCGCAGTACCCGAACCTCGGAAAGCTGTACCTGATGGTCCGCTCTTCCAAGGCGAAGGGCTCGTCGGAGCAGCGCTTCTGGAACGAGGTCGCGACCAACGAGTGCCTGCGCCCGCTGCGCGAACAGCACGGCGAAGGGTTCGAAGCGTTCCTCCGCGAGAAGATCGTCCCCATCGACGGCGACGTCGGCAAGCCGAACTGCGGCGTCGACGCGCAGCTCGTCGCCGAGCTGCGCGGGACCGTCGACGCGGTGGTCAACGTCGCGGGCGTCGTGGACTTCAACCCGCCGTTGGACGAGGCGCTCGACGCCAACGCGTTCGGCAGCAAGAACCTCGTCGAGCTGGCGAGGGCGCTGGGCGACGCGCCGCTGTATCACACGAGCACCTGCTACACCGCCGGGCGCCGCAAGGAGCTGGTCCTCGAAGAGGACCCGAAGAACCGCCCGTTCCCCCGCGTCGACGAGCTCGGCGCCGAGCTGTGGGATCCGGATCGCGAGATCGCCGACTGCCTCGACCTGATCGCCCAGGCCAATCACCGCTGCAACGACGCGTTCCGCCAGAGCGAGTTCCAGGAGAAGGCGAAGAAGAACCTCCTCGCACGCGGAGAGCCGACGGAAGGTCCCGCCTACGACGAGGAGCTGAAGAAGGTCCGCCGCAAGTTCGTCTCCGACTGGCTCGTGAAGGCCGGCATCGAGCGCGCCGAGCACTGGGGCTGGCCCAACACGTACACGTACACCAAGAGCATCGGCGAGCAGGTCGTCGCGCGCTCGGGGCTGCCGTTCACCATCGTGCGCCCAGCGTGCTGCGAGTCGACGAGCATCTTCCCGTTCAAGGGCTGGAACGAGGGCATCAGCACCTCGGTGCCGATCATCTTCCTCACGATGCAGGGTCAGGTCCGCATCCCCGCGACCGACACCGTCCTCGACTTCATCCCGAGCGACATGGTCTGCGCCGGAATGGTGCTGGCGCTCGCCGAGCTCCTCGAGGGCTCCCACAAGCCCGTCTACCAGCTCGGCGTGAGCGACGTGAACCCCTGCTCCTCGAAGCGCTTCGGCGAGCTGATCGGCCTCTACAAGCGCAAGCACTTCCAGCGCACCGGCAAGGGCAACCCGTTCGCCAACTTCCTCAAGGCGTACACCGAGATCGAGGTCGTCTCGGAAGAAGCGTTCGCGCGCACCGGCTCGCGCGCGATCGCCAAGGCCGCTCGCAGCATGGCGCAGGCGATGAAGGCCGTGCCGTCGCTCAAGCCGACGGCCAAATCGCTCGAGGCCTACGCGTCGACCGAGCAGCGCATCGCCGAGATCATGGAGCTGTTCCTGCCGTTCATGCACGACGGCGTCGGGCCGTTCTCGTGCGCGAACACCCGCGCGGCGTACTCGCGCTGCAGCGACGAAGACAAGGCCAAGCTGCCGTGGCGCCCCGAAGCCGTCGACTGGCTCGACTGGATGATGGACGTCCACCTGCCCGCGGTCGAGAAGTGGGTCCTCCCCGAGATGGAGGAGAAGATGAAGCGGCCGCCGAAGCCGCTCCGCGCCCACACCACGCTGGTCACGCTCGTCGAGCAGATGGCCGAGCGGCACGATCTCTCGCTCGCGTTCCAGCGGGTCGAGCCCGACGGGCTCTCGCGCATCACCTTCCGCGAGGTGAAGACGCGCACCGAGTCGACCGCGGCCCGATTGGCGGCGATGGGCGTCAAGAAGGGCGATCGCGTCGTCCTCTCTGCGCACAACCACCCCGATTGGGCGATTGCCTACTTCGGCATCCTCCGCGCGGGAGCGACCGCGGTGCCGGTCGACGCAGCGATGGACGCGCAAGGGTTCGTCAACATCGTCCGCGAGAGCGGCGCGATGGTCGTGGTGCGTGACGACCAGGTCGACGAGAAGGTCGGCGGGGCCGTGCGTGACGCCGTGCCGCTCTATCGCGGCGTGGATCTGCACGCGGTGACCGAGGAGAACGCGACGCTGGCCGCGCCCGCGGTCGACGTCTCCGACGCCGACGTCGCGTCGCTCATCTACACGAGCGGCACGACCGGACACCCCAAGGGCGTGCAGCTCACGCACGCGAACTTCACCGCGCTGATCGCGTCGCTCGCCCCGATCTTCCCGATCGGCTCGAGCGACCGCGTGCTCTCGGTGCTGCCGCTGCACCACACGTTCGAGTTCACCTGCGGGCTCTTGCTGCCGTTCTCGCGCGGCGCGCGGGTGATGTACCTCGACGAGCTCAACGGCGAGAAGATCGCCAAGGCGCTCAAGCTCGGACGCGCGACCGCGATGGTCGGCGTGCCCGCGCTGTGGCAGCTCCTCGAGCGCCGCATCCTCTCGAAGGTCGAGGACAAGGGCCCCGTCGCCGAAGCGATCTTCGAGTGGGGCGGCGAGCTCAATCGCAAGATTGGCAAGGCGCTCGGCATCGACATCGGCCGGCTGATCTTCGGCCAGGTGCACGAGGAGCTGGGCGGTCACGTGCGGTTCCTCGTGTCGGGCGGCGCCGCGCTCCCCAAGGACACGGCCAAGACCTTCCAGGGCCTCGGGCTCCACCTCACCGAGGGCTACGGTCTCACCGAGGCGTCGCCGGTGCTGACCGTCGCCAAAGCCGCGCCGAACTCGCCCCCGGGGCAGGTCGGCAAGCCCATCCCCGGCGTGACGGTGAAGATCCAGAACCCGGACGACCAGGGCGTCGGCGAGATCATCGCCAAGGGTCCGAACGTCATGCTCGGCTACACCGACGACGCGGCGACGCGCGAGGTGATCGACGACCAGGGCTTCCTCCACACCGGCGACCTCGGCAAGTTCGACAAGGCCGGACGCCTGCAGATCGTCGGCCGGGTGAAGGACGTGATCGTCACCGCGAGCGGCGAGAACGTCTACCCCGACGACGTGGAGAACCGCCTCGGCAAGGTCGACCACATCGAAGAGCTGGCGATCGTGGGAATCGAGGGCTCTGGCGGCGGCGAGCGCGTCGCGTGCCTCGCCACTCCGGCCAAGGACGACTCGGTCGACCGCACCGCGCGGATGGATCGCGCCACGCGGTCCCTCCGCGAGGCGATCTCCAAGCTGCCGTACAACATGCAGCCGGCGATCGTGCACCTGATCGACGCGCCCCTGCCCCGCACCGCGACCCGGAAGGTGAAGCGCCCCGAGGTCCGCGCGATGATCGGTCGCCTGATCGCCGCGACCGCGCGTCCTGCGGAGCACGACACCGGCACCTCGCCCGTTCGCCAGGCGATCCACGCGGTCATCGGCAAGCCGCTCGCGCAGATCCACGCGCACTCGACGCTGCAGGACGAGCTCGCGTTCGACTCGCTCACGCTCACCGAGCTCCTGGTCGCGCTCGAGAACCGCTACGGCACCATCGACCCCGCGTCGCTCACCGCGTGCCGCACCGTCGAGGACATCGAGCACCTCTTGGCCGACCGCCACGCGAAGGCCGAGTCGCGGACCAAGATCATCGAGGGTCGAAACGAGAAGAAGGGCGGCGAGCCCGAGACGCTGCAGCTCCCCGAGCCCGTGCGCGCCGCCGCCAAGGGCATCATGGGTCGCCTGCAGATGGGCTTCTACGACCGGGTGATGAAGCCGACCGTCACCGGCCGCGGGTTCATCCCCCACAACCGTTCGACCATCGTCGTGTCGAACCACTCGTCACACCTCGACATGGGGTTCGTCAAATACGCGCTCGGCACCTACGGCGAGAACATGGTCTCGCTCGCGGCGCAGGACTACTTCTTCGAAGGCGGCGGCATCGTCCAGGCGTACTTCGAGAACCTGACCAACCTCGTCCCCCTCGATCGCAAGCAGATCCGCGCGGCGATCCGTCAGGCCGGCGAGGTCATCGACCGCGGCGAGACGGTGCTCATCTTCCCCGAGGGCACGCGCTCGACCGACGGCGAGGTGCAGGAGTTCAAGGCGCTCGTCGGCTACCTCGCGCTGACCCACAACGTCGACCTTCTGCCGCTCTACCTCGGCGGCACGTTCGACTCGCTGAAGAAGGGCTCGATGCTCCCGACCAAGCGCGAGATCGTCGCGCGCATCGGGCCGCCCCTCGAGATCAAGGACCTCCGCCGCCTGACCGCGGGGATGTCGTCGAGCGACGCCGCGCGCGAGGTCGCCAAGCTCCTCCGCCTCGCGGTGGTCACGCTGCGCGACGGCAAGGTGCTCGATCTCTCGCGGGTGAAGTCGCTCGACGAGCTCGAGGGCAAGAAGCCGCACCCGCTGGTCACCTTGTTCGGCGACCTGGAGAAGCGCTTCGCCCCCGGCAACGTGCCCGGCCCGGTGTCGTTCTACTTCACCCTCGGCAACGACTCGCTCGCCAAGTGGACCGTCAAGGTCGACCCGACGACCTGCGAGATCAAGCAGGGCAAGCCGGACGGCGGCTCCGCGGACTGCGTGCTGAAGACGTCGCAGGAGATCTTCACCCGCATCGTCCGCGAGGCCTACGTGCCCGGCGCCGCGGAGTTCATGAGCGGCGCGGTCAAGTCGAACGACGTCAGCCTGCTCTTCACGTTCCAGAAGGCTTTCAATTTGGGCTGACCGTCCGGTCGGTCTGACTCGTCATTCGTTCCATGGGTCGAAGGTCGAAGGTTGAAGGTCGAATCGACACCGCCCTCATCGGGGGCCCGGGGGGCAGAGCTCCCGGTTCGACCTTGAACCTTCGACCTTCGACCAAACTCACCGAGAGGCTCACGTGGCACGTTTTCTAGTCACCGGCGCGACTGGTTTCCTCGGGACGCACCTCGTCTCGAATCTCCTCGAACACGGCCACGAGGTGGTCGCGCTCGCGCGCAACGTCGAGGGGTTGCCGTCAGGCTTGATTGCTCGTCGCGGCGACGTGACGAACGAAGCGAGCGTCAGGGACGCGGCCGCCGGCTGTCAGGGCGTGTTCCACTGCGCCGGGTTCGTCTCGCGCAAAGCCGAGGACGCCGAGGCGCTGCAGCGCATCCACGTCGGCGGCACCAAGAACGTCCTCGCCGCGGCGCGCGCGGCCGGCTGCAAGCGCGTCGTGCACGCATCGACCAGCGGCACCGTGGCGGTGAGCGACGATCCCGATCACATCGCGAGCGAGACGGACGAGACGCCCATCGGGCTGATCAACCGCTGGCCGTACTACCGGGCGAAGCTGTTCGCCGAACGCGCCGCGCTCGAAGCCAACGACAAGGACCTCGAGGTCGTCAGCGTCAACCCGACGCTGCTGCTCGGCCCGGGCGACGTGCGCGGCTCGTCGACCGAGGACGTGCGGAACTTCATGGAGAAGAAGATCCCTGCCATTCCGCCGGGAGGTCTCTCGTACGTCGATGCTCGCGACGCCGCCGAGGCGATGCGCCTCGCGATGGAGAAGGGCACCCCGGGCGAGCGCTATCTCGTGGGCGCGTGCAACCTCACGCTGCGCGAGTTCTTCGGTCGTCTCGAGCGCGTCTCCGGCGTGCGCGCCCCGTGGCTGCCGATGCCCCGGATCCCGGTCGACGTCGCCCGGACCGGCGCCAAGGTGCTCGAGGACGCGATGCGTCGCCTCGGCCTGCAGATGCCGGTCGATCCGATCAGCTTGGACATGTCCAACTTCTATTGGTACCTCGACGCCTCGCGCGCCGAGCGCGTGCTCGGCTGGCAGGCGCGCGATCCGCTCACCACGCTGCTCGACACCGTCGAGGACCTCCGCGCCCGCGGAGTGGTGTGGCCCGAAGCCGAAGCCTGAAACACGGACGGGGTGGCGGATCGCTCCACCACCCCGTCGGCTCACGTCACTCGAGTCTCAGCGCACGACGCAGTGGTTGCTCTCGCAGGCCACCGTCTTGCCCGCGCACGGCTGCATGAAGCACGTCGTCGGATCGGTGCAGCTCGGCGGGCTCGCCCAGGTCGCGAGGGGCAAGCAGTTGCACCCGCCGCAGTAGTCGTCGACGAGCTTGCAGTCGGCGGCGCTGTTGCAGAAATCCTTGCTCAGACCGACGCAGGCGGCGGTGCCATCGGGCTGGACCTGGCAGGTCGTGCCAGCGGCGCAACGAACGACCGCGCAGGCATCGACCGGGGGCTCGTCGGCGACGCACTTGGCGATCGGATCGCACGGCGTCGTGATGCAGTAGATGGCCTCGAGCTCGCAGTGCGTGCCCTTCGCACACTTGGTCGAGTCACACGCGGTGCACTCGCCCTTGTGCGCGACCTTGCCCGCGCCGCCCGCGAAGCAGGTGTTCGAGTAGGTCCTGCCATCCTTGCCGCAAACCGGATCGTAGTTGAGCGGGCAGATGCGGCGCTTGGCCGCCTCCTCGCTGCTCGCGGCGCTGCCCTCGTCGGAGACCTGCTCGCTGTTGATGGCGCAGCCGGCGACGGTGGAGAGAGCGAGAACGGCGAGAATGGTGCGGATGGACATGGCGGAAACCTCCCAAAGGGTGCGAGACGCGCGCACTTCTGCCACATTACCGCCCGGTCCGCCAGCCGTATTTCTATTATTACGAGCAATTCTATTCTGGCTATTCGGGATACGCTCGCTCACCCTGCCCGGCCCTCGCAGGTGCTGGGGTTTGCGTCCGGGCGCGAGTGGATCAAGATGCCCCGGATGCGCTTCCTTTCTCGCTTCGGTGCCCTGCTCGCCATCGGCGGCCTGGTCGCGTGCTCGTCACCCGAAGGAGGCGAGGCCCCGGAGAAGCCGCGAAAGGACACCGGCCTCGTCGACTCCACGCCCCCGTGGGACGAGGATACCTGGTTCGACGAGGACACCTCCTCGGGCCCGAGCTGTCTCAACGGCCTCATCGACGGGTCCGAGAGCGACGTCGACTGCGGGGGCAGCTGTCCCAAGTGCGCCGACGGGCGCACCTGCATCGACGGCGCCGACTGCGCGAGCGGCGTGTGCACCAGCGGCGTCTGCGGTGCCCCCTCGTGCACCGACAAGGCGAAGAACGGCGACGAGACCGACGTCGACTGCGGCGGCGCGACCTGTCCCAAGTGCATCGACGGCGGTGGTTGCAAGGTCGCCGAGGATTGCAGCAGCGGCTCGTGTGTCGGTGGCAAGTGCGCTGGCGCGTCCTGCACCGACAAGGCGAAGAACGGTGACGAGAGCGACGTCGACTGCGGCGGCGCCAAGTGCATCAAGTGCACCGATGGCAGCCGCTGCACCTCCGCGTTCGACTGTCAGAGCTCGACCTGCACCGGCGGCATCTGCGTCTCGGCGAGCTGCAGCGACCTGATCAAGAACGGCAGCGAGACCGACGTCGACTGCGGCGGCGGCAGCTGCCCCAAGTGTGCGACGAGCAAATTCTGCAACGTGAACAGCGACTGCTCGAGCCTCAAGTGCCAGAGCGGCAAGTGCGCCGCCTCGTCTTGCAGCGACGGCATCAAGGCCGGCAGCGAGACCGACGTCGACTGCGGCGGCTTCTGCCCCGACTGCGCCAACGGCAAGATCTGCCTCGTGAACTCCGATTGCCGGAGCGCACTGTGCAGCGCCGGCGTGTGCAGCTCGTCGTGCGGAAACCTGAAGCTCGACGGCACCGAGACCGACATCGACTGCGGCGGCGTCTGCACCGCCTGCGCGAACGGGAAGAAGTGCAAGGTCGCCGCCGACTGCACGAGCGGCATCTGCTCGTCGGGCACCTGCAAGGCGCCGTCGTGCACCGACGCGGTGAAGAACGGCACCGAGACCGACACCGACTGCGGCGGCGCGTGCACGACCAAGTGCGCCATCGGCAAGAGCTGTGGCGTCGATGGTGACTGCGCGAGCGGCGTGTGCAACGCGAGCGTCTGCGTCGCGCCCTCGTGCACCGACAAGCTGAAGAACGGCGTCGAGAGCGACGTCGACTGCGGCGGCGGCAGCTGCCCCGCGTGCGCGAACGGCAAGGCGTGCAAGGTCGGCAGCGACTGCACGAGCAACACCTGCACGTCGCTCACGTGCGTGGCCCCGAGCTGCAGCGACTCGGTGAAGAACGGCAGCGAGACCGACACCGACTGCGGCGGCGGAACCTGCGGAAAGTGCGGCGCGACCAAGAGCTGTCTGGTCAACGCGGACTGCAAGGCCAACCGGTGCACCAGCGTCGGCGGCTCGGGCCCGACGTGCGTCGGCGACTGCCCCAACGGTACGAAGGACGGCGCCGAGACCGACGTCGATTGCGGCGGTGGGTCGTGCGGCAAGTGCGGCGATGCCAAGACCTGCAGCACCGCGACCGACTGCCTCGCCGGCCAGTGCGTCGCGGGTCTGTGTCGCGCGAAGACCTGCAAGGACCTGAAGGAGTCGGCGCCCACCACGCCGAGCGGCGTGTACGTCATCTCGCCCAACGGAGTGACGAGCACGCAGGTCTACTGCGACATGACCACCGACGGCGGGGGCTGGACCCTCTTCTCGATCAACGGCGACGTGACCGTGACGACCGGCACCTGCCTGCACCGCCTCAAGAGCGATGCGCCGGCCTGCGGCTCGAGCGCGCCGTCGCTGACTGCGGACTGGCAGCTCCCGGGCAGCGTCCAGAACCTGATCTCGTTCAAGGAGATCCTGGTCGCCGCCTACACCACGCCGGGCGTCAACGCGGCAGCGACGAAGCTGACGTTGTCGACCACGACTACGGTCGGAACGGGCACGTTCACCGTCGTGCCGACGGCGGTCTCGGGCGCACCGCTGAGCTGCGCGGACTCGGAGACCACGTTCACCGCGCGCACGCGGGTCGCCGTCGATGGCAAGGGCTACACGGTGTGGGGCGAGCCGCTGACCAGCTGCACGACCAGCGGCGGCGTGAGCGCGAACCTCGGTCTGAACGTCGCGCAGGGCGCCGACGGATATCACTACGACCCGGGCTTCGACACCAACGACGACGGCTCGTGCGGGTGCGTCGGCTCGTACAAGCCGAGCGACCTCGGAACGCGCCGCGGCTTCTTCGCCGTGCGGTAGTACAGCATGTCGCGTGAGCTGCGCCTCCTGCGCCACGCCTCCCCACGTCCGACCACTACCTCCGCTGAGGTCTCCCCGAGCACGGCCTGCGGCGACGATCGCGTCATCGTCGTTGGCGTCGAGCGGCGCGCGCCGTCACCGGCTCGCGCGGCAGTTCAGTTTCTTAGCGCGAGTTCAGTTCCAGAACGAAACGTTCAGATCCTGAACCGACCAAAGCAGGAGGAAATGCGAGAATACTCGACGAATCTTGACTGACGGCGCCCTGGCACGCCGGCTGCTCCCGTGTCCTCTCACAATGGTCGCACAGGGAGGCAAGACGATGCGCAAAGGGCTCACCAAGGTTCTGTGTGTGGGCGGGCTCTTGATCGCCACCGCGCTCGGCGCCGGATGTTTGGCGCGCGAGCAGACCCAGGACAAGGGCGCGACCTTGCCGCAAGGCCTCACGGTGCTCGAGCGCACTGCGACGTCGCTGAGCGTGGCCTTCCGCGAGAAGAACGCCACGATCTTCATGCAGGCCAAGCGCGGCCGCCCGACGGCGGAGAGGTACCAGAAGGACCCGAAGTCCCCGAAGTACGAGGTCGACGCTCGCTTCATGGACGCCAACGGGTTCGTCTTCTACATCCAACAAGGCGGCGACGGCTGGCTCGACCCGAAGTGGGGCGAAGACCTTCAGCGCCAGATCGCGGTGGAGAAACCCCTGGTTGGCTCGAACGAGGTGCTGTTCCGTCTCGCGACCGACGCGTCCAAGACCTTGCGTGCCGACCTCGCGGGTCAGGTCGGCGAAGGCGCGGTCGCCGAGCTGGCCCCCGTCGTCGACTCCATCGTGGTCAGTGCCTCGACGATGCACGTGCGATACCGCGAGCAGTTCGCGATCCAGGAGAAGGCGCAGCTGGCGAAGGGCCTGCCCGCGATGCCGCGCCTGGAGCACGCCGCGGAGGAGATCACCTACGGCACGCCCGGTCCGGACGAGTCGCACTGGCAGCTCCAGACGGCGGCCACGTACTCGATTGCGCTCCACTCGGACAGCCTCGATGGCATCCCGGGCTACGCGGGCGGCTATCACAGCGCAACGGCTCGCAGCGCGTGGAGCGGCGGCGCCATCTTCTGGACGCACGCGACCTGCAACCATGGCCGCTGCGCCACCGAGATGACCAAGAGGAGCGAATCCGCCCCCAAGGCGTTCGCCGCGGGCGAGCTCTACGCGCTTCACTGCAGCGGCGAATACAAGTGGGACTCGGACGGCGGCGATCGCGGCCACAATTGCCACGATGACTCCCGCATCCAGATGCACAACTTCCGCTACAAGAGCTGGATGTGGGGCACGCAGCGGTGGTGCGACGGTGGCGACAACGACCACGACATCAGCGTCGACGTCTTCATGGTCGAGCTCGACCAGTCGGGCTACCCCGAGTACAGCTCGAGCGACAACAGGGGGTACGGGACGTCGGCGTGCAAGTACACCTCCGGCTGCAACGCCAACTGGATGGGCATCGGCGACGGATGCGACTGCCAGTCGGACGGCACGTGGTGCCCTGACTCGGACTGCGGGTCCAAGCCCGGCGTGGTGGGGGTCAGCGCACCCGCCGCACCCACGACCACGACCACGACCACGACCACGACCAAGGCCTGCGCCTACACGTTGGGCTGCAATGCCGGCTGGATGGGCGCCGGCGACGGGTGCGACTGCTACTCGGACGGCACGAAGTGCGCGGACTCCGATTGCAACTGAGAGGCCCTCGAGCGCCGCGGCGCACGCAAGGGCTCGCCGAGGGTGGGGCGTCACCGAAAGGGACGCTTCGCCCTCGCGGGCGTTTTGTGCGCCCACGCGGTCTCGCCTTCCTCGCCGCGTCGTTGCTCGCAGTCTGTGTGACCGCCTGCCAGCCTGCTGGTGACGAGGCCCTGCCACGCGCGCGGGAGAGCTCGGGGCTGTCGGCGGGTCGGCCCGATCCGGGTCACCTCGCGGTGGTCGGTCTGGTGCGCGCCGACGATCCCACCGTGCTGCGCTGCACCGGTACCGCGATCAGCGATCACGTCGTGCTCACCGCAGCGCACTGCAACGTGCACCTCGACCCGACCGCCTATCTCGCGTTCTTCGGCTCCGACCTGGCCTCGGCCACGCAACTGGTGGGCATCGTGGCTGGCGTCGGCCACCCCTCGTACGACGAGACCGCGGAGGCCGATCTGGCGCTGCTCCTGCTGGCCAAGCCTGCCCCAGCCAAGGTCACGCTCGCGACCGAGCCGCTCATCGCCGCGACGCCACCCGTCGCCTTGCGACTCGTCGGCTTCGGCATGACCGCCCCAGACGCCGGCAACGACGATCTCAAACGTGAAGGCTGGACGAAGACCACCGAGGTGCAACCCACCTTCGTCACCCTCGGTGCAAACCCTTCTCTCCCATGCAGCGGCGACTCCGGCGGGCCTGTGTTCCTCCCCACCGCGGCTGGCGAAGTGCTCGCGGCGGTGGTGAGCCGCGGAGATGCTGCCTGCAGCAGCTACAGCAAGGCCACTCGCGTAGACCCGTACGTGAGCACCTTCATCAAGCCCTTCGTGGCTGCGAACGCGCCCGGCTCGGCAAGCGACGGGCAGACATGCGTGTACGACGCCCAGTGCGTCGGCGGATTGTGCCTCACGGCCGCCGATGAACCGTCGCTCGAGTTCTGTAGTCGGGCGTGTCTCGCTGGCGAGGCGTGCCAGGCCGGCATGACCTGCCAGGCGGGGCAGTGTCGCTATTCCCTGCCGTCTCCCGGCGCGTTCGCGTCGGCCTGCGCGAAGACTGCCCAGTGCCTGCGGGGCGCGTGCCTGAAGGAGCTCGGGATCTGCAGCCATCGCTGCGTGACGGGGACCGACGATTGCCCCGGCGGCTACACCTGCGAGTACCTCGGAGGGGTCGACTTCTACTGTGTCCCGGCCCCACCGCCACCGGACGGAGACAGCTGCACGGCGGCTCGCCACGGCGAGGGCGGGTCCGGCGGGTTTCTCCTGACGATCGCGACGCTGTTCGCTGCAGGCCGTCGAAGGTCGCCGGGCAACGCCGCGAGGCGCACGACTCGACAGAGTCGATAGGGCGCCCGCTGGGAAGCGACGTCTCGCGTGCGTGACAGCCTGGGGATCGACCTCCCCCGAGGCCTTGGTCCCGATCGCGCAAACAGCGAAGAAGCACGCGCGGCACGTCCGTCGCAATGGAGGGAATCGATTCCACCCTGGAGGAGATTCCCATGTCCCGAACGCGTCTCGCCCCGCTACTCGTCACCGGCTGTCTCGCACTTGCGGGCTGTGTCGCGGGCGCGGAGGACGAGCCCGAGGTCGAAGCCCGTGAAGCGGAGGGCGTCACCGCCGGCGCGTATTACGTGCTCGAGGCCAAGCACAGCGGGAAGGCGCTCGACGTCTCCGCAGCTTCGACCGCCGACGGCGCCAACGTGCAGCAGTGGGTGAAGAACGGCACGGCCGCGCAGCAGTGGCGATTCGATCCGGTGGGCGACGGCTACTACGTCATCCGCGCGCGCTGCAGCGGCAAGGCGCTCGACGTCCAGGACCGTGCATCGCACGAGGGTGCGAACGTGCAGCAGTGGGGATACGGCGGAGGCGCGAACCAGCAATGGCGTCTCGAGGACGCCGGCAATGGCTATTACTACGTGCGCGCGCGCCACAGCGGTCGGTACCTCGACGTCGCCTGGGGCTCGCAGGCCGACGGCGCGAACGTCGCGCAGGTGAACTACTACGGCAGCGACGCGCAGAAGTGGCGGCTCGTCCCGGTCACGCCGAGCACCCCGCCGCCCGCCACGCCCCCGCCGCCCGCGGGTGATGGCTGGAAGCTCGCCTGGTCGGACGAGTTCAACGGCAGCGGGCTGCCCGATGCGAGCAAGTGGGGTTACGACGTCGGTGGCAGCGGCTGGGGCAACGGCGAGGCGCAGTTCTACACCGATCGGCGGCTCGAGAACGCACGCCAGGAGGGCGGCCGCCTGATCATCGAAGCACGCAGGGAGGACTGGGGTGGCAAGGCGTACACGTCCGCCCGCCTCGTGAGCCGGGGAAAGGGCGACTGGCTCTACGGCAAGTTCGAGATGCGCGCGAAGGTCCCCGCGGGTCGCGGCACCTGGCCCGGACTCTGGATGCTGCCCACCGATTGGAAGTACGGCGGGTGGCCGGCGAGCGGTGAGATCGACATCATGGAGCACGTGGGGTTCGACCCGAACGTCATCCACGGAACGGTGCACACGCAGGCGTACAACCACACGATCGGCACGCAGAAGGGCAAGGCGATCGCCGTCGGCGACGCGACGAACGCGTTCCACACCTACAGCCTCGAGTGGACGCCCGAGCGTATCGACATCTTCGTCGACGGCACGCGCTACTTCAGCTTCGCCAACGAGCACGCCGGCTCGGCGAGGTGGCCCTTCGACCAGCGGTTCCACTTCGTGATGAACCTCGCCGTCGGCGGGAGCTGGGGCGCGGTGAAGGGCATCGACGACGGCGCGTTCCCAGAGCGGCTCGAGGTCGACTGGGTCCGCGTCTATCAGCGCTGAGGGCAGGTCGTCAGTCGTCAGTCGTCAGTCGTCAGTCGGGATCCGAGAAACCTCACACCCGTACAACGCCCTCCCAAGAACGTTGTCACCCTCTCGATCTCGCCTGGCGACTGACGACTGACGACTGACGACTCTCAGAACGCCACTGTCAGCGCAGCGCCGGTCGTCGTCGGCGTCACCATCGGCGCGAGCGAGACGGCCGGGGCGTACCCGCTGGTCTTCATCTTGGTGCCCGACGTGCCGAACATGATCCACCCGGCGGTCGTCGCGCCGATGCCGGCAACGAGCGAGAGCACCCACGGGGTGTAGCTCGGCTTCGACTCGCTACAGTCTTCGTAGACGCGGCAACGCCTGTCGACATCGCTCCGCTCCGCCATCACGACGAACGTGCCGATGAAGCCGACGAAGAACAGGACCGGTCCGGTGATGCCGAGCACCAGCCCCGTTCGGCGCGTGGACTTGGAGCCGGGCTGGATGTCGACGAGCGTCGGGCCGGTCACGATGATCTTCTGTTTCCCCGAACGGAGCTCGTCGGTCTCGCCGGACTCGAGGACATAGGTGCCGGGCGGCACCTGGAAAGTGCAGTTGCCCATGCACGTCCCGAGGATGGTGCCGTCGACGGTGACCAATCGGTGCTCGATGGAACCGGCGTCGGGCGCCGCGTTGCGGATGGCGATCGGCACGCCCTGCGGGGTGATCACCACGGGGCCACCGGGCTTGGGCGCGGGCGCATAGGTCGGCGGCGGCACCGGCGGCGTGATGACGACTCCGGTGGCTGTGACCGTCGGCGCGACGATGATGGTCGGCGCGCCCGTCGCGGTGGGAGGAGGCGGCGGCGGGGGCGCGGTGGGAACCCCGGCATCGTCGCCCTGTTCTTTGGGTCGATCTGCGCGTGCCGGGCCGAGCGACAACGCGGAGCCCAACGTGGTCACCACGAGCAGCGTCGTGAGGGATCGCCCGGCTGCTCCGAGGCAGAGTCGCATGCCCGGAAGGATAGCCGAGGTGTATGCTGCCGCGCGATGCACGACGTGTCCGGTCGTCCGCTCCTCGTGGTGAACCCAGCGTCCGGTGGAGGCAGGACGGGGAAGGTCTTCGATTCCCTCCGCGCCACCATCCAGGCCGCGCTCGGCCCGGTCGAGGTCGCCTTCACCGAGCGACGGGGTCACGCCATCGACCTCACGCGCGCTGGCGTTCGAAACGGCCACGGGCTGATCGTCGCGGTCGGCGGCGACGGCACGTTCCACGAGGTGGTCAACGGCGTGATGGACGAGTCCCTCGCGAGCGACAAGAAGGCCCGGGTCGGCCTCATCGCCCAGGGCACCGGCGGCGACTTCCGCAAATCGCTCGGGCTCGAGCACCGACTCGACCACTACCTCGCCGCGCTCACCAGCGGCCGCACCCGCGCCATCGACGTGGGCCGCGTGACGTATCGCGATCGCGACGGGAGCGAGAAGAAGCGCTGGTTCGTCAACATCCTCTCGGCCGGCATGGGCGGACTCGTCGACAAGTACGTCGCCGAGGCGCCCCCGTTCCTCGGCGGCAAAGCAGCCTACTTCGCCGCATCGCTCGGCGCGTTGATCAAGACGCGAGAGGGCCGCGTGCGCGCGAGCTTCACGTCCCACGGCGCCTCCGAAGAGCGGCGCCTCCGCAGCTTCATGATCGCGATCTGCAACGGCCGCTACTTCGGCGGCGGCATGAAGGTCGCGCCGATGGCCGAGGTCGACGACGGTCGCTTCGAGGTGGTGAGCATGGGCGCCTCGAGCAAGCTCGCCTTCGTCGCGTACTCGAACAAGATCTACACCGGTGCTCACCTCGCGGAGCCGGGTGTCGAGCACTTCGGCTGCGAGTCGATCGAGCTCGAGCTCGAGAACGACGACGTGCGCGACGTGTTCCTCAACGACATCGACGGCGAGCCGCTCGGCGGCCTGCCGCTGAAGGTCGAGATGCACAAGGGCGCGCTGGTGGTGCAGGTCTGATGTCCTGGTGGTTCTCCCCCTGGTACGACGGCTTCATGCAACGTTCGGAGGAGGAGACCCTCCGCAGCTGGCGTGCGAGCTTGCTGTCGCCGCTCGAGGGAGAGGTGCTCGACCTCGGCGCAGGCACCGGTGCGAACGTGCCGTTCTGGCCGGCCGCTGTCGAGCACGTGGTGGCCGCGGAGCCCGACCCGGGCATGGCGCGGAAGCTCCGTGAACGCGCACGGGTCGACCGCCGCATCGAGGTCGTCACCAGCGCAGCGGAGCGCATGCCCTTCGCCGACGAGGCGTTCGACGTCGTCGTGTCCACGCTCGTGCTCTGCACGGTCGACGATCTCGAACGGTCGGTCGCCGAGATCCGTCGCGTGCTCCGGCCCGGGGGCAAGCTCGTGTTCCTCGAGCACGTCGCCGCCGAGAACCGCGTCCTTAGGCAGGTCGCGCAGCGCGTCGCCGAGCCGTTCTGGACCCCGATCGCGGGCGGCTGTCATCTCACCCGCCGCACCCACGTCGCCATCGAACGCGCTGGATTCACGATCGACTCGCTGACCCGCGAGAGCATGCGTGGGGCGCTCCCGGTCGTGCGCGAGACCGTCCGCGGTGTCGCGAGAAAGCCCTGACGGACGGGCAGCAGAGCTCGACCTGCATCGACGTTGCCCCGGGTGTATAGAGCGGTGATGTCACGTGTCTGGTGGGTCGCCGGTCTGTTCCTCGCTACTGCGTCCGTCGTTCCGATCGCTTGCGCCACGGGCGGCGACGAGACCACCAACCTCGGTCCGGGCGGTGGCGGGGGCGAAGACTCTGGCAGCGCCGACGTGTCCCTCGGCATGGATGTCGGCGATCCGGGCGACGGCACGTCGTTCAACGTCGACGTGCCGGAGAAGCCCGAGATCTCGGCCGATGCGTTCTGGGCCGACGATCCGCCGCCGAAGGTGTGCGGCGACTCGGGAGTCTCCCCCAAGGTCCCGGGCGGCACGCCGGAGTGTCCCGACGACAAGAACCGCGAGGGCTGCCCCTGCTTCAAAGAGGGCGAGAAGGTCTCGTGCTGGCCGGGGTTCCGCAAGAACCGCAACCGCGGCATCTGTCACGACGGCACGACCACGTGCACCCGCAAGGGCGAGACCTCGCTCGCGTGGGGTCCGTGCATGGACTACCAGCTCCCGACCGGCACCACCGGCAAGGAGGCCTGCACCTGCTTCAGCGGCGGCAGCTGGATCATCGCCAACCTCTCGCCGTGCTTCTTCAGCAACTCGACCGGCGCGATCATCGGCGCCGTCTCCACGATTCCGACGTACGACTCGACGGGCAAGGTCACCGACATCCAGTGTCCGGCCACGTTCGACAAGCCGTCCGCCAACTGGTCGAAGACCACCCTCACCGTCGACTGCGCGGGACGCTTCAAGCTCTGCTTCACCATCAAGGCCGGTGATGCGAAGGCCCCGAAGGACAGCGACTGCGTGGTCACCAGGCAGTGCGTCGAGGGCGACTACACGACCATCAACAAGCCGCAGCCTTTCGGCGACCTGCCCGCCTGGATCAACAAAGATCCGGCCTGCTCCGCGCAGTTCGACAAGATCGGCGGCTACGGCGAGATGAGCGTCGACGGCACGAGCGTCGAGTGCGACGCGGTGAACAAGATCTTCAACCGAGTGCCCTACTGCCCGACCAAGTGCAATGACCCCGCGCACAAGGCAGACGCCGAGTGCGTGTCCTGCGGCTCGGGCGGCGGCGGCTCGTTCTAGAGCACGCCAGCGTGTTACGTTCACGTTCGCGTGACCGACAACGCCCCCGTCGACGAGCCCACCACGCGCCTCGCCTCCGTCGAGCGCGAGCTCGAGCAGCTTCGCGAGGAGCGAAAACGTCTTCTCGATGAGCAAGAGCGGTGGAAGATGCTCGTCGATCTCGGCAGCGACTGGCTGTGGGAGATCGACGCGAGCGGCAGGTACACGTTCGTCGGCCCCCAGATCCGGAGGTTCCTCGGATACGCACCGGAAGAGGCGCTGGGAAAGACGCCGTTCGACTTCATGGCGCCCGCCGAGGCTGCTCGGGTCGCGGCGCAGTTCGAGCCGATCGCGAACGCTCGGTTGCCCTTCAAGGCCCTCGAGAACGTGAACACGCACAAGGACGGGTCGCTGGTCACCCTGGAGACCAGCGGCTTTCCCTTGTTCGATTCGAAGGGCGAGTACGTCGGCTACCGCGGCATGGACCGTGACGTCACGGCGAGCCGACGCGCCGACGCGGAGCACGCGCGACTCAAAGACGAGATCATCCGCACGCAGGCCGCAGCGCTCGTCGAGCTCTCGACCCCGCTCATCCCGCTGGGCGAACGCATCCTCGTGATGCCGTTGGTCGGCACCGTGGACGCTCGTCGCGCCGAACAGATCATGGAGACGTTGCTCACCGGCGTCGGCTCGGGGCACACGGCGGTGGCGATCATCGACATCACCGGGGTGAACAACGTCGACACCAACGTCGCCTCGGCGCTGGTCTCGGCGGCGAAGGCGGTTCGACTCCTCGGCGCGCAGGTCGTGCTCACGGGCATTCGTCCGGAGGTCGCTCGAGTGCTCGTCAATCTGGGCGTGGACCTCGGCGCGATCTCCACCCAACGCACGCTGCAAGACGGCATCGCGTTCGCGTCTCGATTCGTCTGAGCGTCACTCAAGAGCCGTCGAAGAAATTGCCCCCGGACTGAAGTCCGGGGCACCGACTGCAAGACGAAGCCCTCCGGGCTGGCGGGCGGTTCGAGCGAGGAAGTGCAGTCCTTCGCTGACGAACCACGATCGCCGATCGGCACGATTTCCCGCACGTACGACACGAGATTCAGTTTGCGGCGACAACCTCGGGCCAGCCCAGCGAGTCGGTGAGTCCGAAGGACTTGAGGTCCGCTGTCGGTGCCCCGGACTTCAGTCCGGGGGATCTTCCGACAACTATTCAGTCGCGTCTCGGCTGGTAGTCGAGCTTCAACCGAACCGGTCCACGCTGAAAATCAGCGACGAAAGGCTCGCGATCTCGGGCGCTCCGCGGAATCGGAACGGCCATGAAGAAGTCGCTGCCGATCACTGCGTTCCTTGCGACGACCGCCGCCGCGTGGAGCGCGTCCGCCGGAGTGATCGCTGAAGAGAACAAGTACGAGGGCGACGACAACTCCTGGGCCATCACCAAGGACGGCACCGCTGCCAAGGATGGCGTGGTCGACGTGTACCCGAGCAGTTGGTCGATCCGGCCCGGCGATCCCCTCGCGTTGAAGGTCCGCTCGACGACGGGGTACACGGCGAAGGTCTCCCGACTCGGTTGGTACGGCGGCGGGGGCGCGAAGCCCGTCGCCGAGAAGAGCGGAGCGGCCGATCCGCAGCCGTACCCGTCGACGGAGACGGACGAGTACAAGAAGTACGGCTTGATGGCCGCCGGGTGGCACGACACGGTCTCGTTCGACACCTCGACGTGGCTGCCCGGCTTCTACTGGGTGCGCGTCGATCAGGCCGGGACCGGCAAGCAGGCCGCGACTGTGTTCGTGGTCCGAGAGAAGGCCGGAGAGAAGTGGCCCATCCTCGTGGTGCTGCCGTTCAACACCGAGCAGGCCTACAACGCGTGGCCGGGCCAGGCTCGCGGGGGCAAGAGCTTCTACGCGTTCAACTCGAGCTCGAGTTGGCCGAGCGAGACGATCGGCATCGCGCAGGCCGTGAAGGTCTCCTTCGATCGGCCGTTCTTCGTAGGCGCGGGCACCGCCGACTTCACCAACTACCAGTATCCGGCCATCCGGTGGCTCGAACGGCAACCCAACTACGACGTTGCTTACGTGAGCGAAATGGACATCGAAGCCGACCCGACGCTGCTCGAAGGCCGCAAGGCGCTCATCCTGGTCGGTCACTCCGAGTACTGGACGCGCACGGGGTTCGAGGCCCTGATCAGCGCGCGCAACAAGGGCGTGAACCTCCTCTCGCTCTCCGGCGACACCATCAACTGGCAGGTCCGCTACGAAGGAAAGACGCTCGTCGGGTTCAAGGAGAGCGCCGACAACTCTTGCCCGCGCGACATCGACGGCTGCGTGGAGAAGAAGCCCGACGGGTCGTGCGCCTACCCTCTCGGGTCGTGCAAGCCGGAGTACTTCAAGTCCCAGACGAAGGACCCCGAAGCGGTCGCCGGCCATGACCTCCTGGCGGCAGGCAACCTCGAGGAAGCAAAGAAGCACCTCGCGCTGGTGACGACGCACTGGAACACGCTGTTCAACAACGATTCGCTCGGGGTCGATCTCCGCAAGCCCGGGTTGTACCTGACGAGCGTCCAGACCGCGGGCATCATCCAGCGACCGGGGGCGTGGGGATATCCCTGGTGCGACTACGTCATCACGGGGCCGCGTTCGTGGTGGCTCTACGAGGGGGTGACCTGCGATCGCATCCCCGGCATCGGGGGGTACGAGATCGACTCGGCTGCGACGCTCGACAGGTACTACGACCCCTGGCGGCAGGTCGCGGGGAAGGACGGCATCGAGATCGGGCAACGACGGGTCGCCTCGCTGGTGCAAGCATGGGACGGCAAGACGCGCGGCTCGGCGGCGTATTACCGACACTCCAGTGGCGCTGAGGTCCTCTCGCTCTCCGCGATGGCCTTCACGTGGGGACTCGACGACTACGCTGGACGCCAGAACGGCGCACCGGGCACCGACAGCCCGTGCGCTCAACGCATGGTGAAGAACGCGCTCGATCGTTGGACCGGTGGCAGCGTCGCGCCGCCCCCCACGTTCGACGATGCCGGCCCCGCGAACGACGCCGGCACCGAAGAGCTCACTGACGCCAACACCGAGCCGAGCGGCGACGCGGGCACGGTCGATGATTCGTCGATTGATGCGACGACAGGCGCCATCTCCGACCCGGTCGAGCAGAGCGCGAGTGGTTGCGGATGCTCGCTTCCGGGCAAGACCGTGGCCGGCACCGCGACGATCGCTGCCTGGGGAGCACTCGCGGGCCTCGCACTCCGTCGCGCGCGTCGCCGTAAATAGGGCCGCAGCCAGGCGTGGTCGTCGCGCTCCGATCGATCCTCCGCCCATCGCTGCCACGCTAGCGATTACGTCGACTTCGTTGGAGACGCTGGAGGCGAGGACGGTGCTCGACGCGGAGTGAAGCCGATCGCTTCGGGTGCCACTGGCGAGGGCACCGCAGGCAAGGCTCATCGACGGCACGCCCCACGCAATGCCGCGGTCCATGCGCCGCAACCTCATCCACCCCGCTGCTCTCTGTGCCCTCTCCTCGGTGCTCACGTTCGTTTCGGCGGCTCGGGCCGACGGCACGGACAAATGCGCAGACTGGTTCTGCGCGGGCGACGAGGCTCAGCCCCCCGACGTCCCCAAACAAGGGCTGGCCGCTGGGACGCCGGTGGAGATCGATCTCAAGAACGGTGGCGCAGTCCACGGCGTCGTCGTCTCGGTGAACGCCGAGCGCCTGGTCCTGCGGGCGGGCGCGGTGGAGATCACCATCGCGTGGCTGGAGATCGCAGGCCTCCGGATCGTCGTGCAGTCTGCACCGCCGGCAGCGCCCGCCCCGACGCCCGTCGAGGCTCCGAAGCCGGAGCCGGAGACGGAGCCGGCGGACGAGCCCGTGGTCGCCCCTGCCCCGGCCAACACGCCCAAGCCGCAGGCGGCGCCGACGATGGTGTTCCCCCCGCAGCACGACATTCTCTTCCTCGACGTGCGCGTCAAAGTGCTCGCGCCGCTCGAGGGTTCGACGTTCCACACGGGATCGGCGGCGATGAGCCAGTTCCTCCCGATCGGCGGCGCATGGGAGCTCGGCCTGGCCCTCGGTCTCTCGCCGCACTGGCTCCTCCGGGGCTTCTACGAGAACGCCGCCTTCGCGCCAGGCGAACACAGCTCGAGGCGCGACGACGTCGCGACCTCTCGCCTCGTCGGCCTCAGCGTGATGGGAACCGCGGGAACGATCGATGACGACGGGGTCGCCGGATCGCTCGAAGTCGGGTTCGGCTATCGATGGCTCACGGTCCCCTATGACAGCCGTTTCACGCCCGACCGCATCGACCGAAACGCCCGCGCGGGAGAGATCACGTTCGAGGGGCTCGCGTCGTTGCGGATCGCCACCGGGCTCACGTTCGCCCTCAGCCGCGTGGCGCGACTCCACGTGCTCGGCGAGCTGACGTTCGGACAGTTCTCGCAACGGAGCGACCGTCTGCTGTCGTGCAGCGATCGCCTGAGTTGCGACACCATCGCGACCGGCGCCCAGACGGCGCACGGGTTCGCAGGGCTGACGATGGGCCTCGAGCTCGGCGCCCGTTGAGCGCTCGGCTCGAGAGTTCCCCCGGACTGAAGTCCGGGGCACCGACAGCAAGACGAAGCCCTCCGGGCTGGCAGGGGTTCGAACGAGGAGGCGCACTCCTTCGTTCACGAAACGCGATCGCAGATCGGCACGATTTCCGCCACGGGCGCCACGAAGTCGATTTGCGGCGACGACCTCGGGTCAGCCCAGCGAGTCGGTGAGTCCGAAGGACTTGAGGTCGCTGTCGGTGCCCCGGACTTCAGTCCGGGGGGGTTCTTCAGCGCGTGTCCCAGCGCGGTGCGGTCAACCGCCGCCGGCCGCCGTCGATGGTGCGCAGCCCCGGTTCGTCGAGCCCCTGCCGGTCCCAGCGCTGACACGTGACAGCGCGGTGGCGCTCGTCGAGCGCCTCGCAGTAGTTGGTGTAGAGGCAGCGTCGGATCTCCTCGCCGCGCCCCCGCCGCAGCTTCTCGAACCAGTCCGGATCGGCGAGCGTCTGCCGCGCGGCGGCGATCAGATCCCCCTCGCCTCGCGCGAGGATTCCCTCGGCCTGATCGAACGCGTGGATGCCCCCGGCGACGACGATCGGCGTGTCGAAGCCCGCCTCGCGCACGGCCGCACGGACCTCGGCCTGCTTGGCCACGTTCCGCGCAAAGGGCCCGCGCTCGTCGCTGATGACCGTCGGCATGCACTCGTAGCCGCTCTGGCCGGTGTACGGATACGCGGCCTCGCCGACCTTGGGTTGGCGTGCGTCCTCGAATTTGCCGCCGGTAGAGAGCGAGAGGAAGTCCATGCCCGCGCGCGCGAACTCCACGCCGAAGTACTGCGCGTGCTCCACGCGGTTGCCGCCATGGATGATCTCGTCGCAGAGGAACCTGCAGCCGACGGTGAAGCTCGTCCCGACCCGCGCACGCACCGCGCGGTAGACCTCGAGGGGGAGCCGTACGCGGCCCTGCCGCCCGCCGCCGTACCCGTCGTCGCGCACGTTCCTGCGCGAGAGGAACGACGCCATCGTGTAGGCGTGCGCGTAGTGGAGCTCGACGCCGTCGAAGCCCGCCGCCTCGGCGCGTGCGGCCGCATCGGAGAACAGACCGGGCAACACTCGCGGGAGCTCGCGGATGTGTGGCTCGTGCACATCGGTCACCCGCTCGCGATCGCCGAAGCGCAGCGCCTCGAGCTCACGCGGGGAGAGCACCTCGACCAGCTCGGCCTCGCTCATCGCACCGAGCCTTCGCCGAGCTTCGGCCTCGTCCTCGGTTCCGACCTTCTGCTTGTGGTCGTTGGTGATCTCGAGGAAGCGGTCGAAGAACTTCGCGGGCTCGGGGCGCCGCCGGATGCGGAGAAAATCGATGAGCTGCACGAACAGCCGCGTGCGCCCGCCGCTGCGGCGCGACACCGTCTCGACGAGCCGCGACAGCCCCGGCACGAAGCGGTCGTGACCGATGCGAAGGAGCGGTCCGCTCGGCACGTCGCGAATGCCGGTGGCCTCGACGACGATCACGGCCGGCGCTCCGTCGGCGAACCGGCCGTACCAGTCGAGCACGTCGTCGGTGACGACCCCATCGTCCGTCGCCCGCCAGGGAACCATCGCAGGCAGCCACGTCCGGTCGCGGAGCGACAGGCCCGATCGCAACGACAGCGGCGAAAACAAGCGGGACTGCCCTGCCTCTTCGGCGCTGGGAGAGCGCACGACCGGGAGCGCGTGTTTGATGCGCTGCGGGGGGGTCCACATGTCCCCGCGACGTTTAGGGGAGGATCAGCGTCGCGTACAGCACGTCCTTCGTGTACGCCTTGTCGAACCCGCACGCGCTCTTGATCTCGGGAGCCGAGATCGTCGCGGCGCTCCCGGTGCTGCTGAACGAGTAGCCGGTCAGGACCTGCCCCGCCTCGAGGGCGCATGGGGTCCCGCCCAACGAGGCATCGGCGAAGAAGGTCGAACGCGCGAGCAGCACCGTTCGCTGGTTCGCGCGGTCCTTGCCCTTGTCGGAGCACGTCGAGTCGAAGTCGACGCCGGCCACGAGCCCCTTGGAGAAGTCGGCTTCGATCTTGGCCGGGGTGCCATCTGCGAGGAAGGCGTAGGCCTCGAACCGATCAAAGCTCGCGCTCACGAGCACCGACGTTCCCGCGGCAACGGTGGAGCCCATCCCCGACCACGCCGAGGGCCCGGCGGGGGTCATGTACTCCTTCGCGACCTTCAACGTTCCCGTGCAGTACGTCGCGAAGGTGGCGGGAACAGCGCCGGCCGCCTTGCCCCCGGACTCCGACGAGCAGGCCGCAATGGATGGAGTAACGGACAGAGCGAGAAGCAGCGCAGTGCGGGGATTCATGACCTCGGCGGGTTGGACGGCGAGGCGACGCGTGAATTCACGGCGCCTGCCCTGCGCACCAACTGGGAAACCGCCGCGACGAGCCGATCCACGCCGACCGGCTTGGCGAGGTGGACCTGGAACCCTTCGGCAAGCGCCTGGCGACGGTCATCCTCGGTCGCCAGCGCGGTGAGGGCCACGGCGGGCACGTCGCCGCCGCGGTCCGGTCCGAGCGCGCGCACCCGACGCAGAAGGCTGAACCCATTCTCGTGAGGCATCGCGATGTCGCAGACGAGCACGTCGGGGTGAAACGCCGCGAAGACCTCTACGGCAGCTTCCGCAGAATCGGCGGCGCGAACGATGGCGCCGATCGATCCGAGCATCTCGGTGAGCGCGTCTCGCGTGGCAGCGTCGTCTTCGACGACGAGGATGCGCGCGTCCCTGATGTTCTCGGCGACGCTCCCGGTGGTGGGGGACGAAAGCCGCTCGGAAGGAGCGCTCGGCGCGATCTGCTCCGACAACAGCGGGAGGAGCACGGTGAACGTCGCCCCCTTCCCCTTACCCCCGCTCTCGGCGTGGACGGTGCCACCGTGCGCCTCGACGAGGGAGCGGACGATCGAGAGGCCGAGGCCGAGACCACCGTGTGGCCGGGTGGACCCCTGGTCCTCCTGACTGAAGCGGTCGAACAGATGGGGCACGAACTCGGGATCGATCCCGATGCCTTCGTCGACGACGCGGATGCGCCCGTTCGAGCCCACGGAGTCGACCATCAGCTGCACACGGCCCTGCTCGGGGGTGAACTTGAGCGCATTGGTGAGCAGGTTGAGGACGACCTGTTGCAGCCGAGCGGAGTCGCCGGACACGGCGGGCAGCGAGTCGTCGATCTGCACCTCGAGCGCGATCCGCCTCTTCTCGATGGTCGCTTGGACGGTCTCGACCGCCGCCCGGACGATCGCGCCGAGATTGACGGGCTGCATCTCGATCTTCAACTTGCCGGCCACGATCCGGGAGACGTCGAAGAGATCGTCGATGAGCGTCGCTTGCGCCCTGGTGGCACGCTCGATGGCCAGGGCTGCACTCTTCAGACGGGCCTCGTCGATGTTCCCTCGCCGGAGGAGCTGCGCCTGGAGGAGCAGGCTCGAGAGCGGCGTGCGGAGCTCGTGCGAGAGCGTCGCGAGGAACAGGTCCTTGGAGCGATTCGCCTCTTCGGCGCTCGCCCTCGCGGTCCTGGTGTCCTCGAGCAAGCGGGCACGCTCCGTCTCATGCGCCAGGCGCTCGGTGATGTCCTCCACCGCGAGCAACACCATCCGGCCCCCGCTTGGCGTGGAGACGCGGCGACCCGAGAGCGCCATCGCACGCGGGCCGAGGCGAGGGACCTCGCGCTCCAACGCGAGCCCATGGAACCGCTCGTCGCGCTCGAGGACGCCCACGAGCGCGGTCCGAAGGACGGGCACGTCCCAAGCGCTACCCGCGATCTCCCAGAGGCTCCGGTGCGCGAGCTCGACCGCGTGGATGCCGTACCTTTCGCGGAAGGACTCGTTCGCCGACAGCACCGAGAAGGTCTCGTCCAACACCACGAGGGGCGTCTGGACGGCTTCGACGGTTGCGATCGCGTAGTCGCGCGCCCACTCGGCGGCGCCGAGCGCGCGCTTCAAGACGTCGACGTCGACGATGGACAGCACCGCGCCGTCGATGTGCTTGTCGACCGTCGCGTAGGGGCGAATCTGCAGCCGGTACCATTTGCCGTCGCGCGCCTGCACCTCCTCCTCGTGCATCGCGACCGTGTCGATGACCATGGCGATCTTCCGATCGAGGTCGTCGATGGCCACCGTCGGTTTGATGTCGTCGATCGGACGGCCGACATCGGAGGGGAGGAGGTTGAGGATCGGACGCGCCTTGGGGGTGAACCGGCGGATGCGCCGAGCCTGATCGACGATGACGATCGGGACCTCGACGCTCCCGAGGATGTTCACCAGATCGCAGTTGACCGAGTTGAGCTCGCTGTTGCGGGTGCGCAGCTCCTCGTTGAGCGTGTTGAGCTCCTCGTTGGTGGACTGGAGCTCCTCCTTCGCGGTCTCGACCTCTTCGTTGAGGCTCTGGAGCTCCTCGTTGCTGGAGATGAGCTCCTCGTTGGCGTTCATCAGCTCGTCGTTGGTTCGCTGGTGCTCCTCGATCAACGACTGCAAGTAGCCCTTGGTCGCCGCGAGCTCCTCGGCGATGTGTTGCTCGTCGACGGTCCGACCCGAGGACGAAGGAGGCGCGGCGTCGGCGCTCGTGTCAGGCGACGGTTTCTCCTCGAAGAGCACCGCGAACACGTGCTCCCGCGCCTCCGGCGGAGACGCGACGGGGACCACGACCAGATCGCACACGCGGGTCCTGCCGTCCTCGTCGAAGCGCACGTTGGCCCGGCGCACGGCAGTCCCCTGCCGCTTCGCCTGCGAGAGGCCGATGCGCAGCTCGGCGACGAGCCCCTTGCGGGCCATCTTCAGGACATCGTGCTGCGGCTGGCCGGGCGTGGGCTCGAGATACGGCGCGGTACGCCCGCGAAAATGGAGGATCTCCATCCGCTCGTTCACGATCACGCCGGGCGGCGCGTACTGGTCGAGCAGCAGGCTCTCGGTGCGCCGAACGAGGTCTCCGGGCGTGGCCGCGCGCACCCGCGACTCTGCCAGCGGCGCCGCGACCGGGAGCGCGTCGCTGCGGGCGGGCGTGGGGCGCAAGCTGCTCCGGGCCGCGGTCCTCGCGAAGATCTTGTTCTCGCGATCGACCACCGAGAAAAGCCCCGAGCAGTCCGCCACGTTCTCGGCGTGGCCGAGCAGGAGGTACCCCGGCTGGTTGAGGGCGAACTGGAACGTCGCGAGCACCCGCTTCTGCAGCTCGGCGCCGAAGTAGATGAGGACGTTGCGACAGCTCACGAGGTCGAGCTTGGAGAACGGCGGATCGCTCGCCATGTCGTGTTTGACGAACGCGCAACGCTCGCGAACGGCCTTGTTGATGCGGAACCCGCCTCCGTCGACCTTGTTGAAGAAGCGCGCGAGCCGCTCCGAGCCGACGGCTCGAACGGCGCTCTCGGGGTAGAACCCGATGCGAGCCTTCTCGATCGCCTTCTCCGAGATGTCGGTGCCGAACAGTTGGACCTGCACGTCGGAGGCGTTCTGTTCGGCGAGGAACTCGAGGAGCGCGATGACCAGGGAGTAGGCCTCGTCGCCGGTGGCGCAGCCGGCCGACCAGATGCGAATCGTCCCGCCGTCGCGCTTCTGCTTGAGCAGCTCGGGGAACACGAGCACCTTGAGCGCCTCGAACGCGTCGGCGTCGCGGAAGAGCGAGGTCACGTGGATGAGGATGTCGTCGAAGAGCGCTTGGGCCTCCGCACGATCCTCGCGCAACAGGCGGACGTACTCCGACAGGTCCGTCAGCCGCAACAGCGCCATCCGGCGGGAGAGACGTCGCCGGATGCTCGCCAGCTTGTACTCGCTGAAATCCACCCCGGCGGCCCCGCGCAGGAGGATGAACACCTTCTTCAGCTCGCTCTCCTCGGCGGCCGTCGTGAGCCGCTCGGCTTCGCGTCGGCGCACGTAGGGGTGGCGGCCGATGAGCAACAGCTTCGCGGCGAGCTCGGGGATGGGCAGGCTGAAGTCCACGACCCCTGCCTGCATCGCCGCCTCGGGCATCCCGCTGAACTTCGCGGAACGAGGCTCCTGCGCGAACGTCACGCCGTCGGCCGCCTTGATCGCGCGGAGGCCCTCCGAGCCGTCAGAGCCGGTTCCCGAGAGCACAACCCCGATCGCCTGATTGCGACGATCGGCGGCCAGCGCCTCGAAGAAGAAGTCGATCGGCAGGTGTCGTTTGCGCCCCTCGGTGGGACGCGGAAAGAGTGCCAAGGCCCCGTTGAGCAGCCCGACGTCGGCGTTCGAGGGGATGACGTAGACGTGGTCGGGCTGGATGGGCATTCCATCCTCGGCCTCGTGGACCGGAAGCCGCGTCGAGCGGGCGAGCGCCTCGCCGAGGTAGCTCGCATGGCTCGGATCGAGGTGTTGGATCAGCACGAACGCCATGCCGGTGTCGGGCGGCAGCTGCTGGAGCAGCTCGACAAAGGCCTCGAGACCGCCGGCCGAAGCACCGACGCCGACGACGGGGAAGCGCGGCGACGATCCTGTGACCTGGGGCTGGTCGCCGGAGCTCACGTCCGCTGCGTGCTGCTCGCCGTCGCTCATCTCGGAACCTCCCCTGTCGCCGTAGTCGGCACCGAGTCTCAGGTTCCCCCGAGCGCGTTCGCTCGATTCACCTCCTCACCCCCACCGCCGACCTTGGAGGATCGTGCTCGCACTGTGCCACGTCAAGGCGCGTGCCGGTCGCGCACCGCAGATGGTTGTTTCGCACTCAGGGACCCGTTCGCCTCGGCCCATTCTTGCCGGTCGCGCGCGGAGCGAAGCGTTCATGTATAGATCTGCCGCATGAAGCTTCATTACCTTTCCCCGTTCGTGTTCCTCCTCGCCTGCTCGTCGTCCGAGAGCACGCCCGCCGCCAACAAGCCGTGCAACGAAGACCCGTGGCAGTGTCCGGCGGGACAGACCTGTTGGCCGAAGGACACGACCGGCGGTTTCGCGTGCCTGAACAGCGCCGCGGGCAAGGCCAAGGGCGACACCTGCAGCAACACCGTCGGCGCGCCGACCTGCGGCGACGGGCTCGCCTGTTTCCAGGCCGTTGGCGCCGCCAGCGGTCGTTGCGTTGCCTACTGCGACAACGCCAAGGCCGGTCGCGGGTGCAGCGCGGGAGAGACCTGTCAGGTCGCAATGCTCGCGGGCAGCAGCAACTCGTTCCAGATCTGCGTCGGCGCCTCGACGCCGACGGACGCCGGTACGGATTCGTCGTCGACCGACACGGGCAGCGCAACCGACACGGGCAGCGCAACCGACTCCGGCAGCGACTCGACCGCGACCGACTCTGGCACCGACTCGACCGACGCAGCCGCGGGCTGACTCCGACGAGAGGCCCAGAGACAAGAGAGCTCACCGCGGAGAACGCGGAGATCAGGGAGGTCGAGCTGTCTGCCGATCTCAGCCACGACACAAGGTGGCCACTGCATGCGCGGGCGCCCTGGCATCGAGGGCAATGGAGAGGCTGCAGCCTGAGTCGGTAGACCCCTCTCGGTCTCGCCTCCCGATCTCCGCGTCTCCGTGGTGAAAATTCTCGCTCGTCTTCACGCCCTTGGGGCGAGCGGCGGAGCGGTGTGGCGACTCCGTTCCTACCTAGGTCTGAAGGGCGCCCTCGGCGACGAGCGCCATCGCGTGGCGGCAGGTGCGGTGGAACGCATCGGCGGCCATGCGGAGGTGCGACTCCGGCGTGTCTTCTTCTTTGGTGTGGCTGAGCCCACCGATCGACGACGCGAAGATCATCACCGTCGGGATCATGCGCGCCATCTCGCTCGCGTCGTGCAGCGCACCGGACGGCAGCTCCACCTCGTGGCCCTCGACCTCTTTCACGCTCGTGCGCGCGGCGTCGAGCAGCTTCGGGTGAAAGGGCATCGGGGGGATGCGGAAGATGGGCTCGAAGTCCACCGTGCAGCCCTCGGCCTTGGCCGCGTCGGCCGCCGCCTGCCGCATCTCGGCGAACATCTGGGCGAGAGAGTCCGCGGAGATGTGGCGCATGTCCATGGTCATGCGGGTCTCGCCCGGGACGGCGGTGACCACGCCGGGCCAACACTGCACGTGGCCCGCGGTGGTCACGCCCTGGTGGCGACGACCGATCTCGGCGAGCGCGAGGGCGAACCGCGAGGCCGCGAGCAGGCTGTCGCGGCGCATCTCCATCGGCATCGTGCCCGAGTGCGCGGCCTGACCCCGGAACACCAGGCGCTCGCGCTCGATGCCCTTGGTCCCGGTGACCGTGCAGATGCCGAGGCCCTTCGATTCGAGGATGGGCCCTTGCTCGATGTGGACCTCGACGTAGGCCTTCACGTTCTTCAGGCGGCTGCTCGCCTTCAGGATGGTCGAGAGGTCGACGCCGTGGGCGGCCACCGTCTGATCGAGTCGGTTGCCTTCTTTGTCCGTGAGCGTGCGCGCCGCCTCCACGTCGAGCGAACCGACGACGGCCGCGGAGCCGAAGAGGCTTCGCCCGAACCGCGCGCCCTCCTCGTCGGCCCAGTCGACGACCGCGACGGTGATCGGCGGAGTGCCTTCGGCGGCGAGCGCGCGGATCAGCTCGATGCCCGCCATCACGCCAAGCGCGCCGTCGAGCCAACCGCCCTTGGGGACGCTGTCGAGGTGCGAGCCGACGACGAGCGTGTCGCTGCTCTTGCCGCGGAGGTACGCCCAGAGATTCCCGGCCTCGTCGGTCTCGATCTCCACCGGCAGACCGCTCAAGGCAGCCCTGAACTGCGCGCGTGCCTTCACCCACTCCGAGGTCCAGCAGAGGCGTCGGCTGCCCTCGGGTCCGCCCGTGCTCGATGCGAGCGTTCGGAGGTCTTCGACTACACGTGCGGGGTCGAACGAGGAGCTCGTCGTCATGGCCAAGACGCTAGCTGCGACCGGCTCCGCGGCGCATCGGAAAACGACCTTCGACACTTTGCGTTAGGCTCCCGCCCATGACGTTCCCCGTGTCCGCAGCGCTCGGCCGCGCGCTCGACGCGCTGGGTCACCACACCCCCACGCCCGTGCAGCAGGCTGCCATTCCCGCGATCCTCGACGGTCGCGACGTGTGGGCGTCCGCGCAGACGGGCTCGGGAAAGACCTACGCCTTCGTCCTGCCGATCCTCGATCGGCTGAGCGCGCGCGAGCGCGAGGTCCGTGCGTTGATCCTGGTGCCGACCCGCGAGCTCGCCCTCCAGATCGCCGACGTCGTCGCCCACCTGGGAACACCGCTGAAGCTCTGCATCGCGGTCGGGGGCGCATCGATCAACCCCCAGATGATGGCGCTCCGCGGAGGGGCCGATCTGGTGGTGGCGACCCCGGGGCGCCTGCTCGATCTGGTCGAGAAGAACGCGCTCCGGCTCTCGTCCGTCGAGGTGCTGGTGCTCGACGAGGCCGATCGGTTGCTCTCGCTCGGCTTTGCCGACGAGCTCGCCCGCGTGCTCGCGCTCCTGCCCGTGCGCCGGCAGAACCTGCTCTTCTCCGCGACGTTTCCGCCTGCCGTCCAGAAGCTCGCCGCAGACCTCCTCCACGACCCGATTCGCATCGACATCGACCCTTCGGCTGCCCGCGCCGACATCGCCCAGCGCGCGATCGAGGTCGACGCCGACCGCCGGACGATGTTGCTGCGTCACCTCCTCGAAGCCCACGCGTGGTCGCGGGTGCTCGTCTTCGTCGCGACCAGGCACGCGGCCGATCACGTCGCCTCGAAGCTCGTGCGGGCGGGCATCGCGGCGGCGCCCCTGCACGGCGAGCTGAGTCAGGGCGCCCGAACGCAGACGCTCGAGGACTTCAAGGAGGAGCGCCTGCGGGTGCTCGTGGCGACCGATCTGGCGGCCCGCGGGCTCGACATCGTGCAGCTCCCGGCGGTCGTGAACTACGACCTGCCGCGCTCTCCGACCGACTACGTCCACCGCATCGGACGCACCGGGCGCGCCGGCGAGACGGGCGTGGCGATCAGCTTCGTCACCGCCGAGAGCCACGACCACTTCCGCTTGATCGAGAAACGCAATCACCTCGCCCTCCCCCGCGAGCGGCTCGAAGGCTTCGAGCCCGTGAAGCTCGACGTACCACGGAGCGATCCCAACGGCGGCATCAAGGGCAAGCGGATGAGCAAGAAGGACAAGCTCCGCGCCCGCGACAATTCCCGGTAGGCTCCACGCCGATGGCTGGAGTGCTGGTGCCGTTGATTGTCTTCGCGTCGATCACCGCATGGGTGCTCGGACCGAAGTTCCTCAAGATGTGGCACGAGCAGCGCCTCAAGGAGATCGAGGCGCGCTCGCGTCAGCCGTACGCGCTGCCCGCGCCGATCACCGCGCAAATCGTCCCCGACGAGGAGCGCAAACAGCTCGAGGAGCGGCTCCGCACGCTCGAGACGATCGTCTGTAGCGTCGACTACGAGCTCAACGCGAAGCTCAATCGACTCGCCTCGCGTCAGGTCCGGGCGCTGCCGGCTGCCGTCGAGTCGCTCGGGAGCGCGCCCACCCACCCGTCGACGCCGCCGCCCGCGGCCAACCATCACTCGAGCCTCGCCCCCGGGCAGAAGCTCGCGAATCGCTTCTTGCTCGAGCGGAGCCTCGGCGAGGGAGGGATGGGCTCGGTCTGGCTCGCGCGCGACGAGCAGCTCGGCGAGCCCGTCGCGGTGAAGGTCATCAAGGACTCGCTCCTCGCCGATGCGTCGATCATCGAACGCTTCAAGCGCGAGGTGACCGCCGCGCGACGCGTGCAGCACGCCAACGTCGTCCGCCTGCACGACCTCGGCGAAGAGGCCGGACAGCTGTTCCTCTCGATGGAGTACGTCGAGGGCGAGAGCCTCGCCGACCGCATCCGGCGGCGCGGTCCGTTGCCGCTCGAGGAGGTGAAGACCATCGCCGCCCAGATGTGCGACGCGCTCGACGCTGCGCACGGCGCGGGCGTCATCCACCGCGACCTGAAGCCGGCGAACGTGCTGCTCACGTTCCAGGCGAACGGCGCGCAGATCAAGGTCATCGACTTCGGCGTCGCCAAGCTCTCGCACCTCGAGGGCATGACCGCGACCTCGCTCATCCTCGGCACCCCCGAGTACATGGCGCCCGAGCAGATTCGCGGCAAGAACGTCGACGCGCGCACCGATCTCTACGCGCTCGGCATGGTCCTCCACGAGTCGCTCACCGGAAAGACGCCGTTCCGCGGCGACTCGCCGATCGCGGTCGGCTTCGCGGCGTGCACCAACACGGTCCCGCCGCTCAAGGCCTCTCGCGGCGACGTCCCCGAGAGCTGGGACCTGTTCGTGCGCAAGGTGCTCTCGAAGGATCCCGACGACCGCTTCGCGTCTGCATCCGAGATGAAACGCGCGATCCCCGCCTGACGACACGACAGGGGCCGCGTGCTACACGCAGGCGGATGAGCACGCGTTCTCGACCGGAGGTGCTCGCGCCGGCGGGCGACCTCGACTCGCTTCGTGCTGCGCTCGCGGCCGGAGCAGACGCGGTCTATTTCGGGCTCGACGATGGGTTCAACGCCCGGGCTCGCGCGCAGAACTTCCCGCTGGCCGAGCTCTCGCGCGTGGTCGCTCGCATCCATCGCGCCGGCGCAAAAGCGTACGTCACGCTCAACACGCTCGTGTTCGAGCCCGAGCTCCCCGAGGTCGAGCGCATCGTTCGCGGTGTCGCCGCGGCCGGTGCCGACGCGATCATCGTGCAGGACCCCGCGGTCGCGCTGCTCGCGCGCGCTCTCTGCCCCGAGCTCGAGGTGCATGCGTCGACGCAGATGACGGTCGCGAGCGCCGAGGGGGCGAAGTTCGCCAAAGACCTCGGCGCCACGCGCTTCGTGGTGCCGCGCGAGCTCTCGGTCGAGGAGATCCGCGCGCTCGCCGCCGAGACGGACCTCGAGCTCGAGGTGTTCGTGCACGGCGCGCTGTGCGTCTCGTGGAGCGGGCAGTGCCTCACGAGCGAGGCGTGGGGCGGCCGCTCGGCCAACCGCGGTCAGTGCGCGCAGTCGTGCCGCATGCCCTACGAGCTCGTGGTCGACGGTCGAACGCGAGACCTCGGCGACGTGAAGTACCTCCTGTCGCCCAAGGATCTCGCCGGCGTCCGGGCGATCCCCGCTCTTTCGCGGATCGGCGTCCACGGCCTCAAGATCGAGGGCCGGCAGAAGGGCCCGCAGTACGTCGCGACCGCGACCAGCGGCTATCGCCGTTGGGTCGACGCCATCGCCGCGGGCAACGACGGTCCCGAGGCCGAGGCGCGGGTCTCCGCCGACGTGCAGGCGATGGCCCTCTCGTACACCCGTGGCTTCGGCGACGGGTTCCTCGTCGGCTCCGACCATCAGACGCTGGTCGAAGGTCGTTTCCCCAAGCACCGTGGTCTGTTCCTCGGCCGGGTGACCAAGGTCGGCCGCACCGAGGTGTGGGTCGAGCCCGACGAGCAGGGTCGCCCGTGGACCGGCGCGCTCGCGGCCGACGTGCCGCGCAAACGCCCGCAGGGCGAGACCAGGGTCTCGCTTCCGATCCTCGGTGGCGCCGTCGACGCGGCGAGCGGGCCACGCATCGAGACCCCGCCGCCGCGCGCCGGCATGGGCGTGGTGTTCGACGCGGGCGAGCCCGAAGACAAGCAGGAGCCCGGCGGGCCCATCTTCCGTGTCGAACGCGCGGGTCGCGCGTGGGTGCTCGGTTTCGGAAATCCCGGCCCCGATCTGTCGCGCGTTGGCGTGGGGCAGCGCGTGTGGATCACCCAGGATCCGACCGTCGCGCGCACGGCCGATCGCGTCGTCGAGACCGCGCCGGACGGGCGCATTCCCCTGGCGCTGTCGATCGAGGGGCGCGAGGGCGAGCCGCTCCGGGTTCGCGCCCACGTGCTGGCCGACCGGCCGCTCCCCGCGGCGGCACGGGCGCTGGCAGCCTCGGTCGCGAGCGAGGCGGCGCTGACCGCTGCGTCGTCGCGCGGGCTCGACGAAGCCACGCTGAAGGACAAACTCGGCGCGCTCGGGGGCACGCCGTTCCACCTCGCTTCGCTCGACACGTCGCGGCTGGCTCCGGGGCTCCACCTGCCCATCTCCGCGCTCAAGCCGCTGCGAAGAACGCTTGTCGAGTCGCTCGAGCGAACCCTCGACGATCCCACCCGGAGCGTCGCCGCGGGCGATGCGATCGCCTTGGTGCGCGCGGCCATCCCCGAGGTGGCTGCCCTCGACGAGGCCGCGATGTTGGTGCCGCTCTGCCGCTCCGACGAGCAGCTCGATGCGGCGATCGATGCGGGAATGCGCGAGGTGGAGCTCGATTGGATGGAGCTCGTCGGCTTGTCCAAGGCGTTCGCCCGCGCCAAGGCAGCAGGCCTCCGCGTCGTGGTCGGCGCACTGCGTGTCGAGAAGCCCGGAGAGCACGGGATCACCGAGCGCATTGCGAGGCTGATCACCGTGGAGGACGGAGTGTTGGTGCGGCACTGGGGCGCCTTCACGCGCTTCACCGAGATGCGCCCCCGCCCGTTCCTGGTCGGCGACTTCTCGCTCAACGTCACCAACTCGATCACCGCGCGGCACCTCTTGTCGCGTGGGCTCGACGTAGTCACTGCGTCGTTCGACCTCGACGACATGCAGCTGTTCGCTCTGCTCGACGCGACGCCGCGCGGCCGGGTCTCGGTGGTGGTCCACCATCGCATTCCCACGTTCCACACCGAGCACTGCGTCTACGCGCACCTCTTGAGCGAGGGCCGCGACTACAAGAGCTGCGGTCGGCCCTGTGAGCACCACCGCGTCGACGTGCGCGACCACCTCGGCCACGAGCACCCGGTCATCGTCGACGCCGGATGTCGGAACACGGTGTTCAACCACGAGCCGCAGAGCGCCGCGGCCCTCGTGCCCCAACTGCTCGAGCGAGGCGTGCGCCGCTTCCGCGTCGATTTCGTCCGAGAGACGCGCGTCGAGGCGCGTCGGATCCTCGACGGCTACCGGGCGCTCCTCGAGGGCCGGAGCGATCCGAAGGAGCTGCTCCGCACCCTGGGCACGCGCGATCAGTTCGGGGTGGGCTCGGGTCGCCGCGCGCTGCTCGGGCTCACGGCAGGCTGATCAGAAGATCACGCCGAAGTTTGCGCCATACTGCCGATCCCACGTGCGTGTCGCGAGGGGCGTGATCGTGCTGTAGCGACCCGTGTGGGTCGCGTACGCGCGCAGCATCAGCGGCGTGTTCGGAACTCGGAACTTCAGCCACGTGTCGATCTCGGCGATCTGGTCGGTGTCGTGTGGGTTGTTGGTGAGGTTCTCCTGGAACCGATCGCCCTTGTCGAACGACCCGTACATCCCGTACGTCACGCGGCTCCCGAGCTCGACCCCGTGCCACGCCAGGGTGGCTCGCAGGCGGGGCGACCAGCCGTAGGCGAAGTAGTATCCCTGCGCGATCAGCTCGGACTTCTGCCCCTGGTCGGTGAACCGAGCCTTCCACTCCGGCCACGCCTGCGACTGGATGACGGCGAAGTCCGGTGCCACTGCGAGCTCGAGATCTGCGATCAGATCGTGATCCACACCCCACCATCGGATCGCCGGACCGAGGAGGTGGACCAACGCCCACGCGTCGTACCGGCCAAGACGGTAACGCTCGGCGAAGTCGTACGCCGATTGGAGCGAGACCATCCACGCATGCCCCACCCGATCGCGCGAGACGTTCTGCTCGTACCTCCCCGTGAGGTGCGCGGCGAAGTTGATGTCCCAGGTCTGATTGCCTCCACTGCCGAAGCTCGCGCGAAAGTGTCCCTCGGTGAGCTCGCCGTTGTGAAACGGCAGCACGAACCGCCCGGGCCGGAGAAAGCCTGGGATGGAGACGAACTCCGCGTCGGCGCGGAAGTCGTACATGAAGTCCTGGCGACCCAGATCGTTCGTGGCGAGCATCTCGCCAACGCCGAGCTGGAAGCGGTGCCAGTGATACGAGCTGAACCCGAGGTTGTCGGGCGGCAGCGCGTTCGCCGGCCCGGAGTACCAGCCCGGCCGATTCGCGCGATGCGGGAGCCCGAGCGTCCACCCGGCGACATCGTGGCCCCAGCGCGGGTTCGGCGCGCTGTTCAAGTAGTCGCTGAGGTGCGTGAAGAACTCGCCCGTGGAGAGGCCGCCCATCGGCGTCACGATCAGATCGTTGATGCTCGCCTTCTCCAGGATCTCCCCGACGAACTCGAAGAGCGCCGAGGTCGTGGCCGAGTAGAGCAGGGAGAGCGGGATGTTGATCCCGTTCTCGCGCGCGATCCAGTAGTACCAAGCACCTGGGCCGAGCGGGTGGAGGATGTCGTTGGTGACGTGCAGGTTGGTGTCGAAAGACGGAACGAAGTTCTCGAGCCGCGTCTTCCCGTCCGGGAAGTCCCAGTCCTCCTTGTTGATCGACGGGCGGATCCAGTAGTACGCCTCGCCCACCAGGAGCACGCTGAAGGCCTCGACGGCTGCACGGAAGTAGCGGGGATCGTTCCGCAGCGGGTGGAGCCCTTCCTCGTGCGTCTGACGCAGGGGGCGCTCGGTGCCGTCACCCGCCAGGAAGGTCCCGGTGGGTAGGAGCCGAGCGTCGTCCTGTGCGTTCGCGAGCGCGGGCCACCACGCAACGGCGAGCGCAAGGGAGCCGCAGAGGAGAGCATTGGATGGAGCCAAGCTGCTCCAGACTCAGCATGCGGTGGGCCACGCATTCGTGCCTCGAAAGTGGACCCGGTGTGCTCGCGGCCGCACACGCGACCCGACAAGGGGCGCCCCTCGCAGTCGGACGGCGGTGGATCGGCCGAGATCGTGGCGCGCGCCGACGGCGTTGTTCCGTCGACCATCCCGAGCGATACACTACGTCCACCATGCGCTCGCTCGCCCCCTCCGCGTTCGCCCTCCTGGTCGTAGTGCTCGGGTGCTCCGCGGGAAAGTCGAACGAGGACTTCGGGTTCGAGGGCGACGGGGGCAAGGACGCGAGTGCGGGCGAGGGTGGCCTCGATCTCGACGCCGGCCTCGACATCGACGCCTCGCTCGAAGGTGGCACGGGCAAGCCGCTCGGGTGCAGCGGCGATCTGCAGAGCGTCACCGACGAAGCGGGAATCGTGCAGAAGAAGTGTCCTGCCGATCAGGGTTGCTACAAGGGCGAGTGCATCCCCGCGTGCGAGGCCGCGGCCAAGAGCAAGGGCAACGTCGGGTGCACCTTCCTCGCGGCCACGCCCTCGTTCTACCCCACGATCACCCCGCCGTGCTTCGCCGTGTTCCTCGCGAACAACTGGTCGAAGGACGTGAAGATCACGGTGACCCGCGGCGGCGCGAGCTTCGACGCGACCAAGTTCGGTCGCATCCCCAACGGGGGAAGCGACGCAAACGCGTGGCCCGCGGTGCCTGCGACCGGTCTGCCGCCGGGCCAGGTCGCCGTGCTCTTCATGTCGAGCGATCCGAGCTCGGCCAACGCGGGGTTCCCCCTCAAGTGTCCCGTCGCACAGGCCCAGAGCGGAGGAACCGCGGTCAGCGGGAGCGGCAAGGGCACTGCGTTCTCCATCAAGACCGACGTACCGGTGAGCGCCTACGACATCCTGCCGTACGGCGGCGCGTCGTCGTTCCTCCCGAGCGCCGAGCTCTTGTTGCCGACGAGCGCGTGGGGGACCAACTACGTCGCGGTCGTGCCCCAACTCTCGGGCAGCGGCGGACCGCAGTGGGGGCAGGTCGTCGCCGCCGAGAACGGCACCACCGTGACCATCAACCCGACGCAGAACCTCCCCGCGGCGGGTGGAGTGCCGGCCGCGCCGAAGGGCTCGGCGACGAAGTTCACGCTCAACGCCGGTGAGTACGTGCAATGGCAGCCCTCCCTCGAGATGAGCGGCAGCATCCTCTCGAGCGACAAGCCCATCTCGTTCATCGGCGGCACCGGGTACCTCTGTCTCTCGAGCTCCACGGCGAAGGGCGGCGGTTGTGACTCGGGCCACCAGATGATCCCGCCGGTGAGCGCGCTCGGCTCGGAGTACGCGCCCGCGCCGTATGTCACGCGGCGCAAGGATCTCGCCGAGGAGTCGATCCCCTATCGCATCGTCGGCATGGTCGACGGCACCACCCTCACCTACGAGCCCGCCGTCGCGGGAGCGCCCACCACGCTGTCCCGCGGCACGGTCGGGAGCTTCCAGGCGACCGGCGCGTTCATCGTGAAGAGCCAGAACGCCGACCACCCGTTCTACGTCGCGCAGATGATGCCTGGGTGCGAGGTCACGAGCGGAAGCCGCGCTGGCGCGACGGTGACGCTCGGCGGGCTGGTCCCGCTCAACCTCGGCGACGAGGAGTTCGTCAACATCCTCCCCCCCGCGCAGTTCCTCACGAAATACGTGTTCTTCACCGACCCGACGTACTCGACGACCAACCTCGTGCTCACGCGCGTGAAGGGCGCGTCGGGCTTCAAGGACGTCAAGGTCGAGTGCCTCGGCACGGTGAGCGGCTGGAAGCCGATCGGCACGAGCGGCAAGTACCAGTACGTCGGCGTCGATCTGGTCCGCGGCAAAGTCGGCGTCGGCTCGTGCAAGAACGGGCCGCAGGTCGCTTCGAGCGACGGCCAGTTCGGGCTGATGGTCTGGGGCACCGACACCTACTCGAGCTATGCCTATCCGGGCGGCGGCAACGTCGGGACGATCAACACGGTGGTCGTCGACCCGGTCCCCAAGTGAGATCTAGAGCAGGGTGGATCTGACCGGTCCCGCCTTCGGCGGTCCCGGAGAATTGCCCTCACCCAACCCTCTCCCGGTGGGAGAGGGCTCGAGAATTACCGGCCCTTTCTCGGCCCCTCTACCCCTGGGAGAGGGGTTGGGGGTGAGGGCATCTGCCCGCGAGCGAAGCGAGCGGGATCTCTACGCGCCGCCGCACTTGTTGTTGCAGGCGCACGAGCTGCCGCACGACACCTTGGAGAGCCCGGAGCTGAGCCCGCCGCACGTCGCGGTGCACGCGCCGTTGCCGCATTGGACCTGACCGCCGAGGCACGACGAGATGCCCGAGCAATTGACGGTGCACGGCGCGCTGACCGGGCACTTCACCTGCGCGCTGCCGCACGCGCTCGTCGCCGAGCACACGAGCTCGCACGCTCCGGTCTCGGCGCAGCGAAGATCGAGGCTGCCGCACGAGGAGACGCCGCTGCACTCCACGCGGCATTTCATCCCCGGCGGGCAGTCGATGCGACGCCCATTGCACGCCGAGACCGCGTTGCAGCGGATGTTGCACCGGTCGCCATCGCAGCCGCCGTTGCAGAGGTCGGGACACTTCGTAGGCACGGACGTGCTGCCGGGCGGACAACCGAGCGGCGCGTCGGGCTTGGCGGTGTCGGGAACGGGTGCGTCCGGGTTCGGCGTCGACGTGTCGGTGCCCGTCGCGTCGGCGCCCGTGCTCGTGTCGTCGACGACGGACGTGTCGCCGCTGGTCGTGCCGGTGTCACCGCCGCCATTTTCGTCGAAGATCGAGGTGTCGGCCGAACCACCGCAGCCAAGGACGAGCCCGAGGGCGCCGAGTGCGAGCAAGGCGAAGCGCATCTGCGAATCATGACACGGAGACCGCACGGGCCCCAAAGTCGCGATCGACGCAAGCGCCCAGCGCTGGCAGGGTGCACGACCGCATGGTCGTGAACCCCCTCGCCACCGGCGCCGTGTACCTCGCGCTGTCGATCCCCCCCACCGTGTTCGCGGTGCGTCACACCCGACGTCCGTGGGCGGCAGGACTGTTCGGGGCCGTGATTGGGATGGGGCTCTCGGTGCTCCTCAACCCGTGGCTCCCGTTCAACTTCTGGGCGCACGCGCGAGATTTCATCATCGAGCCGTTCCTCGAGGGAAAGCTGTTCCGCAGGCCACGCGAGGGGCTGCTCACGCTGGCGTTCCACGTCGGCGTGCCGGTGCTCGTCGCGATGGTGCTCTATCGCGTGCTGCCGCAGCCCGAGGACTGGGACTGATCGCGCGGACGAACGTCACCGAAACAGCGCAAAACTGCTCGTGTAACCGTGCAGGTACGTGCGGCCGCGGACCGGGCCGATCTCCCCGTTGCAGAAGAAGCCGCCGAGCGCGATGTCGGCGCCGAGCACGCGGTGGAACGCGTCGCTGTCGTGATTGGGGTGGCCGTAGAGGCCCTGGCCGCGACCGAGGCACGAGAAGAGCAGCGCGCCCGAGGGACGCGCACCCTCCGCCGCGTGACGCGAGAGCAGCGTCTCGAGGTCGTGCGCGGAGGACTCGGCGTCGCGCACGTGGAACTGGACCACCGCCCAGTCGTCGATCGTCGCGCCGACCACGAGGCCCCCACCTTCGCGTTGCACGCCGCCGACGTTGCGGACGAGGAAGTCTCCCTGCCTGTACTCGCGCTTGTCCGCGTCCATGCCGATGCCGAGGAACAAGGAGCGGCGGAACGACTCCTGATCGCGCGCGGGCAAGGCGGCGAACAGCTCGCGAATGACCTGCACCACCGGCTTTCCGCCGAGCTCGTGGATGACGTGGTCGCGGTGTCGCGTGACGAACATCGCTTCGCCGACCGGCCGACAGCCTTGCGCGACGATGGTGTCGACGACGACGCCGCGAAGCGAAAGACCAGCGAGGCCGCGCCCGTGCGTTGCGTCGTCGAGCCACAAGACTTGCGCGCCGGGAGAGCCGCTCGAAAGGCCGCCGACCTTGGTTGCCTCGGGATGTGCGGTGTCGAGCGCCTCGAGCACGATGGGCGTCTCGACGGTCAGCGGATCGGCGAGGAGGAGGAACGCATCGCCGCGCGGCACGGCTCGGACGTCCGTGTCGTCGAGGTGGAAGGGAACCAGCTCGACCTCCGGCAGCGACGCGAGGGTGACGGCGACGCCCGGACGGCCCTCGAGCTCGAGCCCTCCGCCGAGCACCCCGCCGGCCGAACAACCGAGCACGTGCGCGCGGGGAAAGCGCTCGCGCACCCGGTGGGGCACGTCGCCGAGGCTGGAGGTGTGGCCGGACACGAAGACCATCACCAGATCGGCGTGGTGCTCGAGCGCATCGGCGGCGTGGTCGAGCGCGGCACGGAGGCCGGCGTCGAGGTCGGGGAGGTCGGAGATCGCAGAGGCCCAGCGCATGGTCTCGGGGAGGGGTCGGGTCGGAACCGACGCAGTGCGGCGCGACACCCTAGCGCAAACGCCCGCGCGGAATGTGCTACTTCCTCGGCATGCGGTCGCGAGTGTTGGTGGTCGGGTGCGGCGGGATCGGCGGCGTGGTTTCGGCGACGCTGGCCGAGCACGCGGCGGTCTCGGGAGGCGCGATCGACCTGGTCGCGCTCACCACGAACGAGTCGATCGCCAGCGCCGTGCACGACCGCGGCTTCCGGGTCCGCGGCCAGGATGGTTCCCGCACCGTGCGCGGCAACGTGGTGAGCTCGTTGCCCGACGACATCGAGCCGTTCGATTTCGTGCTGCTCGCGACGCAGCCGCCGCAGGTCGAGGAGGCCGCGCGTTCGGTGCAGCGGTTCCTCGCCAGGGACGGCGCGATGGTCTGCTTCCAGAACGGGCTCTGCGAGACCCGCATCGAGCGACTGTTTCCCGCCGGCGAGGGGCGCGATCGGGTCATCGGCGCCGTCGTCGCGTGGGGCGCGTCGATGCCCGAGCCCGGCGTCTACGAGCGCACCTCCGCGGGCGGCTTCGTCATCGGCCGGATGGACGGCGCGGACGACCCGCGCCTGGCGGCGCTCGATGCGGTGCTCGAGCCGATCGGCCCGGTGACCGTGAGCAGGAACCTCGCAGGTGCGCGCTGGAGCAAGCTCGCGATCAACTGCGCCATCTCCACGCTGGGCACGCTCGGCGGCGCACGCCTCGGCGCGCTGATGACCCAGCGGTTCGTGCGGCGCCTCGCGCTCGAGATCATGACCGAGGTCGTCGCGGTCGCGCGGGCCGAGAACGTGCGCCTCGAGAAGGTGAGCGGCACCATCGACCTCGACTGGATCGCGCTCACGCCCGACGAGCGGCGCGCCCGCGGGTCGGCCGGGCTCGTGGCCAAACACTCCATGTTGCTCGCGGTCGGTGCGCGCTACCGCCGGATGCGCTCGTCGATGCTCGCCGCGATCGAGCGCGGTCGCACGCCGGCGGTCGACTTCCTCAACGGCGAAGTGGTCACCCGCGGCGCCGCCCACGGCATCCCCACCCCGGTGAACGCAGAGGCGCAGCGCCTCGTGCATGCGCTCGCGCGCAAGGAGATGGCGCCCGGGATGGACGTGGTGCAGACCCTCGCCCGCTTCGCCGCCGAGAGCACCGGCGGCGCACCCGACCTGTGAGCGTTCCGTCTCGAACACATGCTGGGAACGGACCCGCCAAGGTCCTGTCCGTCCGACCGTCGGAGGTGGCTGTGCGCGAGGTCCTGGTCTTCGCAATGCTGGCGGTTTCGGTCGTTTCGACCGCGTGTACGGCCACGACTTCCGTTCCCACCCCCAAGTCGAGCGAGCCCGCGGCCTTCCCCATCCCGATCGACCCCGCGGTCACCGCGCCTCCACCGGCCGATCCGGTGGTCGAGCTCGCGCTCGCCTACGAGCGCAGCTGCGCGCGCACCGCCTCGGGCCTCGTGAAGTGTTGGGGCCTCGGCTACGACGACGCGCCGCGGAGCTGGCCGCTCACCGTCACGGGCATCACCCAGGCGGTGCAGGTCGCCGTCGGCCCGACCCACGCGTGCGCGCGCTTGTCGAGCGGCCGCCTCAAGTGCTTCGGCGGCAACGAAGGCGGCGCGCTCGGCGACGGCACGCGCGAGACCGCGCTCTCAGCCACCGCCGATCCCGGAGTCGAGGCCGCGCTCGACGTCGCGGTGGGCAGCGACTTCACCTGCGCGCGCGTCGGTCACGAGTCGCTTTGTTGGGGCGACAACCATCGCGGCAGCCTCGCCCTCGGCACCCTCGGCGCGGGCGAGCTTCGACCGGTCGTCGTACCGCTGCTCGCGGGCGTGCGAGCACTCTCGCTCGCGGGTCGCCACGGCCTCGCCATCGTCGACGAGGGAATCGTGCTCGGTTGGGGCGACGACGCGCACACGCTGATCGGTGCGACCCCCTCGCCCAAGCCGGTGCCGGTCAAGCTCTCGGGGCTGCTTCACGTGCGCGAGCTCTCCTCCTCGTCGTCGCACGCGTGTGCACGGTTCGACTCGGGCACGGTCGCGTGTTGGGGCGACAACGACGCGGGGCAGCTCGGCGACGGCACCACCATCAAGCGCGACGGCCCCGTACCCGTCCTCGGCCTCTCGAACGCCGTGCAGGTCGCCGTGGGCGAACGCACGAGCTGCGCGCGTCTCGCCACGGGCGCCGTGGCTTGTTGGGGCGCGAACGAGCACGGGCAGCTCGGCGATGGCTCGACCACGGCGCGGAGCAAGGCTCAGCACGTGCCCGGCCTCAGCGGCGTCACGCAGGTCGCCGTCGGCGGCGCGCACGCATGCGCGCTGCTCGAGGGCGGCGAGGTCCAGTGCTGGGGCATCAACGCCCACGGCGAGCTCGGCGATCACACGACGGCGTCACGCAGCATCCGCGGGCCGGTCCTGTTCTAGAGCGTGCTAGCGTTTCGGGGCCATGCGTTCCCTGCTGCTCGCACTGTTGCTCGTGCCCCTCGCCTGCACCAAGGCCGCTCCCCCGGGACCTTCGCCGTCCGAGAGCAGCAAGCCGGTCGACGAGCTCGCGCACCTCAAGAAGATGTCCGTCGACGACGTCGACAAGCGCATCGCCGACAAGGATCCGAGCTTCTTCGTGTTCGACGCGAACATGCGCGAGGTCTTCGACAAGGGTCACGTCCCCGGCGCGACGTTCGTTCCCGACGAGGGCGTGACCGCGAGCCTGCTTCCCAAGGACAAGGCGGCGACGCTCCTGTTCTACTGCTCGAACGAACATTGAACGGCCTCCCACACCGCCGCGGTCGCGGCGGAGAAGCTCGGATACTCCAACGTGTTCGTCATGCCCGCCGGCATCAAGGGCTGGAGGAAAGCGGGCAAGAAGACGGAGCCGTGAGCTACCCTGCGGACGTGGTGACCCATTGCCCCAACTGCGGAGCGCCGCGCACCGACGCGACCGTCTGCGGCTTCTGCAACGTGATCTTCGAGTCGGGTGCCCGCGCAACGAGCACCACGAGCGGGTACTCGCCGGCGGTGGTCGCAGCCCTGCGCGCCGGCAACAAGATCGAGGCCATCAAGCTCCATCGCGAGGCGACCAACCTCGGACTCCGAGAGTCGAAAGACGCGGTCGACCTGCTCGAAAAGAAGCTCGGGCTATAAGTCACCGAGCACGGTCCTCGATCCCGAGGCCGTCTCTGCTCGCGCAGGCTCGGTCGAGACGAGGCCGATGCGAGCCTCCTCGTCGCGTCTCGGCTTTCGACTGTGGACTGTCGACCAAGCGGCCACTCGCTCAGGGCCGCAACTTGCGCCATGTAGGCCCACCAAACAGGCCTGGTTCCCCACGAGTGTGGACCTCATCGTGACGTCGCCGAGAGGGCCGCCTCCGAGGACATCGCAAGTAACTTCGAGCCGACCTCTGCGGGGGCCGCCTCGCTCCAACAGAAGGTCAGAAGATCAGAAGGCCGTGCGGTCTGCCGATCGACGCGCGAACGCTCCGCCGCGCACGAAGGCTTCGGGCCTGACGCGGCAGCCCCCATCTCGTCTCGCTTCTGATCTTTTGACCTTCTGATCTTCCAGAACGGGCCGTAATCTCGCGACTCGGGTTGGGCCAATCAGGACGTCCGACCGTCCCGCGCCTGTTGCCGCATCTGGTCGCCGCGGGTGTCAGGATGAGGTCCACACCCTGACGACTGACGACGGTCCGGATTCAGCGCGGCATCACCGCCGCGTGCACGGCACCGAGCGCGGGAGCGAGCGTCGCGGGGAAGTCGGTGAGCGCGCGTTGGTAGCGCGCCGGTGAGAGGCCGGCATCGGGCAACAAGCGTTCGAGCACCTCGATCGCCTCGGCCTGGCGAGCGAGCGGCGAGCCGCCAACGACCGAGACGATCTCGGCGACGGCGGAAAGCGTGACGAACGTCGCCTCGGCGTCGGCGCGATCTTCGGAATCGTCCCCCTGGCCCGGTTGGGGAAACCAGCGGGCATAGCGGCGCTCGATCGCGCGGACGTCGCGCGCCATCGCCTCGCGCCGCGCGCCCTCGCCGTCGAGCGAGACCCGGAGCTCGCCGGCGGCGCGCAGCTCCGCCTCGGTTCGCTCGAGCAGCTCGAGGTCGCGCACGCGCTCGAGATCGACGAGCTCGTCGAGGAGCTCGCCGAGCTCCGCGCTCAACTCCTCGCCGAGCCGCTCGGATTGCGGGAGATGGAGGATGCCTCCGCGGTCGATCTTCCCAGAAGCCAGCTCGCGCAGCGCCGCGTCGGGAACGAAGTGGTAGAACGCCCGCTCCCCGCGGGCTCGCTGGCGCGAGACCATCGCGCGCAGCGCCTCGTTCTCCTCGCCGAGCGCGATGACGCTGATGCCCACCGACAGATCGCCGAGCGCCTCGCGCGCCGCAGCGATGCGCTCCTCGCGGACCGGCGCGGCCCCGTCCGATACGAGCACGATTTGCGCGCGGGCGAGATCGGGATCGGCTGCCTGGGCCTCGCTGATCTGCTGCAGGCTCGCGAGGAGCGCCTCCTCGATGTTGGTACCGCCGACGCGAATGTTCCCGACCACGTCTTGGATCGAAGACAGCGCGCTCTCGGTGTCGTGGACCCTGACGATCGGGCCGGGCTCGAGATCGAAGTACCGGTAGAACGTGGACACACGCGTCGTGCGGTTCGCGTTCTCGAAGCGTTGGAGCAGCGTCGCGAGCTCCGCGACGAGGATGGCATCACGGGTGCGCGCCCGGTCGCCGATCATCGAGGTCGACCCGTCGAGCACGTACACGCGGACCTCGGACAACATGCGGGTGCGCACCCTCTCGATGCGCTCGTGGTGCACGTACTGGCGCGTGAGCAGTCGGCCGGTCGCCAGGTTCAGCAGGATCGTACGCGGATCGTCGATCACCGCCCTCGCCACGTCCTCGACGCTCTTGGCGGGCATGAGCACCAGATCGGCGGTCGGCCACGGCACCCTCCGCGGGCGCGTCTCGACCTCGACGACGCGCACCGGACTGAGCGTTCCACCCACCTCGAACGCCCCGTCGACCGCGAGCGCGGCGGAGATGGTGGCTACCTCGCCGCCCTCGTCGAGATAAGCCTTGGCCTTCGATTGGTATTGGAGCGGAACCTTCGCGAGCTCGAGCGCAAAGTCGCGACGCCCGCGGCGGTACCCCTCGTGGACACGCGACACCACGCGCTCCCCGAAGGTCTCGACCCCGGACCGCTCGATCGAGCGTGCGCGCAGCTCGAGCTCGTCGAGCTCGATCCCGCCGCGCACCGCCCCGAGTGCCCGCCCCGTGCGGCGGGCGAACGCCTCGTCGTGCGCGTCGGCCGCGGCGAGATCGATGGCGACCAACGCGGCATGCAACTTGTCGCGTTCGCCTCGCGCGAGCGCCGCCCGGGCCTGGTGCAGGAGCGCGACGTCTGCGGCGAGGCCCGCGGCCTCGAGTCGATCGATGCGGACGATCTCCCGCGCGATCGCGCTTCGTCGCGCTTCGACGCCCGCCTCGTCGAGGGGCATGGCCGCCGCGCTCTCGAGGAGCACCTGCCTCGCGGCCTCGAGGAGGCGGCGACGGCGCGCGAGGAACGCCCGCTCGTCGCGCGCGAGATCGAGCAGGTGATCGACCGCCGAGAGCTGGAGCTCGACCAAGCGAACGTCGGCGATCGCGGGCGCGGGCTCGTCACCGGGCTCGATCGGATCGGACGCCTCTCGCACCACCAACGGAGGGAGGAGCCGGGTCGAGTCGGCGCTCGCCATCATGCGACGGAGCGCGGGATCGCCGCGTTCGAGCGCTTCGATCGCCCGCACCACGATCTCGAACAAGCGGCGGAGCCAGGCGCCCTGTGCGGTGCCGATGCGTCCGTTCACCACACACGCGCGCTCGACCGAGAGCACGTTCGCTTCGAGCTCGTCGACGGCGCGATCGATCTCGTCGTCGGCGGCGATCTGCTCGCCGTGCACGACCGACGAGACGACCCGCAAGAGCTTCTCGAGCGCGTGCGTCTCGGCCTTGCTCCGGTAGCCGAGCGAACGAAGGATCGGGCGAACCAGGCGGGTGAACGGGGCAGACACCGAGCCGGGATCGAGCACCACGCGCTCGATGCGCGCCTCGAGGTCGGACAGACGCGCAGACCGTTCGTCCCCCTCGTTCATGGAGTCGATCGCCCGAGGACCTCTCCCCACGCCTGGTCGCCCGCCGTCTTGCCGAGCGCGGCGACGTGGAGCCGGACCGCACGTCGCAGCTCCTCGATCCTCGCACGCACCGCGACTGCACGCTCGCTGTGGGTGGGAAAGGTCTCGGCGATGACCCGCGCCTCGAGCGCGAACCGCAGGAGCGCGGCGTCGTCGAGCACGACGTTGAGGAACTTCGACGAGAGGATGACCGCGAGCCGCTCGCGAGCGTCGTCGAGGGGCGCCCGCACGTCGGTGCCGCCGGTGAGGGCCCACCACCAACGCTCGAGGAGCTGGAGCGCGCGCTCGACCCGAGCGAGGTCGACGTCGGCGGCCTCTCGACGAAGCGTGTCGGGTACCCGGCCGAGGAGCGCGACGAGCGCGTTCTCTGCCTGCTCCGCGGACTCGCTCGTGGGCGGCGCGACGCGGAGGGCGATGTCACGCAACGTGAGGGCGACGGGGACTCGCTGCTCGGCGGCGCGCAGCGCCCGGTAGGTCTCGTACCGCGGCGGGGAGGTGGCCACTGCGGGCCCCTGACGCTCCGAGCGCACCAGCGCCTGCGTCGACCACTCGAGCCATTGCTCCGGCGCGATCGCGTCCGCGAGGTCGCTCTTCTCGAGGGTGGTCTTCAACGCGTCGACCTTGGCGAACAGACCGGCGCGATCGCGCGCGTCGAGACCCACGACGAGGGTGGCGACCAACGAGCCGATGCGCGGTCCGACCACCCGCTCCTTGAGCCGCGACCGTTGCCCCGACATCGCGGAGAGACGCGTGGCGAGCGTGTCGAGCGATGCGAGAACCCCGGCGAGGCCGGCGATGATTCGGTCGATGTCGGCGCCGCCGGTCTCGGCGAGCACGCCCTGAACGCTCCGACGAAACCCTGCGTCGAGGAGCCCCGCGATGTCCTCTTCGAGCCGGTCGAAGGCCAGCCGCAGCACGCGCTGCGAGCCCACCGGATCGGGCAGCTCGGCCCCGTCGTTCTCGAGCTTGCGCCGGAGAGCGGTCAACGCCTCGTGTTGGTCGATGCGGCGGGCGATGCGCGCCCCGATGTCCTCGTCGGGCTTGCCGCGGCCTTTGGTCTCGGCGCTCTTCTCGAGGCTCTTCTCGAGGCTCTTCTCGAGCAACGCTCCGACGTCGGTCGCTCGGGCCCCTGGCTCGAACGAGATCGCATCGTCGAGCAGGGTGATCGCCCGACCCCGCAACCAACGGGCGAGCGCGCGCGACGAGAGCGACTCGGGCCGCCCGGACTGCTCGATCTTGGTGGCGAGGCCTCCGAGCTCCTCGGCGGTGGCGGTGAGATTGCTGACGTCGGGCCCGCGCGCCGACGTGAGGCCGAGGCGGAGCGCCCGCGCGGCGAGCGAGTCGGCCATCTGCTTCACCAACGAGGCCGCGCGCTCCGCGGTCGGCCCCCCGGCGAGCGCCAGCGGCGTGAGCGCCTGCACCGAGCTCACGAGCTTCTCGGGATCGGCCGTGCCGAGGGCATCGGAGGCGGCGCGTTCGAGCATCGCCACCTCGGGCGGCGGCACGCGTGGCGACGGCGAAAAGCGAGGCACCTTGCCGAGGCAGCGCTCGAACGCGTCGCGCTCGGTGCGCACGATCGCCAGCTGCCTCCGCTCGCGCGGATCGGTCTCGCGTGCGAGGAGCTTGTCGATGCCCTCGCGGCTCGGGCCCGACAAGAGCAGGTGCAGCCGCAGCCAGCCGAAGTCCTCGGGCAACACCTCGAGCGGGCGCCCCGGCTGGAGGAAGATGCGATCGAAGACCACGACGGCGCGGAGCACACGCCCACAACGCACGGCCGTGCGCGTCGAGATGTAACGCGTCGGAACGAACGTCGGATCGGCCTTGGCGGCCGCCGAAAGCTCGAGCTCCAGGCGCTCGAGAAACGACGCGATCGCGTCGCACGCGGCGTCGGAGATGTGCACGGAGTCGACGGTCGCCTGCAGTGCGTCGAGGTCCTGCACCGTGAGCGGCTGGACGAACGAGACGCCGCCGGCGCCGCCGACGTGCCGGCGGAGCACGGTCGCGAGGTTCTTCGGCTCTGCGAACCCTCGCGGCATGAAGCTGACGAAGGCGATGCGGTCGACGAACGCGAGCAGCGTATCGCGCGAGCCCTCGAGGATCTCCGCGAGGTAGCGGTTGCTGGTCATGATGGCGCACTCGATCGCGCCCCTCGTCACCTTGGTGCCCTCTTTGAGCTCGCGCTCTTGGAGCACGTTGAGCGCGGAACGCAGCAGCATGTCGCGGCCGTCGAACACCTCGTCGAGGAACGCGTGGACCGCGCCGAGGATGCCCTGATCGGTGAAGTGCTCGGTGCGCCCCGTGTCCATCAGGGTCTTGAAGTCGATCGGGCCGACCAGATCGGTCTGCACGGTGCTCTCGGTGAACTGCCGGGCGTAGACGCTCGGCAGGCCGGTGCGCTCGTCGATGATCCGTCGGAGCACGGCCGAAGCGACCTGGCTCTTGGCGGTGCCCGGAGGGCCCGTCATCAGGACGTGCTCCCGCGAGAGGAGGGCCAAGCCAATTTGAACGAGGAGGTCCTCGCGCTCGACGAACGCGAGCTTGAGCTCGTCGAAGAACGCCTGAAAGCGCTTCGACGCCTCGCTCACGCGACGCGGGTCAGGGGCCATCATGGGCGGGGATCCTAGCCGACCGGGGGCTCGAACTGGGCGTAGTGTCGATACCAGAAGTAGAACGAGGTCGCCCCGAGCAGGTGCCACGCTCCGTGTGCGGTGAACAGGTGGTTCTGCGGATCGCAGAGGATGCGCAACTTGTCGAGCCACCAGAGCGCATACGAGCTGGCAAACGTCACACCGACGAGCGAGAGCGCGCCGTAGCGCGTGGTCTCGCGATGCCGCCGCGCGAGCCACGCTTCTAGCGACAGGAACGTCACGACGTGCCCGATGAAGAGCGCGATGCCCATCGTCTCGAAACGAAGGAGCAGCGCGGTCGAGCAGGCGGCGAGCACGCAGTAGATCGCGATGAGCGTCCGCGCCGCGATCGGTCGGCGTGCAGGTAGCACGCCGACACTTTCTCCCTTCGAGTCGATCGGACGCAGGCGGCCGACGTTGAGCACGATGAACAGGCTCGATTCGAGGAACATCACCGACTGATCGGCGAGCTGTCCTGCGAGTGTGCTCGTCGCGTGGAAGGCGGTCGACGCGAGGCCGGTCGCGATGGCGATGGGACCGAGGAGCCCCGCCCGGGGTGCGCCCTCGGCCCGGGCCAGGCGGACGACGAACAGCCCGACCACGAGGAACCCGAGATTCGACCAGGTGTTCGCCGGCTGGGTGACCCAGCCGCAGACGTCCGCCTCGCAGAACACGAGGTTCGCCGGGCGAAGGCCATCCCAAGGACATACCGGCACGGCCGTACGAGCATGCGGCCGAGTCGCCGCGATCGGCAAGGAGCTTCGAGGCGGCACGGGCCTTGATCAGAACCAATCGATGCCTACCTTGCCCGAAGCCCGGCGGCCGGTTCTCGCTGGAGCAGCTCGAAGGGAGCAAGCGACCGCCAAGCCCGCTTGGCGTGCAGGTGAGTGCCTGTTCTCTGTTCACAGAGAGTGGGCCCTCGACCGAACGGGGAGAGATCCATGCGCATCGACCGTCTGACGACCAAGTCCCGAGAAGCCATCCAGGAGGCGCAGAGCCTCGCCGCGCGCCGCGGACACCCCGAGATCCTTCCCGAGCACGTCATCGCGGTCCTGCTGGGTCAGGAAGGCGGCGTCGCGAGGCCGATGCTGCAGAAGGCCGGCGCCGACCTCGAGGCCCTCGAGCGGGCCGTCGCCGAGCACCTCGACAAGCTCCCCAAGCTGCAGGGCGGCAGCGAGCCCGGCCTTTCGCGCCGTACGCTGCACATGCTCAACAAGGCCGAGGACCACGCCAAGGGGATGAAGGACGACTTCGTCTCGGTCGAGCACCTGCTCATCGCGCTCCTCCGTGACGACAAGGACGCCGCCGCGCTGTTCGAGCGCGCCCGGGTGCGGCCCGACGCCTTCCAGAAGGCGATCGGCGAGGTGCGCGGCAGCCAGAAGGTCGTGGACCAGGATCCCGAGGGCAAGTACCAGGCGCTCGACAAGTTCACCCGCGACCTCACCGCGGCTGCGCGCGCCGGCAAGATCGATCCGGTCATCGGCCGCGACGAGGAGATTCGCCGGGTGATGCAGGTGCTGTCGCGTCGCACCAAGAACAACCCGGTGCTCATCGGTGAGCCCGGCGTCGGCAAGACGGCCATCGTCGAGGGCATCGCCCGCCGGATGGCCGCGGGAGACGTCCCCGAGTCGCTGAAGGAGAAGCGCCTGCTCGCGCTCGACCTGGGCAGCATGGTCGCGGGCTCCAAGTTCCGCGGCGAGTTCGAGGACCGCCTCAAGGCCGTGATCAAGGAGATCGAGAGCTCCCAAGGCCAGATCATCCTCTTCATCGACGAGCTCCACACGCTCGTTGGTGCCGGCGCCGCCGAGGGCGCAATGGATGCGGCGAACATGCTCAAACCTGCGCTGGCGCGCGGGGAGCTGCGCTGCATCGGCGCGACCACGCTCGACGAGTACAGGAAGCACATCGAGAAGGACGCCGCGCTCGAGCGCCGCTTCCAGCCTGTGTTCGTCGGGCAGCCCACGGTCGAGGACACCATCGCGATCCTCCGCGGCCTCAAGGAGCGCTACGAGGTCCACCACGGCATTCGCATCCAGGACTCCGCGCTCGTCGCCGCGGCCACGTTGAGCAACCGGTACATCACCGACCGGTTCCTCCCCGACAAGGCCATCGACCTCGTCGACGAGGCCGCGTCGAAGATCAAGATGGAGATCGACTCGATGCCGGTCGAGATCGACACCGTCGACCGCAAGCTCACCCAGCTGCAGATCGAGGAGCAGGCGCTGAAGAAGGAGCGCGACGCGGCGAGCAAGACCCGTCTCCAGGTCGTGGTCGAGGAGATCTCCAACCTCGAAGAGAAGCGCAACGCGATGCGCGCCCAGTGGATGCGCGAGAAGGAGCTGCTCGGCAAGGTGCGCGAGCTCCAGCCCAAGCTCGAGGATCTGCGCAACCAGATGGAGCGCGCAGAGCGCATGGGCGATCTCGGCAAGGCCGCCGAGATGAAGTACGGCAAGATGCCCGAGACCGAGAAGGCCATCGAGCACGCGCGGGCCGAGCTCGCCAAGGCGCAGAGCAAGGGCACGAGCTACCTCCGCGAAGAGGTCACCGACCAGGACGTCGCCGCCATCATCAGCAAGTGGACCGGCGTGCCGGTCACCAAGATGCTCGAGGGCGAGATGCAGAAGCTCCTCCGCATGGAGGACAGCATCAAGTCGCGCGTCGTCGGTCAGGACAACGCCGTCGTCGCGGTCTCCAACGCGGTACGCCGCTCGCGGGCCGGCCTCGGCGACGATCGACGCCCCATCGGCTCGTTCCTCTTCCTCGGCCCGACCGGCGTCGGCAAGACCGAGCTCGCGCGTGCCCTCGCCGAGTTCCTCTTCGACGACGAGAAGGCGATGATCCGCCTCGACATGAGCGAGTACATGGAGAAGCACTCCGTGTCGCGGCTCATCGGCGCCCCTCCCGGCTACGTCGGCTACGACGAGGGCGGCCAGCTCACCGAGCCGGTCCGCCGTCGGCCGTACGCGGTCATCCTCTTCGACGAGGTCGAGAAGGCACACCCCGACGTGTGGAACGTGCTCCTCCAGGTGCTCGACGACGGCCGCCTCACCGACGGTCAGGGTCGCACGGTCGACTTCAAGAACACCGTGATCATCCTCACGAGCAACGTCGGCAGCCACTACCTCGCCGCGCTCGGTGACCAGCCGTCGCACGACGACGAGGTCCGCGCCTCGGCGATGGTGATGGAGGAGCTGCGTCGCTCGTTCCGGCCGGAGTTCCTCAACCGCCTCGACGAGACGGTCATCTTCCACCGCCTGAAGAAGGACCAGATCCGCGCCATCGTCGAGATCCAGCTCCGCGGGTTCCAAGCGCGCCTCGGGCGCCGAGACATCAAGGCGGAGTTCACCACCGCGGCCAAGGACTTCCTCGGCGAGGCGGGGTGGGATCCGCAATACGGCGCCCGTCCGCTCAAGCGGGCGATTCAACGCTCGGTCGAGGATCCGCTCGCGAGGAAGATCCTCGGCGGCGAGTTCCCGCCGGGGACGACCATCGTCGCGGACGTCGATCCGAACGCCGGAGCGCTGACCTTCACCGCGCGGATGTCGAACTGAGGCGAGCGAACGGAAGGGATCACGAGCCTCCGCCGTTGCAGACGGCGTGAGGCAGATGAGAGGCAATTGCTGGTGACCTCCGCTAGCGTTCTCTGCTGATGCTCGTGACAGCTACGGACCGGCTCCTCCTGCGACACCTCGTCCCGGCGGATCTCGACGCGCTTGCGACGATCCAGGCCGACCCAGAGGTCATGCGCTACGTCAGCGGTTGCGCGCTCAGCCGCGACGAGACGGCCGCTCAAATCGAGCGCATTGGGGCGTACCAGAAGGCGCTCGGGTTTTCCCTCTGGGCCGTGTGCGAGCGGGAAAAGGGCACACTGATCGGACGCGCGGGGCTCCTCGTTCAGATCGTCGAGGGCAAGCCCGAGATCGAGCTCGCCTACTTGCTCGCGCGGTCCGCGTGGGGCCGAGGGCTCGGGACGGAGGTCGCGACTGCGCTCCGTTGTCATGCTCGCGACGTCGTTGGCCTCCGGCGCATGGCAGCACTTGTGCACCCGGAGAACCGCGCCTCCGCCCTCATTCTGGCAAAACTCGGGATGGTCCTCGAGCGTCGCATCGACTGGCATGGCACGCCCCGGGATGTGTGGGCTGGCAGTCCGTGATGTGCTCGACGCGTGGCATCGCGCTGACCCGACCGCAGTCTCGCGCCCGCCGCGCTACGCTCGCTGCCACAACGGCGCGATCTGGCCGTTCGGGAAGACTCCGATCGAGCTGACACTACGTCTCCGCGTCGAGCACTTCCTCGACCAACGCCATGAGGTCGTCAGCGACGATGGTCAACGGCTGCCACTCCAGCGGCGCTGCTTCCTTCTGCCAGCGCACATGGAACGCCGATCCGACGTGGAGCTCGCAGGCCGTTCCGTCGAGCCGGATGCGCTGTGACGCCCAGACCGGAGTCTGCAACTCTGCGAGCTTCGCAAGCGACGGTTCGCCGGCCTCATGAGGCAGCGACGCACTGACACGGTCGATCGTGGGCGAGATCGGGCCGAACGCGCTCGTCGGCACGCGGTGTAGCGCTTCGAGATTCGTCCCTCCGCCTGAATCGCACCCGGCCCACACGGAACGCCCCTTCTTCACGAGAGAAGACGAAGTCGCCGAAACTCTCGAGCAGGACGACCTGGATGATTGGCGACTGCGAGAGCCCCGCGCGCACGAGCTTCTCGCCGGCGAGGTCGAGCGCTGCCTGGGCGTGGAGCAGTGGAGGCGTCTCGCGCACATCGGTCGTTCACGCGAGCCAACGTGCGCGCGCTGCGTGCCCGAAGGTCTCGAGATTCACCGCCCACGCAGCGACGGCATCGGCGAACGCATCGACGGCCCCCGGAGCGTCGTCGAGGCCGGGGTACGCGTTGATCTCGAGGAGCACCGCGTCCTCGTCGCGGACGATGAAGTCGACCCCGACCATCGGTAGCGCCACGAGCCACCAGGCGGCCGTTCGCCGCGTCGACCGGCGAGACGCGCGCATTCACGTTCTTCCGCCAATCCCCGCTCTCGTAGCGAAGCTGCCAGGCCGAGTCGCCAACCAGGAGCACGCGCTCGCTCGTCCCCTCGACGAACGGTTCGACGATCGCGAGCTCATCTGCCGTGAACCGTTCGGTCACGCGCGCCTTGCCGTCGCCGCAATGACGGTGTCCCCACTTCGCCACCCCGGGCGAACCGACGTTCAGGGTCTGGCCGGCGCCGACGATGCTGCGCGGCTCCTCGACCCGATCGACGCGGGTCGCCATCGCGAGCGAGACGAAACGATCGTCGTGGGGCAGCGTCGCGCGGATGTCCGGGAACGTCGCGACGAAGGTCTCCGACGCCGTCGAAGTACCCGTGCCAGACCACGCCCAGGATCTCGATCATCCTCCCCACGTCGTGCCCTCGCGAACCTCGACACGTGGCGGAACCGGGTACGCCAGCAAGGGCCGATCCACCTTCGCGCGAAGACGGGCAACGACCTCGGCGTCGAGACCGATGGCAATGATAAGCGTGTTAGGCACCGCTGTGTGTTGTTGTGCTTGTGTAAGCGGAACGGAGAGTTTGGTTGCAGGCCAGAATATATGCGCTAGTATTCAAGCTCCATGGCCGAGCAGACCAGCCTGCGGTTCCCCAACACCTGGGGTGGCGCGCGCGCAGGAGCGGGGCGGCCGAAGGGCACGCGTCGCAGCGAGCGGATGCCGCACACGCCCCGACCGGTCGTGTCCCGGCACAAGCCCCACCACGTGACCGTGCGGGTGGCGCGCGGGACGTGGAACCTCCGGAGCCAGCGCTGCTTCGGCCCGATTCGCGCGGCCCTCGCCGCGGTCGTCGACCGCTCGGGGTTTCGCGTGGTGCACTTCTCGGTGCAGCACAATCACATCCACCTCGTGACCGAGGCGAGCGACCGACGCGCGTTGAGCAACGGCATGCGCGCGCTCCTCATTCGGGTGGCGCGTGGCCTCAACGCCGTGATGAAGACGCGTGGCCGCCGGTTCTCCGACCGCTATCACGAGCACGTTCTCGCCACTCCCAACGAGGTGCGAAACGCGCTCCGCTACGTGCTCGGCAACCGTGCACACCACCTCGTCCAGTGGGGCAAGACGCCCGTGCCCGACGAGACCGACACGTTCTCTTCGCTCGCGCGGGCCGACGAGCCGCTCGTGCGAGGTCCGGGCTCCTGGCTGCTTCGCGAGGGGTGGACGCGCGCCGGACCGATCTGAGCGCGGACGCGCTCGACGGGGGCATCAGAACGCCCCGACCATTCCAACCGAGAGCCCCTCAGGCGCGATCGACACGGTCGGGGAGAACGCTCGCGCGGTACGCGCCTGCGACTCGGGGTTCCACCGAACACCGCTGCATCGACAACCGCGCCCGCCGCAGCCCCGACCATGATGCCGGCCCCGATGGCCGTGTCACACCCCGTGCCCTCGCTGGTCATCGCGCAGCCGATCACCCCCGAAGAGCGGGAGCGTTGCGCGCAACAGCAGTAGCGCCCATGACCGACGTGGACGAGCGGTCCACCGAGCAGGTACAGGCCGGACGCCGTCAGACCGATTCGGTCGGACGCCCTCGTTTCGTGGAGCAGGTTGGCGACCCCGAAACCGACCGCCGCCGTGCCGTCGAGGATCGCGGTCTGCCACCCGCACCAACGGGCCTCGGGGCGTGCGCTCTCCGCGTCACTGTTCTTCCCAGCCATGGGTCCATCGGCCCTGGCCGATGCTGGCGTGAGCGCAACCCTCAGAAGGCTCCGACCAGACCGAGGGTCATGCCGCCCCGCGCAATGGAGAACGTCGGCGAGAACGATTGTTCCTTCTTTGCCGGCGTCTCGGGCTTCCATCCGAGCAACCCCGCGTCGAGCACCGCCGCCACGGCCGCGCCCACGAAGATCCCGGTGAACGTCATGGTGCACCTCTCGTCCCGGCCGGGGGGCGGGCAGCCGACGCTCGCGAAGAACACCGGCATGGCCGCGCGGAGCAGCAGACTGCCACCAGAAGCCCAGTACCGCCCGTTGGCCAGGTGCACGAGCGGACCGCCAACCAGGTAGAGGCCGCCTCCGGTGTACGCGAGCCCCGGGTAAGCTCCGATGTCGTTCACCGCGCGCCCCGCCTCGAGGAATCCGAGACCGAACGCCAACGCGGCACCATCCGAGAGCGCGACTTGCCAGCCGTACCAGCGGGGCTCCGGGCGTGCGGACTGGGCGTCAGTGTGCGCACCAGCCACGGACTCGTCGGCCGTGGCGACTGCAGGCGCGAGCGCGAGGAGAATCGACAGGGAAAGCAGGGGCGATAGACGCATGCCCGGCGAACCCAGCAAGGTGCGTACCGTTGCGAACGCCTCGAGGACGCAGGCACACTGAAGTGATGGACGACGCGCCGGTCCCCGTCACGGTCGTCACCGGATTCCTCGGCGCGGGGAAGACCACGTTGCTGCAGCAATGGCTCGGCGCGTACGCGCGCGACGAGGTCGCGGTGATCGTCAACGAGCTCGGCGCGGTGGGCATCGACGCCGAGATGCTCGCGGAGCGGGCCCGGTCGATTCGCGAGATCACCGGCGGGTGCGCGTGCTGCACCACCCACGGCGAGCTGGTGCGCGCGCTCGAGGTCTTCGCCACCAGCGTCCCCGCGCCCAAGCGGATCTTCGTCGAGACCTCGGGCGCGGCGTCGCCTGCGGGTGTCGTGCGTGCGCTGCTCCGCGAAGGGCCGGCTCAGCTCGACGGGATCGTCACGGTGGTCGATGCATCGCGCCCCCTGCCCGACGACGCTCTCGCCTCCGAGCAGATCGGCTACGCGGACGTGGTCGTGCTCTCGCACGTCGACCGCAGCTCACCCGAGTCGATTGCAGAATTCTCGACCGCCCTCGCCGCCCGTAACCCTACTGCGCTCGTGGCTCACGGCGAGAACGGCGCGTTGCGCGAATCGTCGCTCGACGAGTTGCTCGCGCGCCGAATCGAGCTCCCCAAAGAGATTGCGTCGTCGAATCACGAGGACGCCATCGAGTCTCTCGCGCTCCGGCTCGACGGCGAGGTCGACGACGATCGCTTCGGCGACTGGGTCGAACAGGATCTCGCGCGCTTCTCCGGTCGCCTGCTGCGAATCAAGGGCGTGCTCGCGGTCTCCGGCCTCGAGACACGGATGATCCTCCAAGGCGTCACCGATCGCCTGGAGGTCACCTTCGGCGCGCCCTTCGGCGACGAGCCGCGCGCCTGTCGGCTCGTCCTCATCGGGTTCGGCCTCGAACGCGATGTGCTCGCCGCGAGCTTCGCCGCTACCGCAGCCAGCTGAGCGCGCCGCGATCACGTCACGATATGCGGCCTCGGAATCTGCCTTCGATGCCTGCCCCGGCGAGGTCCTCGATGCGGGAGCAATCGCCTATCAGGGGTTGGAACCAAGGCGTCGATCCCCTGTTCGGTGCCGACGGCTGCACGTACGCGGTTTCCCTGGTGTGGTCACTCCCGGGCTCGTCGTGCTCCTGCCTGAACCGGCCGGAACGCTTCGACAAGTGTTCTTGTCGCGATGGAGTGACGACGTGCGCCAACGGTCCGACGACGTTCTGCGAGTTCTGTCGCTAGCAGTTCCCGTCCGGGTTGATCTGCGCGCTGACGCGCGGGTTCGCCACCTGAACGGTCGTCACTGCAAGCACCTGCTGAGCGAAGACCGCACGGCAATAGCGGGAGCGGTGCGTTCCGTCTCGGCGAACGCCGCAAGGCGAGGCGGCCGGAGAGAGCGAGCGCCTGTCGGCACCTGTCGTCCCGACAATCGCGAGCGGTCACGAAACGCTTGCGAACTGAAGCCGCGGAGGCCGCTGGTTCGACGAGACGGAACCCACCGCGCACGCGGTCGCCGGGTGGGCGGAGTCGAACCCCACGCGTACTCGCGACACGTCCATGCGAGCGGCTACGGCAGCCGGCGACGAAGCCAGTTGAGCACGTCGATGCGGGTGACGAGCCCGACGAAGTCGTCGCCGTCGACCACGATCGGGACGAGCCCCGCGTCGAACATCGGCAAGAGCTCGCGCACCGGCGTCGAGACCGGCACCGTACGCACGCGCGTCGCCATCACGTCGCGGACCTTGCGGGTGCGGAGCTCCAAAGGAGCGTCGACCGTGGCGAGGAGCAGGTCCGACTCGTCGAGGAACCCGACCACCCGTCCCCCCTCCATCACCGGGAGCTGCGAGACGTCGTAGAGCTTCATGCGCCCGTAGGCGACCAGCAGCGCGTCGTCCGGTGCGACGGTGAACACCGTGTGATCGGCGAAGCGATGTGAGATGACCTCGCGGAGATCGCCGGTGCGCGGACGCTCGAGCAAACCCTGATCGGCCATCCAGAAGTCGTTGAACATCTTCGACAGGTACTTGTTGCCGCTGTCGCAGACGAGCGTGCACACGCGCTTGGGGCTGCTCTGCGCACGGCAATGGCGGAGCGCGGCGGCGACGAGGGTGCCGGTCGACGATCCCGCGAGCACGCCCACCTTGCGGAGCAGCTCGCGCGCGGTCGAGAGGCTCTCGGCGTCGGGGATCGAATAGGCATGCTTCACGCGCGAGAGGTCGCAGATCCCAGGCAGGAAGTCCTCGCCGATGCCCTCGACGAGCCAAGAGCCGGCGGTGCCGATCTTCCCCGTCTTCACATAGTCGGCGAGCACCGAGCCCTGGGGATCGGCGAGGACCATCTCGCAGGAGGGAATCCTCTTCTCGAAGTACCGAGACAAGCCGGTGATCGTTCCGCCGGACCCGACGCCGCACACCATCGCGTCGAGCTCGCCGTGGAGTTGCTCGGCGATCTCCGGACCGGTCGTCCGCTCGTGCGCGCGCGGATTGGCAGGGTTGTCGAACTGGTTGACGTAGAACGCCCCCTCTTCGCGCGCGATCCGTTCGGCGATGTCCTGGTAGTACTCGGGGTGGCCCTTCCCGACGTCGGAGCGGGTGATCACGATCTCGGCGCCGAGCGCCTTGAGATGGAAGATCTTCTCCTGGCTCATCTTGTCGGGAATGACGAGCGTGAGCTGGTAGCCGCGTTGAGCCGCGACCAGCGCGAGGCTCAATCCGGTGTTGCCCGAGGTGGCCTCGACGAGACGCCGCTTGTCGCCGCCGAGCGCGCCCGCGTCCTCGGCGGCGCGGATCATCGCCAGGCCGATGCGATCTTTGATCGATCCGCCCGGGTTCTTGTGCTCCAGCTTGAGGTACAGCTCACACGGCCCGGTGTCGAGCTGGGTGACCTTCAGGAGCGGAGTCTGGCCCACGAACGAGAGGACGTCGGTGTGTACGCTCACGCCGCAAAGCAACGCACCCTTTCCTGCGCGGCGCGATGACGCTCATCATCAGGGCTGGGGAGCGCGCTCCTTCAGCATCTCGAGGTACAGCTTCTCGACCTCCTCGCGTGCCCAGGCGTGCCGGCGAAGGAACTTGAGGCTCGAGGTGACGGTCGGCTCCTTGGTGAAACAAGGAATGTCGATCCGCGACGCGAGCTCGGGGAAGCCGTAGTGGGAAACCAGCTCGTCCACGATCATCGCGAGCGTGACGCCGTGCAGCGGGTTCTTGGGTTGCACGCTCATGTCGAGGAACCTCAGGGGTCGGCGCAGCAGCGGAAGCCGAGCTGCGGGTAGGTCGCCGTGAATGCGAAGTCGGCAAGATCGAGGCAGTCGTGCGCACCATCGCCGTGGGCGTAGCCCCGGCCGCGCGCGCTCGACGGCTCACCCGTGGTCAGGAAGCCGACGCCCCCCTCGATCTCGCCGACGTTGCCGAGCATGTCGCTGACTTGATCGAATGGTGTGCCCTGACCATGGCAGTCCTTGTTCGCGCCAACCGACTGCAGCGTCCCCGGCGCCGTGTTGCAGGTGCTCTCGATGTAGGTGGCCCCGTAGGGATAACGCGTGGCGAGCTTGCCGTTCTGGCATGCGTAGGTCCACTCGCCGCGGCCGTCACTGGGAACGTCGTATCCCGAGCTTCCGATCTTGCCGCACAGCCGCTTGCCGGCCCATTTGCAGTAGGCCTGCGCCCAGCACCACTGCACGCTGCGTACGGGCAGCGCCTGCTCGGCCGCCGTGTCGTTGCGCGGAGGGCGCGCGTCCGCGAACGACTTGCAGAACGCAGGGGCGTCATAAGCCGACGCCGAGAGGAACTCGTTGAAGTGGCCCACCGACACCTCGGTCGTGTCGATGCAGTAGCTCGCGGCGGTCGCGTCGATGCGCACCATCTTCGGTCCATGCGCACGTGCGCAACCGGCGACGACGGCGTCGCCCGCGTCACCCGCGTCGTTGGCGTCGACGCCGCCCGTCTCGGAATTGGCAGAGTCGGACGCAGCCGTCTCACTCGTGGCGGAGTCCGCTCCAGTCGGCACGACCTCCTCGCCACGACACCCGACCAGGGCGATTGTCAGCAGCAGGGCACGACTCGAGCTCATTGGACCCACAGTGAAACAGAACCGAGCGGTCGTCACGCGATTCCCACTCGCGGGGGCGTGCTTAGGGTGATGCCATGTCCACGGAGAACGTCGACCTCACCGATCCGTGTGAGCACGTCGCGACCGCGCCCATCCGTCACGTCCAGCGGCCACCCAAGGGCTGCGATAGGACTGCCACCGCGCACTTCCACGCGACGCAACACCCGATCGTCTCCTCGGCCGAGGTCGGTGAGACCTGGTGCTGGTGCTACGTGGACGACCGTCTGCTCGGCTGACCAAGCCGGCGCTCGACTCGGACGCCGGCAGATCGCGTGAAGCTCGAGACCAGGACCACGTCGGCGCGGGCGACGAACAGCCCGGTCTCGACCACTCCGGGGATGGCTCGGAGCTGGGGGTCGAGCGCGGCGACCTCGGCGATCGGCTCGACCCTCAAATCGTAGAGGAGGTTGCCTGCGTCGGTTCGCACGGGCGCGCCTTCGTGTTGGCGGAGCACCGCCGTGCCGAACCCATCGAGATGGCCCTTGGTCATGCGATGCCCGAACGCGAGCACCTCGATCGGGATCGCACACCGGGTACCGAGCCGCGGTGACAGCTTGCCCTCGTCGACGACGATGACGTTCTTCGCCGACGCGCCGTTCACGATCTTCTCGCGCGTGAGTGCGCCGCCGCCTCCCTTGATCAGGTCGAGCGCCGAATCGACCTCGTCGGCGCCGTCGACGGTCACCGCGATCCGCCACGGCCCCTCGTCGTCGAGCAGCGGAATACCCAACGCGCTCGCATCTCGCCGGGTTCGCTCCGACGTCGGCACGCCGACGAGGCGTCGGCCCGACCGAACCAGAGCCCCGAGGCCCTCGAGAAAGAAGGCCGACGTCGAGCCCGTGCCGAGCCCGACGACCCCCTCGTCCGGCAGCTCCTCGAGCGCTGCCCGTACGACCTCCCGCTTGAGCCGGTCCTCGCTCATCGTTCCGACAAGTTGCGTCGGCGCACCGTCGCCAGCAACCCGATCAGAACGAGACCAACGAGCCCCTCCGAAGCGCCGCACGTGCCGATCCCCGAGACGGCGCAGCCCGAGGACTCGTCGCTCTCGGCGGTCGGTGCCGCAGCGCAGCGCTTGGTGGTGCCGTCGCAGAGGTAGCCGAACACGCAATCGAGAGAGCTCCGACAGTCGGCGCGGCACCCTGCCTCGTCGCACCGGTAGGGCGTGCAATCGCTCTTGCTGCCGCTCGGGCTCGTCACGGTGTGCTGGCCGTCGCAGAACGACCCACCCACGCACTTGCCCTCCTCGCAACTCGCGCCGCGCGCGCAATCCGCGTTCGCGGTGCAGCCGATCCGACAGCGATCGTCGGGGCCGCAAGCGTACGGTGCGCAGAGACGGCTCTTGGCCGCTGGACACGCGCCGGAGCCGTTGCAGGTCGCCGAGGCGATCTCCTCCCCCTCGATGCAGGAAGAGGCACGACACCCGACGTCGCCCGCTGCAAGCGCTGCGCACTTGTCGCGCTGTTTGCCGTCGCAGAGCGCCGCGACACACGGATCACCTCCGCTGGTCGGCTTTGGACACGTACCATGACGCGCCGGTCCCACCACCGGAACACACGTTCCTTTGGTGCCCTCACCGTCGCAGGCTTCGCATGGCGCGACGCACGCGGTGTTGCAGCACACGCCATCGGCGGTGAGGCCGCTCGCGCACTCGCGCCCCGCCGTCGCCGCGGCTCCGGTCGCTTTGCGGGGAAGACACGCCGACGCGACGCAATATCGATCGGGGGCGCACTCCGCGTCGGTGACGCACGCGGTCGCGCAGGCCACCGCGTCCTTGCACACGAAGGGCGCACACTTCATCGAAGCCGACACGCAGACCCCAGCCCCGTCGCACAGCGCCCCGGTCGCGGTGCCCGACTCGCACTTCGCCGGGCCGCAGGTGGTGCCGCTCGGTGCGAGCGCTCGACACGCTCCGGCGCCGTCACACATGCCGTCCGCCTTGCAGGAGGCGGGAAACCCCGGATCGGCCGCGCAGCGATCGCGTGGATCGGTGCCTGCTGCCACCGGCCCACAGGTCCCGTCGGACGATGCGCCCTTGGCCTTCGAGCAGGCCTCGCACGGACCGTCGCACGCGCGGTTGCAGCACACCGAGTCGACGCAGAAGCCGCTCGAGCACTCGCTGTTCTTGGTGCATGCGAGGGGTGCGCAGCCCGTGGAGACGGGGTAGCTCTGGCAGGCACCCGCGCCATCGCAGAGGCCATTCTTCCCGCAGGCGGCGCCGTCGTCGGCGCACCCGTCGTGGCGATCGCTGCCCGCCTTCTCGGGTCCGCACACGCCGTCAGCGCCGGTCGTCTTGTTCGCCGCGGTGCATGCCTGGCAAGCCTTGTCACAGGCTTCGTTGCAGCAGACCCCGTCGACGCAGAACCCGGAGGCGCAGTCGCCCGACGACTTGCACGCGACGCCGGCCGCGCTCTGAGCGGGGAACACCAACACCTTGTTGATGGCGATCGCGAGCGCACCGCCGTCGGGCAGCGCGTCGAGGCTCGGCACGTAGTAGCTCCCGACCCAGTCGGCGGCCGGGGCGAATTTCCCGGCGGCGACCGCGTAGACCTCGGTCGCCTTCGACGCATCGGGATCCATCGCCTTGCCGGCGATGACGAGCACGTTGCCCGAACCGAGCCGCGCCACGACGTGGTCGGAGCGCCACGTCGTCAGGCTGCCGGTCGTCGAGAAGAGCTTGGTCGTGGGATCGAAGAGCTCCGCGCTCGACAACAACGTCGGGCCGTTGGCCCCGCCCGCGACGAGCACCTTTCCCGTCGCGAGCATCGTCGCGCTGTGATCGTGACGCGCGGTCGCAAGCGAGCCGACCGTGGTCCACGTCTTCGACACGGGGTCCCACGCCTCGGCGCTCGACGTGGCGACGGGCGCGGGCGTGCGGGTCGTCCACCCGCCCACGGCGAGCACCTGGCCGCTCGGCAGCCGCGTCAGCGTGTGCTCCGCGCGCGCCGTCGAAAGCGGTCCGACGCTGGTCCAGACGTCGGTCGCGGGATCGTAGAGCGCCGAGGCCTTGTTCTCCTCGCCACCGCACTTGAGCACCTTGCCGTCCGCGAGCTCGATCCAGCGGAAGCCCGTGACGGCGTAGCCGGCGACCGAGTCCGGTGCCGCGGCGACCCAGGTGCCGGTCGCGACTTTGTACCGCTCCTGCGTCGTCGGCGGAGAGATCTCTCCGCCCGTCACGAGCGCGTCGCCGCCCGCGAGGCCGAGAATCCACGAAGTATTGCGCGCCGCGGCCATCGAGCCGGTCGCGGCAAACGTCTTCGTGGCACCGTCGAAGAGCTCCGCCGTCGACAGCGACGGACCGGTGAGGGTGTACCCGCCGGCGATCAGCACCTTGCCCGAAGCGAGGGTGGTCGATCCGTGCCCGCCTCGCTGCGTCACCATCGCGCCCGTCGTGACCCAGTCGGGATCGACGGCCGCGGGATAGGCGACCGGCCGCCCCGACCAGTCCACACGCATCATGCAATCACGCGCGCGCGGTGCGACGACGGGGCGTCCCCAGGGCGCGCTCGGATCTCGATCGAACGCGCACCCTTCGAGCGAGAGAGTCGCTTCGTGACGGACCGCGTCCGCGCCGACGACGAACGGCGAGCGCACGCGGAGACGCGGCGTGCCGTCGGCATCGAGGATCTCGAGGACGTTCGAGACCAGCCGGAGACCGACCGCTCGATCGCCGAGAGACAGCGAGTACGAGAGCCGCGGCCGCGCAGGTGCGCGCTCGAGCCAGACCCAGTCCTCGGTGCCCTCGGCGACGGGGCGGTGCACCACATCGAGGCCACCATGTCGCGCGCCCAGGTAGACCACGTTCTCGCCGATTCGAGCGGCTGGCGCGCTGCCCGCGCCCTCGAGACGCGCCTTCACCGCGACGCCGCTCTCCGGGTCCGAGAGCTCGAACGGTTCGTCACCGCGATCAGGGAGCGTGAGACGCGCCGGCCTCAGCGTGACGGAGGAACGGCTCGGGCCCGTGAGCCCGACGAGGCGGGTGACGGCACGTCGAGCCTCGGGATCCTCGACCTCGGCTTCGGGCGCACACCCGTGATTGGCCGCGAGCGCAACGACCGTCGCGAAGGCGGCCGTCCGGCGGCGACGCCGCGCGAGCGTCACCATCGCGCCGAGGAGCACGACGCCGAACATGCCCTCCCCCCCGCGACCTGCGCCGAACACGCATCCGCCCGAGTCAGAGCCCCCGCCGCCGATCGGATCGCACGCGCCGGAGGCCACGTCGCATGCGTACCCGCCGATGCAGTCGGCGGACGATCCGCACGCCTTGCGGCACGCCGATCCGGCGCACTTCAGCGGCGAGCAGTCGACGTGCGAGCCGTCGAGGAGGGTGACGGTGTGATCGCCGTCGCACGAGGCGCCGCTGATGCACTTCTTCGAGGCGACGTCGCACGCGAACCCGGGCGCGCAATCCTCGTTGCGCCCGCACTCGGTGCGACACGACGTGTCGCCGCACGCAAACGGATCGCAGCTACGGACGCTGGCCGCGGGGCACTTCCCGCTCCCGGTGCAGGTCGCCGGCGCGATCTCCTTGCCGCTCACGCACGCCGCCGGTCGACACGTCGTCTCGGGACCGGCGCGCCCCGCACACGCATCGCGGGCAACGCCGTTGCAGACCATGGCGGAGCACGGATCGGTGCTGCTCTCGGCCGGGCATACTCCGTGAACGGGCGAGCCGACGTGAGGAACACAGGCGCCGACGGAGCCGGTGCGCCCGCAGCTCTCGCACAGCCCCTTGCATGCGGTGTCGCAGCAAACGCTGTCGGCGACGAACCCGCTCGAGCACTGGCGTGGATCGACGGCCGCTTCCCCGTTCTTCTTCTTCGCGAGACACGCACCTGCCTCGCAGTAGCTCGTGGCCGCGCACTCGGCGTCCGTGGCGCACGTCGTCCCGCACGCCGCCCCGCCCACGCAGAGGTAGGGTTCGCACACCAGCTCGGTCACGCTGCACGTGCCTGCGCCGTCGCAAAGCGAACCGGTCAACTTGCCGGACGCGCAGCTCGCGGCGCCACACGTCGTGCCCTTCGGGGCCGAGGTCCGGCACGCACCCGCGCCGTCGCAGAGGCCGTCGGCTTTGCACGGCGCGCCGACTGCGCACCGATCGCGGGGGTCGGTGCCCGCGGCCCACGGCTCGCACACCCCATCGACGCCGAAGCCCTTCACCGCCCGCGAGCACGCCTCGCACTTGCCCGTGCAGGCCTTGTCGCAACAGACGCCATCGACGCAGTGGCCGCTGACGCAGTCCGCGTCGAGACGACAGGGCGCGGGCGCGCACCCGCTCGAGACGGAGTACTTGCGGCAGGCACCGGCGCCATCACACGCGCCGTCGAAGCCGCATTTGGGCGAGCCCTCATCGGTGCAGTCGCTCCGCGGATCGAGGCCCGCCTTCACCAGGCCACACGCGCCGTCGGCGCCGCTGCCCTTCCCTGCAGCCGTGCACGCCTCGCACTTGCCGCTGCAGGCCTTGTCACAGCACACCGAATCCACACAGAACCCGCTGCCACACTCGTCGTTCGCGACACACGGCTTGCCGAGCGGCACCTCCACGCGCGCTAGCGCGGCCTCGAAGTTCTCGGGCGACGCGACGAGCACGCGACCGTCGGCGAGACGTACCGCACCCGGCTGGGAGAACCCGATGGGCATGGCCCCGAAGGTCCACGTGGCTCCTGGGAGCGCGAGCGTCTCCGCGCCCGGGGAGCCGAACGCTCCGAGGAGGCCACCCACCACCAACGCGTTGCCGCTGGGGAGCCCGATGGCCGCGGGCGAGACCCTGGTGCCCGACATCGGCGGGAGGCTCGACCACGTGCCGGTGGAGGGATCGAACAGCTCCGCGCTCTTGAGCTCGACCTTCGCGGCGTCCATGCCGCCCGCGACGAGCACCTTGCCCGAGGCGAGTCGCGCGGACGCGGCCATCGAACGCGGTGCGGCCAGGTTGCCCGTCGCGGTCCAGGTGTTGGTGCCCGGGTCGTAGATCTCCGCCGTGGAGACGACCGGAGGCAGGTTGTTGAGGGGATTACCGCCCGCGGCCTTGAGCACACGCCCGTCGGCGAGGACCGTGACGGTGTGGTGGATCGGGATGGGCGCGACCATGGGCCCGGTCGAGGACCACGCGCCCGTCGTCGGGTTCCACACCTCGGCGCCGTAGCCGACCGCGAGGATCTTTCCACCGGCGAGCGCGACCGCACGGTGGTGCGAGCGGGTGGTGCTCATCGAGCCCGTCGCGGTCCACTTGCCGGTCGACGGATCGTAGACTTCGGCGCTCGACAGGTCTCCGTACCCGTCCCCGCCCCCGATCGCGAGCGCGCCTCCGGCCTGGGTGGCGACGACCGCATGGAAATACCGCGCGGTCGACATGTCGCCGGTCACGCTCCACGTCGAGGTCGCCGGATCGAAGAGCTCGCACGCCGACGAGTAGAGACCGACCGCAGCGGCCCCCGCCATCAGCACCCGCCCGTTCCCGAGCACCGCGAGATCGTGGAACTGGCCCCGCACGCTCTTCTTCGACGTGAGGGCCCAGGTCGGATCGACGAGCAGCGGGGCGACGAGCGTCGCGTCCCAAGCGAGCCGCACGGTGCAGGTCGCGGCGCCGGGATCGACCACCGCGCGCCCCCAAGGAGCCGCAGGATCGCGATCGACCGCGCACCCTTCCACGTCGACACGCATCGGGCGGAGATCGCCTCGGGCGTCGACGACCCACGGTCTCGCCATGTGCACGCGGGGCGTGCCGTGCGCGTCGAGCAGCTCGAGGGTGTCGGCCACCAATCGCAGTCCCGCGACCCCACGCGAGAGCGCGAGCTCCAGACGGAGCTCCGGCCTCCTCGGCGCTGAATCGAGCACGAAGAAGTCCTCGGTGCCCCCAGCGTCCGGGCGGTGCATCACGTGCAGCCCCGGCGCGGCGTTCCGGTAGACGACCCACCCGTCGCTCACGACGGCGGGTGCCGCCCCCGTGCCGAGGAGACGCACGGAGATCTCCATCCCCGCGATCCGATCGCGTAGGCGAAACGGGGCATCCGCCGTGCGCGGCAGCTCGAGCTCGGCACGGTCCCACGCGAGCCCGCTCGCACCAAGGGGCAACAACGGCGTCCCCGGCGCGGTGCGGGCACGAAAGGTCGCGCGCGTGGCCGCGATCCACGCACCGGCCCCTGCCGAGGAGGCCGGGGACTCGCCGCTCTCGCGCGGCAAGGGCTCCGAGGAGACACAGGCGCCCGCAGCGCCGAGGACCATCACGACCAGTGCACGCCGAAGCGGTCGCATGGGAGCAAGCATCTCACCGTTGGGCGCCGTGCAGGGTGAGCGGGATCATCTTCCCACGGTCGAGCCGAGCCACTACTTGCCCGAGGCGATCCACCCCGGCATCTCGTCGAGCGTCACGACGTTGCTCGCGAGGAACAGGTTCTTGATGGAGGCTGCTCCGTTGTTCTCGGCGACGAGCTCCGACCACCCCATGAAGAACGCCCACGCGGGCTGCTTGGTCAGGACGTCGCTGGTCGGCAGCTGCTGGCACTCGCCGATGGCAATCGGACGCGTCGGCGAGACCTTCTTCATCGCGTCGTACTTCGCCTGCGTGTAGCCGCTGCCGTCGTACACATCGAGCGCCGCGATGTCGTAATACGCCTCGCCCGGATCGTACGACGCGAAGTCCCACGAGAGGTCCTGCACGTCCCACACCCAGATCAACTGATCGAGCCCCTTGTCCTTCACCAGGTAGTCGTGGGTCAGCTGATAGAGCTTCCGCGTACCCGTCGCGCCCGGGCGGCCTCCCCACCAGAACGCCCCCTGGTTCATCTCGTGGATGGGGCGGAACAACGGAGCGACACCCGCGTCCTGGAGCTGCTTCAGGTACTTCGCAATGAGGTCGAGACGCGCCTTCCACGCGAGGTTCAGCTTGCCACCGCTGGTCACGAGATCGCTCCACTGCGCGTCCGACAGCGGATGGTGGAGCAACCCCGGATCCCAGTTGCACGGCTCGCCCACGTCGGGAGGGCACGCGTGGAACATCAGCTGCACGACCGCGCCGTGGGTCCACTCGACCTTGGCCTGATCGACGATTGCCTGCCGCTTGGCGATGTCGCCCGGCTCGAAGAGGAAGTCCGCGCTCCAGAACGCGGGGTACTTGCCGGTGATGTCGTGCATCTGCCCGGTGTACTGACTCGGCATCGCGTTATGGCGGTTGTGGATGCCGGAGAGCGTCCGCTTGCCGGCGTTGGCGGCGAAGAAGTCGAGCACCTTCTTCTTCGCGCTCGGCGGGGGCGCAACGTCCGTCACGGCATCCGGCGCAGGCTTTGGCGCGTCGTCGGCGAGGACGATCGTGTCGGTGGCCGCATCGTCCGCCACCGCGTCGTCCACCGCCGCGGCGTCGTCCCCGATGCGAGCGTCGACGACCTCGCTGTCGGTCGTCTGGTCCTCCTCGGGGGCCCCTCCGGCCAGCGAGCCACTGCAACCGACCGAGAGGAGCACGACGACGAGAGAGGCGCGCATGCCGCGCCGTTCAGCACGCCGCGTGCCGTGGCGAATTACCTTCGGAATCGGGGACGAATCTCTCGTGCCTGTCGAGTCGACACCCCAGACGTCACACGCTGACGTCAGCCGAGCTTGCCAGCTGCCTTCCAGCTCTCGAGGGCGCGCGCGGTGAGCGTGGCCAGCTCCTCGAACAACACGGGCTCGATCGTCTTGAACTGAAAGGCGGACTTGCCGTCCATCCGCCTCTGCAAGTAGACGCTGACCGAGGCCGAGAGCTCGGCGTCGGTCGCAAGCGGCATCAGGTAGAACGTGGTGTGGGCCCGCGAGGTGCGCACGCCCCCGAAGAACAGCGGCTTGCCGTTCGCACCGAGGGTCTTGGCCGTGAGCTCGTAGTCACCCGGCTGGTTCTTCGCGATGACGAGCGACGCCTCGTGCGCGCTCAGGATCTTGCGCAGAGCGACGAAGAGCGACGCTCCCCCCGCAGCGCCGGTGCTGGAACGCTCCGAGGCCTCCTTCCGGGTCCGCTCTTTGATCTTCTCGCCGGTCGCGCTCATCTTCGGGAGTCCCATGGTCGACGGACCATACACGGCCTGCGGCGGGGCGTTCCGACTTGGATCCCGGCGGCCGAGCCGTCAGTGTCCCCCCCGATGAGCAAGATCGACGAGATTCGGCGGCAGCGTGAGGCCCAGCACGCCCAGAACACGCGGGACAACAAGGCGGAAGCAGCTCAGCCCAAGGCCGCCAAGGTCGTGCCGATCCGTCCCGAGGTGGCCATCGCACCCGTCGCGAGCGCCACGACCCCTCGAGCCAAGAAGGGCGCCGACGAGGAGGGCAAGTGCGCGCACTGCGGCAAGCTGAAGGCGCTCTCCAACGGTCTGGTCTCCCAGCACCAGAAGGGCCTCGGCAAGGTCTGCCCCGGCTCGCGCAAAGCCCCGGCCTGAAACCCGACCCCGAGCAGATGCGCGCCTTCCTCGAGACCCACGCGCCGCTCTTGCTGCGCCTCGCCCGCGGACACGCGAGCGACGGCGCGCAGGCCGAGGACGTCGCGCAAGAGGTCGCTGCGGCATTGCTCCGTCAGCACAGGGACGGCTCGTTCGATCCGGACACCCTCGAAGTGCCCGAGGCCTATCTGCGCGTCGCGGTGCGAAACGCGTCGTCGCGCGCGCGCCGCCGCCGCGCGTTGATCGAACAGCTCACCGCCGAGGGCGACCTCGATCGAGTCTCGGACGAAGCCACGCGACTCGACACCGCCGCGAGCGTCACCCCCGAGGAGCTCACGCGCGACGCGATCGACAAGCGCCGTTGGCTCGACACGCTCAAGGCCCGACTGCGCCCCCGCGACGCGGTCGCGTTCGCGATGCTGGTCGAGGACCAGATGGGCATCGACGAGGTCGCCAAGGCCCTCGGCACCACCGCCAACAACGTCTACCAGATGCGACACCGTATCCTCGCCGTCGCCAACGAGATGCTCGATAAGGATTCCGACTCGACGCGGCTCTCCAAGGGAGAGGGAGCATCATGACCGACGCACGCGATCACCGCGCCGCCTCTGGCGGCCTCGATCCGCTCCCCGAGGAGCTCGTGCAGCGAGCCCGAGCCTCCGCGCCCGGCTCCCCCGAAGGGGCGCACCTCGGCGACGACGTGCTCGCGCGGCTGCGTGGCGACGACGAGAACGACGATGACGCAGCGGCGTTCCGTCACCTCGCGTCGTGCGCGGCCTGTCGAGCGCGAATGGCGTCCGAGGCACCGAAGCCGATCGAGCGCGTTGGCCTCGCCGTGCGTTCGGGCTCGCGCGAGGTGTCGAGCATCGCCGCGCGGCATGGCGCGACCTGCGAGGCACGCGGAGACGGACGAGCCTTCGTCCTCTGTGCTCCCGAGAACGCGAGCGCCATCGCAGCCGAGATCGCCGCGGCCGACGCGCGTGCGTCCGTCGGTCGCTCACGGCGCCAGCTCCTGGTCGCCGAGGCCGCGACCGACAGCCTCGAGACCGAAGCGTGGCGAGCGATGCCGGCTGCGACCGTCGTTCCCTTGCGGCGTCGCGGATGGACGACCCCACTGGCGGCTCTCGCGGTCGCTGCGGCGCTCGCCATCGGCGTCGCTTCTCTCCTCCGCACGCCTTCGCCCGGGTTCGAGGTCCACATGCGCAGCTATGCGGGAACGATGGGAAGCGCGAGCCCCGACCCCGGAGTGCCCGCGGCCGACTTGAACGTCGAGCTCACGGTGGAGTCGAAGGAGCACGCCGCTGCGAGCCTCGTCGTGGTGGGCACCCACGGCGAGAAGCTCGCGCCCATCCGCGCCTTCGTGCGCGAAGGCACCACCTTGCGCCTGGTGGTCGCGCCGCGCACCTTCGCGAAGCACGAAGGCAAGGCGATCGCCCTCGTGATCGCCGGCAGCGAGTCGAGCGTCGCGAAGACCGCAGAAGAAGCAAAGGCGCTCCCCGAGGTGACCGAGGAGCGCCTGAAGATCATCGCCGAGCGTCAGGGCGCGCGCGTCGCCCGCCTGGAGCTCTGAAGGATCAGTTGGAGGTGCAGCCTTCGGGGACACCCGGCTTCATGCACTTGATCTTCAGAATCGTGATCACGCTGTAGCGCAGCGGAAGGAAGATCCAGGCCTTCGGGGCGAGAGTGCCGCTGGCGCTTTGCTGCGCGTCGCCACAATCCCAGTGGAGGCTGAGGAGCGGCCCGGTCGAGAGTGACTTGGTGTAGGTCGCCTTCCCGGCTGCGTAGTCGACGCTCACGAGCTTCAGAGGAATCTCGTACTTCGCGCCAAAGGTGTCGGCGGAGAGCAGCGTCAGCCCGGGCGGAACGACACTGGGATTGGCGAGCGTCGCGACCATCGTCTCGGCTGGCGTGAAGTCGAGATAGGTGAAGCCCCATTTCTTCAGTTCGGCGCTCGTCAGCGCGGCCGCAGCGGTCTGCGCTTCCGTGCCCTCGCCCTCGGCGGGCTCGTTGGAGATGGCACAACCAGCAGAGCCGAGCATCAGGACGGCAGCGACGAGAGCGGTACGCATGAAGGGACCTCCGGGGAACCCGGCTCTGTAGCCGAAGTGGGTGCGCGTGTTACCGGACATCGACCAGATAACTCGCCCACGTGGCCACCCCACGCGACGGACACTTGCCGGAGATCAAACATCGCTGGGCCTGGGCCACCCGCTCGGCCAAATCGACGATGGGCACAGCCAACAGTGCGCGGGAGAAGTCCTCGGCGTCCCGATCGAGGACCGGCCCATTGGCACCCACGACCGACCGCGCCCCCGCCGCGAGGAACGCGCGGGGCAGACCGATCGCGTCGTCGCTATAGGAAGCACGCCCTTTGACCAAGCGAGCCGTTTCGCATCCGACGAGGACGACCACCTCGAGTGACGCGTGGAGACGGAGAACATCCGCAGCGCGGATCTCGCCTGACGCGACCAGGAGAGCGCTCCGCAGCGGCGACTCGGGCACGTACTGGGCGTGTCCCGCGTAGAACAACGCGTCACTCTTGCCGAGCGCGCCGAGCAGACGGCTCGGCGTGACGGCCGTGCCGCGCAAATCGACGGCAGGGCGGAGGCGCGCTCCGAGCTCGTCGGCGATGGCCTCGAACCCGGGCAATGCCCCCAGAGGCGGGTGCGGCGGCGCAATCGCCGAGAGCCACGCGCGCGGGGCTCCCGGACGGCGCCCGCGATAGAACGGCAACGGCGGGATGCGGGCGAGCTCGTGCCGCTCCACCAGCCATGACGTGCCGTCGTGCAGCGCGGCGAACGAAACCCGATGGAGCCGGAGGTGTGGCGAGAGGAGGATGCGCCGCTTGTTCGCGAGTCGGTCTGCGACGGGCGCGATCAGGATCGCGTGGAGCCGTGCACCGAGCTCGCGCACACGCGGCTCGTCGGAGCGCTCGATGGCGTCCGCGTGTTTCTCGATCAGGTCCCTGAGATCCGACGGTACGGGCACGAGGCGCCCCTCGATGCCTTCGCGGGCGACGACTCCTATCGCGAGCTCCGCGACACCCTTCGCGTTGCGCGCGAGCAACGTATAGGTCAAGGCGACCTCGTCGGGCTCGAGGTGCTCGTCGAGTCGCGCCCCGACCGCGGCGACCTCGTTCGCATCGAACCACGAGCCTCGTGCGCTCGCATCGACGTTGCCGCCGAACGCCGTGAGCAACCCGAACGCACGCCCCTTCCCGCGCTCGCCGAGCAAGATTGCGTCACTCGCGTGGTGCGCCAGGATCCCGAGGCGCTCGGCCATGCCAAAGTACCCGAGCACGTTGCTGAGCAGAGACTCGCGCGCCCCGAGATCGCGCTCCACGGCGAGCAATCGATCGACGTGCTCACACGCAGTCGCCGCACGAGAGAACGCGAGCTCAGGCATTTTGCGGGCCTCCGCGAGGAACGCGGCGCTGAACCATGCTTCGCGCTGCTCGCGGGGCAACGCGAACGAGCCCAGGACGTCGCGGGCGCGCGCGTACTCGGTTTCGGCGCGGTCGAGGGCGTCCTCCCCGATGGCTGCATCGCCGCTCCGGATCCAACACATGGCCGCATCGGCGATGCGTCCGGCACCTTCGGCGAGAGCCTTGCCGCGCGCGAGCGCAGCGTCGCGGTCCTTGCCCGTGAGGCGCGAGCCTGCACGACAGAGAATGCCCGAGTGGGGAAGCACGCGACCGTCCACCGCCGCCGAGGCGAGACTCACCAGCGCGCGCGCTGCGGCGGGCGCGCGACGCGGACCGCGCTCGGTTCGATCGTGCATCTCGGCGAGGCGGAGCTCGAGCGCTGCGTCCTCGAGCGACTCGTCGGGGATACTCGCGGCGTGCAGTCGCTGCAGATCCACGTCGATTGGGAGCAACGCCTCGGAGAGCGCTGCGATGTCGATCCGCAGCAGCCGTCGTTCGACGGCGGGGCCAGGACTGGCGGCGAGCCCCCTCACCGCGAGATCGTGCGCGAGCTGCGTACGCCCCCACGCGAACGCAGCCTCGGCGGCAACCGCGTCGACGGTCGCCGCGATCTCGGTCGGAGCAGCCCCGCGCAGCTCGTCGAGCGTCGCGACGATCGCGCGCGGATCGCCTCCGCCGAGGCCGGCTTCGGCGCGGTGGAGCTTGTCCGCCGAAAAAGCGACGTCGAGCACCGGCGCCGCGAACGCAACGGCATCGACGGCGAACCCCCGACGCCGGAGCTCGCCCGCGATGTCGCCGGCGGGCGGGAGCGATGCGGTCGCGCGCTCGACGTCCGAACGCCCGCGGACGACGAACGCCCGCGGTGCGCCCGCCCACGGCGCCCAGCTGCGGAACGCCGTCACGACGTGGGGCTTTCCCCCCGTGCTCGAGAACGACAGCGGCGGCGCGAGACGGCGACCCGTCGAGTCGAGCACCAGCAACGCAGCATGACGACGGCCAGCAGCGACCACCGCGTCGTCGATCATGACCTCGAGAATGCCGTCGAGCGGGAGCGCCCCGGGCTGGGCCTTCCACATCGTCGCGACCGGCGTGATCGGACCAATACGGTGCACGGGCGTGGCCTTGCGGCAGGCCAGGACGGCGCAGAGCAAGAACCCGAGGCGTCTCATCGTCGAGCCGTCACCCCTAGCGCATGATAGGGTCGACCCCAACGGTGGACGAGGAGCTGCGCTGGATTGCCCGGGCGACGGGTGCAAAGACCGTCGACCGCGGGGAGCGCATCCAGTCGCTCTGGAGCGGGTACGGCGAGATCTATCGCGTGCACCTCAGTGGAGCGCGCACGCGCACCGCGATCGTCAAGTCGGTGAAGCCGCCCCAACGAAGGACCTCGAGCGCGTCGCACGTGCGAAAGGTCAACTCCTACCGCGTGGAGCTCGCGTGGTACCGCGACTTCGCCGCGCGCTGCGACGACACCTGCAGGGTGCCCGTGCTGTTCGACGGAACGATCTCGGAGGGTCGCCCAGGCGCGTTCGAGGGCGCACTCTTCGTCCTCGAAGACCTGGATCCGGCCGGCTTCTCCGAGCGGCGGCGGCGCGGACCGAGCCCGGCGGAGATCGATCGGTGTCTGTCGTGGCTCGCCTCGTTCCACGCACGATTTCTCGGTACGTCCCCCGAGGGCCTGTGGCCGCGGGGAACGTACTGGCACCTCGCGACCCGCGCCGAGGAGCTCGCCGCCCTGGACGACGACGCCCTGCGCGCGGCAGCCCCGGTCCTCGATCAGCGGCTCCGCGACTGCGACTTCCAGACGTTCGTCCACGGTGACGCGAAGCTCGCCAACTTCTGCTTCGGCGAGACCTCGGTCGCGGCCGTGGACTTCCAGTACGTCGGAGGCGGCTGCGGAATCAGCGACGTCGCGTACTTCCTCGGCAGCTGCTGGGACGACGGCTTCGACCCCGACGAGCGGCGCCACCTCGACGCCTATTTCGCGCACCTTCGACGCGCGCTCCCGTCGTCGGCCGATGCCGAGGCGATCGAGCGGGAGTGGCGCGCCCTGTATCCGATCGCCGCGGCCGACTACTATCGTTTCTTCGCGGGCTGGGCGAAGGAGCAATGGGCGCACGAGCTCCATGGCCAGCGCGTCGTCCGTGACGTCCTCCGGACGCTCCACTAGGGTCCGCGCCCATGAGCCCCCTGCGCGAAGTCGCGCTCCTCGTCGAACGCGAGCTCGTTCGCAACCTCAGGAGCGCCAAGGGCATCGTCCTCGCGATCCTGTGCGTCCTCGGCGGCACCGGCACCACGATGGCCGGCATCGCCACGCAGAAGACCTACGCGAAGGTCAGCGCGGAGCAGGTCCATCAGATCCGCGAGCAGGCCCTGAGCGCGACCTACGGCGAGGAGATCGGCAAGTACCTCGCCGGCGCCCCGGAGGTCATGTTCGGCATGATGGCAGGAACCATCGGCCTCGCCGCGCTGCTCGCCACGATGATCGGCTTCGACTCGATCTCGGCCGAGCTGCAGCACCGTGGCGTGCGGTACTGGACGGTCCGAGCCCGGCGGAGCTCGTACATCGTCGGGAAGTTCCTCGGCCTGTTCGCGGTCGCGTCGTCGATGACCTTGCTCATGCACGCTTGCAGTTGGGTCGCCCTCGGCGTGAAGACCGACCTCTCGGTGGCGACGATCGCTTCGTGGGGGCTCCGCTTCTGGTTGCTCACCCTCCCGGTCAGCGCAGCGTGGTGCGCCATCGTCACGTTCTTCAGCGCGTTGTTCCGCACGCCGATCCTCGCGCTGCTCGTCTCGTGCGTCGCCTGGATCGCGCTCGGCATCACCTTCCTCGTCGGCAAGGTCGGCGAGCACGAAGCGCTCACCTGGCTGTACCCCAACGGCCTCGATCGACTGTTGTTGTCACCGAGCCCCGACAAGCTCTTGATGGGCGTGGCGGCTGCGGTTGTCTGGGCGGCGGTCTTCGTCGCCGGGGGCACCGTCCTCTTCCAGCAGAGGGACGTATGAGCGACTACCGTGGCGTTCCCCCCGTCGAGCCCGAGGTCGCGAGCGTCGACACCGTCGTGCGCCTCACGGGTGTCAGCAAGCGCTTTGGCAGCAAGGTCGCGGTCGACAACGTCTCGCTTCGCATCGGGCGCGGCGCGGTGTTCGGTCTGATCGGTCCGAACGGCGCGGGCAAGACCACGACCTTCTCCATGCTCGCCGGCTACCTCCGGCCGAGCGCCGGCACCCTCGAGGTGCTCGGCCACGAGCCGCACCAGGTCGACGCGCTTCGAGGACGCATCGGTGTGCTCCCCCAAGACGCGGTGCTCCCGGCGGGCGAGCGCGTCGGCGAGATGCTCGTGCACCTCGGCTGCATGCAGGGCATGTCCCGCGATCGGGCGCGCGACCAGGTGAAGGAGGTCCTCGCCGAGGTCTCCGGCAGCGACTGGTGGGGCGTCAAATGCGGCGCGCTCTCGCACGGCATGGCCAAGCGCGTTCAGTTCGCCCAAGCGATGCTCGGCACCCCCGAGGTCGTGCTCCTCGACGAGCCCACCGCCGGCCTCGATCCACGCGTCGCCTTCGAGATCCGTCAGCTCATCGTCGCGCGCAAGCGTCGCACCACGCTCATCGTCTCGAGTCACAACCTCAACGAGCTCGAGGCCATCTGCGACGGCGCGGCCATCCTCGATCGCGGTCGTCTCGTGGCCCACGGCAGCATCCACGAGCTCACCGCCCAGGGCGGCGAGATCCACGTCGAGCTCGCCGAGGGGCCGGTGCCGCTCGACGCCGTTCGCGCGCTGCCGGTCGTCGAGCGCGCCGAGTTCGATCCCGAGCGCCGCGATCTCGCGGTCCACTTCGCCCGCGAGCGCGCCGACGCCGAAGGCGTGATCGGCGAGGTGCTGATGGTGCTCCTCCAACACCGTGCGCGCATCAGCGGCGTGAGCAAGGGACGAGGGCTCGAACAGCGGGTGATGGAGCTCACCGCGTAATCTTCCGGTCCGCGCTATCCTCGCGGACAGCATGGCGTCGCTCGACGGGTTCTCGGTCCTCTCGCGCCGCCGCGCGTTGAAGATCGCGCTCGGTCTCATGGGAGGTGCGGTGGCCGGCACGGGAGGAGGACTGCTCGCTCTCCGAGGTCTCGCGCCCGATCCGAAGGGCCTCCGCTGTCTGAGCGCGCACGAGTACCGCACGTTGACCGCGCTCGCAGTCTCGCTGTTTCCCGAGGGCGGAGCCTTCGCCGCCGGTGCTGCAAGCGCCGACCTTGCGCGCACGTTCGACGGGTTTCTCGAGGGCGAGCCAGCCGATCGGCGCGCCGACCTCTCGCGTGCTCTCCTCTTGCTCGAGTACGGCCCGGTGGTGTTCGAGCGGCGATTGCACACGTTCAGTCACCTCTCGGCCGACGAGCGGCTCGCGCACTTCGAACGCTGGACGACGAGCGACTCGTTGCTCCGCCGGCAGGTGGCGCTCGCCTTCCGCAAGTTCCTCAGCATCGTGTTCTACGACCGGCCCGAGCTCTGGCCCGACATCGGCTACGTCATCGCGCCGTTCGGAGGACCCAACCCGTGATCGGCGCGATCGTCGACCTCTCGCAGAAGACCCCGCCGAACGAGACGACGGTCGACTACTGCATCGTCGGCTCGGGCTCCGGCGGTGCGACCGCCGCGTGGGAGCTGGCTCGCGCAGGCAAGGAGGTGCTCGTCCTCGAGGAGGGCTCTGACTTCACCGCTGGCGCGCTCACCATGCGCGACGGCATGTACGACCAGCTCTACATGGAGCGCGGCGGCCGCTCGACCAAGGACCTCGCCATCTCGGTGCTCCAGGGGCGCGTGCTCGGAGGCGGCGGGGTGATCAACGCCAGCGACGTCGTGCCGATCCCGCCGGGGGTGTTGCGCCACTGGCAGAGTCGCTACGGCCTCACCGAGCTCTCGCCCGAGACGATCGCGCCGTACGAGAAGCTCGCGCTCGACGACCTCTCGGCGAACCTCCCGCGCGAGGACCAGATCAACCCGAACAACATGCTGCTGCGTCAGGGCACCGCCGCCATGGGTTGGCGCGGCGAGATCATGCTGCACAACCGGCGCGGCTGCGTCGGGTTCGGCAAGTGCCTCGTCGGCTGTCCGATGGACGCGAAGAAGAACCCGCGTTTCGTGGCGATTCCCGCAGCGCTCGCCGCCGGCGCGCGCTTCTTTCTCAGGGCGCGCGCGGTGCGCATCGACGGCGGCAGCAGCGAGCTCAAGACCATCCGGGTGCGGGTGCTCGACTCCAAGGGCTACCACGAGGGCGCCGAGATCGTGGTCCGCGCCAAGACGGTGATCCTCGCGGCCAACGCGGTCGCATCGGCGCAGCTTCTCCTCCGCTCGGGGCTCGGAAACGAGCACGTCGGCAAGAACCTCTCGCTCCAGCCGCAGCTGCCGGTCACCGCGCTTTTCGAGCGCGAAGTGCAGCTGTTCCGCGGGATTCCCCAGGCCTACGCGGTCACGGAGTTCGAGCACCTCGACCACCCCGAGCACGGGTTCTGGGGCTTTCGCATCGAGGCCATCGGAGGCACGCCGGGGATCGTCGCGTCGGTGCTGCCCAAGCTCGGTCACGAGGGCAAATCCATGATGCGGCTGTTCCCCCGGATGGCCGCGAGCCTGTTGCTCGTCCCCGACACCGGCAATGGGCGCGTCGCGCTCGAGAGCTCCGGTCGGCCCCTGATCGAGTACACGATGCCCGTGGAGCAGAAGCAGCGGTATCGCGACGCGGTCAAAGCCGCCGCCCGCATCTACTTCGCGGCCGGTGCGCGCGAGGTGCTCGTGCCGCTGGCCCGACCGCTCGTCCTTCGGAGCGAGCGCGACCTGTCGCAGGTCGACGGAGTCGGGTTCGAGCCGGCCACCGCGCCGTTCATCAGCGCGCACCAACAGGGCAGCGTGCGCATGGCCCCCTCGCCCAAGCTCGGCGCGGCCGATCCCGGCGGACAGGTCTACGGGACGCGAGGGATCTACGTCTTCGATTCGTCCGGGTTTCCGACGAGCGCGTCGAGCCACACGATGACGCCAATCCTGACGATGTCGCGGTATCTCACGCGTCGGCTGCTCGCCGCTTAGCGCCTGATATCTCGCTCTCGTGGAACGCACGGGTGCTCGAGCTCGCCGAGACCCTCCGCACCCGCGCGAAGTAGCTCTCGCTCAGGGACACGTGTCGCCGACGACGCAGATCGGTTGTTTGTGACCGGGCGGCGCGGGACAGCAGCTCGAGCCCGGGACGTAGGCCGCGCAGAGCGGGCAGGGACACGTGGTGCATCCGACCGCGGGCGTGTACGCCCGACAGATGCCGCCGGTGCACACCTCGCCCGTGAGGCAGGCCTTGCCGCACGCACCACAGTTGAGGACGCTGCTCTTGAGATCGACGCACGAGTTTCCGCACGCGGTCCGACCGGCGGTGCAGACCTTGCTGCACGAACCGCCGTCGCAACGTTGGTTGACGCCCATCGAGCAGACGTTTCCGCAGCCCCCGCAGTTGCTCGCGTCGGCCCGGGTGTCGACGCACGTCGCGCCGCACGCGGTGAGCCCTGCACGGCAGACGCACTTGCCCGCGTTGCAGTATTGCCCTGCGCTGCATGTGGTGCCGCACGCGCCGCAGGCGACCGGATCGGCCGCGATGTCGGCGCACCGATCGGTGCAGAGCGTGGCGGTGCCGCAGCCGCAGACCGCGTCGGTGCACGCCGCGAATTTCGTCGGACACTTCGAGGTGCAGCTGCCGCAGTTGAGGGGGTCGGTCCTGAACGACACACAGGTGCCGCCGCAGGTGTCGAAGCCCGTCTTGCACTGACACTTGCCGGAGACGCAGTCGCCACCCGGGCCGCACGCGGTGCCGCAGGCCCCACAATGGTTCGCGTCGCTCTGCAGATTGACGCATGCTGCACCGCACACCGTCTGGGACGCCGCACAGCTGCACGTGCCAGCGGCGCACGTCGCCCCCGTGGGGCAGGCCTTGCCGCACGCGCCGCAGTTCATCGGGTCGGACGCGCCATCGACGCAAGCGCCGCCGCACGAGAGCCGGCCTCCGGGGCACGTGCAGGTCCCCGCGGCGCACGTGCTCCCCGCGAGGCACGCCCGCCCGCACCCTCCGCAGTTCGCAAGGCTCGTGGACGGGTCGACACAGGTGCCCCCGCACGCGATCTGCGGAGACGGACACGCTCCATCGATCGGGACGGAGCCCGCGTCTTCCGGGGCCGGCTCTTTGTCGTCGAGCCCGATGAGCGTCGCGCAGCCGGAAAGCAGGAGAACGAGCGGGAGCAACCGGCGCATCAGAAGCTCCCCGTCGCCAAGAGACCGAGCGCGCCGGGGCCCGCCCACGGGGACACGCGCGTGGCGTGATCGGCGCTCGCGGTGGCAGGGGTGAGCAGGTACCAGACCGCACCACCGGCCACGAGGGCGAGCCCGGCACCGGTCAGGATGGTCGAGGTGCGCGCCGCGGTGCGGGCATCTTCGAGGCCTCGCGGATCGCAAAGGTCGCCATCACCGCACGCGTCGCTCTTCTTCGAGATGGCCGTCGCGCCGAACACGAGGCCCACGATCACCGAAGCGCCGCCGATGCCCATGAACACGAGCGGAGGGACCCGCGAGGGCGGCGATGCCGGCTTGGGCGCCTCGACCGGCTTGGCGGCCGCACACGCGCTCACGTCGACCGAACGGCTCTCCTTCTCGGCGACCTCGAACGAGATCTCGAAGGGCGGGCACGCGGCCGTCTTGGCGCGAACCACGTGGGTGCCCGGATCGACGTCGAGGGTGGTTCCCCAGGCCGGTGGGGGAATGATGGCGCCGTCGAGGCTCACTTCGAGCGCTGCGGGGTGCTCCTTGGGAACGACCAGCGTGACGTGAGGGATGCGAGGCTCGAGGGAGGCGAGCTCTTTCTGGGCGTACTCGGCCCAGACGTGCCGCTTGGGATTCGGATCGTCCGGCGCCTTGCGTTCGAGCTCACGAAAGCTGCGCGCTGCGCTCGCGAGCAGCCCGAGCCCGAGCTCGACGTAGGCGAGGTTGCGCAACGCTCCGAGCCCGGCCGGGTAGATCTCGTACGAGCGTCGGAACAGGTCTCGCGCCTCCGCGCACGCCTCTCGATCGGAGATCGGCTGCTGATCGCACTTGCCGGCCTCCATCTTCTTCACGGCCTTGTCGAAGAGATCGGTGGCGAGCTGCTTGTTGTCCGCAGCCGCGTCGGCCCACGCGTTCGCCCCCGACGACGCGAGCGCGCACGAGAGAATCAGGGAGAGGGCGCGCGGAGCACGAATCACAGCTCCTTCTTGTTACCCCATCCCGAAGTGTCCTGCGATTGCTTCTTCCCTTTGGACGGCACCGCCGACGATTTGGCCGAAGGCGAGACACTCGCGGACGCAGGCGGAGGCAGAACCGATGCGGACGTGGACGCCGTCACCGAGGGCGAAGGCGCTGGTGGGGTCGCGCTCACTTCCGTTTTCTTGGTTTCGACAGGTCCAGCGGCGGCCTGCTGGCCTCCGCTGCGGCGCAACAACGCTGCGGTGAGGACGAGCACCGCGACGCCAAGCACGATGGCCACGGGCGCGAGTCGCGACGTGCGTCGCGGCGGCGCGACGCTCGCGTATGCGCCGCCCAGACCGGCCGAGCTCTCGGCCTTGCGCTCGCGGCTCGAGCCCTCCTGCTCCTCGCCGGCGGGAAGCACCGCAGCGCGCATCTCGCCCGAGCTCACCAGACCGGGTGAGAGGCCCGCGACGACGCCGAGGAAATCGGAGAGCTCGCCCGCGGTCTGGAACCGGTCTTCGACCCTCTTCGCCAGGGCGCGCGTCATCCACATGTCGAGCTCGGGCGGCACGTCCGGGTTCGCTTGCGAGGGAGGCACCGGATCGGTCGAGACGATGCGAAACCCCACCTCGCCGATCGGCCCGCCCCCAAAGGGCGGACGACCGACCGTCATGCGGTACACGATCGCCGCGATGGCCCAGAGGTCGGTGCGCGCGTCGATCGTGCCGTCCGACAGCTGCTCGGGGCTCATGTAGCTCGGCGTGCCGAGCAGCGCGTTGCCCGTGCCCTCGTCGTCGGCCTCGGTCGCCTTGGCGATGCCGAAGTCGAGCAGCTTCACGTAGAGGTCCTCGCCGGGCTCCGGCTGACACAGGAAGATGTTCGCCGGCTTGAGATCCCGGTGCACCACGCCGGCCGAGTGCGCGACGTGCAGCGCACGCGCGAGGTGCTGCACGATGCGCGCGGACCGCTGCAGCGAGACGACCTTCTCGCGTTTGAGATAGGTGGCGAGCGACTCGCCGAGCAAGAGCTCCATCACGATGTACGGCATGCCGTCGTCGAGCACGCCGTGATCGATGACGCGGGAGATGTGTCGCGAGGCCTCGCCGAGCCGAGCCGCGATCCGGGCCTCGCGTTCGAAGCGAGCGCGGCCTCCAGGGGAGCCGGCGGTGGAGACGTTGAGGAACTTGATCGCAACCGTGTGGCCCAGCGTGAGGTGGGTCGCGCTCCACACCGCGCCCATCGCGCCCTCACCGCGCACCTCGATCAAGCGGTACTTGTTGGCGACGACGAGCCCCTCGTGCAGCGCCGCATAGGGCGCCGGCACGCTCTCGCCCTCTTTCGGGGGCGGTCGCGACGAGGACCGCATTCCTCCCATCCGCGGAATGGTGCCTCACCGCGGTGAGGATGAACAGTCAGGGCGGCGTCACACCGTCGCGTCGGGTTTGGGCGGCCGGAGCGACTCCGCGTTCGGGTCTTCGTACCCGAGTCGCCGACGCAGCTCGGTGACCTCGCTGGCGATACGCGAACGGGTCCGGTCGCGAAGCGCGGGAAGGTCGTTCATGCCGAGCCCTTGGGTCTCGATCGGCGCGAGGACCTTCACGATCGCGTTCGCGTCGCCGAACCACTTCGAATGCTTCGGGCGACAGTCCCTCGTGCCGGCGAGGGCCAGCGGAAGGATCGGCACGCCCATGTCGAGGGCGAGGCGGAACGCGCCGTCCTTGAACGGGAGCAACCGGCCGTCCTTCGATCGGGTGCCTTCGGGGAAGATCATCACCGGCATCCCGGCGGCGAGGGTGCGCTTGGCCTCTTCCATCGTCTCGCGCACGCTGTCGCCATCGCCGCGGCGGAGCGGGATGTCACCGCCGAACTTCATCAGCGCGCCGATGACCGGCAACTTGTAGAGCTCTTCCTTCGCGATCCACCGCATGTCGAACGGCAGGTGCGCGAGGAGGAACGGGTCGGCGGCCGACTCGTGGTTCGCCACGACCACGTAGCCGCGCCTCAGCACGTCTTTCGGCGGCTCGCCCTCGACTTGGAACCGCCAGAGCGGCGTGAGGTTCGAGGTGGTACGACCGAAGCGGCGCATCCACTGGCCGGGGACGCGTTGGGAAGGATCTCCGCGGTGCAGGCGATGGGCGAGCCCCATCACCGGCAGGAACAGCAGGCTGCACAGCCCGAACTCGGCATACGTGTAGAGGCCCAGGGCCGCGGTTCGCATCTCGGGCGCATTCAACCCCGAACCGGCCGACCCAGGATCAGTCTTCGGTCATCGTTCCGTCAGGAGCGCAGCACGAACGGGGCGGAACGCGTGGACTTGACCGGCATGCGTCCTGTCGTCTCAGCTGCGCCGAATGGGCCAGAAGAACGGGGAGACGTCCCGCACTCCTCTCACCGAGGCGGCGGCCGCGCTCGAAGTCGAGCTCGCACGATTCGAGGAGCTCGCAGCCCAGGCCGGGAAGATCCCCCTCGACTCCGAGAAGAACTTCGGCCGTGCCGCGCGCGCGATGCAGGAGAGCGCCGACTGCCAGGAGCGCACCGCAGACCTGGTTCGCGCGCTCGTCGAGGCGCTCAACCGTGCACGCGAGAAGCAGCAGGAGACCGCAGAGAGGCTGCTCGCACGCGCGGAGGAGCTGAGGGCCCGCACCGAGCTCCTCGAGCAGATGCTCGACCGTTTCCGTCAGCTCGGCACCGACGCCCGCGAGATCCAGGCGCTCGTCGCCGGCGCCCAGGAGCGCGGCGCCGCCCGTGATCTCGACGGCGCGCTCGCGACGCTCGATCAGGCGCGCGAGAAGATCGACGCCATCACCGCGAGCGCCGAATCCCTCGCCGACGACGCCAGGGCCCACGGCATCGTCGACGTCCAACGCGAAGCCGACTCGCTGCGCCAGCAGCTGACGTCTGCGCGGAACAAGCTCGGACTGCTGAAGCAGAGCCTCGTCAAACCGGAGTGACGCTCAGTGGGCGAGCCAGCCCGCGTCCATCGTCAGCGCGGCGCCGGTGACCGACCACGATGCATCCTGGCACAGATAGACGACGCTCTTGGCGACCTCGATCGGTTCGATCAGGCGCTTGACGGCGTTCTGCGTGAGCAGGATGCGCGAGACGACCTCGCTCTCGGGCACGCCGTGCACGCGCGCCTGATCGCGGATCTGCTTCTCGACCAGCGGCGTGCGCACGTAGCTCGGGCAGATCGCGTTGACCGTGACAGACGGACACTTGGCCGCGGCTTCGAGCGCCGCGGTCTTGGTCAGTCCGAGGATGCCGTGTTTGGCGGTCACGTACGCCGACTTGTACGGCGAGGCGACGAGGCCATGCACCGAGGCGACGTTGACCACCCTGCCCCAGCCGCGACCGTACATCGCGGGGAGCGCTGCGCGCTTGAGCATGAAGGGCGCCGTCAGCATCACCGCGATGAGCCGATCCCACATGGCCGGATCGAAGTCCTCGATGGGCGAGACGTGCTGCAGGCCGGCGTTGTTGATCAGAATGTCGACGTGGCGCGCCTCTTCGGCGAGCGCGTCGACGTCTTCGCGTCGGCTCAGGTCCGCGGCGAGCGCGCGGGCGCCGAGGCGGTCTTTGGCTTCGATCAGGGCCGGGCCGGGCACGTCGCTGAGGAGGACGTCGGCGCCACGGCGCACGAGCTCCTCGGCGATCGCGAGGCCGATGCCCGACGCGGCTCCAGTCACCATCGCGCGACGACCTCGGAGCTCACGACTCTCGGGGGGGACTTCCGTGGACATCAGACCTCCGTCTCATGGGGAGTCGTCAGTCGTCTCGTCTCGTACTGACGACTGACGACTGACGACTGACGACTGACGCTCAGCCCGAGAAGGGCATGAACGGGTTGGCCGGCATCTTGGGGAACATGCCGTTGCCGGTCGTCATCATCTCGAGCGTGCGGCGCGTCGCCTCGAGCGAGGCCTTGCGCCACTCGGCCGCCAGGGTCGCGCCGTAGGCGATGCTCTCGCGGGACAGACGGGCCGACTCCTCGATCGCAGTCTTGTGCTGCTCGAGCGCCTTGGTCTCGAGGTCGGCGAGCTGGGCGTAGAACGCCTCGACGCGCTGGAGCTGCGCCTCGACTGCGGACGCGAAGGGGTTTTGCTGCACCTGCGAAGACTCGTTGGCCATGGGAATGAAACCTCCAAGACGGCTTGTTTGCTGCCGTCGACGCCCGCCAACCTAGATCACCAAACCCAGCCGTCAACCCATTTTGTTGTGCACCGCAACATTTTGACGAGACGCCGAGAAAGTTCACCGCGGAGACACGGAGGCAGGGAGGCGAGACGAGATGGGGCTGCCGATCGAGGCTCCCACGGCGATCTCGCCTCGGATTTCCTCGAGCATCGGGCCAGCAGCAAGCCAAGGAGGTCGATCCGGTGGCGGCCGCGCTCGGCAGAGCCTCTCGGTCTCGTTGCTACTTGCGGCGTTTGCGGGTGGAAGCGGACTGGTGCTTCTCGAGGGCTTCGAGCTTCTTGCGGAGGTCGGCCATCTCGCTCGCGACGTCTGGTTGCGGCGGTGCAGCAACCGGGGGCGGGCCGACCGGTGGGGACGGCGGTGGTTTCGGCTCCCCCCAGCCCAGGCTCGGGATGCCCATGCCGCCCATCATCCGCGCGAACGGGTTGCCCATTCCGGGCAGCCCCTGGGCGAGCGCCGCCAGCGGGTTGAGCTGGCCGAAGGCGACCTGGCGCGTCTGCAGGTAGATCTCGAGCGCCCAGTTGACGTAGCGCCCGAAGAACTCGGCGAGGGCGTCGTCCCCCAGCCGAATCAGCTGCATCAGCAGAGGAACGGGCAACAGGCGCCCCGCCCCGCGGCTCTCCAGGATGATCTGGGTGAGCGTCGATTGGGTGAGGTCTTCGTTGGTCTTGGCGTCGACCACCCGCGCCTCGGAGCCTGCGCGGATTTTGGCCGCGAGCTCCTCGAGGGTGACGTAGCGGCTCGACTCGGTGTCGTAGAGGCGACGGTTGCCGTATTTCTTGACCAACATGTTGCAGTGCAAGCGTACGACACCCAGACCGGGCGTCCAGCATTGTGCAGCGCACCATGCCGCCTTGACATCACCGCGAACGCCCCGTAGACAACCCGTCCATGGCGCTGAGTGCGGCGCAGCATGAGTGGAGGCTGTGATGATCGAGGCGCGACCGGGTCGGACACGAGCGATGGGTATGCGAAGCTTCTCGGAGATGCGCCTCTCCTCCCTCCTGGCCTTCGCCCTCCTCGCGGCCGCGCCGCTCTTCGGGTGCGCCGCGGGCAACGACCGCGAATGCACGGTCGGCACGGATTGCCCGAGCGGCGCGTGCAACGCGTCGGGTGCCTGCGTCAAGCCGAGCACCACCACCGATGCCCGTGTCGATGCGACCGACGCCGAGACCGACGGCGCCACCGACAGCGCCACCGACGATGCCCCGGTGACCGGCTGCCTGCCCAACAAGGACGGCACCATCACGGCCGCCGAGGTGCCGATCGGTCCGGGGCTGAAGGCGACCTTCCGCGTGGCGCAGAACACCACGTTCGCCACCGCCGGCACGGCCAAGGGCGACGGGACGCGCAAGTGGGATCTCTCGGGCGCGCTGGCCGGTGACAAGGACGTCCTGGTCGCGACCCTCTCGCCGGCCGGCACCTGGTGGACGAGCAAGTTCGCCGGCGCGAGCCACGCGACGGCGCTCTCGGCGAGCAGCGACCTGCTCGGCGTCTTCCAGACGACGGCCGCGGGGCTGCTCCTCCTCGGCGTCGTCTCGCCGACCGACAGCCTCACCAAGACCGAGCTCAAGTACGCGACGCCGCCGGCTGCGATCCAGTTCCCGCTCTCGAGCACCTCCTCCTGGAAGACGACGAGCAACGTCACCGGTACGGCGAGCGGCGTCCTGTCGGCATACAGCGAGACCTGGGACTCCAAGGTCGATGCGCGCGGCGAGCTGCTCACGCCGTTCGGCACGTTCGACGTGCTCCGCGTGAAGACGGTGCTGACCCGCACGATCGGCGTCAGCGTCACCATCACCCGCAGCTACGCCTTCGTCACCGAGTGTTTCGGCACGGTCGCCACGATCTCGTCGCAGCCCAACGAGCTCTCCGAGGAGTTCACCAATGCCGCCGAGGTCCGGAGGATCGCGCCGTGAAGCTCGGGATCGGCAAGCCGCTCGCGGTCGTCGCATGCCTGCCTCTGGCTGGCTGCTCCCTCTCGTTCGCCCAGGGTCCGCTCCCCGGCGCGCCCGCCGACGCGACCTACGCGCAGATCGACGGCGTGCGCGTGCGCTACCGCGACGAGGGCTCGGGCCCGGCGGTGGTCATGCTCCACGGCTTCGCCTCGTCGCTCGAGACCTGGGACACCGTCGCTCCCGCGCTGAAGAAGAACCACCGCCTGCTCTCGCTCGACCTCAAGGGCTTCGGCTGGACCGATCGCCCCGAGGGTGACTACTCGCCCGCGGCGCAGGCGCACCTGGTGCTCGGGCTGATGAAGGCGCGCGGCATCGACAAGGCCGCGTTCGTCGCGCACTCGTGGGGCTCCTCGATCGCGCTCGCCGCGACGCTCGCCGAGCCCACCCGGGTCGAGCGGCTCGCGCTGTACGACGCGTGGGTCTACGAGGATCAGCTCCCCACCTTCTTCCTCTGGGCGCGCGCGCCCGGCCTCGGCGAGGCGCTCTATTCGCTCTGGTACGACGAGCGCTCCGACGAGCGCATGGCGTACGCGTTCTTCGACAAGCGGCGGTTCATGAGCGAGAAGCTCGTCGAGGACGTCGAGAAGGCGCTCGAGCGCCCGGGCACCAAGGCCGCCGCGCTCGCGGCCACGCGCGGCCAGCACTTCGCCGAGGTGGAGGCGAAGTACCGCACCATCACCCAGCCGGCGCTCCTCCTTTGGGGTCGCGAGGACGAGGTGACGCTCCTGCCGTTCGGCGAGCGGCTGCAGAAGGATCTGCGCAACTCGAAGCTCGTGGTCTACCCGCAGTGCGGGCACTTCCCGATGTTCGAAGCAGCCGCCGCGTCCAACCGCGATCTCGCGAGCTTCCTTGACGAGGGCGGGCCCGCGAGCAGCGAGAGCAAAGAGCCGAAAGAGACCAAGAAGCCCGCCGAGGAGCAGCCGTGATCCGCCGCGCTCTGCTGGCGCTCGCGGCGCTCGCGCTCACCGGCACCTCGACCGGCTCGGCGCGCGCCACGGGCTTCACCGACGTCGGCCAGGACCTCAAGCCGCGCACCAAGACCGAGATCGACGTCATCGGCTACTTCCGGACGCGCACCGAGGTCTTGTCGAACCTCGACCTCGACCGCGGTCTGACGCCCTCGGGTCAGGCGCTGTTTCCGGTCCCCGACTCGACGACGCAGAACATCCTCTACGGCGACATGCGTCTGCGCACCGACGTGGCCATGTACAGCGGCGGCGGCTCGGTGGCGATCAAGGCGCGCATCGACATGCTCGACAACGTCGCGTTCGGCGGCAGCCCGGCCTCCGTGCCGTCGGCGAGCATGACGCAACGGACGACAGGCGAACAGGTCTTCGCGGTCAAGCGCGCCTACGGCGAAGTGGCACTCCCGATCGGCGTGCTCTCCGCGGGGCGCATGGGCGCTCACTGGGGCCTCGGCATGCTCGCCAACGGCGGCGACTGTGCCGACTGCGACAGCGGTGACGCGCAAGACCGAATCGCGTTCCTCAGCCCGTTGGCCGGCCACATCTGGGCGGCAGCGTACGATCTCGCGTGGAGCGGCCCCACGGCCGGTCGCCGCGACGGCATCCGGCGCGTCGGCATCGCGCCGACGACGCAGGTGCACGGCGTCACGTTCGCGATGCTCCGTTGGAACGACCAGCTCGCGCACGATCGGCGCGCGGGCGCGGGCAAGTCGACCGTCAACTACGGCGCCTACGTCGCTCACCGCTGGCAGAACGGTGACGCGCCGTACGAGTACCTCGCGATCAGCGGCGATCGCCCCACCACGTCGCCGATCGTCGCTCGCGGTTTCCGCGCCACCGCGCTCGACGCGTGGCTGCGTCTCGTGTTCCCGCACGGACGCATCGAGGCCGAGGCCGCCGCCATCTTCGGTCAGGTCGACCAGCCCTCCCTCATCCCCGGCGTCACGTCCAACCAGCCGGTGACCACCAAGCAGTTCGGTCTCGCGGTGCAGAGCGAGATTGGTGCACCGCGAGATCTCGCCGGCGGGGGCCTGGACTTCGGCTACGCCAGCGGCGACTCGGCCCCGGGTTTCGGCGCCTCGAGCAATCCGCAGCTCCCCACGCCGGTGCGTGGCGATCTCGAGGGCCCGCAGGCGAACCTCCCCTACGACCGCACGGTCGACAACTTCCGCTTCCATCCCGACTTCCGGGTCGACCGCATCCTCTTCCGCGAGCTGATCGGCACGGTCACCGACGCGTACTACGTTCGACCGCACGCGCGGATCGCCGTCCTCGCGATGCGCACGGGGCGCCTCACCGCCTCGATCGCCGGCATCGCGTCGTGGGCGGTCCAGGCGAATTCGACCCCCTCGGGCAAGACCCCGCTCGGCGTCGAAATCGACCCGACCCTCAGCTACCAGAGCCACGACGGCTACGTCTTCGCCCTGGAATACGCGGCGTTTCTTCCCGGCAGCGCGTTCGACAACGCGCGGGCTGGGCTCTCGGCCCGCCCTGCGCAACTCTTTCGGCTCCGCCTCGGGCTGACGTTCTAAAGCGAGAAGTGAGACCAACGACGATGCGCGCGCTCCACTTGCTGCCACTGACGGTCGCCCTGCTCGCCGGCTGCGGCGACAACCAGACCCCGCCCTCGCGCGCGCCATACGTCGGCGGCGACGCGGCCCCGCTCACGTGCGCGCCCAACCTCGACAACCAGATCGAGGCCAAGGAGCTCGCGCCCGCCATCGACGTCAATGTCAGCTACCTGATCAACCCGTTCGGCAAGGATCGCACGGTCGATCTGGTCGGCAAGCTCGAGACCGGCAAGCGCGTGTTCCGGTTCGACGTGGACTACGCCGACGACCAGAAGCTCGAGCTGAAGGCCTCCGCCGTCGCCGGCAAGTGGTACGCGGCGAGCTTTGCCGCCGGCGAGTTCGTCGCCGCCGTCGACGCGGCCGGCACGCTCGACGGGGTGTACCGGCACGACGACACCGGCGTGTACCTGCTCGGCATCGCCTCTCGGGAGGAGTCCCCCAAAGAGGGCAAGACGCTCCTCGTCTACGGTGAGCCGGTCGTAGTCTTCCGCTTCCCGCTCGTCGCAGGCAGCAAGTGGGTCAGCACCGGCACCGTGATGAACGGCACCATCCGCGGCCTGCCCTACGCCGGCAAGGACATCTACGAGGTCGAGGACGACGCGACCGGCAAGCTCGTGCTCCACGACTTCACCTTCGAGCAGGTCCATCGCGTCCGCACCAAGGTGACCGTCACCCCGTCGGCCGGCATCGCCACGATGCGCCGTCAGGTGAGCTTCGTCGCGGAGTGCTTCGGCGAGGTGGTGCGCGTGGTGAGCAAGGACAACGAGGCTCAGGCAGACTTCACGGTCGCGGCGGAGCTGCGCCGGCTCGGTCAGTAGCGAGGAGCAACGAAGATGTGGGACCGCTGGAAGAAATCCTTCGACGTCTGGGAAGACGCCACCGCGAAGTACCTCGAGAAGGTGCTCGAGAGCCCGCTCGTCCTCGGCCCTTCGGGCTCGCTGCTCAGCGCGGTGATGAAGGCCCGTGCTGCATCGCAGCATGCCAAGGCGAAGTTCTGGAGCGAGCTCGGCCTGCCGACCAAGCGTGATCAAGAGCGCACGCTCCACCTCCTCAATCAGTTGCAGAGCCGCATCCTCGATCTCGAGGAGAAGCTCGAAGCCCAGAACAAGAATTGAATCTTCATGGTCAGGGGAGCGAGTGCTCCCCCGACACCCCCTCCGCTCCGCGGCGCCGCTCAGCGCTACGCCCGTCGCGCCGCCCCTGCGCGGAGAATTGAAACCACCCGCCTGTGGGAACCCACGAATCGGAGTAGCAGTCATGGACGTCACCCCCTTCCTCGACCTGAAGATCGCCCCCCGCGCCGTGTTCGACTCGCTCGCGGAGCGTCGCGCGCGTCCGCGCTTCTTCCTCCCCGACGGCAACGACTGGCGCGCCGTCACCTGGGGCGCGTTCGCCGATCAGATCAAGCATGCGGCGCTGTTCCTCGGCGCGGTCGGGCTCGGAGCCGGTGACCGCGCGGCGATCTTCGCTGCGAACCGCGTGGAGTGGATCTCCGCGGCGCTCGGGATCCAGGCCGCCGGCGGCGTGATGGTCCCGATCTACCCGGCGAGCACCGCCGAGCAGGCCGCGTACGTCGTCAAACACTCCGACGCGAAGGTGGTGTTCGTCGATGGCGCCGCGCTCCTGTCGCGCATCTTCGAGGCGTGGGGCAGCTACGATGGGGTGCAGCGCATCGTGCTCCTCGACGACTCGCTCGACGTCGCCAAGGTCCTCGCCAAGGCCGCCGAGAAGGGCCACGACGTCCCGCCCTATGCCGACGTCGAGCGCGTGGTCGTCTCGTGGTCGGGTTTGATGACCATCGGCGAGGCGCGCGATCGCGAGGAGCCGGGCGTCTTCGAGACGACGATGAACAGCGTCTCGCTCGATCAGCCGGGCATGATGCTCTACACGTCGGGCACCTCGGGCAACCCCAAGGGCGTGCCGCTCACCCACCGCAACGTCGGCCTCAACGGCCTCGATTGGCTGAAGGCCAACGCGCCGCTCCTCACCGACGGCCTGGTCGATCTGTTCTGGCTCCCCATGAGCCACATCTTCGGCTTCGGCGAGGCGTGCCTCGGCAACACCCTCGGCTTCACCTCGTACATGACCGATCCGCGCTCGGTGATGGACAAGCTCCCCGAAGTCCGCCCGCACGTGTTCATGAGCGTGCCGAGCGTCTGGGAGAAGCTCGCGATCGTCGCGATGCACGAGGCGACCCCCGAGGCGCGCCGCGAGAAGCTCGCCGAGGTCACCGGCGGCAACCTGAAGTTCTGCCTCTCGGGCGGCGCGGGTCTCAAGCGCGAGGTCAAAGACTTCTTCCACGCGTGCGGGTACCTGATCATCGAGGGCTACGGCCTCACCGAGACCTCGCCCACGCTGACGCTCAACCGCCCCGATGCGTTCCGCTTCGACAGCGTCGGCAAGCCCCTCCCCTCGGTCCAGCTCCGCCTCGCCGAAGATGGCGAGATCCTCGCCAAGGGCCCCACGGTGTTCGGCGGCTACCACAAGGACCCCGCGGCGACCGCCGAGGCCTTCACCGAGGATGGCTGGTTCAAGACCGGCGACGTCGGCCGGTTCACCGACGACGGCTTCCTCCAGATCATCGATCGGAAGAAGGACATCCTCGTGACCGCAGGCGGCAAGAACGTCCCGCCGGCGAACATCGAGCAGCGCTTCGCCGACGATCCGTTCATCGCCCACGTGGTGGTCTACGGCGACGCCAAGAAGTACCTGGTCGCCGGCATCTGGCTCAACGAGGACGCGGTATCCGCCCAACTGAGGGACGCGTCGCCCGAGGCCCTTCCGGCCGCGAAGAAGGCGCTCGTCCAGCAGCGCATCGACAAGGTGAACGCGCAGCTCGCCTCGTACGAGTCGATCAAGGGCTTCGTCGTGATGGACCGGCCGCTCACCGTCGAGGGCGGCTTGCTCACCGCGACCCTCAAGGTCCGCCGCAAGAAGGTCTACGAGACCTTCCGCGATACCTTCGAGTCGCTCTACGCGCCGCTCCCCAACGTCTCGATGACCGCGAGCGCCTGATCATGAACGCGCAACGGGACTTCAAGCGCTTCCAGAACCTCGGCGGTCTGCTCGCACGCGCGAAGCCGAAGGTCGGCGTCACGCCGGCCGACGTGGTGCACCGCGAGAACAAGTGGCAGCTCCTGCGTTACCGCTCCGCAGGGGTGACGCAGAAGACGCCGGTGCTGCTCGTCCCGTCGCTGATCAACCGGCACTACGTGCTCGACCTGATGCCCGGCAAGTCGTTCGTGGAGTACCTCGTCACTCGGGGTTACGACGTGTTCTGCATCGACTGGGGCACCCCGACCGACGAGGACCGTCACGTCACGTTCGAAGAGATCGTCGACGGCTACCTCGGCCGCGCGCTCCGGGTCTCCGCACGCCTCGCCGACGCGCCCAACGCGCACGCCCTCGGTTACTGCATGGGCGGGTTGATGACCGCCATCCACGCGACGGTCTACCCCGAGCGGTTCGCGTCGCTGGTCGCCGTCGCCGCGCCGGTCACCTTCGACGATCCGGGTCTGCTCTCGCGCTGGTCGCGCACGCCCACCTTCGACGTCGACGCGCTCACCCAGGCATTCGCCAACGTGCCCTGGCAGATTCTCCAGGGTGCGTTCCAACTCCTGCGCCCGACGCTCAGCCTCTCGAAGGCGGTGCACCTGCTCGACCGGGCGTGGGACGACGAGTTCCTCGACGGGTTCCTCGCGCTCGAGACCTGGGGCAACGACAACGTCTCGTTCCCGAGCGAGGCGTACCGACGCTACATCATCGACCTCTACCGCGGCGATCAACTCGCCAACGGCACGTTCTCGTTCGCCGGGCGCCCGGCGCGGCTCGAAGCGATCACCTGCCCCACCCTGGCGATCACGTTCGAGCACGACAACATCGTTCCGTGGCAGAGCGCCAAGCTGCTCACCGACCGCGTGGCTGCTGCCGACAAGCAGTGGATGCACCTGCACGGCGGCCACGTCGGCGCCATGGTCTCCCGGGCGGCCTCCAAGGGCTTGTGGCCCAAGCTCGACGAGTGGTTCCGCACGCGGGATGTTGCACCGCGACAAGAAGTCGAGGTCCGCACGCCCACGGCAGCCCGCCGGCGGTCGCGACCGCGCGTCTGAGGTGGTAGACCGTCCCGCGTGAGGCTTTCACTTCTTCTTCCCGCTTGTCTCGTCCTCGGATGCGTCGGTTCGCCGTCGCCCGACACTGTCGGCCGCAGCACCGCGGCGCTCGAGACCTGGGCGCCCGCCGGCGCGATGAGCGGACCGCGCGTGTTCCACACCGCGAGCGCCCTCGCCGATGGGCGCGTCCTCGTCACGGGTGGCGACGGCGAAGGCGTCGGGGTGTTGTCGACGACCGAGCTCTACGATCCGGCGAAGAACGCGTGGTCCACCGGCGCGACGATGACCACACGCCGCGCGCAGCACACGGCCACGACGCTCCAAGACGGCCGCGTGCTGGTGATCGGGGGCCGAAGCACCGCCGACACCGCGACCTCCAGTTCGACCGCGGAGCTCTTCGATCCGAAGACGGGCACTTGGAGCGCGGCGGGCGCGATGACCCTCCGCCGGGTCGATCACACCGCCACCCTGTTGCCTTCCGGCAAGGTTCTGGTGGTCGGCGGCGCCGACGAGGCGAACTTCCACTCCGACGCCGAGCTGTGGGACCCGGGCTCGCGCACGTTCGCCGCCGCGGGCGCACTCTCGTCGGGTCGCGTGTTCCACTCCGCGACGCTGCTCGGCACCAAAGTCGTCGTCGCCGCCGGCTACGAGGTGGACCCGCTCTCGACCACCGAAATCTACGACGCGACCAGCGGCGCGTGGAGCGCTGGCCCGGCGCTCGCCGCGGTGCACTCCGAGCACGCCGCCGTCGCGCTCGATGCGACCCACCTCCTCGTCATTGGAGGCTTCTCCGACCCGAGCACCTTCAGCAACGTGACCGAGGTACTCAACGTCGCGACCGGTACCGCCGTGAAGGTCGGTCCGCTCGAGAGTCCCCGAGCGAACGGGCAGGCGTTGCTCTTGCCGAGTGGTCAGGCGCTCACCGTGTGCGGACGCGACTCGGGCGGCGCGGTCGGGCGCGCCGAGCTCTACGACACGACGAGCGAGCGGTGGTCGAGCGCCGGGCCGCTGACCGGCAAGCGCGATCGCTGCGCCATCGCGCCGCTCCCCGGCGGCAAAGTGCTGGTCACCGGCGGCGTCGGCGCCATCGGCTACTACTCGGCCGCCGAGATCTACTCACCCGCTGCCGCCGCGGCCGCGTGCACGACCAACGGCGACTGCGCCTCGGGCCACTGCGTCGACGGCGTGTGCTGCAACGCCGCCTGCACGGGCGCGTGCGAGCGCTGCGACTCGCCCGGAGCCATCGGCGTCTGCGGCAAGGTGTCGGGCGCGAAGAACCACTGCGCCGCCGGCGAGGTCTGCGTCGACGACCGCTGCATCAAGGGCGCCGGCACGCGCTGCAGCGCCGACGGCCTCTCGTCCATCGACACCGCCGAGAAGGCCACTGCGTGCGGCGCCTACCGCTGCCGCGCCACCGACGGCGCGTGCTTCCAGACCTGCGGCGACTCCTCGCAATGTGCGCCCGGCTACGCGTGCGATCCCGGCACCTCGAAGTGCGCCGCGACCGGCTCCGACGAGGACTCGGGAGGCTGCGCGACCAGGACCGGCCGCGCCCCGAGCTTCGCCGCCTTCGCGCTCCTCGCGCTCGCCCTGGCCACACTCCGCTCGCGCCGCCGCTGACACTCACGCGAACGCGAAAGGCGCACGCGCACGCGAACGCGAAAGGCGCACGCGAACGCGAACGCGAACGCGAACGCGAACGCGAACGCGAGCGCGAACGCGGACGCGGACGCGAGCGCGAGCGCGCAAGCACGATCAGGGCAGCCACGACTGGGCGCACGTTGGAGATCTTGTGGGGAACGAGGCCTGTTTGGTGGGCCTACCAGCCCAAACCCCGGCCGAGTAGGCCAGGCCTGCAGGCCTAGCCTGGTCCCCCCATCCTTCTGGGAGGACCCGCCTGCTGGTTCCCGCCCGCGTGCCGGGCGCGTTGGCGTTCGCCTTCGCGTTCGCCTTCGCCTTCGCGTTCGCGTTCGCGTTCGCGTTCGCGTTCGCGTTCGCTTCCGCGCGCGCCTTCGCGTACGCGTTCGGCGGATTGGCCGGCCCGGTCACTCGATTGGCCGGTCGGGTCACAGCCGACCCCACCCCCTTCGGCCATCCTTCTCCCACCGAAACGCCGAAACGCGGAGGTGGGTGGTCATGCTGCTGACGAAGCGAACGTTCCTGGTTGGTCTCTCGCTCGTGCTCGCGCCGGCGTGCATCGCCGAAGGTGTCGCCGAGGAGCCGGAGCTCTCGCTCGAGGCCAACGCGATCACCGCGTCGCCGCCCTTCAACGGCGATCCCGAGAACGGCGCCGTCTACGCGCTCGACGTGTCGATGTGGGAAGGCCCCCTCGCGCAGCGGGAGATGGACTGCTTCTGGGAGTCAGGCGTGCGCCACATCGTCGCCGGCACCCAGGTCGAAGAGGTGACCCGTCAGCAGCTCGCGATGGCCGTGTCGCGCGGCATGACCGTCGATGCCTACGTGTACCTGTACTGGGACCGCGATATCGGCGCGCAGGTGAAGGAAGCCTTCCGTCGCGTCCAGGGTCTCCCGATCGGCCGCATGTGGCTCGACGTCGAGGAGGATCCCAAAGGCCTCGGCTCGACGAAGCTCCTCGCGCTGGTGAAGCAGTCGTTCGACGCATGCGCGGTCGAGGGCGGCGCGTCGGTGACCTGCGGGATGTACACCGGCGGTGGCTTCTGGAAGTCGTACATGAACAACACCACCGAGCTCGCGTCGGTGCCGCTGTGGTACGCGAAGTACGATTTCCGGACCTCGCTCGCCTCGTGGTCGACCGATCGTTTCGGCGGCTTCGCGAAGCCGGTCGCCAAGCAGTGGGCCGAGCAGGCTCTCTGCGGCGTCGGCGTCGACAAGAACACGATGCAGGTGAACGCGAAGCCGACGGTCGTCGTCAATCGCGCCCTCCCGCCCGACGACGGGCGTGCGCCCATGGCCCCCGCCGGCCTCTACCCCGCAAACGGCGCGGTGCTCGGTGTCGACTACCTCAAGATGATGAGCGCGAGCGTTCCTCGTGCGACCCGCTACGAGTTCGCGCTCGAGCGCTGGGACGGCACGACCTTCCGGCCCTATTACACGTGGGCCAACGCCGATCCGTTCTTCAAGACGTATCCCTCGTTCCGCAACAGCCTCTATCGCTTCCGAGCCCGCGCGCGGAACGCCCATGGCGTCGGCGACTGGTCCGCGTGGTCGACCTTCGACTACGGCAAGTACACCGGTCCGCGCCCCGGTGCCGCGCCCGCGCCGACCACCGCGCCGACGACCGCGCCCACGACGCCGCCGGCCTCACCACCCCCGACCGGGGCGGTGCCCGCGGGCCTCGCCCCCGACGGCGTGACGCTCTCGACGCCCGCCGTCACCCTCACGTTCGCGGGCGTGACGGGCGCGACCCGATACGAAATCGCGATCGAGAGCGCCAACGCGACGGGCGCATACGTGCCGTACGTCACCTACGCGACGACCGCCGCCTCGAAGACCTGGTACCCGGCGATTCACAAGACCACCTACCGGTTCCGGGCGCGCGCCGAGGTGTCCGGCGCGTTCTCCGCGTGGTCGGGTTGGTCCTCGTTCAAGTACGACTGATCTGTCCGCGCCACTCGGCCGGTGTGACGCCGGTCCAACGGCGGAACGCCCGGTGGAACGCGCTGGGCTCGCTGAAGCCGAGCATGAACGCGACCTCCGAGAGCTGCATGCGTCGATCGCGGACGTACTCACGCGCCAGTGCCGCGCGGGTGTCGTCGAGCAGATCGCGAAAGCTCGTCGACTGCTCCGCCAATCGACGACGCAGCGTGCGCTCGCTCACCGCGAGGCGTTTCGCGATCGTCGAGAGCTCCGGCACGCCGCGCTGGAGCTCCTCGCCGATCAGCTCGCGGACCCGCTCGAGCGCCGACACCGGAGGCCTTCGTGCGAGCGCGTCGTTCGCCAGCGTCCGGAGGAACACGCCGAGCTGCGCGTCGGCCCGCGGCAACGACATCGCAAGTTGGCGTGGCGAGAAGCGCATCGCGGTCGTCGGCGCGCCGAACGACACCGGGGTGCCGAAGAACTCGTCGTAGGCATCGCGCTTCTCGGGAGCCCCGTGCTTGAACCGGACCTCGCTCGGAACGAGTGGCTCGCCGGTGAGCGTTCGCGCCCCCTGGAGGATCTCCGCGAGCGCGGCCTCGGTGGCGAGCCGCAGTCCCAGTCGATCGCGAGCCTGGGTGCGATATTGGACCTCGAGGCTTCCGTCGGAGGAGAGCACCATCGCTGGATCGTCGGTCCACAGGTGCAGGTAGCGGACGGCGTGCCCGAGGGCTTCGCCGAGGGTCGAGCTGTTCATGCACACGAACCCGACGAGTCCGTAGTCGCCCGGCGCATACCGACGTGCGCCGGCGAGCGCGGCCTCGGGGCGCGGGAAGTCTCGCTGCACCGCTTCCCACAAGGCATGCAGGGCATCGAGAGAAACCCGAGCGTCACGATCCTCGCCGACGTTCGGATCGAGCCCCGCCTCTCTCGCGTAGGGGCCCGGATCGACGCCGAGCTCGCGCAATCCGGTGATCAGCTTGTGAATCGCGCCGCTGCTGATCGTCGGCCCTGTCATCGATTCGCTAGAGGAGCGTATCCCAGAAGTCGCATTGCTTGGCACGCAGGCCCTTGGCGGCCGTGAGCGGCTCGTCGAGAAGCACATAGGGATCGCTCGTGTCCCAGCTGGGCCAGCTGAACGCACCGCCGCCGTTGGGATCACCGGTGGCAGCGAAGCGACCGAAGTACCCTTCGACGTCGGCCACGAGCTGCTTGTCACCCGTGTTCGGCGTGTAGCCAGCGATGTCCAGATGATCGAAGACGAACAGCACGTCGAGGCCGTGCCACGCGCCGAACGGCTTCACCAATGGGCCCTCGATCGGGCGGCTCATCGAGTACCGGAAGAGCCCGGCCGTGCCCGCTGCGGCGGCGGTGCGCAGAGCTTTGCGTGCGCCGCAGACGAACTTCGCGTCGCTCGTCATCTGCACGTACGCGTGCCACGGCGAGGGGTAGTCCGAGGCCGGGTACTGCGCGAGCACCGCGTCGGCGACGGCCGCGAACAGCTTGCGGACCGCGGCCTCGTACTCCGCCGCTGTCGCCGTCCGCGCGAGCGGCACCGAACGGCTGGTCTCGTCGCTCATCGTCCCGACGATCCACGGCACCTTGTTGTGCTTGCCGGCGGCGATCCGATCGAAGGACGCGTCGGGCAGCACGACGCCGTCGACGACGTTCGTGTAGCCGCGATTGGCGCCGGCGACGTCCACGCCGATCGGCAGCGCCGAGACGACGTCCTTGGCAGGCAACGCGCGCATGCACGCGACCGGGTCGGCCGCGGTCTCGCACTTCGCTGCGCCGAAGACCTGCGCGCCGAAGGTCTGCGCGTCGGCGAGCTTGCGCGACGGGCAGCCGCCCGACTGCATGATCGCTCGCTGGAACAGGCCGCTCGAAAGCGGCGAGGCGACCAGGGTGCAGATCGCGGCGCCGCCGGCCGACTCGCCGAAGACGGTCACCTTCGAGGCATCGCCGCCAAAGGCCTTCGCGTTGCGCTGCACCCACCGGAGCGCTTCGATCTGGTCGAGTGACCCGTACGCGCCCGAAGCCTTGTCCGCGTTCTCGGCACCGAGCTTCTCGTGGGCGAGGAACCCGAGGGCTCCGAGGCGGTAGTTGATCGTGACGACGACGACGCCCGCGCGCTCGACGAACCGTTGGGCGTCGTAGATCCGTACGCCGTTGGTCTCCTCCACGGCGGAGCCGACCTGGTGGCCGCCACCGTGGATCCAGACCATGACCGGGAGCGGTCCCTTGCTCGCGTCCTTCGGCGTCCAGACGTTGAGCTGAAGGCAGTCCTCGTCGCCTTCGAACACGCCGCTGCCATCCTTGCCGAGCCGCGGGCACACGGTGCCCCAGGAGGTCGCCGGACGAACGCCGGTCCAGCACGCGGCGCGCTGGGTGGGCTTCCACCGCAACGCGCCCACCGGCGGAGCGGCATACGGGATGTTCTTGAAGGACCAGGTGGCTCCAGCTTCCGCGCCCTGGACCGCGCCGCGATCGGTGATCACGAGGCCAGGAGCGGGAGACGTCGAGACCGGACATTCACCGGTCTCTGCGACCGTATCGCTGACTCCGTCATCGCCCGCTACGTCGTTGACCCCGCCATCGGTCGGCTCGGGCGTGGACTCGGTGGAGCCACCACAACCGACGAGAGGAAGCGACATCCACAGCGCGGCGACGGCGATTCGCGAAGACATGCGTCCATTAGGCCCCGAGAGGCCGGCCGCCGCCATCGCGAGCGCAGTCTTTTCGTATTCGCGTCGAATACAAATAGACTCGGAGGGATCAGCCGAGAGGTTCGAACCGCGCGGTGAAAGA
>Ga0208492_1000051_pt1 | contig 125480 bp, 109 predicted proteins | sample Subbioar_CSW14AB_FD_184820 | JGI IMG/M metagenome (GOLD analysis project Ga0208492, IMG submission 184820) | Serpentinite rock and fluid subsurface biosphere microbial communities from McLaughlin Reserve, California, USA - CR12Mar_CSW14AB (SPAdes) | ecosystem: Environmental > Terrestrial >...
GATGAGCGCGGGGTCGGGGCGCGCCAGCTCCGGCGTTCGCGCGAGCGGCACGAGCGTGCCATCGTAGTCGAGGAACAGCTCGAGCGGCTCGGCCCGCGCGATCTCGTTGGCCAGCGCTCGGGCGGTCGACGCGACCGACGGCGGCGCCGGGCCTCTCGGGCCGTGTGCTGCCGCGAGATCCTCGAGGAATCGCCGCGCCCAGAGATGGACATCGTGTTCGAAGACGTGCCGCCGCAGCGCCCTCATGCGAGCTCGCCTCTCGTCCTGGCCCATCGATAGCGCCTGTTGGATCGACGTCGCCATGCCGTCGGTGTCGTAGGGGTTCACCAGCACGGCGTCCGTCAGCTCGTCGGCCGCGCCGGCGAACTCGCTGAGCACCAGCACGCCGCCTTCGTCCACGCGTGACGCCACGTACTCCTTGGCGACGAGGTTCATGCCGTCGCGGAGCGGGGTGACCAGCATCACGTCGGCGACGCGATAGAGCGCAACGAGCTGCTCGGGGTTCACCGAGCGACGCAGGAAGTGGATCGGGACGCTGCCCACCGTTCCGTAGTGCGCGTTGATGCGTGCGCTGATCTCGTTCGTGGTGCGGGTGAGGACCGCGTAGGCGTCGACGTGCTCGCGCGTCGGCACTGCGAGCTGGACGAAGCGGAGCTTCCGTCGCAGCTCGTGCTTTCGCTCCATCAGCCGCTCGAAGGCGAGGAGCCTCGAAGGGATTCCTTTGGTGTAATCGAACCGGTCGACACCGAGGAGCAGTGTCCGGCCGCTCGCCTCCGCGAGGATCTTCTCCATCTGCTCGACGACCGAAGGCTTCTGCGCGAGCCGTTCGAACTCCGCGGCATCGATGCCGATCGGGTAGACGCCGAGCCGGACGTCGCGCCGATCGTGCCGAAGGACGTCGACATCGGGCTCGAGCCCGAGCACGCGCGCCGCCGACGATGCGAAGTTGTAGCGGAACGCCGCGGTGTGGAACCCGATGACGTCGGCGCCGAGCAGGCCGCGCACGATCTGCTCGCGCCAGGGCAGCACCCGGAAGACCTCGGAAGAGGGGAAGGGAATGTGCAGGAAGAAGCCGATGTTCGCGTCCGGGAGTCTGGCTCGCAGTATCTGCGGCACCAGCGTGAGTTGATAATCGTGAATCCAGATCGTGTCGCCGTCTTGATATTGCGATATCGCGGCTTCGGCGAATCTGTGGTTGACCTCGCAATACACCTCCCAGTCGCGCCGCGCTCCGAGCTGGACGGTCTCGATCAGATAGTGAAACAGCGGCCACAACACGCCGTTGGAGAACCCCTCGTAATAGCGGGCAATCTGCGCCTGGGTGAGGTGGACCGGAAGCGTTCGCAGCTCGGCGAGGCGCGCGTCGATGCGGCTTCGTTGCTCGTCGGACATGCGTGACACGTCACCAGGCCAGCCGATCCAGAGCGCATCCATGCGTTCGTGCGGACCACGCAGCGCGGTGGCGAGACCACCGGCCGAACGCGTGACGACGGGCTCACCCTGCTCGATGCGGACCGTGACGGGCAATCGGTTCGAGACGATGAGTAGGCGGGGCACCCTTCCTGCCCGATGCCTCGAGCAGGCGGCGCGTCGCGCCCGACGAACCGAGGGCGTGGACGTGTCGAGCTATCACGTAACCCCCTCCAGGAAGCTGTGGACGTAGGGGTCGTTGCTCCTTCGGAACTCCTCGGGAGGTCCTTGCATCGCGATCCGACCGTCCCGCAGGAGCGCTATCCGATCGGAGACCGCGAAGGCGGTGTGCATGTCGTGGGTGACGACGATCGAGGTCGAGCGGGTCTCGCGGTTGATGTGGACGATGAGCTCGGCGATGCGGGCCGCGTTCGGCGGGTCGAGCCCGGTCGTCGGCTCGTCGTAGAGCAACACGTCCGGCTCCGGCGCGATCGTGCGCGCGAGTGAGACGCGCTTCTTCATCCCGCCGGAGAGCTCCGCCGGCATCAGCTTCTGCGTTCCTTCGAGGCCGACCATGCCCAGCACCACCCCGACGCGCCGATTGATGTCCTGCACACGGGTCTTGCCATGCGGGTTCTCGCGGAGGCCGTAGGAGACGTTCTCGGCGACTGTCATCGAGTCGAACAAGGCCGAGCCTTGGAAGAGCATCCCGATGCGGCCGCGCACCTTGGCCAGGTCGTGCGACCGGTCCAATCCGGTCAGGTCGATCCCGTCGAACTCGATCGAGCCCTCGTCGGGGTGTTCCAGTCCGATCAGCATCCTCAGCATGACGCTCTTGCCCGTGCCGGAGCCGCCGATCACGGTCACACACTCGCCGCGCCGCACCTCGAGATCGAGGGAGACGAACACGACCTTCGGACCGAAGCGCTTCTTTACGCCAGAGAAGCGGATCAGCGGGGCTTCATCCATGCGGCCATGAAACCCCTGCACTCCCCGCGCCGATTCGACTCTGCGCACGTCCGGACCCGAGAGCGCGCGAATTGCTCGATGGCCCAACCGTTCACGCTTGGGTACGTTCGCTCGATGTCCCCATCGGTGCTGCGTGTCGCGTTGGCTCTCGCGTGCCTCGTGCTCTCGTTCGCACTCCCGGCGAACGGCGCGCCGTCGCCGGCTTCTCCGCCACCGATTCCCGAGCCACTTCGGCCGTGGATCGATTGGGCTGCACCCGACGGCTACCGGTGCGCCATGGGGGCGGACTCCAAGGCGGTGTGTTCGTGGCCCGGACGGCTCGACCTCGACGTCGACGACAAGGGCGGAACCTTCAAGCTCGAGGCACGACTCGACGAGGGAGAGAGCATCGCGCTCCCCGGCTCGGACGAAAACTGGCCGCTCGACGTGAAGGTCGACGGCACACCCGGGGTCGTCTTGTCGTCGGGGGGGCCACGGGTCGCCGTGGGGCATGGTCCTCATACCGTCACCGGGCGTTTCACCTGGGCGACGATTCCCTCGTCCCTTCGCATCCCTGCAGAGATCGGTCTGCTCCGCTCCCTGCGGGTACGCGGAGCGGCGGTGGCCTCTCCCAATCGTGACAAGGATGGCGTCTCGCTCGTATCGGCCTCGGCCGAAGAGTCGCCTTCGACTCCTGCGACCACGACGGCGGTCGATCAGGTCGATGTCCGCGTAGTTCGACTTCTCGTGACCGAGCGTCCGCTGCGGCTCGACACCTGGATTCGCCTCAAGGTGAGCGGAAAGGCTCGGGAGCTGCTCCTCGGCCCGGCGCTGCCCTCAGGGTTCGCCGCCGTCGCGCTGACCGGCAAGTGGCCCGCGCGCATCGAGCCCGATGGACGTATTCGCGTGCGCGCCAGCGCGGGTGAGGAGGACATCGCGATCGTAGCTCGCGCGACGGCGACTCCGACGGAGCTCGCGCGTCCCGCGATCACGGCAACCTGGACGACGGGCGACGAAGTCTGGGCGTTCGTCGACAAGGACCCGTTCCAGATGAACTCCGTCGAGGGCCCACCGCGGGTGCCGAAGTCGTCGCTCGGCACGTTCTCGATTCCTCGCAGCTTCGGCGTGGAGGAGGGCAACTGCTTTGCGATGAAGGACGGAGCGCAGCTGCGCCTCGTCGCCAAGCCCCGCCTCGTGGCGGCAGCCAAGGACGACCTGCAGCTGAGTCGCGTCTTCAGCATCGCCAGCGACGGGTCGGGCATCTCGGTCTCCGACACGATCAGCGGAACCTTCGGTCAGCCGACGCGTCTCGAGTTCGGTCCACCGTTGATCGCCGGAGAGGCCGGCGTCGGTAGCCAGCGCCAGGTGCTCGGCAGCGTCGACGGCCGACCGGCGGGCTTCGAGGTCCCTGCCTCGAACGAGACCGTCTTCGCCAACTCGTGGCTACCCCGGGTGCCGTGGACCTTCCCCGTCGATGCCTTCGGCCGCACGTATCAGAAGCGTGACGTCACGTTCCTCGTGCAGGCCGGCTGGGTGCCCTTGTACCTGTCCGGCAACACGGTTGGCCTCCTCGGCGCGATCGCGCCGGGTGACTTGATTCTGGTGGCCCTGGTGGTTGCGCTGATGTTCGCCGCGCATGGCTTCCGGCCCGCGCTGCTCGCCTGCGCGACGCTCCTCCTCGGTCTCCTCTTCCCGACCCTGCCGATCCTGCCGTTCCTCGCGGTGGCCGTCATGGGCTGGGTCGCGACGCGAGCACCGGAGAAGCGCAAGCCGCTGGCGCTCTTCGTCCATCGAGCGCTCGTGGTGGTCGCTGCCTTGTCGATGTTGAAGTCGACGCAGACGTCTTTGTTGCTCGCGTTCGAGCCGGAGTCCGTCCGACTCGAAGAAGTGGCCGAGGAGGAGCCGCAGGACGGAACCTACCAGGACAAATCGGGCGGCACCGGGACCAAGCACAAGGGCGCCGAAGGAATGATGGTCGACCCGAGCAAGAACATGACGGGCCCGATCGCCTTCGACAGCGATCAAGGGGTCGTGGCGAAGGCCAAGGCCGACACCGAGAAGAAGAAGTCCAAGGAGTTCGAGCTGCGCGCCCGCTCCTTCGATCCGAACTCGCTGCCGCAGTTCGGGCCTGGCGGTCCGCGTAACGCATGGATGACCGTCAGCATGCAGGTGCCCGACGGACAGCGCTCGATTCGTGCGATCTGGCTGCCCCCGCTCGCCACCGCTTGCCTCTTCCTACTGCGAATCCTGCTCTCCGTGGTGTTGGTGGTCGCGCTGTTGCGCTTCCGTCCCAAGGGGCTGGCTGCGCCTGCCAATCCGCTCTCGACCCCCGCCGCGGCTGCGGCCGTCGTCCTGCTCGCCGTGCTCGTCTCGTTCTCCCCGACGGCGCACGCGCAGGTGCCGGACCACGCCACGCTCGAGGACCTCAAGACGCGGCTCGCCACCGCGCCGGCGTGTCGCCCGAACTGCACCCAGATCGCACGGGTCGCCCTCGAGGCACGCAAGAAGAGCCTCGTCCTTCGGATGGAGGTTCATGCGGGCGAGGCTGTCGCCCTGGCTTTGCCGACCGGTTTCGAAATCAACGACGTCCTCGTCGACCGTCATCCTGCCGATCTCGTCCGCGCCGAACCCAACCTCTTCGCGCGAATCGAGTCGGGCATCCACGAGGTCACCGTCGACGGGACCCTCACCGACGACACCACGTCGCTCGCGTTTGGTTCGCTCACTCCGCACGTGGTGCAGCCGCTCCTCGAAGGCTGGACCCTCGAAGGGCTCCGTGCGGACGGGAGCGTCGAGGCCGTGCTGACGCTCAAGTCCGAAACGCCGGGAGCACCCGCCCCCGTCGCGCCGACGAAGGCTCCCGACCTGGGCAAGGGCGCGCTCACGGTCATGGTCTCGGTTCAGAGGCATCTCGACTTCGACATCGAGTGGAAGGTGCGGACCACCGTCTCGCGGCTCCCTTCGAGCGCGCCGGACGTCCCCGACGACAAGGCCGCGGCCCCCCCCGTGGCGACCGCCGAGATCGCGCTCCTGCCGGGAGAGTCCATCGTCTCCGAGGGCGCGGCACCTCTCGTTCCGCACGACGGAAAGGTGACCGTCACGCTCGATGGAACGAAGGAGGTGTCGTGGACCTCGAGCCTCGCCTTCCGGCCGGAGGTGCAGCTCGTCGCCCCCGCTGCACGCGATCGCTTCGAGTCGTGGAGCTACACCTCTTCTTCCCGTTGGCGTGTCACCCACGCAGGACTGCGTCCTCTCCCCGACTCGGGGCGAGTGACCTTCGCACCGTGGCCGGGCGAGACCGTGACCATCACGCTCGTTCGACCGACGGGCCTGCCCGGCGCGACGGCACGGGTCGATTCCTCCGAAGTGACCAGCACCGAGCAGGGCCAGGTCCTCGCGCTCGAGCTCACCGCCCTGCTCACCCCGGCGCTCGGATGGTCGCTCGATCTGCCGGAGGGCTACGAGATCGATCCTGCGTTCATGCAGCCCGATTGGACCCTCGAAGGACGCACGCTCAAGGTCAAGCACAGCCGCGTCTCGCTCAAGCTCCGCCGGCCGCGCCGTGCGTTGGATGCGATCCTCTCCGTATCCCCTCCGATCAAGGTGAGCGCGAAGGGCGTATCCGCGACGACGACGGTTCGCACGGGCGACTGGATCCTTCTTGCGTCATCGAGCCGCAGCAGCCAGGGCGGTCGATTGTCGGGGAACCTGATCGGTCTCTCGCTCGCGATCGTCTTTGCGTTCTTGGCGCGCCTGCTCGGCCAGGACGGGCGTCGGACCGCCATCGCCGCGGCGGCGGGGTTGATGATCACGACCAACCGCAGCTTGTTCGCGCTCGCCGCGATGGTGACGCTCTTCCTTCTCCTCGAGTGGCGAAGGCGATGGACCGCAAGTCGCGCTCCCATCGCAGCAGCACCGCCGACCGAGGCGACCACCGCAAACGCCAAGACGTCGAAGCCCGTCACCGGCTACACGCTCGTGCAGCTGGCCCTTGGCGCCTTGGGCATCGCCGCGATCGGCGGCTTCACCGCGGTGGCGGTGATGCAGGCGCTCTACGGCGAGCCGATGGGCTCGCGGGTGGCGGGCTCTGCCATGACGTGGTTCCTCGATCGGCACGACGGCGTTCTTCCCGGCGCGACCCTCGTGACGTTGCCGATGTTCATGTATCGCCTGGTGATGGCCGCGTGGCTCGCCGCGTGGGCATACCTGCTGCGGCAGATCCTGCCCTGGGCATGGGCGGCCTTTTCGGCAGGAGGTGCCCTCCATCCGGCGGCCTCGCCGTCGACGAAGGCCGAGGAGCCGCCCGCAGGCTGACGGGAACAAATCCACCCGGAGTACGTCTCATGTTCGTGCGGCGCGCATTCGGACTCGTGATGCTCCTCGCGCTGGGGTGTGCTCCGCCGCCCGCGCCGGAGCGTGCGAGGTCGGTGTCGCCCCCGATCCACTCCGCCGTCGCCTCGGTGTCGGTGGTTCCCTCACCGTCGCCGTCCCCGTTGGTCGCCGAGGTGATCGCGCCGCCCAAGCCTGCGGCCGTGTCGGTGACCGAGGCCGAGAGGGTCCTCTTCCTCGGTCAGACCCCGGCAGACGTGACCACCGCCTGCGGCGCCGTCACGCCCGACGAAGAGCGCATTCGCTGCCTGATCGGTCGTCGGTACGACGGTGACCAGGTCGCGGTGAAGCTCGCCCTCGATTTGTATGCGCGCTCGGGCGATGTCGCCGGCTTGCAGAAGCCCGAGATGTTCGACGGCGGCTATCGAGGGATGATCGAGCTCGTCCCCGAGCTGCCGACGGGCAAGTTCCGCCAGCACCTCGCGTGGGTCGAGGAGGGCACCCGCGACTTCGACACCGTGTACTCCGCGTTGAAGGGGCACTACCGCTGGCGCGCGCTGACCTTGAGGTTCTTTCGCTCCGTCAAGCGGACCACGCCCAACGGGTTCGCCAGGGACTGGAGCTACGCATACAACGTCTCGGGCTCGCTCCTGCACTCGGCCACGGCGGTCCGCGAGCTGATGGTGCACGAGATCTTCCATCTCAACGACGAGACCCACGGCGACTGGAGCAGCAAGACCCTCGCGAAGATCCAGGCCGAGGTGATCAAGAAGTGCGGCAAGAGCACGACCTGCCTCGCGCCCTACGCACCCAACGACACGATCGTGAAGGGCGGCACCTATTACGCGTTCCACGCCGACAACGGCCCGTGGGAGTACGCGGCCGAGCTCGCAGTGCGCCACTTCAACGAGCAGCGCACGGCGCTTCGGAAGGAGAAGGTGCAGAAGCCCTTCAAATGCGGTCCCGCTCCCAACGGCACGGCGTGGAAGCTCTTCGTCGACGAGTTCTGGAGCGGTGTCGATCTCGTGCCGCCCTGTCCGTGACCGACCTCGGCACCGGCGATGCATGGTAGGCGGGATGGCGCGGCACCCTGCTGCGCCGCCCAGCGAGGAGGCGCAGCATGAGCACGCTCGTCGTCTACTTTTCGCGCACCGGGAACACCCGCAGCGTGGCAGAGGCGGTCGCGGAACGCCTGCGTGCGGACCACGAACCGATCGTCGAGCTCGGCCCTGCACGACGCGGTCTGCGCGGCTGGACGCGCTCCGTGATGGACTCGGTCCTGCACAACCTCCCAGCCATTCGATCCCCGATCCACCAGCCGTCGGCGTACGACCTCGTCGTGATCGGCACGCCCGTGTGGTCGGCGTCGATGGCCGCGCCAGTGCGGACGTACCTCGTCACGCACCAGCCGGAATTTCGCGAGGTCGCGTTCTTCTGCACCCAGGGTGGAAGTGGGGCCGAACGCGCGTTCGCCCAGATGTCCGGCGTCTCGCGGTTGCTCCCGCGCGCGACGCTCGCGATCGGCGAGGGTCAGCTGCACACCGACCTCAGCCTCGCGGAGATCGACCGGTTCGTCGGCGAGCTTCGGCCGGTCACCTTGGCGCGGACGAACGGCTCGTCGCACATCCCGTCCATCCCGCATTGATCACCTGGAGCGGAGCTCAAATTTAGGGGAGGCTCGCACGGATCGCGCGCTCTTCCGCTCCGAGCGCGCGGACCGCATCGAGCGCGTGCTCCGAGATGCGCTGGTGGAGCTCGGTGCTGGGGGGACCGTCGAGCAGGTCACCAAAGGCGATCGGCTCGCCGAACACGATCGTCACCGGCGTTCCGCCCCCCCGGAAGTTGCTCTCGACCTGACGGACGATGTCGTTGCCCAGGCCGTTGACGAAGACCGGTACCACGGTTGCGCGTCCCTTCGTCGCCTGGATGATCCGCCCGACGCCGGGGCGGGCCGGCAGCAGCGTGTAGGGATCGTCCGACTGGCTGCGCTTGCCCTCGGGGTGCAGGCCGACGAAGGCGCCGCCCTCGCCGAGGAGACGAATCACCTCGTCGACGCTCGCGCGGTTCAGCGCGACGCGATCCCGATCGGCCGGCGTGCAGGTAGCACGCCGGCACTTACTCCCTTCGAGTCGATCGCGGAAGACCGGCGGATACATCGCGAAGATGCTCATGGCGCCGTTCACCGCGAGGCCGAACAGAGTGTCGTAGAAGAACTGCGCGCGTACGGGGAACATCAGGCGTTGTCCGAGGCCACGCTTGAGGAGCACCGCCGAGACGGCGTACAGGTCGAAGAAACTCCGATGGTTCGAAATGAGAATGGTGCTCTCGTCTCGATCCAAGCGCGGCAGCCGCTCCAACCCGTGCACGTGGGTCAGGTTCCTCGTCGCCCGATGGATCCATTCGGCGGAGAAGTTCCGCTGGAACACGCGAATGACCCGGTCGATCGCCGCCGATTCGAAGGTGCGGCGAACGAACCGGATCTGCCATCGCTCCACGGCAGTGAGCTCCCCCGGACCGAAGTCGAGAAGATCGCGGCTCGTGCCAGCTTCGGTCATCCGAGCACTATCGGTCGAAACGACCGGGGCAGGGCAGGAAGTTTGCGGGCGAGGTCAGCCGCGGAACGTTCCCTTGTCGGTTCCTCGCAGCCTCATTTGCACGTGCCCTTGTAGGCGAAGTCGACCCCAGCCAATTGCGCCGCGCAGGCGTTGCCGTAGGTCTTGCCGTTGCAGCCGCACACCGGGTCGTAGAGGAAGTCGCACGCCATCGGACGCTTCATGCACGTTCCGGCCTGCTCCACGCCGCCGCACACGCCGATCGATTCGTCGGTGTCGCACCACTCGTCCGACGCGCACACTGCGCCGACGAAGCCGCCGCAGCTCTTCGACGGCGTCGGGGAGCACGAGCCCTCGAAGGCGACGTTCACTCCGGCGGAAGCGGCGTCGCAGGCATTGCCGTACGTCTTCTTGTCGCAACCACAGACCGGCTTCCAGATGTCGGGGCATCCCGAGGGGCGCGCGGTGCACCCGCCCTTGCCACTGCACACGCCGGTTGCGACCTTGCAGTATCCGCTCCCGCAGCTGGCGCTGCCGACGACGCAACCCTCCGTTCCGCAGGCTCCCTTCGACGCCACGGTCTGACCTGCACGCGCGGCCACGCAGTCGTTGTCGTAGGTCTTGCCGTCGCAGCCACAGACCGGATCGAGATTCTTCGGGCACCCGGAGGGGATCATGGCGCACGTGCCGGAAGCCCCCGGCGCGGGACACACCGCGAACTTGCAGTACGCCCCGCTCGGGCATGCTCCGCCGACGCTGCCGCACGCGGGGGCCGGTGGGCAGCCGCGATACGACCAGCCGCACGTTCCACTCGCGCTGCGAACACACGTGAAGCCGCTGGTGGAACCATCCCAGCAGAGCTCCGAAGGCGCCCCCGGACCGGGACCGCACTCGCTCGGATCGCAGCGTCCGGCTCCGCCGTCGGTCGTACCGCCACCGGTGTCGCTCCCAGCTCCCGTGTCGGAGGGCCCACCGTCGTTCTCATCGGGGCCGAGCTCGACGGTCTTGCCTCCACACGCGGCGACCATCACGAAGGCAGCGAGGAAAAGAGGAAAGCGGGGCATGCTTCCCGCATAGCAATGGTCGGACCATCCGCGAGCACGAAGATCCGAGGCATTCGGGCGCCGTCGGCTGGGCCGCTGTGTGCCGTTGCCGGATCCAACGATCACGTCTTCTTCGGTTTGGCGGCGCGCGTCTGATCCTCGGGCGGCTCGGGGTCGGGCTCCGGCTCGGGCTTTTTCGGCTTGCCGACCGCCGCCAGCGCCGCTCGGAGCATCGGGTTGGTTGCCGCGAGATCGCGCGCCGCCTGCGTTGCTTTGCGTCTTCCGTCGCGCACGGCTTGATCGGCGGCTTTGGCGATTGATGACACCGTGGCGACCGCTTTGGTCGCGGCCTCCTCGAGGGGGGTGCGGGACAGCTCGTCGAGCGAGCCCACGTCGCGCACGCCGCTCTCCATCTCGGTGACCAGCTTGCTCCGCGCGTCGAGCATCGGACCGGCGATGTCGGCCATCCACTCGCTCACCCGCATCGCCGACGCGACGTCGACGCTGCGATCGATGTCGCGCGCCATGGCCACCGCGGACTCGTATCGATCCTCGGGACGGTGGGCGAGCGCGCGCGCGCAAATTCGATCGAGCTCCGGCGGCACCTCGGCGCGAAACTCGCTCGGCGCGAGGAGTGGACCCCGCTGCACCATTGCGATCAGCTGCACCTCGCTGTCGGCGACGAACAACCGCCGGCCCGCGAGGAGCTCCCAGAGCACGACGGCAGCCGAGTAGAGGTCGGAGCGCGGGGAGGTCTCTCCCGAGAGCTGCTCCGGCGCCATGTAGGCGATCTTTCCCTTGAGGTGGCCCTCCTGCGTGTTCGACACACGCGCGCGCGCCTTGGCCACGCCGAAGTCGAGAACGCGCGCCACGCCATCGGCGCCGACCATCACGTTCTGCGGAGACACGTCCCGGTGGACGAGCTGCAAAGGCTCGCCTCGAGCATCGCGCGCGTCGTGCGCGGCGGCGAGACCACTCAGCGCGCCGATGATCACCGACGAAGCCACGCTGACCGGCATCTTCTCGGAGCGGAGCGAGAGCGCGCGAGAGAGCGTGCTGAGGGACTCGCCCTTCACGAGCTCGAGCACGAGGAACAGCTCGCCGCCCTCAGCCACCACGTCGAGCGTGTGAACCACGTTCGGGTGCTGGATGCGCGCGGCGAGGTGCGCCTCGTCGAGGAACATCCGGACGAACTCCGGGTCCTTCGCGTACTGCGGGTGCAGCCGCTTGATCGCCACGGTGCGCCCGAAGCCCACCGGTCCGACGAGCCGCCCCAGGTGCACGGTTGCCATGCCGCCCGAGGACAGCTCGTCGTGCAGTGTGTAGCGGCCGAGCGTGACCGCAGCGCCCATCGTGGCTGGAGCCTACAAGAAGGAGGCGATCCAGCCAATCACGCAAGGCGTCGTCACGACACGCTGGTGCGGTCGCCCTCCTTGCGAGCCTGGGCAGGCGCGTGCTTGGCGTAGGTCTCGTACCCGCCGAAGTCGACCATGACACAAGGTTCGTCGCCCACGACCCAAGCATCGTGGCCTGGGTCGATGTGCACGAAATCGCCTGGACGGAGCTCCTCTTCCTGACCGTCGTCCATGCGAACCCGCATCCGACCCGAGATCACATACCCGACGTGGGGTGCCTGACAGCTCTTGGTGCCGGCGATCGGCGCGACGTCCTTCGACCACTTCCATCCGGGCTCGAACACCCCGCGCATCACCGTACCGTCGGTGAGCTTGTGTACCTCGGCGTGTCCGTGAGCGATGAACGGTCGCGACTCATCGGGTGCTCCCCCGCGTTTCACTTGCAGCTTGGAACGAGAAATTGTTGCCAATGGCCACCTCCTGTGCCCGAGCTACTGCAACGACCGTTCTCGTGAGATGGTGCTGCAGGTCAGAAGCCGTCGAAGAATTGCCCCCGGACTGAAGTGACTGAAGTCCGGGGCACCGACTGCAAGACGAAGCCCTCCGGGCTGGCGAGGGGGTCGAGCGAGGAAGTGCTGTCCTTCGTTGACGAACCGCGATCGCCGATCGGCACAATCTTCCGCACATGCGACAGAAACTCAGATGGCGGCGACGACAACCTCGGGCCAGCCCAGCGAGTCGGTGAGTCCGAAGGACTTGAGGTCAGCTGTCTGTGCCCCGGACTTCAGAGGCCGTCCCGAAACTCGGCGCGCGATGTGAGGCAGCCTGGGCGCCGTACCCAGGCATGACGGGGGATGTCTCCGGGCGCCGAATCGGGCGTCGTGGTTGGCGGCCCAGGGCGGGCGGCCATGCGCTGTAGGGTGTGAGATTCGGCGCTTTGCGCCGAATCTCACACCTTTGCAGGCGCGAGGACGAGCGTTCCTGCCCGCCACGCGGCCAGCAACTTACGGAGGTTCAACGCGGTGCACGCAAGCGCCCACTGGGCACGAGCTGCCTCGAGACCACGCGCTGTGAAGCGTGCGAAGCCATCGATGGTCTTCACGATGCCGAAAATGTGTTCGACGATCTGTTTGCGAGTGCGGAGCAGAGCGACCATCTCCGATGAGCCCTGCTTCTCCACCTGACGAACGATCGCTTCCTCCGTGAGCTGCCGCTTGATCGTTCGTCCCCTCTTGTCTTCCGTGCACTGAGCGCGGACCGGGCAATCGGTCTTGTGACAGCGGTAGACCTTCCTCGCAGGCTTCCCTCCCGATGCTTTGTGCAGTCCTTCGAGCTCAAGCACCTCGCCGCGGGGGCAGATGTAGACGTCACGTTCGCGGTCATAGGTGAAGTTCGACTTCGCAAGAGGTCCCTTCTTGCTCGACTCCTCTTGCACGTTCACCAGCACGGGCAGGTGCTTGCGCTCGGCGAGCTCAAACTGATCGCCCGAGGCGTACCCAGCATCCGCCACCGTCTCATCGGCCACGCGACCGCAGGTTTCCTGCACCTCCAAGAGCATCGGCGTGAGCTGTGCGTGGTCTGTTGCGTCGTTTACGACGTCGATTCCGACGACAAGATCGCTCCGATGATCCACGACGGCCTGCGCGTTGTATCCCATGCCTATCCCGCCGCCGCGCAGCTTCATCGTGCGTGCGTCGGTTTCCTTCTCGTGAAGGTGGTCGGTATCGGCCTCGTCCAGCTTGGCGAGCGCCGTGGTGATCGCCTCCCTGCGGGCCTTCGGATCCGTGAGCGTCTCGGGCATCTGCCAGGTTGGCTCCGACGCCTGCTCCGCCCGCTCGATCTCCTCGACTCCCCGTTCGACGATCGCATCGAGCTCCTTCAGCTTCTCCACGAGCTGCTTGCGATGCGTTGTGCTCTCCATCGAGCTGACAGCCTTCATCTTCGTGCCGTCGAGTGCGTGCAGGGCGAAGCCGACCAAGCCCGCCTCGGCTGCGACTCGCACGACCCGCTTGAACAGCTTCTTCAGCGCAGCCTTGTTGCCGCGGAAAAAGCGCCACAACGTGTTGTGGTCGGGTTGCAGGTTGCCCGTCAGCCAGATGAACGCCATGTCCCGGCGACAGGCCTTCTCCAGCCCCCGGCTGCTACGCACCCGTTCCATCCATCCAAAGAGCCAGACGGACAGCACGACCTCCGTCGCGTAGTGAGGACGGCCCTCCTCGCCAGGTGACTGTCGGAAACCCAGTTCGACCAGCGGCAGCTGCTCGACCAGCTCCGCGACGAACCTCGCCGGATGATCCTTCGGCAGCCACTCGTCCATGCTCGGGGGCAGCAAGAACATCTGCTGGCGGTTGGCTCGGATCGCGTGACTCATGCGATCACTTCGCGAAAATTCGGCCCTCCCGGCAAGGGGATTCGCGAGGGATCACGTATGATCACATAGGGTCACGCCCGGAGTTTCGAGACGGCCTCTTCAGTCCGGGGGGGATTTTCCGACAGTTCTTCAGTGCGGTCGAGAGTGCCGGTCCCAATCACGGATGAGACCGCGGGCGATCTTGGTGGCGACCGCCATGATTGGAAGTTGCGAGTTCACTCCGATGCTGGTCGGAAGCACGCTGCCATCGGCCACGTAGAGGCCATCGGCGTCCCAGGTCTCGCCCGTGGTCCGGACGACCCCGAGCTTCGCGTTCACCGCCATGCGCGCCGAGCCGAGCGGATGGAACGAGACGCACTCCATACGAGACGCGTCGGGAGGGCTCGCGATAGCGGCGCGGAAATCCTCCACTCTACGGAACGACGAATAGCCGAACCAGGGGACCATCACCTCGCGTGCGCCCGCGGCGAAGGCGATTTCGCCGACGATGCCGACGCCACGGACCAGGCGACGTTTGTCCTCCGAAGCCATTCGATACGTGAGGAGCGGCTCGCGGCCGAAGCTGCGCCGAACCTGTCCGCCGCCCTCGTCGTGAATCATCCCTCCGAAGATTGCAGCGTTGGGCATCTGGGCGACACACCGCATGTGCTCGCGTCCGACGCCGGGGAACGCCGCGGCGAGGACGTTCAGCGCGCTGTAGAGGCCGACCAGCGTGATCCCGTCGCGCGTGAAGTGATCGGAATAGACACTCTGCAAGGCGCCGTCCCAACCACGAACCGGCTCGTCGAAGATCGCGCTCACCCGAAACCCCGGGTGCAGCGTGATGTGATTGCCGAGCACCGAGGTCTTTCTGCCGATTCCCGACTTGTCGAGGAGCACCGGCGTGTGAATGGTTCCCGCGGCAATCACGACCACCTTTGCTCGCACCTGGAATGTGTGTCTCGGCTTTCCGTCGTGCCCGGCGAACACCCGGCCGCGGACACCGGTCGCGCGGGTGCCGTGGAACAGGATCTCTTCCACGATGCAGTCCGCGTAGATGCGCGCCCCGTGCTCCACCGCACCGGGCAGGTAGCTCACGTCGACGCTCTTCTTCGCGCCGACGGGGCAGCCGAAGTTGCAGCGCGCCCGACCTTTGCAGTGATGGGTGTTGCGACGCATCGGGTACACGGGAATGCCGAGCTTGTCGGCGCCGTCGACGAAGAGTTCCGTCGATCGCGACCGCGCCTCCATCGGCACCGTCTCGACGTGCGCCCGCTCCTCCACCTCCTCGAAGTGCGGGGCCATCTCGTCGGACGAAAGGTCGCAGAGGCCCAGCTCGCGCGACCAGTGACGGAGCACCTCGTCGGGAATGCGAAAGCAGACGCCGCCGGTCATCACGCTCGATCCACCCACACACTTCCCCTGCAGAAGCGTGATCATCGGCGTGTCTCCGAGACCCGCGACCAAGGTGATCCCTGCTTCGCGACCGAGCCGGCGGAAGGTCTCGCTCGGGCGAAATCGACCGTATTCCTGGGGGGTGTAGTAGCCGCCCTCTTCGAGCACCACGACGTCGAGCCCGGCCTCCGCGCAGAGCGCGGCGACGACCGCGCCGCCCGCTCCCGAACCAACGACCACGACGTCCGCCGAGTCGTCGAATCCCTTGGGGAGCTCGCGACCGCGCGTGATCACTGCGTCACCCGCAGATGGACGTCGTGCCGTCCGTCGTACCCCATCATCGCCAATGCGTACGGGTGCTCGAAGTACACGAGGGAGAGGATCGACTTGAGTCCCACGACGAGGAGCGCGACGTAGGGCAGGCGCGACGACTCGAGGGTCGCGAGAAACCGCTCACGCTCTTCGAGCGGGAGGCTCGTCATGCGAGCGAAGCGCCCGATGACGAAGAGCGGAAGCAGCTCGAGGAGCACCAGCGAGAGTCGTAGAGTGTGGCGCAGCTGGTCGCTCGCGTGCGCGACCATGTCGTCGCAGTCGTCGACCATCCAATCGAACCGATCGCGCGGTGCATCCGTCTGTTCGGGATCGGTGAACAACGCTTCGCCGAGTGAACGCAGGATCTTGCGCGTGAGCGGACCAAAGGCGGTTCGCCCGAAGTCTCGCGTCTTCGGAACGACCGCTCCCGGGAGTGCGCGCATCATCATCCCGTAACGCTAGCCACCGCGTGGACCATGCGCCCTGGCCGCGTTGACTACAATTTCGCTCGCGCTGGCGAGCGTTCTCGCCGTCGGCCCGCCGCAACCGACCGTGCTCGATGTCGTCCAACCCGCGACCCGAATGATCGCTCGACGACTTCTCTGCCCGCTCCTGTGGTGCGCCGTGCTCTTCGCGACCTCGGTCGTCCAAGCGGAGCAGGGCCGGGTCGTTCTCGTCGGAGGTCAGGTTCTCGAAGGCGACATCGAGCAAGTGGTCAACGGCGATTACGTCATCATCAAGCTCGCGAACGGCGAGCTGAAGGGGATCCCGTGGGCTGACATCGACTCGTTCACGTTCGCATCGGCCAGCACGCCTCCCCCGCCGCCGGTGTATGCGGCTCCGCCGCCCGCGGTCTGGTACGGACCGCCGCCTCCCCCGCCGCCGCGCCGACTCAGGAGATTCGAACCCTCTTGGAACCTCGGGGTGCGGGTCGGCACGATGGCCGTGGGTGGCAACGTCTATGGCCATGATCACGACTACTACGATCACGACCACCCGTCGGGTCCGCAGCTCCGCATGTCCGACGTCGCGAGCTGGGGGTGGATGGTCGAAGGAGACGTTGGCTACCACTTCAGCCCGAGCTGGACCGTCTACGCGCTATGGGAGCACGGTGAGCTCGATCACGGCGACCTCAACTCGGGCTCGGGCCGGTGGGGGCAGACCAACGCCGTGGGCTTTGGGATCAACGCGAACACCGCGCCGTACGACACCATTGGCCTCTACGTCGACATGGGCGCGGCCTACCGGTGGATGAGTTTCTCCGATCCGATCCTGACCCAGGGCACCACGACGTACGGGCGGAGCTCGGCCGAGGGCTTCGACTACCTGCGCATCGCGTTCGGGATGTCGATCAACGTCGCCGGCGACTTCCGGCTCGATCCGCACTTCTACGTCAGCTCCGGCTACTTCACGCGGTTCCACGGGAGCATCTGTGGCTCCGGCTGCAGCGCGTACGACGGCCAAGGCGTCGAAGCCGGCTTCCACACCCTCTCGGGGTTCGCGGTATCAGGACACTGGGATCTCTGATCACTTGATCGGCGGGCACTCCGCGCCGGGTGCGGGATCGGGATCGCAGTAGAGGAACCCGCCGCCCGTCGTGCGCGTGATGAGCACGATCGTGTTCGACTTCGTCGCCGCGTCGATCGTCGGGAGCACGCGCTTCACTGCATCGTAGTAGGTCGTGTTGGGGACCCAGACGTGCAGGATCTGCTTGACCCACTTGTCCTCGGGGAGGACCCGCGCGCTGCTCCCGTTGATCGACTGGAAGTCCTTGACGAGCTGTGTGCGCACCTCGTCGTCGGTCATCGACAGCGGCAGCGGCTTGAAGACGCGCTTCGGGTTCACACCGATCTTCTCGCCGCCGATCGTGACCAACATGTCGGTGATCGTGGCTGGGCTGCCGTCGGCCGCGGGACCGTACTTGATCAGGGTCTCGGTCTTCAGCAGCGCAGCGTCGTCGCAGTGGTAGAGGAGCTCGTAGGTCATCACCTCCGACTCCTTGGAGCTGCCTCCGGCGTTGGGCGCGTCGTAGACGACCTTGCCGCCGGGCGAGAGCCGCGCGCGTTCGTACTTGTCGGTGGAGTCGAAGGTCAGCGGGATCTCGACGACGACCGAGCTCGCCGCCTTGACCAGCCCCTTGATGGCGCCGCACTCCCCCGACGCGGTGCCGAGGATGTCGAAGGGCGCGATCGAATCGCCGACGCTCGCATCGCTCGCGGAATCGAGGGCGGCCGTCTCTGCGCCCGCATCGACGGGAAGCGAGGTGTCGATCTCGGTCGCGGTGTCTGCGACGAAGGCGTCGACCGTCGACGCGGAGCCGGGCGCGTCATCGCTGCCGCTGCAGCCCGCCAGGGTGGCGAAAGCGAAGAGGGCCGACAGGCGCAGAAGGAGCGTCGAACGCATGACCCGAGTTTATACCGGTTCGTCGCTCGGCGGGCACCGGGCTTGCTGACGTCTCTGCATGCGCCATTCGCTCCTCGCTCTGGTCGTGTGGTCCGTGCTCATCGGGTGCGCCCCGGAGGGCACCGCGACGCAGGAACTACGCAAGTACTCGCCCCGCACTCGTACGTACTTCGTCGCGGCCGACGAGGTGCTCTGGGATTACGCGCCGTCGGGCCGCGATGGGCTCACGGGCCAGCCTTTCGACGCCACCGCGAACGTCTTCGTCGAGCGTCGGCCCAATCGCATCGGGAAGGTGTATCGCAAGGCGATCTACCGCGAGTACACGGACGCGACCTTCACGACCGTCGCGCCGCGCGCGCCCGAGTGGGAGCACCTCGGCATGCTCGGGCCGATGATCCGCGGCGTGGTCGGCGACACCATCGTCGTCGTGTTCAAGAACAACGCGCGACACCCGTACAGCTTCCACGTACATGGACTCCGCTACGACAAGGGTTCCGAAGGCGCGCCCTACGTCGACGGGACAGGCTCGGCGGACAAGGGAGACGACATCGTCGAGCCGGGGCACGTCTACACGTATTCGTACTCGGTTCCGGACAGCGCCGGTCCGGCCGAGCGCGACATGAGCTCGGCGTTCTGGATGTATCACTCGCACGTGGACGAGCCGGCCGACACCAACGACGGCCTCGTCGGACCGATCGTGGTGACGGCCGCGCGTGCGGCGCGCGACGACGGCACTCCGATCGACGTCGATCGCGAGCTGGTCGCGATGTACTCGGTGATCGACGAGAACGTCAGCCACTACCTCCGCGACAACATCGAGCACTACGGAAGGCGCACGATGCCGATCGAGGAGCTCATGGAGAGCGAGGAGTTCCGCGAGAGCAACCTGATGCACTCGATCAACGGCTTCGTGTTCGGGAACCTGCGGGGCCTCGACGCGAAGCAGGGCGACCGCGTCCGGTGGTACGTGCTCGGGATGGGCACCGAGGTGGACCTGCACACGCCCCACTGGCACGGCAACACCGTGGTCGCGAGCGGGATGCGCACCGACCTGGTCGAGTTGCTTCCCGCCAGCATGAAGGTCGCCGACATGAGCGCGGAGAACCCTGGCACGTGGTTGTTCCATTGCCACGTCAACGACCACATCTACGGCGGAATGACCGCGACGTATCGCGTCGCGGCCACCCATGAAGGCCACTGATCAGGGCAGGCTTTCGGTCTTGAACAGCTCCCAGAGTGCGTCGGCCATCACCAACGGGTGGTTGGTGCCATTCGGGTACTCGTGGGTGCATTTGTCGATCAGCACCGCGAGGAACTTGTTCTTCGCGCCGATGGTGCTCTTGGTGTAGGTCCAACGCGCGATGCCGGGCTTCGGCTCGTCGTAGGCGTATTCGTTCGCGAGCTGCCCGGTGGTCAGGTAGTCGCCGGTGATCCGCCCGAACATCGGCCCGCTGGCCGTCGCTTCGGCGATCGGGATTGGCGTGCCTGATGGCGTGAACCGGTCGTCGATGTTGCCGACCGAGAAGACCATCGTCATGGGGCGCGCCGACGCCTTCGCTCCGCCGCCCATCGGACCGGCGTGGGCGGCGATCGCCGCGAAGCGGTCGGACATCTCGACTGCGAGGCGGGAGGTCATCTGCCCGCCGTTGGAGAAGCCGGTCGCGTAGATCCGCTTGGCGTCGACCGCGTAGTTCTTCCCGAGGAACTCGAGCATCGACTTGAAATAGGCGATGTCGTCCTGCAGCGGGTGATCGGCGCGCGCGCGTTCGGCGGCCGGAAGCGCCGCGATCTCGGCAGCGGTGCACAGCGGCATCTTCGCGGGATCGCCGAGCTGGCCGGAGGCCCACTTGGTGGTGACGTGCTTCTCACCCGGATCGGTGAAGTCCCCGTCGTCGTTCTCGTCCTCGTGCAGGCAGTAGGTGAGCGCGCTCGGGTACACGCTGATGATCCCCTCGGCGTCGGACTTCTCCTTCCAGTGCGACATCTGGAAGAACTTCTCGCCGTCGCCGCTCGTGCCGTGCAGCATGAACACGACCGGCACGGGCTTGTCCCCGCGCGCCTTCTCCGGGACGTAGACGATGAACTCGCGCTGCATTCCCTCGAGCGTGAGCGTATGCACGTACTTTCCAGGCTTGTTTGCGGTAGCCGGGGCCGCGTCGTCGACGGCGGGACCGTCGGACGTGGCGCCGGAGTCGACCATCGTGCCGCCATCGCCGACCGGGGTGTCACCGGGCGACGCCGAACCCTGTGAGCTGGAACAACCAACCAACGCGAACAACACGAACGTGAATCGTCGAATCATTGGGCACCTCTCTCGCTTGGTCGCCCACGATGTGTTCGGCGTGCCTACTCGGCAATCGCGCGCACCCAATCTCCGTTATCCGGTCGTATACGGCGCGTCCTTCCTCGCGTGCGCTTCGGATCGTAGACTCGCCCGATGCTGGTCGTCTGTCCGTCGTGCTCTCGACACGTTCGAACGAGCGAGGCTGCGTGCCCGTTCTGCGCGCAACCCATTCCCGCGGGGCTCGTGCCGGTACCCCACGGGCCTCGCCGGCAGTACGTCGGCAAGGGCGCGACGGCGCTCGCGCTCGCATCGGCGCTCGCGGCATCGGGGTGCAGCGGCGATGCTGCAGTGGTCACGCCGGCGGACGTGGGGGCCGAGGCGGTCGTCGACTCCTCGACCCCAGACGCCGCGGCGGACACGTCGGCCGACACGGCCGATTCGACGGCCTCCGACGTGCGCGACGAGGGAGGCCCGGTCCCGATCTACAAGTAGTTCACTTGTCGCGGAACGACTCCGCTCGCAACCCGAGCTCGCGGAGTTTCTGTTGCAGGCTCTGGCGAACCATCCCGATCGCCTCGGCGGTCTGGGAAACATTGCCGCCGCATCGTTCCAGCGCGGCCGACAAGAACGCGCGCTCCCAGGCATCGACCGCCTGACGTTTCGCCTCGGCGAACCCGCTGGTCGTCTCGCTCGTTCGAGCGGCGAGGCGAAGATCGGACTCTTCGATGGTCTCGCCGCTGGCGAGCACCGCGGCCTGCTCGAGCACGTTCCCGAGCTCGCGCACGTTTCCGGGCCAAGGATGCGCGGCGAGCCGCTGAAGGGCCGCGGTGCTCGGGCGCGGCGCGCGACGTCCGAGCCGCATGCGCTCGAGGAACAGCTCGACGAGCGCGGGGAGATCTTCGAGGCGCTCGCGAAGCGGCGGCACCACCAGCCGGACGACGTCGAGGCGGAACATCAGGTCCTGTCGGAATCGTCCGCGGGCGACCTCCGCCTCGAGGTCCTTGTGCGTCGCTGCGATCACCCGGACGTCGACGGTGATTGCCCGGCTCCCGCCGACACGCTCGAAGGTGCGCTCCTGCACCGCGCGGAGCACCTTCGCCTGTGTCTCGAGCGCCATGTCGCCGATCTCGTCGAGGAACAGCGTGCCCCCGTCGGCGGCCTCGAACCTCCCGATCCGCCGCGCGTTCGCGCCCGTGAACGCGCCCTTCTCGTGTCCGAAGAGCTCGCTCTCGACCAGCTCGCGGCTGAACGCCGCGCAGTTGACCGCGACGAACGGTCGCCTGCTCCGCGGACTGCGCTGATGCAGCGCCTGGGCGACGAGCTCCTTGCCGGTGCCGCTCTCGCCGCGAATCAACACCGTCAGGTCCGTCTCGGCGACCTTCACGATCGCCTCGAAGAGCCGCTGCATCGACGGACCGCTCCCGATCATCGCGTCGAGGCCAGCGGCTCGCTGCACCCGCTCGAGAAGGAGCGCGTGCTCGCGAACGAGCCGCGTGCGGTCGAGCGCGCGGGTCACGATCATCCGGAGCTCTTCGTTGTCGAACGGCTTCGGGACGTAATCCTCGGCGCCGGCCTTCATCGCCTCGACCGCGATCCGCTCGGAGCCGTGCGCGGTGATCATCACCACGGGCATGTCGGGCGAGGCCTCTTTGGCGGCGCGCAACACGTCGAGGCCGCTCGGGCCGTGACCGAGCGAGAGATCGGTGATCACCAGATCGAACGAGTCGCGGAGCTTCTCGAGCGCGAGGGCACCGCTCTCGACGCCGATCACCTCGTGACCGAGCTTCTTCAACAGACCGCTGAGCGCGAGCCGGATCGCCGCCTCGTCCTCGACCACCAGTACCCGTGTCACCGGCGTGCCCCCGGCAGGGTGAGCTCGAGCTCGGTGCGTCCCGGCACCGAGCGCGCGGAGATCGTGCCGCCGTGCGACTCGACGATCTTCCGCGCGATCGGGAGACCGAGCCCGGTGCCCTTGCTCTTGGTGGTGCGGAACGGCTCGAAGATCGTGTCGAGCTCGTGATCCGCGATGCCGGGGCCGTTGTCCCGCACGCGCAGCCAGACCTCGTCGCCGGCGAGGCTCGCGCCTCCCTCGATCTCGATCAGCGTGTCGGTCGACTTCGATTCCTCCAACGCCTCGAGCGCGTTGGTCACGAGGTTGATGATCACGCGCCGCATCTGCTCGAGGTCGACGCGCACGGTGACGTCGCGGTCGACGGTCCGCGTGACGATTGCCCCTGATTGGGCGATTCGTTCGCGGAGGGTCTCCATCGCCGAGTCGACCAGCTCCACGAGGAGGACCTCCTCGACACGCGGAGTCTCTTCACGGGCGTAGCGCAAGAGGTGGGTGATGGCCTTTTCGACCCGATCGAGCTCCTCGACGGCGACGCGGGCGTATTCGGCGTTGTCGGGTGAGGCAGGGTCTTCGCCCATCTGCGCGACGAGGCTCTTGGCCGCGGTGATCGGGTTGCGGATCTCGTGCGCGATCGACGCCGACAGGAGCTCGAGCGAGCGCGCCTGCTTGCCACGCTCGCGGGTGACCGTGACCTGCACGCGTCGCGAGACCTCCTCGCCGGCCCATCGGTCGCGGAGCATCGGCGCGACCATGGCGAAGAATCCATGGATCGAGAGCGCAATCCCCCAGGCGAGGGCGACGATCATTCCAGCCGAGAAGCCGGCGACGGCAAAGAGGAACAGCGTCGTCGTGGCCCAGGCGATGAAATGCGCGAGGAACCCGATTCGGCGGTTGGCCACGCGGCGGTGCTCCAACGCGGTTCCCATCGATGCGGGATGGTAGCTCATGCGACCGCGAGGGTGGCCGATTGGGGACCGACGCCGAGGAACCGCCAGAGCGGTGCGGTGCGACGAGTCAGCAGCCCGAGCCTGCCCATCAGCGTGTGGATCGGACGGAGCCCCTCGTCGATGTCGCGGCGGAGGAGCGGGCTGCGATTGGCCTCCACCGCCACCGCGCGAGGAATTCCCTGCGTGCGCACCACGTCCCGCGGCAGGTACATCATCGGCTCGACCGTGCCCGAGACGATGAACGGCGCGACCAGCGCGAGCTGGGCACGGCGCCAACGACTCATGGCTCGCACGTGATGCTCCAGATACTGCTCGGCGAAGCAGATGTGGCGCGCCTCCTCGGTGACGTGGATCTGCATGATCCGCCGGAGCAGGGGGTGCACCGCGCGTGTCTTGTCGAGCGTGCGCCGCTGGAGGAAATCGATCGGCGCCTCGCCGGAGAGCACGTGCACGAAGAATCGTTCCGGGTCGGTCCGGGCGAACGCCGGGACGCTCCGCGAGCCCCACAGCCGAAGCCCATACAGGCCTTCGACGGGGAGCCCGATGCGCGCGATCAGCTCCTGGAACATCAGCGAGTGCTGTCCTTCCTCGATGACCTCGTGGAGCGCATAGCGCATCTCGGGCGCACCGCTGGGGAGCGCCTGCGCCATCTCGAGGAGCCCGCGCGAGAGCACGCACTCGAAGTCGATCCCGACGCGCATGCGGCTCGCGATCAGGTGGAGCCCGATCTGGGCGCGTCTCTCGCCCGGCTGTGCGCGGTACCACTCGGTGGCGCCCAGGGCATCGTCCTCGCCGAGCTCGAACCGTGGATCGTCGTGCTCGACGCGATGATTCGGATGGCTCCAGTCGACGTCCGCGTAGGCGTCGTGGTGTTTCTTCACGGAGGCCTCGCCGAGGCGAGTCACGAGCTGCAGGTAGCTGTCCATGCAGGGGCCAACCGCAACGAGCGTGCCGCCACGCGACTACGAGAAAGCTCGCGCAATCCGGGGAAGATCTGCAAGCAGCCTGCTGCAGGGTGCAGCTCCTTTGCTGCACCTGACCGCGGCTACTCCACGTAGCGCAGGCCATGCACCATCGCCGTCTCGCTCTTCCCGATGGCGTCCAGGATCTCGCCGCGGTCCTTGGCCTCGAGGAGGGCGCGTCGCTGCTCCTCGGTGCCGACCGATTGCACGATCGCCGCGTACGTGCCGAGCGCCTGATCGACCTGTCCGTCGGGGATGAGGAGCAAGAAGAAGAGCTTCGCGCTCTCGCCGTCCGGCGCGTTGACGTCGATCCCATGGGCCGCCCGTCCGATCGCGAGCATCGGACGCGGGAGATCGGCGATCCGCGCATGGGGCAGGGCGACCCCGTCGGAGAGCCCGCACGCGATGGCCTCCTCGTCCTCGAGGACGCTCTCGGCGAGCACGTTGCCATCGATCGGTGTCCCTGCTGCGAGCGCCTGCGCGAGCTCGCGAATCGCCTGCTCCGCCGTCTTCGCCCGGAGCGCAGGCAACACGGCTCCCTCCTCGGCCAAGGCGCGCAGACTGCGGACGCGCCGCGCGCGGAGCAGCCGGTTCATCACCGGTCCAGCCAGGAGCGACGTGAACAGCGCCATCACCACGAGCGCGACGAAGATCGGCGGACGGATCAAGCCCGATTCGAGCGCGACGAGGGCGAGGATGATCTCCATCGCGCCGCGCGAGTTCATCGCGAAGCCGACGCTGGACGCCTCGCGCCAGGGGAGCCCGGTGAGCCTCGCGCCGAGGGTGCAGCCGGCGACTTTGGCGATGCAGGCGACCACGATCACCACGACGACCAGGCCGAGGTCGAACGACGCGATGAAGTCGACCCGCAGACCGACCGCCGCGAAGAAGACCGGCGCGAAGATGTTGCTCACGAACTCGTGGACGATCGCCCGCGTCTCGGTGCGCAGGCGGGGCGAGTCGCCGATGGCCACCCCGACGATGAAGGCGCCGAAGACGGCGTGGATCCCGATCGCCTGGGTGATTGCGGCGCCGAAGATCGCGAGCACGAAGAGCAGCGAGAGCACCCGTCCGGGCGCGCTCATTCGATCCTCCTCGAGGCGCGAGAGCACCCGATCGAGCACGCCGCGCCCGAGGCCGATGACGACGGCGACGAAGACCGCGATCGCCAGCACGCGGAGCCCGAGCTGGGCGAAGCCGGCGCTCTTGCCGTGCATGGGCCCGACCAGGAGCGAGAACAAGAGCCACCCTGCGAGGTCGTCGATCATCGCCGCGGCCATCACCAACAGGCCGAGGTCGGTGCGGAGGAAGCCGAGATCGAGGAGCGTCTTCGCGATGACCGGCATCGCGGAGATCGAGAGCGCCGTCCCTACGAAGAGTGCAAACAGGATCCGACGCGAGGGATCGACGAGATAGACGTCCGGCAGGAGCAACCCGAGCGTGACGCCCAGCACCATCGGAAGGAACACGCCCGCGAGGCTGGTGACCGCGGCCTCGCGACGCCTTCGCACCACGACCGACAGATCGATCTCGAGCCCCGCAAGGGTGAGCAAGAGGACCGCCGACAACAGCGTGTAGCCGCCGAGCATGGACGCCGGCGGACCCTTGGGGAACAGCCACTGGACCGATCCTGGCCACAGGCGACCGAGGACCGTGGGACCGAGCATCACGCCTGCGGCGAGCTCCCCGGCGACGGCTGGGAAGTGCATGCGTCGCGACAGCTCGCCGAGGAGACGCGCGCAGGCGAGCAGGGTGGCGAGCCCGACGAGGAAGATCGCGATGTCGTGCTCCGCGGGCATCGTCTCGAACCTACAAGCGCCATACCATGACGTGCGTCTGGTACGCGAACGGGAAAGTCCTCAGAACACACACGACACGGTCGTCGTGGCCGAAGCGACGGGCGTTCCGCTCGTCGTGCCGAGACCCTGAACGGTGAGCTCGACGACCGCTTCCGTGCTGCACTTCTTGCAGATCTGATCGGCGGGATCGGACGACCAGGTGTCGGCGGTCTTCTTCCAGGCCTTCTCGCCCGTAGCGCCAGCGGCGATGGTGCCGAGGTCGATCTTGTCGATCTTCCACGTCGCGTAAGGAGCGCCTCCGGGAGCGCGGAGGACGCCGAGCTCGGCGGTGACCGGACCGATCGGCGCGCCGGTTCCGTTCTTCACCGTGAGCGTGCCGCCGATCGTCGCGGGATCGGCCGGGACGATGGGCATGCAGTTGGCGGTCACCGTCGCAGTGGTCGACGCCACGATCTTGCCCGATGCATCGCCTGGGGCGGTGTCGCTCGCAGCCTCCGCGGCATCGCTCGAGTCGACGGCAACGAACGTGTCAGTCGCGGTGTCCGTTGGCGCATCGACCGTCGCCCCGTCGACGCGCGTGTCGGCGGTGGGGTTGGTGTCGCTCGCTGCGTCGGTGCTCACGCCGTCACTCGAGGTCTCGCTCGAGCAACCAACGATGCAGGCGAAGAAGACGAGGATGGAGCGCATCCCGAGAGAATACGCCGCGCCCAGGAGCGCGCGCGAGGCTTCAAGGACGGGGTTCGGGGAGCCTGTCGTTCGAGGGATTCTCGGTGTCGGGCTCCTCGGCGAGCGCGCGCTCGTAGATGGGCGGGCGCACGTGGCGATAGTCGGTGAGGGTCGCGACGATGGCGATGCCGATCGCCGTCGCGACGGAGACGTTGCGCGCCGCTGGGACGTCCGAGTACTGCGCGAGCCAGGGCATCGTCGCGAGCAGCGCCGCGACGACACCCTCGACGGCTCCATGCCAACGAAAGCGGATCACCCGCACGAGGCCGAGCGTGTACGCCGTCGAGAGCGCGAGGCTGAGGTGGACCATCGCGAGCACATAGAACACAGCCGCGGGCGCGCCCGAGAACCCGAAGACGGTCGGAGCGAACGCGAGGTACACCACCGCGCCGTAGTCGAGGTAGCCATGTGCACGATCCGAGAGGACCTTCATCGCCCTTCGGAAGTCTGCAGCGGCCGTGCCTCTCCCTGTGGGCCGAGGTTTGCGTAGCGCGCGAGCACGAGGAGACAGAACAACCCGTAGGCCGCCATCGCGGCCGCAACGAGCGCGAACGCCCACTGGGCGGTCTGATGCAGGGCCTCCAAGTCGCCGGGCAGGCCGAGCGGGCTGGTTCGAGGATCGAAATTCACCGCGGCTTCGATGAGGAAGAGGCCGACGGCGCCGAACACGATGCCGCGTCCGACATAGGCGATTCCAGCCGCGATCACCGCGCGCCGCTGCGCCGCCTGGCTCATCCGCGCGCAGTCGAGTCGGCGGAGGCAGTCGGCGGAGAGCGCTCGGTAGAATTGGTGGACACCGAAGCCGATCGCGAAGGCGCCGGTCGTGGCCGCGAGCAGTGGACCAGACGGCTCCTCGAGGAGCCTCGCGGTCCAATGCACGCCCTCGAGGGGGGTTGGGTGTGCGGCCTCCGCGAAGGCCATCACCGCGAGACCGGCGTACACCAGACTGACCAGCACGCGAGTGATTCGCATCACGATCGCGTCGGCCCTGTTGCGCTGATCGAGGTCCGGGTGCCCCACCGCTTCGGCGATCTTGTAGGCAGAGGAGAAGACGAGCGCGAAGCCGAGGCCCGCGATCAAGGCGCGCGAGAATGCGCTCGGGTTCGAGAGGTCGGCGCGTACCATGATCGCGGCGAGGATGAGGTAGAGTGCGCCCTTTGCCGCGAACGCCGTGCGTGACACTTGCTGGAACCACGCGGGCCGGCGTGGCTCGACGATGCCGCGTCTGTTGCGGTCGGTCTCCAGGTCAGCGTGAGAAACGCCCACCGCGAGTTGGCATGCGAGTCGCGGGCCGTTCTTCGGCCGGGCAGCTGCTCAGCGGCGGCGGCGGCGGGCGATGAGACCCAGACCGAGCAGCGCGACGGTGGCCCACCGCAACCCCACACCCGGATCGACGCGGGGTACCATGCGGCCATGCCGGCGCCGGTTGCCTACACCGACGTGCAGTATGCGGGTGATGCGGCGACGGCTGCGTGCGTCGTCGCCGCGGGTTGGCGGGAGGCACAGCCGATCGAGGAGCACGTCGTCGACATTCCGTCGGTGAGCCCATATCGACCGGGCGCGTTCTACGAGCGCGAGCTTCCCTGCCTGCTCGCGGTGCTCGCGCGCGTGACCGTGCAGCTCGGTGCGATCGTCGTCGATGGGTACGTCGACCTCGACGAGCAGGGTACTCCCGGGCTCGGTGCGCACCTGCACGCGCGCCTCGAGGGGAAGGTCCCCGTGATCGGGGTCGCCAAGACGTCGTTCCGCGGCGCGGCATGGGCCAAGCAGGTTCTCCGCGGAACCAGCCTCTCGCCGCTGTTCGTCACCGCGCGCGGCATCGAGGTCGCCGAGGCCGCGCGTCTCGTGCGTGAGATGCACGGACCGCATCGCATGCCGACGCTGCTGACGCACGTCGACCAACTGGCACGCGGCATCGTGCGTCCGCGTCGAGGCTATGGCAGGTAGACGTCGGACGGGTCAAAGGCAAATACCGAGTTCCCGTGGCAGTCCGGTCCGACGTCGGTGATGTACACGTTCTGCTCGAACGTCGCGGCGCTCGCCCGAAGAATGGTGAGTGTGCACTTGCCGGCAGCATTCGCGTTGATGGCGTACAGCTCGCATCCTTTCTGAAAGCCGCTGACTCTAGCGTCGCCGCCGCGGATGCAATCGACCCGCGCCCCCGCACAAGCCCCAGCGGTGCCGACGCTTTGGACGTCATTCGGCTTTGCGTGGATGAAGAGTGTCAGGTCCCCCCGCTGATCCAGGACCTGGTTGGCACAGCGATCGTCCACACAGCCCGCATGCAGCCACGCCGCGACGAGCACGGCGATCGCCAGGTGGGCCGAGGAGCGAATCATCAGGCTCACTTGACCGTACAAGAATCGACCTGGCTCACGACTTCGGTGCCCCGCGCGCACGCGAACTGAACGCTCGCGAGGCGCTCGGCGATGCACTTCGCCACCGGGTCTTTGGGCCGCTCGAGGCGGAAGTGGCGCGCACACCCGAGCTCGTCGACCTCCAGGTAGACGAACCCGCAGGTCCAGACCGGCGTCAGGCACTCCTGCGCGAGCTTCATCAGGCCTAGCCTCGCAGCATCGACGTCCGCCACGGAATGGTCGCACGCGTCCGGCCGCGTTCCGCATTCGGCCCCGGCCTCGACGGGGATCCACGGCCCGGCGGTGTCGCGCGGGAGTTCTGCGTCGATCGGCGGGGCCGGACGATCGGGGTCGAAATCGGTGTCCCAATCGACCGCTGCGGAGTCGACGACGGGGGGCGCATCTTGACCGGCAGGTTGCGCCACGCGAGCGCCGCAGGCGGAGCAGAGGCACGCGAGGACGAGCGGCCAACGCATGCATCCGAGCGTAGCACGGTCGCTTTCGCGAGAGGTGCGACGGCGAGTGGCGCAGATGATCGAAGTCGGTGGCCCACGCGTGTGGGACGTGCCAGAGTCGCTCGGTGCGACGACGGTTCCTCTTGGCGATCACGATGGTGGTCGTGGCCTGCTCGCCTAACGCCGAGGGCCCCGCGCAGTCGACGGCCACGCCCGTCGCGTGTCGAGACGCCAAGACCGGAGATCCCTGCGACGGCAGCGAGCGTTCGTGCGTCGATCCGTGCCGACGCGCGAGCACGCGCTACACGGAATGCCACGCAGGGCATTGGGTCGTGGGCACTGTCCGTTGCGATCCGCCGCCGAGGCCGATCGAGGCTGGCGTTGTCGACCCAGCACCGTACGTGGGCGCCGACACCGTGGGGCAGCCCTGCATCGACGATACCCAATGCGATCCCCTCGAGCACGGGAGCGCACGCTGCAGCATCTATGCGTTCACCATCGGCCCGCTGAACCCGACCGGCGTCTGCATCGACCAGGAGTGCGATCCCGCACGGACTGATTGTGATCACGGTCGCGGTGTCTGCAATGCCGGGCTCTGTCTCCCCAAGTGTACCTTCGGGCGCGCGGGCGAGTCGCCATCCGGATGCATCGGGAAGAACGCGTGCGTTGCCTTCGGTGGTGCTTCCATCCCTGCCGATGGCGGAGACCTGCTCCTCGGGTACTGTCTCGGCGGATGCGCGACCGACGGAGACTGCGCGAGCGTCAAAGCCCTCTGCCAACGCGAGAATGGGCGTTGCGTGAGCTCGCTGGCGCCGTTCACCAAGAACCTCGGCGACAGCTGCACCAGCGCCGACGACGGCAAGGCGTGTGCGTGTCGCTGGAATCGCACGACGAAGGTCGGATTCTGCACGCAGTTCTGCCGAATCGGCGACGCATGCGCCTCCGGCTGGGTTTGCGATGCCGCGCTGCCAGAAGGTACAGCGACGGCACAGCCGACAGGCCTCGCCGGCACGTGTGCGAAGACCTGCGCCACGGACGGCGAGTGCGCGGCGTTGAACGCGCGGTGCGTCGGCGGCGCCGGCCTCGCGACCAAGGTGTGTCGGGTCGAAGACCCTTCACCGTGACAGCTGCGCATCGCCCGTGTCTGAGGAAGAGTCGAGTTTCAGAACGAAAACAGCAGCGCGTATTGGTAGGTGCTGCTCGCCCCGGTCGCGCGCGTCGTGAAGTACGTCGTCGCCGTCGCGGCGGTCGTCTTGTACGGGCTCTCGGCGACGTTGCTGGCGAACGTCTTGGTCGTCGGGTTGTAGCGCATGCCGAAGTGACTCCGGATGTACGTGCCGTTGGCGAGTCGCTTGGTCTTGACGGCGTTGCCCTTGGCGACGTGCACGCACCCGAGGTTGTTGATCGCGGCGGCGGAGATGGAATACTCACCCCACAGGTAACGGGTTCCGGGAGCGATCCGATATGTGAAGTTGGTCCCGTCCCACGTGGCGGTTCCCCAGTAGAGCGCGCCGGTCGCCCATGTGTTCTGCGGATCGCCCTCCTCCACAATCGTGCACTCGTTGGTTTTCGGCATGCAGCGGGTGCAGTTGTTGGGGTCGAGAGACATGTCCTGCTCGGCACACGAATCTTCGGTCTGGCAGATACTGTACGTCGTGTAGTCGAGCGCCTGGTCGAATGCCCGACCGCGCCCGGCGGCATCGACTCGCTCGAGTCGACAGGCTTGGTGCAGCCCGCGCCAAGGAGACCAACGGTGAGGACAGTGGCGAGCGCGATCGAGTTCATCAGGGGCACCTTGGTGGTGGGAGGTGCCCTGTGTCACCAGATATCCTTCCTTCGTTAGCTTGACCGCGTGCGAATTGGCCGACGGCCGCGACGGGCACGTCGAATGATCCACGCGGAGAGCAGCGCGAGCAGGCCGGAAGCGCCAGAGGACGAGCGGTCTCGCGTGATCGCACAGCCCGAGCTCTCCGGTTCGGCGACGCCCGCACCGGCGGGCACGCACTTGCCGGTTCCCGCGGTGGTGTCGCACAGCGAACCCCCGACGCAGTCGGCGCTGGTCGCGCAGGAGGTCTTGCAGCCGGCGACATCGCACTGGTACGGCGAGCAGTCGGTCGTGCGACCGTCGCGGGCGGTGACCGTGTGCGCGCCGTCGCAGAGGTTGTCGGTTCGCACGACGCACTCGCCCTGGGTCGCGCCCTGCGCGATGGCGCAGCGGAAGTCCGCCGCGCACTCCGCGTCCGTCTTGCACGGCGCCTTGCCGCAGTCGTCGCCGGCGCAGACGTACGGAGCGCAATTCTTGGTGACCACGGCCGGACACGCGCCGCTTCCGTCGCATGCCGCAGGCAGCGTGGCGACCCCAGTCGCGCAGCTCGGTGCGCGGCACGAGACCTTTGCGCCGACGAAGCCCGCGCAGCTCGTACGCGCGGTACCGTCGCAGAGCTTCGCCGCGCACGGGTCCTCGCCGCCAGGCGCACAGGCCGTGCGCGTTCCATGCGGCGCACCGGAGACGGGAACGCATACTCCGAAGCTGCCGTCGACGTCGCAGGCCTCGCACTGACCGCTGCACGCGGAGTCGCAGCACACGCCGTCGACGCAGTGCCCGGTGCCGCACTGCGCGTCGCTCTTGCACGGGGAACCTCGGAACAACGCGCAGCGGGCCGCGTCGAGCTCGGGCGGCACGTCACCGCAGACGCCGTCGACCCCGGTGCCCTTCTTGGCCGCCGTGCACGCGCGACAGCGTCCGTCGCAGGCGCTGTCGCAGCAGACGCCGTCCGCGCAGAACCCGCTCGTACACTCGGCCCCCGCCTGGCAGCGTGCACCTTGCAGAGCAGGCTGGATCTCCACCACCACGCCGCTGCTGATCGCGCCGCCCACGGATACGAAGAGCCGTCCGAGGCCCCACAGCGCCGTCGAGGGAACCGTCCACGTCGCCTGGCTGTCGGTCCACGACGACAACGTGCCGATCGCAGCGCCGCTCCCCGAGAGGGGAATCCAGATCGCGCTTGGTGCGATCGCCGTCGACGAGCGCACGGTTCCGTTGCCCGCCGACCATGCAGGCGATAGGCCCGTGCCCTTGATCGTCACGGCGTCGCCCGCGCGCACGAGCGTCGGAGCGGTGTCGATCTTGGGGCGCGCGCTCGACGGAACACCATCGTCCCAGAGCTCCGCGCTCGAGAGCGGGACGTCGGCGACGAGCGGGAAGGTCCGTCGGAAGAAGCCGCCGGCCACGAGGACGTTTCCGCTCGAGAGCAGCGCCACCGCGGCGTCGTTGCGAGACGCGATCGGAGCGGCTGCGGGCAGCACCCGACCCGATTGTGGATCGAACAGCTCCGTGGTGCCGGGGCTCGGGCTGCCATCGCCCCCGAAGAGCAGCACACGCCCGGACGGGTGCAGGATCATGGAGAGCGACGGCCTCTGCGCGGCGAGCGAGGCGCCGAAGGACACGCTGCCCGTGAGCGGATCGTAGATCTCGGTGGCGCGGGTCGAACCGCCGGCGACGAGCACCTTGCCGGACGGGAGCAGCACGCTCGCGACGGGGCTCCGCGCCGTCAGCGGCGCGGCGACGGTGGTGAAGGTTCCCGTGCTCGGATCGAAGAGCTCGCCGGTCGCCGCGGTCGAGCCGCCGACGACGAACACCTTTCCGGTGCCGAGCAGGGTCGCCGCGTGATCGGCGCGCGCAAACGCCATCGAGCCCGTCGCCGTGAAGGTCTTGGTCGTGGGATCGTAGGTCTCCGCGGTCGAGGCGGTCGAGCTGGCAACACGCCCACCGGTCACGAGCACCTTGCCCGAGGGGAGCAGCGTCGCCGTGTGGCCCACGCGCTCGGCGACCATCTTGCCGGCGTTCGAGAAGGTCGCGGTCTTCGGATCGAACAGCTCCGCGGCCGCACCCGCTCCGTCTCCGGCGACGAGCACCTCGCCGCTGCGGAGCAGGGTGAGCGTGGCGCGCCCGCGCGCGGCCGCGAGGTTCCCCGTCGCGGCAATGACCCTGCTGGACGGATCGTACAACGACGCGCTCGTGGTGCCGCCGCCGACGAAGAGCACCTTGCCATTGGCGAGGGACGCAGCGACGAAGGGGGTGCGCGCCGAGGCCATGGGCGACAGCGCGGTGAACGAGCCCGTGGCAGGCAACGCGAAGACGTCGGAGCCGGGCTCGCCGCCGGTCAGAAGCACGTCGCCCGAGGGGAGGACTGCCGCGTTCGCGTCGATGCGCGGCGTCGGGAGCGTACCCGCCGAGGAGAACGTACCCGTCGCGGGATTGTAGACCTCGGCCGAGACGATCGCGGGCGGAGACCCCTCGATCGACTCCGCAGCGACTCCTCCGGCGATGAGCACGCGCCCGTTCGGCAGGAGCGTCGAGGTGTGGAATGCGCGTGCATCGGTGAAGCTGCCCGTGGCAACGACGTCACCGGTCGTGCTCGTCGGATCGAAGAGGAACGCAGCGTTGCTGCAGACGTTGGTCGAGAACTTCCACTGGCAGCCGCCGGTCACGAGGACCTTGCCCGAGGGTAACAGGGTCGCGGCCTGCCCTCCCCGCAGCGCGGAGTTGATGGTCGCGGCGCCGGTGAAGGCGTTCGTTGCTGGATCGTAGATCTCGGACGGCCCCGATTCGGCCACCACCAGGACCTTTCCCGAGAGCAGCCGAACCGCTACCGGGCGGCCCCGCATCGCGGACATCGTGGCCGCGGTCTTCGACGTTCCCGTGCTCGGATCGTAGACCTCGCTCGTCGAGAGGAAGCTGCCGTCGGAGCCGCCGACCACGAAGATCGAGCCGTTCTGGAGGACGGTCGATGCATGACTCCCTCGTGGGGAGACGAGCGAACCACCCGCGTCGAACTTGCGCGTCACCGGGTCGTAGATCTCGACGCTCGACTCGAGCCCCTTCGCGTTCGCGCCACCGATCAAGGCGACCTTCCCGTTCGGCAGGAGGCTCGCGGTCGCGTCCTTGCGTGCGACCTTGGCGACGGCTGTCGCGCTGAACGTGCCGGTCGCCGGGTCGTACAGCTCCGCCGTCGCCGTGCCGCCTCCCGCGAGCAGCACCATGCCGTTGCCGAGCGGCGTGCTCGTGCCGCCGACGCGAACGGCGATCGGGTAGCCCGCCGAGATCCAAGTCGGATCGATGGCGACGGCGCCCGTCGCGGCGGACTCGACCCGCAGGTGGATCCGCGAGCCCTCGACGCGCGCGAGCACCCGATGCTCCTGCCCGCGCGCATCCCAAGCCTTGTCCGCGTTCATGCGCGCCCAGGGAACACCCTGCTCGTCGCGCACCTCGACGACGGCCGTTCGATCGATCTCGAGCGGCTGCAGCGACCACCCTTTGGGGAGCACGAGGTCGTAGCCCACGTCCGAATCAGGGGAGGGGGCGATGACGATGTCCTCGAGGGCAGCGCCGCGCGCGAACATCACCGCGCCATCGCCCCAGGCCACCGTCCCGGCCTCGATGCGACCCTCGTCGCGACGCGATTCGAGCCGCCGGAGCCCGATGCGCTGGCCGGAGCCCTTCACACCGATCTGGATCGTGCCGCCAGCCGCCACCGGCAGGTCGGCCGCGAGGGCGAGCCGCCCGGACGCGGAGATCCGGAGACGCTCACCCTCCCGAAACGCAGGCGCGTCCAGCGCGCGTGCGAGCAGCGGCGCCAACGCCGGGAACCGATCGACGAGCGGCACCGAAGCGGCGCGGGGTCGCTCCACCGGCTCCCTCGCGCTGCACGCGAGACCGGTGACAAGCAGGAGGCTCGAGGCTCGGAGAATGGGCGTTCGCACGGCCGAAAGCTGAGCCGGCAGGCCCAACGGCGCAAGGACATACCGCACCCACGTCGGTTTGCAGCCGCTACTCCTCCGCACCCCACTCCCGATAGACGACACCCGGAATACCTGGCGTCGCCACGCGCCACCCTCGGTGCCGGGTCCAGGCCTCGTACTGCCGAATCTTCACCGCGAGATCGTCTGGACCGCCGAAGTCACCGCCCCACGCCGTGAGCTGACCGTCGCGCCTCGCCTCGCTTGTGAACAGCGGCCATCCGCGCCGTGCGAGCGCGAGCGCGAACGTGCCGGGCGCCATGAACGGCACTTCGCTCTGCGCACGATCGCAGAGCACCTCGTAGCGCTCGCGCCAATCGAGCAGCCCTTCGCGCCGGCGTGCTTCGATGACCACGGCCTCTCCCGCGCCTTCGTTGACGATGAACCGGGCGTCATCGCCATCGATTTCGACGCGGTAATCGGGAAGATCCGTGCGGAGCACCAACTCGAGGTCACGCTTCCACATGCGGAGCCACATCGGGATCTCCAGGTAGAACGCGACGGCCCGTGGCCAGCACCACTCGGTCTCGAGTCGGAGTCCACGCAGCCCGGCCGCAACGATGGCCGAGTACGTCGCGTGAACGGCGCGGCGGCCGATGTGAGCGCCGCGCGCGTCCGGACGCACGTACAGGCTCGAGAGGCGGAGAGAGGTTCCCCCCGCATGCGAGGTCGCGAGCGCGAGTGTCCCGACGCGATCCCCGTCCCTTCGCAGCCAATAGTGACACTCGTACGACGAACGAAGGGGCCCGAGTCCCTCGCCCCCATACGTCGCGCGTTCGATCCAGTCTCGCCGCGAGCTTTCGTCCAGGTGTGTTGGGTCGATGATCGCCCCGAACCGGTTCTCGACGAGCGAGGCGAGATCGTGGTCGGCAAAGAGTTGGGCCTCCGCGTCGTGGACAGGCTCGAACGAGCCGTCGACGGTCAGAGCGGCGTGAACAGCCTCGATGCGACCGTTCTCGAACTGCATGATCATCGCTCCGGCTGCCATCGTGAGATGGAAGGCTCATTTCTTGGTGTAGGTGATCACTTCCTTGATCGTCGTCCCGAGGGAGATCTTCAGCGTGCTGGCCGTGGCCTCGTACTGCACGGGCACGTCACCGGGGCTCGGGCAGACGCCGCCGAGGGTGAGGCTCGAGCCGCTGGTGCTGAAGGTTCCCGACGAGCGCTTCTCGGCGCCGCCGTTTTGACTGCGGACGATCTCGAACTTGCCGGCGGCGAGGCGGAGCGTCTGCTTCATGGTGGTGCCGGTCTTCGGTCCCGTCGCGCCGCCGGTGCCCGTGTATTCGGTGACCGCGGTCACGACGTAGGTTCCGTCGGAGACGGCGCCACCCGCGAACGTCGGCAGCGCCTCGGCGAGGCGGTTGGTGGTGACCGTGTCGGCGACGTTGTCGAGCGCATTGCACGCGGCGCCCGCGTCGGGTTTCGGCTTGCCCGTGTCGTCGGTGCCTGAATCCGCGAGCGCGGTATCGGCCGGCGCTGCGGTGTCGCTCTCGATCGACGTCTCGGCGGCAGTGCCGGTGTCGACCTCGGACGTCGCAGGGTCGGAGCCACTGCACGCGAGCAGGTTCACGGCGAGAAGGAAGGGGAGGAGTTTCATGGCGGCGCAGCATAGCCCGCGTCGCGCCCGCGTACCGCGCGTGGCACGGACTGGCATGTCGCCTTCGCACCCGACCCGAGAAAGACATGCGGAATCTCCAGGTTCCGCGCTGGGCACGGGAATGGCTATGTCGCCCGGCATGAACCGAACCTCGCTCGCGTCTCTCGTCGTCGTCTCCGGTCTGCTCGCGGCGTGTGGTGGCCGCATCGAGCAGGATGACGGTAACGGCCCGGGTCCGAGCCCGACCGCGGTTCCGACCGCGACCATCTCCCCCGCTCCCGAGGACCCGCCCGCCCCTCCCGTCGCTCCGGCGCCAGACGCCGGTGTCGACGAAGGGGCGCCCTCGACCGGCACGTCAAAGGCAGCCATCACGGCAGAAGGTGTGGTCTCGGTTCAATCGGGGGCCGTGACGTTCGAGATCTCGCTCGCGATCCTCCCGCGCACGTTCTCCAAGGGCGGGTTGTACGAATACGAGGGGCCTCGCTATCCGACGACCACCGCGGCTCGTGAGGCGCTCGTCGACTCGGTCGCGTTCACCTACGGCGAGCTCGCGAAGGAGTGCGTGACGCGCCACCCGGAGATCGTCCTCCCGAAGCCCGGCGACCCCGAGGCCACGGTGAACAAGGCTCTGGAGGCGGTGGCCGCGTGTGCCTATACCGATTTCGGCATCAAACCGTATTGGATTCCGCGACTCGTCTCCGACGTCGACATCTGCGCGCGCAAGCTCGGCCCGGACTACCATCTGCCCACTGTGGCGGACGTGAAGGCGCTGACCGCCGACGAACGCGCGGCCATCGGCGCGACCTTGCGCGAGGGGCTCTACAACGGTCTCTCGATCTTCGTCCGCGCCGCAGACGGCACGCTGGTCCTCGCCGATCTCGCGACGGGCGCGACGCGCAAGCTGTCAGAGGGCGGCGCGACGTACTGGGGCGATACCTATCACTACGAGGGCGGCGCCTCGCTGCGATGCATTCGCCGCTGATCGCGGTGCGCCCGCCACGAGCCGCTCACAACGAGAACGAAGAGAAGAAGCTGCTGCTGGGACCGAGCACGAACAGCTCGCTGCCCACCACGACTCCGATCAGGAATGACGACGTGGGCGCGCCGGTGCACGACATCCGCGCCCACGCATCGGTCGCCGGATCGTATTCGGCACCGTCGTTGCGGAACCATGTTCCGGTCAGCTTCGACGGGTCATTTCCGGTGCCGCCCCAGATCACGACCTTTCCGCCGACGCTCGCAACCAGCGGGAAACTTCGGGCGATCGTGCCGGGCGCGGTTTTCGTCCAGGTTGCCGAGGCCGGGTCGAAGAGCTGTCCGTCCCATGACACGCCCGTGTGGATCTTGTCGTCCCCTCCCCAGGCGAAGACGTGACTGCCGACCCAGGTCACGCTCTGCGGCGAGAACGGTGTCGCCGGGAGATCCTCGACGCCGGGCGGTGCGGTCCGAATGCGATGGACCCGCCCGCCGCCGAGGCACGTGCCCTCGGTTCCGACGATGGAGGCCCGCACGCAGCTCCAGTCCGCGCTCCATTCGAGCGTCGACCAGGCACCACTCGCCACGTCGAGGATCGCGCCGGGCTTCTCGCCCGACGTGCCCTTCAACGCGCTCAGCATCAGGACCTTGCCACCGCCGCCGAAGATGTGGGGCGCAGCGCCGTCGCCACCACCATCGAGGAGCGGGCCCCCGTCCGGGATCCTGGTCCACGTTCCGGTCGCGGGATCGTAGATCCCGCCCGACGATTCCGGCTTGCTTCCAGGGCTCGTCCGGCCGCCGTAGAGCCACAGCTTTCCGTCGACCACGCCGAGCAGCGGGAAGATCCGAGCCGATGGGGCCGTGTCATCGATCGACAGCGTGCGCCAGGAGTCCTTCGCCGGATCGTACGCCTTCAAGCCGCGAGTAGTCGCGTTCCAGCTCACGGCGAGGATCTCGGTGCCGGTCCAGAACGCGTGACCGAAGTTGGAGGGGAAGCCGGACTTCGACAACGGACGCCAGGTCCCCACCGCGGGCTTCGACGGGAACTCCGTGCACTCGGGCACGAAGGCCTTCGCGTCGGAACCCGCATCGACGAGTACATCCGTGGCTCCGATCGCCGAGTCGGCGGCTGCGTCCGCGGGCTGGGAGTCGGCGAGGAGGGAGGTCTCGACGCCAGCGTCGGTCGCGGGGCTTCCAGGTTCGTCAGAACCGCCACATCCACAAGAGAGAGCCAATATCGAACCAAGAAATGCCCGGCGCATGTTGGCGATAGACGACTCGAACCGCCAACCATTCATTGACTTGGGACACCTGTCGACGCGGTTCGTGTGAGCCTCTGGCCAATGCATGCTCCGTCGTCTCTCGGGGGCGCAGCCAGCCAACATCGGCATCGTCAACAAGGTGGTGGCCGTGCTCGATCTGGTAGCGTCGGCGCGCATCGCCCACGGACCTGCTGGCGCGTGTTTCCCACCGCACTTCGCAAAACGAAGCGCTGACACGTGCGTGCCGCGTGCGCCGTGGGTGCTAGGCTTGCCCCAACATCCTGGGAGGCCGTATGCGACTTCGCTTCATCTTCTTCGCTTTGTACGGAGCGACGGCGGCGTGTTCGAGCAGCGACTTCTCCCTCGGAGGAGAGACCGACGCCGCGGCGAGCGACGCGAACGGCATCGACACGAGCGTGGCGGACGACTCGGGTGCGCCCGACAGTCTGCCCGACGCGCGCCTCGACGCGCCGCCGCCCGACGCGGCCCCAGGGTGTGTACCCGTCGACCACACGACGTTGACGGTCTTCGTCGACGCCGCCGCTCCTGTCGGCGGCACTGGCTCGAGCGCGTGCCCCTTCCGCACCCTCGCCCAGGCCGCGGGCGCGTCGCTCGGTCCAGGCATCAATCGCATCGTCTCGATCCGCACCGGAACCTACGTCGAGACCGCGACGATCAAGGTCCGAAGCCGCGAGACCTACAAGAGCGACGGCTCCGGCCTCGTGAAGGTCAGCGGCAACGGGGCGGCGATCTGCGCGAGCGGCGAGGCCTGCACGTTCCAGCTCGACGCGGGGGCGACGCTCGACGGCCTGCTCGTCGAGGGAGGCACCGCCGCGAACGGCATCGTCGCTTCGGGCGCGAGCGGCACTCCGCCCCTGATCAAGAACACGGCCGTCAAAGGCGCGCCCAAGGACGGGATCGTCGTCCTCGGCGTCGGCGCGTCGCTCGGACCGAACACCCACGCCGACTCCAACGGGTGGTCGGGCGTGATGATCCGCAACGGCAAGGTGGCGGTGAACGGCGCCGGCAACACCTTCGATGGCAACAAGGGCGGCTTCTACATTGGCTCGACCTACGTCGCGGGCTCCGGGATCCACGTGCGCAGCGGCACCGGGCTGTTCGTCGATGGTGGCGCGAGCGCCAACAACAACTCCACGGGCGTGTGGTTCGACGCGGGCGGCAGCTCCGGCACCCAGACGATCAGCCAGCTCAGCGCGATGGGCAACAGGGGCAGCGGCGTCTTCGTCTCCAAGGGCTGGCAGGTCGTGTTCAGGAAGTCGTACTTGAACAAGAACGGGAGCTACGGGCTCATGGTGTCGTACGACACGACGACCAGCGTCGACCTCGGCACCGCGGGAGCGGTGGGTGGGAACACGTTCGGGACTGCGGCCTCACGCAACAGCAAGGCCGGCATCTTCTTCTGCCGCTCGAAGGCGGGCACCCAGGCCGCCGAGGGCGACACCTGGAGCGCGTGCCCGCCGACGCAAGCTCCGGTTCTCAACTGCGACACGGCCCCGGTTTCGTACGTCGACGTGGCCTACTCTCCCGAGGTCGTGGGCGACGGGAACCCGCTGGTGGTCCCCACGGCGTGCGGCAGCTCCTGACGTGCGATTTCGTGCGCTCGCGCTGGTGCTGGCGCTGATCGTTCCGTCGGAGCGCGTGGCGCATGCCGACGGCCCGTTGGCGCCCGCAGCGGCGGTGATTCCCGGCTTCGTCGTCCATGGGACGGGCCACTTCGTCGCGGGCCAGCCGGCCATCGGGCGACGGCTGCTCCTGATCGAAGGCATCGGTCTGGCGATGCTCGCCGGATCGCTCGGAGGTCTCGCGGCGACCGGTGCATCGCGATACACGGTCGTCCCGTTCGCGGTCGGCGCCGTGGTCGGGTTCGATCTCTTCGCGTTGTCGTTCCTCGCCGATGTGTACGGCACCGCCGCACCAGGCGGGCTCGGTACCCCGCTCCGGGCGACGCCACGGCTCGAAGCCGAAGTCGGTGTTCGATTCGTACACGATCCGCAGTTCGCATATGGCGCCCTCGCGTTCCAGCGGCTGAACTTCCGGCACCACCGGGTGCGGCTCTCACCGAGTGCGTGGCAGGCGCCTTCGGGAAGGGCGGGGGAGGTCGCGTTCCTCGCGGGCTACCGTCTGGTCGGTCCGACGACCGACCCCGCCGATGCACACGGCAAGGACGGGAGTGCGCTCGACCTCGAAGGTGCAGCCGGGCACCGCAGCTACCAGGCAGATGGGTTCGCGACGACGACCGTCGAGGCCCGTGCGAGCGGCCGGCTCGATCTCTTCCACCTCGGTTCGACGCTCCGCGGATCGTTCACCGAGCTGAGCCTCGGCGTTGCCCTCGCGAAGCACCAATACGCGATCGGCGCGAGCGAGAACGACACCATCCTGCTCACCCGGTTCGCCCTCGGCATGTACCTCGGACCCGCCGGAGAGCTCTCAATGCACTTCGATCACCGGCGCGACACGCTCGCAGGCGGAATGCTCGTCCCCGGGATCGGCGCCGGGTACCTCGGGTTCGCCGGAGCCTCGTTCCGCACCTGGATCGGCGACACGTTCGGCTTCGCCGTCGAGGGAGACGTCGGCTCGGCGTGGCTGCTCGGCGCAGCGTTGCGCGTTCGCCAGGGAGGTCGCACATGGTGAAGATCGTCGTGCTGCTCGCCGCGACGTTGCTCTCGTGTGTGCGCGTCGCCGAGGGCCGAGCCGAGCGTGACGCCGAGGTCGGCCACGCGTCGATCGCCGAGCTCACCGTCGACGTCGACCAGGGCCATGCCGCTGTCCGCGCGCTCGAGCCTTCCCGGGTGCATCTGTGGGGCAATGCGCCGGCGCTTCGCGTCCGTCTCACCGCGTCGGGCCCCGGGGAGGTGGAGCTCTTCGTCGAGAACACGCTCGCCGACGTGCACGCAGTGGCACGGGGCGAAGCGCTCGTCGACTCCGGCGTCGGAACCAAGCACACCTTTCGGGTCCCGTTTGCTGCCGCCGGCGAGGTCGTCGTCGACATCGCCGCTCCGGACGGCGACATGGCAGCACCGTTTCGTTACGCAATGTACGCCGACGTCCAGGAGGCCATCGATCGCGTGCAAGACATCTATGCACGGATGAATCGAGAAGAAGGCATTCGGTTCGCCTTGATGGCCGGCGACCAGACGCAAACGGGGACACCCAACCAGCTCGAGCGATTCCAACGCGAGCTCGCGACGCTGCGGTTCCCCGTGTTCGGCACCCTCGGCAACCACGAGCTCGGCGACTCGGCCGTGCCTTACCACGCCTATTTCGGCCGAGGCTCGTCCTCGTTCGGGTTCAAGGGGGCGCGATTCACGCTGCTCGACTCGGCGAGCGCCACCCTCGATCCGATCGTCTACGACTGGCTCGATGGCTGGCTCGACCAGGGCCGCGACAGGGTGCACGTCGTCGCGATGCACATCCCACCCATCGATCCGATCGGCGTGCGCAGCGGATCCTTCGCCAGCCGCAACGAGGCCAACAAGCTTCTCTCACGACTCGCCCGTGGCCGCGTCGACCTCACCCTCTATGGACACGTGCACTCGTATTACGAGTTCGACAACGCGGGTATTCCGGCGTTCATCGCAGGCGGAGGCGGTGCCATCCCCGAGCGGTTCGACGCCATCGGGAGGCACTTCCTCGTCGTCGACGTGGAACCGACGCGGCAGACCCAGAACGTCACGCTCGTCCGCGTCGACGAATGATCCCGAAGAATTGCCCCCGGACTGAAGTCCGGGGCACCGACTGCAAGACGAAGCCCTCCGGGCTGGGGAGGAACGGCTCGTAACAGTGAGCGGGGCGACCGCGAGGCCGCACCCTACGGGCAGGCCAGGCGCCTGTAGTCGCGATCGGTGCGCGACTTTCGGGTACGTGTTGGCGCCGGTCGGAGAGCAGACGCTGGCTACGCGAGCAGTGCAGTCGCGTGCTGAGGGATATTGGCGCCGATCGGCCGGCGTGCAGGTGGCACGCCGGCACTTCTTCCCTCCGACTCGATTGGTGCTTCAAGCGCGCGTTGGCGAGCTCGCACAGAGACGACCTCGCTCGTAGCAGCTGCTTTGCTTGGTTGCTTGGTCGGTCTTCGTGCGCGCACTGCCGTAGCTGCGCGATCAACGAACCCGACACGGCTCCGGCTTGCTCGAACCCGACTTCGCGCAGAACGAAGCAACGCTTGCCGACAACGAGGTCGTAGCTCTGCCAGCCCGAAGGGCTTCGTCTTGCAGTCGGTGCCCCGGACTTCAGTCCGGGGGATTTCTCGACAGATCCTCAGGGGAGGGCGGTCGCGAACGGTTTGCTGCCGCCCGGTGCCGAATTGCCGACCAGGAAGTACGCGTTCGCCGTAGCGGTGGTGCCGACACTGCCCTGAGGCAGCGCGGTCGGCGCCTCGCCGTAGACGAAGCCGGTGCCGGAGACGAGGTAAGCGAAGAACGCGAAGCTCGCGGGGCGACCGCCGATGGCGGACCAGGGAATCGCGAGCTCGCGCGTGGTGCCGTTCTTCGCAAAACATCCCCACGTGTTCGCGACGGCGGCGCTCCAGCCGCCGGTGCCGTTGGCAGTGCGGTACTCGCGGTAGCCGTCCTTCACGTAGACGACGAGATCGGCCCGCAGGCCCAACGACGAGAAGCCTGCACCGTCGTAGACCTGGCCGGCGAGGTTGCCGCTCGTGTCGGAACCCGAAGTGGGCGGCGAGAGCGGCGACTTGTCGAGGTAGAGGACCGCGCCCTCGGCGACGTTGGCGTTGGCGACGGCGACGTAGAGGTTGGTGTCGTCCCAGGTCAGAAACCAGCTCTGACTGGCGCTCGTGTACTGGTTCTGCCCCTCGACGTGCGAGCCGTATTCGCCCGAAGCAACGGTGCCGTCGCACGTGGGCGCAGAACCGAACGTGGCGGCCTCGGTCGACGTGTCGCTCGCGTCGACACCGGAATCCGCCACGGTGGTGTCCGCAGCACCCGTATCGGTCGGCGCCGTGTCCGCAGGAGTCGTGTCCGCAGGGCCCGTATCGGCGGTACCCGTGTCGGCAGTACCCGTGTCGGTAGCGCCCGTGTCGGCAGTGCCCGTGTCGGCAGTGCCCGTGTCCGTGGGGCTCGTATCCGCTGACGTCGTGTCGGCTGCGCCCCCCGAATCCGCGGTCCCGCCATCGGCCGCGCCGGAGTCGCTCGCGCCCGTGTCTGCCGATCCGGAGTCTTTGACGGTGGAGTCGATCGCGGACCCGGTGTCGGCCACCGCCGTGTCGGCGACACCGGTGTCGACCGGGCTGTCCTCCCGATCCGACGAGGCGGAGCAGGCGACGAGGCTGGAGGTGAACAAGAGGGCGAGCGAGAGCGCACGAGCGTGACGCATGCCAGAGTTACTAGCGCGCTGGGCGCGGGCCGGCAACGCCGCGTGGTGCCCGCTCGGCGGGTGTACTCTGGTCGCGTGAGCGCGAGCAGGCCTCTCGATGTCGCTCTTCTCTGCAATCCGCAGGCTGGCGGGCGTTGGCGCGTGCTCGCGGACGTCCTCGATTCCGACGAGGCGAAGGCGGCGCACCGCATCGTCACCGACGAGATCAGTGACGTCGGCGAGGCGCTCGCCGGCCTCGGTCAGCGGGTGAAGTTGCTGTGCATCTACGGCGGCGACGGCACGATCTACCGCGTCATCAACGAGCTGCTCCGCAACCGCGACGTCACGCTGCCACGGCTGGCGCTCCTCGGGGGCGGAACGATGAACGTCACCGCCCGATGGTGTGGCATGCGCGACTCGCCGGGTGAGACCTTCCGCCAGGTGATGCGCGCCTACACGGCCGATCGCTTGCTGTGGCGCGAGGTGCCGCTCCTCGAGGTGACTCACGGCGGGCAGACACACTTCGGCTTCACCGTCGGCTTCGGACCGCTGGTGAGGGTCCTCGAGCGCTTCGAGTCGGGCGAGAAGAGCCGGCTCAAAGCCCTCCAGATCGGCGTGCAGTCCGTGCTGAGCGCGGTGAGCGGGCTCCCGCGATCCTACCAGTCCGTGCTCCGAGAGATGAGCGCAAACGTCACCGTCGATGGCGAACGGCTCCCGTACGATCGGTGGGCGGCCGTGTTCGGCAACGTGACGGGCACCGTCAATCCGTTCATCGAGCCGTTCGTGGGCGAGCGAACGCGCGACACGTTCCATTTCCTCGCCTACGCGGTGTCTTCGCGAGAGTTTGCCGTGATGACCCCGCTCTTGGCGCGTGCACACGTGCCGGTCGACCCACGATCGCTCCTGCACCCCGTCTCTACGTGGCGACAGGCGCTGCTCTCGGTCGTCGGCCAGGAGCACCTGCCGAGCGACCCACGGTACGTCAATCGACCGGCGCGCCACGTCGTCATCGAGACTGCGGAGCGGTTCTACACGATCGACGGTGAGGTCTTCCCCGCGCGCGACAAGCACTTCGAGGTGCGCCTGGGACCGCAGCTCCATCTGGCGACCCTCGGCGGCGGGCGCGGGCAAAAAGGCCTCCCCGGGCGCGGCGAGTAGTGTCTCGTGATCGACGATGCGGAGCTCGTCGCGTTTCTCCAGTGGGCGCTCCCCCAACGGGGCTTCCGCTGGCGCGGATTCCGCAGGGTTCGGAGCACCGTTCGGAAACAACTCGGCGTCCGACTGGCCCAGCTCGGGCTTCAGAGCCTCGCCGAGTATCGCCAGCGCCTCGAGCGAGACCCCACCGAATGGGATGCGTTCGAGCCGATGTGTCGCATCCCGATCTCGCGTTTTCATCGAGACCGCGCGGTCTTCGAGTTCCTTCGCGGAGAGATCCTTCCCGAGCGAGCGCGCGAGGCTCTACGCGCGTCGCGTCCGGTTCGCGTCTGGAGCGCAGGCTGCGCCTCCGGCGAGGAGCCGTACACCGTCGCGATCCTTTGGGACCTCGAGGTCCCGCACGACACGGGAATCGAGATCCTCGCAACCGACGCCGCCGAGCACATGCTCGAGCGCGCGCGGCACGGCTGCTACCGCCAAGGGAGCTTGCGCGAGCTCGCCGAGCCCCTCCGGGCAGCGGCGTTTCGTCGCGAGGGAGACCTCTACTGTCTACGCGATCGGCATCGTGCCGCGGTGACCTTCCGCTGCGAGGATCTCCGTCGCACGATGCCCGCGGGACCGTTCGACGTGATCCTCTGCCGGTACCTCGCGTTCAACTACTTCGACGAGCCGACCCAGCGAACGATGGCCGAGCGCTTCGCCGAACGGCTGTACCCGGGAGGGGTCCTGGTGATCGGTGCGCACGACACGCTCCCGGAGGGCGTCGGCCTGACGGAACGTGGCCCGTCCGTATTCGGGTAGGTGGTCACGCGGGTGCGGATGCAAATGGGCGGGGACGGCTAGCAGCATCCACAGGCTCAAGACGATGGATGCGAACGCGCGCATCGATCGCTGCAAGCTCATCACCTACGGCATTGTAGCCCGCTCACCCTCCGTCACTCGGGAATCTTCGGCGTCTCGCCGCGCGCGGCGCGGGCGAGGAACTTCGCCACGTCGGTCTTCGCGCCGTCATTGTCGTAGAGCACGAAGTGTCCGTCGGAAGTGGTGCTGGCGTACTGCCGGACGGCCGCGGTGACCTTGGCGGTACCGCTCGCGACATTGCCCTGGACCGAGGCGACGGCCGTCATGCCGAACGACTCGAGCTCGGGTCCGACGAGCGAGAGACCGGCGGACCAGGCGAAGGCCGCCTGCGTCTCCTTGGGGGTGTACGTGTCCTTCGACCCGAAGGTCTGCAGCAGGTGGCGTGGGGCGGACGCCCCCGCGTCGCCCACGCCGATCACGTCGAGCGCGCCGAAGTTCACGGGGTCTGCGGGATCGGCCCACCACTGCAAGAGTGACAGCACGGGATGCCAGACCGTCACCGCCTCGGGCGTCGACTCGTTCAACACGATCCACATCGAGCTCGCGACGTCGACCGGGGCGCGCTTGGTCAGGAGCGCATCGATCAGGCCTCCGCCCTGGCCCGAGAACACGGCGCCGCGTACGCCGGTGTCGTAGGCGAGGAACGAGGAGCCCTCGGTCGCGCCTTGCGAGTGGCCGAGGAACACGATGCGCTTCGGGTCGAACGAGATGGTCGCGCCGGTCACGGTCGCGTCGACGCTCAGCGTCTCGAGTAACCGCATCAGCGCGTGCTGGTCCGCCGCCCCCTGGAGCGCGCCGAAACGGGCCATCGCAGGGTTTGCGTAGTTGAAGAACAGGTCCTTCGGTGCGCGCGTCGAGGTGCCACGACGCGAGCCGTGCGCCACTTGATCGATTCCGAGCACCGCGAACGAGCTCGCGACGCCGCCGCCCAGATCGATCTTCGACAGGAGCTTCGCGGTCCCGTCGATCGCGTGGCTGCGGAACGAACCGCCCGTGCCGTGGGCGTAGAGCGCGACGGGCCAACCGGTGCTCGGTGGGGTGCCCTTGGGAACGGTCAGCGAGAGGCAGACCTTCTCGGTACGCACGGGGGCGATTGCGCCAGTGCCCGTCGTGTCGAAGTCGCCGCCGCTCTTCTCGTACGGAGCGTCGCCGCGCTGATAGATCGGCAGCGAGACCAGCGCGTGCAATTCGTCGAAGGCCGGATCGGCCGCGCCGCACGCGCGGTCTCCCTCGGCCTGCGTGCACGGCGACTTCACGCCCGTGTCGCAACGAACCCAACCCTCGGCGGCGGGGGCCGTCGCTGCCCGCGCCGATGCGCGCAGGCGAGACCCGATCGCCCGCGGGTCGCCGACCGTGAACACGGTGGCGTTCACCACGTCGGCTGCGGGAATCTTCGCCGTCACGAGGTAGTCGCGAAGCGGCTGATAGGCAGTCCACGCATCGGTCAACGACGCGTCTGCAGGCGTGGTGGTCGAGAGCATCGTGGTCAGGTCGGCGGCGGGCCGTACCAGCGACCCGTCGCTGGCCTTCACGCCCTTCTTGATCACCACTCCATACGTCGAACGTGGACGCAGCGGCGCACCGCGCGGCGGACGAAGTGCCACGTAGTTGGGGCAGATGTACTTGTTGCGACCATTGGTGACGTAATACGCCATGCCCAATCGATCGCCGAACGTCGCGCCGCTCGTGAGATCGACGAGACGCACGCCAGGGTCGGAGCTCACTCCCCCGAGGCTGTCGAAGTCGATCTCTCCGTCGAACCGCATGAACACCGTCGAATACGGGCCGAAGGGCTCGGTCTCGAGCGCCGTCAGATAGCGCGCGAGCAGATCGAAACCGATCGGGGGGCCTGGGTCGTGCGGGTGGTTGGCGAAGGAGACCTTGCCCTTGATGCGGGCAGCGTCGTTGGGAAACGGCCGCTTGTAGAAGTCACCGTCGATCGGATCGGAGGCGCGCGGAATGCTGAACAGCGCCGTGACGGTTCCGCCCTTGATCGGCGCGGGGCAGCTCGCGCCCTCCCACGCCTTCTTGGTGTAGTCGGGGATGTACGCGGGGATGCCGTGCGACGAAGGCTCGCCGGTCGGCAGGGGCGCTGGAGTGCAACTGCCGGCGGCGCAGAACAACCCCTGGGCGCAGTCACGCGTCGACGCGCAGGGCGCGGCCGTGTCCGCGCTCCCGGACTTCACGCATTTCGGGTACACCGACTCGCCGTCGAACAGACAGCGCAGCCCCTTGCCGCAGTCGCCGTCGCCGACGCACGTGCTCCCCTCGGTGCCGGTGCCCGCATCGGTGCACGCGCGCTTGGGCCCGCAGACACCCGAGGCACACTCCGGTCCGATCGAGCAGGGAGCGCCGACCGCGCCGGAGCCTGCACCCACGCACTTCGACGTGCCCGGGTCGCAAACGAGCCCGGAGCGACAGGAGTGACGCTCGTCGCAGCTGCCGCCCAACCCGACGTTGGTGACCGGCACGTCGGCGCCGCTCGTGTCGGCGACGACATCGCCGAGTCCCACATCCGTGGTGCCCGAATCAAACTCGTCGAGATCGGCGCGGCCACCACCGTTGCAGCCGATCAGCCAGACACAAGGAACGATCGCCAGCCGTCGCCACCCGTTCATGGACGCACCCCCGGTCCCCTCGAGATTACACGGCCGCGGGCGCGATGCTCAGGCTTCGGCGCTCTGCGGGCGCTCGGCGAGGCTCCCGAGCGGCGAGGGGCTCGTGCCGGTGAGCATCGGGTCGGCGCCGAAGAATCGCGGGGCGTCGGCGAGCAACACGGGCGTGGTGGACGGGATGCCGGTGGCGATCAACGTCTGCGCCGTGCGGACGTACTCGTCGCGCACCATCTGAAGGAAGCGGGCGGTGCTCCGCTCGGCCTCGGGGACCTCGCGGAAGTCGAAGTACTCGCCGAGGTCCTGGGGGGGCTTCAAGATCAGCATCGGCTGCTTGTTCTCGTCGGTCTCGACGCGCCCACGCACGATCGTTCGCCACAGCATCGGCGACAGGTCTTCGTGCGACAGGTCCCACAGTCGCTCGTACGGACGATGGGTAAACGCATCGACGCGTCCGTTGGGCGCGACGGCGATGGCGAACACGCTCCCCGGGTGCTCCGCCTGGGACTTGCGAAGGTCGTCGAGCAGGATCTGCCCGAACGGTCGCACGCCGCCTTCGGTCGACGTTCGCTGCGGCTCTCCCGGCGGCGGGATCGCCGACGCGCGGCGCGCCCGCTCGGCCTCGATGCGTGACAGACGCGGGAGCAGATCGTCCTCGCCCGGCCGCGACTGTCGTGCCGGCGGCGTGACGCCGAGCTGGCGCGGGATGCGGATCGTGATGGTGGTCCCCTCGCCGAACCGGCTGTCGATCGAGAGCTTTCCGCCGAAGTCGGCGACGGTCTGGCGCACGAACACGAAGCCGAGGGAATGCAGCTCGCCTTCGAGCGATCCCGTCTCGCGCATCAAGTGGGCGACCTTCTCGGGTGTCATCCCCTCGCCGTCGTCTTGCACCCGCAGCACCACGTCGTCCCCCTCGATCACCTCGCTGATCTTCAACACACCGACCCGCCGCTCGCTCATCGCGTCGACGGCGTTCATCACCAGGTTGAAGTACATCCGATCGAAGCGCGGCACGTTGCCGAACACGACGGCCGGTTCGAGCGCGCCGACCTGCAACTCGACCTTCGCGTGGCCCGTCTCGGCGACGTACCCCTGGATCACGTTGCGCGTGAACGCCTCGATCTCCGCCGCGACGTCGAACTGCTGGCGCGGATCGTGGCTCCCCTCCTTCTCCTCGAGGAATGCGGTGATGCGTGCGCGCACGCCGCGGATCCACGCGATGCAGTTGCGATAGTGATTGCGCGCCTGCACCGAGCGCGAATGGGGTGGGAGAAAGACCAATACGCGATCGGATCGGCCCCACAACGGGTTGAGGACCAGGTCGCAGATGCTGTGGATGGTCTCGACGTACTTCTGGCCGGCGCGGAGGATGGTCTGGTCGGGGGAGAAGTTGCGCACCGCGTTCGAGTACTCGCGGAACGCCTTGCGGCCGGCGAGCGCGAGCTCTCGGAGGGACGCGAGGTCCTCCCCGTGGAGCACCTGGGCCTGCTCGATCTCGTGGAGCTCGAGATCGGTGTTGAGCGTCACGTGAAAGTGGATGACCTCGTTGATGAATGGCTCGACGCGCAGATCGTGGATCAGGAACTTGATCTCGGCGATCTCGCGCTTGATGCCCTCACCGTGGAAGCTCATGGTCGCGGCGCGAGTATTGCTGACGATCGAGGCGCGCGTCGAGGCACGGGCGTCATGCTCCGCAGCTCTGGCGCGTCGCCTTACCGCCGGGCGAGCGTGACGCAGGAATTGCAGAAATTCTGAATATTTTGCATCTGCTGGGCGCTGGAAGTCGTGTCAGGATGAGTCCGCATCAGACCGATCGAGCAAGGTCGAAGGAGTTTCGCGCATGGCCAGGCTGAAGGAGAAACTACTGCAGAAGATCGTCGCCGAGCGGCCGCGCACTCAGCGGCTGACACGTGAGTTCGCCGACGTCGTCGTCGATCAGGTGAACATCGGCCAGATCATCGGAGGCGCCCGCGACATCAAGGCGCTGGTGACGGACATCTCATACCTGGACCCGCAGGAAGGGATCCGCTTCCGCGGCAAGAACATCCCCGAGACGTTCGCTGCGCTGCCGAAGAACGCGGGCGCGGAGTACCCGACGGTCGAATCGTTCTGGTACTTCATGCTCACCGGCGACATCCCCTCGATGGACGAGGCCGAAGAGGTGCGCGCGGAGTTTGCGGAGCGTGCAAAGGTTCCGACCTACGTGTTCGACGTGCTCCGCGCGATGCCGAAGGACAGCCATCCGATGGCCATGCTCTCGGCAGCCGTCGTCTCCATGCAGAGGGAGAGCAAGTTCACCGCGGCCTACCACCACGGGATGAAGAAGAACGACTACTGGGATCCGATGTACGAGGACGCGTGCGATCTGCTCGCGCGTCTCCCCGAGATCGCCGCGTTCATCTATCGCCACAAGTACAAGGGCGGAAACGTCATCCCCTCGAACCGCTCGCTCGACCTCGGCGCGAACTTCGCCCAGATGATGGGCATCGACAAGCCGTACGACGACGTCGCGAGGATGTACTTCATCCTCCACAGCGATCACGAGAGCGGCAACGTCAGCGCGCACACCACGCACCTCGTCGCGTCGACCCTGTCGGACGCGTACTACGCGTTCAGCGCCGGTCTGAACGGACTCGCCGGCCCGCTGCACGGCCTCGCCAACCAGGAAGTGCTCGGCTGGATCAAGGAGTTCCAGAAGAAGCTGGACGGCGCCGAGCCGACCCCCGAGAACGTCAAGAAGGCGCTCTGGGACACGCTCAACGCTGGCCAGGTCATCCCGGGCTACGGGCACGCCGTGCTGCGCAAGACCGACCCGCGCTACACGTCGCAGATGGAGTTCTGCCTCAAGCACCTCCCGAACGACCCGCTCTTCAAGCTGGTCAACATGATCTACCAGGTCGCGCCGGCCGTCCTCTCGGAGCACGGCAAGACCAAGAACCCGTGGCCGAATGTCGACGCGCAGAGCGGCGTCATCCAGTGGTACTACGGCCTCCACGAAGAGGACTTCTACACGGTGCTCTTCGGCGTCGGCCGCGCCATCGGCGTGCTCGCGAACATCGTCTGGGACCGCGCGCTCGGCTATCCGCTCGAGAGGCCGAAGTCGGTCACGACTGCGATGCTCGAGGAGTGGGCCGCAGCGGGTGGCCGGAAGTAGCCCTTCACCAAGTGAACGAGTGAGTGAATGTGGCCCGGTGAGTGATCATCGGGCCACAGTCATGTTAGGCGGCGTTTGCCTCAATCCCACCAACTTGGCGCGGCGCCCCAGCCGTGGACTGTGAGCAGATCGTTCGCGTGTGACTCGAGCGCGATTCGCCTGTCCGTGTCGGTCTCTCGGGCGGCCATGCACCGAAGCGCGAGCCCCTCGCCACGCGGATCGCCGCGCTCGAGCAGCCAGTCGGCGAACACGAGATTGCCTTCGTGATCGTTCGGCGCGCGCGCGACAGCCTCGAGCACACGATCGTGTTCGAGACTGCCCCCGAGGGGTCGTGGTCTCGGTCGGGCGAGCACCCGTTCGAACAACCCGGGATCACGCTCCACCGCCACGCCGAGCGCGTGCTCCACGACTCCAGCGACGAGTGGATCGACCTCGGGGTTGGTCAGAGCGGAGCGTGTCCCCGTTTGATCAAACTGCGGGCTTGGGTGCAAGACGCTGATCGACGCGACGAGTCCTTCTTCCAGGGCCGCCCACTTGGCGCGGCTGGAGAACGCGTGCGCCGCCCGCATGATCCCCCGGCGAAACCCCGATATCGCCGTGCTCGAGCGCCTGATCGGCTCGTTGTTCACGAACGAACGCACCCGACCGGGTCCGCGTTCGACCCATTTGAACGCAATGTCGACAGTGACCCGTTCCTCGTTCGCCTTGCCGTGAATCGCATCCTGTTGGATGGCGCTCCGCGTCCGCGTCATCGCGTTCACAAGGTCCGCGACGCCCCGAGCGTACCGGTGGCGACGCTCGGGATGACCCGGCCTCCGTAGCGACGTCGTCAAACCGGGATTCATCGCGGCGACGTCCCTCAGGCACCGAGCGATCGCATCGGAGTCGAAGTTCACCTGACCGAAGATCTCTGGATCCCGCTTCATGCGTACTTTGGTCCCCGTCACGGTCGTCTGCGCCGTCTGCTCCAGGTCCGTCACGGCGCGCCCACGTTCGAATCGTTGTCGGTGTTCCTGGCCACCCCGACGCGTCGTGAGCTCGAAGAACTCCGAGAGTGCGCTGATGACGAAGAGATATCCGGCGGTCAACTGCATGTAGTCGCTGAACGTCGGCAGCCGCTGCCACCGCGTCAGCGCGGTCGTGACCAACTCCGCGGAGATTCCGCAACCATTGTCCTCGACCTCGACGACGCCGTCTTCCAAGAGAGTGATCGTCACCTCGGAAGCGAGCCCGGCGAGACTCTGGTCGATGCAGTTGTCCAGAACCGTTCCGACGAGGTGATGGAGACCGCTGCCGTCGTGCACGTCGCCGATGTACATCCCCGGCCGCCTGCGTATTAGCTCGACGGGTTCGAGGACCTGGATGTCGGCCCGGTTGTAGTCGCCTGACCGCGGCGGCTCGTTCGACATCGGCGAATCGGAGTATAGCTCGTCTCTTCGATCGACGACGAGGCGCTGGGGCAACGGCGCTGGGGCAACGAGCTGGCGATGACTACCGGGGGCTCCTGTCCCCACACGTCACGCTCGGAGGACGAAGCCCGTGGCTCGGCGAGCGGGAAATCCGCCGCGATTCGCAGGCGCGAGGTCTGGCATCTGGCTCGCTAAACGTCCGTGGCATGCAGACGACCCGCGCTCGTTGCCCCAAAGCTCGCGCCGCGAACCACCCTCGTCGCCGAGAGCGCCTCGCGTCGTTGCTCGCGGCGTTGGCGGCCCTGCTCTGGTTCGTGATCCGCGTCACACCCAAACCGAGCCGCGCGGCATACCCATGTCAGCGTGCGGCGGCACCGATCGCGCTCGGGCTGCTCGGATACGCCGCGAGTGCCGGCGTGATCGGGGTCGCGCTCCGGACGATGCAACGCGCGCTCCGGCAATCACGCAAGCTCGTCGCGGCCTCTGCGCTCTCGTGCGCGGTGTTGATGGTCGGGGCCGGATCGAAGCTCGGCGCAGACGACGCCCGCGCCGCGCCGACGGGAACGTTCTCCCCGAGCGACGGACCCAACGTTCCGATCGGAACCGCCCGAGGCATCATGCCAGGGCGCGTCGCCTGGGTGCATGATCCGACGGCCGTGTCGTATGCCGGTAGCGGCAATTGGTGGAACAACTCCTATAACGATCAGAAGGCCATCTCGGCGATGGTCGCCGACTCGGTGCGGCTCGTGGCCAACGATCGCGACCTCCACGGAGCGTGGGATGCGATCTTCCGTCACAACAACAAGCAGCGGGGCAGGGGCGACGTGGGCTACCGCGCGGGCGAGCGCATCGTCATCAAGGTGAACGCGAACAACAACGGCAACACCTCGAAGACCGATACGTCACCGCATATGGTGTACGCGTTGCTCGACGAGTTGGTGAACCTGGTCGGCGTGGCGCAAGGCAGCATCACCGTCTACGACAAGATGCGGCCCTCCGGCGTCACCACCATCGAGAGCCGATGCAAGACCGCGTTTCCGGGCGTGAACTACAACCGGCTCGGCGGCGTGGTTCCCAACGCGCTCCAGTACTCGGCCTCGGGCATCGACTCGCGCGCAAGGGAGTTGCCGGTCGAAGTGGTCGACGCGACGTACATGATCAACTTCGCCGTGCTCAAACGTCATACGGTGATATCGAGCAACTGGAGAGACAGCGACGGCCAGACCGGCGTGACCCTCGGGTTCAAGAACCATTGCGGGACGCTGACGATCTGTTCGGCGCTGCACGAGAAGATGCGCGATTGGAACGAAGCGAACGGCAACTACAATCCGCTCGTCGATCTCATGGGGAGCAAGCACATCGGCCCGAAGACCGTGTTGCACTTGATCGACGGTCTCTACAGCGCCGACAAGCACAACGCGGCGCCTCGAAAGTGGAGCCTCGCGCCGTTCGCCGGGCGATATCCCGCCAGCCTGTTTGCCTCGCAGGACCCGGTCGCCCTCGACTCGGTGGCGCTCGACTTCCTCCGGGCCGAGATGCCGCTGGTGGCGAATGCCGACAACTACCTGCACGAGGCCGCGCTGCTCCCGAGCCCGCCCTCGGGCACCAAGTACGCGCCCGATGGCACCCCGCTCCAGAGTCTCGGCGTACACGAGCACTGGAACAGCTCCGCCAAGAAGCAGTACTCACGCAATCTCGGAACCGGCACAGGCATCGAGCTGGTCACCCGGGCTGCTCTCTCGGTCGACCCCGGCCCGGCAGACGCAGGCACGGTCGATTCCGCGATGACCGACGGTTCGCCGGTCGAGGTCCCTTCCGCGCCCGACGCGGCAGTCGCCGATGGCGGGGTGTCGCCCGATCCGATCTCCCCACCGGCCGAGGACGAAACCTCCTCGGAGGCCGGCTGTGGCGGCGCGCAGATCACCAGCGTGCGCGCCGCGGGCGATGGTGCGCTCGTGGCCCTGGCGCTCGGCTTCTTCGCCATCGGCCGCCGTCGGCGGGGCCGTTGACGGCTCACGGGCCCATGTCGCACGCGGACCAATCGAGCGGGGCGGGATCGCCGGACGTGATGGGTGTGTAGTACACGTCCTGGTAGGTGCTGAGCCCTTCGCAGGTGGCGCCGCCGACGAGCGGGAGCCGCGTCGGCTCGCAGACGAGCCACTTGTTGCCGACCGCAGGCGCCTTGGTCGCCCGCGTGAGGGGCAGGCAGATCGCAGCCTTCGAGTTGTATCCGCTCGTGCCGCCGCCGAAGAGGTTCTTCCCGTTGTCGGCGAGCGTGCCGAGATCGAGCTCGTTCGCGGTGCCGAAGCGGAACAGCAAGCCGATTCGATTCTTCACGACCGTCGAAGAGCGCATCTTCAGGTGGGCGTTCGCTTCGACGAAGATCCCGTTGCCGGCGTTTTCGCGAATGTCGAAATTGGCGATCGTGTGTTTTGCATTCGAGAGCAACGAGACGCCGTGCGTCTTGTTTCGCTGGGCCTGACCGCCCTCGATGTTGAGGACGCCTCCTTTCACCACGATCCCGGCGCCGTTCTCGTTGAAGGAGCCGTGCACCTTCGTGGACAACGCGGTCTCGATCATCAAGCCTACGCCGGCGTTGCCGGTCGCGCGGAACTCCGGGCCCAGGATGACGGCACCGGCACCGTTCACGTACACCGCAGCGCTCGCGTCGTTGGTCGCGCCGGTGACCGTCATGTTCTTCGCTATCGCGGTGGCCCCAGCCGCAGGCCCGAGCGCGAGACCGACCGCTGCGCCCGCTTTGATCGTGACTCCTTCGATCGACCCGGCGCCATCGAGCACCACGACGCACGTGGTCGCCCCGCATGCTCCGCCCCCACTGATGACCACCTGACCAGGGCCTGCACCGATGATCGACGTCTGGCCTTTGACGACGAGCAGCGACGTCTCGTTGTAGACCAGCGGCGTCCCACTGGTTCCCGCGATCTTGATGGTGCGCTTCGCGGCCAAGAGATCGTTGGCGATCGCGAGCGCCTGGGCGATCGTCTTGGTCGGACACTCGGCGCTGCCCACCGGTGCGCGGGTGGTGCGGGCATCGACGAAGATGGTGGTCGCCGAGGGAGCGAGCGGCGAGCACGGCGCATCGCTCGGCGGAAGTGCGTCCTCGATCACCGTGTCTTCGATCGCATCGTCGACCGCGCCGTCGCCAAGAGCGGCGGTGTCCTCGGCCGACTCGGCCCCAGTGTCCTCGGGTGTGGGTGTCGCCACGTCGAAGTTGCTCGACGAGCAGGCCAGCGACAGCGAGGCGATCGCATGGATCCAGATCGGGTGGGGACGCATGCGGACAGCCTAACGGGCGCGATGGTCCCGTGCATCCGATGCCTGGAACGCTTCCCGAATGTCGGGGCGTGTGCGAGCAGCCTGGCGGGCGGTCGGAGCGTGGAGCTCAGCTCACTCGTTGGCAGTGAGGGCCGCGAGGCACTTCGGGCATGGGCGGACGGCCATCTTGCCGGTCACGGCGGCACGCGCGTGCGTGAGGTTCGCGAAGAGGAACTCACCCTGCGCCGAGCGCCCGCACGCAGTGGGATAGTCGGGGCGCACGGCGCGGCCCGAGCGAACGATGCACTTCATCCACTCGGGGCGCGACTTGTCGGGAGCGCTCATCGTGCGGTCAGTCTAACGTGGATCGTCAGACCAGCAGGTTTTCGAGGTAGGCGATCACCCTTCCTTCGTCGGCGGGCTGCGATCGATAGCCCACGTAGCCGTCCGGGCGGATCAGGTAGACGCACTCCGAGCGTGCACCGAAGAACTGGTGGAGCGCTCCGTCCACGTCGTCGATGATCGGGCCGTCCCACGCGAAGCCTTGCGGCTTGCGGCCACTGGGGAGCACGACCGTGACGTCGAGGTCTGCGCCGTAGCGGGCGCGCACGCGGCGGGCGATGCGATCGAGGTTCTCGTAGCCACTGGCCGTTGCGCCCGCGCCGTCGAACAGCAGGAGGGAGTGCTTCCGAGAGCGACGTTGCTCGAACAGGCGCCCGACGCGTGCCCCGGGGGCGGGGCCGTCGCCGAACGCAGCCCAGTCGACGAGGGTCGGGTGCTCGCCGTCGCCACCGATCACGTTGGTCGTCCACGCCGAGGCGCGGTCCTGTTTCACGATCGGGCTCTCGGGATACCCGATTCCGAGCATCGACATCGCCCGCGAAACGCTCTCGCGCACCAGGTCGAGGCTGGTGACGAACGACATGAGCTGATTGCGGAGGCCGACGGCCAGCGGATGGCGGAGTCGGATCGCTGCGGTGCCGCGCCTGGTCGCCGCGTCCGTCGCATCGAGCGTTGCGCGTGCGATGGGACGTCGCTCGGCGTCGTAGGAGTCGAGGATCTCTGGTCGCGCGGCTCCGCGGATCACCAAGCCGAGCTTCCACCCGAGGTTGAACGCGTCCTGGATGCCCATGTTCATCCCCTGGCCGCCCGCGGGGCTGTGGATGTGCGCAGCGTCGCCGGCGACGAACACGCGACGATCGCGGTAGCGCGGGACCATCCGGCAGTGGATGCGGAACGCCACCATCCAAGCCGGATCGCTCACCTTCACGTCGGGGTGCGCGCGCTCTTGGGCGAGCTGCTGGAATGCCTCCAGCGTCGGCTCGCGCTCGTCCCCTGGCGGCAAGAAGGCAATCAGCCGGTAGCGGCCGTCGGTGAAGAGCGGGAAACAGCCCAGCGCGCCGTCGGGGTGGAGGAACGACACGACTTCGTCGTCGTCCATCGCCATCGGCCAACTGATGCGCAGGTCGGCCTGGATCAGGCGCTCCTCGTACGCAGAGCCTTCGAACGGCAGGCCCATCACCTCTCGCACGCGGCTGTGCGAGCCGTCGGCACCGACGAGATACCGGGCGTGGATCTCGCTCGTGCCTGTCGGCGAGACCGTCGTCGCGCGAACCCCGTCGTCCTCCTGCATGAACGTGTCGAGCGCCACGTCGCGCTCGATCCGTCCGCCGAGCTTCGCGAAGTGCTCGGCGAGCTCCCGCTCGGTGTCGCGCTGTGACATGCCGAACACGTGCGGGTATGGCGAGTCGAACTCGTCGAACGTGAAGTGCACGACGCGTTTGCCCTGGCTGTACACGTTGGCGCCGTGGATTGCCTTGGTGTGGGGGAGTACCGATTCCACGACCCCCATCGCGTCGAAGATCTCCATCGTGCGCGCGTGGACGACGGCGGCCTTGGAGTGGATGACCGGCTCCGCGAGGCGATCGATCACGCGGCAGCGCACGCCGTGGCGCAGCAACTCGCACGCGAGGGTGAGACCGGTTGGTCCGGCGCCGACCACGAGCACGTCGGTATCGTGGGACATGGATCGCGAGCGGACGCGATCTCCGCGGGCTCGTCCAGCCTCTCAGGTGGCACACGCCGTGCTGCGATTGGCGCATGGCCGCGCGCAAACTGGTGCTGCTGACGCTCGCCGTCGCGGCCGGATGTCATGCGCACACGCGCACCGGCTATTACCCCAGGTCCGAGGGCACGGGCATTTGCGACTACTACGGACCGTACGGTCCGCGGTCCAGCTACTACTACGCTCCCGGTTACAACTACGGACGTCCGCAGGGGCCGAACGACCATCCGTTGGTGTACGGCGGAGGACCGACGTTCGGTTACGGCGGAGGACCCCTGTATGGCTATGGCTATGGCCCGATGCCGCCGGGGCGGTGCCCGCCCGGCAGGTGACGACCTCAGATGCGTCGGTAGCGAACCTGCAGCCGGCGCGGGCCGTACGTGCTGCCGGAGTTCCAGCCGGCGCGCAGGTCGAGCATCTCCCAGCCAACGGGCGAGCCATAGCCCGTGCAGGCGTTCTTGTTTCCGCAGGCCTCGCCTTCGCCGACGGAGATCATCTCGTGGACGAGCGTGCCGTTGTCGAAGAAGCCGATCGACGCGCCCTCGGGGATGTTGCGCACGTCCGAATCGCCGAGGACGGGAGTGTCGTTGATCTCGACCCCTCGCCCCGCATCGCGCCCCTGGCAGAGGGCCACTGCGTCCCAGCACATCTGGGACGAGAGCACCGTCCAATAGGTTCCCTGTCCGCGCGCCGCTTCGCGCGCGATGTTCGCTGCTGCCGGACCACTGTTCATCTCGCCATGGTGACCTCGAACGGGCCGCCCAGCAAGCGCGTGCTCTGGCCCCGAGAGCCGCGGCGTGCTTCACACGACGATCGGCGAGAGCTCCACGTGCGGCTCCCCAGCGGTTCTGCGCACGTAGACGAAGTGTTGCATCGGCACCTCGCGCCAAGAGGCGTGATCGCGGGTGAGGGGCTCCGAGGCGATCAGACACGAGGTCGCCGAGCCCTCCTGCAGCAGCCGCCACTCGCCGTCGTGGAGGCCATACGAATGGCCGAGCGAGTACCAGATGCGGAGCACACTCTCGTCGGGCACGTGGTAGTCGTCGGGGAGCCCCTCGCGAGAATGGAGATCGAACGTGTAGCAGGCGGCGAGGATGTCATTGCCGTCCGACAGGAAGACGTTCATCGGTGAGAAAGTCCGGATTCCGAGCTCGTGCCGCACACGGCCCACGATCGCGAGGGCGCGCTGGAGAGCCCCCTTCATCTCGGCCGTCGACAGATCGGCGAAGGGGTCGTCGAGCTGCGAGAGGACGAGCGCATAGAGCCACTCGCTATCGGTCGAACCGCGGATCGACTGCAGGAGCTTGGGCGCGATGTGCGGGACGAGTCCCCACTTGGTCTCCTCGAAGCGCGCGAGCTGCCCGTTGTGTGCGAGTGCGAGCCGCGCCCCGTCGAACTGGAACGGGTGGAGGTTCACCTCGGAGATGTTCGCGCTCGTGTCGTAGGCGACTCCGCGCAGGTGGGCCAGCATACACGTCGCCTTCACCTTGCGCGCGAGCGCGAGGAGATTGCGATCGTAGATGGCGAGCTGCGTGGTCCGATGGGCATACGGTACGTGCGGAACGTCGGAGCTCGCATCCCACGCGAGGAGCCCCGAGCCTGCGAGGTTGAGTCGGTGGAGCAACGAGGCCTGGTGCGTTTGGTTGACGAACGAGACGCTCGGCTTGTGGAGGATGTTCTCGAGCGAGACCGGCGCACCGAGGTAGGCGAGGACGCGGCACATCGGGACAACATGCTCGACTATTCGTTCGCCGGTCAACGGCCGCGATCAGACCTGCTAGATCGGAGACATGCTGCCCTCGCTCCTTGGCTGCGCGTTCGCTCTGGCCGTCGTCGGCTGCAGCAGGGATCGGTCCGAGACGCCCCCGCCCGTCGCGGTCGCGCCGGTCAAGGTGGCGGCGGCGACTCCGTCATCGAGCGCGGCCGGCGACGAGCCCGCGCGGCTGTGTGGCGCCAAGAGCATTTGCCCCAACGAACCCGTCGACGACGAGGGCACGATGCTCTGCACCTCACTGGCCCGCGAGCCCATTTGCGGCACGAAGTTCCTCGCTCTGGTGAAGTGCCAGATCGCCAAGGAGAAGTGCGGCGCCGACGGCAAGACCGATCAAGTGGCGACGTTGGACCTCTGCAAGCTCGAGGAGACCGCGCTGCACGAATGCGACCAGGCCAAGGCGGCCGCTGCGAAGGCGAGCGCGAAGTAGGCTCCAGGTCGTGCTCGACGAGCCGTGACCCTGCGCCGTACGCTCGGGCTGAATGGGCAGAAGAAGCCGAGCCTGCGAATCGTCGACATGACCGAGACCGCCAATACTCACATACCCACGTCCCGCCTTCGGCGGATCCGTGGAATTCGCGTGGTCGCGGGCGGCAAGACCGACACCGGTCGCGTCCGCGGTCACAACGAAGACCGCGTGCTGGTCGCGCCCGAGCTCGGCTTGTTCCTCGTGGCGGACGGCATGGGCGGGCACGCGACGGGGCAGGTGGCGAGCGCGATGGTGGCGGCGTCGATGCACAACTTCTTCCAGGCGACGGTGGGGGATCGGTTCGCCCCCGACGCGCCCGAGGACGCCGGCCTCGACGCGTCGTCGCTGCGGCTGGTACACGCCGTGCGCAAGGCCAACCGGGACATCTTCGACGCCTCGTCGAAGCACCCGGAGCACAAGGGCATGGGCTCGACGGTCGTCGCGGTGCACGTCGAGGGCGCGTCGGTGACCCTCGCGCACGTGGGCGACAGTCGCTGCTACCGGATCCGGGATGGGGCGATCGAGCAGCTCACGAGCGATCACTCGCTCCTCGGCGAGGCATTGCGGCACAAGCCTGACCTCTCGGCCGCCGAGATGGCGTGCCTGCCGAAGAACATGATCACGCGCGCGCTCGGGTTGCGCGCGAGCGTCAAGGTCGACGCCCAACAGGTGCGCCTCGAGGTGGGCGACCTGCTGCTGCTCTGCTCCGACGGCTTGCACGGCATGCTCGATGACGCCACGATCGCCAGCGCGGCGAGGCTGAACGAGGACCTCGACGAGGCGTGCGAGCTGCTCGTCGCCCTCGCGAACGACGCCGGGGGCACGGACAACGTGTCGGTCGTGCTCGTCGGTGCCCACGACGACGAGGAGGCGGTGAGCGTCGAGGCGACGGAGGTCGTGGTGGACGGCGCCATCGAGCAATTCGAAGGGGTACTGCCGCCGCAGGATCTGGAGCGCCTGCGCCGCGGCGAGATCGTCGAGGTGAGTGTGCCGCGCTGCGGGGCCTGCGGCACGCAAATCATCGCGGGCAACGCCTTCTGCAACGAGTGCGGAGCGCGCGTCGGCTGAGCTACACGCACACGCCGCCGACGCAGGACTTCATGCCGTTGCACACGTTGCCGCAGGATCCGCAGTTGTTGCGGTCGGTACTCGTGTTCACGCATGCGGTCGGGCATTGGGTGAGCCCGGTGGCGCAAACGCAAGCGCCGGCGCTGCAGCGCGGGTGGTCGAGCGGGCAGACCTTGCCGCAGCTCCCGCAGTTGTTCGGGTCGCTCGCGAACGAGAGGCACTTGCCCATGCACTCGGTGCCGGTCGCGCACCGGCATGCCGAGAGCGCGCACACCTGATCGGAGCGGCACGCCTTGCCGCACCCGCCGCAGTGAGCCTCCTCGACGCGCGTGTCGTAACAGTCGGCGCCGCAGTTCGTGGTGAACGTGTCCTTGCACTCGCACTTGCCCATGAGGCAGCGCTGGTTCGGTCCGCAGGCTTTGCCGCACGCGCCGCAGTGCGCGTCGTTGTACTCGATGTCGACGCACGCGCCCGCCGTGCCGCACGGGGCGTCACCGATCGCGCAAGCGCAGACGCCCGCCACGCAGTTGGCCAGTTGGCACTGCGCGTTGCTGCTGCACGTGTGCCCGACGTCGTAACCGAGGCACGAGTCGCCATCGCACTTGCCACTGCAGCACCGGTAGGCGCCGGCCCACGTACAGAACCCGCCCTTGTTGACGCACGCGGGGGGCGCGCCGTCGGTGACCGCGTCGGACGCCGTCTCGCTCTTGACGTCGCTCGCGGCACTGCCGCTGTCGGTCGTCGCGTCGAGCTCCGTCGCGTCGGGAACGCTGGTGTCGTTGGGCACTGCCCCCGTGTCTGCGTCCTCCCCGACGCTCACGTCGGTCGTCGCGTCCACCTCTGCGCCGGTCGTGGAGGAGTCGCCGCACGCCGCGAGGAGCGTCGCGAGGAGGAAGGGGAGCCAGCGAGCGCGCATCAGCCAAGCGTAGGACGACGTAGCGCACGGGGCACGTTCGGAGCCCGTTGCTCCGCGTGGTTGACAACTGATAAGCCGTTGCTTATGAATGCGGTATGCAGGGCGCCGCCGCGGTCGAAGACAAGGTCTTTCTGGCGTTGGCCGACCCGAGCCGCCGGGCGATCTTCGAGTCGCTCACGCGTGGCGAAGCTGCGGTGAAGGACATCACCGCGCGCTTCGACATCTCGCAGCCGGCGGTCTCGCAGCACCTCGCTACTTTGAAAGACGCCGGCCTGGTGAACGGCCGGCGCGAGGGGCGCCGCGTCTACTACCGGGTGGAGCCGCGCGGGATGAAGCCGCTCATCGACTGGATCGCGCACTACCGCGCCTTTTGGACGGAGCACGTCGATCGCCTCGAACGACTGCTGGAGAAATTGGACGAATGACTGTCACCGACAAGACCGCAGCAGCGCAGACCGATTCCATTTCGTTCGAATTCGACCTGCATCATTCGCCAGAGAAGGTGTGGCGCGCGCTCACCGAGCCCGCGCTCCTCGCGGAGTGGCTCCTGCCAGTCGTCGAGGGCAAGCTCGATCCGGGGGCGGCGTTCACGTTCAAGACGCAGCCGTACCCCGGGTGGGACGGCACCGTGAGCTGCCGGGTCGTCGAGCTCGAAGCGCACAAGAAGCTCAGCTACTCGTGGGTCGTCGGCGACATGGGCTTGAACACTGTCGTGACCTTCACGCTCACGCCCACGGCATCGGGCACGCTCCTGTCCCTCGTGCAGTCGGGCTTCAAGCCCGAGCAGAAGCAGAACTTCGGTGGCGCGCGCTACGGCTGGAAGCTGATGGGCGGCAAGCTCGTCGAGTTGCTCGCACGATGAGCAAGGCCACGAAGGCGGACGCGCGGTCGTCTGCGCTGCACCCTGCCGATCGCCACGATCGGATCCGCGTGCACGGCGCACGCGAGAACAACCTCAAGGACGTCAGCATCGAGATCCCGAAGCGCCGGCTGACGGTGTTCACCGGCGTCTCCGGCTCGGGCAAGAGCTCGCTGGTGTTCGGCACGATCGCCGCGGAGTCGCAGCGGCTGATCAACGAGACCTACAGCGCCTTCGTGCAGGGCTTCATGCCGACGCTCTCGCGGCCCGAGGTCGACGTGCTCGACGGGCTGACGACCGCGATCATCGTCGACCAGGAGCGGATGGGGGCGAACGTCCGCTCGACGGTCGGTACCGCGACCGACGCCAATGCGATGCTGCGCATCCTCTTCAGCCGACTCGGCAAGCCGCACATCGGCCCGCCCAACGCGTTCTCCTTCAACACCGCGACGCTCAGCGGCGCTGGTGCGATTACCATCGAGAAGGGCGACGGAGAGAAGAAGACCGAGAAGCGCAAGTTCAGCCGCGCCGGAGGCATGTGCCCGCGGTGCGAGGGCATGGGCTCGGTCACCGACTTCGACTTGTCCCAACTGTATGACGACGCGAAGTCGCTCAACGGGGGTGCGCTCCGGATCCCCGGCTACAGCATGGATGGCTGGTACGGGCGCATCTTCAGGGGTTGCGGCTTCTTCGACGTGGACAAGCCGATCCGCAAGTTCACCAAGAAGGAGCTGAACGATCTCCTCCACAAGGAGCCGACCAAGATCAAGGTCGACGGCATCAACCTCACCTATGCGGGGCTGATTCCGACGATCCAGAAGTCGTTCCTCTCCAAGGACAAGGAGGCGATGCAGCCGCACATCCGTGCGTTCGTGGACCGGGTGATCACCTTCAGCACCTGCCCCGCGTGCGGCGGCACCCGGCTCAACGAGGCGGCGCGGTCCTCGAAGATCAAAGGCAAGAACATCGCCGACGCCTGCGCGATGCAGATCAGCGACCTGGCCGAGTGGGTGAGCGGGCTCGACGCGCCGTCGGTGGCGCCGCTGCTCTCGGCGCTGCGATATTCGCTCGACTCGTTCGTGAAGATCGGGCTGGGCTACCTGTCGCTCGACCGGCCGTCGGGCACGCTGTCGGGCGGCGAAGCACAGCGCACCAAGATGATCCGCCACCTCGGGTCGTCGCTCACCGACGTCACCTACGTCTTCGACGAGCCGACGATCGGGCTGCACCCCCACGACATCCAGCGGATGAACGAGCTCCTGCTGCAACTGCGCGACAAGGGCAACACCGTCCTGGTGGTCGAGCACAAGCCCGAGATGATCGCGATCGCCGACCACGTCGTCGACCTCGGCCCCGGCGCCGGCACGGCGGGCGGTCAGGTGGTCTTCGAGGGCACCGTCCACGGGCTGCGGGAGAGTGGCACCATCACCGGCCGTCACCTGAGCGACCGGGCGTCCCTCAAGCCGTCGGTGCGCAAGCCGTCCGGCAAGCTGAAGGTGCGCGGCGCTCGTACGCACAACCTGCACGGCGTCGACGTCGACATCCCGCTCGGCGTGCTGGTCGTGGTGACCGGCGTGGCGGGGTCGGGCAAGAGCTCGCTGATCAAGGGCTCGGTGGCGGGGCGCGACGGAGTGGTGGCGATCGACCAGGCCCCGATCCAGGGCTCGCGGCGGAGCAACCCGGCGACGTACACCGATCTGCTGGAGCCGATCCGCAAAGCGTTTGCGAAGGCCAACGGCGTGAAGCCCGCCCTGTTCAGCGCCAACTCCGAGGGCGCCTGTCCGACCTGCAATGGCGCTGGGGTGATCTACACCGACCTCGGGATGATGGCCGGCGTCAGCTCGACCTGCGAGGACTGCGAGGGCCGGCGGTTCCAGGCGTCGGTGCTGGAGTACCGATTCGGTGGGCGGAACATCGCCGAGGTGCTCGACCTGTCGGTCTCCGAGGCGGTCGCATTCTTCGGTGCCGGCAAGGCGCACACGCCCGCCGCGCACGCGATCCTCAAGCGCATGGCCGACGTCGGGCTCGGCTACCTGCGGCTCGGCCAGCCGCTCCCCACGCTCTCGGGTGGCGAGCGGCAGCGGCTCAAGCTCGCGGCGCACATGGGTGCCGGGGGCGGCATCTACGTCCTCGACGAGCCGACCACCGGCCTGCACCTGGCCGATCTCCAGCAGCTGCTCGGGCTGCTCGATCAGCTGGTCGACGCCGGCAAGTCGGTCATCGTGATCGAGCATCACCAGGCGGTGATGGCGCACGCCGACTGGATCATCGACCTGGGGCCCGGAGCGGGCCACGACGGCGGGCGCATCGTGTTCGAGGGCACCCCGGCCGAGCTGGTGGCGGCGAAGTCGACGCTGACCGGCAAACACCTGGCGGCCTTCGTGGGAGGGCAGACGAAGGCTGTCCCGTCCGGCTTCCTCCAGTGAGGGACGCGTCGAGCGGCGCGACGTAGCCCGCCAGAACAACAGTCTCCGCATACCTGTGACGCTCGACGGGGCGGCGCGTCCACGTCTCGCGTCGGATCGCGTCATGCTCGCAGACCGGTCATGCGCGACTCCAGGCAACACGTTTCGACCGAGCAGCGGAAGAGCCTGACGGACGCCGAGCTGCTCGCCACGATCGACGCGGGCTGGTTCGACACGCCGCAGCCGTCGGACAAGCCCCCCAAACGTCCGAAGAAGCGCTCCCGCGGCCGCGGCCGTTGATCGCGCTTCGTCGGCTGCTTGCCGGGTCGCCGCCTGGTCGCAGAGCTCGGAGCGTCGAGGGCTTCGTGCTCCGTCGGAGCGTCACTCGGACACTGCCGGGAACAGGAAGTCGAATCGGGTCCCTTGCCCGAGCTCGCTCTGCACGCGCACGCGACCGCCGTTCTGCTCGATGATGTCGCGAACGATCGCGAGTCCGAGCCCCGTCCCCTGTCCCGGCCCCTTCGTCGTGAAGAAGGGATCGAACAGGTGCGCGAGGACCTCCGGGGCGATGCCCACGCCGGTATCGCGAACAGAGAGACAGACCCATGTGCCCGGTATGTCCTCACCCTCGTCCGCGAGCACGCTGGTCTCGAGGACGAACGTGCCGCCCTTGGGCATCGCGTCGCGCGCGTTGACCGCGGCGTTGAAGATGATCTGTTCGAGTTGCCCCGCGCCGCACCGGATGCGGAGTGATCCGGGTGCGGTCGAGACCACGACGCGCACGCGACCAACGAGGTGAGACAAGAGTCGGGCGGAGCTCCGCACGTTCTCGTTCACGTCGACGACGATGGTCTGCGGCGCCTCCCGCCGACAGAAAGCGAGCATGGCGGCCATCATCTCGCCCGCCTGGCGGCAGAGCATGAGGACGTCCTCGAGCGGCGCGGGGTCGACCGTCATTCCCTTCTTCATCGAGTCGAGCGTGATCTCGGTGCAGAGCACGATGCCGGCGAGAAGGTTCGAATAGTCGTGCGCGATTCCGCTCACGAGGCGGCCGAGCAGCTCGAGCCGCTGCGCGTGCTGCCGGTGCGCCTCGAGCGCGACCTGCTCGGTCACGTCGCGCGCATTGATGATGACGCCGCGAACGATCGGATCGTCGAGGTGGTTGCGGGCGATGGCGTCCACGGTGCGGAAGCCACCGTTCGCGTGCCGGACGCGAAAGCGCAGCTGCGCGGTTCCGTGCGGCGACGCGCCGATCTGGGCGAACGCCTGGACCAGACGCGCCCGGTCCTCCGGATGCACGACCTCGAGCGGATCGATCGTGTCGAGATCGCGCGGCGCGATCCCGAGCACCGCCTCGGCGCTGCTCACGAAGCGCAGCTTGCGGTCGGTCCCGATCACCAGAGCGACGTCGGGCGAGCGCTCGAGAACGGCGGCATAGAACGCCTCGCGCTCGGCGATGGCCCGTTCGAGTCGCCGCTGCTCGGTCACGTCCTGCATGAACGTGAGCGCGTGCAGACGACCACCGATCTCCAGCGTTCGCCCCCAAAGGAGGCCGATACGGACCTCGCCGTCCTTCCTGCGGAACGGCACCTCCTGCGCGTTGACCTCGCCCCGTCGAATGCCCTCGTCCACCACGAGCATCCGCTTCTCGGGGTCGGGCCAGAGGTCGAGCTCGGGCGTCGTTCGCCCGATGGCCTCGTCGCGGCTGTGGCCCGTCACGTTCTCGAACCCGCGATTGACGTCGACGAGCCGCCCTTCGGGCAGGATCGTGAGCGAGACGCTGTGGGGGATCGACGCCCAGACCTTGGCGAACTTCTCCTCGGTCAGGCGGAGCGCGCTCTCTTCCGTGGCCTTCCCGTCACTGTTCATCGCCCGACCGCGGAGGCGTCGCGCGCCGCGTTCACGAGGGTCTTCATCACGCGAAGGATCGCCGGCGTGAACCGCGCGAACGCATCGGCACCGATGAGGTCGCTCATGATCTCTTTCGACGCGTTATCTCCGGCAATGCGCATGAATGCGTTGCCCACGGCGAAGCGAATGTCGGCCGGCAGCTTCGGCGAGGCGACGATCAGATCGGCGGGGATCGGCCCCGACACGTCGAGCACGCGGACCCTCAGCTCGGGATCGAAGGTACTCATCCCCGAGCGAACCATCGGTTTGTTCGGGTCGCCGTCCTCGAAGATCGCGTACGTCGCCGCGAGGTCGACCTCGCCCCGCACCGCGGCGCGCGTCACGTTCGCGTGCGAGCCGGCGAAGATCTCCTCGCTGAAATGGCTCTTCACCGGGATCCCTGCCCGCGCCAGGGCGAGACGCGGCACCACGTAACCCGAGGCGCTCGACTGGGAGACCCACGCGATGCGCTTGCCCTTCGCGCTGGCGAGCGAGCGTACTGGCGAGTCGTGGGTGGCGAACAACACAGAGTGATAGAACGCCGCGCCGGCCCGCACCGCGCTGACCAACGGCACCATGTCGCTCATGCGCTCGGAGAGAAGCATGAGGATCGCACCGGTCCACGCGACGTGCGCGCGGCCAGAGTGCAGCGCGTTGGCCAGCGCCTCGGGCGACGGCGCGCGATGGGGAACGACCGGCACGTTGATCTGCTGCGAGATGAGCGAGCAGAGATCGCTCAACAACACGCGCGTCCGCTCCTCGTCGCGCTGCGGCACCATGGCGAACACAATCCGTGTGCGCGGGTCGGGCGGGATGGAGAGCGACACGCGGGCATCATATCCAAACCTTCAGAACCCCACGATCTCGTCGAGCCGAACGCGCTCGCCGCTAGCGTTCCGGTTGTCCGACATCATCGGCCGCGGCGACAAGAAGCCTGGCGAGAAGAGTAGCGAGGTGTCTCGATTCGGTAACGCAGCGATGCTGAGTGCGACAACACTCCATGCTTCGCTTCCCCCTGGTTTCGTTGGTTCTCGTGGGGTGCGGTGGCTCGGTCGTCAATGACCCAGCGACCGCGGACGGCGGCGTCGACACGGGCGCGCCGGTGGTCGTCGATAGCGGTTCGCCTCCGGTGGTCGATAGCGACGTGCGGCCACCGATGGATACGGGGCCCGGCCCCAGCACGCCCGGCGCTGTGCCGCCCCCGCGTCCGACGGCGGCGGCCTCCGGCGGTACGACCAAATGGTTCGCCGTGCGCAAACAGCAACTCGGGATCACCAACCGCCTCACGGGCGTTTCCGACCCGGCCGCGTGGAAGCAGTACGGCTACGATCTCGACTCGCGCACGACCACGAAAGAGGACTCCAAGACCAGCGCGAGCTCGTGCAAGCGGCGCGCAGGCTCGCCGTCGATGGTCCTCACGGACGGCGAGCTCGGGCGCGACAACAACTTCGGGCAGCACGTCATGTCCGTCGTGAAGTCGCTGAAGTCCGACGCCGAGGAGTCGGTCAACGCCCTCATCCTCAGCGGTGCCGGCACGATGCTCCTCCGCCTCGACAACGTCGGCCCGGCCGACAACGCCTCGGTTCCAGGCGTGCTGTTCGTGGCCGCCAACCTCGGCAGCGTGCCGAAGTGGGATGGGACCGACAAGTGGCCCATCGACACCTCGTCGGTCGACTCGATGAAGGAGCCCGTCTACAAGTTCGCGGGCGGCTACATGGCTGGCGGCACGTGGGTGAGCGGCGATCCCGGCAAGGGCTCGGCGATCGTGCCGGTCCCGTTCTTCGGCCCGGTGCCCATGCTCGTTCCGCTCGATGGCGCCATCATCAGCTTCGACGTCGCGACCGGCGCGGCGGGCACCATCGCCGGCGCCGCGAACACCGCGAAGTTCCTCGCCGCGATGACTCCCATGATGAAGCGGATCGGCATCTGCCCGGGCAACGCGACGTTCGACCAAATCGCGATGACCATCACGCAGTCGGCTGACCTGGTGAGCGGCGCGCCGTTGTTCCAGGACGTCAGCCGCGAGTGTGACGCGATCTCGGTCGGCATCGGGTTCACCGCCGCGCCGATCCTCCCGAGCGACAGCTACTCGACTCCGTCCGCACCCGGGCCCGACGACTGCGGGATGTGACGACTCCGCCTCTCTGATTTCGTCACGGCCTACTTCTTCGGGCAGCCCGCCTTGTCGTCGCACTTGCACTTGATGTCGGCGAACTCACCCGAGTTGTTCGTGCTCTTGGCGGCCGTGCCGGCCGGGCACTGAAGGACCTTCGTGATCACGTTGGCCTGCTCGAAAATCTTGCCGTCCGACTCCTTGAGCACGCAGGTCATCATGGTGCTCGAGGTGCCATCCTTCACGCTCACGAACGTCTTCTTGTTGCCACTCTTCACGAGCAGAGCGACGCCCGCTTTGCACGCGTCCGCCGGGGCATCGAAGACCTTGTCGACGCCACCGATCTTGTAGGTAACCGCCCCGTCCATCCACTTGCCGACCAGCGCGGGCTTCGCCTCGGGCGCCTTCGCCTCGACGGCTCCGGGAGCCGGGCAGCCCGCCTTGTCGTCGCACTTGCACTTGATGTCGGCGAAGTCACCCGAGTTGTTCGTGCTCTTGGCGGTCGTGCCGGCGGGGCACTGAAGGACCTTGGTGATCACGTTGCTCTGCTCGAAGTCCTTGCCGTCGGACTCCTTGAGCATGCAGCTCATCATCGTGCTCGAGGTGCCATCCTTGACGCTCGAGAACGTCTTCTTGTTGCCGCTCTTGGCGAGCTCGGCGACGCCCGCTTTGCACGCATCCGCCGGGGCGGTGAAGGCCTTGTCGACGCCACCGATCTTGTAGGTGACCACGCCGTCCATCCACTTGCCGACCAGCGCGGGCTTCGCCTCGGGCGCCTTGGCGGCGGGCGTGCCGGGGGCCGGGCAACCCTTCTTGGGGTCGCACTTGCACTTGATGTCGGCGAAGTTGCCGGAGTTGTTGGTGCTCTTGGCGGTCGTGCTGTCGGGGCACTCGAGCACCTTGGTGATCACGTTGCTCTGCTCGAAGTCCTTGCCGTCGGACTCCTTGAGCAAACACGTCATCATCGTGCTCGAGGTGCCGTCCTTGACGCTGACGAAGGTCTTCTTGTTGCCGCTCTTGGCGAGCTGGGCGACGCCGGCCTTGCACGCGTCGGCCGCGGAGTCGAAGACCTTGTCGACGCCGGCGATCTTGTAAGTCACCTTCCCGTCCATCCAGTTGCCGTCGGCCTCCGCGAAGGACGCGGCAAAGCTGGCGAGGGCGAAGACCAAGACGAACGTGGGGTGCTTCATGCGGCGGGCGATAACACGGAGGACGAGCACGAGCAAACGTGGATGAGGGAAACGGCGGACAATGCTGGCAATCTCGTAGCTCGCTGACTTTCGATCACTCTTTGCAGTATGCGGCGAACGCCTCGGCCGTGTTGGCGAAGCCCTTCTCCAGAGCGAGCTCCCACGGGCGCGTGCACTTCGCCTCTTTGGCGCACCATTGATAGCCGGCGGAGCCGATGCAGCCGTGCGCGTCGCGGTCGCCGCCGCCGATCGGCGGGCTCGTTTCGCTCTCTTCCGAGTCACTCGCCGGAGAGTCGCTTCGAGCGGTGTCACCCCCACCGTCGGTCGTCTTTGCGCCGGTGTCCTCGCCGACGACGGGATCGGTCGAGACGACGCTGCCGCACCCGACCATGGTGGAGAGCAAGAGGGCGGCGAGAACGAGGGTGCGCATGGTACCCGAGAGAGCGAAGGGCGTGCCGCGCTGGGGATCCGCCTTCCCCGTAGATTCTTGGTGCCAAGCTGTGCCCCTCGACGGCGACCACGATCTCGAGGACAGGCGTCGAAGCCGAAGTAGGATCCCGCTGCGAGCGCGCCGAAGCCCGCTGACTCACCAAACCCCGGTCCTCATGCGAGCCCCAACGCTCATGCCGAAACGCCAGCCTGTCGCCCCGCTGCTGCTCCTTGCCGTATTCCTCGCCTCGTCGTGCGGCCACGACGACGGCGGCGATGCGAAAACGGAGCCCGTGCCGCAGAAGGTTCCGCCCGGGTGCGGCACGTTCGATCCGTCGCGCCCGAAGCCCGCGCCCCAGTCGATCACGGTCGTGCACCTCGACCCCGCTCTCGCGCCGGCGAAGCAGCTGGCGGTCGCCGCGTGCGCGGGGCTCCACAACCGCAAGGCCGGCGGCTCGGTGTTCCTCGACGCCGATCCGCACGACCTCGGGTGGCTGAGCGAGCTCGGTCTCTCGGCGGGGCGGACCGTGGACGCCGATCAGTTCCTGACCTCGTGCGTCGCCGCGTTTCCCTCGTGCGTCCGCTACGACTACGCGAAGCAGAAGGCGCTCCTGCCGAACGTCCTCACGGCCGCCGCGGCGCTCGGCGCCGTTCCCCTCGACGACAGCCTGAAGTTGCCGTGCGACAGCCCGGTGTTCGACGCCGTCGCCGAGCTCGCAGACAAGACCACGCCTGCGCTCGCGACGAAGTACGTCTTCGCCAAGTTCGGCGCGCAGACGACGGGTCTCGCGATGCTCAACCCGGGTTACGACCAAGGCTCGAGCAATCCGAGGTCCCCGGCGCTGATCAACGAGATGAAGCCTGCGCTCGTCGATTTCGTCTTCTCCGAGAAGCTGTTTGTCGTGTTTCTCGTCAACGGGTGCACCAAGGATCACGAAGAGAGAGCGGTGCTGAGCAGCATCGTCAACGCGGGCAAGTGGCCGACGCCTGTCGCGGTGTACGGCTACAACAACTCGTGGAACGTCCTAGGCGGCTATCTCTACGAAGCGCAGACGAATTGCCTCGACTCCCACAACATGGGCGCCGTCGCGAGTGAGGCGGGCAACCTCTCGTTCTTCGCGACGCGCGCCCCGGCCATCACGGAGGCGGGGGCCGTGGTGCAGAACCCACCCGAGGTCGTGACCTACGACCCGCAGAAGACGTACGTCGCGTTCGTCGTCGGGGACGGCGACAACATCCAGTACATGCTGACCACGCGGCGCGACTGGTTCCAGCAGCGGGTCGCCGGCTGCGAGGCGAACCCGAACGCCTGTGCGCCGCTCTCTTGGAGCATCTCCCCGCACCTCACGCGGCTCGCGCCCGATGTTCTCGGTTGGTACTACGCGAAGAGCCACCAGACCAAGCGGGACTACTTCGTCCTCCCGCCGAGCGGGCACCTCTACGCCTACCCCTCGTCCATGGCCGACGAGTCTCAGAACCACTTCGTCGAGGCGACGGATCGGGACGCGTGCGTCCTCGGGCTGACGGGCGTCGTCCACTGGGACGAGGTCGGGACGTGGCATGAAGCCGAGGACCACTTTCTACCGAAGTATCTGAAGAACGGCGCCATCCGCGGCGTCTTCCCCGTCAACGTTCCCTTCGCCTTCCCGATCTTCACGTGGTGGCCCGACGAGCAGTTCTTCGAGGTGCTGAAGGACACCGAAGGAGCACGCCTCGCGCTGTTCCGTCCGCGCGAGTGGCGCGGCATCGACAGCGACAGCGATGCCTTTCGCTTGAAGCCGGAGCGAATGGCCGCGGAGATCGCCGCGTACCCGAAGGGCACGGTGACTTGGGTCTACATGACCAGCGACGGCGGGCTGACGCTCGAGAACTCCTTCCTCGCGCTCGGCAAGCTCCTCCCGCCGCACGTCCAGCTCGTGAGCACGGACACCGCGGCGAACCTGGCGATCGCCTCGCAGCCGAGGTGACGGGGACTACGAGATCCGGGCTCGGTGGATCAAGCATCGAGCGTGCGTGACCGTGAGCCAAGCCAGCTCGGCGGCGCGTTCCTTTTCGGACTGCTCCCGCCCTGGAGGAAGAGCAGCCAGAGGGAGTGAACGTCGTCGGGCATCGAGCGTTTCACAGCGTCGTGCGCGATGAGTGCGGCCTGCCATCGCTCGACGGCCGCGAGTCCTGCTGCAGCGTTCATCCCCGGCTCGATGGCCGTGCACCACGCGAGGCGCACCAACGCCGGGGCTGCAGCCACGTCGACCAGCGACAGCTCGGCGCCCGTGAAGAGGGGCCCGTCGCCGATGTGACGCTCTAGCGTGGTGAGTCGCTGACGAACCGCTGCTACCGCCTCCATGGCCGTGCTCTCGTCGGGGGCCATCATGATGCGGTGCACATCCAAGTTCAGCGGGGAGACGGCCTCGATCCACATACGATGGATGGCCCTTCGCACCGGTGTGTCCGGATGGAGGTTCGGGCGGAGGAACACCTCTTCCAAGAACTCGCTGATCACGTTCGACTCGGCGAGCAAGTCACTGTCCACCTCGAGCAGCGGCACCTTGCCTGCGGGGTTCAGCTTGAACAGCCAGTCGGGCTTGTCGAAGAGATCGACCCAGACCACCTCCACCTCGACATGCTTCTCACGCAGGACGATCAGATTGCGCTGTGCGAACGGACAAAGTTTCGAGCTGATCAAACGGAGGCGCACCATCGCCAGCTTAGTTGGCTACAATGCCGTGCGGGAGGTCGCGTGCCGAGACAGGACGAAAATGGACCGCGGCTGCGTTGCCGCGCCTGCGGGGACGACGTGATCCCCGGCCGCTTCTGCGCAAACTGCGGTCTCACCTTGCCCCTCACCGGCCGGTCGGAGCGACGTTGCGCGAGCTGCGGCTCGCTGGTCGCCCCTCGCGCAAACTACTGCTCGGACTGCGGCGCGCCCACCGCTTAGAGTTCGTACCCCCGCGCCCCGCGTCGGTTGCGCGGGGGCGAATTGGGCGCAGGAGCAGCGCGCCACTACGGGTTGGATGCACGCGCTCAGGGCTCTGCTCCCTCGTAGGCGTGGAATCCGAGTCCTGCGGCCTTAGCCGGATCGCTCTCGAGCGTTTCCTCAATCCGCTTACGCGCCGTCTCGCAAGCGTCCGCGGAAAGGAACCAGCGCTCGGGGTCGTTGCCTACAAGCACTGCAGCGCGTACGCGGCCTCGAAGTTCGCCCTCGAGGGTCTATCTCTGTCGATCGCGGAGGAGGTCGCGCAGTTCGGTATCAAGGTGACGCTCATCGAGCCGGGATTTGTCCGCACCGATCTCCTCGCGCCGCAGTCGGCGGTGTTCGGCGACCTCGCCGTGGAGGGCTACGAAGCGCCGGCCACGGTGAAGGCGAACTGGGGCACGTACCACCACAAGCAATCGGGCGACCCGGCGAAGCTTGCAGAGGCGCTGCTAGCGCTCACCGCGATGAAGTCGCCGCCGAAGCAGTTCCTGGCGGGCAGCGACGCTCTCGAGTCGGTCCCTCCCGCGTTGCAAGCGCGCATCGACGAGATGCGCGCGCACGCCCAGCTCTCGAAATCAACGGACGGAAAGTTCTGACGATGGAAAGGAATGAGCAAACCATCAATCGCCGCGACCTCCTCTCGACCGCCGCCGTGATCATTGGCTGAGTCGCCATCGCGTCGTGCGCGTCGTCCGGTCAGCCACGCAACGTCAGCAACGCCAGGTCTGGCGGGAGCAGCAGCATGAAGACACGCAAGCGCGCGCCGGAGCACAATGGCGTGCTCGATGTCTGCGAAGAACTCGGCATCGGCTTCGTGCCGTGGGGCCCGGTTGGCATGGGTTTCCTCACCGGTCAGATGACGGCTGAGACCCGCTTCGACCCCGCCACCGATTACCGTCACCAGTTCCCGCGCTTCTCGCCCGAAAACCTCGAGGCGAACCTGCCAATCCTCGACATCGTGCGCCGGAAGGCGGTCCAGAAAGGCAGGACGCCTGCAGCAGTATCTCTGGCGTGGCTGCTGGCCCAGCGTCCGTTCATCGTGCCCATTCCCGGCACGCGCAACATGGCGCACCTCGATGAAAACCATACAGCGCTCAGCGTATTGCTGACCGAAAAGGACCTCTGCGAAATGCAGGCGGTCTTCGCATCGCTCAGCGTCCACGGTGAAAGCATGGACTCGCTCAACATGTCGCTCTGCGAGCGGGCGTGACTGCGAAGACAAAGACCTGGTTGATCACCGGCGCCAACCCCGGTCTCGGCCTCGAAATGGCCAGGGCCCGCGCTCACGTTCGGGTCGAGCATCCGATCTCGCTCTGGCCCGTCGAGCTCATGCGCGATCCGCGCGTCGGATATTCAGCGATTGCTCATCGCGAGCAGCTGCTCGGGCAACCGCGGATGATTTCGCCGCCGAATCCGAATCAGGCACGAGCACCCACGTTCGCGAACGACTGCGAAGCGGCGTTGTCGATGAGCTCGGCGATCTCCACGAGTCGGATTTCGGGCCGGACACCGTAGAGCGTGGTCACCATCTCGAGGATCTGCGGCGTGAAGAACGACTCCGCGGCCGCACGCGATTCCCACACGTAGAAGTTGATCGCCTGCTTGCCTTCCGCGTCGATCGTGAACGTCTTCGACCGCAGCCCGGACATCCCTTCGAAGGTGCTCCGCGCTTTCGAGGCGATCGTCCGAAGCTGCTCGGGGCTGAATGAATCCGAATACCGGAACGTGACGAAGACACCGATCATGTGACCCTCGCTTGCTCGGCGCGACCTCGTGTCGCGCGGGTGAACCGGTCGTGCCTGACGACCTTCCTTGTGATGCTGCCGGTGGCGGGCATCGCGCCGCCCCGATCGGCGAGCACGAGTTCTTGAGCTACCGTGCTCTGCATGATCACGCTCTTCCACCACCCGTACTCCCGTGCCGCCAACACCCTCTGGGCGCTCGAAGAGGTCGGCTGCGAGTACAAGCTCGAGTACATGGACTTCGCGCGCGGCGCGCACAAGACCGACGCGCTCCTGACCCACAACAAGATGGGCAAGCTGCCCACGCTCATCGACGGCGAGCAGGTGATCACCGAGGCCGCCGCCATCGCGCTGTACCTCGCCGACCGCTACGCGCCCGGTCGCCTCGCGCCGGCCCTCGACGATCCCGCCCGCGGCACGTATCTCCGCTGGTCGTTCTACGCCCCGTCGGTCATCGAGCCGGGCTGCATGGCGCGCGCGAACAAGTGGGAATACCGCGCCTCGGCCGCCGGCTTCGGCACCTACCAGGAGATGCTCGACACCATCTCGGCGGCCATCGGCAGCGGCCCGTGGCTCCTCGGCGACAAGTTCACGATGGCCGACCTCGTGTTCGGCGGCACCATCCGCTACATGACCATGTTCGGGATGATCGAGAAGCGGCCCGAGTTCTTGGCGTACGTCGAACGCCTCTCGGCCCGCCCTGCGGCGTTGAAGGCCCGCGAGATCAACGAGCGGATCACGGACGAGCGCGCCCTGCGCAAATAGCGCTCGCTCGCGCGGCCTCGTCGCGGCCCGAGCGCACGCCGCCAAGCTCGCCTGAGGCAAATGCGCGCGTCGGGGAGTCGAGGCGCAGCGCGGTGATGGACATGGACCCCTGAGGACGCGGGGACATGCCTGACACTTCAGCCCAAGGACATTCCTGACACTCGTGGTCTCTTCTTCTTCGGCAAGATCAATCCTCGTTCGAGTCGTTCCTCGTCGAGAGTGCCAAGGTGCACCGGTTCGAAGCGCACCCTCGACCCTCAGAGAGACACCATTTTCTGGGCCGTCACTTGTTCTCCGCGTAGCGCGCTGCCGATGAAGATCCGCCGCTCTCGCCAGCGAATGAATCCGTCCTTGTCGACGACAGGGTGTTCGCAGGCGGGGTCGTATTCCTCGAGGTCGAGAGGAGAGAGCAGCTTGCGCGGCTATGTGCGCGGCGAATGCTCAAGAGCTCAGAGGCTAAGACGTTCAATGCGGACGGCCACAAGGGGACGGGAGCGGAGCGGCGCTGGTTGGTCGTGCGCCTTGCACCACGTCGGGTGCGTGCTCCACTCGATTCGTGGGGAGGGGACTCGCGATCCTGGTGCTCGCGGCAGGGTGTGGACCGGCCGTCGCCCCGCGCGCGTCCCGGGCTCCCGCAGTCGCTCTGCGCGCTCCCGGCGTTGAGGTCTCCGAGGCCCCAACGAGCTCTGAGCCGTTCGTACCCGAACGGTCGGCCGTTACGGGAGCGCCGACGAGTACGTACACCGTCGGGGGAAAGCTCCCTCCCTTCTCCAGTTTCGAAGAGAAGGCGTTGATGGACGATTCACTCGACGCGCGGTGGGGCAAGCCCTGGCGCGAGCATCTGCCGCTCGTGTTCCTCCCACCGGCCTTCGTGACCTGGGCAGCCTCGCTCGAGGGCCCGGCGCACTCGGAGCTCGAGCCCGTGGCCGCGAGGCTCGTGAAGGCGCACATGCTGCGATCGGCGCGCGCCCTGTGGATCGAGGCGCAGCAAGGGGGGGCGAACACTACGAGCGCGCTCGAGGCATTCACCGCGTTGCTCGAGGAGTGTCGGCGTGCGGTCGAAGATCTCGAATCGGCCGCGAAGGAGGTGCGGGCACGCTACGACGCGATGGAACCGCCCGGCTGGACGACCTTTCGGAAGAGGGCCGTCATCGAGCAAGAGGAGCGGATCACCAAAGGAACGAAGGTCGATCTCCGATTCGTCCTCATGGAGGCGACGGCTTCGGTCGACGGCGCTTTGAACCAGGCGCGCGCGAAGGTGCTCGACCCGGTCTTCGAGACGGACGTGGCCGAAGGCCGCGCAACGATCATGACCTTCGCGCGGAAACAGAAGACACCCTGACGCGGGGACTCACTCGAAGCCGGGTAGGGCGGCCAGTAGGGCATCACGCGAATCACGTCAGTGAGGTAGACCTCGACCTCGAGCCGGTGCAGCTTGCACTGCGGGGTTCATCACGACGATCGACGCGCGGTCGAGCGTCCGTCGTGATCCGTTCCTCTGGGAGAAAGTGCAGACGCTGTCTGCACTCTCGCGCCGCGGCGTTGTCGCGCCCGTCAACGCCGCTGCACTCGGTGGACGTCTCGGCTATGCGCGGCGAGGTGCGGGGCGCACTGGTCAGCGCGTGGGCGCCGGATTGAGCTCCGGGGCGAACCGCCAGCCCCCGCCCGTCCGCACGAGGAGCATCGAGTCGAAATGCGCGACGGTCACGCCGCAGCTCTTCGATGTCTTCGGGAGCGGTTGCGGGCCGTCCGGCGCCAGCATGCTCTCGTTGGACACCAGCCAGTAGCCCTTGCCCTCCGGTCGCACGTCTTCGACGCGGTGGCCCCGCGGCGTGTCGAGCGAGGTCGTCGCCCCAGGGCAGACGCGGATTGCCCGCCCGCGCGGATCGTCGGACCTGCGGGCGAGGGCAATCACGCACGCGCCGTCCGCAACAAGCCGGTCAACGAACCGACACGAGAGATCCCTTTCGTCTGCGCACGTCTTGTTCCTGGGAATCTCGTGCGGCGTCGTTCCCTGAACGCGGAAGGTCTTCGAGGGGCTGTGATCGCCCTGGAACATGACCCACACGTCCGGATCCGTAATCGCGACGTCCGCAGTGGAGCCGTTCGGCTCGAGCTCGACGACGGGGATGCGCGTGACCACGCCGTCGTTGATCGACAGCAGCGTCCCGCCCGCGAGCACCAGCACCAAGCGCGTTCCTCGTGCGGTCGCCGCGAGCACGCGTGCATCGGTCGTGGCGATCGGCGTGCGATGCTCGTCGACGAGCGACACCGCCGAGAGATCGTTTCCCCGGCGCGCGATTGCCACCGGGCCGTTGCTGGTCCGGACGAGCGCTTCGACGCGGTCCTCGCGCAGACGCTTCGCCCCGCGATGCGCCTCGAGATCAAAGAACCACAGCTGGTTGTCGTCCGTGCGGATCCACACCGTCGAATCGCCGACCCTGATGACGTCCCGGACCTCGATCGGCGTCTCGTCGCACGGATCGAGGTCGAACGTCGCCTTCCGCCGCGAGCAGGAGAGCACGAGCGCGGTTGCGATCAAAAGCAGGCGCGACAGCACCCGATTCTGATCCCGTCTCCTCGATCTCCGTGGTGCCATCTCTCGGTCTCGGTCTCGAGTCTCGCACTCTAATCTAATTCACCAAGGGAAATGCTCGATCGGCATCGAAGGCCGCTTGAAGGTACGGACTCAGCCTCGGTCTTGAATTGCCGAACACCGAAAGGCGCTCCTGCCGGGCAACTGGTGGTCAGCGCCGAGGTCCAGCGGCGCGACCGGGTTGCGGGATCCTTCGGTACTACTACGACAGGGACGCGGCGAAGGCTTCGGCCTCCGCCAAGGCCGAGGTCCTTCGGCCGGCCGCGTTTTGGGACGCTACGGCATCTGGATGGCTCAGGTGGCACGCAATCTCTCCGATGCACTCGATGGGTTCCTCGCTGGGATACGATATCTGATTCACGATCGGGCCCCCCCCCTCTATACGGCAGCAGTTTGCTGCGCTATTGCGTAGTAGTGGCGTGGAGGTCGTCCGCCTGCCGGCGCGTTCGCCGAACCTGAACGCGTACGCCGAGCGGTTCGTGCGGTCGATCAAGAGCGAGTGCCTCTCGAAGACATCCCGCTCGGCGAGGCGCACCTTCGGAGTGTCGAGCACTACCACGGCGAGCGGAACCACCAGGGTATCGGGAACCTCATCCCGTTCGCCTGTGACGCCCCGGTGGCCAACGCCGCGGTCCGGCGGCGAGACCGGCTCGGGGGGATCCTCCGGTACTACTACCGCGACGCGGCGTAGGCGTCGGACTCCGGCAAGGCCCACGTCTCTCGGCCGGGCGAGTTCTGGGACACTACGACATCTGTTGCGAGTCGCCGCTGTCCAAGCTGAGCCGCGTCTAGGCCGCGGAGATCATCGCCAGCAGCGCGGCGGCTGGAACGAAAAGTTGCAGTCGTAGACGGCGGTGCGGCCGCATCCGGTGAGTTGGTACCGCCCGCCAGATACCTCGAGCACCCGCGTCGATTGTTCTGGGCATGTCCACGGATGGACGGCACCGGCCGCTGTACTGACGACCGCATGGTGCTCATCGACGCAGGCAACCATGCATGCCACGAGCACCAGAGCACTCACCGAAGCACGTTTCCGTGTGGTGCGGGCTCCGCCCTTGAGGCACGATCCCTCCTGAATGCGTGGGTCACTGACAAGCCTGCGGGAGCAGACGACGCTCGAGTGGGAGTGCACGCGTTCGTCGATAGCAGGCTTTCACCGCGACGACGACACGTCGAATCTGCGGCCGCGTCAGAACTTGCCGCGGACTAGGCGTAGCTCCGCGTCATCGTCGACGCGGTTTGCGGCGACGTGGACGCGCGCTCTGCACGATCGACCCACCGGCGTTCTTCACCAACCCCACCGGGATCGTTTCGGGGTACATCGCGCCCACGACGCTCTTCGCGCTGCCGTCGGCGTCGAGCCCCGGCGCTCAGCCCAACCCGCCGCCGCAACAAGAGGCGCGGACGTGCGCGATCGCGCGTGACCGCACGTCATCGGCGCGATCGACATGCGATACAAAACACACGCGGCCGATCTCAGCCCAAAATGGGCCGATCGGCAACATGTTTCCCCGAGATGCCAGGTCATTTCGGGGAGTTGGGGTGGCGTCCCCAACGGGGATTCGAACACTCGGGACGACCCGCGATCACGCCCGATTCTGCGCGATGTTGCGGTGGTCTCGAGGTCGGCGTCGACGTGTACCTCGCGCGGATGTGCGCGATCGATCGTGAGAGGGCCAGGCGATTGGGCTGGAACAGCGATGAAGTCGGGCGTGGCTCGCTCGTTCATTGTTGAGGGCGATCACGTCGGTCCGCGTCGCCCTGCTCGTCGGCGCGAGGGCAGCGCGTTAGTGATCGCGTCTCGTTCCGTGAACTGCGCGTACAGCTCGTGGAGCTTCGCGCGCAGGACTTCCTTCGTCGGCAGGAAGGTCTGGTACTCCGCGACCAGCGTCGGGGACGTCGTCCGCGCGAGCGCGTACTCGACGACCTCGTCGTCCTTCGTCGCGCAGAGCAGCACGCCGATGGAAGGGCGCTCGTGCGACTTCTTCACATCACGGTCGAGGGCCTCGACGTAGAACGAGAGCTGGCCGAGGTCGGCGGGCTTGAACTTGTCGACCTTGAGCTCGAAGGCGACGAGACACTGCAGGCCGCGGTGGAAGAAGACGAGGTCGATCGCGAAATCCTGGTTGCCCACCTGCACCGGGTACTCCGAGCCGACGAAGCAGAAGTCGCGACCGAGCTCCGTGAGGAAGCGACCGAGGTTCCGAAGCAGCGCGCCGTGGAGGTCGGCCTCGGAATGGTCGGCGGCGAGGCCGAGGAACTCGACGTTGTAGGCGTTCTTGAACTCGTCGATCGCCGTCGGGTGAGTTTGTCTCACCGCTGGCGAGACGTTCTTCGTGGCCAGCGCCTCGCGCAGGACGGCCCCCGATCGGATCTGGCGCTCGAGCTCGCGCTTGGACCACCGCTCCTTGATGGCGGCAAGGATGTAGTACTCCCGTGTGTCGACGGGCTTGGCTTGGCTGAGGACGATGAGGTGGTGCGTCCACGGCAATTGTCTCACCAGCGGTGAGACTCTTCGGTTCGAGCGGTACGCCTCGAAGAACTGGCGCATCCGAAAGAGGTTCGGGCGCGTGTAGCCGCGGACACCGGGGTAGCGTCTGGCGAGATCGGCGGCGAGGTCTTCGACGACGCCGTCGCCCCACTCGGCGCTCGCGATCTTCTGGCTGATGTACTCGCCGAGCTGCCAGTAGTGGGCGACCAGCTCGACGTTCACGGCGTGGTATGCGCGTCGTCGTGCGGCCTCGATGAGCGCGACGACCTCGGCGAACCGCGCGTCCCCACCGTCGACGCTGGCCTGTCGTGCCCGAGGCGCGGCGAGCGCGGCCGCCTTGGCGGCAGCGGGCTTCGTGTGCGCGGCCCGCTTCTTCGCGGAGGGCTTCGTCGTCATTCGGAGGAGAACACCTTCCGGTGTCCGCGCCGGTTTCGCAAGTGGGTCGAGTCGGTCGATCGCGCGTCGCGCTTCGCCTGCGAAACCTGCGTTTCCCTCAGCCACCACCTTGGCAATCTCGAGCAAACCTTGCGCTGTCGCCGACCATTCGGCTCACGGGTCGGTCGCGGATCCACCCAGACACGCGCGCCGGCCGACGTCAGTTGTCCCCGGAACGCCCGTCCCGCGCATTGCCTCTGCATGGGCCCTGAAGGACCGGACGGAGGCCGTCATGAGCGTGCGTCAGAACATCCGCCGCGATTCAAAGACCGGTGCCACCTACGAGCGCTGGCTCGTCGCGGCAGCTTCGCGCCGCGCTGCTCGACCCGCGTCGCCATCGCCCCGCCGCGCCCGCGTTCAAGAAGTTCGTCCATGAGCGCTGGTGGCCGACCTACCCGGCGGCCGCGGGCAACCGTCAGAGCACGCAGAAGGAGAAGGAGGGACACCTTCGGCTCTACCTGCATCCGGCACTGGACGCGTTGCCCCTCGACGAGATCAACAGCGAGGTGATCGAGCGCATGATGGCCGACCGATCAAGCGCGGGATCTCGCCGGGGCGCGCTCGAGCGCATGCCGGAGCTGCCGACCATCGCGGTGCCTGCACCTTCGAACGACTTCTTCACACATGAAGAGTCGGAGCGTTTGATCTCGGCGACGAGGACGCCCGAGGAGCGGGCGCTGATGTTGGTCGCGCTGCACACCGGCTTGCGCGTGGGTGAACTGCTTGCGCTGGGTGGCGCGACCTCGACCTCGACCGGCGCACGGACTTCGTTCGACGCTCCGTCGCTGGCCCCACCAAGACCGGACGTGAACGCGCCGTACCTCTCTCGGCCGACCTCGAGGCGACGCTACGTGCGATCCAGCACGACCGAAGCACGTTGGTGTTCTGCAACGGCAACGGGACGGCACTCTCGATCTTCCAACTGCACGAGCGCCTGTGGGCCGCGTGTCGTACGGCCGGCCTGCGCGAGGTGCGGTGGCACGACCCGCGTCACTCGTTCGCGTCCCAGCTGGTAATCGCGGGCGTTCCGCTGCCGCAGGTGCAGGAGTGGCTGGGCCGCTCCACGGTGGCCATGACCATGCGCTACGCCCACCTCGCGCCCGGAGCCGGGCGCCATTGGATCGACGCCTTAAACGCCAACCTGACGGCGCCGTGGCGGGGGTGACCGGAATTTCCCAGGATTTCCGGTCGTCTGAGGCGTCCCCACCGGGATTCGAACACTCGGGAACAAGCGCGATGAGGCGTCTTCTTGCTCGTTATCGCGCCACGCGGCAGATCCCATCGATCAGTATCGCGTCTCTACGTGCGCGGTCGATGGTGCGTGGGGCCAGACGACTGGGCCGAGAATCGACTGGGCGGAGATTTGGGACACTACGGGATCGACCCAGAGTCCAGCGGCGCCGCCTGGTCTTCCGTGTCGACCGGTACGGTCGAGGGCTCGGCCGAGTGACATTCGGCGAGCAGAAGGAGAAGTGGCGCCGATGATCGCATGATCACTTCGCGACTGTGGGGGCCGGTTCCTTCCAGCACTTCCACCCGAGCGCTTTAGAGTCCAGGTCGATGTCGGCCAGCCACCACTTCATGGTGGCCGGGTTGCGCCAGTAGTTGATCGCGTGATGACCGTGGAGCGAGGCGACGGAGGTGATGAAGAAGTCCGGGGCATCGGCGCGACAGCGCTCGCCGGTCGACAGGTCGAGCTTTCCGCGGACGGTCAGGCGACTCGAGACGTCGTTCCAAGGCATCAGGGTGGTTCGCGGCTCGAACTCCTCGAGCCACGTGACCACGTTGCCATCGATGCCCACGGCGCGCTTCGCGCGGGGAGCGGTCGGAGCATCGAAGGTGAGTCGGCGCGTGACGTTGCTGGCAAGGTCGACGGCGTAGATCTCGCCGCCGACTCGCTCGTCGCCTCCGACTTCGGGCGAGTCGCGGTAATCCACCCATGCGTACTGACCACGCGCGGGCGAGCAGGCCCCGAATTGCTTGAGCATCGAGCTGCCACCGAGGTCCCGGAACTCCCCGGTGGCGTCGTCGAGGAACCACGTGATGCCCTTCCATCCGTCGGTGCAGATCAGCCCCTTCGAGGTGGCGCACATCGAGTCACACGCTGGACTTCCACCGGCGCCGAGGAACTGCGCGATCTCGCCGGTCTTCGTGTCACGCCGCACGATGCCGAAGTACATCCGCGACATGTACACGTACCGATCGTTCATGGCGACCTGGCTCACATTTGCGAGCTTCCCGCCAACCTCGTAGTCGCGATAGACCTTCTTCGTCTCGCCGGTGTCCAGGTCGGTGACCGCGACCTCGATGTGATAGTCCCAGCTGGACGCGCGCATGTACACGACCTTGCGGCCATTCAGGTACGGGCCGAGGGTCATGTCGAGCCCGTCGCTCATCTCGATCCAACGCGTCGGGGCAGGGGCGACTGTAGTCAGCATCAGCCGTGCACCATCGACGTCCGCCAGGTCGGTCGTGCTGAACGCATGCATCAAGCGGTTGTAGGTGAGGCTCGGCATCGACAGCGCGATCCGACACCCCGGACCGCAGTCTGGCAGCGGGCCGCTCGCCGGCAGCTCGGGCCACGCGCGTGGCGTGGTCGAATGCCACACCGGGTCCCATACGGGCTGAGGCTCTGCGTCCGCCACGTCCGCCGGAGCAGCGTCCGTGAGCGTCGCCTCGGGTCTGGCGTCCGCTGGGGCGCTCGCGATCTCGGACGACCGGCAACCGCCGATCAGCCCGAGAACGAGAATCGCGATCGCCGGTCTCATCGTGCCACCCATGCCAGCTCGAGCGATCGAGCCGGTTCGGTGATCCTACCCGACAGCCGCCCCCTGTCATCTCGCAGGGCCCAGGGCGCGGCAGCATCGACGCGCTCGATCTGCGAGGTTTGGCCGAGATCGATCCGCCACCCCGAACGCACGCCTGCCAGCCTGCCCGCGGCATACGCGCGTGTTGGTGACTCGAGGCGGAGCGCCGAGATGGGCATCGACGCCATCGCCGCGCTGCTGATCCTGGGCGTCGCAGTGCTCAACCCGTCGATGTCCAGCAACATCGGGCCGCGCGCAAGCAGAGCCCTGTCGGCGGTGACGGTGAGGAGCTGCGCGTTGGCCGGCCACTGCAGGCTCGAGAGCCCGACCTCGATCAGCTGACAAGCGAGAGCCGAAGGCGCCGAGTCGCCCAGGGCTGCGAGCGAGATGTGGCCGTCACGCAGGTCGTAGCGCCACGCCTTCACACGGCGAAGCGCGGTGTCTTCGACGGCGACCGTGGTCATGCCGACGCTGGTCGCGATGGCGAACAAGTCGCCGGTCAGCGCCGTAACGGCGAGAGCCCGACCACACGTCGAGAGCGTCGAACCGACCGCAAGCCCGTTCGACGTCCGTCGAACGAGGACATGACGAACCTCCGGACAGGGCTGTTGCGCAGCAAGACGCCGCTCCACGGCGGCCGCGGGCAACCGTCAGAGCACGCAGAAGGAAAAGGAGGGACACCTTCGGCTCTACCTGCATCCGGCACTGGATGCGTTGCGCCTCGACGAGATCAACGGCGAGGTGATCGAGCGCATGATGGCCGACCTGATCAAGCGTGGGATCTCGCCGAAGACCTGCCACAACGCGCGCGACGCTCCGGCGCATCCTCGCGTCGGCGGTCGACTGGGGCGCGCTCGAGCGCATGCCGGAGCTGCCGACCATCGCGGTGCCTGCACCTTCCAACGACTTCTTCACACATGAAGAGTCGGAGCGTTTGATCTCGGCGACGAGGACGCCCGAGGAGCGGGCGCTGATGTTGGTCGGGCTGCACACCGGCCTGCGCGCGGGTGAACAGCTCGCGCTGGAGTGGCGCGACCTCGAGCTCGACCGGCGCACGGTCTTCGTTCGACGCTCCGTCGCTGGCCCCACCAAGACCGGACGTGAACGCGCCGTACCTCTCTCGGCCGACCTCGAGGCGGCGCTACGTGCGATCCAGCACGACCGAAGCACGTTGGTGTTCTGCAACGGCAACGGGACGGCACTCTCGATCTTCCAACTGCACGAGCGCCTGTGGGCCGCGTGTCGTGCGGCTGGCCTGCGCAAGGTGCGGTGGCACGACCTCCGGCACTCGTTCGCGTCGCAGCTGGTAATCGCAGGCGTTCCGCTGCCGCAGGTGCAGGAGTGGCTGGGCCACTCCACGGTGGCCATGACCATGCGCTACGCCCACCTCGCGCCCGGAGTCGGGCGCCATTGGATCGACGCCTTAAACGCCAACCACGGCAACCTGACGGCGCCGTGGCGGGGGTGACCGGAATTTTCCAGGATTTCCGGTCGTCTGAGGCGTCCCCAACGGGATTCGAACACTCGGGAACGACTGCGATTGCGCACGATTCCGCATGATGTGGCTCGCCGAGATAGACCTCATCGATCAGTATCGCGGCTCCACGTGCGCGATCGATGGGCGTGGGCCAGCGGTTTGGGCCGGGCTGGTGCGCACCCCGATGCTGGCGGTGGTCGAACCGGCGCCTGTCATGGTGGGGGCCGACGCTTCGTCAGCAGCTGGGCGGTCTTCTCGACCTCCGCCGCGAGGAGCGCTTCGTTGGGGAGCTTGGTGCGGTACTCGGCTGCGAGGATCTTGTTGGGCAGACCGTCGAGCGCGTACTTCGCGACGGCTTCGTCTTTTTCGGCGCAGAGGATGAGGCCGACGGGCGGGTTCTCGTCCGTTCGAGTCCAGTGCTCGCGGGCGTAGTTGAGGTACAGGTGCATCTGCCCGGCATCGGCGTGACTGAAGGCCCCGATCTTCAGGTCGATCACCACGAGACAACGCAGTGCGCGATGGAAGAAGAGTAGATCGATGCGGAACCAGGTGTTCCCGATCCGGAGGCGTCGTTGGCGACCTACGAACGTGAAGTCGCCCCCGAGCTCGAGAAGGAAGTGCTCGAGGTGGCGAACCAAGGCCTCCTCGAGGTCGGACTCCGAGTACTCGTCCTTGAGGTCGAGGAACTCGAGCACGAGCGGGTCCTTGAGCTGTTCTTCGGCGGAGACCGCATCCTCGGCCTTCGCCTTGGAGCCGCGCGTGAGCATCGCCTTCTTGTTCGTGGAGAGTGCCGTTCGCTCGTAGAACTGCGTCTCGATCTGCCGAGTCAGCTGCCGGGAGGTCCATCCACCTCGGAGGGCCTCCGATTCGTAGATGCTCGTGCGCTGTGGTTCGCGACCGCGAGCAGCCGTACGTAGTGCGACCACGGCAGCGGAAGAATCGGAGCCTCGGATTTGGCAGACACTGTCTGCCGAATCGATTTGGCAGAAGCTGTCTGCCGAATGGGCCATCCGAGGTAGAACCGACGCATCGTATCGAGGTTTCGCCTCGAGAATCCGCGTCCGAAGCGAGCAGTGAGCTTGGCCGCGAGACGTTCGAGGATGGCGGCGCCGTATTCGGCGCGCCGCGCGCCATGCTGTTCGCGTTCCACGATCAGCTGGCCGATGCGCCAGTAGGTCGCCGTCATGACCGCATTGACCGAGCGCACCGCGGCAGTGCGGCCGGCCTCGATCAGCTGGGTGACATCCGCGACCAATGTGCCGAGCTCGAGGTCGATCGGGGGAGGTGGCTTCTTCAACGGCATGGCTTGGGGGCTGCGGGAGGAGAGCACGTCTCGCCCACGCTCTGATCGATTCGAGGGTAGCCGCAGGTCGGGGCATTGGCGATGTGAAGGGTTGGAGTCATGGGTCACTTGGACGGAGAATGTCCGCGCCTCTGCGTTCCCGTCGACGACGGGGTTCTCGTTCATCGATCGACTGCGCCGGACCTTCGCGTCGACTACGAGCCCTTGGTACCGCTTGGCCGGCACGCGAGCAACGCGTCTTCGATGTCAGGGTCGCCAGGGTCCTGCGCGAAGCTCGCGACGCCATCGGTGGGCTCTTCGTCGCCCCATGGGTAGCGTCTCCCGTCGAAACCGCGCGCGCAGAGCTCCCACTGTGCTTCGGTCGGAAGCGAGCCACCCGCCCATACACCGTAGGCTTGGGCCTCGCGATAGCTGACTCCCACGACCGGCTGATCCGGCTGACCGAACCGGTGCGCATCCGGCATGAACGGTGGCGGGGCGCCTGTTGCATTCGTGAACGCGCGGTACTCGGCGTTGGTCACGGGATGAATGCCGGCCCAGAATGGCGAGAGCTCGACGAGGTGCGGAGGGTTCGGGGCTTCCGCTTCGTGGATCGAGTCGCTGCCCATCGTGAAGAGGCCACCACTGATTGGTGCCACGAGCGGCAGTTCCTCGCGTCCCTGCGCATGGACTACCTCCACCGCCGACGCACCGAGCCGCCCGCTCATGTTGGAACGATAGCGCACGCCTGATCGAGGAGACGTTCGCGATCGAGCGCGTCGGGCACCCGCCGCGGCGGGCGCGTCGTCTCACAGGCACAGCCGTCCGCGAACCAGCCGGGACCGAAGCCGCGGTCTGCTGAATCGGTCAGTCCGAAGCAGCATCGCCGGCGCGTCTCCCGCATTGCCCACAGTCTTCCACGACCACGAATCCGACGGCGTGAAGACGCTGCAACGAACCACCCCGTGAGCGCGTGTACTTCGCAGGTCTTGAACGTCTCGCGGTGGCCGTAGCCGCCGCTGGTGTCGTGATGCAAGACGATGTTGAACGACCATGCGCACTCGGACACCTCCGCGTCGCCACCGCACAACGGCGACGGCTCGCCCATCGGCATGGCGCCCGAACCCGCGGGAGGCCCCTTGGGCGCAGCTCGCCACGCAGGCATCTGCGGCGAGTACCGAGTGCCGCGCGCGAGGGCTCCTGCGCGAGGTGGCAGGTTCTGGACGTCACCATGGCCGGATGCGGCCAAAGGGCGACATCGTGAGCGGCAAACGCGAGCTCGCGGGCGGGGGGACCTGGGCCGCAACGGGTCGAGCTCCAATGCCTCGCGCGGAGCTCATGGACGCCACCGAGGCGAAATCGCCGCGAGGGCCGAGACGATCGGCGTCGGCGCGGCGCGGCTGCAGGCGCTCGTCAATGACGCGAGACATCCCGGGTGATCCGATTCCGCATGCATGCGCAGGGCTGAATCTGTCTGCGCTCACGCGGGAGCAGCGCGTCATGCGACGAAGCCCGTCGCAGGTCGACGCATTTCGTTGGTCGACCCTTACCGTCTCGGACTCCGGCAAGACCCATGCTTTTCGGCCGACAAAGTTCTGGAACACTATGGGGTTTCGGCCGTTGCGCGCTCGCGTTTCGATTGCGGTTGACGGCCTCGGTAGCCAGCGCGGTTCGGCGGCGGCTCGTCCGGTGAGGCGTGGTCGTGCCCGAAGACAAGCGAGTTCGTCTGCTCGTCTTCGCGATCTCTTCGAGCTTCGCGTCGCCCAACCCTTCGGTCGGCATGTCGAAGAGGTCGTCGTGGACCTTCCAGAAGACGGCCATGCCCTTCTGCTTCTTCGCCTCGCGCGCGAAGTTGGCGGCGGCACGCGCCCGGTTGTGAAACGCGAGCGGGAAGTCGCGCCAGACGATCTTGATCTTGTCGCCGTACTTCTTCTGCAGCTTCTCGAGCGTGGCGCTATCTTGCTGATTGGGGACGGGACGCGCGAGCCTGCGGCAGAACGGGCACTGGAAGTCTGCGAAGAGGTGGATGACCACCTTCGCGTTCGCGCCGCCGCGCCACCCCGCATCGGCGGGGATCGTCAGCTTCGCGAGCGCGACCTCCTTGCCGCCCTTGATCGTCTCCGCGTAGACCTTGTCCGCCGCAGTGCCCGCCTTCACGCGCGCTTCTGCCTTGAGTAGCTCCTCGTCGATCAGCTTCTTCCACTTCGCGATCGGCTGCGCGCCGTTCACGACGCGGCCGTTGAGGAATGAGTGCGGCGTGCCCTGCACCTTGAGCCGCTCGCCCTGATCGAGGCCGAAGGCGATGGCCGCGATCGACAACGGCACCTACAACTCGCAGATCGACGAAGACATGAAGATCGGCGGTGCAGAGGGCGTCACCGGCACGCCTGCGTCCTTCATCAACGGCCGCGAGCTGGTTGGGGCCCAGCCGCTGGAGACGTTCGAGAAGTGGATCGACCGCGAGCTCGCGAAGACGTGATGCGGCGGGACGCGCTTGCCGGTGCCTTCACGATTTGAGGGTAGGTCGGATTCCGGAAGGGAACCCGACGCAAGAGGCGCTCGCACCTCGGCGCGATTCTCGAGCAATCCCACGACAATGACGGCGCGAAGGCCGGCCTGGCGAATGTCTCGGCCGCGCGGGGAGACGTCGAAGACCCCCGATTGAGGGAGGGCGTCGCCTTGGGTGAGCTCTCGAGCTCGGCGCACACCACAAGGAGGCGACAGTCTATGTCGGCAGCCTGCTGCGCGCCCGGTGCGTCGGGGAATGGGCGGTGCCCGCGTGCCGCTGAACCCGACGAGGTGTACACTCCGGCTCGCCCATCCAAGGAAGCCGTTCAATGCGAACAGTCAACGCGTCCGCCTCACTCCTCATCTTGATCAGCCTTGCGGCCGCGTGCAGCGGATCGGAGACACCACCTCCCGCGGCGACGGCGTGTACGCCCGGGATGTCGATTGCCTGCACGGGGCCCGGCGGCTGCTCCGGAGCGCAAGCTTGCAAGGGTGACGGCAGCGGTTACGACTCGTGCGATTGCGGAGGAGGCACTGACGCAGGCGCGGACACGACGGTCGCCGACGCCATGACGGGGGACGTCGCCGTCGACTCGATGCTGGCGACCGACGCGACGACGAGCGTCGACACGGCGATCGACTCGTTCATTGCGGACACCTCGGATGCAGCAACGACCGAGGTCGCCGCGGACAGCAGTTTGGACGGCTCCGCCACCGACACAGGTGGCACCATGGAGACCGGCGGCACCGATCCGGGATGCGCAGGCATTCCATCGACGGCGACCGACGTCTACGTTGATGGCTCCGTCACGACGACGGGCAAGGGCGGCAAGAGTTGTCCCTTCAAGACGATCCTCGAGGCGCTCGATGCGCCGCTTGGCACGGGCGTGAAGCGCACCGTATGGGTCGCAGCGGGCAGCTATCTCGAGACGAACGTGATCGCTCTGAAGAAGGGCATGACGTTGCGGGGCGCCGGCACCTCGAAGACGACGGTCAAGGCGAAGGGCACCTGTCCCGAGACGTACACGAACCGATTCGGCGCCGAGCGCGTGCCCACCCTCTGCGCGATCTACATGCCACAAGATGCCATCGTGCAGGATCTCGCGGTCCAGACGCTCTATTCCGGCGAGCCCTCTCCGGTCGGTATCGTGATGGGATCGGACGGCGGAACGAAGGTGTCCAACATCGACTTTAGCGCGTACGACGCCGGGATCTTCGCTCGCGGGCCGGCCGATATCGTCAACGTGCACGGCGTCAGCGTTGGCGGTGCGACAAATTCTCTCATTGAAGGGCTCGCACTTGGAACCGTGCACGTTCGAAGCGAGGGAAGCGGGACGACGCTGCTTGAGAAGGCCGGGGCCTACGGGATCGTGGCGACTGGCTACACGACGATGGATGTCTCCGGCATCACGATCCGTGAAGGCGGATACGGAGGCATGTATCTGTCGACGCTGTCGAGCTCGAGCTCCCCACCTCGCAGGCACACGATCTCCAACTCTAATATCAGCAACAACGGGCTGACGCGCAGCGACGGGTTCGGCATTCAGGTGAACGACGGCTCGCTCACATTGCGGGGCACGACCATCCTAGGCCACACTCAATACGGGCTGAAGATTAACTTCACCGGCTCGAACTTTCTCGATCTCGGCACAACGGCTGATCCTGGAAACAACATATTTTCGAGCGCAACAACTTCTAAGCGCAACGCGTGCGCTGCGGTCATCATGGGCTCGACAGGTGCGAGCGGGTCGATTCCCGGTGTTGGCAACACGTGGACAGTCTGTCCGCCGTACCAGAACACCGCGTCGGCCAGCTGCGTCTATAGCGACATCCTCTACACCGGAGCGGCACTCAGTCCCATCAACACGGCGAGCTGCACTGCCGCGATGTGACGGCGTTACGGGCCCCGCGCGTTGCACCGGCCCACCGACACCGGGAGCATCGACCTTGCGCTGGACGTGAAGATGCGCCGGCGTGCACCGCCTGGGGCTGAGCCGATCTCCGAACCGCGAACGAATTCGTGATTTGCCCGTCCAATCGACGCCACGCACGAAGCATGCGCGCTTCCATTCTCGTCCTCGGGCTCTTGGTCGTCGGCTGCCCTGCGGCCCCGTCCCCGGAGCCGGCGGTCGAGATGTGTGATGACGGTCTTCGGTTCGAGCGACACGACATCGATCCCGCCTTTCGCGGCGAAGGCGTGGCGGTGTTCGACGTGAACAAGGACGGCCGGGCGGACATCGTGACGGGCGCAGGCGAAGCCGCCGCTTGGCCTCGTCGGCCTTTCGGGACTGGCTCTTCGCATCCTGTTGGACATTGACATTGACTGTCAGCGGGCGCGCGTCGGCGGTCGCGATCCTTCGTCGGCGCGGCCAGGATGCCCGCATGAACCACACCACACCGGTGGCGCGATCGGTGCGCATTCCGGACGACTTGAGCACCGAGTCCAGCCACACCTGAGCACTCGGTCCGAAGGATCTGATCATCGGAGCGGAGCGACGCTGGCCACGGTGTGCCAAGCGGCCGTCTGATCGGAGCGGAGCGACGGGTGGATGTTCGTCTGGTTCAGGTTTCGGTTGCCGGTGCCTTCCTCTTCCTCATCGAGCCACCGCGCAGGTTGATGATGTGCGCGTTGTGGATCACGCGATCGCAGATCGCATCGGCGATGGTGGGATCTGCGAGGGACTCGTGCCAAGTTTTCGTGGGCACTTGAGTCGTGATCACCGTCGATCCTCTGTCGTATCGATCCTCGAGCACTTCGAGCAGGTCGCGCCGCTCCTGGTCCTTCAGGGGCGCGATGAGAAAGTCGTCGAGGACGAGGACGTCGGCCTTCGCAATCTTTTGCAAGAGCGCGGTGTAGGAGCCGTCGCCGTGGGCGATCGAGAGTTCGTGTAGCAAGCGCGGCATGCGCGTGCAGAGAGCTCGCAGTCCCATGCGGCATGCGATGTGTGCGAGCGCGGTGCCGAGGAAGGTCTTCCCGGTGCCGGTCGCGCCGACGATGATCACGTTCTGCTTCGCGCGGACCCACTGGCAGCTCGAGAGCGTGCGCACGACCGGCTTGTCGAGGCCGCGCGCAGGCTCGCAGATCACTTCCTCGATGCTCGGCGCGTTGACTGGTAGCCGCGCCTCCTTCAGCCGTCGCGCGAGTCGTCGGTTGTCGCGGAAGGCGTGCTCGCGGTCCACGATCAGGCCGAGGACTTCCGCCGCACTCAGGCCATTCCCCGGTGGTGCGTTGGCGAGCTCGCGCGCGGCCAGCGCCATCGCCGCGAGCCTGAGGTCGATGAGTTTCTGGATTGTCTCTTCGTTCTTCGTTGGGTGTGGACCTCATCCTGACGTTTTGGAGGGCCGCCGCCGCTCCGGCTTGGGCGTAATGTCGACGACGTTCGCCAACACGTGGACGTCGCATTCGTAGGTGGCCGCGACGAGGGCCCAGGCCTCGTCGAACCGATCGCTCTGGTCCCAGCCTCGCATCGTGAGGATGGCCTGAGCGCCGTGCGGGCTCCAACGCATGCCGCTCAGCTTCAGGCGCTTTGCAACGAGGGTCTTGCATGCGGCTTCGACGAGGCCACTGCCGATCATGAACCCCTGCCGCTTCCATTCCGCATACCGCATGCGGTGCTTGTTCTTTCGGAGGTAGGCCAGCTCCGTCTCGACTCGCTGAATTCGCGGGTGTTTGCGGTGCAAGTAGGCCACCGCCGCGATGACCGCATCGGCCCCTTTGTCCTCCATGAGCAGACGCTCGCGCAGGAACTCGAACTTGTGTCGGGTCGCGAATGTGCCATCGCCGTGCACGGCTGCGATCGCCGCCGAGAGATGTTCCGTCGCGTGGTAGAAGTCGAGGATCTCCGGCCCATCGGGCAGCGTCGCCAAGTACTGCCAGTTGTCACTGCCGGAGTCGGCGATCTTCGCCAAACGCAAGTCGGGCCGCGCGGCGAGCACGTGTGCGAGGTCCTTGGACAGCGTTTCCTTCAGGGCGACCTTCTTCACCTCGGGGCCGCGCCCCAGACGAATCGCCGAGATGAGGTCGCCCTTCTCATCGCAGAAAGTGAGCGTTGCACAGCCCACTTCGCGGTAGCCGGCCGGGCCCTTACTGAGCCGCCCCTCTGACGCGGCGCGATTCCGCACCGCCGTGGGACTCGCGCCGCCGTCGATCGGGGCAAACACGCCGTCGATCGATACCGCGATGCTGTGGGCGTCGTCGGGAATCACGATCGCATCGCGCAGCACCTGCTCATACTTCTCCCGCTCGCTTTCCCAGCGCTCACCCATTGCCTTGGGGAGGCGGTCGAGGCTGCTCTTGGACGGTTCCATGTTGCCCACGCGCGCGAAGAGTTCCTCGGCCTTCTGCGGCGTCATCTGCGTGACGACCCACGAGACTTGTTCGGCTGCGCGCCGCGTCCAGAAACCCTCAACGATGCCGAGGCGGAGATCGAGAGCCGCCAGCGCGTACGCCTCCGGCTCGGCGCGGTCTTTGTAGAGCCAGCGCTCGACTTCGACCTCGCCGGCTGCGGTCATGTACGTCTGCTTGCTCTTCAGCACTTCAGCACGCGCCGAAGCACGCGGCCCTCGATCTCGATCGCGTCAGCGTCCACGTCGGACGCCGCCATTACGTCAGCGAGGATCTCCCGCTCGGCCTCGAGTAGCCGCTCGTGGAGCGCTTTCTCGAATTCGGAGAACTCACGGGCTCCGGTCTTCCCCTGCATCGCATGATCTTCGAGGAACCGATGGATCCCGTCGAGCAGCCGCTCGTGAAACGCTCCTCGGGACTCGGTTGCTCGAACGATGCGGGAGAGCTCCGGCCGGCGACCGGAGCGAGAACGTGACGCGGCGGAGAGGCTCATCCGCCGTCAACGCGTCACATTCTTGCGAAATTCCGGGCGCTCACACGTCAGGATGAGATCTGCACCGTCTTCGTTGATCACTCGGACTCCTCCTTGCTTCAGTGCACCGGTCCCGTCGTTGTTCGACGGGTGGTCGATGACGTGTCGTAGTAGTCGCCGCCCCGCACGTTCTCGTGCACGGGCGTCACCGGCGTCGCGCCCTGCTCGTCGAGCGGAATGCGGTCGAGGCCGCGCTTGAGGATCATCTCGACGCTCTTGCGCGAGGGGCTCTCGATCGCGAGCGCGCGTTTGCACGCGGCCTCCATTCGGAGGTTGCCGTAGGTCTTCGCGTCGCGGAAGAGCGCCTGACAGCTGCGGTACCCCTGTTCTGGGTGTGGCCGCATCGCCAGGATCTCCTCGACCACGCTGGCCGTGTTCGGGCCGATGCTCGCGGCCCAGTTGATGAGTCGCGACGGCGGCCAGTCGCCGTAGTCGCGGTGCGACTTCGGCCGGTGCGTCGGGTCGGTGACGACGGCTCCTTTGCGCTCATAGCTCCGCACGTGCGACGCGACCCGGCGGGTATCGTGGAGGATCTCCACGGTGCTCGCGGTCGCGCGGATCTCTACCTCGCGCTGCACCAAGGTGTGCGGCACGCTGTAGAAACGGTCGTCGTACTGCACGTGGTAGTCGATGTTCGCCTTCGCCTTCTTCCAGTCAGCCGGCGTGAAGCGATTCATCGGGAGTGGCTTCATTGCCGGACGGTCGATCGCCTCGAAGGCCGAGCGGCGGCAGCCCTCGAGCTTCGTGAAGGGCCGCGCGTTGAGGTCCTCGAGTAACTCGGCGATCGCGGCGTTGAGGTCCTCGAGCGAGAAGAAGGTGCGGTTGCGGAGACGCGCGACGATCCAGCGCTGGACGATCTGCACGCCCACCTCGACCTTCGCCTTGTCACGGGGTTTCCTCGGCCGCGCCGGAATGACCACCGCGTCGTAGTGCTTCGCGAGCTCCGCGTACGCTATCTGGATGTCGGGGTCGTGCCGAGCGGCGCGCGTCACCGCGCTCCGCAACTAGTCGGGCACCAGCACGCCGGGCGCGCAGCCGAAGTACTCGAAGGCGGGTACATGCGAGCCGAGCCAGTCGGGAACCGACTGCGTGCGCGTCGCCTCTGCGTAGGTGTAGTTGCTCGCTCCGAGCACCGCGACGAAGAGTTCGACCTCGGTGCGGTCTCCAATCTTCGCATCGGTGACGTGCAGCTTCTTGCCGGAGTAGTCGACGAAGAGCTTCTCGCCGGCCCGGTGTTCCTGCCGCATCACGAGCGGCAGGGTCTTCCGCCACACGCGGTAGTGGTCGCAAAACTGGCTGTACTGGTATGGGAGTCGGCCCTCACCGTCGGTGCGCGCGGCGTCGCGGTACTCGACCCAAACCAACTGCAGCGTCACGCCCGTCCGGCGCATCTCACGCGCCACCCAATCGAAGTCGATCGGGTAGCGAGGCTTCGGTTCGTTGCGCCCGACCAGCGCGAACAGGCACGCCTCGACCTCCGTGTCGGTCATCGCCCCTGCGTCCGACCACGTCAGCCCCGCCTTGCGGGCTCGCGCCAGGTAGTCGCACACCGAGCCCTCGGAGATCCCCACCGACGCGGTGATCTCGCGGTGCGAGTGTCCCTTCTCCTTCATCCGCAGCACGTCACGAATCTTCCGCATCGAATGGCGCTCCACGTTGAGCTCCCTCGACGCCCCGGGGGGCGACCAGAGCGCTCAGTTGCTTCACGACCATCCACGCCGTCGCCCCGCCGACCGTGCAGCGAGACCAGCTCGCGGCGCCCGACCACTTGGAGGCAGGCCCTTCCGGCGATCAAGTGTGCCGGAATGGTCGCTCAGGTGTGCCGGAACGGCCGCTCAAGTGCCCGGAATGCGCGCTCAAGTGCGCCGGAACGAGTGCTCAAGTCGCCCCGGAACGAGTGCTCAGATGCCGCCGGAACGGGTGCTCAAGTGGTCCCGGAAAACGCACGATCGGGAGGCGACCGATGAGCCGCAGGCGCGAGCTCGCCACGGGCCCCACGTGGGCCGAACAGGTCTCGCTGCGCCAGGAGGCCGCGCAACTCGTCGACGCCTCCGAGGAGGTGCTCGAGGCGCGCGCAAAGGTCCTCCAGATCGACCCGCGCCGCCTGCGCGCCTTCGTCTTCGAGGCGAGGCGTTCCCGTCGGTGACCCGCGTGTGCAGACTCCGCCGAAGTGGCCCGGGCGCTCGTGCGATGAAGTGCGCCTCCTCGAAGCTGCTGGACGTGACGGGTCGAAACGCCGAGCCAGACGGCAATTCCCGGCGTCTTCGACGCCCCCCACCGCGAAGGGTTCCCGACCTTGGATTCTGACGACGCCTCCGTCAGACTCGCGCCGATGCGGTTGCTCGTACCGTGGTGGCTCCTCCCGCTCGCCGTGATGGGGCTGCAATGTCGTGCGTCACCATCGCCGGCCGGAAACTCCGGTCCGGCTGCCGACTCAAATCCGCTCGCGACCGCGCCGACCTCCGAGCCCATTCCGATTTCACCCGCGCCGCTTGACGGATACGTCGTGCTCCGCTCGAGAGATACTTCTCCGTGGTTCTCGTTCGAGGTCGACGGGAAGCGCATCGCCGGACCCTTTCAGGCTCGAGCGGGGAAGGACGTGATGGTCACGCTTCCGCCAGGCTCCGTGACGTGGAAGATGTTGGAATCTCACTGCGACGACCACTTGATGCGAAGCTTCGAGCTCGAACCAGGCGGCTCTCAGATCGTCAATTGCTACGAGTCGGCGAAGATGGGTACGTGTTGCTCTCTGGGAGGAAGCCTGGACCAGGACGACGCTCCCTGAGGTCCTGTCAACGCCACGCGAAATCGATGCCGAGGCCGACGGTGATCGGCCAGTAGACTGCGTGCGTGCTCGTCGCGCGGCCAACGTCGAGCCTTCCGACGACACCGACATGGCTGCCGCGTACGCCGCCGCTCGCAGACGCGTACGGACCAGCCGTTGCCTCCGGTTGCCACACGTTGTCGCGGGTACCGATGGACACGCCGCCGCCAGGGAACGCCATCCACTCGTAGCCGAGGGTGCCGCGGACGAATCCCGCGCCCAACGAGCGCTCGACCCGTGCTCCGAGCCGCGCGAGGAGGATCATGTCCGGACCCGACCAAGAGAATCCGCTGCCGACGACGTAACCGCCGATCCCGCCCTCCGCGGCCAGCGCCCAGCGATCGACGAGCGTGCCACCCACCGCGACATGCGAGAGGAATCCAGGTCCGTACACGTGCGTGTCGATCTCGAACGGCGTCGTGTCGTTGTTGAGGACCACCGCGGGCGGGCTCTTCCAGTGAATGGGGCCGCTGCGGTACGCCGCATCGACGTCGAACGCGACGTACGTCTCTGCGTGCGCGGTGGACGAGATGAGCAGCGCCGCCGAGCCGAGGAAAAAGGGTAAGCGCATTCACCTCAGCCTGCGCTTCTTTGGGGACCTCCGCAACGCCTGGAAGTCACGACACCACCCGTCGCATCGCTCCCGCTTGACCAAGAGTCGGGCGGAAGGTCAAGCGAAGCCGCTGCGCGCGACGAGTCGATACACCGAACGAACCGGCGATGCCGGGGTGAGTTCGCGCAGTCGAGGACGACCTGCTTCCATCCAGGCCGTTGCCTCCTGCCCGCGGGCAAGCCCCTTCGCGAGCATCTCGGCCACGAGCGACTTCGCTCGGTGCACGGTGGTCTCGCCGGTGACCGCGAGCTCGACCTCTTCGAACCGCCTGGGTTCTGCACGACCCAGTCGATGTACTGGTCGAGCGACATCTGGTCGACACTGAACGCGATGTCCTGCATCGCCTTGACGATCTGGATGGCGGTCCCCTGGAAGACCTGACGGGTTTCGGCGGGTAGATGGCCGGACCGATCCCCAGCAGTACACCGGTCCAACAGCCGACACGCGTAGCAGCGCGCCCACGCCACTCTGCTCTCGATGACGGTTCGACATTTCGGATACATTGTGGAGGTGGTCATCGCCGTGCGACGGCGCGAACAGGAGGATCTCGGTCGCTGCGCACGCGTTCTGGAGCGCGTTCGCGTGACCGACAACTACCCAGTCCTCTGGCCCGATGACTCGTCGCGATGGCTTTCACCTCGCGGAATGGGCTGCGCTTGGGTTGCGGAAGTCGAGGACAGGGTCGTGGGCCACGTAGTGCTTCTGACGTTCGCCGCGGGTACTGCCCACTGGATAGCCGCGACCGGACTGCACGCGGACCAGGTTGGTGTGATCAGCCGGCTGTTCGTTGACCCCGACTGCCGTCGCGCCGGAGTTGGCGGTACTCTCCTCGACACCGCATCGACCGAGGCGGCGGCGCGCGGACTTCACCCGGTCCTCGACGTGATAGCAACACGGGGAAGCGCGACACGCCTCTACGAGCAGCGCGGTTGGCGTCGCGTCCTCACCAAGCCGTGGTCGACGGACGTTCAACTCTCGCACCACTTCTACGTTGGTCCGAAGTCTGCGAACGGGCCTTGAACGGCCTGGCAGTTCAGCGAAACGCTCGCGCTTGCGAGAGGGGCGGTGGCGAGACACGTCCTCCTGATGCGCCGACCTCGCCGCCTCCGAACGGGAGACACGATCGCCGCTGTATCTGCGTCTTCGGCATCGCAGCTGAACTCCCGCACGCCGTCGAACGCGGCAGCGCAACCTCCGCGACGTCTTCGGTTCCCGCATTCAGCGGTAGCGGACCTCGCGTGTGAACAACGACCCGCTGTATTGTGATCCTCGCGCACGCGCAGCGGACGTGAACGCCGCGTCCGCCGCCGACGACATCGCCAGCATCTTCGCGACGATCGGAGGCGACGACTCGGTGCGCGTCCTGCGTTATCTCGAAACACCGGGTCGATCGTGTCGCGCCCGAAGGTGATGATGGGCCAGGGAATCGAACTCCTTCTCTTCGCTCGGTCGCGCCCTGGATTTCCGCCCTGTCGAGCAGGCGATGATCCGGAGATCACGAACGGGCCTCCATCACGACCGCCGGCCACTGAGCGTGACTTGGTTTTGATGCGCGGAGGAGGAACCTCGTCAGATCGACGATACGCGCAGCAGGGGCCAGCGCTCGAGCCACGACTTGCTTCGAATGCGGTCCTCGAACACGGCTCTCTTGTCGCCGGAGAATCGTGGCGTTGGCCGCAGGATGCCGGCGTTCAGATCGGCGAGGCCGAATGGGGCGGCGATCTCGATGTCGTCGGCGACGCCGAGGCGCACGGCCACTGCTGTCGCCGTCTCCGGCCAGAACCGCATGGCGTCGTATGACGACTGGTAGGGGGCATCTCCGTTGCGAAGGTGCATACGACCCTGGTTCTTCACAGACCATTGGATCGATCCGTCGAGCGACGCGAGCCTCGCTTCGAACAGGAGGTCGTTGCTGCGCTCCGCGGCAAGCGGGTCGAACCAGATCACGTCGATATCTCCGGAGGGAGGTGATGGCGCACGCCCGTGCAGCGAGTCCCACACTGCGTTCCGGACGAACCCCGCCGCGATCCAACAGTCAGGAAGCGCCAGCGACTGAACGAACCGCAGCAGGCGCAGCCGTTGTGCGTCCCGCACCATCAACGTTCGGAGCTCGTCAGCGTGGACCATCGTCGAAGCCCAAGCCTCGGTGGTGGAAGGAAGTCGCTTCGTGCGACCGTGGCGTCCGCGGCGCACGCGGTTTTTCACCAACCCCCACCGGGATCGTTTCGGGGTACATCGCGCCCACGACGCTCTTCGTGCCTCACCCGGCGCCCGCGCTCAGCCCAACCCGCCGCCCCAGCAAAAGTCGCAGACGCGCGCGATCGCCCATCACCGCACGTCATCGGCGCGAAGCACGTGATGTACAAAACACTCGTGGCCGATCTCAGCCCAAATTTGGGCCCATCGGCAACACGTTTCCCCGAAATGCCAGGTCATTTCGGGGAGTTGGGGTGGCGTCCCCAACGGGATTCGAACCCGTGTTAGCGGCGTGAAAAGCCGCGGTCCTGGGCCTCTAGACGATGGGGACAGTTCGCGACGCGGACGTCGACGGCGCGGGTCTTTAGCCTTCCCGGCCCGTCTCTGCAACCCGAACCTGCATGCGTGGGGCTCAGCCGCAGCGGCCGAGGGCAGTGGCGGTCGCCCCCATGCACCTCTGCCCCGTCGGGCACTGGTCGGTGCGGATGCACGGTCGTTTGCCGACCTGCAGACCTTCTGGCCCGTCCCGGCGTTCTCGCTGCAGTAGGCGTCGAGGCCCGCGCAGTCGGCGTCTGCCGCGCAGTTCTTCAAGCAGTAGCCGACCATGCCCTTCGGGGCTTTGGTGAAGACGGTGTCGTCGTCGCGGACCTTGTCTTTGGGGAGGCTCGGGTCACAGGTGAACCCGGTGGGGCAGGTGCTCTCGCCGAAGTAACAGGTGTTGGCGCAGTAGCCGGCTTTGTCGGCCGTCGTGAAGAGGCAGTTGCACTTCGCCGGCGCCTTGGCATCGGCGTCGGTGCATGGGTCACCCGGCTTCTTGGTGTACGTGACCTTCGCCTTCACGCAGAGGCCGTCCTCGACCTGGCAGCTGTTACCGGTCGGACAGTCCGCGTCGGAGGTGCAGTCGCCGAAGCAGTAGCCCACGCCCTGGATCGCCATCGTCGTGCCGTCTTTGCCCCACCCATACACGTTGCACTTGTTCTTGCCCGCGCAGGCCTTGGGCGCCGCACCCGTGTCGTCGAACTCGCAGACCGGCAGGCAGATCCCCCCGCCCGAGGTGCTGAGGCAGACGCCGCGGTCCGCGTCGCAGCCGACGATCTTCGTTCCGTCGCCAGGGTCACAATTGACGCTGAAGCAGACCGGGGTCGGGTAGGCTTGGATTCCCCGCGTGGCGCGCATCACCGACCGAGCCGCCGCCCGTGCCCGGGCGACGTACTTCGCGCGCAAGATCGCCGAAGAGCACGGTCACGAGATCGAACGCGCCAAAGACACCGGCAACGCCCTCGCTGCGCTGCAGCCCGCCGTGGAGCGCGGTCGCAAGAAGCTCCGTCGCGAGCTCGGGCCGCAGCTGAGCGCGCAGGCGCTGCTCGACGAAGCACTCGAAGACGTCGTCGCGGAGGCCATCGCGAAGCGACTCGCGCAGGACGTCGAAGCCGAGGACGAGAAGCTGCGCCCACCCGCTCCTCCGGAGCCCGCACCCCCACCGCGCGGACCTTCCGCCGCCGAGAAGGCCACCCAGGCCGGGGTCAACAACATCCGCCTCATCGGGGGTGCGATGATCGCGGCAGCGCTCATCGGCGTCATCATCGACCAAGCCTCGCACGCCGACGCGAGGGCCCGACGCGCGTTGGCGGCGAGGGTGAATGCCACCTACGTCGAAGGCAAGTGTCTCGTCACCGATACGAAGGTGACGAAGGGGAAGAATCGCTCCTATCACAGCGTTCAGTTCACGCTGGAGGTGAACGGTGTCACCCATTCGAGCGACAAGTACTCACCCAACGATGACTCCGCGTGGTCGCCGCTCGGCTTGAAACGTGGGGACACGACCCCCTGCTACTACGATCCGAAGAACCCCGACTCGTCGTTCCTCCAGCGAGGCTCGGCCGAGGGCAGCGACTCGTCGGGAATCTCGTGGTTCATGCTGGGCTTCGTCGCCATGGGCCTATGGATGGTGTTCGGCGCCCGCCGGATGGAGCGCGCCGAGTCCGACTGATCACTCGTCGTCGAACAGCGAGAGCTGTTTCTTCTTCGGCTTCTCTTTCGGCTTCTTCGTGCGCGCAGTCCGCTCCTTGGCCGTCTCGACCTCCCGGTGGCCGGTCTCGAGCTGACTCTCGAACAGCTTCTGCACCGTCTCGAGCTTGTCGGCCTCTTCGGCCGTCTTGTCGTCGCGAATGCGCACGATACGGGGGAACCTCAGCGCATATCCGCTCTTGTGACGGGTGCTCCGTTGGATTCCGTCGAAGCCCACTTCGAGCACGATCTCGGGGCGGACCAGGCGCACGCCGCCGAACTTCTCGAGGGTGAGCTTCTCGAGCCGCGAGGTGATGGCGTCGATCTCCGCATCGGTCAGGCCCGAATACGCTTTACCGACGTTGACCAACTCGTCGCCCCGCCAGACGCCAAAGGTGTAATCGCTGAGCACCCCGGCGCGTTTGCCGCTCCCCTCTTGGGCGGCCGTGATCACGACGTCGAGCGTGGCGAACGCCTTCTTCACCTTTATCCAGGCCTGCCCACGTCGACCTGCCTCGTAGGGCGCGTCGAGCTTCTTCAGCACCAGGCCCTCGTTGCCGCGGGCGCGTGCCGCGTCGAACGCGGCATCGAGGTCGCCCATCGGCGCGACGGCATTGAGCACGAACGCGCTCACCGGCCCCCGCTCCGCCCAGCGCTCGAGACGTGCCCGCCGCTCGCGCCAGGGCAGGGCGAGGTGATCGCCCTCCTCGTCGGCGAGCAGATCATAAGCAAAATATGCGACCGGCACCTCGGCGAGGAGCGAGGCCGACGGTTCGGTTCGCCGGAGCCGCGTCTGCAGCGCGAGGAACGGGCGGGGACGATTGCCTTCGCCGACCGCGACCAGCTCACCGTCGAGCGCGACGTCGCCCTCGACCGATTGGAACGCCTCCACCACCTCGGGATACGCCTCGGTCACGAGCTCGAGACCGCGCGCGAAGATCGACACCGTGTCGCCGTGTTTGTGCACCTGGGCACGCACGCCGTCGATCTTGTCTTCCATCACGTGCACCGCGGGATCGATCTCCGCGGCGATGCTCTCGAGCGGCGTGGCGAGCATGTACGCGACCGGTCGCCCGATCTCGACGTGCGCCTCGCGCAGCTGGTCGTGCCGCGCGAGCACCGCGCAGACGCCGGGATCGGTCACGATCGCGGCTGCGGCGCGCACCGCGTCGAGCGACCGGCCGAACGCCCGCGCGATGGCGCCCTCGAGCACGCCGCCCTGCGCGCCCACCCGGAGCGACGCGTGAAAGACCTTCGCGAGGTACTTGGTCTCGAGCGGCGTCGCGCGCCCGAACGCCTCCAGCAGCAGGCGCTTCTTCTCGTCGCGTTTGCCGGTGCGGGCGAGGCTCTCGTACAGCGCCGCGACCTCGTGCAGCGAGAGGCCCGGTCGCTCGCCCGGCAGCCGCGCCATCAACAGGCCGAAAGCTTCGCCCAGCTCGCCGACGCGCCGCGCACACTCGCGGAGCATCCAGCCGTCCCAGCCGGTGGTCTCCTCGGCGACCTCGAAGAGCAGCGCCCAACCCACGCCGAGCGGGCGAGGATCGCCCACCGCCATCGCGATGCCCGTGGCCATGCGCGCCGCCGTCGCGAGCCCCTCGTCGTCGGGTATCGAGCGCAGCATCGCAGCGAGGATCTCCTCCTTGCCGATGCGCGAACGCGTGGCCCGCGTGGCGTCGAGCGCGGCGGCCAGGCGCTTCATGCTTCCTCGTCCAGCGCGCCGAGCTCGCGCGCCTCGGCGTGGATGCCCTGCTCGACGAGGTACCTGGCGAACGGCACCGCGTCGCCGTGGGTCGTGTAGACGAACCCCGCGCCCGAGGCGCGCACCGTCGCCACCAGATCGTCGAAGTCCGCGTGATCGGAGAGCACGAACGCCGCATCGGCGCGGTACCGATCGACCTGCGCGTCGACCATCGCGTTGCCGGACACGTACGCGACGCGTCGACCCTTGCTCAGCTGCGCGGCCGCGCGCGGGGGCGCGACGAGCACACCTCCGGACTTCTTCCTCTTCTTCTCCTCGGCATAGGCGCGCACCGGTCCGACGTGCACGCCGAGCGCCTCGTAGGCCTCGCACATCTTGAACACCGCGCCGTGCGCGACGACCTCGAGCCCCGCGTCGGTGAGCGCGCGGATGATCTCCTGCGACTTGCCGTGCGCGTAGGCGAGCACGAGCGCGTCGCCGTCGCGGCACCATTCGACCAGCGCGTTCAGGGTCGCTTCGCGATCGGGCCAACGGAAGATGGGCAGCGCAAACGTCGACTCGATGGCCAGCGTGTCGCAGGCGACCGGTGCGCCTGCCGCGTGCGTACGACCGCCTCCCGTGCGGTAATCGCCGGTGTAGACGAAGCGTCCGCCCGGGTGATCGACCACCAACTGCGACGCACCGAGCACGTGCCCGGCCGGTGCGAGTGACACGCGCGCCATCCCGGCCGGGGTCGCCATCTCGAGCGCCTCCTCGACCGCCATCCCGCCCGCGAGCGCTCCGTGACGTGCAGCGAGCAAGGCGAGCGTCTCGCGCGAGCCGAGCACCGTGCCCGACGCGAACCCTCCGTCATGATCGCCATGCGCGTGCGAGACGAACGCGCGAGGCACGTCGCGGGAGGGGTCGAGGTACAGGTCGAGCGCTGGCAGGTACAGGCCGGCGGGACGGACCTCGAGGGTGAGGGAGGGGCGGGGCATGGTTAGTTGGCGCTCCGCGCCCGGTCGAAGGTCGAAGGTCGAAGGTCGGAGGAGGCCGAAGCCCGAATCCCTGTCGTGATCAAGCCGTCCCACCAGAGCCGCCAACGGTCGCTGATTCGACGTTCGACCTTCGACCTTCGACCCTCTGGTTCCAGACTGCGTGGCTCGTAAGTGTTTGAAATTACTTGCTCAGTGAAGAAGTGTTGTAAAATACTGGTCCCCCGTTCAGCACTGCGATTACGTATCCTCGCATGCTCACCGGTTCGACCCTCCCCCGTATGGTCCTTCGCGCCGTCTACGCCCTGACCGAGTCCGGCTCTGCGCCGTCGTTGCGCACCGTGGTCGCCATCGTCCCCGCGCCGGCTCCCAAGGTCGAGGCCACCATTCGTGCCCTTGATGCGCAGGGGTTTCTCGACGCGAGCCGCATGCGCCTCACGATGCGGGGGCTCGCGGCCGCGTGCTCGCCGCGGATGGTCGCGACCGACCGTCGCAAGACCCCGCGCGACCAGCACTGGGCTGGTTCCGCTGCGCGTCCGGTGAAGCCTGGGCTGCGCAAGGCGGCCATCGTCGCGTAACCTCCCCTTCTCATGGCCGAGCCGGGCGAAGCAGTTGAACGCGCACCTCGCCGTGGCTTGAGCCCGGGTGGCCTCCTCGGCGAACGCTACGAGGTCATTCGCGAGCTCGGGCGCGGCGGCATGGGTGTGGTCTACGCCTGCTACGACCGCGCGACGGGAGCGAAGGTCGCCCTCAAGCGGGTCGACCGCGGCGGACGGACGATGTCCACGGGCGAGACCTTCTGGTTCCACCAGGAGGCACGCGCCCTCGCATCCCTCGACCATCCGGCGATCGTACGTGGCCGCGACTTCGGTGTCCTCGAAGACGGGTCCCCGTACCTCGTCATGGATCTGATCACCGGGCGATCGCTGTGGTCGCTGATGGAGGTCGGTCAGGTCCCGTGGCCGATCACCTGGGGCATCGTCGATCAGGTGCTCGGCGCGCTCGCCCACGCGCACGCGCGCGGCGTCATCCATGGCGACCTCAAGCCGCAGAACATCCTCATCGAGACCAACTCGGCGGGAGACGTCGGCAGCGATCCCAAGGTTCACGTCCTCGACTTCGGCCTCGCGTTCCTCTTGCGCGACCGGCACGACCCGCGCCTCGACGGCACGACCCAGGGCCCGGTCGCCATTCCCTACGGCGGCGGAACGCCGGGATTCATGGCCCCCGAGCAGATCCGTCGCGCGGTGCCGCACGTCGGTCCGCCCACCGATCTCTACGCGCTCGGGTGCATCCTCTTCCAGCTGCTCGACGGCCGTCCGCCGTTCATCGCCATGCGCGACGGCCCCGACGGCAACCCCGAGTGGGACGAAGAGAAGGTCCTGCAGATGCACAAGCGCGCGCCCGTGCCCGCGCCCGATCTGCCGCCCGGCGTGCCTGCGCACGTGACCGAGCTGGTCATCAAGATGCTCGCCAAGCGTCCGTGGCGTCGCTTCGAGCTCGCCGGCGACCTGCGCGATCGTTGGGAGCACGTCCGTCCGACGGCTACCGCCGAAATGATCGACATCGGTGACGACGAGACGCTCGATCTGCCCACGCAGACCAGCGCCCCTGACACGCGCATCGACGTGCTGAGCATCGCGGCGATCAATCCGAGCGCCCCGGTGACTCCGCCGCGTGGCGCCCCCGAGCTGCTCGGCCTCCGTCCGCCGCCGCTCGTCGGCCGCAGCCACGAGCGGATGGAGCTGCGGCGGCTCGTCGATCTGGTGTGCGCCTCCGACGGTCCGCGCGTGCGCATGGCCACGCTCGACGGCGAGGCGGGCGTGGGCAAGAGCCGCATCGCCGAGTGGCTGTGCGAGCGCGTCCACGAGACCGCGAAGATGCTCCCCCTGCGCGCGCGGTACCGTCGCATCAACGGACCGCAAGACGGCCTCAACGGCGCGGTGCTCGCCCACTACGGGCTCGAGCGCGTCGACCGCATCCTCGTCGAGCAGGCGTTGATCAACGTCTGGGAGGTCGACAAGGACGACGACGAGGGCATGACCTGGGTCGCGGCCACTGCCGAGTGGCTCCGCCCCGCATCGTTCGCCCGCGGCGAGCGCATGGAGCCCGCGCGGACGACCAGCGAGGACGAGCCGAAGAGCTCGCGCGAGCGCCGCACGCGCGACCGTCCGCAGCTCGGTCCCACCGGCAAGCGCTTCACCCTCGACGAGCCCGAGCTCCGTTGGCTGGTCATCCGCCGCGTGCTCGAGCGCATCGGTCGCGAGCGGCCGATCCTGCTCTGGCTCGACGACGTTCACCACGCGCCGCCGGCTACGTTCGAGGGCCTCGTGCGCATCGTGCGCGAGGTGCCCAAGCTGCGCATGTTGGTCGTGGCCACGGCCAGGCAAGAGGCGCTCACCGGCGATCGTGGGATCGATCGTCGCCTCGATGCGATGCGTCGCGCGCTCGGCGGACCGCGCATCAAGCTCGGCGCGCTCGAGCCGGCCGAGACCCACGCGCTCCTCCGCTCGGCGCTCCCGCTCGACGATCGCGCGCTCCACGAGGCGCAGACCCGGAGCAAGGGCAACCCGCTCTTCGCGCTGCAGCTGCTCCATGCCTGGGCGGCGACGGGAGGCCTCGAGCTGATCGGAGACCACTACCGGGTGCGCGAGGAGGTCCTCGTTCGTCGCGCGACGACGACGGCCGATCTGTGGGACGAGCGCATCGCCGCGCTCGATCCGCAACACGGTGCGGCGGCCGAGGCCGCGGCGGCGCTCGGGCACGAGTTCCGCGGCGACGTGCTCCGGCGGCTCGCCGCGTTCATCGTCGGCCTCGGCGGCTTCGGCGTGAACGTCGCGCGCGCGATCGATGCGCTGCAGAAGGCGCACATCCTCGTGGCCACCGGCGAGGACCGGTTCCGTTTCCCGCACGCCCTCTTGCAGGAGCACCTGCTCCACCGACTCGCCGAGCGCGACGACGCACGCGACGTGTTCCGCGCGGCGGCCGAGGCGCTCTCGCACCATCCGTTGGCAGGCACGCGTCGGGTCGTGCGCCATCGTGTGCTCAACCTCCTGCGCGCCGGCGACGGCGACACCGCCGCGGAGCTGCTCCTCGATTACGTCGAAGAGGCGTGGAGCCGCGTGCGCGATGCGACCCGCACCCTCGAGGACCTCGCGCTCCTCGACGTGCGCCGTCTCGACGTCGTCGCCAAACGCGCCGAGGCCGACACGCCCGCGGCGCAGAACGGCGCCTTCCACCCGCCTGCGATCAGCCCGGTGTGGTCCGCCAAACACCTGCGTTGGCGCGCCGAGGCACTGCGTCACGCCGGTCGCTTCGAGGACGCCCGCGAGGCCGCGCAGAAGGCGCGGAAGATCTTCGTCAACCTCGGCGAGCAGCGCGACGAGGCCAACGTCCTCCGGCTTCTCGGGCACATCGCCTCCGAGTTCGGCGAGCAGGCCGAGGGCCGCAAGATGGTCGCGCGCGCGCTCACCACGTTCGACCGCGTCGACGACGATCGCGGCCGCGCCACGTGCGAGGTGGTGCTCGGCGAGATCGACTACCTCGTCGGCGACCACGTCAGCGCGCGCGACGCCCTCCACCGCGGCGCGCGTCGATTCAAGCAGATCGGCGATCCGCTCGGTCGCGCGCAGTGTCTGCTCCTGCTCGGGCTCATCGAGCTCGCCGAGGGCCTGTTGCCCAAGGCGCGCGATCTGTTGGTCGAAGCCCGGCAGGAGTTCGACGGCATCGGCTATCGGCTCGGGCTGTCGCAGTGCGACGTCGCGCTCGCCCACGTCGATCATCGCGCCGGCGATTTCGAGGGTGCACGCACGCGCGCCCAGGCCACCCGCAGCGCCCTCCGCTCGCTCGAGAACCCGCGCGGGCTCGGCGCCGTCGAGCGGCTGCTCGCGATGATCGCGATCGATCAAGACGACGCCGCCGCGGCGCAACGACACGCGACCGATGCGCTCGACCTCTACACCAAGCTCGGCGACCCCTGGGGCATCGTCGAGTCGCGCGTGCTGCTCGTGCAGGAGCACCTGCTCCGCGGGGCGCTCGAAGAGGCGCGCATCGAGCTCGAGGTCTGCGACCAGATCACGCTCACCGAGGCCGAGCCGCTCCAGCACCGCCACCTCACGCGCGCGTGGCTGTCCGCGGCGAACGGCTATTACCGCAAGGCGGCGACAGCGCTCGAAGAGGCACGAAGCGTGTTCGCCGATCGCCGTCGCATGGGCGACCACGCCAACGGGCTGCTCACGCGGTTCGACAGCTTGAAGTGGAAGGACCCGGCAGGGGCCAAGGTCCGCGAGTGGTGCGACAGCATCGCCGGCATGAGGAGCACCGGGCAGTTCCCCGCCGAGAAGTCCGAGGCCTGATGCTCGCGCGCCCGGTGCCTCGCTTGTTCGGGCCACGCACGTTGTTGACCTTGCCCGACCCCTCGGCCGCGCCGCGCGTTCTCGCGTACTTCGCGAAGAACCGCGCGCGGCTGTCGCCGGTGAGCCCACCGTGGGCCGATGGGTTCTTCACCGACGAGTATTGGCACCGCCGGCTCGAGATCGCGCGCGACGAGTGGAACCACGAGCTGTCGCTGCGGCTCTATCTCTTCAAGCGCGGCCACGAGTCCGGGCCGGTCATCGGCGCGGTGTCGTTCACCCAGTTTTTTCGCGTCGCGTGGCAGCGCTGCATCCTCGGCTACTCGATCGACGGAGACTACGAAGGTCAGGGCATGCTCCGCGAGGCGCTCGAGAACGCGATCGCGTACGTGTTCGACGACCTCGCGATGCACCGCATCGAGGCGAACTACATGCCGACCAACGAGCGGAGCGGCAACCTGTTGCGTCGGCTCGGGTTCACGGTCGAGGGGTACGCGCGCGACTACCTGTTCCTCGGCGACCGCTGGGCCGACCACGTGTTGACCTCGAGGACCAATCCGCGTCCCCTCCGCCCACTCTGAGGGCCGCGCCGATGGACTGGTCTCCGTCGTTCGACCGAGGACAGCGGTGGTTCGACCCGCTGCGGGAGGCGATGGCTCCCTTTCGTGAGCACGCTCGCTGGCCGACGATCGACGAGTGGAATGCCGTGTTTCCACCGTTGTCTTCTCGAGGTGGCGCACCGATCCGGTTCGTCCGACAGCCGCCGAAGCGGCGAGGTCGACCGGTCGACCTCGACACCATTTACGACGAGCGCATCTACGTCCGCGGTGAGGTGCCGAGCCGCCCCGAGAACTGGCACGACTTCTTCAACATGCTCGTGTGGTGCACGTTTCCCAAGACCAAGGTCGCGATCAACGCCAGGCAACGAGCAGCTCTCCGCGCCCGGGTCGATCCGACGATGAGGCGCCTGCCGTCCGCGCGCAGCCGTGAACAGGACCTGCTCGCGATCCTCGACGAAGGCGGCGCCATTCGAAGGCCGGACGGCACGCTGCTGATCCTCGGCCATGCGATCTACGAGCACCTCGCGTGCAACCCCGTTCCCGTGCACGCGTACCTCTACCTGTCGCGCGCGACCGCGCTCGACGAGATCGACGCAGAGCTCGCCGCGTTTCTCGATTCTGGCGCGCCGCTCGACGAGAACGGTCCCTCGATGACGATCACGCCCTGAACGACGGCCCAAAGGAGCGAGGGCACTGCGATTGCACCGGGATCGGTCGCACCGTTCCTCGAACACCGGAGGTCAGTTCATGCGCACCCTTCCAGCGGCAATCCTGGGGCTCGCCTTCGCAGCGGGCTGTACGACGTTTCCAAGACCAGATGCGCGCGTCGCGTCCTCCGAAGGCGCGATTCGCGGCGCGCAGGAGGTCGGCGCACAGAAGGTCCCCCAAGCGTCGCTGCACTTGAAGCTCGCCCAAGAAGAGCGAGCGAAGGCGCTGGATTTCATGCGTACCGGTGAGTACCAGCGCGCGGAGTACATGCTCATGCGCTCGGAGGCCGACGCCGAGCTCGCCAACGCGATGGCGCGCGAGGTCCAGGCCAAGAGGGATGCGGAGCAGGCCAGCGAGCGGCTCGAAGCGTTGAAGAGCAAGGTGGGTGGAAAATGAGCGCGCATCGCCGAGGAGGGCCCATGTCGATCCGTTCGAGCTTCGTCATCGCCGCGTTCGCGTGCTCCGGAGTCTTCCTCTCGGCATGCGCGACGACGGGAATGCCACCGCCCGAGTTGACGCAGGCGCAGGCCGCGTACAAGAAGGCCGAGTCAGGCGACGCAGCTCGCTTGAAGCCCGCCGAGCTCCACAGCGCCAAGGAGGCGCTCGACAGCGCCGAAGAGGCTTACAAGGCGTCGCCGAACGACAAGCAGAAGGTGACCGATCTCGGCTACATCGCCAAGCGCAAGGCCGAGTACGCGGAGACGCAGGCGAGCATCGCGGCCTCGATGGAGGCGAAGGCGAAGGCCGACGCCGAGACCACCAAGCTGCAATCGAGCGTCGTCGACTCGACGTCCAAGGACATGAAGGCGCTGCGCGCCGAGGTCTCGCGACCGAAGGCAGAGACGCCCAAGGAGCGAGCAGGGCGACTCGAGGACGAGAAGAAGGCACAGGATGCGATGGAAGGGCTCAGGAGCTCCCTCTCGGTCACGAGCGAGACGCGGGGGATCGTGATCACGCTGCCGAGCAGCGTGATGTTCGCGACGGGCCAGTCGAGGATCCTTCCCGGAGCGCAGAGCCAGCTCGACAAGGTCGCGCAGGCGCTTTCGACGCAGACGGACCGACACTTCACGGTCGAGGGGCACACCGACAATCAGGGCACCGACCTGATGAATCAGATCCTGTCGGAGCAGCGCGCCCAGGCCGTTCGGGATTACCTCATCGTGCACGGCGTTCCTGCAGCCAACATCACCGCGGTCGGCAGGGGCACGACGAAGCCCATCGCCGACAACAAGACCGTCGACGGCCGCGCGATGAACCGTCGCGTCGAGGTGATCGTCGAGAAGCCGTGAGGGTTTCGCGGTTCGCCTCGTCGCGCTTTCGAGTACGATCGCCGGCTCGATGTCCTCCCCGCGACGAGCCGCCGGCGAACGCGTAGGCTCGTTCGAGATCCTCCGTCATCTCGCGAGCGGCGGCATGGGCGAGGTGTACGTCGCGAGGGCCGATGACGGTCGCGAGGTTGCGCTCAAGCTCCTGCTCGCCGACGAAGCGAGCCCGCTCTCGGCCCGCTTCGACCGCGAGGGGCGGGTCGCGACGCGGCTCGAGCACCCGCACATCGTTGCAGCGCGGGAGAGCGGTCGCGCCCCGGACGGCACCCCGTACATCGCGATGGAGCTGCTCGACGGGGTCGACCTCGAGACGCGCCTCCACGACACCGGCGTCACGGCGCGCGAAGCCGTCGCCATCGCGGTCCAGACGTGCGAAGCCCTCGAATACGCGCACGCGCAGGGCGTGGTCCATCGTGACCTCAAGCCGCAGAACATCTTCCTCTGCAGCGGGTCCGAGCTTCACGTGAAGGTGCTCGACTTCGGCATCGCCCGCCTCGCCGACGACCCGGGCATGACCGCGACCGGGCTGATGCTCGGCACCGTGACGCACATGGCGCCCGAGCAAGCGCGTGGGCAGCGGGATGTCGATGCGCGGGCCGATGTGTGGAGCCTCGGGGTCGTGCTCTACCAGTGCCTCACCGGACGCCTTCCGTTCGCGGCGGCCGATGCGGCGGGCCTGATCTTCCAGCTGCTCTTCGAACCACACACCGACCTGTCCTCCACTTGCACGCTCCCGAGGCCGGTCGTCGACCTGGTCAATCGGGCGCTGAAGAAGTCGCGCGACGATCGCTTTCCCACTGCGGCCGCAATGCGCAGCGCGCTGCTCTCCCTCGACCTCTCGGCGCTCGACGGGCCCGGGCTCCGCCAGGACCGCGTCGTCTTCGACGCGAACGCCGCCACCGAGGCCGCCGAGGCGAGCCCAGCGTTCACCGACGAACGCCGCCTCGCCGCGCTCGTCTACGTGCGGGGGCCTCGCGATGCTGCGCGCATCGAGGCGCTGACCGTCGCGCTCGACGCTCGCACCTCCCGAGTCGACGGCGGCGACGTCCTCGCGCTCTTGGGCGCCGAACGATGGACGGGCGACGAGCCGAACCGCGCCGTCCGCCTCGCGCTCGCCGTCGCACCACACGCCGCCGGCGTCGGGGTCTCGACGGGGCGCATCTTGCGCCGCGGTGCGGTCGTCGGGAGTGAGGTCATGCAGACGGCCTCCCGCCTGGCCAACGCCGCCGGCGTCACGCTCGACGGCACGACGGCGGAGCTGCTTCGCGGAAAGCTCGTGCTCGATTGGCAAGCCGACGGCACGGCCAGGCCGACGGCCCACGTCGTCGGTTCGATCCCTCCGAGCTCGTTGTTCGTTGGACGCGACCTCGAGCTGGCGATGCTCTCGCGCAGCGTCGATGCCGCAGTCGACGAGTCCTCGGTCCGAAGCGTAGTGGTCGTCGGCGGGCCGGGCATGGGCAAGAGCGAGCTGCGGCGGCACGCGACGCGCGCCGCCCACCAGCGACAGCCGGCGCTCACGACGTTGCTCGCGCGCTGCGACGCGTTTCGTCGGGACACGCCGTTCGCGGCCCTCCGCGAAGCCACCGAGAACGCGACCGGCGCGCCCGAGGCGCTCGCAGCCTTCGCGGCGGTCATCGACGGCGCCTTCCAGGCCAGCCTCGGCGATGCGCTCGCGGTGCTCGATCGCGCGCGAGAGAAGCTTCAACGAGGCCTCGAGACCCTCGCCGAGCACGGGCCGATCCTCGTCGTGATCGACAACGCGCAGTGGCAGGATCCGCCCTCGAGCGCCTCGCTTCGCTGGATATTCGAGGCGTCGCCGCATCTGCCGTTGGCCGTGTGGCTGTTGTCGCGGCCCGACGGACGCGACTTCGCATCGGGCACCGTGCCCGGCGCCGCTCAGCTCGATCTCGGCCCGTTGCCGCGCGACGCGGCCGCCGAGCTCGTCTCGGCGATCCTCGGCTCGGCGCCGACCGAGATCCTCGATCGGGCTGGCGGCCATCCTCAGTTCCTCGAAGAGCTCGCGCGTTTGCAGGCCGAGCGCGGGCCAGCCTCGCTGCGCGAAAGGGCCTCGCTGCGCCCCGAGGCGCCCATCCCGGTCTCGATCGAGGCGGCGGTGCTCGCCCAGCTCGACGCCAGCCCCCCGCTCGTGCGAGAGGCGCTCAAGCGCGCCGCCATCTTTGGACCGATCTTCTGGGAGGAGGGGCTCCGGTCGCTCGGTGCCGATCTCGAGGTTCTCCGTCGTTCGAACCTCGTCGCGCCGCGACCACGCTCCCGCTTCGCCGGAACGAGAGAGCTCGCCTTCCGCAGCGGCATGTTGGCCGATGTCGCCTACACGCTGTGGCCCGACGAGCAGCGGGCGGCGCTCCACGGCCTCGCGGCGGACTGGCTCTCGACGCAGAGCGGCGTCTCGCCCGACGAGCTCGCGCGACACTACGATCTGGCGGGCCGCGCGGCACGCGCCGCCGAGTGTTACGTGATGGCGGCCGAGGCGTCTGCCCGGGTCGCCGACATTGCCACGACCTGCGCGCATGTCGCCAAGGCCCTCTCGCTCGCGAGCGATCCAGCGACGCGATTCAAGGCGCTCGTCGCGCAAGACGATGCACTTCAGACCACCAGCGATTTCGAGCAGCGACGAATCGGGATCCTCGAGCTCGCCGAGCTGTCGTCACGCCTCGGGATGGAGCACGCCGCCGAGGCGTCGTGGCGCAGGTGTCATTTCGCGCGACTGGTCTCCGATCGCTCCGCGCTGGTCTTCGGGCTGCGCGCTGCGGAGCTCGCTGCGCAGGCAGACGATCCACGCGCCGGTGCCGCGGCCGAACGGGAGCTCGCGATGATCTTCGCGGAGGAGGGCGAGCACGAACAAGCGCGCGCCCACGCCGACGCTGCGCGGGCCTTGGCCGAGCGTGCCGGGGACGAGTGGCTGGTGGCGCGCGCGCTCTCGACGTCGGCGTTCGTGCTCGCCGAGGCGGGTGCGGCGTCCGAGAGCCTCGAACGATACAGTGCCAGCGCCGAGCTCTATGCGAGGCTCGGCGATCGCCGGCGCGAGGCACAGGCACGCACCAACGCTGCGAACATCCTGTTGGACCTCGGTCGCACGGACGAGGCCATTCCGCAGATCGAGGCCTGCATCGCCGCGTCCGAGCGCGTCGGAAACTCGCGCGTGGTCGCGGTGTCGACCCACAACCTCGGAATCGCGCGCCGACTCCTTGGTGAGCTCGACGCGGCGGAGACGCTGCAGCAGAAAGTCGAGCCGGAGGCCGAGCGGCTGCGGCACGTCATCCTGCGCTGCTCGGTGGCGGTCGAGCGGACGTACCTCGCCCTCTCGACGAACGCCCCGCGCGAGGCGTGTCTCGCACGGGCCGACGAGGCGCTGGTGCGCGCAGAGGCAACACGTTCTACCGTGTGGATCGCTTCGGCCATCGCGGCGAACCTCCACTGCCGTGCGCGCCACGGGCTCGAGGTCGAACCGATGCTCGGGCAGGCGCGCGAGCTGCTCTCCCAGCTAGACAAGCCGTCGTCGCGGCTCGAGGTGCTCTCGGCCATGGCAGGAGCCGATGCATCCATGCGCGCCGAGGTCGACGCGGCGCTCGACGAGGCGGCGGCGCTCGCGGATGACCATGATCGACTGCGCGAGGCGCTGAAGCGGCGCTATCTCGTCGCTGTCTGATATTGGATCGGTCAGCAATTCCCACGGCATTTCCCCTGCGCAGCAGGGCTTGAAAGGCATGCCGTGGGCCCGGCCCGCGGACTTCAGGCCCCACACCGAAACGTGCTCGGTGCTCTAGAGAGCGAGCTGGCCCTTTGCGACAACCGGCGTCGTGGCCGGGGCCGGCGAGTTGCCCGGCAGCGTGCCCGGATCGTCTTGCGTGTATTTGGCGCCGTCGTATCCGGCGACGGGGAAGCCGTTGCAGGTTCCCGTGTTCTCGACGAGGGCGCCCGTGGCGGCGACGAACAGGGCCGCGAAACCGTCGTTGCGTGACAGCTCGTTGCGGGTGACGGCCGCGGCGCTCGAGCCCTCGGAGAACGACAGGGCATCGCCGAGCAGCGACAGCTTGCCCGCGCTGGTGTCGACCGCGCCGGCGCGCGTGCCCTCGAGCTCGTTGCATTGGATCGCGACGATGCTCCCGCCGCTCGTGGCTGCGATTCCGACGCCGACGTTTCGACGCCATCGGCCGTAGCCGATCGACGCCGTGGCGCCATCCTGTACGAACGCGCCGGGCCCGCCGTTGGAGGCGACGATGGCTCCGTTGATCGTCACCGCGCTCCCCTTGCCGCTGACGACGAGACCTGCGCGCGCGTTGATCAGGATCTGGGTGCCGAAGCCGCGCTCGGCGTCGCTCGCGATCGAGGCGTCGAGCTTCAAGCTCCCTCCGCCGCGCACCACCACGCCGTCGCCGCCGGCACCGGCCACCTTGCGCGCGTCGGAGATGGTGAGCGTCGTCGCCTCGACAGTCGCTCCGTCGACGGTGAGCCCCGTGAGCTCGTTGCATTGAATCGCGACCGCCGACAGCTTGCTCGCGACGCCGCTCTTGGCGCCGCGAAAGCTCACGCCGGCCGCGCCGTTCAGCATGATCCATCCGGTGCTCGCATCGACGTGACCGTCGTCGACGACCACGCCGATCTGCTTGCCGTCACGCACCAGGAACGAATCGAGCTTGGCGTCGGAGCCAGCGAGGACTGCGATGCCGCGGCTGCAGCCCTTCAGCGCGCTGAAGCCCGTCGCGGTCACCTTGCTGCCCGTCGCGCGCAGAGCGTCGCCCGCGCCCGAGACGAGGACGTTCTTCAAGGTGAGCTCGGAACCCGCGCTCGCGTCGAATCCGACCGTCGCCGGCGCGCAGGTCGCGGGATAAGAGATCGAGAGCCCGCTGATCGTCACCTTGGCCGTGGAGCCTTCGATCGAGAAGGCCGAGGTCGTGGCTGCGAGGGTCGTGCCCTTGGTGCCGTCGGGGTTCGCGCCGGCGCCGACGATGGTCACGGTGCCCGTGAGCTTCACGACCGAGGAGACGACATGGGCTCCGCGCGCGAGGACTACGGTGCGTGCCGCGGGGGTGGCGGCGAGCGCTGCGCCGAGCGTTCCGTACGGCGAGGTCTTGCTGCCGTCGCCGCCGGTCGCTCCGGGACGAACGAAGACGACGGGGGCTTCGGCCGACGAGGTCTCCGGCCATTCGGCGGCCGCCGCGGTGTCGTCCGCTCCGACCAACACACAGCGGAATCCGCCGTCGCCGCTCGGCAGCGGAGCCTCGCGCGGACCTTTGCACTCGTTCGGCCTCAGGTCTGCGACCGGGTCGGACGGCACGTGGCTGTCGGTGACGGCGTCGGACATGCCGGAGTCGGTCGCCGCCGCAGGCGAGGGATCGCTCGAGGACGAGCCACAGCCGGCCGCGAGAACGACGCAAGTGACGAACCAGAGTCGATGCATGCTTCCCCCCAGTAACGTTCCCCGAGTCTACCGGTTTCGCGCGCAGCGAAATCCGAGGAAATCCGTGGGCGAAGTCGGAGAGCGGGTGTAGCGCGCGGCCACTTTCAACGTGTCGAGCGTGGTGCTGCACCACGAGCCGCCGCGATACCCGCGCAACGAGGTCGCCCCGAGCGAACACAGTGGGTTCGTGCGGGCGATGCCACCCCAACACTTGGTGTCGGTGTAGGCAGCGTACGAATCGGCCATCCACTCGCGGACGTTGCCCGCGAGATCGAAGACGTCTGGGGTGGCTGCGAAGCTGCCCACGCGCCGGGTGGTCGCGGTGTCGTCGCCCGGACAGAAATTCCACTGCGCCCGATCGCACCCGGGACTGCCGGTCTCGTTGCCCCAGGGGTACGTCCGCGGCACCGGCAACGAGGCGACGGCACGTCCCCGCGACGCCCACTCGTACTCGGCCTCGGTCGGCAATCGACCTCCGTCCCACGCGCAGAACGCCTGTGCCGTCCACCAATCCAGGCAATTCATCGGATGCGCGTCGCGCGCACCCGACATGGACGACCAATTGCACTCCTTCATCGTCGTCGTCCGGACCGGCTCGCGCACGGTGCCCGCCCACGCGATCGATCCTGCCTGATAGGCCATCGCGCTCGTGGGGGCTGGGCGGCCCGCGTTCCAGAACCTGCGGAAGCGCGCGACGGTGACCTCGTGGGCGTCGAGCGTGTACGGGCCGACGGTGATGTTCGTTTGCAGCGGCGTGGCTGCGTTGGCGCCTACCTCGCCCATCGTGAACGTTCCGCCGGGCAACGAGACGAACGCGCAGCCGCGCTCCTTCGAATCGGGGCAGCTCGGTGGCGTGACGCACGCCGAACCAACGCAGACCTGACCAGCGGGGCAGGGGACGGTCGCGCACGTCGCGGGCGCCGCGTCCGACGAGGTCGCGTCGACGGCCGCATCCAGCGCAATCGGATCGGTGTCGCTCGGTGAGTTCATCACGTCGTCGAGACCGGGCGCGTCTTCCATCGGGTTGTCGACGACGTCGACGACCTGCGCATCCACCGCGGCCGGGGCGGGCGAAGCCTCGTCGTTGCTGCTGCAGCCCGCCGCTCCGAAGAGCGCGAGGTGCAGTACAACGAGGCGCAGCGCTCCCCTCTTCGCGCGACCAGGCACCGTGGGGATCGTGCACTGCTCGGCCCGGCTGGGCAAGACGCTCAATCGAATGCGCCCCGCACCACGATGGTCCGTGCGCCCATCGCCTGCGCCCCGTCTGTGTCGCGAAGAACGGCGGTCACGCGCACATGGTGTCCGAGCAGCTCTGCGAGCGTGACGCCGCCCGCATTGTCGAGCTGCATCCGGAGACCGGTCAAAGTGCAAGAGCCCCCGGCGGCTGCGGGGGCCGAGAAGTCGTAGACGACCCTACTGTGGTTCACGAGCTTGGGCGCGCTCGCGTCCTCGACATCCTCGAGGTCGACGGTGAGGATCGACCCTCGGCGTCGCAGGCCGCGCTGGCTCACCGCGAGCCATACGTGATGTCCGCCTTGGGGCCCCTTCTCCCACGTCAAGACCGTGCCGTCTTCGATGTCAGCGTACGTCGTCTGGCCCGCGCCGACGGTCAGCGTGGCCTTCGCGTCGAGCGACGCTTTGCACTCGTCGGGCGAGAACGGCGTGGCGGCATCGCCGTCGGAGCTCACGGTGCCGGGGGCCGCGCAACCGATCAGTGCTCCGAAGAGCAGGCATGGACGCAACGACGTCATAGCGCGCAGGTGCGAAATCCCGCGAACACGTCGCGCCGGTGCGGCGGATAGAAGTTCCGCCACGTGTTCCGGAGCAGCCTTCCGCGCGTGATCCACGCTCCGCCGCGCAGCACCATGTGCGGCGAGTGGAACCACGGCTCGGAGTACTCCTTGTACGGATCGAGCACGAAGCCGGGGAAGGGGCCGAACCGCGTGGAGGTCCACTCCCAGGTGTTCCCGATCATCTGTCGACAGCCGAACGGCGAGTCACCCTCGGGGTGCGCCGCCACGTCGACCGGCCCGCGCGCGTGCCCGTCGAGGTTCGCGTGTCGTTCGGTCGGAGGGTCGTCGCCCCAGGGAAATCGTCGCTTCTCGTAGCCCGACGCGGCGACCTCCCACTCCGCCTCGGTGGGCAATCGACGCTTGGCCCAGCGACAATACGCCTCGGCCTCGTGCCACGAGACGTGGACGACGGGATGGTGCGGCGAGAGCGGCTCGACGCGATCGTATCGAGTCACGCGCCACTCGCCATCGACCTTCACCCAGTGCAGCGGGTGCTCCGGCGGCTCGACGCTCCACAGCTCGCGCCGCTGGTATCCGCCGTCCTCCACGAAGGCGAGCATCTCCGCGTTGGTGACCGGCGCGCGTGCGATGCGGAACGGGGCCACCTCGACCTCGTGCGCCCACTTCTCGTTGTCGAAGACGAACCGATCGCGCCCTTGGATCGCACCGAGGCGGTAGGTTCCGCCCGGGACCTCCACGTCGCCCGGCCACGGGCCTGCGGCACGCACGGCGCGCGAGTCACCCGAGATCCGCGGCGCACGCCACCCGTGCGTCTGACGCGTGTAGGCGAGCGCCTCGCCGTGCATGTCCTCGTGGAAGATCGAGAGCGCGAGGAAGTACTCGAGCGAGGGATCGCTCGTTTGCGCGACGCGACGGGCGACGTCACGGCAGAACACGAGCACGTCGCTCATGTACCGCAGCGTGTCGCTCCGACTCGGCAAGGGCAGATCCCAGCGGGTGTCGTGGTGGACGCGCGCAGAGTCGTAGAGTGCATCGCCGTCGTCGCGTAGCGGGTCGAGCCCGAACGAGTGGCGCCGCACCCACTTCTCGTGGAACCACGCGACGTGGCCGACCTCCCAGCGGATCGGATTGACGATGGGCAGGCGCGGACCGAGCCACTGCGTGTCGTCGAGGTCGAGCACCATGTCGAGCAGGCGCCGGCGGGTGTCGGCGAGCGCTGCGTCCAAGTCCCGCGGGTCCATGCGCGCTACTGTAGCGCGGTGCGCGTCCTCATCGTCACCCCTGCACGCGCGGGATCGACCCTCGGCAACAGGGCGACCGCGCTCCGATGGCAGCGGCACCTGCGTGCGCTCGGTCATCGCGTGTCGATCGCGACGACGTACCGTGAGGGGCCGTGGGACGTGGTGTTCGCGTTGCACGCCAAGAAGAGCGCGTCGGCCGTGTTCGCCGCTCGCGCGCGCGGGACTCCCTGCGTGTTGGCGATGACCGGCACCGATCTCTATCGTGACGTGGCGAGGAGCGCTCGCGCGCGGCGTGCCCTCGTCGAGGCCGATCGGATCGTGGTGCTGCACGAGCGGGGCGCCGACGATCTTCCGAGCGCGGTGCGTTCGAAGGTTCGCGTGGTCGAGCAGTCGGCGGTGGTCGCCCCGCGAACGCGTCGCGGGTTCGACGTCGTGGTCGTCGGTCACTTGCGTGCCGTGAAGGATCCGTTCCGCGCCGCGATGGCCGCGCGTCGCCTCCCGGAGTCTTCCGCGATCCGCGTCGTGCACGTAGGCGGCGCGCTCACCGACGCGATGCAGAGGCGCGCCGAACGCGAGATGCGCGTGAACCGGCGGTACGTGTGGCTGGGCGAACGGGCCCCGGCCGCGGCGCGCGCGTGGATCGCGCGGGCACGGGTTCTGGTCCTGTCCTCGCAGATGGAGGGCGGCGCCAACGTCCTCTCCGAGGCGCTGGTGGCAGGCACACCCATCCTCGCCTCCCGCATTCCCAGCTCCGTGGGCGTGCTCGGTCACGACTACCCGGGCTTCTTCCCCGTCGGCGCTACGGACGCGCTCGTGCGGTTGCTCCTCCGGGTCGAGTCGGAGCCCGGATTCCTCTCCGCCCTGCGGCGGGCGGGCCGTGCACGACGTGCTCGCTTTGCACCGCAGTGTGAACAGGCTACGTTGCGCGCGCTGCTCCGCGAGCTGGATTTTGCCAAGCCATGAGCTTGGCTGGGCAGGGTAAACGTGGTTCTTATATCCCTCGCCCGACCGGTTATCTGATTTGTCTTAGAGGTCTCCGCAGTGTCCATGCGTGCTGGCTCCCCGCGTACGGGTCTTCTCGCGCTCGTGAGCTTCGCCGCGCTGCTGGTGGTGCTCGCAGTCGTGTCGCTCGACCTGCTGCGCCGCCCCGGACCGCCGCCGGTCACCACGGTCCCGGGCACGAGCCTCGCGCTCACGCGGCACGTGGTGCTCGTCGTCGTCGATGGTCTGCGCTTCGACTACGCCAACGACCCCGACCGCGCGCCGAACATCGCGCGCCACATGCGCGAGGAGACGCACGGCGAGGTCTGGGCCGGGCAGATCACCATGTCGTCGGCCGCGGTCCTCGCGATGGGGGCCGGTCAGCGCGGTGACTTCACCGAGGTCGCGTTCAACCTCGATCAGGATCCGACGCCGTACGACCACCTGTTCGGCAGCGTCGCCCGCGCGCGACTGCGCTCCGCGCTCGCGGGCGACGTGGTGTGGTCGGCGCTCTTCGGCAAGGCGACCGAGCAGCGCACCGCACCGCCCGATCTCGCACTCGACGCCGACGACTCGGCGGAGATCCTTGCCTCGGCGCACGCGCTCGCGCAGGCCCGACCGCGCCCCAACTTCCTCGTCGCGCACGTCACCACGCCCGATCACCAGGCGCATGCCCACGGTGCCGCGTCCGACAGCTATCGCACGTTCCTTCGCGCGTTCGACGCGCGGCTCGAGGCGTTCCTCCACGCGCTCCCGGAGGACAGCACGGTCGTCGTCTTGAGCGATCACGGCGCGCTCGACAGCGGCGCTCACGGCATGGGCTCCGAGACCGAGCGTCGCTCTCCGATCTTCGCGTACGGTCCCGGGATCGCCCGCGGACGCGCGCTCGCGCCGATCGAGCAAGTCGACCTCGCGCCGACGTTCGCGGCGCTGCTCGGGGTCTCGACGCCGATCCACGCCCGCGGCACCGCAGCGTTCGAGCTCCTCGACCTCGCGCCGACCCACGCCCGCGACATCGCCTGCAACGAGGCCGCCCGGCTCGGTCGTCTGGTGAACGCAGCCCACGCGCCGGCGATCGCCGCGGTCGACCGCGCCGAAGGCCTCTGCGCCTCGCCCGCCTCGGTCCCCGCCGAGATCGTCGACGCCACGCGGAAGGCCGCCCGTTCATGGGATCAAGCGCTCGACGAGGCTCGTTCGCGCTCGGGGCGGTTCGCGCTCGCGGCGATCTTCCTGGTCATGCTCGGCACCGCGGCCGTCGCGGTCCGCCTGGTCCCGAGGGTGCACCAGCTCCACGGCATCCCGCGGGTGCTCGCCGCCGTGGTGGTGCTCGCGATCGTCAGTGTCGCGCTCAACGTGCTGATGGACCACCTGCCGCGCCCGCTTCGCAACATCCGCGGGGCGTTGACGGTGGTGTTCACGCTGCCGATCTACCTCTCGCTGCTCGCGCCCGAGAAGGTCACCGCCTGGTTCGCGCGTCGCAAGCTCGTCGGGTTCGCGATGGTCCCGGCGTTCCTCGCTGCGTCGTACCCGCTCGACACCAAGGTGCATGGCTATCTCGCGCTCGCCGTCATCGCGGTCGTGTGGATGCTCCGGCCGGACGCCGATCTGAAGACGCCCGGCCCTCGTCTCCCGGCGATCCGGATCGGCGCGGTTCTCGCCGCGGTCGCCGTGCTCGCGAGCACCGCGCTCGGCGGCGAAGAGGTGCGGGCGCTCCCCTTGCGCGCTCGTCTGCCGATCGGGCTCAGCCTCGCGGCCGCATGGCTCGCCCTCGGTGCGCGCGATCGGGATCGAGGCTCGGCGACCCGCGCCAACGTCCTCTCTGCGATCTTCGTCGCGTGCGCTGGGGTGCTCGCCAAACCGTTGGTCCCCTCGACGGTCGGCCTGATCGCGCTGCTGGCTTCGATGGTGGCCGCGTTGGTGTTCGCCCGTCGGGGACAAGCCACGCTCGCCTGCGGGTTTGCATTCGGTGCTTATGGATTGGTGTCCCGCGACGTCGAGGTCTACACCGTCGCGGCCGCTGCGCTCTTGGTCGAGGCGCTGGCGCACGCCGCCTCGACGCATGGGCGTTCGTCTCCCGAAGAGCGGCCGTGGGCGCTCGCGACCCTGACCCTCGGGCTGTTCCTCGCCGGCTACCTCGTGCGCGTCGGCGTGCAGCAGGGGCTCGGCATCGGCGGCGCCGATCTCGACGCCGGCGTGTTCGGCGACCACGCGCCCTCGATGATCCGCATCGCCCTCTGCGTGGTGGCCAAGTACGTGCTCGTCTCAGGCATCCTCGTCTACGTGTTCGCGCAGCGTCGCGAGCGCATGCTCCTCGCGAGCCTCTTGTTCGCCTCGGTGCTCTGGGCCGGCCGCGCCGCGGTGCTCTCGCTCGGCCTCTTCGTCTCGCGGATCTCGACCGATCCGCTCCTCCAGATGACGCCGCTGGGGTCGTATTTCAACGACCTGCCTTGCATCACGCTGATCGGCCTCGGCTTCCTCGTCGGCCTCGGTACCCTTGGGGCAGAGAAGCCCGAGACGCTGGTGCTCCCCGTCGCCGACCCGGCGCAGCCTCCTGAGCTTGCACCTGTCGTCGAGAAGCTGTGATGAGACCGCTCGCCTCAGGGTGCAGACCTGATCGTGACGCCGACTCCTCGCGTCGTGCCGAAGAGAAGAACTCACCACGGAGTCGACCGCGCGCTCGGCCGCTCACCTCGAGGGCGTGAAAACGAGCGCGAGAATTCACAGGGAGGCACGGAGGCTCGGAGGTCGAGATTTGTCTGCCGATCCGTGCGCAATGCCTCTCCTCACTGTG